>Ga0138256_10000002_pt1 | contig 596009 bp, 487 predicted proteins | sample KNB2016incub_MG_FD_105486 | JGI IMG/M metagenome (GOLD analysis project Ga0138256, IMG submission 105486) | Active sludge microbial communities from wastewater in Klosterneuburg, Austria - KNB2014incub_MG | ecosystem: Engineered > WWTP > Activated sludge > Unclassified | place: Austria...
AAATCTAACAATAAAAGGAGGCGGGTTGGTTATTGTCGAAACGAACATGACTTCGAATCACACCAAAACTCGGTGCGACCGACGAAGTGCGCTTGACTCATGGCTTAACTTCATAGATGACCCTGTTTTCCCCTTTTCCCCGTACTCGAAAAGTCTTAAGATCGAAGCGATCGAGACTGCCGCTCAGAGAGTTTTGGATGCGCGTGCCGGGTTTCCAAATAGTTCGCTCGCCGATCTCTACGACCCGCTGACAATGCCGCCCACGCTGGTGAAGGCCCACAACGACCTCGACCGCGCCGTCGACCTCGCCCGCCGCCCCCAACCCTTCACCACCGAAGCCGGCCGCATGGTCTTCCTCTTCGAACTGTATGAAAAATACACGGCTGGGCTGTTTGTGGAACCGAAGAAAAGGAAAAGATCCTGACTGGAGTGGCGAGCATCCTTGCTTGCCACACCGGTGTTGAGCGGCGGAGATCAAACCCAGGTTGAGAACGATCACACCCCTTACACTGCGAAAGCCGCAGTACGGCAAGAAGGGATGGTACTGGCAAAAAATACTTGCCAGTGTTGCGAAACGCAACCGTGCCGCTCCAGTCGGGCTTGGGCCTCTCGGGAAAAAATATCTTGACTTTTGGGATAATTTGTGCTATCGTTGCAACATTGTTGCGTTCCGAAACGTATTAATAGCGGATGCACGAGGATCTTTGATAAGTTTTATAAAGCATCGTAAAAATACTCGCTTGGGTTAAAAATGTAAGCCATCCCACTTTGGCATTAGCATTTTTCGTAAATGGGATGAATTTTGGCTGTAAAGTGTTTGATATCAGCAGATTAACCCGTCCCATTTTTGCGCACCTAAGTGGGATATGTGAGCCCGCCTCACTTCTGTGTGCTGTTTTTCGCAAATGAGACGATTTTTGACGGTAAAACGTTGGAAACACGATATTTAAGCCGTCTCACTTTGTCCACGAAAGTGAGACGGTGTTGGAAATGCAAATTGAACGATCTCTGGTCATGCGAACCACTGAAAAGGCTCTGATTGAACAAGGGCGAAGAGCTCAGTTTGTGTGAAACGCCCTCGCTGACGCGTGGGCTTCTGCAAAATGGAACAATGCGGTAAAATCTAGGGTTTATGAGTAAGGCGATCTTGGTTCTTGAGGACGGGCGGACTTTTTCAGGCGTTTCTTTTGGGGCGGACGGCGAAGCGTTTGGCGAGATGGTGTTCAACACCTCGATGTCCGGTTATCAGGAGATACTGACCGACCCAAGCTACGCCGGGCAGATCGTCTGCATGACGTATCCGCTGATCGGCAACTACGGTACCAACGCCGAAGACGTCGAATCACGCCGCCCTTGGGTGGAGGGTTTTGTTGTCCGGGAAGCGAGCCGCATCGCGTCGAATTTTCGCTCGACAATGTCGCTGCAGGATTACTTAAAGCAAAATAACATCGTCGGCATTGAGCATATCGATACGCGTGCCCTAGTCCGCCACATTCGCGACAAGGGAGCGATGCGCAGCGTGATCTCCACCGTCGATCTCGACCCTCAGTCGCTTCTCAACAAAGTCCTCGCCTCACCCGAGATGGCTAACCGCGAACTAGCCAGTGCTGTCACGGCTCACGAAGAATACGATTATCCAGCTGCTGACGAAGAGAAATACCATATCGTCGCCTACGATTTTGGCGTTAAAACTAACAGCCTGCGGGAATTTGCCAAGTTCGGCTGCCGGATTACGGTTGTGCCGTCGGAAACGACCGCAGACGAGGTAATGGCTCTAAAACCTGACGGCGTTTTTCTTTCAAATGGCCCCGGCGATCCGGCATCGATGACGTCAGTGGTCGCGGAGATCAAAAAGCTGGTCGCCTCACAAAAACCAATGTTCGGCATTTGCCTCGGTCACCAACTGATCGGCGAGGCATTTGGCGGATCGACTTACAAACTAAAATTCGGCCACCGCGGCGGCAACCAGCCGATCAAGGACCTGACTACGGGCAAGATCGAGATCACCGCCCACAATCACGGTTTCGCGGTCGATGCCGACAGCCTGCCGGCGGACGTCGAGGTCACGCACATCAACCTCAACGACCACACGGTTGCCGGCCTACGCCACAAAACCCTGCCGGTTTTCAGCGTCCAGTACCATCCCGAATCAGCTCCCGGGCCGCATGATTCTGAGTATTTGTTTCAGAGATTCATTGATCTTATGAATGTTTCAGGAGCCCGAACGTAATTATCGCAAAGCCGCCACGAGCCAAGGAGTTCATCGAGCCGTTCCTTCATCTGGCTGCACCAGGAATGATCAACCCAACCCCAAGCGGTTCGTCGCTTCTTCGTCAAACTTGTCGGCATCGACTTCCTCGAGGCTGTAACGCATTTTCTGGACAGTCGTAGTCTTCGTCGTGGTTTTCTTGCCTTTGCCGGTCGTGGTGATCCGTTTGCCGGTGAGGTAATTCGTACTTTCCGACGAAACTTCGCCATTCGCACGGTCGCGGCTCGTGTAATCAAAGCCGATCAGGATAAACATCGAGGGCTGCTCGTCATATCTAAACCGATATGTAGTCTCGGTCACCTCGCGAGAACCACGGTCTTGGTCAACGATGAGAACGCCTTTCTCGATCTTCACGTTCGCGGGAGCATCAACTACCCCGTAAAACGCACCGCCGCAAGACGTACATTGCAGCAGTTTGTCTGAGACAGCAGCCCGCGTAAGTTTACCGTCATTGTTGGCAAAAACGAGAACAAGCGCACGGTTACGGTCCGCGGGTTCATCGGGCGTCGACTTAATGTCTTCGATCAGCTTTAACGCATGATCCGCGATGCCATCGCCATTTAGGTCGCCAGAGACATTTTCCTCGATCTTCCAACCTTTGGGAACAAAATCCCCGACCTTATCACCCGCCTTCGCGATCGCATCGATCTTGATACCGGGGCGTTCATCCTGGGCCGACGCCGATAGTTGTAATGCTGTTAAGAAAATGAAAGCGAGAGCGACGGTGCTGAGTACATTTTTCATAATATAACTAAATCTCTCTTTAAATTACCTTTTTGGTTAAAATGCACGGCCGTGTGGCCAGCATTGATGAAGGGACGTAAATAATCTTCGGAAAACTTTAGCATGAAGTTGCTGTCGTGTGAAGATACCTCACTCGCAGCACGGTTTTTGTGATACCTAAGATCGTAAATTGGTATGCCTAAAAACCATCGGGCCACTTGTCAGTAGTTCTGACAGTGGCCCAATAGTCTTAATAATCGTCCAGAACGCGAGGATCTATCTCGAAATTCCGGAAATGAAAGGTGCGATGACCAACGACACAATTGACATCAGCTTGATCAGGATGTTCATCGAGGGACCCGATGTGTCTTTGAACGGATCACCGACCGTGTCTCCTGTAACAGATGCTTTGTGGGGCTCCGATCCTTTGTAGTACATCTCTCCGTTTATCTCGACGCCTTTTTCAAACGACTTTTTCGCATTGTCCCATGCACCGCCGGCATTTGACTGGAAGATCCCCATCAGAACTCCGGATACGGTGACACCCGCGAGCAAGCCGCCCAGAACCTCGGGCCCGAATGTAAACCCGACGAGAACCGGAGTGATCAGAGCGATGGCTCCCGGCATCATCATTTGTCTGATCGATGCGTTGGTTGAAATGGCAACGCATTTTTCGTATTCCGGCTTAGCTTTGTGCTCCATAATGCCCGGAATCTCGCGGAACTGGCGGCGAACTTCTTCAACCATTTCCATCGCGGCCTTACCAACCGCCTGGATGCACAACGCCGAAAAGATGAACGGGATCATTCCACCGACAAACAGGCCGGCGAGGACGTTCGCTTTGTAGATGTCGATACGGTCGATGCCGGCCATTCCGACGAAAGCTGCGAACAAAGCGAGCGATGTCAGGGCTGCTGATGCGATCGCAAAGCCCTTTCCGGTTGCGGCCGTTGTATTTCCGACTGCATCGAGATTGTCCGTTCTTTCGCGTACCTCAGGCGGCAGCTGGCTCATTTCCGCGATACCGCCGGCGTTGTCGGCGATCGGGCCAAAGGCATCGATCGCGAGCTGCATGGCTGTTGTCGCCATCATGCCGGCAGCGGCAATAGCCACACCATACAAACCTGCAAAATAGTATGAAGCGATGATACCGCCGGCGAGCGTCAGTACGGGGATGACCGTCGACTTCATGCCGACCGACAAGCCGCCGATGATATTTGTCGCGTGCCCGGTTGAGGATTGGCGAACGATCGACAGCACCGGCTTTTTGCCCATGGCGGTGAAATATTCAGTAACGATACTCATGATCGCACCGACAATGCTGCCGACGACGATAGCACCGAATACACCGTTTCGGGTGAAAGCGGCTCCACGAGCCGGGTTGGACCACGTCAAGTTTTCGGGCAGCATCCACATCACAACGAAATACGAAGCGATGACCGTTAGCACGATCGACGACCAATTGCCGATATTCAGAGCATTTTGGACGCTGGATTTATCGTCCTTGATCGTGACCAGTGCGCAGCCGGCGATCGAAAAAACGATGCCGAGACCGCAGATAACCATCGGCAACAGGATCGGCGACATGCCGCCGAATGAATCCACTACCTTGATCTCTTGTCCCAAAACCATGGTTGCAAGGATCGTCGCGACGTACGAACCGAAAAGATCGGCTCCCATACCGGCAACGTCGCCCACGTTATCGCCGACGTTATCGGCTATGGTCGCAGGGTTACGAACGTCGTCCTCGGGAATTCCCGCCTCGACCTTACCAACCAGGTCGGCCCCGACGTCGGCCGCTTTGGTATAAATACCACCGCCGACGCGTGCAAAGAGTGCGATCGACTCAGCTCCGAGCGAGAAACCGGTCAACACCTCGATCGCTGTCTTTACTTGATTTGCTCCCAGGCCCGCGAACAGTGCGAGGAAGGCAATGAACAGGCCGCCCAGTCCAAAAACCGCCAGGCCGGCAACGCCGAGGCCCATCACCGTTCCGCCGGTGAATGAGACTTTCAGTGCCTGTTTGAGGCTTGTGCGGGCAGCTTGGGTCGTGCGGACGTTTGCCTTGGTCGCGACCTTCATCCCGATGTAGCCCGCGGTCGCGGAGAAAACCGCACCGATTATAAAGGCGATCGAAATGACCCAGCTCGAGTGGATCTCTTTGCCGTTTACCTCATGGATCGTTCCGGAATAAGCGAGCAGTACGGCGGTGAATAGAACAAAGACGCTGAGCACTCGCCATTCGGCCTTCAAAAACGCCATCGCTCCGTCGGCAATATAGCCGGCGAGCTCCTGCATGTTCGGGTCACCCGCATCCTGCTTACTGACCCATGCCGACTTGATCGCCATCACGATCAACCCCAAAACTCCCAACGCGGGCACTAAATAAATCACGTAACTGTTCATATTGTGTTGTTATCTTTGTCCGAACGGCCACCGACAGGTGAACGTACGGTATCGGTGCACTCGTAAATATCAAAATTATCGATTATGTAGCAATTCGATGATTAAATCAATCGCAACTGGCGTCCGATCCGTTGTTTACCAATGATCAGCGAGAATTTGCGTTTACGATCATTCAAGAAAAGAACGCACTGCAAGATGTGTCGCTCAATGTGTCGTTTGTAGGACCAAAGTGCATATTGTATGACCAAACGCGACACATCCCTGACCGCTTTTCCGAGATATTTCGTAAAACCGTCCAAATCGCCAAAGGCCGCGAGCGTCAGGCAAGAGCGGCGAAAGCAAAGCTGGATCTTGGCGTGATCCGTGTTGTGGTCTTTAAAGGCTATTGGTGACGAATGAACACGAAACGGGCACGAAAAAAGCTTGACTTATATGGGATAGTGTGCTATCTATGAAATATTCAGGCAACGGCCTAAACCTAAAACCTAAAACCTAAAATCCAAATTCAAAGATCCGGAAAATTATGCAAACACTCGACAGACAATGTGAAAAATTCATGGGCGGTCCGACGGTTCCGTATTCGGAACGCGTCCACGCGACGATCGATGCCAAGGGCAAGATCTTCATAAACGGCAAGCTCCACCAGATGATGGGCCGCCCGACGGCGGTCTATCTCTATTACAACCGGCCAAAGAACATGATCGTCCTCGAACCGACCCAATGCGTTACCGCTGCCAACGCTTTTACGCTCAAGCCTCAGCAGCACGGCGGCAGCCGCGTCATCTACGCAAACCCGTTCTGCAAACACTTCGGCATCCGCATCACCGCCGCCGAAAAATTCATCGACCCCGCGACCGACGCCGCCGGCTGCCTCTACCTAAAGCTAACCGAAACAGTAACTATCACCGTCGGCCCGAGGAAGAGAAAGAAGAGAACAAATTGATGCCCAGAACCGAATAGGTGATGTGATGATCGTCAGCCCGCGTAGCGGGTGTAAGCATAAAGCCACGGGTGCAAACCCGTGGATAAGCGCACGATATATTGGAACCCGCGATAGCGGATGAAAATTGTCTGTGTTCATTCCAGATCGTTGACACCACGTTCTGCTGCCGTCTACGATGGCTTGGTAGATTTTTTACCGTATCCACGGGCTTACGCCGCGTTGCTTTATGCTGAGACCCGCTACGCGGGCCACGTTGAATTTATGAATACCGGATATTCGGCAACGCCGCTCTCAAAGAAGTTGGGGATGAAGGCGGGCATGGCGGTGTTGGCTGTGAATGCGCCTGATGATTATGGGCAGTTGGTTGCTCCGGTGCCGGATGGGGTGGAGATCTTTGAGGGCGGGCAGCGGGCCGATATAGAGATCGCGCATCTTTTCACGAACAGCCGCGACGAGCTTTTTTCCCAGCTTGCGGTGCTTCGGCATCGTATTAAACAGGACGGTTCGATCTGGGTCTCGTGGTACAAAAAGGCGGCGAAGCTGCCGACCGAGATCACCGAGGATACCATCCGCGAAGCCGCGTTTCCGCTCGGGCTGGTGGACGTCAAAGTTTGTGCGGTAGACGAGAAATGGTCAGGGTTGAAATTGGTTATTCGCAAAGAAAATCGGATATAATACGGTGCATTTCACGATCTGCGGAGGTATTGGCACATATGAAGTTCTGGCTTTTTATGTCGATGTCGTTGATCTCGACAGGTTTGGCTATACCGACTTTCTCACAACCGCCGTCCGACTGGCCCGCGCTTGAGACTCAGAGGACGGAGGTAGGAGTATGGCGGCCGCGGACTTCCGGGAGGAAAGGGCTTGATAAAGCCAGTATCAAGGAACTTGATGCCATACGCAGTGTTGATGCGGCTGACCGCTTGCGATATGCGGAATTTCTGAAAGGAGAAAATACTGGCATCTTCAAACTGTTTCCCGACCAAGGCTGTGTTCAAAAGCGATTGATCAACGTTGCCGGCGATTGTAGGGGATTTGTGCCGGACAGTTCACTTTATTCTTTCAGGGCCGGAAAATACGGCGGCGGCGACGTCGGTTATTTGAAGGATCGATTTATTAGCAAAGGACTATTTTCTCAATCGATCATGGTGTCGCTCGGCGACATGGCGATCGAGAATGTGACCGCTACTCATCTCCCTGTTAAACACCTTATTCATTATGTGCCGGCCACCACAGCTTGGGAAGCAGAAGCGTCTTCTAAACTCTTTACGAAAGGAGTTGCAGCAGGTGGTTACGTCTTTTCCGAGAGTGTTGTTACATCCGCCGGACCGACGTTCGCAGTAAGAAAGATCGAGTTTAATAGAAAGGGAAACGTAACCTATAAAACGCCATATGGTGAATTGAGTCTTGAGAGGGTTCTTCGATATAAAGAACGCAACGATTCGGTCTATGTATTCCGCGTTATTCGAAGGGACGAAGCGGGAGTCTTGACGCTCGTATGGAAGCAGTTATCGAGGAAGGACGCACCGGCGATCGTATTTAAAAAAGGCGACAAATATCCGGATCTCGGGGGAATGGATTTTTTAAGAAACTGATAAGGGAGCCCTTACTTCTTGCGGGCTTCGGCAACGAACAGTTTTTGCAGTATAGTAGCGCTATGCCGACGATAGATCCGCGAGTTGACGCGTATATTGAGAAGTCGAACGATTTTGCGAAGCCGATACTTCGCCACATTCGGGCTCTGGTTCACGAGGCTTGTCCTGATCTGACGGAGACTATGAAGTGGAGCTTTCCGCATTTCGACTACAAAGGGATGTTTTGCAGCATGGCGTCGTTCAAGGGGCATTGTGCTTTCGGTTTTTGGAAGCATTCGCTGATGGACGATGCGGCTTTGCCGAGCGAAAAGACGGCGATGGGCAGCTTTGGGCGGATCACCGCGATCAGCGACCTGCCCGACGACGAGACGATGAAGGCGCTCATCATCAAGGCCGTAAAGCTCAACGACGACGGTGTAAAAGTGGTAAAGACGAAGCCTGCTGCCGAAAGAAAAGAGTTGGTCGTGCCCGATATTTTACTCGAAGCCCTCGCTCGCGACGAGGCTGCGGCCGCGACGTTTAACAATTTTCCATATTCGAAAAAGAAGGATTACGTTGAATGGATATCAGGAGCGAAATCAGAAGCGACTCGCGATAAACGGCTGGCCACCACCATCGAATGGCTCGCTGAGGGCAAGGCGAGGAACTGGAAGTACGAAAATTGCTAAGAGCAGTGGTCAGTTATCGGTTGTCAGTGGCCAGTTAGGAGCTTCTGACAACTGACAACTGACCACCGATAACTACACATATATGACAGAACCAATTCTCGTTGCCAAAATTGATGCCAACGAATTTTTCCTTTTGCCGCAGATGGCCAATCGCCACGGCGTTATTACAGGTGCGACCGGAACGGGTAAAACCGTTACGCTGCAAAAGCTAGCTGAGGGATTTAGCTCGCGCGGTGTTCCGGTTTTTATGGCCGATATCAAAGGTGACCTGACCGGGGTTACGCAAATTGGCGGCGGCAATCCGAAGATCGACGCGCGTAATACCCAGCTCGGCATCACGCCCGCTTTCGAACAATTTCCGGCGACGGTGTGGGATGTTTTTGGCAAGCAAGGGCATCCGCTGCGGGCGACGGTTTCGGAAATGGGGCCGCTGCTGCTCTCGCGGCTTTTGCAGCTCAACGACACACAGGAAGGCGTGCTGTCGATCGCGTTCAAGTGGGCCGACGACAACGGGCTCATGCTGCTCGACCTGAAGGATCTGCAGGCACTGATGCAGTATGTCGGCACGAATGCCGATGAATTGACGCTGCAGTACGGCAACGTCTCGACCGCTTCGGTCGGTGCGATCCAACGCGGGCTTTTGCAGATCGATGAGCAGGGCGGCGATCAATTCTTTGGCGAACCAGCCGTCAAGCTCGAAGATTTCATGCAGACCGTCGGCGGAAAAGGCGTTTTGAACCTGCTCGCGGCCGATCAGCTCATTAATGCTCCAAAACTATATTCGACGTTCCTGCTCTGGCTGCTTTCCGAGCTTTTTGAATCGCTGCCCGAAGCCGGCGACCTTGAAAAACCGAAGCTCGTTTTCTTCTTCGACGAAGCGCATCTGCTTTTTTCAGACGCTCCGCAGGCTCTGATCGATAAGGTCGAGCAGGTCGTTCGACTGATCCGTTCCAAGGGTGTCGGCGTTTATTTTGTCACGCAAAACCCGGCCGATATTCCGGAAAAGGTTCTCGCTCAACTCGGCAACCGTGTTCAGCACGCCCTCAGGGCTTACACTCCGCAGGAGCAGAAAGGCGTTCGTGCGGCGGCGAGCTCGTTCCGCGTAAATCCGAAGATCGATACTGAAACCGTCATCACCGAACTCGGCGTCGGTGAGGTTTTGATCTCGACGCTCGATGAGAAGGGCGTTCCGACCATGGTGGATCGTGCTTTCGTCGTGCCGCCGGCCGGACATATCGGGCCGATCACGCCCGAACAGCGTCAACAATTGATCGCAAATTCGCTTGTTGCCGGTGTCTATGAAAACGCTGTCGACCGGGAATCCGCGTACGAACTGCTGCAGGTCAAAGCCGAGGCACGCGCCGCCGAACAGCAGCAGCTTGCCGAAGCCGAGGCCGCCGCGAAGGAAGCGGAAAAGGCAGCAAAGGACGAAGAGCGGGCAGCGAAGAGCAGCAGCCGTAATGATTCGCTCATCGAATCGGTAACGAAAAGCGTAGCCCGCTCCGCCAGCAGCTCGATCGGCCGCCAGATCGGCAACAGCATCGTTCGCGGTGTGCTGGGCAGCATCTTCGGCGGTAAGAGCAAGAAAAGCTGGTTTTAGGAGTTATATAGAATGGCTCGCGACTGGAGCACATTCACGCGTCGAATTACGGTCGGTTCGCCGATCCACGCCATCTATGAGGCGTGGGCGATCCCGTCCCAGATCGAGCGATGGTTCCTGCGGGCGGCGGAATATTCCGGTGCCGACGGCAGCCCACGCAATCAAGATCGCCCGGTCGAGCCCGGCGATCTTTATCACTGGCGATGGCACGGGTATCTCGATGACGTGAGCGAGAGCGGCATGATCGCGGAGGCTAACGGCCACGATCGATTTGCTTTCACATTTACGCAGAACTGCCTGGTAACCGTTACGATCAAAGAAGAAAGCGACGAGAGCGTCGTTGAACTAACGCAAAGCCGAATTCCTGACGATCCCGACCGCGGAATTTACGTCGATTGTTCCTACGGCTGGACATTCTACCTCGGCAATCTCAAATCCATCCTCGAAGGCGGCATCGACCTGCGAAACCGGAATATTCATATCAAAAACGTTGTAAACTGCTAGCGGGCAAGTGTTCGAAGCCAAAACGTCGGTGCAAAAAGACCTAGCGGTTTTGATCTGGTCGAGTCAGCATCGATGTCTAGACACGCTATGGTAGTAAACTACCATTAATGAGAATTCTACTCACCGGAGCCAACGGCTATATCGGCAAGCGACTTCTGCCTCTTCTAATACAGCAGGGGTGCGAGGTCGTCTGCGCGGTCCGCGATAAGGCCCGGTTTCCCGTCGATGGTTTCTATGCCGATCCGAAAGTTTCGGTGGTCGAGATCGACTTTCTAAAGGATAGTTCAGCTCGACCTGAGCTGCAGGAGATCGATGCCGCGTACTATCTGATCCATTCGATGAGTGACGACGACTCGTCCGGATTCGAAAAGCTGGAGGAGACCGCCGCATCGAATTTTGTTAAGTTGGTCGACCAAACATCCGCGAAACAGATCATCTATCTCGGCGGGATCACGAACGAGAAAATACTCTCGAAACACCTAGCGTCAAGGAAGAAAGTCGACGAGGTTCTGCGTACTAGCAAGGTTCCGGTGACGTCGCTCAAGGCCGCGATAATTGTCGGCTCGGGAAGCTCTTCGTTCGAGATCATCCGCGATCTGGCCGAGAAGCTCCCCATAATGATCACGCCGAAATGGCTGAATACAAAGACCCAGCCCATCGCTATCCGCAACGTACTCGAATATCTGACCGGCGTCCTGATGCGCGAGGACACCTACGGACAGTCCTACGACATCGGCGGCCCGGACGTAATGACGTACAAGGAAATGCTGCTCCAATTTGCGGAAGTTCGCGGATTGAAACGGTATATTTTTACGGTTCCGATAATGACGCCAAAGCTTTCGTCATACTGGCTGTATTTTGTAACGAGCACGTCCTACCGGCTCGCCGTCAATCTGGTCAATAGTATGAAAGTCGAGGTCATCGCGGAGCCAAACGATCTCGGCAAACGACTCGGTATTCAACCGATGACCTACAGAGAGTCGGTGAAGCTCGCTTTTCAAAAAATTGGTCAGAACAGTGTGCTTTCAAGCTGGAAAGATTCGCTCGTCTCGAGCTATCGGGACAATTCCTTGCGTGAGCATCTAGAAGTGCCGGTGAACGGATGCTTTATTGACGAACGGCACGTCCCGATCACAACTGACGTTGATCAGGTGCTCGACAACATCTGGTCGATCGGCGGGAAGCGCGGCTGGTATTACACGAACTGGCTGTGGTCGATCAGAGGCATTATGGACAAGATGTTTGGCGGCGTCGGGCTTCGTCGTGGCAGGACCAACCTCAACAGCATTAACGCGGGTGATGCGCTCGATTTTTGGCGTGTTTTGGTTGCCGACAAATCGCAAAAAAGGCTATTGCTTTATGCCGAAATGAAGCTGCCCGGCGAAGCCTGGCTGGAATTCATGATCGTCGAAAAGGACGGGCAAGACTATCTGAAACAAACAGCCACGTTCCGTCCCAAGGGCCTTTTCGGCCGCCTATATTGGTACTCGGTCCTGCCGTTCCACTATTTCGTGTTTCAAGGAATGGCAGAAAATATCGTCAGCTTTAAGCCGTCTTAAATTTGATCAATACATCAAATACGGCTTCCTCGCCTCGCGGAACGCGGCCAGCCCGTCGGCCCAATCTGCCTCGATCTCGGCGAGCGAGACGCCGCTTTCGATCTGTTTACGGATCTTATCCGTGCCGCAGACGACATCGAACGGGTTTACGTCAAAGACATATTCGTACGCTTCCTGTTTCCACTGGAAGTGCTCTGTGTACATATCGTAGGCGGTCTTGATCATGGCGATTCCGACGATGACGGGCGTGAAGGCCTCGCGGTCGGTGACGTGGATCTGGACGCCGCCGCATGTTTGTTCGGCGCATTTTTGGAATGTCGGGCGGAAAAAGACGTGACGGAATTTAACTCCCTCAAAGTTGAATTTTTCCAGCTCGCGAACCCATTCGTAAGGATCAATAAACGGTGCGCCGTTCAGCTCGAATGGTTTGGTAGTACCGCGGCCTTCGCTTATCTCGGTGCCCTCGATATGAACGGTCGCAGGGAAAACGACGCAACTGTCGACGGTCGGAATGTTCGGCGAAGGCAGGATCCAAGGCAAACCGGTATGGTCGCCCCACATTTCACGGCCCCAGCCACCCATTTTTACAACCGTCAGGTCGCAGCCGATCCCGAAATGTTCGTTGAACATCTGCGCGAGCTCGCCGATCGTCATTCCGTGTCGGGTCGGCAATTCGAATTGGCCGACAAAAGATTTGAACTCGTGTTCAGTGATGTTCCCCTCGACGCCCAGGCCGTTGATCGGATTCGGCCGGTCGCAGACGATCACTTTTTTGCCGAACTGTTTCGCCGCCCGCATACAGTTCGCCATCGTATAAACGAACGTGTAGATGCGGCAGCCGACGTCCTGCAGATCGATGACAAAGGCATCGATGTCCTTGACCATATCCTCCGTCGGTTCGCGCGTTTCGCTGTAGAGCGAGTAAACGGGCTTGCCTGTGCGTTCGTCGACAGTGTGCGGTGTCTCGATCATGTTGTCCTGCACATCGCCGCGAATCCCATGCTGCGGGCCAAAGAGCGTTGTCAGCTGAAATTCGCTGCATTCACCAAAGGCGTCAGCCGCGTGGACAAATGTATCAGGAATGACCGAGGCCTGATTACATACAAGGCCGATGCGAAGCCCTCGAATAAGGCCGATCTTGTCGGAAAGGAGACGTTCGATACCAAGGATTGTTCTATACATAGAGATAAGACCGGAACCACTAAAGAACACGAAATGGCACTAAAGCAATCAATTCAATTTGGTGTTTTATTCGTGGTTACTAACCGAGTTAACAGCAAAATAGCCCGAGCTCGACGCCAGGGCTATTGTTATTTTTTTGATCTAAAAAGCACTAGACTTCGACAGTCGTTGCGTCGGGAGCGTTCTTTTTGACGGATTCGATGCCATTTTCCATAGAGGCGACCGACTCATACATTTCGCTTTTTCCGATCACCTGGCCGTTCGAGGCTTTGAGGTTGAAATACGGTTTGCCGTTCGATGATTCTTTTCGTTCAAAGCGAGCGTCGTCGCCGCCATTTTTCTGCACCGAAGCGATGCCATTTTCAGCTGCGGCCTTCGATTCATACATTTCGCTCGAGAGGATGATCTGGCCATTGCCGGCCTTTAGATTGAAGTGATATTTGCCGTTTGCACTCACCTTTAACTCAAATTTACCTGCCATAATATTTGTCTCCTTAACAAAAATACTTAATAGAACAAGCTAGTGATAATACAACTGTTTGCAGCGAATAAACTATCGCACAAGCCACGCTAAGCCGCAAGCAAACTACTCGATAAAATCGTCCGGCATGTCGCGAGGTTCGAGGTTGTTGCGGTTGATGATGCGGGCACATCCATTCCACCTCAGGATCGGATCATCGTTTCCGGCGGGCCGCATCGCTTCGGCGGTTTCAAAGCAGTCCATTGCCTGACGAAATAGCTCGTATGCGCCGATACCATTTTTGGCGAGAACTGCCTTGGCACGACGCTCATACATGATGCCTGTGTAGTATGTGCGTTCGTAGTCGCTCTTGATGCGCGTGACGAATTCAGTTATCCGGGCATCGCCGATCGCGTAGTCCTTGCCAAAACGGTCGCTCATCGCGAGGACAAGATTTTTCAGGGCTTCCTGATTCTCAGGATCTATGGCGAGAATATCGAGATAGATGCTCTCGGCTGCTCCGGGTTCGTTGAGGAGGCGATAGCGATTGGCTTTTTCGAGTGCGGCGGGAATCGCCTCGACGTGTAACGGTTTTAATTCGAACATGTTAGTTTCCCTTCGAGAGAGCTACTGTACATCCATACTCTGGGCAGCAAAAGCCTTTTCATTTCGCCGCCAGTTAATAAAACCCATGATCCCGCCGAACAGAGTACCATGAAAAAAGAACGTCACCCAAGTACGCGTCATGGTGAAATACTGCCCAAACGTCTGATCAGCATCCGCTAAAAAGAAATAGCCGACAACCTGCAATATAACGGCAAAAGGGCCGCCTGTGAATAGGACACCCTCTATCAACAAAAAACGGACGATGCCGCGAGCTCTTTTTTCGGCCCAAGCGGCCTGTGAATACTTCATTTAACGATCCGACTACTTCTTTCTAAACAATTTTACCAGTTTTCCGATCGGATCGTAATGTTCGTCAACCACGCGTTCCTTGAGTGGAATGATAGCGTTATCGGTGATCGTAATATGCTCCGGGCAAACCTTAGTGCAGCATTTAGTGATGTTGCAGTAGCCGATGCCGAATAGTTCCTTTAGATCCTCGGTTCGGTTCTCCGTATCGAGCGGGTGCATCTCTAATGCAGCCGTATAGACCAGAAATCGCGGGCCAATGAATTCCTGGTGCTTTTCATGATCGCGAAGCACGTGGCAGACGTCCTGACATAGGTAGCACTCGATGCATTTACGGAATTCCTGCACGCGGTCGATATCTTCCTGCTGCATTCGCCATGTTCCGTCCTCGGCGTCTGGTTTACGGGGTTTGAATTTCTTGATGCGTTTTTTGACCTCGTAATTCCAACTTACGTCGGTGATCAGATCCTTGACCGGCGGAAAGGCTCGCATTGGTTCGATGGTCACGGGCTCGTCGAGCGGAATAGTATCGAGCCTCGTCATGCACATCAGCTTCGGCATGCCGTTGATCTCAGCCGAGCACGAACCGCACTTGCCGGCTTTACAGTTCCAACGGCAAGCCAGATCCGGTGCCGACTCAGCCTGTATCTGATGCACCGCATCAAGCACAACCATTCCCTCGGTCACATCGGTCCGATAATCGACCATCTCCGCCGTCTCACGCCCACCACGTCTGATACTAAATGTTGCTTGTGCCATAGGAAATAGTAACCACTAAAAAACACGAAAAAGCACTAAAATGAGTTAAAGCACGTATCGTTTCCATTCGAGATGCGGTGTGCTTCCAAAATTTGCTAAGACTCCTAATTTCATTTTTGTGATCTTTAGATAGTTTAGGAGTTGAGCAACCTCAATATTTGAAAGCTTCGGCAATACCTTGAGCTCAAGAATTATCTCTCCGAAACACACGAAATCAGGACAATACTTCTTTTCCAACAATACATCCTTGTAATACAATTCCAACGGTTTTTCACGTTCAAACGGAATCGATCTTTTTGTAAACTCAACCGCCAAAGCCTCTTGGTAAATTGGTTCGAGGAAGCCGATCCCGAGCGTCTTATATACTTCGAACATCGCCCCCGCAATCACATAAACCTCTTCCTTATACAACAACTCGGACATAAGATTTTGGAACCACGAAAGGACACCAAAAAAACACCAAATTAGGAATTCTTTTTTCGTGTTTCTTTCGTGTATTTTAGTGGTTACTATCTTTCTATCCCATCTCCTTAATAACCTCTTTCAAATAATCCGGCATTTCGGGGATCGGTAATTTTGAGATCGCCATCGCGCCGTCTTCGGTCTTTTTGAGGGCGAAGTTGAATTTGGCAAATTCCGGATCTTTTGCCTGGAAATCTTCGCGAAAATGGCCGCCGCGGCTCTCCGTGCGTTCGATTGCCGCCCGGGCGATGGCTTCGGAGACGATGAGCAGGTTGTGCAGGTCGAGTGCCGTGTGCCAGCCGGGGTTGAAATCGATGTTGCCGGGGACAAATGTCCGTGCGGCTCGGTTTCTGAGAATATCGAGGCCGTTCAGAGCCTCGATCATCTCGTCCTGTGTGCGGACGATGCCGACATTTGCCTGCATCAATTCCTGCAGATCGTGTTGGATCGTGTACGGATTTTCCCCGCCGTCGCGTTCGAACGGTTCGAGCGCGCTTTTGGCGATCCTGGCGACCTGGTCGTTGTCGATCGTGCCGTGGCCGTTCTCTTTGGCAAAGATCGCGGCATATTCACCGGCTCGCTTGCCGAAAACGATGAGATCTGAGAGTGAATTGCCCCCGAGACGGTTCGCACCGTTGATACCTGCCGCGCATTCACCTGCCGCGAATAATCCAGGTACGGTCGATGCCTGCGTATCCGCATCAACCCGAATGCCGCCCATCACATAATGCGTCGTCGGCCCAACCTCCATCGGTGTGGTCGTGATGTCGAGATTCGCGAGCTGCTTGAACTGGTGATACATCGACGGAAGCTTCTTCTTAATGTGGTCCGGTGCGTTTTGTATCTTTTCTTTGATCCAGGCGATGTCGAGGTAAACTCCGCCGTGCGGCGAACCGCGTCCGGCTTTGACCTCGCGCATGATGCAGCGGGCGACGTGGTCGCGGGTAAGGAGTTCGGGCGGGCGTCGGGCGTTTTTGTCACCGGTCACGTATCGCCAGCCTTCCTCTTCGTTGTCGGCGGTTTGGTCTTTGTAGTTGTCCGGAATGTCGTCGAACATGAACCGCTTGCCTTCGCTGTTACGCAAAATGCCGCCTTCGCCGCGGACGCCTTCGGTGACGAGAATTCCGCGAACCGACGGCGGCCAGACCATGCCGGTCGGGTGGAACTGGATAAATTCCATATCGATCAGCTCAGCTCCGGCGTCGTAAGCGAGAGCGTGGCCATCGCCAGTTCCTTCCCACGAATTAGAAGTGATCTTGTACGCCCGCCCGATGCCGCCGGTCGCCAGCACCAACGCCTTGCATTTATAAATGCGAAAACGCCCGTGTTCACGCTCATATGCGAGACAGCCGACCACGCGATCACCGTCTTTCAGCAGTGAAAGCACGGTGACCTCCATGTAAACCTCAATGCCCTGATGAATACCGTGATCTTGGAGCGTACGGATCAGCTCTAAACCGGTACGGTCGCCAACGTGAGCAAGCCTCGGATAGCGATGCCCGCCGAAATTTCGCTGGAGGATCTTGCCGTCTTTTGTGCGGTCAAAAACTGCACCCCAGGCCTCTAATTCTTTGACGCGGTCCGGGGCCTCTTTTGCATGAAGCTCGGCCATTCGCCAGTTATTTACGTATTGGCCGCCGCGCATCGTGTCAGCGAAATGTACCCGCCAATTGTCGCGGTCATCGACATTCCCCATCGCCGCCGCCATGCCGCCCTCAGCCATCACGGTGTGAGCCTTGCCGAGCAAGGACTTGCATATCAGCCCGACGCTCACACCCGAGCCCGAGGCCTCAATAGCCGCCCGAAGCCCCGCTCCACCAGCACCGATGACGATAACGTCGTGTTCAAATATTGGATAATCCATTCTTATCAGTTGCCACTAGCTTTAGCTAGTGGACTCAGCAAACAAAAGACAAGGCTTTAGCCGAAACTAGTGCGAATCAGGAAATCTATGAAAACCAGCTCGGACGAGAAAATTATCGAACTCTTGCTCAAACGTTGCTTGCCGATGATGCTCCTCTTGACTTGCTATATAACGCCGAACACTGTTCAAACCCGCCGGATTTACCGAAACAACAAAGTATTCGTTCTGCCATTCAAACTTATGGTTGGTGAGTCCGCTTTTGTTAATCCAAAATGAGGACTCGCCCTTTAAGAGCTGCATTATCTTTTCTATCGACTGATCGCTGCCAAGCGATATCAAGCAATGTACATGATCTATGTATCCGTTTATGTGATCGATAAATATACCTTTTGTTCTGGCATTCTCTCGGATATGTTGAAAAACAGACTGCCGGATGTTGTCACTGAGAAGTGGAGCATGATTTTTTGTCGCCCAAACAAAATGTAACCAGACCCTTATCCAAGGCATACGTGCTCAAGTTTGCGTAGCTTTATTTTAAGAATATTTCGGCTAAAGCCTATTTCCTTATCTACTTCTCTCCACTAGCTGAAGCTAGTGGCAACTGATGCTCGTTAGATCAGTTATTCCTTCCTTCCAAAGAACGTCTCATCGCTAAAAAAATCTGAAATCTTTCCAAACGCCCATCGAGCACATCCGCACGTAGATATCCGAAAACCCGACCACAAACAAGCTGATCCACGCGAATAACATGTGCCGTTTGTTCAGCGCGCTGACGCAGCCGTACGCTTTTTTCCTGATCGGTTTGTTCGAAAGCACGTCATAAACGCCGCCGACGAGATGCCGCAGGCTATGGCAGCTTAGGGTGTAGAAGCCGAGGCAAAAGACATTCGCCGTCAGGACGATAGTTCCTACGCCGATGCCAAAATGCTGTTTGCCGTCTGGGCCGAGGAACCACATTGCATTCCACGCGTCGTAGGCGAGGAAAAACAAAAATATTAGTGCGAGATAGAGAAAATAGCGATGGATGTTTTGCAGAACCAGCGGGAACCAGTTTTCGCCGCGATAGCCTTTGCGCGGTTCGCCAACGGCACAGGCGATCGGATCGGCCCACATGGCTTTGTAGTAGGCTCCGCGATAGTAATAGCACGTGAACCGAAATCCGCCGGGAGCCCACAGGATAAGCAAAGCGGGCGAAAACGGCAGCCACGACGGCAGCCAGCTCGGCGGCGGGCCGAAGAGCGCGTGAGGCGAATTTCCGAATATCTCAGGCGAATAGAACGGTGACAAATAATTGCCAAAGCTGTAATGCTGGCCCTGAAATGCTGCCCACGTTGAATACACAACGAACGCTCCAAGCCCAATGAAGGTCAGCAGCGGAGCGACCCACCAGTTGTCCCTGCGCATCGTCTGACCAAATCCTCGCCGCTGAATCGATACCAGATTAGATGCCATAAAGACGAACCTGCTGCTTATACGAGAATAACTAAATTGTCTGCTGAGAAGTTGATAAAATTTACGCGAAATCTGGTTCTAAGTCAAGGAAAATAAAGGATGTCTTATCGGTTTCCACTAACATATCGGTCGTAAACCACCTGCGGCGTGTCAAGGTTTTTTCCGGCTTTGATATTCGTCGCGAGGCGAATGAACTGTGCCATCGACCACGCAAGCGGCGTTGCCGAACCGGTGCCCTCGCCAAACTTCAGGTCGGGGACGAATTGTTTATCGGGAGATCTGAGATCTGGTTTGTCCCAGACTTGTTCGGGGATCATGAGGCCTTCGTTGGCGAATTTCGCCATCGCGTCGAGCCGATTATATCGCCAACCATCCATTTCCTTTTCGTTGCAATTGAATCCATCAAGTTGGATCTTTTTGATGGTTTCATTGCAAAGAGCGATTTCATATTGGCCGCGTTCGCCGGAAAGCAGAACCCATAAACGCCCTTTCCCTGTATATTTTCCGTCAAAGTTCCAACGCCGTCCGTCATCCATTTCGCCGTACCCGTCGTGGTTGTAGCGGTAGAAGCCGTCACCGTTCGGCGTTGTGACCTTGATGACTTGGTCGATAACCTTTACCGATTTGGCGATCAGCGGATCGTTCGCGGGTTTGAGGCCGAGGCGTACGAGTTCGAGGAAGCCCGCGTCGACGATGTCGCGTTCGTCATAGGTGCCGGAGCCGTTATTGATCTCGATCATTTCACCGGCATCGGGTTTGCCGTTCTGGGTGATGCGGAGGTAATAGTTGCCGTCGCCGTATTTGCCGGTTTTGGTCGCGGTCCAATTTTCGATATTGGCGTGCCAATTGTCGGCGGTTGCGAGATATTTTGCGGCGGAGGCTGTATCGCCGTTTCGCTTTGCAATGTCGGCGGCACACACGAGCCCGGCGATCTCGGCGGCGATGGTCGATGGCGAATAGCCGGATTCCTCTTCCCAACGCTCCTGCGGCGTCGCGGGGCCGTTTTTGACGATGAAATCGGCCGCTTTTTTCAGGTGATTTTCGTAAGTCGCCTTATCAAACCTTCCAAGCTGCCACGCCATAATCAGCGGAAAAGCGACCTCGTCCATCTGAAGCGAACCCCAGAAAGGCTTGCCGTCGAGCCACGAATTCTGCGGAAAACTGCCATCCGGCTTTTGCTGAACCTTCAGCAAAAAATCCAAAGCCCGCTCCGCCGCCGCCCTATCGCCGAGAGCCATGTACGCCGTAAAAACCTGATACAGATCGCGTGCCCAAACGAGATGATATCCGCCGACATTATTTTCGTTCGCATTCTCACCACCGCCCCACGGAACCGTCAAACTAGCAATATTCGCCCCACGCGCAGTCTTATCTTCAAGAGCCTTTAACTGCATCGCAGCCATGTTGAACTGGGCCTGGAATTTGGGATCGACTTTAGGGATGGTTTTGACGTAATCGGCCCACTCGCGTTCATACTCAACAAAAAGGCGTTCGACATAATCTGCAAATTTTGAGGCCTCCCGTTTTGGTGGTGTAGTCCAATCTTTGAACGCGTACTGAATCCACGATCTGAATGGCTCTTTGACTACGTCATCGATCGTTCGAGCAAACGACAGAGTTACAACGAAGTTCCTAGGGTGTGTAACGCGAGCGATCTGAACGATATTTCCACTTTCAGCATTTGTTTGTCGGCTGTTTATCGTTCCACCCTTGCGAAGCTGTGTAAGACCATCGTTCGGACCGATCGGACCTGTCCATGCTTCTTCCATCTTACCGCTGATATGGAGAAATGATGAGATCTCGCCGTCATAGCCAACGAATCCGGAGAGAACATCTTTTGATCTTTGATCCGAGGGATCAGATGGCTTAGCGAGGTAGTACGCGCCGCTGTCGTGCATGCCGCTATTTGCCAGAGAGGGATCGTAAAAGACGTACAATCGCAGGCCGCTCACTTTTGGCAGAAATTCAACTTTTATCAAGATGGAGTTACTTTTTTGATCGGCTGCATAGGTTTTAGAGATCTTCCATTTCCCTGACTTCGCCGTATTCACCTGCTGAAATGTCAGCGAATCAGGCCGTAGGACTTTGATCTCGTGGATCGCGTCGTCCTGCTCGGTTTCGACCTTTTTTGTTTTGGGATCGACGACGAGGAATTGCAGGAGGTGAACATTCGCAACCGTCACATCCGGATAATAAACCTCGGTCATCACGCCCTGAGCGAGTGTGAACCAGACCTTTGATTCGAGCGAAGCGGATGTGCCGACGGCTTGTTTACCGGCGGTCGCCCACTGGGCGTCCTTGCCTGGGCCGCCGGGTGAGATGGTTTGGGCTGTGATGGCGAGCGAGAAAAGAATTAACGACAGATGGATAAAGATGGACACGGATAAGAAACGGTACACAGGAAAGATTACCCACGTTTTGCTTTTAGCGCTGATTTCCATCTTTTCTTATCTGTGTCTATCCGTGTCCATCTGAGGTAAAACTCGACTAAAGCAGCAAAAGCCAGTCGCGGTCGTCTGGTGACATGGATGGGATCGCCGATAACGCGGCCTTGAATTTGTCGTCGCGGTATTTATCTTTGGCTTTCCTCATCTGGTCGTAGAGGCGTTCGCCGAGGAGCGGCTCGATCTGCTGGTATTCCCATTTTTTCTTGCCGTCGGCGAAGGGATACAGCCAGTCGAACGCCTTACGAATGCTGCGGCCGTCCGATGTTTGATAGCTCCAGAGGTCGATGCCGACAGCGTCGCCGAGCAGGGCGAGCTCAACAAATCCGCCCAGATTCATCGTGCTGTAGCTCCACGCCTTGGTGCGTTCGAGCTCGAGCGGCTGTTTGCCGTCGGGCTCGATCTGTTTGGCGATGCGGTTTGCTTTTGCCGATTCGATCAGCTTTTTGGCGATATCGGGTTTACCCGCGAACAAAGCGAACGATGCGACCTGAACGTCGTAGATCGTGCCGTGATTGTTCTTAGCCGCAGCCTCGTCGCGGCCGTTTTTGCTTTCGGTGAGCCACGTGACGTATTTGCCGAACCAGGTTTCGAGGCCGGCTTGATCGTCTTTTGTCCAGGCTTTTGAAGCCGCGAGCAATCCGATCGAGTCAACGACGCGGATCAGGCCGTGGGTCTCAATGATCCCGATACCGCGTCCCGTATTCAGCCCCGGTATTGCCTGCGCGTATTCCAGATGCGGGTTCATTTTCGTTTTTGCACCGAGGAACCACATCCGCAGGATCGTCGCGGCTCGTGCGGCATATTCTTCTTTTCCGGTGAAGTAATAGCCGATCGACAGCGTCTCGACGGTCTTTACCATGTCGTCCATCAGCGTGTGATCGGGATATTGCAGGATCTCGGGGTTTCGCTCGCCGTCGCGGCGGATGTATGGGAAGCCGGTTTTCGTGTCCGGATTCTTCCAGAAATACGGAGCCTGGCTCATGTAATCGTGCTTATCGCCGCTCGGCGGTGAGGCAGTTTTCGACGTAACGGGAGCGATCTCGACCTTTAGGGCCCTGTCAGCGTCTGACGTCAGCCGCTTGATCGAACGTACGTATTGCGCGGCGGTTTTTGGATCAAGAACCGCTTTGCGGCGTTCCTGCAGAGTTTTCGCGTTAAGCACGTACACTCTCGGTGCAGTCTGGCCCAAGGGAACAGTTGCTGAAATGAAAAATAATGAGATAAGAGAAAGCAAGCCTGTAAGTTTTCGCATTTTTCTGCTACTTGGATCGATCGAAGGAGCTATTTTGATAGTGTAAACTTACCATCTTTCCAAACAAGGTCGTGGAGCTTTTTGCCTTTGTTCCAGTCGGTGCCGTTCTCGTCTTTCTCAAAGACCTGAACGGTCGTACCGTTTCGCGGCAATTCGTAAACGTATTTTTCTTTGCTGTAATTCGCGATCGATTTACGCGAAACGTCGGTCCATTTCCCGGCTTTATAATCGAGAAAAACTGTCCACGGCGTATCCTCAATGCCGCCTTCGCCGTAGGTGTAAAAGCCGATCAGATAGCTGCCGTTCGGACGTTTGAAAAGGGCCATCACAAAGCCTTCCTGAGCCGCGTCGCCATAGCCGCTCATGTAGCCGTTAGCGGTGTCTTCGACCTTGAGATACCGTTTCAAATACTCTGGCTTTTGCTTCGATCTCGGCATGGTCATGCAGCAATCGAGGCTGAAATATTTGTCGGGCAGCACCATGAAGAAATCTCGCACGGTCTTCGGCGTTTTTGACTGAGCCGAGGCTGCCAATGGCAAGAGAGCAATTACGAATGTGAGCCAGATAAGTCGCTTTTTCATATCGGTTTAGACGAGTTTTACTTTCGTTTGAATATTCTAAACCCAAAACTGTCTAAACTTAGCGTTGGCAATGCGACATTTGCCTTCGCGGGCGGCTTTGATTTTTCATCGTCAGGCGGCAGCGGGTTGCCGATGTTTGGCGTGATCTCCTCAAAATTTCCGCTTGCTTCGACCGAGCCAAAAAACGGTGCGTTGGTCATGTTGATCGCGATCAGCAGTTCCTCATTGCCCGAGCGGCGTGTGAACGTCAGGACGCGGTTCTCGTCCGAATTCTTTAGCCAATTAACATCGCCGCGACGAAGGGCGACGCTGCTTTTTCGCAAAGAAGTCATTGCCTTGTAGAAACGCGGAAATTCGGGCCGGCGTTCAGCGAATTGCCAGAAGATCGGCAGCTTTTCGAATAGTGCCGGAGCACCGGATTCGGCGGTATCGCCAACTTCCATTCCGTTGTATATCAGCGGCACACCGTCGAGCGTGAAGGCGAGCGTCTGAGCCGCGAGAGCACCTTTCTCGCCAAATCGCACGATCGCCCGGCGTTCGTCGTGATTGTCGGAGAAACGCATGCGGATCGAGCCTTTCGCGAAAGTCGCGGCCTGCTCTTCCCATATCCTCCTCAAGGCTGACGCTGGCTTTACGCCCTGCATAACCTCGGTCAAAGCGCCGTGCATATTCCACGAATAATCGACATCGAAAGCTTTCACGAGCAGGTCCGCCTTTTCGGCTTCGGCGAGCCATATGGTATTTGCCTTTACTTTATCAACCTCGGCTCGGGCTTCTTCCCAGAAATCGGTCGGAATGAACAGCGCCACATCGCACCGAAAACCGTCGAGGTCGTAATCGCGGATCCAGCTTTTGAAATTCTCGATGATGTATTTCCGAACGGCCGGTTTTTCGTAATCGAGCCCCGCGACATCTGCCCAATCAGGAACGGGCGGAATGATCTCGCCTTTTTCATTCTTTTTGTAGAATTCTGGATGCTCGGTGATAAGTTTGTTGTCCCAGGCGGTATGGTTGACGACGACGTCGATGATGACTTTTAAGCCGCGTTTGTGGGCTTCGGCGACGAGGCGTTTGAGATCGGCGGGCGTTCCGTAATCGGGATTGACGCCGTAATAATCTCGAACCGCATATGGCGAACCGACCGAACCTTTCTTCTTGACCTGCCCGATCGGATGAACCGGCATCAGCCACAAAACATCGGCGCCAAGGTTCTTAATGCGGTCGAGATCTGCCGTGATCGAATTAAAATCGCCTTTTTGCGAATACGCGCGTTCCCAGATCTGATAGATAACCGCGTCGCGAATCCAATCTTGCGAGCTGCGAGCAGTTTCCTTAGAAACGTCCCGCGATGGCTGCTGGCCAAAAACGCAGCTCGCAAGAAAGATGGAAATTACCGAGAGTATTAAAATTCGCTTCTGCATAATGACATTAGTGGCTGCCGCCGCCGATTCCCTCGATCTTCGCTGCTCCGATATCTTTTACAACCAGTACGGAGACTGCCGCGACGAGCATTGAGATGCCGCCGAGGATGACCGCGTTCAGTGGGTTATTGCCAAGTATTGACTTGTAGATCTGCGGCGTCAGGAAACTCTGAACGACCTGCGGAATAACGATGAACAAATTGAAAACACCCATGTAAACGCCCATTCTTTCCGGCTTGATCGCTCCGGCGAGAATGACATAGGGCATCGAAAGGACCGAAGCCCAGGCAATGCCGACGCCGATCATTCCGATCCAGAGAAAGTATGGATTACCAGCAAAATACGTCGATATAAGCCCAAGGCCGCCGCAGGTCAGGCAGATCATGTGTACGCCCTTGCGGCCTATCTTTGCAGCGAGTGGCGGAATGCCGAAGGCGACAAGAAAGCAAACCAGGTTATAGATCGCAAAGCACACGCCGCCCCATTCGGTTCCTTGCTTAAATAGGTCAGAATGGTCGTCGACCGCTCCGAAAACGTGACGAGCAACGGTCAGCCCGTAGAATTGCCACATGAACGGCAAAGCAAACCACGTGAAAAATTGGACGATCGCGAGTTGCTTCATGGTTGTCGGCATCTCGCGGAATGCGTCACCGACTTCTTTTAGGATATTCCCGACGATGCTGCCCTCGGCATTCTTTCTGCGAAAACTCTCGATGTCATCCGGCGGAAATTCGTCTGTCGTAAAGACAGTCCAAAGAACCGCGCTCAGGAATGCCGCCGCTCCGACGATGAATGCGATCAGCGTTGAATACGGAATGCCGCTCTTCATTATTCCAACCACGCCAAGCCAGGTAAGGATGTATGGCAGGGCATTCGCGAGCGTCGATCCGATGCCGATAAAGAACGATTGCATCACGAATCCGAGCGTCCGCTGCTCCTCAGGCAGTTTGTCGCCGACGAATGCACGGAACGGTTCCATCGTGATATTGATCGACGCGTCCATTATCCAAAGCAAGCTCGCCGCCATCCAAACTGCAGACGAATTCGGCATCAGGATCAAACAAATACTCGCGATGATCGCACCGACCAGAAAGAACGGACGGCGACGCCCGAGCCGCGTCCATGTCCGGTCGCTCATCGCCCCGACGATCGGCTGGATCAGCAACCCCGTGAGCGGCCCGGCAAGCCAGAGATATGGCAGCGAACTCTCATCAGCGCCGAGATATTTGTAGATCGGCGACATATTCGCCATCTGCAATCCCCAGCCGAACTGGATGCCGAGAAAGCCGAAGCTCATGTTCCAGATCTGCCAGAATGTTAACTTTGGTTTGTTTTGCATAACGTTTTATCTGCCCGCGAAATACGCGAAAAGGACGCGAAAAATAGGAATAGGTCTAGAACGAATTTCATCGCAGAGTTACGCCGCGCAGAATGCGAGCAGAACGAGCCGGCAGCTCGACATTTACGCTGCCGTTCTTTACTTCGAAGGACCGAGGCTCGTCAAGCAGATCTACAAACGAGCCATTGGTCTTCGTCTGCTTGATCATCGACACATCGAACGTTACCGTTGCAGGCTTCGTCTCGTTGTTGAAAACGACCACAATTGCTTCCTTGTCGGTCATGCGTGCGTACGCCATCTGCTGTTCTTCGTCGAGCAGGTCAATGGTTTTGCCGCGGCGGAGCGGTTCGAATGTTTGACGGAGTTTTCCGAGTTTTGCCAGGTGATCCCAAACGTCTTTTTCCACCGCGTTTCTTCCTGGTGCGGCGAACTTGTCGATGCCGTCAGCCGGAAAACCGCCAGGGAAATCACGCCTGTTTTCCGGGTCGCCGCCGCTTTTCATGGCGATCTCGTCGCCGTAATAAAGGATCGGCGTGCCGCGTGAGGTCATGATGAGCGTGTTTGCGAGTTTCAGGCCTTCGACGGTCGCTCCGGGTTCGCCGAGAAAGCGTCCGACGTCGTGATTGCCGAGGAAAGTCGAGAGAACCTCGGGCCGCGGGTAGAGCCAGTCGTGGGCGAATGCCTGTGAGACCGCACGGATCGATTTTCCCTGGGCGAACGCATCGCGGATCGCGTAATACGTTGTGAAATCGAAGAGCGTGTCGATCTGCGTGTCGATGCCGTCGTGGCCTTTGCGGCCGGTCTGAAAATACGAGAGCAATGCCGGATCGCCGTCGAAAAGCTCGCCGAGAATGTTTACCTTTGGATATTGACGCTTGATCGCGGCTCCCCATTTCGCCCAAAAGGTACGCGGCACGTGCGGCAGCGTATCCATACGGATCGCGTCGTAACCGACTCGCTCGATCCACCAAATGCTGTTCTGGATCAGGTATTTTTCGACCTCGGGATCGTCCTGGTTAAAGTCGGGAAGAATATCGACGAACCATCCTTCGAGATTGCGCCGCTGCGTCTGGTAGGACGCGCGCGGATTCATCGTCGTCCATTTTTGCCAGTTGTTCGAGAGATGATTGTCGGCGGTGCCGTTCCACCAGCTCGGTGTCGGCGGATCATTTGCCCAGACGTGATACGGCCCGGTGTGGTTGGCGACCTGATCCTGGACCATTTTGAGGCCCATAGCGTGGGCTTTGTCGACCAGCTCTTTTAATTTATCAACATCGCCGAAATGCTCATCGACGCTGTACATATCGACCGCGCCGTAGCCGTGGTATCCCGTGGTTTTTTCCCCGTCGTAAACTTCCTTTTCGTCGAGCTTGTTGTTGTTGTCGTAGATCGGTGTCGTCCAGATCGCGGTCACTCCGAGCGATTTGAGATAGGGGAGTTTGCTGATGATGCCCTCGAGATCGCCGCCGTGATATCGCCGCGTTTTGCTGCGGTCGTAAAGGCCTTTTGAGATCGCGGGGTCATTATTTGAAGTGTCACCGTCAGCAAACCGGTCAGGCATCAGCAGGTAGATGACGTCGTCCGGCGAGAATCCTTGATATTTCCCAACTGCCGACGGCCGCGAGTTGACCTCAAAATCGAATGTAGTTGTTTTACCGTTTCCGTTAACCGACAGTTTCTTTATGCCCGGAGCCGTTGTTGGTGGAATCGTAAGATCAAAGAACAGATAATGGCCGTTCTCGCTGTGTTTGTAATTGCCGGCACTCAAACCGGTAGGAACTGTGACCGTCGCACTCTTCAGGCCGGTGCCGCGAAGCAGCACGCGGACCGGGTTGATCGTCATTCCCGTCCACCAATTCGGCGGATCTATTTTTTCGACTGTCGGGGTCTGAGCCGCCGCCGGTAGAACGTAGGCAGCTAAAAGCAAGACTATTATGAGGCGTATTTTATTTTGCATGTTTCCAAAAAAGTATTGCGCGGCACACCGCGATCAAAACAAAGGCAATTACGATGTATTCAGCGATCCGGATCATGTCCACCAGGTACCAGGCGATCTCGACATTTTCGCCGCCGATCCGCGACACGCATATGAAAGCCTGGCCAAATTCAGTGCCGTCAGATGTTTCTATCGAAACTACTTCTCTCGCCAGCCTTGAGGCTGTAGGGCAAAGAAGCTCCAGCGGCTTGTTGTAGAAGGCGTTTCCGGCCCCGTCGAATATAAATCCCAAGAAGGCGAACAATCCGACATAAAGCCAGACCGAGTCTTCGGAAAACTTGAAACGGAGCGGAAAGACTGCGTCATGGTATTTCCAGAGAAATACCGCCCCAAAGATCAGGAGAGCGACTGACGCGAGGCCTTCGACGTAATAGAACGAGAATTTGAGAGCCAGCATTGCGACAAAAAACAACATCGCTCCAGCGACAAAGAAGACATTCACATGCCTCTCAAAAAGATCATCAAACCAATTCCGCAAGGCTCTCGTCCTCGAGCGAGGAGCGGCTGAAGTTCGAGCTGCCTTTGCATTCTTGGTCTTTTTCTTAGCTTCCGACGCTCCGGCCATAAATTTCCGACAGTTCTTTCAATCTGGCTGCGTTCTCTTCAGAAAGATCGGCACGACTGCATCGCCAGTACCAGTTGCCCGAATCTGACGCAGGCAAATTCATACGGGCTTCCGTGCCTAACCCCAGCACATCCTGCATCGGAGCGATCGCCGTATCCGCAACTGACGCCCATACTGCCCGGATAAAGTCCCAATGGATCTCTTTACCATTTGAAGCGAGGTAACTCAGGCAGTAGTCGTGTTCACGCGTGATCTCGCCGGCGTCGCGGGTCGAACCCGCTCCGGCCTGTGAGTTGTACCACCCGACGGTCGTATCGTTGTCGTGCGTACCCGTGTAGGCGACGCAATTCTTGATGTAGTTGTGCGGCAGATCGTGATTTTTTGCGTCGCCGCCAAAGGCGAACTGCAGGATACGCATTCCAGGATAGCCGAAGCCGTCACGCAGCTCCTCAACATCTGGTGTGATGACGCCGAGGTCTTCGGCAATGATGGCGAGGTCGCCGAGCGAGCGTTTGAGGGCGATAAAAAGCTCCTTTCCGGGCACGTCGACCCAGCGTCCGTTCTCGGCAGTTTTGTCTTTTCCCGGAACTTCCCACGAAGCTGCAAACCCGCGAAAATGATCGATGCGAACGACGTCCACCGTTTGCAGTGTTGATGCAACGCGAGCGATCCACCATCGAAAATCGTCAGCCTGCATAGCGTCCCAATCGTAGATCGGATTGCCCCATAGTTGCCCCGTCTTCGAAAAATAGTCAGGGGGAACACCGGCAACGACCTTTGCTGTGCCGTCCTCGTTCAGCTTGAATTTTTTTTGATTGCACCATACGTCGGCTGAATCGGCAGCGACGAAGATCGGAATATCGCCGATGATCTTGATGCCCTTGCGATTGGCGTATTCTTTGAGCTCAAACCACTGCCTGAAGAACAGGAACTGATAGAATTTTTCAGCCTGGACCTGGTCGTAGAGGTTCTCGTGAGCTTCCTCGATGGCATTGCCGTCTCGCAATTTAAGGGCTGATGGCCATTCGAACCAAGCCTTTTGATCCTGTTGTAATTTGACCGCTCGGTAAAGGGCGTAGTCATCCAGCCAGAAGTCGTTCTGCTGGCAAAAGGTCTCAAATTTGCCGCGAAGATCCACGCTGGTGATGTGATGAAAACCTTCGAAGGCCCGGGGGAGAAGTTGGGTTTTCCAATTATAAACGCCTCCGAAATCCACCTTGTGTTCCTCAAAATCCGGCAGGTCGGAAAGGTCCGTTTCGGTGATCAAGCCGTCCTCGATCAGCATTTCCGGCGAGATCATCAGCGGGTTGCCGGCAAAGGCCGAGAAGCATTGATAAGGTGAATCGCCAAATCCGGTCGGCCCAAGCGGAAGGATCTGCCAGTAAGCTTGACGAGCCGCAGCCAGGAAATCGACGAAACGGTAAGCTTCGCTGCCGAGATCGCCGATGCCATACTTGCCGGGCAGCGAAGTCGGATGAAGAAGAATTCCTGAAGCTCGCGGAAATTTATTGGGCATAAAATTACTAATTCAAAACCGGGCTTAGCGCGCCGTCCGCAAGCGTCCCCGGCTCTTTTCCGTCCAGCCAGGCGTTCAGATCGGCGATCTGATTCTCGTTCTGCGGGTTTGCGATCCGGGCTCCGTCCGCGAAATAGATGATCGTCATCACTTCGCGGAGTCTCGATTCCGACCGATTTTCGCCCGCTCCGTGGATCGTCCAACCCAGATGAAATGTCGCATCACCTGCTTTCATCGACGCGGCCTTTGAAATCTCAAACTTTTCGTCGCGAATGTAAGCCTCATATGTTTCCTGGCTCTCGTCCGAGATCGCCTGACTTCCGATCGGCCCTTTTACATGTGAGCCGGATGCGAAGGTGATCATTCCCATCGTTTCGTCAATATCGACGAGCGGCATCCACATTGTGATCGTGCGGTCGGTATCGAGCGGCCAATAATATTGGTCCTGATGCCAAGGCGTCGCACCGCCGCCCGCCTCCTTAAAGAGAGCCTGATCGTGATAAAGCCGAACCTTTTCTACGCCAAGCAGTTCGGCCGCAAGCTGGGCAAATCTTCGGCTAAAGACAAATTTCTTGACAGTAGTATCCCGCATCCATAGATTCGTCGTCTGCAGGAACGCCTTGCCGTATGTATCTCTTTCTTCGATATTTCGTGATTCGTTGTTATAGCGGAAACCTGCATCGCGGATCGCGGGCCCAAATGCAGCGATCTCATCCGCCGTCGCGACCGACCTCAGTAAAATATGGCCGTCAGCTGCGAATCTGGTTCGATCCGCTCCTGCCAGATCATATTTGTCGCGTAAGTCCATCGTCTCTTTATAAAATCAGGGCGTGAAAACATTATGTTTCACGCCCTGAAAAACAACAACTTTAGGCTACGCTCCGTTGAGCGTGCTGCCTAGAATTGCAGACGTGCTCCGAACTGGATCTGACGATTCGTAAATCCATAGGTCGACGTGATCGTACCAAAACCGTTCGAGGTGCTGGTGTTGTTCAGATCGGTATTCGGCGGCGTAAGCTGCGGCGTATTGAACAGGTTAAAGAACTCGGCACGGAACTGGAACTTAACCCGTTCCGTGATCCCGAAATCCTTGCTTAGTCCCATATTAACCTGCTGACCCGACGGCCCGCGAAGGCTGTTGCGTCCGAGATTGCCGAAACGAGTCGCCGGTGCGTTAGTGAACGCTGAGCGGTTCAGATACAGGCTGTTGTTGCCGGTATACGGATCGCCGGTTAGGTCAACTCTCACACCATCGCGACGAACGTCGAAGGTCTGGCCGCTCTGTGCACGGAAGATGCCGTTGATCTGCCATCCGCCAAGTACCGCGTTCAAACCGCGATTCCAGTTGGTGCCCCAACGTCGTCCGGTTCCCCACGGAAGATCGTAAACCGTTTCGAACGAGAAGACATGCGGGAAATCGAGACGCGAGGTCGCGAACGGCTCGACAAAGTTGAGGTTAAGATCCGCAACGCTGTCGAAGGCACCTTCGCCGTTATCTTTGGTCTTCGAATAGGTGTAAGCCGCACGATACTGCCAACCGTTCGAAAAGCGTCGATTGAGCTGTACCTGAAGCGAATCATACTGCGATTTGCCGTTGTCGTCGCGAACATTGACACGTCCGCCGTTCGTGTAGCACGGTGCGGTCGTGCGTCCGTTAGGACACGCGACGTTCGTTCCGGCTTCGCGGATGTTTCCGTTCAGGTTGTAATAAAGAGCCAGGTTGCGGCCGCGAGTTCCAACGTAACCGACGCTGAGTGCCGTGTTATCGGTCAGCTGACGCTGGTACTGAATGTTGAACTGGTGAATGTTCGAGGTCTTGTTATCCGGCCTGATAGCCAGGACGGTGACGTTCTGAGGATTGTTTAAATTAACATCCGAGACGCTGCCCAGCGGCAAAGCACCGGTCGCGAGACGCGAATCAAGCGAGTTATTGGGGGCACGTCCTGAAAGCGTGATACGGACGCCGTCGGTGTAGTTGAACTGCGAGAATCCGCTGTAAGGTGGATTCTGGGCAAGCTGGTTGTCGATACCGCCGCGATCGAGGAAGTAGAACAAACCGTAACCGCCGCGAAGCGATGATTTGCCCTTGCCGTCAAGATCGTACGCGAATCCGATACGCGGGCCGAAATTGTTGGTATCAGTATCGGTTAGCGAATCCTTGTTGCCTGACGCAACGACGAGGCGTCCGGTGGCGAGATCAAAGTTTGCCTGACGGCCGTACATTTCCGTCGGGTTTGTGAAGTATTCATAACGAAGGCCGAGATTCAGCGTTAGTCTGCTCGAAACCTTCCAGTCATCCTGAGCAAACAGGCCGTTCTCCCAGTTTCGCGTGCCGACCGTTCCGAACGGCGGGCCGATCTGATAGTTACAGACGAATCCAATAAGCAGGTCGGCCTGTTCATTGCCCGTCGAAGCTGCACCGCCGCACTGCGACGGGTCGCCGTTACCGATCAGGAAGAAATAGCCTTTACCGCGGTTCGGACGATAGAGGGCGACATCGCGCCGGATGATCGTACCGCCGAATTTTAAGGTATGGCTCCCGCTCGTGAAGCTGACGCTGTCAACGATCTGATATGTGTTCTGCGGAACCAGATACGGGCCGAAATCACCCGTATATTCGAGCTGGCCGTTATAGCCGCCGATCAATGCCCCGCCGCCGAGGTTAGCATCGCGGTTTGCATTCGGAATTCCAAGATCGGCTGAGATGGCCCGGTCAAAGAATGGAGGGGTATAGCCGAATTTGATGCGGTTCGCCTGAATACGAAATTCATTTACGACCCTCGAACTCAGAACCGAGTTCAGGCCGACAACTAAGCCTTGTGTATCGGTCGGGTTCGTTCCCGAACCAAATCCGGCCGGCAGATCAGGCAGCCTTGAGGTCGTCGTCTGACGAAAACGGCCTTTGCTAAAGCGGCCGAACATCTGATTGTTGGTCGAGAGGGAAGCGTCACCTCTGATATCGAAAGTGTCAGTGTTCGTGTTCTCGACACGTGTCGAGACGTAGTTACTCTGGAATCCTGTTCCGTTGTTAGGCAGCGGGAACGCCTGGAGATATTTCAATCCAACGGGATTGAGACGATTGCCAGCGAGCTGGTCGAGGCGGTTGAATGCCACGCCGTTTCCGTTCGTGCAAAGGATCCCGTTCGTCGTCGTTCCGTTTACACAGACGTTCAGTCCGGTAAGCGGGTCTTTCAGCTGGGTAGTAAGCGTCGAAAAATTACCCGTGCGGAAGGCGGCAGTCGGTACCGACGCAAAATCCTGGCTCACCGGCAGAAACTGGCGAAGGCCTTCGTAATCGCCGAAGAAAAAGATCTTGTCTTTCCAGATCGCTCCGCCAAAGGTGCCGCCGAACTGTCCGCGGCGAAATTCGCGTTTCGATTGTTCAAATGTCGGCCTTGCATCAAGGTTGTCATTTCTCACAAAACCAAATGCACTGCCGAAGAAATCATTAGTTCCCGATTTGACGACGGAATTGATGATACCGCCGCCGCCGCGGCCGAATTCAGCCGTTGCGACGCTCGTTTGGACGCGGAATTCCTGAACCGCTTCAGCCGAAGGGAATACGTTGATCGTGTTTACCAGCGATTCGTTATTATCAACGCCATCGAGCAGGAAATTGTTCGCCTGTGTTCGCTGGCCGTTTACCGATAAAGCCGCACCGCCGGTGTTACGCGCTCGGTACGTCTCGGCATTGCCGGAAACGCCCGTCGCAAATCCAGCGGGAACTCCCTGTGTGACGCCGGGGGTCAGGCGGGCGAGTTCGAGAACATTTCGTCCGTTAAGAGGAAGGTCTACCGCTTCTCGTCCCTGGATCACCTGACTTAGTGCAGATGTCGTACTATCTACCTGCGGAATATCGCTCGTGACCGTCACCGTCTCGGATACCGCGCCTGCTTCAAGGCTAAAATTGAGATCCGCGTTCTGTGCAACCTCGAGAGTTATCTCTTGTTTGGTCGTCTTAAAATTGGTCTGACCAACTTCGATCTGGTAGCGGCCCGGCTGCAGCGACAGAATGCTGTATGTTCCGTCTGCTCCGCTGACCGTTTTGACTTCGCGGCCCGTGCCGATCGATCTAAGGCTAACGGTTGCGCCGCTGATGGCTGCTCCGTTAGCGTCCATGACGGAGCCCGAGATCCGGGCAGATTCCGTCTGCGCGATGCCGAACGTTACGACGCTCAGGATCGAGATCGTTAACATAACGATCCGCTTGAATGTAAGTAGTTTGCTTTTTTTCATACGACTGATCACCTCTGAAAAGTTAAGATCAGCATCGCAGACACCGAATAAATCGAGCAGCTTGCCAACCAGAAATCTAAATTACGGAAAATGCCAATGAGAAACAGAATTATTGTTTGTTGTGTAAACAAACAAAGTTTTAATATAAACGTAACCCGATGTCAAGAATAAATTCGCCAAAAATCAAAAAAAAACTTGAAAATTAATTTGCCGAGGCAAATTTTCTCGACAGAACTAGGCTTATCGAGCCCAATATTGTCGGATTATCACCCAAAGCCGACGGAACGATGTTAGTTCGGACGAGTTCGTGGCGAATACTGCGCTTTGCCATCTCATTTATCTCTTCGCTGATCAGATCCCACGCTTTAACAATGCTCCCCGAGACGACGATCGTCTCCGGGCTGAAGCCGATGATCAAATTGGATATACCGATACCAAGATATCTTGCCGTTTCGTTCAAAACCCTTGTCGCCTGACGTTCGCCGTTTTTTGCCAGGCCGATAAATCTTTCGATATCGATAGCTGCCGCACCGTGGCCATTTACCGAACCATACCGTTGAATTATCGCTTTTTCAGAGGCATGTGCCTCCCAGCAATCGCGTCGGCCGCACGAGCACGTGACCGGTGCATTCTCGCCGACGAACATATGGCCGAATTCGCCCGCCGCGCCGCTCTCGCCGCGGTAGACCTGGCCGTCGACGATGATTCCGGTTCCGATACCCTCGGCGATCAGAAGCATTATGAAGTTTCGCGTTCTCTTTATCTCGTCTGACCCGAACCAGAGCTCGGCGAGAGCGACCGCATTTGCGTCGTTGTCAATGATCACGGGCAAGCCGGTGGCTGCGTGGATCCGCTGACCGATGTCCCAATCTGACCATTGAAAGTACGGTATATACAGCATTCTGCCGGATTCCTGGTCGGCGATGCCGGGAATGCTGATCCCGACTTCCAGGCCGGTTCCTGGATTGTTGTCGGCAAAGTGCGTCACCTTCGACAGGATCTGCTCGTTCATGTAGCCGATGTCCGGAGAGGTCGGAAAGACCTCGCTCCGCATAATGCTCCCGGTCAGGTCGGCGAGAACGATAGTTGTCTCCCGAGGCGTCACATCAACTCCGATAACAGCTGGCGTTCCCGTTCGCAGCCGCAGCAATGTCGGCTTGCGGCCACCTGTCGAATCGCCTGTTCCTATCTCTTCGATCAGCCCTTCGGCCGTCAAATTATCTACGATCGCCGAAACGGTCGAACGCTGCAGAGATGTCTCGCGAGCGATCTCGGCTCGCGAGATCGGAGATCTAGCTCGAACATAATTTAGTACGATCTGTTTGTTAATATCCCGGATCGTATTATGTCGCGCGATTTGGTCTTTTGCTCCATGAAGGTATATCTTTTTCATCTAAACTTATCGCACTTGAGGGGTTTTCCAGATTAAGGTACACAAAGTTTGTTCGAAAAACAAACTAAGATCACACTTTTTCATGATGTTCACAATAATGCGAGCCCCGGCAGTGGTTAATTAGCCGACACTGAGCTCCCTTTTATGGAGCATAAGTTCTTATTTGTGTTATAAATGACAAGCAATTGGAAACTTTTCAAATATACAAGAATTTAGCCTGGCTTAACGACCTATCAGCGGACGAGGCGATGGATGTATTTCGTTCATGCAGCGGTTCGGAGCTCTGGGCTCGGAGTATGGCCGAGAAGCGTCCGTTTGTAATGCTTGACAGCTTGTATGAGGCGGCGGATTCGATATGGTTCGCCCTGCCGCCTGCGGAATGGGCCGCCGCATTCTCGACCCTGCAGGTCGATCTTCCCGCGATAGAACTGGCGGAATTAGCGAGCTTGTATAAGGCGAAGTTCGGGTTTATATTTGTGGTGTGGCCTAATGGGAAGAGTTCCGATGAAATGCTCGCAATATGCCGGGCGCGTCTTGGGAACTCCGTTGAGACGGAAATACAGATAGCCGCCGAGGAACATAGGAAAGTTCTCGTGAGCAGGCTTAACAAACTACTAGAAAAATGAGCGGGATAACAACATACATACTCGACACAACCTCAGGCCGTCCCGGTGCAGGAATTCCCGCTGTACTTGAACGGAAGACACATTCAGCCGGCTGGCAGGCTATCGCCGAAGGTATCACCGACGTTGACGGGCGAATAAACGATCTGCTCGAGCCGAAAGACGTGTTCTTACCCGGACACTACCGGTTGATATTCGAGATCGGCCCGTATTTTTTGCTGAAGAGCATTGAGTGCTTTTTCCCGCAGATCACCATTAGTTTTGTGGTGAAGGATCCGATGCAGCACTACCACGTGCCGCTATTGCTGAGTCCCTTTGGATATTCGACATTTCGAGGCCGTTGAGTCGTAGAAAATACCTCGATGAACAGCACACTTTCCTCTGATATGGTGAAAAGGGTCACCGCTCAGTTGAGTCCAGCCTTAGCCTCTATTGCTGATCAATATCCCGGAGAACGCCCCGAGCGCCAGCCGATCCACACGGTTTACGGCGGAGCGCATCTCTTTAAAGCAGACACAACAAATAAGCTTGGAGTGATCGCGGCAAAGTCGCTGGCGGGCTTTGCTCATGACAGTGGTGCTTTTGCCAGTATTTTTGGCCTGCCGTCTGCCCTGGGTGAGATCGTCCATGCCCGTGTTAACGAAAAACTGGCTCGAGAAGCTATCGAGGATCTGAGGATCGATTTTGAAGATGGCTATGGGGTAAGAACGGATGCCGAAGAGGACGGCCACGCCGTAACCGCTACGGAGGAAACCTCAAAGGCTCTGGCTGCCGGAACTCTGCCGCCATTTTTTGGCATTCGGATCAAATCCTTCAGCCCGGAAACCCTCGCGCGGTCGATCAGAACACTTGTCCTATATCTTACGGCTTTATGCCGCGAAACGGACGGAAGATTGCCGGAGAATTTTGTAGTCACGCTCCCAAAGATCGTTTCGCCCGCACAAGTGACCGCTCTCGCCGACATTCTCGATGAGATCGAAGCCCGACTAAACCTCAAACCTGGGATCATCAAGATCGAGATCATGATCGAGACGGTGCAGTCGATCATTTCGCCGGACGGCCGATCCGCGTTGCCGGAACTCGTCGCAGCCGCCAGGGGACGATGTCGGGGCGCTCATTTCGGTGCGTTCGATTACACCGCCGATTGCGGGGTCACCGCCCAGTACCAGGATCTGCGGCATCCTTCGTGCGATCTTGCCCGGCAGATCATGCAGGTTTCGCTCGCTAGGACCGGCGTTTATCTCTCGGATGGTGTAACAACGGTAATGCCGATCGCCCCGCATCGGGGAGATGCTCTATCTGCGGAGCAGATCACGGAGAACGAAGCAGTGGTTCGTTCAGCATGGCGGCTTCATTACGATAATTGCCGTTGGGCACTGCAGAATGGGTTTTACCAGGGCTGGGACCTTCATCCGGCACAAATTCCGGCCCGTTACGCCGCTGTTTACTCCTTCTTTCTCGAAGGCCTCGACCAGACGTCCGACCGGCTGAATAATTTCCTTGAAAAAGCAGCCCAGGCGACCCTGGTCGGCAATAATTTTGACGATGCGGCTACCGGACAGGGCTTGCTAAATTATTTCACTAGGGCGATCAACTGCGGTGCGTTAACCGAACAGGGAGCATTGGAACGGACCGGGCTTTCGCTCGAGCAGTTAAGATCCGGCTCTTTCGCTGCGATCATCAAACAAATAAACGTCTAGTTTACGCAAGAAACTTTTCAGGCTCCGTTCAATAGAACAACAGCAACTGCTGAATCTATTTGAACGGAGCTTTTATATGCCTGAATTTGACAGCCCTTTGGAGAATGTAAAGATCGCGAGCCCATGTTCGGCTGACTGGAACGAAATGTACGGCGACGAACGGAAGAGATTTTGCGGCGACTGTAAGCTGAATGTTTACAACCTTTCAGGAATGACGAAGACCGAAGCTGAATCGTTGATCCTCAATGCGGAAGGCCGTCTTTGCGTCCGGTTCTACCAGCGTGCCGACGGCAGCGTTATTACTACTGATTGCCCGGTCGGTTTGGCCGGTGTGAAACATCGAACACGCGTTTTCGCGACCGCAGCGGCTTCGCTGCTGATGGCTATTTTGACAGGCGTGTTCTTTGTTTCGATATTCTCGAAGGCGACACGTGTCGTCGTCGGTGAAATGATCCCGTACTCAACGCCTACCCCGGAACCGAGGCCGTTGATGGGAGCTATCGCGATCAACCCAGACACGAATTCCAATAAGCCAAAAGAAGATCCGTATGTCATGGGCAAGATCGCCGTGCCGCCGACGAAAAAGAAGAAAACGATGACCGAAGTAAAAGGTGAAGTGGTTATTCGGGAAGTCGAAAGAACGATGTAAAAGCATTCCGAGCAAACGCCAGTGCCTTTTTACTTTACGTAATATCCCTGCCGCGAACGCAGCCGGAGGCCGCCGGAATTTTGTAGGCCGACGTCGAGCTTGACGTACTTATTGACCGGAAAATCAGCGTCGGAATAATACTGGATCAAATATTGGGCACGTAGTTCGCCGGTCAGCTGCTTGAAGATGCGATCAAGCGTTTCCTCGTTACGCTTCGAATTGATCCCATTTAGCAGCGGATCTTTCATGTTGGTCGAGAGGAATTTTGGTAAGAATGCCGTTCCGCCCGTATCGACTGAAAACCGCTCCAAACCGATCTGCGCACGCTTACTTATCTTGTTAAGTTTGTACGAATCGCCCGCCGGATTGATTACGTAAAAGACCGAATCAGCATTCTGCAGGTCACGAAGGATCTGGGCTTGAGCCTGCAAATGAGCCGCGTCAGTCCGTGCGGCGAGCTGATTTCGCTTTTCCGGGGTGAGTGAATTGACGTCGATGTCGCGATAATTGGCTTTTTCCGCTTCGCGGGTCAGGTCGCTCCAATTGTCCTCGCCATCGGTCAAGGCAACGATCACGCGGCGGCTGCGAACCGGAGCATTTTTTTGCAGGTATTTTGCAGCAGCGGAAACCGTGTCGTAAAACGCCGTGAACTTACCCGAGGGCATGATCGAGCGAACCCGGATCGCGGCCTGGGCCGAGTTTTCCCTCGCCATTGCTGAGATCGGCTTATCGCCTATCAAAAAGATCGTGGCCCTGTCGTCGCCTTTCATTACGCTTTCCAGAAACTGGGCAGCGGCCTTTATCTCAAAATCAAAAAGCGGGTTAACGCTGCCGGAAACGTCCACGAGCAGAGCGATCTCCAGCGGTGTGGCTTCGGCATTTGTAACCTGATCGATGATCTGAGCTTTACCGTCCTCACCGACGCGGAAGTTCTCAGCTTTTAGTCCAAGAATTGGTTCGCCATTGGCGTCAGTTACGGAAACCGGCACGACCACGAGCCGGGATTCGACCTTAATTACCTCATCGTCGGCGGGTTTCGGGGTCGGTGTCTGTGCGTTTACGGCAATACCGCCGAAAAGGGCTAAGACCAGGCCGAACCAAGATGAATTACGCATTTAGGAACTCCGTAAACGAACGGCAAAATAAGAGGACACCGAAGCGACAGATGTTTCCGTCGCTTCAGGTGCCCAATATTCGAACAAATTACTTTTCGTTGATATCGTTGCTCGATTTGACCTCGACGGTCTGGTTGAGGCCGCGGCTAACAAGAAGCTTAACCTCGACGCGGCGATTCTGCTCACGGCCTTCTTTGGACGTATTATCGGCGACTGCCTGAAGTTCGCCAAAACCATATGACGTGCTCATACGGCGAAGCGGAATATTGTGGTTTTCGATCAAGTATTCCTTTACAGCCTGGGCACGGCGGTCGCTAAGAGCCTTGTTGGCCTTAGCACTGCCTTCGGCAGAGGCGAAACCGGTGACTTCGATCATGTAGCCTTTCATCGTCAGTGCAGCGGTGGCGAGCTGGTCAAGCGAAGATTTGCCTTCCGGTGAAAGCACGGCACTGTTGACCCTAAAGTTCACGGTCGCTGTTGACTGAACGATATAGTCGTCCATGTCGGTGATGCGTTTGTTTGTCGCATTCACTCCGGCAACTGCCGCATCAGCGGTGTCCTGAGCAGCTTTAGCTCCACCTTTGGCAGCATTTGAGATGGCCATCAGTTCATCGATCTGGCCGGAGACGCGTTCGGCGTTCTGCTCGGCAGCACTGAGACGTTCCTCGGCCGGGGTCACGCGTGAATCGATCGCCTGTGCCGTCTGAAGGGCTGTCTTGTCGAATCGAACCTTATTCACGGAAACCGATCCGGCGCTTTCGCCGATTCCTTCAATTTCCATCATCAAGCCGCGGACGAGAGCCGCAACCGGATATTTGTCGCCGCCAAAGAACCCGTTGTTCTTAATACTCGCGTTCGGTGCAATAACGACGCGGGTATCGACCCCGACCGAATCGCGGACAACAAAAGTATTCGTATCTTCCTTAGCTACAACAACGCCTTTGATCTTGTATTTCTGACCGGCAACTGCGTTTCTGACCTGTCCCGTCTGGGCAAAAGCCGAAACTACGCCAAGCGTTAACGCCAGGGCCAAAACTGATAATTTTTTATACATAACAACTGACTCCTCTAAGATAAACTTTGGTTGATGAGCTAACCTCATACTAGACGCTAGCCGAGAGGGCCGCGTTGTCTGTTAGATTACTAACCCAAGCGTCTAGTCACAGTATTAAAGTATACATAAAGCCCAAACAGGCATAAAGAATTTTCTTTAGCGGTATAAGAGCTTATTATGAAGCCCGTAAAACGGGAGTGAAAATGTAATTCGCGGCTGCAAGTAAAAACAGCCGCGAATCCAGAGATAATTTCGTAAAGATCAAATACTGAACGGGGCACTCTCAAGATAGCCCTTCATATAGGCTAGGAATTTCTCGGCATCAGCCCCATCAACCACCCGATGGTCGTACGTCAGGGCAAAGTATGCCATCTGGCGAATAGCGATATAATCGTCGCCGTCCGGTGTGGTCATTACCTTCGGTCGTTTTTCGATCGTGCCGACACAAAGGATCGCCACCTGCGGCTGATTGATGATCGGTGTGCCGAACAGGCCGCCGAAAACCCCGGGATTTGTTACGGTAAATGTTCCGCCCTGAACTTCGTCGGGCATCAGTTTTTTGGTTCGTGCACGATCGGCGAGGTCGTTCGCCGTGGTCGCAAGCTCGGCGAGCGAGAGAGTTCCCGCACGTTTTATGACCGGAACGATCAACCCCCAATCAAGCGCGACGGCCATACCGATGTTGATATCGCCCTTATAAACGATGTTGTCGCCGTCGATCTGCGAATTGACGATGCGGTGCTCGCGGATCGCGGCGGTTACAGCCTGAAAGATGAACGGCATGAACGTAAGTTTTGTGCCGTATTTTGCTGTGAACGCGTCCTGATTCGCCTTGCGGAACTTTGCGACATTAGTCATGTCGATCTCGTAAACGCTCGTCACGTGTGCCGACGTTTGTTTTGAGAACGTCATGTGTTCCGATATCTTTTTCCGCATCACCGACATCTTCTCGACGCGGTCGTCCATTGCGGTCACTATCGGCGGTGCAGTAAAGCTTGGCTTCGAAGCGGATGCCGTTGACGGAACAGCGACGGACGCGGCACCCTTCACAAGCAGATCCTGCGGGCGAAGCGCTGCACCGGTTTCGATGAACGACAGGATATCGTCCTTCGTGACACGGCCGCTGAGGCCGCTGCCGGGGATCCTGGTGATGTCGATGCCGTGTTCTTTTGCGATGTTACGAACGAGCGGGCTCGATTTTTGACGGCGAAGCTCGTCGAGCGAGCCAGAAACTTTGAGCGTCGAGACCGGAGCCGACGAAGCCGCAGCTGCGGCCGCCTGAACTGGCGGAGTAACCGGAGCAACCGGTGTTGGTTCGGGAGTCGGAACTGCAACCGGAGCAGCCGCAGGTGTACTGGCTACTGCCATCTGCCCACCGCCAACCAACGCTAAAACCGACCCGACCTCGACCGTTTCGCCTTCCTCAACATTGATCGCGAGAAGCTTACCAGCCGCTGGCGAGGGAACTTCGGCATCGACCTTATCTGTCGAGATCTCGAGCAGCGGCTCGTCTTTTTCTATTTCGTCACCGACCGCCTTCAGCCATTTTGAAACGGTACCCTCGGTGATCGATTCGCCCATCTGGGGCATTACGACCTCTGTTGAAGAAGTTGAAGTTGAAGTTGCAGGAGCAGCAGCAGGTTCAGGCTCGGGCATTTTTATCGCTTCGATCTCGGGCTGAGGTTCTGGAACTATTGGCTCCGGCGGAGCAACGGCTGCGGCGGCTTCTGCGACAGGCGCGGGCTGACTGCTGACCGCCGACTGCTCACTGCTCACGGCACCTTCCTCACCGATGACCGCTACCACAGTTCCGACCTCGACAGTTTCGCCTTCTGCGGTTCTGACTTCGAGCAGAACCCCGGCTCCGGGGCTCGGTACTTCTGCATCGACCTTATCGGTCGAGATCTCGAGGATCGGCTCGTCTTTTTCAACGCGTTCACCGACCTGTTTCAGCCATTTCGAAACGGTTCCCTCGGTTATCGATTCGCCCATCTGGGGCATTACGACTTCAATGCTCATAAATTCTCCGCTGACCGACACAAACGATAGGTCAACTTAAAAGAATACAAAAAATGTGAGATTAAGAGAAACAGACTGGAGCACCGGTGACTGGAGCGGCAAGCATCTCTGCTTGCCAGCGGTTGAAAACCGCTTATGCACCGAGATTGATAAAAGTTTGCGATAGTCGAACACCGAGGAAGCCTCGGTGTGGCAAGCAGGGATGCTTGCCGCTCCAGTCGCTTCGCCGCTTAGATCGACGCACGCCGTCTTATTTCACTAACAACATTCCCAGCATTGTTCAGAGTACTGGGAATGGTCAGTGTTTTTCCGCTTCCGAAACTAACCACACCGTTCTCGCTCACCTCCCTGATCTCATTCCATAGCACGATATTCTTCCGGTATCTAAAGCCATTTTCGTAAACCTCGACATTGGCTTTTCGCTGCATTACAAATGAGAACATCGTTATCAGATAAACGATCAGAAATGCCGTTGCCAGAAAGAAATACAGGATGTGCGGACGAATGTAGGCGGCAAAGATCATTGCCAGAAAGAACATGAAGGAGAGGACGGCGATAAAGACCGCGCGCTGGATGTAAGCGGGTGCGATGACGTGGGTCGCCGTTTGGCGGCCAAGTTCTATTTCTCTTTGGGCCATTTAGACTTCTGCTGTGGTCGGGTCGATGATCGCCTTGATCTCGGAGATCCGGTTGGCGGGAAAGCCGCCGCGCGTGGCGTGTTCGCGTATCATATCCTCATTCGGGGCGATGTACACACAATAGATCTTGTCGCCGGTCACATAGCTTTGGACCCATTGGATCTGCGGGCCGAGATCCTTCAAAACGCTGCACGATGTTTGCGAAACCGCCTGCAGAGCATCGGCTGTCGAATCGCCAACGCCCGGAATTTCTCTCTCGATCACATATTTCGGCATACTTTTTTCTCCCGACTGCGTAATACAACCCTAGAAACGTGAAATCAAAATAATATCAAATACGCGGCTTTTCTGTGACAAAAGCCGTGTGTGAGATAGAATATGTTTCAACTCACTACAGAACTGACAAATGAATTGTCGTAACCAAAAATTCAGGATCGGATAGAAACCTAATGAAAAGAATCTCGATAGCTACCTTTGCGTCTATTTTACTGGCATTTGCCTCGATGGCATTTGCCCAGCAGCCTTTGAGCTCGGCCGATTATGATCGCGCTTCCAAGATGCTGGCGTCGGGCACGGCTCCGTTCGTTGACCGTGCCGGCGTTCGGCCTACTTTTTTGCCGGACGGGCGCTTTTGGTACAGCGTTCTCACCGCTACGGGGCGGGAATTTGTGATGATCAACCCGGTTGACGGTTCACGTCAGACGGGCGCGACCGCGGCAGCTATCGGCGTCACCGCTCCAGCCGGACCGGCCGGCCCTGGCGGACGATTTGGCGGCGGCGGTCTGGTATCGACATCGCCGGACGGTAAGAAACAGGTTTATATCAAAGACTGGAATCTCTGGGTTAAAGACATCGCGTCGAGCAAGGAAACGCAGCTAACGACCGACGGTGTAAAGGATTTCGGCTACGCGACAGACAACGCCGGCTGGAGGCACAGCGACCGCCCGATCGTTCTGTGGTCGCCGGATTCGAAAAAGGTTGCAACCTTTCAGCAGGATCAGCGTCATGTCAGCGATATGTATCTCGCATCGACCGCAGTCGGAGCCGGAAAGCTCGAAGCCTGGAAATATCCGCTTCCGACCGACAAAGAGATCGCCAAGCTCCATCGCGTCGTGATCGATGTTGAGACTGGTAAGATGGTTCGATTCAAGATGGCGCCGGACGAGCATCGCGGCACTTTGGGCGACGATATTTCAACGGGCGATATGCGTTGGAGCAACGACGGAGCGACATTTGCATTTATCTCAAGCTCGCGTGACCACAAGGTAGCAAAACTGCGGGTCGCAAACGTCGCGACGGGCGACATTCGCGAAGTATTTGAGGAAGTCGTTAAAACACAGTACGAATCAGGCCAGGGCCGTGAGAACTGGGAATATTACCCAACAACCAACGAAGCGATCTGGTACTCGGAACGCGATGACTGGGGCCATTTATACCTCTACGACTTGACGACCGGCAAGGTAAAGAACCAGATCACGAAAGGCAATTTTGTCGTCACGGCGGTAGAGAAGATCGACCCAAAAGCGCGTGTCATATACTTCAACGCAAACGGCCGCGAAGCCGGACGTGATCCGTATTTCTCGCATTTCTACAAGATTAATTTTGACGGAACCGGCCTCCAGCTTTTGACTCCTGAAGACGGCAACCACCAGGTAACACTTTCGCCGGATGGCAAGTATATCGTCGACAACTATTCCAAACCCGATGTGCCCCCTGTCGCGGTTTTAAGAGATACGAACGGAAAAAAGATCGCTGATCTCGAAAAGGCCGACGTGTCGCGTCTGCGTGCCGCCGGTTGGAAGCCGGTCACGCCGATCACTGTCAAATCACGCGACGCGAGATGGGATCTCTACGGCTTGATGTTCACGCCGACAAATCTCGATCCCGCGAAAAAATATCCGGTCATCAACTACATCTATCCCGGCCCGCAGGGCGGCGGCGTGGGCGGACGTTCGTTCTCGGCTTCGCGCGGAGATCATCAAGCTCTCGCGGAACTCGGATTTGTGGTCGTGATCATCGACGGAACGTGTAACCCTGACCGTTCGAAATCGTTCCACGACGTCTGCTACGGCAACATGGCCGACAACACACTCGAAGATCAGATCTCAGGCATCAAGCAGCTCGCCGCGAAGTATCCGTACATGGACACGACCCGCGTCGGCGTGTGGGGCCATTCGGGCGGCGGTTTTGCGACCGCCGCGGCGATGTTCCGCCATCCGGAATTCTACAAGGTCGGCATCTCGGAATCGGGCAATCACGATAACCGCAACTACGAAGACGACTGGGGCGAACGCTACATCGGCCTTCTCTCGGGCGATAATTACAAAACGCAGGCAAATCAGGAATACGCTAAAAACCTGCAGGGCAAACTCCTGCTCGCCCACGGCAACATGGACGACAACGTCCCGCCGTACAACACGTATCTCGTGGTCGATGCTCTCGTCAAAGCCAACAAGGATTTTGACCTGATCATCTTCCCGAACGCCCGTCACGGCTACGGCGCCGACTCGAACTACATGATGCGCCGCCGCTGGGATTACTTCGTCAAAAACCTCCTCGGCGTCGATCCGCCAAAGGAATACAAGGTTGTGGCGAAACCAGATCCGAGAATGGCTCAGTAATTAAGTAGATTTTGTGGAATGGGATCAAAGCAGTTTCGAGAACTGCCTTGATCCCATTTGTTTTGCTTAAGCTATCGGTTAGAAGATCTCCTAAGATCTTTCGTGTGCATTACTTTAATTCTCGGAGTCTACTACTACAATAGTCTGGGTTAGGCTCCGTCCGCAGTCACCCATACCATCATCCACCCACGCTCTGATCGAGTAACGGCCAGGAGCAGAGCCATCAAGCCTCCAAATTACATTTCTGCCAACGCCCACGATGCTGCCGCCCGAAACGTCGTACATGTGAGTTAGTACATCGTTTTCGTGATCCGCCGCTTCGGTTGTTACTTCCACCGAGGTGTTTACTCCGGAGGAAAGATCGATGATGCCTCGATTCAGGATCAATCGATCTACGTTTGGGTATTGGTTAATTAGAATACAGGAATATTTGTACAGACCGAACAATTTCTTAACACTACGCTTAACTGAGCGAAAATAGGTTACTGCCCGTGAAGGTGGTCGATATTCGAAGCAGCTAGATCCGGTAGTCTTAGATAGAGAATAAACGGGAAGTGCGAACATTATCGCGATGTTGAGAAAAACAATTACGATTCTCCGTCTCATAGTCGGACTCCTGCGGAGGCGGACAAACAGTCAGTTGTGCTGCAGCTTTTCAGCTTGAGCGTTAATTACAGGTAACAAACCTCGCAGAGTTGCGTTTACTGACTCTGAGGTCGTAAAAACCTTGGCCACGTCAGGCTCAAGCCTGATCAAGCCTGCCGCGGCGACGAGATCAACATATTTCCCGCGAACACCATCGGAAAAGTCGTATTCGTCAAGCATTTCGTCATCTTCTTCATCTATTCCGTTCATAATTTCTTCGCTCCGCCGGTGTAGCTATTCTTGCCGAAATTATCCTAATCTTACCATTCCTGAAGGCATGAGAGACAACTATTTGCCTGCCTGCATTAGAATATCCGGTAATTAGAAATCGGTCTTCGATGTCAGAATGTTTCCGATCTGAGATCGTGATCGAGAGCGGATCGCCAAAAATCGACGTAGCCTCTTGAAAAGACACGCCGTGTTTTCTGAAATTGCTGCTCGCTTTATTAGGATCCCATTCAAATAAGTCACTCATTCTTCAACTCCTGCGTCTCATCCTCACCTGCATCAAATAGTACACTCACCGGCGTGTGTGCTGGCGGCAGGGCGGCTTCGTGGGTGGCGATGTCGCGGACGAGGCGGTCGACGGCTTCGCGGGCACGGTCGAAATCCTCGGGTTTTAGCTTGAGGATCAGTTTGCCGTCCTCATTCGGCAGGTTGACCATGGTGGCGAGGGATTTCGTGCGGATCTCGATCTTTGCACCCCGTTTGAACACTCCTTTCCTGAACTTAATGTCCATCACCTCGCCGATCGGAATGCGGCTTTCCTTTACGCCGTCTGAGATCAGGCCAAAGAGCTTGGTCTCAAACTCAAGCACGATCCCGGCGCCGGAAAATTTTGCCACCCCATTGACTTCAGAGAGTCCGTGAAATGTCTTAGCTTTGAATGGAACGCTCGTGAAGCTATGCATAATTATGCTATTTGATCTTAAGGTCTTCCGCCCGCGTCTCGTTTTCGGTTGATTCATTAGACCTGTCGGCTTCTTTGTGCCGGTCAGCGACGAAGTTGAATGCGGTCAATGCAAAGGACACGAGAGCGACGGCGATCCCGTAATACAGTGTTTCGAGTGAGCTGTCTGACTGCAAAAGCTTCTGCACGAACTTCACAGCCATGATCGGGATCAGCACTGAGCCGAATTTTGCTTTCAACTCGTCGAGGTTCTTAACGAGCATCCAATCCGGCACCTTTAGCCCGCCGATGAACAGTTCATAAAGGCTTACCGAAATAACAAGCAACGCGACCGCCACCAGAAAACTGTCGAGAGCCTCAAATAAAATATAGAGTGTCGGGCTGTTGGTCTCATAATGCAACACCGCGATCTGAACGACCTTGACCGTCTTTTCCGCGCCTACATAGATCGCAGCGAGCACGCCAACAAGCATCCCGAATATAGGAATGTATGAGAGATATCTAGCTCTTTCGACGATCCATTTCATAGTTGATCCTGTAAGTGGATCGAAGGCGTCCGTTGGCGGAGCCTTTCGACACGGCGTTCGACCCTCGCAGCAAATTCCACAGCCTCGCTGAAGGTCTTTCGAAGCTGAGCTTCGAGATCGTCGTTCTCTTTCAGGTCATAACGATCTTTATAACGGTAACCGAACTCTAGAATCGATTCGGTAAAATGAACCCACTGCTGTTGCCGATCCGCCCGATCCGCCAGCTCATCGGTGAGCTTCGGCCCACCCTCTTCATCAAGGGGCGTTGTTAAAAGCTCGGTCAGGAAGTCTTTGTCCTCCGCCCAAACCTTAAAATGCTCATTAAAAGTGGCATGGTGCAAAGGAATATTTCCACCCACGTTCTGCCACAGATTGGCCGTTTTCGGTATCACGCCAAATGCCGTTCCCAGCGGAGAGTTGAATGAAAGACGGCACAGGTTATAACGATAGAGCCGATGGGTCCACGAGTACTTTAGCTCCACGCTAAGCGATGAAAACACGACGTCACGACCGTCTATCGTACCCTTCATGGGCTTTACGCCAAAACTCCAGTCTTCACTACGTATCAGCCCAAGAGCCGTCGTAGCTTCTTCCCAGATCCTATCATTTGCCGCTCGCTTCTTCGTGCCAATTTTTACTGCATAATAAACGCCAATACCCAAAAGGGTAACGGCTCCGAGCCCCATAAAGATGCTAAATGTTGGGTCAGCGTACTTCTTTTCCGTGTACTGGAAAAAGTTGAGGATCAGGAAAACCATAAGCGACCTAATCCTTACTTCGTCTCAGGTTTGTTTTGCTGCAGCCAAATATATTTCGCTATGCCGAACAGGCTGATCAATAACCAGAAAAATTCAACAACGAACGCCGGGAAATTAAAGTTAAAGCAAAGCGAAATGATGATCAACGCCGCCCCGGCGGCATTTAGCAGCGAATAGAGCAATTGCTCGCTCCGCACCCGCTCGAGTTGGAGCAGAACGTAAGTGATGATGATGATCGCCGTTCCGAGCGTGCCGATGACGTCGTACCACGCGAAGCTCATTTCATCACCGCGACGAGCCCGCTGGCTCCGACGGCCCAAATGGCCTTCTTGCCTTTTGCCTGCACGGCGTTCCAATTTAGCTTGTCGATATTCGTCCAGGTTTTGCCGCCGTCAACGGACATGTCCGAGCCGCCCGAACCCACGGCAACGATGTGTTTGCTGTCAACGTAGGCGACTCCCGAGCGGTAGCCGAAAAGGCCCTTCGCGGCGGTCCAAGTCGTTCCGCCGTCGGTGGTGAAGGCAAGATTCGATCTATTCTCAGTAGGCTTTTCGTAGTTGCCGCCGACGATGACGCCGTTTTTGGTGTCCCACATGGCGATCGAGAAAATGCCGCTGCCTGAGGTGCCGGAGACGATCGGCGAATTTGCGACCGTCCACGTCACGCCGCGGTCAGTCGATTTGAAAACGCGGGCCGCGTCGCCGCCGGAGACGATGAAGGCGTTAGTTTTGCCATTCGCGATCAGGCAGGTTCCGCTCGCGGCAAAGGCGGCTTCACCATCGATCGTCGCGGCCATTTTGTTGCTCACGACCGGATCCCATTTTTCGCCGTCCTTGGTCGCGATCAGATAATAATGCCCGCCGACGGGGTCGCTCATGGCGAGGCAGTTGTTTTTGTCCCAACACGCGAGAGCGTCGAAGAACGTCTCTTTTTGCGTTCCGACGAACTGCTGTTTCCACGTCGCTCCACCGTCAACTGTTTTATATATACGTGAGCTGTCTCCATTGCCGATGCTGAGAATATAGGCAGTATTCTCGTCGAACGCCTCGATGTCGCGAAAATCGAGTTTCGCTGCATCAGGCACGGCTATCACTTTCCACGTCGCACCGCCGTCAACCGTTCGGATCACAGTTCCACCAGTCCCGCTCGCCCAAACGACCTTTTCGCTGACAACCGAAAGCCCGCGAAAGCTGGCCTTCGTCTCAACCGTCTGCCTGACCCACTGACCAAATGCCGTCATCGAAAGCGCGCAAACAGAGCACACAAATATAGCGATCTTCGCAATTTTCATGGGTTCGATTCTAACCGATAATCACTCGCACTGAAAGAGACACCGACTGAAGCGCGGGCTGGAGCGGCCGACTGGAGCGGCGGACTGGAGCGGCAAGCATCCCTGCTTGCCACATCGATGCTTCATCGGTGTAAAGCCCTGAGCCAGAATCAAATTGAGAAAGCCCGCGAACGTAACACTGCGGAAGCCGCAGTGTGGCAAGCAGGGATGCTCGCCGCTCCAGTCGGTTACTTCCTCTGAAACTCCGGCGCACCAAGAGCAAGGGCGACGAGCTGGCTATTCAGGGCTTTTTCTCGTGCGTCGGCGGGTTCGGGTTTTGCGGGGGCCGAGGTTTGGACCATGGTTGGCGGCGGCAGATCGACGGTTAGTTTTTCGATCGCGGCGAGGGTCTTGTCGGAGACTGTGCCGATGATCATCTGACGAGCGAAACCGGCCCGGGTTAATGGCGTTTTGTCGTGCGTTATCAGCTTGGCGGTATTTACCGTCGTGCCCTTGATCGTGTTCATCGCGAGGGCGGAGGCGAAATTGAACCGGGCGAGCAGGTCGTTGCTTGAGAGCCATTCGCTGCTTTTGTCGGGGTAGCCGTCTGGTGTCAGGCGGCCGTAAACGGGCTGGCCCATTTTGGTGATCCAGTCGAGCACGGGCCGCTGGCCGTCGGTCTCGGCATTTGTGATGCGGAGCGACGAGGCGACAAACTCGAACGGCGATTTCACCTTCGTCTGAAACGAGGCCGTGTTAAAAAACTGCGGCGAAGTGATAATGCTTCGCAGCGTCTCCCTGATCGAACCGTCGGTCGCGAGAAACGTTTTCGCCGCCCGGTCGATGACCACCGGCGAAGGGTTGTCACCAAGAAAACGGCGGGCTAACTTTGTCGAAATGAACTGCGCAGTCTTCGGATTTTTGGCAAGAATATCGAGGACGCGTTCGCCGTCACCGATGCCGCCGCCGGCCGGGATCTTGACGCCGAGCACGGTCTTTTCGCCATTGTCATGATTGCCGGGATTGTAAACAAACAGCCCTTCTTCGTTGGGTTTGCGAATGCTCCAGCCGGTGAAGCAGCGGGCGACTTCCTGTACGTCTTTCTGCGTGTAACCGCCATCGACGCCCATCGTGTGCAGCTCCAAAAGCTCGCGGGCGTAGTTCTCATTGATGCCGCCCGATTTGCGTGCCGGTTTGTCTTTGGTCGCGGGATATTCTTTCAAAAGGCTCGATTGCCAGTTGTCGAGGTAAAAAAGCATCGCGGGCGACTTCGCCGTCGCTCCCAACAGATCGCGAAACCTTCCAAACGAAAACGGCCGCACCACATCACGGTCAAACGAAGTCATCATCCACCGCGTCGCATCCTTATTCCCGTAAATGCTGAAATGGTTTTCCCAAAAATCCACCACCATCTCACCCAGTTGCCGCTCGCTATAAACCGCCCGCAAGAGCTTAGCCCGCTGCAATTCCGTGATCACCATCTGCGGATTCTTAGGCGTCGGCGTGGGGCTGGGTTTCACAGTCGGGGTCGGCGAAGGCTGCATTTCTGCCGCCTGCATTTCCATCGGCTTCACCATCTGTGGGACCGCCGACTGCCCACTGCCAACCGCCACCTGAGCCGGCGTCGGTGTTCCTGCCCCTGCCAACTGCCCACCGCCCACTGCCAACTGAACGGGCTTCGGCGGATTATACTGCTCCGCGAGAACAGGCGTAGAAAGATTCAAAGTCGGCAGCTTCTCAAGCCGTTTCATCAAAGCCGAATCATCGATCGAATCCGGGTCAAGCTGCTGCGCGATAAACGCCTCAACGCCCATCTTCCTCACCCGCTCCACATCCCCCGGCCGCGCCCCAAAAGTCAATCGCGACAAAACCTGCACCACCCGCTGATCCGCCGAAAGCGCAGTCCGGTCCACCGACGCAGCCAAAGCCGCGTCAGGCGCGATCACGAAACCAAAAACGATCAGTAGAGAAAGAAAAAAACGAAAGACACCGTCCGCCGATCTAAATCTCATTGCAAAATCCCCTTTTCAACAAATGTAGTTTGCGGCGGCAATAATGTAAAGGTTTTTCGGCCATGGCAGTTTTGATGGCTACGGCTTCCACCGTTTCTGAATTTCAGCCTCTGCGGCACGAAGGACCGTTTTGGAGCCTGGGAGATCGAGCAGCGTTAGATAATTAGGTGTCGGGTTGACCGTTATTTCAAACTCCTGACAGGAAATGATCTGAGAGTTGGAATGTTTGTACCAGGAACTGAGCGGCAAGTTGAGGGTATTCGTGAGTCTTAACACAAAATCGTCAATATTCGCCGAGATAGTTTCGTCATAAACCACAAGCGCAAATACCTTTTCGTCAAAAGTGCGCAGGTAGAACAGCGGACGATCTTTGCCACCCTTGGTTTCGACTCGCTTCTCGGATTCGAAATCCCGCGCTCCGACGGGCGTGCGGGAAGGCTTTTCGACAACTGGAAGCTTGACGAGCTCCGACACCGGCATTCTCAATCTGATGCCATGCACCACTGGAAGCTTTTCAACCGCCACATTGCATTGTGGGATGGACTGACCAAACGACAAACCCGCCAACAGGGAAATCAGCAAAAGAGTTTTCATGCGTGCATCGTAGCATGAAAATGCACGCAGTTATAAGAAAATCTGATGGTGTGACGACCGGACTGGAGCGGCGAGCATCCTTGCTTGCACACCTGGGCTTTGCCGGTGTTGAGCGTCGGCGATCAAACCAGGTCGAGAACGATCACGCGCATTACACTGCGGAGGCCGCAGCGTGGCAAGCAGGGATGCTCGCCGCTCCAGTCGGAGTTTGGCGCTCGGAGCGTAAGGCGGTTTTCAAACCCGACAAAGTGCTTTTTTGCAGGCATTTTTTCTTCCATTTAACGTTCGACCAATCTCGCAAAGTCCTTCGACCAATCTCGGCTTTTTGTCGTTGGTAGAGGTGATTTTCCTTTGACCAATCGGGTGGTTTTGGTTACAGACTGTCGTAAATACGGGCGTTTTGGGGAAAGTGTGAATCGATTCACACTTTTTGAGTGCGTTTGGGGACCGCGCATGTTTTTACAGAAAAATTCCGCCCCAGATTTTTTGGGTTTCGATCAGTAGATCATCCGCGTTTTGATCGTGCCGCCCACGTCCTTCAGGATCTCGAACGCATCCTTTGAAAGGGCCGAGTCGATATCGAGGATGACGTAGCCGATCGTCTCGTTGGTCTTGAGATACTGGCCGACGATGTTGATGCCGCGGGCTGAGAGTCGTGAGTTGATCTCGCCGAGGACGCCGGGGATGTTTTGGTGAATGTGCAGTATGCGGTGCGTTCCGGCCTGCGGCGGCAGGGAAACGGGCGGAACGGTGTGTGAGCCTTCGGAGGTGCCGAATTCGAGGTATTTGATGAGCTTTGCGGTCACGTCGAGGCCGATGTTTGCCTGGGCTTCCTCGGTCGAACCGCCGATATGCGGCGTGAGAATGACGTTGGGCAGATTCTGAAGAACCGTCTCAAATTTATCGCTGTTCTTTTCAGGTTCCTGCGGAAAAACATCGACCGCGGCTCCAACGATCACGCCTTCGTCGATCGCGGTTTTCAGAGCATCAAGGTCAACGACGTCTCCGCGGCTGTAATTGATCAGGATGCTGCCTTTCCGCATTTTATGGAGCGTTTCGGAATTGATCATATTCCGCGTGGTCGCATCCGACGGAACGTGTAGAGTAACGATATCGGACCGTTCAAGCAGGTCTGAGAGTTCACGGATCTGTTTTGCATTCCCGTGCGGCAGTTTGATGGCGATGTCGAAATAGACCACCTGCATCCCCATCGCCTCTGCCATTATCGAAACCTGCGAACCGATGTTACCGTAGCCGATGATCCCAAGTGTCTTGCCGCGAAGCTCGTAACTGCCTTTTGCTTCTTTCAGCCATTCACCGCGATGCGCGGCCGCGTTCTTATCCGCAATTTTGCGGATCAGCATCACGCAAAGGCCGATGACAAGCTCGGCCACTGAACGAGTATTAGAATACGGAGCATTAAAGACGGCCACACCCTTTTCAGTCGCCGCCTGCAGATCGATCTGGTTGACGCCGATGCAGAATGCTCCGATGGCAAGAAGTTTGTCCGCCGCGTCGATAACCGCTCTCGAGATATGCGTCTTAGACCGGATGCCGATCAGATGCACGCTTTTCACTGCCTCGATCAGCTCGGCCTCGCTCAAAGCCCCGCCAAGTCGCGTGATCTCATGGTAATTACCAGCCTCTAACTCAGCGACGGCAGCGTCAGAAATATTCTCGAGCAAAAGGATCTTGATCTTGTTACGCGGATAGGATGTGGCGGTGGCATTCATAAAAACCTAATTGTAACGGGAAACTGGTTTGAGGGGAAACAATTCCAGGTGTAATATTAAGGAGTTCTATCATCTTCATCAGGAAACTACAAAAATGAGCGAAAACAAACAAACTCGCCGCGAGATGCTGCGAAATACTGCGTTGGCGGGGCTGGGACTGAGCCTGTTTGGCGTTGAAACGAAGGCTGCGGCTGAGAATGAGACTGTGCTCAGCGAACTGATCGCAGGTTCGGCCCCGGTTGGGAAAACGATGATCGGCGTGCCGCTCGAAAAGCGCGATACGGTTCGGGTTGCGATGATCGGCACCGGACTTCGCGGACGCAGCATTCTGAGCGAATTCGTGAATATTCCGAATGTGAAGATCACGGCGGTTTGCGATGTGGTTCAGGAAAAGGCTGATAAAGCTAAGGCGATCCTTGAGAAAGCCGGCCAGCCCGCACCGGCAGTTTACGTCAAAGGCGATCTCGGCTACGAGGAATTGCTCAAACGCGACGACATCGATGTCGTCTATATCGCAACGCCCTGGGAATGGCACGTGCCGCAGGCCTTGGCGGCGATGAATGCGGGGAAACACGCGTGCAGTGAGGTTCCGGCGGGATACACGCTTAAGGATCTGTGGGCTCTCGTTGATACTTCAGAAAAGACCCGAAAGCACATGATGATGATGGAGAATTGCTGCTACGATTACGACGAGCTGCTGATCCTGAACATCGTCCGAGCCGGATTGCTCGGCGATATCGTGCACGGCGAAGGTGCGTACAATCACGACCTGCGGGAGATATTGTTTGAGACTCGTGATGAAGGTTTATGGCGCCGCAGGCATCACACTTTACGTGACAGCAATCTCTATCCCACCCACGGCCTCGGCCCGGTCGCGAATTACATGAACATCAATCGCGGCGACCGTTTTGACCACATGGTGGCGATGAACTCGGGAAGTCTGGGGCTGCAGGAATTTAGAAAAGAAAAGCTCGCGGCTGACGACCCGCGTCAAAAGGAAGTCTACAAATGCGGCGATTACAGCACAAACCTGATCAAAACCGCAAAAGGCCGCACGATCATGGTTCAGCACAACGTCTCGACGCCGCGTCCGTATGACCGCATCAATCTGGTTCAGGGAACGAAAGGCGTGTTTCGCGATTACCCGTCGCGCATCTACATCGAAAAAGACAAAGGCGGCCACCAATGGCAGCCGATCGACGCCTACAAAGCCAAATACGAACACGACCTCTGGCGTTTCGAAGGCGAACAGGCCCGCAAACTCGGCGGCCACGGCGGCATGGATTATCTAATGTGCTGGCGTCTAGTCCAATGCTTCCGCGAAGGCCTCGTCCCCGACATGGACGTCTACGACGCCGCCGCGTGGTCGGCTCCCGGCCCTTTGAGCGAAATATCGGTCCAAAAAGGCTCGATGCCGATCAAGTTTCCGGATTTTACGAGAGGGAAATGGACGGAGGCGAGGATGTCTATACCGTAAAGAGCCAGACCTAACCTTTGATCAAGGCCTTCAAGAACGCCACGACAGTCGCTGAGCGGCCGAGCGGCTCGAGAAGACAAACAAAGAGGTTAACGCCAATTGCGATATAGGTCGCAGGGTGCCTTAGTGTGCCAAATTTCCACGCGGCGAGCACGATCATTCCGATTAGTAGACCTTGACCAATGTAGACGGGCGTCATTATGTTGACGTTTGGCCAGTCACTAAAGTTTATACCGATCCAAGCGAATTGTATCCCACGTGCTAACGCAGGCATCATTATCAAAAATACTGTCGAGATCAGCCACCACGAATGATTTTCGATCTCTTTGCGATGGATTATGCTCTTGATGACCGCATAGCCGAATGCTGTCATCATCACGATCTCGACCGCCGCGACTCCATAAAAGAACCAGGCTTGAAACGGGCCGAATCGCTCAGGATTGGCGATCGAATTCTGTGCTGACGCGAAATCGCGATACATCATGCTCAGTGCCGTCAGGCAGACGCCGCCGGCGACGAACATACCGATTATCCCAAGCGTTCTGTGTCTAACTATCTGGCCGTGGGTCGCATAGTACGGCTGAAGAATGAGAAAGAGATACCAGGCCGTTCCCGTCCAATAATGGACATGTACCGACCACGCATTCTCAGAGAAGTCGCCCCAATAGTCCATGAATATTCCTAGCTGCATGACGACCAGCGGGATGATCATCCATTTGTGAAGATTCTTGTATTTGTTCATGGCCGCTTCTGCTCGGAGATCTGAACTTTCTAAGTTGTGTTTGGTTAGCGGAAGTATAACAAAAAAACGAGAGGCAGATAGCCTCTCGTTCCAATTACGCTATACGAATGCTCGAAAGCTTTACATATGAATAGTCAGATCATGCACACCTTCGGCGGCTTCCATTACGGCTTCGGAAACGGTTGGGTGGGCGTGGATGATGCGGCCTAGTTCGTCGGCAGTTGTTTCTAGAGCCATGCCGACGCAGGCTTCGGCAAGGAGTTCGGTGGCGTGGGGGCCGATGATGTGGACGCCGAGGACCTCGTCGTATTTTTTCTCGGAGACGATCTTGACGAAGCCGTCAGTCTCGCCGAGGATGCGAGCTTTACCCGACGCCGAGAACGGGAATTTGCCGACCTTTACGTCGTAGCCTGCGGCTTTGGCTTTTTCTTCGGTCAGGCCGACGCTGGCGACTTCGGGGTCGCAGTATGTGCAGTTCGGGACGAGATTTTGTTTGATCGGCTCGACCTTTTTGCCGGCGATCTTTTCGACGACGAGAATACCTTCCTTCGACGCGAGGTGAGCAAGCCAGGCGGTGTCGATCACGTCGCCGATGGCGAAAACGTTTGGTTCGTCGGTCTCACAGTATTCGTTGACCTTGATCGTGCCGCGCGGGTTGACAACGACCTTGGTATTTTCGAGGCCGATGCCTTCGATCGACGGCATGCGGCCGACGGCGACGAGGAGCATTTCAGCTTCGAAAGTCACATCAACACCTTTTGAATTCTTACCGGAAACCTTAACGCCTTTTTTGTCCTTGGTCAGTTTGTCGAGTTTGATGCCGGTCTCGCATTTGATGCCGGATTTTTTAAAAGAGCGGGCGAGTTCTTTCGAAACATCCGCGTCCTCGATCGGCACGATGCGGTCCATCAGTTCGACGACCGTGGTATCGCAGCCGAAACGGTGGTAGACACTCGCGAATTCCACGCCCACGGCTCCGGAGCCCATCACGATCATTGACTTCGGAACCTTGGTGAGTTCAAGAATGTGATCGGAATTGACGACCTGTTTACCGTCGGTTTCAAATCCCGGAATTGGACGCACCACGGAACCGGTAGCGATAATGATGTTCTTGGTTTCGATCGTCTCCTTCTTGCCGTCAGCGAGAGCGACCTCGACCTTGCCTTTTCCGACGATCTTGCCAAAGCCGTTGAATATGGTGGCTTTGTTCTTTTTCATCAGATAGGTCACGCCGGCTGAGTTTTTGGCGACGACATCGGATTTATATTTCTGAACGCCTGCCCAGTCGTAGCTCAATCCCGTGACTTTGAGGCCAAAGTTCTCAAAATGGCTGGCTTTTTCATACAAATGAGCCGCGTTGAGCAAAGCTTTTGTCGGGATACAGCCGCGAAGGCCGCAGGTGCCGCCGAGACGAGCATCTTTTTCCTTCTCGATGATCGCGACCTTTAGTCCAAGCTGTCCCGCGCGGACCGCAGCGACATAGCCGCCTGGTCCTGATCCGATGATTGTTACGTCAAATTGTTCTGCCAATGTAGTGTCCTCTGATAAAAAGTGAGATATATAGCCAAAGGAGAATTATAGCGAGTTAACCGCATACAAACAAAAACGCGGTGAGCCTCGATGTCTCACCGCGTCAGTTTCCATCCGCTGCGGAGCTACTTTGTTACCGCGAAAGTCGATTGAAAATCATTCAGAAGCGTCTTAAATTTAGCAGTGGCTTCCTTGTCCGTCGCTAGTTTCATTGCGTTTTTCATCGAAACGTCGAGCAGGGCTTTCCCGCTGTTCGCCATGCTCTCCTCGAGCTTTTTCTTCGTGTCCGCGCTCACCTGAAATCCCATAGCACCTTTTATGCCGTCGAACTTTGCCTTCAGGCTCGCTTTTTTCCCATCAAACGCCTTTTGGGCTTCGTCCATACCGGCAGCCGTGGGGTTGGCATCGATCTTAGCGACGATCTCTTTCGTCGCGGCGTCAAAGTCTGTGATAAACGCATTTATCTCCGCGTCTTTGCTGCAGCCTGTGAGGCCGATGCAAAATAGTACAACCAAAAATAGTGAAATATTCTTCATGTAATCTTCTCCTATGATCTAAAAATCTAGTTTCGTTAAAAACTATGTTGTCTGAACGGTCAGTTGTCGTGGAAATTGCGGTAATCTTATAGGAAATCTATGGAACACTCAAATGAATTCTTAATACTGGTAAATGACGTTATGCCGAACGTGCGCGAGATTTCGGTGGACGAAACGAAGGAACGCGTGGCGAATGGGGCGACTCTGATAGACGTTCGCGAGGACAATGAGTACGCCTCGGCCCACGCTACCGGTGCGAGACACATGGGCCGCGGCGTCATCGAACGCGATATCGTTCAGACGATCCCCGACAAGGATGCCGAGATCATCCTCTACTGCGGCGGCGGCTTTCGCTCAGCACTTGCGACCGATAATTTGCAAAAAATGGGCTATACGAACGTCTGGTCGATGACCGGCGGCTGGCACGCTTGGGAGGAATCAGGCTCACCAACTGAGTAAAATTACTCGTTTTCGGATGTTAATTTTGGTCTCGAGCATCGTGAGATTCGCGTGAACTTTTTTGTAATTTTTAGTTTTCGCGAATTTTTACCAAAAATCCGACCGAAAAAGTGTGAATCGATTCACACTTTTTTGTGAATCGACGCCCTACCCTCGATAAACAGCCACTTCCAGCGATGCCCTTACCGTCCGCGACAGCCGAAAACGTCATCGAATTGGTAGAGGTAGATCACCACATTCGTGTCAAAATTCCCCGGATTGGTAGAGGTAAATGCTGGATTGGTCGAATGTGTTTTCTGCCTCCAAAATGCCCATTTTCGATCCGTTTCGGTCAGATGAAGCCTTAGCTGCCGATATTTTGAGATGGGTGCCGAGATGGGCCCGAAATGCCGCGGAGATCGGACCAAGATGGGATGCGTTCATGACAGAAGTGATCGCGCTTGTCACCGCCGCATCAGGCTCTCGTTTCAGTTCAGCGTTATCTCAATGGTATAAGCGGCTCTGCTCATGGTGTTTTCGGACGCGTCGTAGACCTGAACGCTGTATTCGCCGCCCACGGGAAGCTGGCCGGTCCATTCGATGGAACGCTTGTCGTTTGGCAAGATCGCGTCCTCGTCCGGGCCGAGGGTTTTTGTTTCATACACTGCTACGTAAGCGTCGCTGTCGGCTGTGATCAGTTTTACGGTGATATAGCGTCCCTTTTTAGCCGAGAAAACGTACGCATCGTAATCGAACTCACGCGGCAGCTTGCCTCGAAAGGTCATCTTGCCTTTTCCTTTCGGAAACAAAACGCGTTTTTCGACCGTCGCCCCATAGATCTCCTGCGGAAAGATCGTTGTTAAGGCCAGCGACATGATCAGTAGGATTTTCGTGATGATATCTCGCATAATTCTTACTCCTTTCCGGCGTATAAAGCCTCTCAGGTAGAAAGGCGTGAACTCGAGGCGTAAAGTATCAATAGAGGTTTGTATGAATTCTGAAGATGAGCTCGTGCCCGATCCGCGTGCGAGAACGCGGGAGTTACAGGAAGAATTTGCAAAACGCGGCGATGTGACCGGCTGGTTTGAGGCTCTTTACAAGGAATCAGCTGGGAATAACGATCTGATCCCGTGGGCAGATCTGACGCCAAACAAGTATTTCAGAGCGTGGGCTGAATCGACCGCGTTAGCGGGCAACGGAAAAACGGCGTTGGTCGTCGGCTGCGGGCTGGGAGACGATGCCCGATATTTGCTCGATCTGGGATTCAAGGTGACGGCCTTCGACATCTCGCCGACCGCGATCGAGTGGGCGAAAAAGCTGCACGGCGACACTGATATCGTTTTCGAAACATGCGATCTGTTCGAGCCATTTCGCGGCTGGCTCGGGGCTTTTGAATTTGTGCTGGAGATCTACACCATCCAGCCGCTGCCGCTCGAAATGCGGCCGCAGGTGGTCGATGCGATCGCGGGATTTGTTGCGCAAAACGGAAAACTAGTTGTTGTCACGCGCGGCCGCGAAGACGACGTCGAGCCAGATATTCTTCCGTGGCCGATGTCGCGCAGAGATCTTTCGCGTTTCAAACACAACGGGTTGACACAAACTGATTTTGTCGAAATGCCGGGGGAGGAAGGTGAGCCGCCTCGATTCATTATCGAATATGTTCGCAATGGATAAAATATTCAGCCGAAAATCGAACTTCTTGCCAAAAATCGCTCTTTCAAACTGCAGCAAACCAGATCGCAAAGCTCAAAAATGGATTCATCCGCGATCCTGTAATATACCGTGTTTCCTTGCTGGCGTTTCGCAACAAGGCCCTCGTTCTGTAGGATCCTTAAGTGTTTGCTCACGTTCGGTTGGGTCGAATCTACAGCTTTCGTGACAGCTGTCACGCTCGCCTCACCGTTTTCCAGATATTGTAGTATCTCGAGGCGAATGGGTTCGGCGAGAACCTTAAATCTAGCGGCCACCAACCCTACCGTTTCACCTTTCATTTTTTGATGATCCTTCATTTTTTCTTTTGACAATATAACGATATAGTTATATGCTCATATATGAAGTGAGTATATTACTTAATACGAGGAATTTCAACAATAATGATCAAACAGGCCACTGTACAGGAAATAAATGAGCTCTTGGACACCGGCGGCGAATGCCAAGTGATAGATGTACGCGAGTTTTCGGAGTTCAACAGCGAGCGGATCGCCGATGCTCAGTTCATGCCGCTCTCAAATTTTGAGAAGCATGAGGCGGAGATCGATCATACGAAACCGGTCTATCTGATGTGCCGTTCCGGCAATCGAGCCAACCAAGCCGCCGAAAGGTTGATGAAGAAGGGGTTTACGGACATTCATGTCATACAGGGTGGTATGACGGCCTGGTCGGGAGCAAACCTGCCTATCGTAAAGGGCGGATCGACGGTATGGTCGCTAGAACGTCAAGTGCGATTTGCTGCGGGTCTATTTGTGGTGGCGGGTATTCTTCTGAGTGTTTTCCTTTCGCCGTACGTGATCGTCGTTTCGGCTCTCGTTGGAGCCGGCCTGATGTTCTCGGCAGCCACGGATACATGCGCTATGGGAATGATCCTCGCGAGAATGCCATGGAACAGGGCTCCTGCTGCGTGTGAAGCTCCAGCCCAGGCGAAATAGGAATTAGAATGTCTGCATTATTTATCATTGGATTAATATTGAGCGCGGTCATCGGCTTGTCGCTCGGCCTGATAGGCGGTGGCGGATCGATCTTGACGGTTCCGATACTGGTTTACCTTCTTGGTGTCGGCCCGCATGAGGCGGTTGGAATGTCGCTTGCCGTGGTGGGCGCGACGAGTATCCTTGGCTCGTATCTGCATTGGCGGAGGGATAACGTAGACCTTTCAAGCGGGCTGCTATTCGGTCTCTCGGGAATTGTCGGAGCGTTCATCGGTTCGCCTTTAACAAAGCTTGTTTCAGCGGAGGTTTTGCTCTTGATCTTTGGACTCTTGATGTTTGTCGTAGCCATATCGATGATTTGGCGGCGAAATCACGCGATCAGCGACAAACCGCATAAGGCGCATCCATTTCAGGGGATCTTTGCCGGATTGGGCGTCGGCGTATTGACCGGGTTTCTCGGGGTTGGCGGCGGATTTTTGATCGTCCCGGCACTGGTTTTTTTCGGCGGGCTGGATATGAAAAAGGCGATAGGAACATCGCTGTTCGTTATTTTCCTGAATTGCGCCGCGGGACTTATCGGCCATATGAGTCAGAGCGTTTTTGATTGGACGATCACTATAGAAGTGATGGCTCTAGCGGTTGGCGGAGCGTTCGTCGGCACGATGCTGTCGCATCGGATCCCGGCCGCTCGTCTGCAGAGTATGTTCGCAGTCCTCGTTTTGGGAGTGGCCGCTTTTCTGGTGGTCAAAAACTACTCTGTAATCTTTTAGAATTGATAAGATAGGAATATTGGAGAAAGAGTTATGTATTTTAAGCAATTTTATTTAGGTTGTCTCTCGCACGCTTCTTACTATATTGGCTCCGGCACGGAAGCCGCGATCATCGATCCACAGCGTGACGTGCAGCAGTATATTGAAGAAGCCGCGTCACACGGCCAACAGATCAAATATATAATCGAGACGCATTCGCACGCTGATTTTGTAAGCGGACACGTCGAACTTGCGGCGAAGACCGGAGCAGAGATCGTTTATGGTCAGCGGGCGAATACGCAATTTCCAACCCATAAGGTCAGCGATGGTGATGAATTGCATGTCGGAGCTATCGCTCTGAAATTCCTTGAGACGCCGGGCCATACGCCCGAAGGCATAACGATCGTAGCTACCGACACCGAAGATCCGTCCGCACCGCAGAAGATGTTTACCGGCGACACGCTTTTTATCGGCGATGTTGGCCGCCCTGATCTTATTGGATCCAAGGGCTTTACGGCGGAACAGATGGGCGGAATGCTCTATGATTCGCTCCACGAAAAGATCCTGACGTTACCGGACGAAACCGAGGTCTATCCGGCCCACGGAGCCGGAAGCCTTTGCGGCAAATCGCTCTCGAAAGAAACATGGTCGACCCTCGGCAATCAGCGCAAGTTCAACTACGCTTTGCAGCCGATGACGAAAGAGCAGTTCGTAAAGATCGTCGCCGCCGACCAACCGGAGGTTCCCGCGTATTTTCCAAAAAGTGCAGCTAAAAATCTCGAAGGTTCAGCTCCGCTGACGGATCTGGCGAAACCGCAAGAATTTTCAACCGAGGAAATACAGGCTTTTGACGGTGTCGTGATCGACATTCGGCAGAATCTCGAATACGGCGAAAAGCACATCCCGAATTCTATAAATATAGGCCTCGGCGGCCAATTTGCGTCGTGGGCCGGAACGCTCGTGCCGATCGGAACGCCGATCGCGATCGTTGCCGACAACGAAACTCAGGTCGATGAGGCCTGCACGCGGCTCGCCCGCGTCGGGCATGAAACGGTGACCGGCTTCATCCTGCTCCACAATTACAAAGGCGAGACGAAAAGCATCGAACAAGTGTCGGTAAACGAGGTCAGCGAACTGACGCAAACCGAGAAATATCTCCAATTCGTCGACGTCCGCCGCCCGGCCGAGCACGCCGCCGGGCATGCTGACAGGACCATTAATATACCGCTTGACCGGCTGGCGGTGGATTTTGACAAACTCGATCCGAACACACCGACTTACGTGATCTGCCAGGGCGGATATCGTTCAAGTCTCGGGACAAGCATTTTGGAAAATGCCGGGTTTCGAAAAATATTTAACGTAACCGGCGGAACCGCCGCGTGGATCGAGGCTGGACTCGAAACAAAGATCTCGGCGACCGCCTGCGCCAACTCTAAGTAGGAGAGCTTATGAAGTACTTACTAGTTATTACTTTTGCCATACTTTTCGTTACGGGCTGTGACAAAGCCTCGACAAAAAATACTGATTCCGGCGTTCCAAATGTCGCGACCGAAATAAAAGAGATCTCGCCGGCCGCCGCTCAAACCGCTGTTTCGAAGGCTTACTCGCAGTTCATTGATGTTAGGACCTCTGAGGAATATGGGGGCGGTCACGCCGCTCGAGCCGAAAATATCCCACTCGATACGCTTACCGCCAGTTTCGACAAACTCGAAAAAAACGAGCCAGTGTACCTGATCTGTCAGACAGGAAACCGGTCAAAGAAGGCGGCTGAAATTCTGAAGGATGCAGGATTTAATAACGTCCTCAACGTCACCGGCGGAACGGTAGCATGGCAGGCCGCCGGCTTGCCGATGGAGACAAGGCCGCCTCACAATATACCGCCGCCAAAATAGACGTTGGAAATATTTTACCTGTTTGTCAGTTCGTAAAAGGTCTGGTGCGCAGCCGGAAAAAACCATGAGAAGTAGTTTCTGGCGGGATTATAGGCCGGCGACAAAGTCAGAATTCACCCTTTCAGGACGATCATATGAGTACAAACTTTGACCCCAGCAACGCAATACAAGATTTTCTGGTGTTTGGTGAGTTTGGTGATGTAAATCCGTCGATCACCGATTCATCTACTTTTACTTTCATGACCCCGGACCGCATGGAAGAGCTTTTCGACCATGAGATCGAAGGGTGTTTTCTGTATTCGCGGCACTGGAACCCGACGAACAAGTTTCTCTCCGACGCACTTGCCCGGATGGAAGACAGCGAATCGGCACAGGCAAAGGCCTCCGGAATGGCTGCGATCTCGTCCACTATCGTGCAATTATGCGACAGCGGTGACGAGATCATCTCATCCAGAACGATATACGGCGGAACCTACGCGTTATTCAAGAATTTCCTTCCCCGATTCCGTATTACGACCCATTTCACCGATCTCGCTGACCTGGAAAAGGTTCGCTCACTCATAACCGACAAGACCCGGGTGATTTATTGCGAATCGATGAGCAACCCGCTGCTCGAGGTGGCTGATATCCCTTCTCTGTCGGCACTTTGTAAGAAGCACGGCATTAAGCTCGTGGTCGATAACACCTTTAGCCCGATGATACTTTCGCCGATACGGCACGGGGCGGATGTCGTCGTCCACAGCCTGACGAAATACATCAACGGTACTAGTGACTGTGTCGCCGGTGCAGTCTGCGCGAGCGATGAGTTTATTCATCGGTTAACGGATATCAATTCGGGAGCTTCCATGCTGCTGGGAGCCGTTCTCGACAGCACCAGGGCGGCGAGCATCTTAAAAAACATGCATTCGCTGCATTTGCGCATGCGCCAGCATAGTGTGAACGCGATGTTCCTGGCAGAAAGTCTGCGGGCTCTCGGCCTGAATGTCTATTACCCGGGTTTGCCGGAACATCCGCAGCATGAGCTTCTGACACGCCTAATGAATCCCGGATACGGTTATGGCGGAATGCTTGCTGTTGATGTAGGCACGCTTGGCAGTGCAAACGATCTAATGACCCGAATGCAGCAGGAAAAGGTCGGATATCTCGCCGTGAGCCTCGGGTATTTTAAGACCCTTTTCAGCGCTCCCGGGCACAGCACATCCTCTGAAATACCGATCGAGGAACGCGAAGCGATGGGCCTGAGCGAGGGGCTTGTGCGGTTTTCGGTCGGACTCGATAACAATATCGGCCTTTCGTTCGAACGTATCAAACGCTGCCTTACGGATATCGGCGTCATTTAGTATTAGTAAAAGGATTCAAGTATGTATTCTTCGGTTTTGACGTCCGATCATCTTTTTTCATTCACAAAACTGATATAAAATCAGGTTGTGTCTCGAAATCAAATTTATGTCAGAAGCAACAGAAAAAGCAGTTGGAACACGTATTGAGACTGACTCGATGGGTGAGATCGAGGTGCCGAATTCGGCGTATTGGGGAGCTCAGACGCAGCGGTCGCTGAAGCATTTCGATATCGGGTTCGATGTCATGCCGCGTGAGGTGATCAGGGCTCTCGGAATTCTGAAAAAAGCCGCCGCGATCGTGAACAACGACCTCGGGAAATTGCCCGATGACAAGCTCGCTCTCATTATTCAGGCCGCGGACGAGGTGATCGAAGGTAAGCTAGACGCGCATTTTCCGCTTCGCGTTTGGCAGACAGGTTCGGGAACGCAGACGAACATGAACGCCAACGAGGTCATCTCGAACCGCGCGATCGAGATCGCCGGCGGCGTGATGGGCTCGAAAAAGCCGGTACATCCGAATGACGACGTGAACAAATCGCAATCGTCGAATGATACCTTCCCAACGGCGATGTATATCGCGGCAGCGGAACGTCTGACTGCATTGATCCCTGAGGTTCAAAAGGTTCAGGACGCGATCGAGGCAAAAGCACATGAATTCGAGGGCGTCGTTAAGATAGGCCGCACGCATCTGCAGGACGCGACGCCGGTGACGGTCAGCCAGGAATTCGGCGGTTGGGCAAATCTTGTCAAGCGCGACATCGAACGGCTCGGGATGGTTTTGCCCGGCCTGATGGATCTCGCGATCGGCGGAACGGCGGTCGGAACGGGGCTGAATGCTCATCCGGAATTCGCAGAACGCGCAGCGGCAAAGATCGCCGAACTTACAGGTCTGCCGTTCAAATCGCATCCTGACAAATTTGCTGCTTTGTCGGCACACGACGAGGTCGTGTTTGCTTCGGGCGGGTTGAAAACTCTCGCCGGTTCGCTAATGAAAATAGCCAACGACATCCGTTGGCTCGCGTCCGGCCCGCGTTGCGGCATCGGCGAGATCTCGCTGCCGGAGAACGAGCCCGGAAGTTCGATCATGCCAGGCAAGGTCAATCCGACGCAGAGCGAGGCGATGACGATGGTCGCCGTTCAGGTGTTTGGAAATGATGCTGCTATCGGATTTGCGGGTTCACAGGGGAATTTTGAACTCAACGTTTTTAAGCCCGTGATGATCCACAATTTCCTGCATTCCGTCAGGCTGATACACGACGCTTGCCACGGATTTGTTGATTACTGCATAAAGGGCATCGAGCTGAATCGCGAGCAGATCGACCACTACCTTAGAGATTCGCTTATGCTCGTGACGGCGCTCAATCAGCATATCGGCTATGACAACGCGGCCAAACTTGCCAAAAATGCTCACAAGAAAGGCATCTCTCTCAAAGAGTCTGCCGTCCAACTTGAGCTTCTGACCGCTGAACGTTTTGATGAACTCGTCAAGGCTGAAGACATGACGCATCCGTAGTTTAAGTCGCCAGTTACGACAGTTGTAGTAAACCTAGATTATGAAGGGATTGGTGGTCGCACTTGTTCTCGTGTTTAGTACGTCGGCGTTCGTTCAAACGACGTTCGACGTGAAGAACGCCTCGAAATATTTCGATATCAAGGTAAAGGTCGAGAAATGTGATGACGGTTATTGCACCGGCAAAGCGTCGTTCTCGTTTTTCAAGAAGAACGGGTCGAAACCTTATCAGGTCATCGAACTAGACGATACGCAGATCCAACTTTCTCAGGCGGGACAGCCGCTGACCAATATTTCACTGCTTTATGACGACCAGAGCGTTGTAAATGTTGGTGACTTCAATTTTGACGGCATGGAAGACGTGGCAATCTGCAACGGGGCAAACGGTTCATACGGCGGGCCTTCATACAATGTTTACTTGTCATCGCGGGCGGCGGGGAAGTTTGTTTACAGCAAGGAGTTTTCAGCTCTCGGTGAGCATCTCGGAATGTTCGAGGTCGATAAGAAACGGAAACGCTTGAGCACGCTCGATAAAAGCGGTTGCTGCTATCACATTGCCGAGGAATTTATCGTGGTCAACAACAAGCCGTTTAAGATACGCTCGGTCGAAGAAGACGCGACCGCCTCGGACGACCGAATGACCACGATCACTACAAAAACCTGGGTCGGCGGGAAATGGAAGGCTACAGTTACGCACGGAAAGCGTGAAGAATAGCTAGAACGTCGTGTTTGCAGGCGTGTAATAGAATAGATAGTAAATCAAGATCGCAACGACCATTAGAACCGCAAACGTCGTGAAGCCGACCAACATCAACATGCTTTTTGCACATCCGCCGGCTGATTTCGTTTGCTTTTCGGAGGTCCGAACGGTTGGGCTAGCGAGTTCATCGTCAACAGGCGCGACCGGGTATTCTCTCGTTTCTTCTTCGGCTTCAGCGTCTGGCGTTTCCGTATCTATCTCTTCCTGATCGATAGGCTCGGTATCAAATTCATCCGTATCTGCTTCAGAAAACTCCGGAGCTTCCGTATCGATATCATCAGGGTCTACGTACTTCTTGGCAGACTTCGGCGTCTTTCCCGCAGAGGACCGAAATATCGGATCTGGCATTTGCCATTCGCCGTTGTTTGAATTGGATCCGTTGCTCATCGTTCTAGCCCAACAGCACAAACCCGCTTATTTTTGAATATCCAAAACGTCAGACCGAGTGATTATAGCAGTAATTCGCTTAAAATCTTCGATCAAAACTGCCGGATATTTTTTTAGTTTCGCCTTGATCTGAACCAGGCTTGCGTCGGCCTCGAGGACCGGAAAACTCTCGTCCATGACATCGCCGACCTTGCCGTCGAGCAGTTCACGGTTTTCGAGAAGCTTGGCGAGTACGTGGCTTTCGCGAATGCTGCCGACTGATCTATGCTCTTCCAAAACCGGCATTTGGGTCACTCCATTCTCGCTCATCAGGCTCAGAGCGGAGCTTAGAGTCTGATCTGGTGAGACTGAAATAAGGACCGGCGGCGAACCCGAGTTCTTGGTTTCTGCGATCAATCCCGCAGTGATCCGCTGCGGCTCTAGCATCAGTTTTTCCTTCATCCACTCGTCTGAGTAGAACTTAGATAGATAATGCTCACCCGTATCGCAGACGATGAATACCAGGATATCGTCCTCGCTAAGATCCTTAGCGACTTTTAGAGCGGCAGCGAAGATCGTTCCCGCTGATCCACCGCTAAAAATACCTTCGCGGCGAGCCATTTCTCGTGCGGAGTTGAAGGACTCGCGGTCGGTGATATTGATGATCTCATCGATGATCCCGACGTCGGCGTTTCCAACCGGCAAATTTTGCCCGATCCCCTCTACTAAATAGGGAGTTGCTTCGGGAACGAAACCGGATTCTTTATACGTCTTAAAGATCGAACCGTACGGGTCAGCGCCGATGACCTTGATATTCGGGTTCATCTCCTTAAGATAACGGGCCGTGCCGCTGATGGTGCCTCCGGTACCGATGCTTGCGACAAAATGCGTTATCTTGCCGTCAGTATCGTTCCAGATCTCAGGTCCGGTCGTGCGGTAATGGGCTGCCGGATTCTCAGGATGATTGTACTGGTCCGGATAGAAGGAATTCGGGGTTTCCTCGGAGATCCGTTTCGCCGTCGCCACGTAATGGTCGGGCGTTCCGGGCTTTGCCGCGGCCGGACACACCACGATGTCGGCACCTAAACCTTTAAGATAGCGGACCTTTTCGGTCGAGGCTTTTTCAGTAAGCACGAAAATACATTTGTATCCGCGAACCGCTGCAACTAGGGCCAGGCCGATGCCAGTGTTACCCGACGTCGCCTCGATGATCGTCCCACCTTTCTTGAGCACGCCTTCGCGCTCGGCCCAGTCGATCATGGAGATTCCGATCCTATCCTTGACGGAATACCCCGGATTCAGGCTCTCCATTTTGGCGTAAACCTGAGCCTTGATCTTGTGCTCTCTGGTGATGTTATTGATACGCACGAGGGGCGTATTGCCGATTAGACTGAGGATGTCGCTATAAGTTTTCATGACAAAAATACCAGTTATGTATACATAACCAGTTTAGGCTCAAAGCGGATCTGAGGCAACGGTCAGTCTGTCGCTTTCGTTCCCTTGGCAGAACATGTGTCGCCCTCGGGGATGCAAACGTCACCGCATTGCTTTGTACCAGGGCCGCATCCGCCGGGCTGCGGGCGAAGCGGGCTGTCGGCGGGCGGCGGAGTCTCTTCAAATCTATTTACGTTGATCGCTGTAGGACACCCGACGTCGCGCACGAGATCCATCAGGCGCAGGTAGCTCTTCGAGTTATCGGTCCAGCCCTGCAGCTTTACAAACTTGTTCACCGACCCAACGACGATATGCGAAAGCTGCGGCGCGAGCACGCTGTCGGCTTTGATCGCGTCGACGATAGCGACGACGGTCTCTTCGTCGGTCTTCGGACAGGTTTGTGCTTGAACAGTATTCGAGCCGGCGGTTGCGAAAAAAGCTATGGCAAATACCGAAACGGAAAGTAATGAACGGAGTAAATTAAATGACCTCATACTTTAACCTCGTGTTTTTGACCTAAGGGAGCTATTTCAATACTGGGCGACCCTTAGGTTAGGGAGCCTTGTTACCGGGCACCGTCGTAGCCGTGATCTTTTTGCAAGTCTCCCCTTTTATGTTGCATTGATCGCCGTTTGGAATACATATATCCCCACAGGGTTTGTAACCGTCCGGACATGCGCAAGATCCGGGAATAGGCTTCGAAGTAGTTGTTGTATTTGGGTAGAACTTGTCAGTTATTACTTTGGAAACGCCCTTGGTATCCTCTGCGGCAAGGATCGCCTGTTGACGAATACTCGCGCTGCTTACGCCGCCGTAAAGGGTGACTACGCAGCCTTTCGAGAAGTAATTAAAATACATGGAATCGGCAGCAAAAGGTGGCGACGAATAGGTCTTTTCCAGGAGACTCGTTATCTCAGCATCATCGCAGGTGGGCGTCGTTTGCAGGACCGGAGTGTTCGACTTGTTAGTTGACGCGGTGTTCTTGTTCTGGTCCGATGGTGCACTGCAACCGGTCGTAATGACGGCAGCAACTATAAGAAAAAGAGCAAACTTTGCAAGTGATTTCTTCATAATTATCTCCCTTATTCCGAATTCGAAAAGTTCATTGACGATAGCACGCTGAATCGCGTTTGCTTACCGAATACGATCGAACTACCGTCAGGTACCCACGCGAGTTTTGAGAAATACGATCCTGAATCGTTGTTATTCGTCAGCCTCCGCGGCGTTCCTCCTGCCGTCGCGAGAACCCAGATATTGTCCAGGTTCTGATCGCGCGCGGCGTACGCCAGCTGCTTTCTGTCTTTAGACAGGAAAATATTATAGAAATATATGTTCTTAAGACTCGTGACCAGACTCTCGGCACCGCCTGAAATAGCGATTCGGATAACTTTCGTTTCGGGCGGCAGCCCACTAAATTCTTTGCTCGGTTCGACTATAATCACCCCATTCTCGTCGGATGTCCAGCCAATAAGGCGGAAGACGCGGTCGGTTTCAAAAACCTGAGTTATCTGCCCGCTTGAAATATCAACGACCTTCAATCCACGCTTGGCTTTTCCGTTTTCGTCGCGGTTCTTGTATTGATACGAAAATACTATTCGCTTGCCGTCCGACGACCACTCCGGAGCGTTTAAAACAACCCCAGGTTCACTAAAATTTGTGAGCTTCGTCTCGGCTCCATCTCGACGTGACACTAAATAGAGGTTCGCGATCCTGTCTTGTTCACGGACAAAGGCTATCGAGGAACTATCGGGAGCCCAATCATAGTAACGGCTCTCGACCTGATTGTATGGGGAGATCGAATAGCCAACACGTGAAATACCGGTCGCCGCAAGCAGGCGCTCGCCGCCACCGCTAGCGTTCACGAGATAGAGTTCGTGTTCTTGCCCGTTGATCTTGCGATATGCCACGGCGGAGCCGTCGGGCGACCAAGCAGGAAGAAAACCGTTCTCAGCAATCGTTGTTGGTCGCTCACTGTCGGTTGCCGGTTTTAGCGACTTTACGACGATGTTGGATCTCAGAAGCCTGTTACCTGAGCTAAGGCCCTTTACGGATTGGAAAACGACTCGCTGGCCGTCAGGCGAGACATCGGGCCAGAGTTTCGCATTGAGGTCGCGGGAGACTGGATTCTCAGCCCCACCCGCAACTGGAACGCCCCAGAGGTTTGATTCCTCTTTCGCCGAACTCAAAATGATGGAGCGGCCGTCAGGCGCGGCGTCAACGATGCTGCTTTCCGATTCCGGGGTCGCGATCCGTTCATTCACTCCCGATCCCGATGTCGTGGCGAACATTTGCTGGACCTCATCCGCCGTGGTGCTGAAAAAAAGCTGACCCTTCTCAGGCAGCCACGCGATGTACTTATCGAGCTTGCCCTTTCCTTTAGCGATCTGAGTCACTTTTTTGGTTGCCAGATCGCTCGAGAATATTTCCCAATCGGTGTCTGTGCCGGTCGCATAGGCGATCGTTTTTTCGTCGGCCGAAATGTCTGTCCATTTCGCCTTGTTGTCGCCGAACGATGTGACCTTCTGAGTGGTTCCGCTGGCTATTTCGACAGCGTAGAGTTCACCGTTCAGCTCGTAATAGATCTTTCCGGTGGAGGTCCAGCGGCGAAGCTGACTGCTGCCGTCAGTGAACGCGGCGATAGACCGCGGCGTACCGCCGAGGGCACCAACACGCCAAATACCTATGGTTGGTGAGCCATCCGCTCCTGGCCGCTGCGATACAAATGCGATCTCATCGCCCTTTGGCGACCAGATCGGATCGGTATTTGGGAACGCATCGTTCGTGACCTGGATCGCATCCGTTGAGTTAGTCTGCGTTACCCATATGCCTTTGGTGCCTGAACGCGTCGAGGCGAAAGCGACTAGTTTCCCATCAGGCGAGATACTTGCCGTTCCGAACAGTTCCCCCGGTGCACTCGTCCAACTGGCGACCTCCGTAGTTTTATAGACTGCCGTGATTGCATTTGACCCGCTCGCGGGCCGGAAATACCAGACGGAGCCAACGATCGAAGCCGTCAAAAGTACAAAGACCAGAGCATGTAGCACTGTGAACCTTCGGGTTTTTGAGATGCTGGTTGTAAGAGCAGAGCGTAGTTTGCTTTGCGTATTCAGCAGGCTGTCCTGATTCGTTTCGTGGATCGCTCGTTCGAGGGTCGGATGAACGCTCTTGTTGAGTTTTGCCTCAAATTTCAATTCGTCTCTGAGGTCTTCTATGTCTATATGCAGATCTCTGACGCTTTGATACCTATGGTCGCGGTCTTTCCTAAGCGTTTTATCGACGATACGTTCGAGTTGCCGCGGCAGATCAGGTACGACCTGGCGAAGTGCGGGCGGATCGTCTTTAAGGATAGAACTGATCAGATCAAGATGGCTTTCACCTTCGAATGGCCGCTTGCCGGCGAACATCTCAAATAGCACGATCCCAAGGCTAAAAATGTCGCTTCTCGGGTCGATCGGCCTTCCCCTAGCCTGTTCGGGCGACATGTACGCGACCGTACCGACGATCATTCCCGGCTTTGTATTGAGGTGCGGCAGAGTCGTTTCGATGCTCTGGGCGCTGTTAGGCAAAAGCTTTGCTAGTCCGAAATCAAGCACCTTCACCAGGCCATCCTGCCGGATCATGATATTTTCCGGTTTGATATCACGATGAATGATCCCGGCTTCGTGAGCCGCGCCAAGTGCGGCGGTTATCTGCAGTGCGATGTCGAGTGAAGCGATCAGACTGATCGGCTCGCTCCTTATGTGGTCGCGGAGCGTAGAGCCCTTTATCAACTCGGTCGCGATGTATTGCGAACCCTCGTAATTTCCGATCTCGAAAACCGTGAGGATATTCGGATGATTAAGAGCTGACGCGGCCTTAGCTTCCTGAACGAATCGATTGACCCGATCTTTATCTCCGGAAACCTCGCTCAGCAGAACTTTAAGCGCGACCTGACGGCCGAGCTTTGAGTCCTCGGCAAGATAGACCTCGCCCATTCCGCCCGCTCCGATCGCGGAAACGATCTTATAGTGCGAGAGTATTTCGCCTGAATTCAACACTTAAGTTCCAATGGATAGTAAAGACTTTGTTCGCATAATTATAGCCATATTTGGGATTTGCTGCATCAAAAAAGAAATATTGTTGGAAACGGAAGCGAAACCGTTTTACAGGGACTGGCGTAATAAAAGGAAAAACTTGTAACCGAGCGGTATTCATTGCTAAACTTAGTTAAATTTAGATCATTTTTGACCTGGAGGAATTTCAAATGAAAAGAGTTATTTTTCTATTCACTATAGTGCTCGCTTTAGCGATCGCGGGCAGAGCACAGGGAATCGCGGTTGGAGTCACGATGGATGACTTTACTCTTTCCGGCACAGACGGTGGTACGCATAGCCTTAACAGCCTGAAGGGTAAAAATGGTACGGTGGTGATGTTCTTGTCGGCACAGTGCCCGGTTGTAAAGGGATATATCGAACGCATAAACGCGGTTGCCGCAGATTATAAGGCGAAAGGCATAACTTTTATCGGGATAAATTCCAATTCGACTGAAGATTTTAACTGGGTTAAGACTGACGCCGATCAGAATTTCAAGTTCCCAATGCTTATCGACAAAGGCAATAAACTCGCCGACAAACTCGGAGCCAGCGTGACGCCTGAGGCATACTACGTGGATGCCAAAAATGTGCTTCTATATCACGGTGCGATCGACAACGACCGTTCGGGCAAGGCCATCACAGAGCAGTACCTTAGAACAGCTTTCGATCAATCGCTCGCCGGTCAGAAGGTTGTAAATACACGCAAGAACGCATTTGGCTGCACGATAAAGAAGATCGCGGCTCAGTAGAAAGATCTTATGTCTAATAAGCTTGTTTTTTTCGCAAAGACGGCGCTCTGCGCCGTCTTCATGTTTACGGTCGCTTTACCGGTTTTTTCGCAAGTGAAAAAGCCCAAAACGCCTGCCAAGAACGCCGCGGCTTCCGTGCCGAACGTTACCCAGATCGATATCGAAGGGCTCAAGGCATTGATAAAGCCGAAAGGAAAGCCGTTGCTTATAAATTTTTGGGCGACGTGGTGCGACCCATGCCGCGAAGAGTTTCCCGATCTCGTAAAGATCGATACCGCGTACAAAGGTAAGATCGATCTTGTGACGGTTTCGCTCGATGACCTCGCCGATATCAAGACGCTTGTCCCTAAATTTCTCACCGAGGTAAAAGCCGAAATGCCGGCTTATCTACTCAAAACGGCTGATGAAAGCGCAGCGATCACAATGGTCGCCAAGGACTGGAGCGGTAACCTTCCGCTAACCATTCTTTTCGCGCCTTCGGGCGAGACGGCGTATATTCGGATGGGCAAGGTTAAATACGAGACGGTGACGGCAGAGATCGATAAGATCCTTATGCCATAGAATGCAAATATTATGTTCGGAACAATAGAAGATTTTCGAACTGCCTGGGACTACGAGGCGGAAATGACAGGCAAGGTGTTGCTCAACCTGACCGACGAATCGCTAGGTCAGAAGGTCAATGACGAAGGGCGAACGCTCGGCTATCTGGCGTGGCATCTGGCGATAACACTGCACGAAATGCTCGGGCTCGTTGGCCTCAACATCGACGCTCCGGCCCCGGATAGTGAATGCCCGACAAGTGCGGCCGAGATCGCCCGCATATACGGTATTGGCGGCAAATCGGTTGGTGATGAGGTTTCAAAAAACTGGACCGCAGAAACGCTTCTGATCGAAGACGACATGTACGGTGAAACTTGGTCGCGCGGAATGACGCTTTTTTATCTGATCGCTCACCAGGCCCATCATCGAGGACGAATGACAGTTCTGATGCGTCAAGCTGGACTCAAAGTTCCCGGCATCTATGGCCCCGCGAGAGAGGAATGGGCGGCTTTTGGAGCACCGGCGGCTCCGTGACGATTGATATCACAGTCCGATTAACACAGAGTTTATGCGTGCAGGTTTGATAATAACATCCGAAACGCATAAACTCTTTTGTTTATTTTAGGTGGCATTTTCGCTCTATATAAACGATGACCAGTATCACGCCCGAGATAGTCGAACAGCACGGCCTCAAACCTGACGAGTACCAAAAGATCATAGAATTAATGGGCCGCGAGCCCAATATTACGGAGCTCGGCGTCTTTAGTGTGATGTGGTCAGAGCACTGTTCTTACAAGTCATCGCGCGTACATCTCAAGCGTCTGCCCGTCACCGGCCCGCGTGTGATCGTACCGCCCGGCGAGAATGCCGGCGTGGTCGATATCGGCGACGACTGGTGCGTGGCGTTCAAGGTTGAATCGCACAATCACCCAAGCTTCATCGAGCCATTCCAAGGGGCCGCAACCGGCGTCGGCGGAATCCTGCGAGACGTTTTCACAATGGGAGCAAGGCCGATCGCAGCGATGAATTCGCTTAGATTCGGTCCGCTCGGGTCAGAACCGGGAGCCGTGGTGACTGGATCCGACGAAAAGGTCCAAGCCCGCAACCGCTCCATCCTCAAAGGCTGCGTCGAAGGCATCGGCCATTACGGCAACTGCTTCGGCGTGCCAACCGTCGGCGGCGAGGTCGTTTTTGACGAATCGTATAGTCTAAATCCGCTCGTGAACGCCTTCGCTCTAGGCATCGTCCGCAAAGACCAGATCTTTTTCGGCAAGGCTGAAGGTATCGGCAATCCAGTTTTGTACGCAGGAGCAAAAACCGGACGTGACGGTATTCACGGAGCGACGATGGCGTCGGCGGAGTTTGATGAGGAAGCCCTCGAAAAACGCCCAACGGTCCAGGTCGGCGATCCGTTCCTTGAAAAGCTCCTTCTCGAAGCCTGTCTCGAAGCCATGCGCAGCGGAGCGATCGAAGGCATCCAGGACATGGGCGCTGCGGGGCTCACGAGTTCGTCCGTCGAAATGGCTGCCCGTGCAGGCAACGGCCTCGAGCTAGATCTGACGCTCGTTCCGCAGCGTGAAACCGGTATGACCGCATACGAAATGCTGCTCTCCGAATCGCAGGAGCGAATGCTTATCGTCGCCCGCAAGGGTCGCGAAAAAGAGGTCGTCGAGATCTTTAACAAGTGGGACCTCGACTGCGTGACCATCGGCCGAGTGGTCGAAGGCGACCGCCTCAAGATCGTCCACAATGGCGAGCTGATGGCCGATCTGCCGGTCATGGCACTGACAGACGAAGCTCCGAAATACAATCGGCCGATGACAGCGCCACAAAAGGCAGAACCACCTGCGTTAGCGGGTGGGTTCCGGCAAACGCCAAGGACCGAAGACCCAAACGAAGCATTAAAAATGCTTCTCTTGTCGTCCAACATCTGCTCCAAACGCTGGGTTTACGAGCAGTACGACACGATGGTTCGCACGAACACGGTGATCACGCCGGGAGCTGACGCGGCGGTCATTCGCGTCAAGGAAACCCGCCGCGCGATCGCGATGTGTTTGGACGGGAACGGCAAATTCACCGCGATCGACCCCAAAAACGGTGCAAAACTCGCGGTTGCTGAGGCTGCGCGAAACGTCGTTTGTGTCGGGGCAACCCCGATCGCGGTCACGAACTGCCTTAATTTCGCTTCGCCCGAGCGGCCTGAGGTGATGTGGAGTTTCTCTGAGGTTATCGATGGCATTGCCGACGCGTGTAATGCGTTCGACACGCCGATCGTTTCAGGCAACGTCTCGTTCTACAACGAAACGGACGGAAAAGGAATTCTGCCGACGCCGACGATCGGCATGGTCGGCCTGATCGATGACACGCGAAAGATCATCACCCACGGCTTCAAAAACGAAGGCGACATCATCGCCGTCCTCGGCGAAACAAAAGACGACCTCGCTGCCAGCGAATACAGCCAAACCATTCTCGGCTACACGACCGACGAACTGATAGCGAACGGCAAAGTTCCGCAGATCGATCTCGAAGCCGAAAAGCTGGTCCAGGACACGCTGCTTAGACTCGCCGACCAGATGCTTCTGTCCTCGGCCCACGATTGCTCGGACGGCGGCATCGCCGTCGCGATCGCGGAAAGCTGCTTTTCGTCACTCGGACGCCATACGACGGGAGCTACTGTCGATATTAGCTCCAATGGCCTGGCGATCGATCCTCTTCTATTTGGCGAAAGTCCTTCTCGTATTGTCGTTAGCTTTGCTCCCGAGGTGCTTGAAAAGGTTAAGGCCGTTGTGGGAACCTGCCCATTTCAGATTATTGGCGAGGTTGGTGCCTCCGTACTCGATATCTCTGTCGACGGTACCAGGGCTGTTTCGCTGCCGGCTGACGACCTTGAGCGTGCTTGGTCGGATGGCCTTGAAAACCGATTAAGCAACTAACCAAAATTGAGATCCCGTTCCACTAAGCTTGATTTCTTATAATCCTTACTTTATCGTAAGGATTAACCCGTGTCGCGATTTCGCTGCGGTCTCCTAGCTAAATCAACAAGTTCGTACATTTCCGTCCACACCTTTGGGCTGGATATTACTACGTGAGATCTACTGAAAACGGAGAATTTGAAACATGACGACTGCTGCAAAATCATCGCCAGAATTCGGATTTCTTGGCCGGTTACTGAACCGGATCGAGAAGGTCGGAAACGCTATACCTAATCCGGCCCTTCTTTTCGTTGGGTTTGCCGTTGTAACTTTGATCTTGTCCGCCATCGTTTCCTGGTCCGGCCTTTCCGTAGTTCATCCTGGAACCGGCGAGACCGTAAAAGCGGTAAATCTGTTAAGCGTGGATGGATTGCACCGGATCCTAACCGGCTTGGTCACAAACTTCACGGGTTTCGCTCCACTTGGAGTCGTTCTTGTGGGGATAATGGGAATCGCCGTGGCTGAGGCAAGCGGCCTTATCTCGGCTGTTTTGCGAGCTTTGGTGCTGTCCGCTCCTCGTCGGCTTCTCACGGTGGTCGTTATTTTCGCCGGGGTCATGTCGAATATGGCCAGCGATATCGGTTACGTTGTTTTGATCCCGCTTTCCGCAATGATCTTCCTGGCGGTTGGGAGGCATCCGCTGGTCGGACTAGCGGCTGCATTTGCCGGCGTTTCCGGCGGCTTTAGCGCGAATTTGCTGCTCGGCCCTACCGATGCTCTACTGGCCGGGCTTACGCAAGAGGCAGCCCGGATCATCGAGACAGCGTACGTCGTTACTCCCGCTTCAAATTTCTACTTCATGGCCGCGTCGACATTTCTTATTACCGTCTTGGGAGCCTGGATGACGGAACGCGTGATAGCTCCCCGTCTCGGTGAATACCAGGGTGAGGCTAAGGCTAACAGTTTAGAAAAGCTTTTACCTGTCGAGAAACGAGCTCTTTTATGGACTGCGGTGGCTGCTGCTGTTTTTGTGGGCCTCATACTTTGGGGAACGATCCCGCCCAGTGGATTTCTTCGCGATCCTAAAACCGGCAGCTTGCTGAAATCACCATTTCTATCCGGGATCATTGCATTTATTTTCTTTGGCGGAGTCTTACTCGGACTGGTTTATGGCTTCGCTTCGCGAACTTTTAAAAAGGTAGAAGAAGTGATCGCCGCGATGGAAAACTCGATGAAGACCATGGCGGTCTATCTTGTTTTGGCATTCTTTGCCTCGCAATTTGTCGCATTTTTTAACTGGTCCAATCTGGGATTGATACTTGCGGTTGAAGGTGCGGAACTGCTCAAGGGGCTTCAGCTTAGCGGCATCACGCTGATCATCGCGTTTGTCGTCCTGTCCATACTCCTTGATCTGTTTATTGGTTCTGCCTCAGCCAAGTGGGCCGTGATGGCACCGGTCTTTGTTCCGATGCTCATGCTGCTCGGTTACTCGCCCGAGCTCGCTCAGGCTTCGTACCGTATCGGCGACAGCGTTTGCAACATTATTACGCCTCTGATGTCATATTTCCCGCTGATCGTAGCCTTTGCTCAGAAATACGATCCTAAAGCTGGTATTGGTACGATAATGTCGCTCATGATGCCATATTCATTGGTCTTCTTTATTGGATGGACAGTTTTCTTGATCGTGTGGTTCACATTTGGGTTGCCTTTGGGCCCCGGAGCGGGTTTGTACTATCAACCTGAGATGGTTCCTGAGAGATAGCCGTTTTAGAGGCTTGCGTCATTTGATAAAGGGGACGAGCGCCGGCACTTTTGCCTCCCACTTCGTGAACTCCTCGCCAAAGGCTTCACGAAGGAGGGCTTCTTCAAGATCTGTCCGGATCTTTGTTCCAATCACGAAGATAACGACGGCGGCAGGAATCGCTATCCAATTACTAAAAATAATTCCGGTTGCTACCATGATCCCGAACATTGCAGTGTAAATAGGGTGTCGAACGATACCGTATACTCCTGATGTTATTAGCTTATGGCCCTCGGTCAGTCGTGCTGCGAGGCTCCACTGTTTGCCAAGTTCATTGATCGCCGATACAGCAAGCCAGATGCTCGCGACCGCAAGGACAACAGCGACGATCTGAAGGACGATATTCACGGCGAATTGACCGTTTATCAACGGTGATCCAAAAGGAACGCGGTATAACGCCCAAACGAGACCAAATCCAACCCCTTGGAGAATGAGTCCGGCCCAGGATCTGGGTGCGCGTTTCGTATCTGGTGCCGAAGTTGGTTTCTTGCGAATCAGGAAGGTCCAGCCGAAAATAAACCAGAGCATTACGACCAAGCCGAAGGAGCCAGCGTTTACGTAATACGATATTTGTTCAGTGTTCATCTTTTGCTAAACGCCTCCACGCCATAGAATAGTCGTTATGCCCGCCGGAATCTATCTCCACATCCCATTCTGCAAGTCGCGTTGCTCCTATTGCGATTTCGCGACCGACATCTATCGAAGCAATGATGCGGTCGAGCGGTATGTTTATGCGATCTGCCAAGAGGTCAGAACCACCTGCGTAATCGGGCGGAACGAACTTGGAATGCGATCTAGCTCGATTCCCACGGCACTTTCGCCCGCTTATACAGGCGGTTCTGACATCGACACTATCTACTTCGGCGGCGGCACGCCGTCTTTGCTGAAGCCGGATCAACTCGAACGAATCCTAGATGCCGTCCACTCGAAATTCAGCGTTGACCCCGCAGCCGAGATCACAATGGAGATGAATCCCGCGACCGTCACACCGGAAACGCTGCAGGCATTCCGTTCGTTGGGGATAAATCGCGCGAGTTTCGGCGTGCAGACCTTCGACGAACGCTCGCTCAGACTGCTCGCCCGTGGGCATGATGCCAATGACGCACGGCAGACGTTCAGGATGCTTCGCGAGGCTGGTTTTGACAACGTCAGCTTTGACCTGATCGCCGGTTTGCCCGGCCAGACCCTAGCAGATTGGGAACGCAACCTCGACGAAGCGATCCAAATGAACCCCGAACATCTCTCGCTCTATCTGCTCGAGATCCACGAGGGCACGCCGCTCGCTGAGCAGGTTCGCAGCCGCCGCCAGCCCGACCCTGACCCCGAACTCGCCGCCGAGATGTACGAACTAATGCTCGACCGCCTCGCCGCCGCCGGATACGAGCAATACGAGATCTCAAACTTTGCCCGCCCCGGCTTTGAGTCGCGGCACAACAGTAAGTACTGGACGCTCGATCCCGTTCTTGGCTTTGGCGTCTCAGCCCATTCGTTTGATGGAGGCCAGCGATACGCTAACGAACGCGACACAGCGAAATACGTCTCGATGATCGAGGAAAACAAAACTGCCGAAGTGATGCGTGAGGACATCGAGATCGCTTCCGAGTTCATATTTCTCGGTCTGCGGCTCGAATCCGGGATCGATCAACACGCGTTTTACCGGCGATTTGGTTTTGATCTGGTGGAAAAGTATCATCGTGCACTCGACGATCTTGCTGAGAATGGATTGATCGATCTTGGCGGTTCTAACTTGAAATTGACTAGAAAGGGCAAGCTGTTTTCGAATGAGGTCTTCGCTGTGTTTGTTTGATCGCGACTGGAGGGTGGCATCCTGCTCTCCCATGGTTTTCTCGCAACTGCAGCGAAATACCAGGCGTTTAAGGGCGAGCAGGATGCTCACCCTCCAGTCGAAAAGTCGGAAAATACAACAATGTGAGCAAGTATGTATAGCAATCTTGGAATGCTTCTATTCCTCATTCTGAACTCAATGATCTGCGTCGCCGCCCAGCCGTTGCCGCAGATCGATCGTGAATTCCGTGCGGTTTGGGTCGCGACGGTGGATAACATCGATTTTCCCACAAAGAAAAATCTGCCGATCGCTGAACAAAAGGCCGAGCTGATCGCGATCCTCGATCTCGCGAAAAAGCTGCGTCTCAATGCGGTGGTGTTTCAGGTGCGGCCGATGGCGGATGCCTTGTACCGGTCAAGGCTTGAGCCTTGGTCTGAGTTTTTGACGGGACAGATGGGACGCTCTCAAGCGTTCGACCCGCTGGAGTTCATGGTTGCTGAGGCTCACAAACGCGGCATTCTAGTTCACGCGTGGTTCAATCCGTATCGTGCGTATCATCCATCGGCGAAAACGATGTCGGACGATCATGTTTCCAAAAAACAGCCGTCGATAGTTCGCCAATACGGCAGGTCGATGTGGCTCGACCCGACCGATCCGCGAGCAAAGGCACATTCGCTTAAGGTGATCAAGGATGTGGTTCGCCGCTATGATATCGACGGCGTTCACTTTGACGATTATTTCTACCCGTACGCCGAGACTGACGCCGAAGGCAAGAAGATCGAGTTTCCGGATGAACAAAATTGGCGGGACTATCTGTACGTTATCAATCAGATGGCTCCCGGCGGGATCGAAAAGAAACCGCCGAGTCGTGCCGATTGGCGTCGTTCGCATGTAAACGAATTCATCGAATCAGTGGGACGCGAGATCAAACGAATCAAACCCGAGGTCGTTTACGGCATCTCGCCATTCGGAATCTGGCAGCCGATACCGGATAAAGATATCGCAGGCTTCAACGCCTACGCCGAGCTTTACGCCGATGCCCGCAAATGGCTGCAGGACGGAACGGTCGACTATCTGGCCCCGCAGCTATATTGGGAAACTGCGAGAAAAGGGCTGAGTTTTCCGAATCTGCTCGATTGGTGGAAATCTCAAAATGTGAAAAAGCGTCATATCTGGCCGGGAATTCCTGTGTACAGAATCGGCGAAACGCCGACCTTCACCGCAGGCGAGATCGCGTCACAGATCGCAGCGACGCACCAGGACGAGCTGACCCACGGAGCGATCTTCTTCAGCCAAAGGTCGTTGAGAAAAGACATGGGCGGCATCCAAAACAAACTCGCGGGCGAGGTCTACAAACGCGACGCGGTCATACCCGCATTCCCATGGATCACCACCAAACGCCCTGCGTCACCAACAGTTAAGATAAAACGCGGCCAAGATCGCGTCACTGTTTCCTGGACCGAAAAAGGCAGCCGAAAAGCGTTCTGGTTCGTCGTCTACGCTAAAGACAAAAACGGCTGGAGCAGCTCGGTCCTACCAGCAAGCGAGCGGTCGATCGTACTATCAGCTGATCGACAGATCGAGAGGGTGATTGTGAAAAGTGTGGATCGGCTGGGGAATGAGAGTAGATAGGCTTTTCATTGCGGCCCTGCTATATCTTTTGCGACTTTGCGGGAAATGTCTTGCTGGTTTCCCGCAAAGCCGCAAAGTGCGAACGCAAAGTCGCCAAGGAAGAGATCAGATCCTAGTTCACTCTCACGATTCGCCCTTCAACAACCGGCGAGATGGTCGAGTTTTGAGCGTTTCGGATCGCGGCTTCGAAGGCGTCGGAATCTTTTGGAGCGTTGGCGGCTGATGAGACGACCTTGGCGTCCTTGAACATTGTGTAGCCGTCGCCGCCGCGCGATACGAGAAAGTCTGATGTTGCGAGTGTGTAGGTGTTCGTTTCATCGAGTGGCGAGCCGCCAACCGTCACGGCGACGACGCGGCTGCCTGCAGGTTTTTTTGGATCATATGAGAATTTCAGGCCCGAAACCTGCGGGAATCTGCCCGGTTCTCCATCTTCGCCCGGGCCGCTGCGGGCGACGCTGTGTTCGAGGATCTGTTTTAGGAGTTTGCCGGTCAGCTCGACCTTTACGATCGGGTTGTTGAACGGCAGGATCGACAGCACGTCGCGTTTTGTCAGTACGCCGGGCTCGTAGACAAGGTCAGCACGGATCGAGCCGCCGTTGACAAAACCGATATCAGCTTGGCCCGCGTTGCGGTATGAATCGGCGATGAAGTTGCCAATATTCGTTTCCATGGTTCGCGACGAGATGGAAAGGGCGTCGAGCCGTTCGGTCGTGGCTCCGACCCGCTCGGCGAGTTTTTCGAGCAAGCCGCGATATTTCTCCATCACCGGAGCAAACTCCGGTGCGTCGGCGATCCTGTCTGTTACGGGTATTATTTCCCAATCGAAGCTCTCAAGCCGCTTCGTTTTCGCGTCAAAATTCAAGTTAAATTTGCCGAGTTCGCGGGAGTCAGCCGTCATTTTGAATATCGGCGTTCCGTTCGATGATGACTGGAGCAGAGTATGCTCGTGGCCGCCGAGGATAAGGTCAAAATCGGCACATTTGGCGAGATTTTTGTCCTGGGCCATGGAAAGATGCGTCAGGCCGACAACCGCGTTTACCTTCGCTTTTTTACGCATTTCCTTGACAATTATTTTCGCAGTCGAGCAGTAATCGGTGACGGTCAGCGTTTCATCCATCGACGATGTTTGCTTGGTCTCTGGCAGCAGCAGGCCGACGAAACCGATCTTGATGCCGCCAAATTCGCGGACGACATACGGCGGTGTATCGGCGAAGATCTTTTTGGTTTTCACGTCGATCACGTTTGCACCGAGCCACGTGAATTTCGATTCCTTCATCCGAGCGAGAAGTTCAGCGGTTTTGACGTCGAACTCATGATTTCCAAAAACCGCGAGGTCGAGCCCAACCGCATTCCAGGCATCGATCATCTGTGCCCCGCGATACGTGCGGGTCTCGACCGACGGCGAGAGCGTATCGCCGCCAAGCGTGAATATCGTGTTCGGGTTTTCAGCCATCGCGGCTTTTTTGAGCGTCATAAGGCGAGCCAATCCGCCGCGTTTTCCACCTTCGACGGGTGCAAACTGATAGACGTCGTTAACGTGCAGGATCGTTATGCGGACGTTCTGACCGAAGGCGGCGCCCACTAGAAGCAGGATAAGAGCAAGCGAAAAGTATCTTTTGAACATGGCGTTATGCAAGTGGTGCGATCTTTAAGTGGGTTCGGGCTTCCCATATCTCAGGGAAGAATTTTTTCGAGAGCGTGGTCATGAGATAGCCAACACCGTCTGAGCCGCCCGTACCCCGTTTCATGCCGAGCATTCTCTCGACCATGAGAATGTGGTTGTGGCGCCAAGAGACGATCAGTTCGTCGTGCTCGATGAGCAGGTCCTGCATGTTATAAAGTTCGGCGTTCTTTTCAGGATCTTTGAGGATCTGGACGGTTGCGGCAACTCGGTCATCGTGGGTTTGGACCGTTAAGCCACTTCGGGCGCAGAGTTCCCAAAAGGTATCGGCGAGCGTTGGTTCGCCAAATCTGCGGGTCAGGCGTTCGAAGGCAAATTCATCGTTCTTAAACGAAGCGAGGATCTTCTCGTCCTTTGCTCCTGAAACGAATTCAAGCTCGCGAAACTGCATTGATTGAAAACCGCTCGCCGGATTGAGCTTGTCGCGAAATTCGAGGAAACCGATCGGTGCCATCGATTCCAGAATGTGGATCTGCGTTACCAGGATCCGCTCTATCGAGACCACACCGCGAAGGCTGTGATTCGCCCGGAACATACGGCCTTCACCGAGCCATTTTATGGTTGCGTCGATCTCGTGAAGGATCTGTTTGAACCACAATTCGTAGGTTTGGTGGATGATGATGAACAGTAACTCATCGTGGCTCGTTGGGTCCGAAAGCGTTCGCTGCTGCTCGAGCAGCGACGGAACTTTCAGGTATTCGTTGTAAGTAAGCAGTGCGTTTTGACCGTATTCAGATGACATGGTTGGAGGCTCTTTAGTCCGCAAATATTGGCTTTATCTTGCGGTATCGGCATATTTATGTCAATTTTCCCCGAAATGGGGAAAAATCCCTTGACAGAAGTTCGAGATTTGGTTAAATTTCCATTCGTCTATTAACACAACCCAAGCAAAATACAACTAAGATCTTGCATTTTAAGGTCTCGATTTATTTGTAATGAGACGTGCGAAGTAGAACTTTTTCCGCACCGGAAGCCGTGCCGTTTTTGGCGCAGTGTGTGGGGCGGTTTGTTTTCTGCCATGATCCCGATAAAGGTGGGCAGAAAAATTATATGAGGAACTAGAAGTTTTAGGAGGATTTACAGAGTGATGTCAAAAGCTATCGGCAAGGTCAAATGGTTTAACAACGCAAAGGGCTACGGATTTATTGAGCAGCCCGGCGAACAGGATATTTTCGTTCATTACAGCGCCATTGGCGGTGACGGGTACAAAACCCTGATCCAGGGCCAGGAAGTTGAGTTCGAAGTAACCGACGGTCCAAAAGGGCCTCAGGCCGAGAACGTGATGAAAGTCGCGTAGGGGCAACTCCCAAGTAAAATCAGAAAAAAGGCAGTCGGGCAAGGCTGCCTTTTTTCGTCTTTTTTGGAGAGGAGTTTTCATGCAAAAGTCTCAGTCACGAAAATGCTATAAGAGACACAAAAAGACACAAGTTTTTTGTGTCTTTTTTGTGTTATTTCGTGGTTACTTCTTTTCTCTTACGTCATTTCCTCGCCCTTGGCTTTCAAAGTTCGCCGCCAGAGTTCGCGGTACGAGGTGAATCGGGAGACGAGCGTATTGAGGTAATATCGCTGGGCAAAGCTCATGGTCCGGTGATCGGCGAGGCGTTTTATGGTTGATTCAAGCCGGGCGCGAGCCTCGAGCGGAGCACGTTTTGTGGCACCATTAAAATAGATGTCAAAATCGATCTTCAGCTTGCGGATGTCGTCCTCAAGCCGGCTTAGTTTTTGATCGAATTCGACCTCTTCCTGTTTGCGCGTTAGTTGGTTGCCGTATTGTTTTCCTAGAGCCATGATCTTGATTTTCCTTTGGGTGAGAAGCGGGCGCGGGGAGCCGCTATTTAAATAATAGCTATAACACGGCAGGAATTCCATGTTTTTCTTCAACTACTTCGGATAAGATAAAAATATGCCATCAGCCTCAGCTCCAAATTCCGTGCTTCGTAATCTGCCCTCCGTCGATGAGGTGCTGCGTTCAGAGACCGGTTCCGCGATCATCTCGGCCGCCGGCGAGAGACATGCCGCAGTGCTTGCCCGTGCTGTGATCGCGGAACTGCGGAGCGAAATTTCGTCAGATCCAAGCTCGGAGCTTTCAAAATACGACCTTCTTTGCAATGCGGAGAGCAAATTATCAGAAGCCTGGAGACTTGAACGGTTGGCCGGCAGCCATCGTGTTATTAACGCCACAGGTGTCGTCATTCACACCAATCTCGGCCGTGCTCCGCTCTCGGAGAACGCACGTATGGCGATCGCCGATGCCGCCGGTTACTGCACGCTCGAATATGACATCAATACCGGCAAACGCGGCAGACGCGGCCAGCGGGCTGAGGAATTGCTGGCTGAACTGACCGGAGCCGAGAGCGTTTTGATCGTCAATAATTGTGCCGCAGCGGCGTTTTTTGTGCTGACAGGGTTCGGTTTCGGCGGCGAGGTGATCATCTCGCGGGGGGAAATGGTCGAGATCGGCGGTGATTTCCGCGTGCCGGATGTTCTCACCCAATCCGGAGCGGTTCTTCGCGAGGTCGGGACGACAAATCGCACAAAACTTGCTGATTACGAAAAGGCGATCAATGAGCAGACTCGCGTGATCCTCCGGGTTCATCCGTCGAATTACCGCATTGTCGGATTCACCTCAATGCCGGGCCTGGACGAACTCGCCGATCTGGCACATCGATCCGGGATCGTGCTGTACGAAGACATTGGATCGGGAGCGTTGATCGACCTCAGCGGCCTCGGGCTGACAGACGAGCCGCAGGTGAATGTCTCGATCGCGGCGGGTGTCGATATCGTTACATTCAGCGGCGACAAACTCCTCGGCGGCCCACAATCCGGCATCATTGCCGGTAAGGCTGAATATATTGAACGCTTACGAAAACATCCGCTGTACAGGGCATTGCGGGTCGATAAACTGACCTACGCGGCGCTCGAAGCAACGCTCGAGGTATATCGCAGAGGCTCCGAGGCCGATGACGTTCCGGTGTTGCGGATGCTGTCGATGACCAAGGCCGAAATTCGGGAAAGAGCAGAGCGATTCGTCAACTCGGCTGTCGCTGCTTCTGAAGATCCGCGGGATTCGGCATCTCAAATTTCAGATCTGAAATTTGAAATTGTCGATGGCGTTTCCGCCGTCGGCGGCGGAGCTGCGCCAAATGTGACGCCGGAAACCGCTTTGATAGCTGTTAGTCATACTCATTTGTCCGCTTCGCGATTGGAATTCGCACTGCGTAATGCTCCTACACCGATCATTACCCGAATTGTTGACGACCGCGTGATGATCGACCTCCGGACGGTGGGCGAAGGTGAGGAAGCGGAGCTGGCAGCGGCCTTACTAAGCGTGTGAAAAACGCGCCGATAGGGATGCAATGTGGTTTTAATCCGAATCGCCGTTACGCCGGAGGAACCGGCGTTGGCAAGCAGGACGCTTGCGCTCCAGTCTTTATCCGTTCTTTTGGGCGAAATCCTGCATAAAATCGACCAATGCCGTGACGCCTTCTCTCGGGAAGGCGTTGTAGATCGAGGCTCGGATACCGCCGAGTGAGCGGTGGCCGCGTAGGCCGTCGAGGCCATTTTGTTCGGCTTCGGCGCAGAATTTTTCGTCGAGTTCCGGGGTCGGCAGTTTGAATGTTACGTTCATCATGGAACGTACATCGTGGTTCGCGTGGCCGGTGAAATAACCGTCGCTGGTGTCGAGCGCGTTATACAGCAGACCGGCCTTTTCGATGTTTCGCTTTTGCATCGCTGCGAGGCCGCCTTGCTCTTTGAGCCAATCGCACACGAGGCCGACAATGTAGATGGCCCAGGTGTTCGGCGTATTCGCCATCGAATCATTGGCAGCAACATTACGGTAATCGAGCAGCGAATGCAGGCCTTGCGGGATGATCTCGAGCATATCTTCGCGGATGAAAACGACAGCGATACCGCTCGGGCCGATATTCTTTTGGGCGCCGTTGTAAACCATCGCGAATTTATCGAAATCTACCGGTTTCGACATGATATTTGACGACATATCGCAGATGACCGGAATGCCGGCGCCCTCGATGTCGTATTGAAACTCAACTCCCTCGATGGTCTCGTTCGCGACGTAATGGACGTAGCGTGCATCCGGACTGAAATTCAGCTCGGCCTGACCCGGCGTCGTACGATAGCCGCTTTCGGCGGAGGTGTAGATCACGTTGACGTTGCCGCAACGCTGGGCCTCGACAAGGGCTTTGCGGCCCCAGAAACCGGTGATGACGTAATCGGCTGTTTGGTCCGCACCCAGAAAATTGATCGGTATCATCGAGAACTGCATCGACGCCCCACCCTGCATAAACAAAATGCGGAAATTGTCGGGCACGTTCAGAACGTCGCGAAGGCCTTGTTCGGCTCCCGCGAGGATGGCTTCGAACTGCGTCGAGCGGTGGCTGATCTCCATCACGCTCATTCCGATGCCGTTGACTGAAAGAAGCTCGGCCTGTGCCCGTTCTAGAACTGGAAGCGGTATCGCCGCCGGGCCGGCACTGAAATTGAAAACTCTGTAGGTCATGTATCTCACGTGGGAGCTGTGACGCTCCAAAAATTTAATTGAGTAGATTATCACAGGGCTCGGCCCACCGCGATGTGCGGCAAGTCACAAGAGTTAGTTACATCGCTTTTTGAACGCGGACCAAAGCGGAAGTATTTAGGAAGATCGGTGGTCATCCGCTTGATCCTTTCTATCTGTCTTCAAAAACTAGGGCAATGTTCCCACTTCGGATCGCTGCAAGTTTTCGGTATATCAGATTTTTAGCGGTAAACTTATTAGGCGGCCCGCTCTTGCTTCGGAATTTCGTGGAAATTGGTTTAGAATAGAGGGAATTATTACAAACCCTCGATAAGGTTCGCGCATCTTACGAGTCGCCAATATCGGTCGTTTGTTAATATCGGAGGACGTATATGTTTCGCAAGTCATTAATTTCATTCATTTTTGCCGGCATCGTTATTTTTGTCGGCGGTGTCGCCATTTTTGCCCAGAATGCCCCGGTAACCGGCACCGTCGAAATGCTAAAGGCCGATGGTACGCGAGTTCCGGTTGAGGGAGCATTGGTTGAGGTTTTTAGAACCGACATCAAGGCGAGTTCGCCGCCCGCAAAGACGAATAAGCGTGGTGAATTCAACTTCGCCGGCCTTCAGCTCGGCTGGACGTTCATTCTATCCGTCTCGGCACCGGGTGCGGCACCGACCTATCTGACGAACGTCAAAGCCGGACAGGAACGCCTCCTGATCACAATGAATCCCGGTGACGGCAGCAAGATGGCTGAGGCTGATGTAAGGGCCCAGGCAGCTAAGCCGAAGGTGGCGGCCGGAAGTCCGGAAGCGGTTCAGAACACCGAGGAAATGAAGAAGGCTCAGGCTGAATACGAGTCCAAAAAGAAAGAGGTCGAGGAAAAGAACAAGAAAGCCCAGCAGACCAACGAGATCGTTACCGCTGCTCTCAAGGCCGGCAACGAAGCTTTCTCCGCCAAGAACATGGACCTTGCGATCACGAAGTATGATGAAGGCATCGCAGCCGATCCGCTTTACGTCGGCAGCGCACCGATCTTTTACAACAACCGCGGCATCGCCCTGAGAACCAGAGGCGTTGACAGCTACAACGTCGGCATCAAAGCCGGATCTGATGTAACTGCCAAGGTCGAAGCATTTAACAAAGCTAAGAAAGATTTTGCGGACGCGGCGGCCGGATACTTGAACTCGTGGAAGGTTCTCAAGGATGCACCGGCTACCGATATTACCGACAAAGCGAACTACGACAGCAATAAGATGGGAACGCTCCGCGGCTCTGTCGAGGTATTCCAGATGGCGGTACGCACCGAGCAGGTCGATCCAAGTGTGATCGAAGTAGCTAAGGTCATGATCCCGGAATATCAGGCGAATGAGCCGGATGCCGCAAAAAAGGCCGCTGCGAGCCTGGCTCTTGCAGACCTTTATCGCGTAGTCGGCGATTCGGACAATGCTATCGTCGCCTACAAGGCTATCCTGGAAACAACGCCGGATAACCCTGATGCACTTGTCGGAGCGGGATTGAGCCTCGTCAACATTGGCTATATCAACAACGATAAGACCAAGCTGCAGGAAGGATCAAATCTCCTCCAGAAATTCGTCGGCATCGCGCCGGACACGAACAAATTCAAAGCCGACGCGGTTGCTTTGATCGAAACGCTGAAGAAAGAACAGAACGTCACGCCGCAGAAGGTAACGACGCCGGCAAAGAAAAAGCCATAGTTTTGTTTTTGTAATTTTGAACGAAGGGCTGTCCGGTAAAATGGACAGCCCTTTTGGCAGAACCGGCTGCGTAAGTGTGCTTATAGTTTGGGTTGGTGCAAGGCTAGGTAGTTGTTTGGAATTGATCTTTGTTCCGCCCGCTTACGCAGGCGGTTCTGACCTGTATGACTTTAACGATTCGAAAAATGGAACCCGGCGACATTCCGGGCGTTTTGGAGCTTCTAAAGGAATTTGCCGAGTACGAAAAGCTGAGCGAGTATTGCACGGCAACGGCGGAACGGTTTTACGCCGCCTTGTTTGGAGCCGATGCGATGGTTGAGGGCTTGGTCGCCCGGAGTGGCGATATGCTGGCAGGCTACGCACTTTTCTATCCAAATTTCTCCAGCTTTCGCGGTGAACGCGGGATGCATCTCGAGGATATCTATCTAAAGCCGGAATTCCAGGGCGGTGGAAACGGGAAGGCGATGCTGAAGGAGATCGCCCGTATTACTGCTGATCGCGGCTTTGATCGCATCGATTTTCAGGTTTTGGATTGGAATACGCCGGCGATCGAGTTTTATAAGAAACTCGGGGCGGTCAGCAATGATGAGGAAACGCACTTTAAGTTCGCGGGTGAGGCGTTTACAGCCCTTGGAACTTAGGAGCCCTGGCCTGCAAAGCCGGTTCCTCCGGTGTGACCTTGATCAGAATTGTTCACCTTGATCGATTACTGCATACTTTAGCACACTCGAAGCAGGACGCTTGCGGGCGAGGGCGCCTGCGTTCCCGGGTTTAAGAAGGCAGTTCGATCCTGAAGGTCGTTCCAGAGCCGAGTGTTGATGTCACCGCGACCTCGCCGCCGTGCAGACGGGCAAGGTGTTTGACGATCGCGAGGCCAAGGCCGGTGCCGCCGATCTCGCGCGAACGGGCTCGGTCCGCCCGATAAAATCTCTCAAAGATCCTTTGTGCATGTTCCGGCAAAATGCCTTCGCCGGTATCCTCGACAGATATTACGTCACGGCCATCTGCCTGGTCAAAATCGACCGTAACTGAGCCGCTGTGACGATTAAATTTGATCGCGTTGTCGATCAGATTCGTTAGCATTTGTTCGAGCCGAACGGAATCCGCGAATATCACCGCTTGCTCCGGCACCAGATTTCGGAGGGCGATCTCGCGTTCTTTCGCCTTTGCCGAGAGGGTATTCATCACGTCCTGCACGGCAGTGTGCAGCCGAATTTCGCGGATATTGACGGCGACATTGCCTGATTCGATCAGCGAAAGCTCGAGGATATCAGCGATCAAGCTGTGCATCCGCTCGGCGTTCCGACGGATGACGTTGAGGAAATGGAGGTTATTCTCTTTGTCGTCGATACCGCCGTCCTCGAGCGTTTCGACAAAGGCGAGGATCGAGGTAAGCGGCGTTCGCAGCTCGTGCGAGATGTTTGAAAGAAATTCCTGACGGACCATCTCGAGCCGGTCGATCTGGGTGGTTTCGTAAAAGAATCCGATCGAAAAATTCTCGCCGCTGAGCTCGATCGGTGCAATGTGAACGTCAAATTTTCGCTTTTCGGCGGTCGGCAATTCGAGGCGGACATCGCTCGATATTTGAGAGACTATCGCTTTGCGAAAAGCTTCGTGCAGGTCCAGGTCGCGGATCACCTCGCTGAGGCGTTTTGTCTCAAGTTCCAGCCCGCCGTCACGGGCAAACGCCACCGCCGCCGGTACGTTACAGTGAGCGATCCGCATTGTAGAGTCGACCACGATCACGCCTTCGCGTGTCGTGTCGAGTATTTTTTGCAGTATCTGGTTCGAGGTCTGCGTTGCAGGCAGCTCGATCACGGCGGCATTCATATTTGAGAGCAGATATTACTTACATCCGATAAAACGATAACCCACGCCGACTACGGTTTCAATACATGAGCCGCATTCATCCAGCTTTTGCCGGAGGCGCCGGATGTGGACGTCGAGCGTACGGGTGTCGCCGAAATAGCTGTAGCCCCAGACGTTGTCGAGCAGCTGCTGACGCGAGGCAACGCGGCCGGAGTTTTGGATCAAATGCTCGAGCAGGGCAAATTCTTTTCGCGTGAGCTTAACCGCACGATCCGTGCACGTGACCCGCATGTCAGCAAAGTCGACGGTCAACTGAGGGTCAGAGTAGGTTGGCGAAGTTTCCGTGTCGACCCGCCGCAGAACGGCACGTACGCGGGCTATCACTTCTTTGATCGAGAACGGTTTGATGATGTAATCATCGGCTCCGGTATCGAGGCCAAGGATCTTGTCTCCTTCGGCTGCTTTGGCGGTAAGCATGATGACTGGCGTTTTTTCGGTGAGGGATTCGCGGCGAAGACGGCGGCAGAGTTCCATGCCGCTCATTCCGGGAAGCATCAGATCGAGCAGGATCAGCGAAGGCCGGTTCTTTTCGTCGAGAGCGAGACGCAAACCCTTCTCACCTGACTCGGCGATCAATGTGCGAAAACCCTCGCGCTTGAGGTTGTACTGCAACCCTTCAGCTATGTCCGCATCATCTTCGATGATCAGAATTGTATGCTGCATATCGATTGTCTGATTGTATGAAATTTCTACTGCGTAATCGACAGTCTAGGCGGACTGACTTAATAGCGTATGAACGGGATGTTACAAAAACGTTAAATTTTAGAAATTAGTAAGGCGGCTTGATCGGTCATTCAGCGGCGTGTTGACGAGAAATCATTGTTACCTCGGTCTAAAACGCCTATAATTCCGAAAGCAGCAATGAGTTCGCGTCCACTCAGATCAATACTCCTCTTTTTCGTGCTTTTCGCGTGTTTCGCGGGAACAGCCAACGCGCAGGACTTCTTGCCGGAGCTCGTCAAGCGGATAAAGCCGTCTGCCGTCGCGATCGAGACGTTCGATGCAAAGGATGTTACCCTTTCGCGCGGGAGCGGTTTCTTTATCGCCGGCGATCGCATAATTACGAACCGGCACGTCATCGAAAGAGCCTCCCGCGTCGAGATCCATTTGCTCGACGGCAAGAAATACACTGTAAAGGGAGTTTTAGCGATCGATGGCGAAGGCGACCTCGCCTTGCTCTCGGTCGATGTGCCAAAAGGCTCGGCGATCCCGTTGCCTATCGTCAAGGCGGTGCCGTTGGAAGGGGAATCGGTAGTTGTCGTCGGCAACCCGTACGGGCTCGAGGGCAGTGTTTCGAACGGAATCGTCTCTGCCGTACGCGAGATCGGCGGTTATGGAAAGATCATTCAGATAACTGCGCCCATATCGCCGGGTTCCTCGGGTTCGCCCGTGGTAAATATGGCGGGGCAGGTGATCGGCGTTGCGACGCTTCAGGCAGCCGAGGGCCAAAGCCTGAATTTTGCCGTGCCTGCCGAACGAATTTCGCAGCTCAAGGTTACCGAGCTCCAAACCTTCTCGTCACTAAATTCAGAAACGCAAAAGAATAAGCGATCGGCTGCCGAGCGTCTGTATTCGCAAGGCCTGGCTCAACTTTCGCGGGATGATTATGCTCGTGCAGTTCCATATTTTGAAAAGGCGGCGGACACTGACCCAACGTATGCCGAGGCATGGTATCAGACGGGTTATTGCTACGGCATTCTAGAAAAACATACCGACGCCTTGCGGGCATCCCGGCAGGCGGCAAAGATCCGGCCTGATTGGGCGGCGGTTAATGTCAATATTGGAGCATCGAGCTACGCTTTGGGCCAGTATAAGGAAGCGGTCGATGCCTTCCGCCAGGCGATCCGGCTCGATGACGGTAATGCGGAAACACAGTATTCGCTCGGTTTGGCGCTCGGAAAACTGACCCGCACTGACGAAGAGATCCTGGCCTATCGCCGGGCGATCGCGATCAAACCAGATCACGCGAACGCCATGGACAAGCTCGGCCTTGCGCTGTTCAGGCTTAAGCGATATGCGGACGCAGCCGCTATATTCGAATCCTTAAAGATATATCGCCCTGACGCCAAAACCTACGGGAATCTCGGCGAAAGCCTGCTCGAAGCCGGCAAGGCTGAGGAAAGCGTAGAACCTCTGAACACAGCGATCAACTATAATCAGGATTTCGAAAAGGCCCGCTATAACCTCGGCCGCGCGTACATCAAATTAGGCAAAACAGAAATGGCACAGGCCCAATACGAGATATTGAGAAGTGCGAAGTCTGATTGGGCCGATCGGTTGTTCGTCCTGCTGAACCCCTAAGGCTGCATAGCCTTCTCCACAACCAAGGCGCTGAGAAAGCTGTCTTGGATCGCCTGAGCTAGAAAGAGTTTTGTATGCGTGCCGCAGGCGAAGAATGATAACGCAAAGGCTATATTCTCGATCACCGGGCCTCCATTGACACTTGTTTCACTTAGCAATGAGCGCTGCGTTACGCGGCCGTCACCGATGGCATATATAGCGGCCTTAACTGCATCCTTCTTAATTTCTTTTCCGCCCGTTCCCTTAAAATTCTTAGGTTCAACGATCGTTTCCCACCGATTGTTCTTTTCGTCGCGGACGATGACCACAGCATCGAGTGTTTCGGAGCAGTTCCCGCCGTAGGCGAAGATCCGGATCGGCGTCGAAGGTGAAGGGGCATCGAGTGCGGCCTGAAAGCGTTTTGCGCGGGTGAGTGCGGAAATAAAATACGAGCGAACCTGAGCATATGTGGTTTTTTCAACAAGCAGATCGTCGTAGCTCCGTCCGTTGGTGGGCTCAGACATATTCGTCTTCTTAACCACGTCCCCGGTTTGCGGTGCCCCTTTCAGCTTGCTCAGAAACTTTGGATCCGCGATAGCACCCCAACCGTATTTGATCCAGGTGTCGATATTGTAGATATCAACATTCATGGGCTGGAGGTTCTCATCAAGGAATCGGGCCGAATTTTGGTGCGGCAGCAGTTGAAAGCCCGACGGATTGCTCATAACGTCTTCGGGCCGCAGGTCATCAATGAACGGCAGTTTCCGGTCGGCGACGATCGGATAGCCATTGATGAGCGAGTTCAGCGAATCCATCGCGCCTTCGTTCGGTGTGCCGAACATCATCAATTTGTCGATGTGAATGGCTCCGGCCCACGTTGGCTTGGGCGAAGCGGTTGCGGGCGGTTCTGCCTTGCCGTACATCGCGGCGTAACGTGCGATCAGGCCGCCCATCGAGTGGGCGAGGATGTCAAATTTAAGTTTCGGTCGTTTGAGCAAGCGTTTTGTCTTTTCGATCCTTTGAAAAAGCAGACGGGCGGTCTCGACGTTGTCACGCCGCCAGTCGTAAGGAAACACATAGAAGACATCCGACGCCTCAGGCTTGTCCCAATTTCCTTCGGTGTAGCCGCGGCTCTTGAGGGCGTCGATGAGCGATTGATAGACCTCGACATCCGGCAGAACCGATAGTTCGACCTTGCGGATAATATCTTTGGGAACCAAACTGTCGCGGTTTGCACTAAGTACCGGCGACCTCATCGGCAGCCGCAAGTCATCTTCCTTATCGCGTTTCAGGCTGAACCAGACAGTCTTGCCGGTCTTAGGATTTACCAGGTCGGAACCTGTTATGCCCGGAATTATGATAACGGGCGATTTACCCGTCGATTGTGCGAACGCGGCAAAGGCCGAGAGAAAGATAAGGGTTAGTAGCGGGATCGTTTTGTATCTCGACATAATGTTTCGCAGATGTGATGCCTGAAAGCTGTCTGGCGAAAGCCATCAAATAAAGGGTAGGCAGCTAATTGGATAACTTTAGCCTAGATTTGGTTGCAATTGTAACTGTGCCGAGCTCTGACGGAGCTTTCTGACTTTGTTAGTTTCTCGTACACCGCTAAACTCATAGTTGGCCTGATATGGAAATTACACTTGCGATCACCGGTGCCTCGGGCACTATCTATGCACAACGAACCCTGCAGCTGCTCGCAGCGAGCGGCGTTGTGGAGACCATCAATCTCATCATGTCCGGCACGGCCGCGACCGTCGCCCAGGTCGAAATGGGCGTTAATCTAAAAGATCCTGACGCCGCGAAGATCAATGCGTGGCTCGGCCTCGAGGCCGGATCAAAGATCATCCGGTTCTGGCGGCTCGATAATTTTGCGGCGAAGCCTTCCTCCGGGTCGAATAAACAGGCCGGAATGATCATTGTGCCGTGTTCAATGGGAACGATAGGTTCGATCGCCTCGGGAGCCGGTACGAACCTCGTCCATCGGGCGGCGGATGTATGCCTAAAGGAACGGCGCAGGCTCGTCCTCGTCCCGCGTGAAACGCCCTACAATGCGATCCATCTCGAAAATATGCTCAAGCTCACGCACGCCGGAGCCAGCATTCTGCCTGCAAGTCCCGGCTTTTATCACCGGCCTAAGACAATCGACGACCTTGTAGAGCATCTATGCTTTCGCATCCTGGATCAGTTCGATATACCACATTCGAAGAGATCGCAGTGGACGGGCGAGGAAGTTAAGGAGGAGATCCCGTGAAAAGATCCGTTTCAATTTTGTTTGTGCTGTCAATTCTTACTATTTGTAATGCTGCCCAGGAAAGGTACGTAAAACCGGTAGATGAGGCGGCGAAAGACTCTTCGTTTCTGGCTTTCCGCACCAAACTGATCGCCGCCACGGAGCGGCGTGACGCGAAGTATGTCCTTTCGATCGTCGATCCAAAGATACAACTTGGCTTCGGCGGCGTTGACGGTATCGCAAACTTCAAACGCGACTGGAAGTTAACGTCTAAGAACAGCAGGTTCTGGAAGGAATTCTTGACGGTTCTCAAGAACGGCGGAACGTTCGAAAAAGGTGGAACGACGACATTCATGGCACCATATACTTTTACGACTTGGCCTGAGGATCTTGACGCTTTTGACTATCAGGTCATCTTTGGCAACAACGTGAATCTTCGCAAACAGCCCAACATGAATGCCGAGGTGATCGGCAAACTCTCGTACAATATCGTTCAGATCGAGCCTGAAACCATTCCTAAGAGCGGCAAGTCGGAATATCCCGAGTGGTGGGAGATTAAAACCCTGGGCGGGCAAAAGGGTTATGTGAAAAACGAATTTGTCCGCAGCAGCATTGATTACCGCGCCGGATTTACCAAGAAACGAGGTGTCTGGAAGATGGGCTTTTTCCTCGCGGGGGACTAAAATGACCGATTCCGTCGAAAGATTTTCTAACCGCGTTGCCAACTACATAAAATATCGTCCGCACTATCCGGCGGCGATCATCGGCTATTTGGCGGAAAAGTGTGGCCTGACGTTAGATTCGGTCATCGCCGATATCGGTTGTGGAACCGGCATTTCATCCAGGATATTCCTCGAAAACGGGAACCGCGTTATCGGAATTGAGCCAAACGCCGCGATGCGTGAGGCGGCTGTCGAATATCTCGCTGGCTTTCCTGAATTCGAGCTTGTCGACGCAAACTCGACGGACACATCGCTTCCAGAAAACTCGGTCGACCTCGTCGTTGCGGCCCAGGCATTTCACTGGTTCGAGCCGGAGAAAACTCGCACCGAATTTAACCGAATTCTCAAACCCGGCGGCCATATCGTGCTGATCTGGAACGAGCGGCAGCTCGATTCCACCCCATTTTTGGTGGACTACGAGGCATTCCTCATCAAATACGCTTACGATTACGGCAATGTTCGTCACGAGAATATCGCTGGAGATCAATTATCGGATTTCTTTCGAACGGAATACGCCGCCACGACATTTCCAAATCATCAGGATTTCGATTTCGATGGAATTAAAGGCCGTATGCTGTCGTCTTCCTACATGCCGAACGAGTCCGATGCTGTTTTCGACGAGATGGTCAAAGAGTTAGACGGCCTATTTGCCAAACACGCTGAAAACGGTAGAATAAGGGTTTTGTACGACACCAATGTGTACACCTCCCAGGTTTAGAAGTATGCCAGTAAACGCTAACGAAACTCCCGGAAAACGGACCATCACTGTTGCTCATTCGCCCGATTCGGATGATGCTTTCATGTTTTATGGGCTTGCTACAAACAAGCTTGAGACCCCAGGCCTGAAGTTTGAGCACACGCTCAAGGATATTCAAACGCTCAACGAAGATGCCAAAAACGGCGTCTTTGATGTGACGGCCGTTTCCTTCCACGCTTACGCGTACATCGCGGACAAATACGCACTGTTGCCGCACGGAGCAAGCATCGGTGATAAATATGGCCCGATCGTTGTGTCGAAAGAACCCAAAAAAGCCGAAGACATCGGCAAAATGAAGATCGCGGTTCCCGGTGAACTGACGAGTGCATATCTCGCGCTCAAGATCTATAACGCCGATTTTGAACACGTCGTCGTCCCGTTTGACGAGATCATCGACACAGTTTTGAAGGGCGATGTCGACGCAGGTTTGCTCATCCACGAAGGCCAGCTTTTCTATCATCAGTTGGGCTTGTATAAGGTTCTCGATCTCGGCGAATGGTGGCATGAGAAAACTTCGCTGCCGCTCCCAATGGGCGGTAACGTCATCCGCCGCGACCTTGGTCCGGAATTGATGAAAGAAGTTTCGAAATACCTGCACGCCAGCATTGCCTACTCGATGGAGAACCGCGAGGACGCGCTTGCATATGCGATGCAGTTCGCACGCGATATGCAGCCGGAGCTTGCCGATCGATTCGTCGCGATGTGGGTCAATGACCTGACGCTCGACTACGGCGACCGCGGCCGCGAGGCCGTCCGGCTATTGCTCGATGAGGGCCACAAGGCAGGCATCATTCCTCACAGAGTGCAGATCGACTTTGTTGATTAAAAATAAATTTCTAATTCTCACTAAAAACGGGCTTTCGAGCCCGTTTTTGTTTTGTGCGTATGATAGCTGCCAAAAGTGCCCTCGTTCAATGAACTGCTTTTCGCCTGTCAACTATTTCGCTTCGTCTGGCATCTATGCTTTTAGCTCGTGTAAGATAATCTAAATAGAATGAAAAAGAACCTTGTCTTATTACTTCTCCTTGCGGCAGTCTCGATGATCGCCTCGGCGCAGGTTGCTGATAACATAACGCGGAAAGAGCTCAGCCAGGCGGAGATCGATCGAATAATTAAAAAGGTCACTGAGAATGAGGGTGATTTTCGCGTCGCACTGCGAAGTTACGCGTTCAAGCGGTATGCCACGGTCAACGAGATCGGGCTGGGCGGCCAGATCGCGGGCACCTACCGGCGTGATTCATACATGACCTTCAATTCTGAGGGCGTTCGATTTGAGAAGATACTTTTCGCTCCGATCGCAACGACTCCACCCGGAATGGTTACGCCGGAGGATCTTGAGGATCTCGGCGGCGTCAATCCGTTCGCGCTCGAGCCATCGATGGTCTCGCAATACAAGTTTTCATACGTCGGTATGCAGAAGATCGATGAGCTGAATTTGTACGTATTTGACGTTGCGCCAAAGGTCATGCCGGACGCGAGCAAGACAAAGCAGAGATATTTTATGGGCCGGATCTGGGTCGATGTCGATGACCTGATGATCGTAAAATCCCGCGGCAAAGGCCTGCCTGAGACCAAGAAAAATAAATTCCCGATCGTCGAAACCACGAGGGAGCAGATCGACGGCAAATATTGGTTCCCGTCAGATGCCCGGGCTGATGATGAACTTGTTTTTGATGACGGAGCCGTTCTTCGAATCAGGATGCGCGTAAGGTACACAGAGTACTCGGTCGGCCGATCGGAGGTCAGGATCCTCGACGACGACCCAACGCCAACGCCGACGCCAACCCCTAAACCGACGGCGAAGAAGCCGGAGTAGCTAATAGTTAAAATTGCAAAGTTAAAAGTAAAGAGCAGAGCGCGTAATTATCGCGTCTCTGCTCTTTTTATTTTTCACTATCTCCCAGTTCCTCGGCGATAGCAAGCCTCGTTTCCTTGAGCAGATCCATCAGGTCCTCAGCGGTTTTCCCCTCGGTCTCGATCGGCTTGAGGAGTACCATTTCGATCTCACCGCTGAAAGCCACGCCCGTTCGCTTACCCATCATCCAATCAGAATTTTTTATCGCCACGGGCACGATCGCCGAACCGGTCTGAAGTGCGAGGTGAAATGCTCCTTTCTTGAAGGGCAGCAGTTCGCCCGGCATTCCGCGCGTTCCCTCGACAAAGACGCCGAACGAATAGCCATCGTCCATCACCTCGCGAGCTTTTTTCATCGAGGCGACAGCGCGTTCGGGGTTGCTGCGGTCGATGGCGATGATATTCACGAAGCCCATGCCCTGGCCGAGAACCGGAGCTTTCAGCAGCTCAGCTTTTGCAACTAAACCCATCTTCTGTCCGGCATAGAAAAACAAGGTTGCGGTATCGAGGTACGAACGGTGATTCGAAGCAAAAACGTAGCTGCGGTTCGGGTCTATATTCTCCTGCCCGGTCACCTTAACCGTTGCACCGCACGCATGAAGCCATGTTCTCGCTCCCCATTGCGCCAGCGGATAAAGCCACATTCGGCGGTTAATTATCCAAAGAAATAACAGTGCGGGCGTCGCAATGAAGAGCAAAAGCGAACAGGCTACAAACCAACTCCACCAATACCGTATTTTCCCGGCAAGGCTCGATTTGTTAGACTTCTGAACAGGAAAAGTCAGTTTCTGATTTTGCTCTACCGCTTCAAGATATTCGTTCGCCATATTTGGTTTTTACCGCAGAGTCGCAAAGACGCTGAGGGTAGGATTTTAAGATTATGAACATTTCTACTCGATTTCGTAAGTTCAACATTAGTGAATTTGCCCATTCTTTCTCCGCGGCCCTGCGGATCTGCGGTTTAATAACATTCTTTAGCCTCGCTATCGCCGCTCAAGTTCCGAGCCCGAAATCAGTTCTTGGATTTAATCCGACGGATGACAAGACGATCGCTGACTGGAAACAGATCAACGATTACTTTACGAAGCTCGATAAAGCCAGCAACAAGGTCGCGGTCAAGGAGATCGGAAAAACGACGAATGGAAATCCGCTGATCGTTTCATTCATTTCGTCGCCGGACAACATCAAGAATCTTGAGAAATACCGTCAGATCTCAGCAAAACTCGCCGACCCGCGAACCGTAAAGGACGAAAAAGAACTTGCCGACCTGATCAAGAACGGTAAAACGATCGTCTCGATCTCATGTTCGATCCATTCGACAGAGATCGTTGCGTCGCAGATGTCGATGAATCTTGCCTACGAACTTGCGACAGCGAATGATAGCGAAACCAAAGAGATCCTCGACAACACGATCCTGCTCCTGATCCCGTCGTCCAACCCTGACGGTATCGACATTGTGGCGAACTGGTACCGCAAAACGCTCGGCACTAAGAGCGAAGGCACCTCGCCGCCTGAACTCTATCATCACTATGCGGGCCACGACGACAACCGTGACTGGTTCATGCTCAACCTCGTCGAGACTCAGACGATCACAAAGTTCTTTTGGCAGCAGTGGTTTCCGCAGTTCGTTTACGACGTTCACCAACAAGGGCAGAATAACTCGCGGTTCATTATCCCGCCATTCTTTGATCCGATTAATCCCAGAATCTCGCCATCTATTCTGCGAGAGGTCGGACTGATCGGATACAAAATGGCCGCCGATCTACAGGCAAAGAATATAGCAGGCGTTGCAACAAATTCGACGTACGACACATGGTGGCATGGCGGCTTTCGCTCCGCTCCTTACTATCACAATTCGATCGGTATTCTGTCCGAAGCTGCCAGCACGAATCTGATGTCGCCGGTCACGATCAAGAAAGAAGACCTGGCGAGAAACCGTGCGACCCGCGGCCTTTCGAATCTGCTCGAGCCTGCGACCAACTATCCCGACACTTGGGAAGGCGGCCTTTGGAGGCCGGTGGACATCGCGAATATCGAGATGTCCGCGTCGCGAAGCCTACTTCAAATGGCGGCAAAATTCCGCCCGCGATATCTCCAGAATTTCTATGATCTTGGTAAAGCAAATCTGTCTCCAACAGGCGAAGATCCAGTCGCGTTCATCGTGCCCGCAGGGCAGCCGAATGCAGGTACAGTATCGCGTTTTCTCGAGATCTTGATGGCTCAGGGGATGGAAGTTTACCAGATGACACAGGAGCTTTACGTTAAGCACGAAAAGGCGACCCAGGTCTTTCACGAAATGCCCCTCGGCAGCTTTCTTGTCTTCGTGAATCAGCCGCAGAAGAATAACGTCCTCAGCCTGTTTGAGAAGCAGGTCTATCCCGACCGCCGCAATGCCAATGGAGAGGCTGAGGTACCGTACGATGTCGCCGGCTGGACGCTGCCGCTTCAGATGGGTGTCGAGGCCGAAACCGTATGGCAGATCCGTGACCTGGAAAAAGACAGATCGACGCTCAAAAAGGTTGAGAACATCGATCAGGCACGAGCCGTGATGAACCTTGGGCCGCAGGGAACGCCGTTCGCAAAACAACCGAATCCGCTGAAGACGAATCCTAAGATCGGTCTTTACAAGAGTTACTCAGGATCGATGGACGAGGGCTGGACGCGGCTCGTCTTCGATACGTTTCAAATACCGTATCGTTCGATCACCGACAAAGACATTCGCGGTGGTGAGCTAAAAGTCGATGCTCTGATACTTCCTGCCGACGGCGAAAACACGATCGTAAAGGGCTTAAGCGCGGATCGATATCCAGCCGAACTCGCGGGTGGTATCGGCGAGCCCGGAGTCGAAAATCTCAAGAAATTTGTCTCCGATGGCGGCACACTGATCTGCTTTGACGATTCCTGCGAAATGGCGATAAAGCGATTTAACCTGCCGATCAAGAACGTGGTCACCGGCCTGAAACGCAGTGAATTCTATAATCCCGGTTCGGTCGTAAAGCTCGAAGTTGAAACAAACGACCCGCTCGCAAAAGGCCTGCGGGCGGACACGGCCGCATATTTCACGAACAGCTCGGCTTTTGACGTAACCGATGATAAGAAGGTCAGGACGATCGCACGTTACGCAAAAAAAGATGCGTTATTGTCCGGCTGGATGCTGGGTGAAAAATTCGTGAACGGGAAAACGGCTCTCGCTGAGGCTTCGTACGGAAAAGGCAGGATCATCCTGTTCGCTTTCCGCCCGCAGCATCGCGGACAAAGTTGGGGGACATTTCCGTTCATATTCAATGCTCTAGAAAAATAGCCGGCATTCAAGCATTTACTCGAATTTCGGCAGTTCTTCCGGCCGCGCGTAAGGAAATTGAGCTTTCTTCTGCACCGTGTAGTAGCTGTTGAGCCCTGAGATCCCGACCGTGTTAGATCTCTCGAGGTCGAGGTGTCCGTCGTTATTTGCCTCGTCCGGAACCGACGCGATCTGAATGCTGCCGATGATGAGCGAAGTTCCGTTTCGTTCGATCGGTATCTCTTCTTCGAACTTCAAACCTATTTTGATAGAGCTTTCGCTAACGAAGGGAGCTGCGAAGCCGTCCAAATACTCCTCAGTCAAACCGCACGCGTCGAACTCTGATATATCACGCGGAAATTTTGCCGATGTGTAATGAGCTCGCTCGATGATCGCCGGTGTAACGTGGTTTATTGTGTAAACGCCGGACTCAATGATGTTCTCATACGTGTGGCGACGAACTTCACCCGCCGGGCGAAGGATCATTCCGATGATCGCCGGATCGCTGCCGAGATGGACGACTGAGCTGAATATAGCAAGGTTTGTCCGCCCATCAGCCGAGATCGTGCCGATCAGGTTTGCAGGTTTGATACCGGTGATCGCATTGATCAGATTTAGGCGGTAGATACGGTCGAGTTCGGTGATCTCATTATAATTAATAAGCATAAGAAGTTAATTAAGCTGACGCTCGCATTTTTTCCAGAATGAGAAAAACGACGAAAAATACCCACGCACGTCGAACATCCAATCACGGCTCTCCTCGGTGCCAACGTAATGACCGTTCAGAGGATGTTCCTTATACCTGATGTCTGCGGGCCCGTAATTTCTTAATAGATCTCCGAATTCGCCGACGAACATCTGAATGCCCTCGACGTTTTGAGCAACAGCCAGTATGAAGTCCATTACCTTGGACGAGACCGGATAGCGCAGGAAATGCGACGGTTCGAGTAGAAGGACGCGGTTTGCTGTAAGATCTGCATTCCAATTCGGGTCGAGGTTGTAGCTGTTGTAGATCAGCGTCGGGATCGACTTATCGATCTCGAGCTGTTTTGTTTCGGGCAGATATGTAGTCATAACCGGCGAGGTTGTTTCCGATAGTTCCGCCGGAATATTCATTGAATCAAAATCGGCATAGTCAACGTCCAAAAAAGTGCCGGTCTGACGCGTGTGACAATAGCGGTTGATGTTCTCTTGATTCGCAAAGTATTTCTTACTGCTCGCCGTTCCCGCGACCCATTGCCAACTGATCGCGTTGCTCGCCCAGTCTCCGTCGAGCAGGTGGTAGTACATCCAGCGGGCGGGTGTACGCCAATGGCTGCGGCCAATGTTGCAGGCGATCGCCGCGGTATACATTCGGACGTGGTTGTGTAGATAGCCCGTTTCGTAAAATTCCTTGATCGCCGAATCGACCGCCTCGATCCCGGTAACTGCGTTAACTATCGAGGAGGCGATCTGTGAATTCGCGACACCTTCCTGCGGCTGCCTCAGATCGCGGTCGATCATCTCTTCTTTTACCTGCCACGTTCGCTGGTAAAACTCACGCCAGGCGAGTTCCTGGATAAACTTTTCGACCTTTCGCGGCTCGAACCCGCGAGCAAGGGTTCGCTTCAACACGTATTTCGTCGATATAACGCCACGCGAGATGTACGGCGATAGATAAGTTACATCGCCGTCGATAAAATTCCTCGTACGGGCGTATCGAATCGGGTCGACCGTCTCAACCCGTTCGAGTACCGTTGCGAGATCAGTTGTAAATTCCGGCTGCGTTCTTCCCATAGGTTTAAAAATGGCATTCGTCCGCTGCGTCAATTAAGTTTCGTGCTCTGGAAGAAGTTCTCGGGAAAAGAGCTCATCTGCAAAGAATTAATTTGATATCATTAAAAGATGGCAATTCGACGTTGGATCTCGGTATTTGCTCTCGTTATCTTGATCGTCGGTACGATCTCGGCGGACACTATTGAATTCACGAGGCTTGCTTCTGAGCCGATGATCAGGATCGGGCTCTCGACGAACTCGAGCTCTGTATCGATCACCACAACCGATTCATCGCTGGTTGCGGTGAGCCCGGACGAGCCGTCCAAATTGCTGGCGACCACCCGGGTGACGGTTTCGGCGAGGGCTTATCGGCCGCCCGAGATCGAGAATTACCGCATTGAATTTCAGAACCTGCCGTCACAAAATGATGCGAACACGATGGCTTACGAGATCCGGGAGGCCACCGGCGAAACGGCACTAACGAGCCTCGACACTGCATCGAACACCTGGAAGATCTGGGTCGGTTCAGTCAAGGAATCTAGTATTGAAGCGGACGAACTAAAGGCAAGACTTGCGGAAAAGGGGTTTGATGATGCTGTCGTGGTCGTTGAGAAAAAGACGGTTGTTTCTGAAGACGCCATCGCTTTGTCGCAGCAGCTCAAGGCCGGCGGCCCATCAGAGGTTCGCAGCCTGATCAAACCAACGGGTTCGACGCAACCCAATGTGACGGGAACGGTCGCCGCCAACCTGCGTGAGGTTATTGTCAACGGCCCGAGCGAGCCTGCCAGATATTCATCGTTAAAATCGATCGCCTTTGGGTCCGTCAACGAGCGGTCAAATCCCGTTCGCCTCAATGGAAAAGCCTACCGCGGCAAGATCGAGGTCTTTGTTAACGCTCGCGGCTCACTCACCGTCGTCAATGTAGTTCCGCTCGAAGATTACCTGCTTGGCGTTGTTCCGGCGGAACTCGGCTTGCCTCAGCTCGAGGCTCAAAAGGCGCAGGCCGTCGCCGCTCGAACCTATGCGATCGCGAATATCGGCGGATACGGGAAACAGGGTTTCGACATGGTGCCGACGATCTGGTCGCAGGTTTATAAGGGCGTTTCGATCGAGACGAAAATGGGAACCCAGGCGGTTCAAGCAACCCGGGGAATGGTTGCAACGTACCAAGGCAAGCCGATCATGGCATATTTCACGTCGACCTGCGGCGGACGAACCGAGGACGGCGAAAATATCTTTGACAAGAGCGAGCCGTACCTGAAAGGCGTCGAATGCTCGCTCGAAGGCCGTCGCCATTTCGAGCCGTTCTTTGTAAAGACCTCACGAATTCCTGCCAAACTCCGCGACGAGGGAAATCTCGAGCTCGTCCGGCTGATGTCCGTGCTTGCTTCGAACGGCTTTCAACTTTCGACGACGCAGATGACGGATGATTGGTTTGAGGACGTTCCGACTGAAAGCGAAATGTCGAACTGGCTAAATAATCTCGCAGGCCGCTTCGGCAAAACCTATCCGAACGTCGATAAAAACACGGCTAAGCCGACCGAACTCGCCCGCATCATTTCCAGCTTCATCTACGCGCCGGGTTACGCGGACACGATGCTGACCGATTCTGACATTAACTATCAGCTTTCCTTCGATGATGCCGCAGAGATCCCAAAGGAAAGGCGTGCTGACTTTGCTCTGCTGCTCCGCGACGGATATTTCGCGATCCATCCCGACCTGACGCTAAAGCCGAACCGGCCATTCTCAAGAGCCAGGATGCTGCGCCTGATCCGCCAGATCTACGAAAAGAAAAAGTGGATGACCGAGACTTTGACCGCAACTACGAAAGCTTCGATCGATGGCAAACTCGTATTGAGAACCGGAAAGACAGAAAAGCAGCTCGTGATACGGCCCGACGTGTTTCTGTTCCGTGAATTCGGAGCGACGATGTATCCGGTCAAGGAAGCTGCCCTCGTTGGCGGGGAGACGGTCAATTATCAGCTCGATGCCCTCGGCGCGGTCAAATATCTTGAGATCAAACCGACCGATACGCCAACCACGGCTGAAAACCTGTCGCCCTTCGTCCTTTGGAACAAATCTCTCGGGGCCGGCGATGTACAGTCGCGGCTCTCACGCTATGTTCGCGGCATCGGCACGCTCTATGATCTGAATGTTAAGAAAGTTGGATATTCGCGACGGGCAGTAGAGCTTGAGATAGTTGGCTCCAACGGTACCAAGATCCTCAAGGGCGGCAAGATCCGTTCGGCCTTGCGTCTCAACGAACAGCTTTTTGTCATCAATAAACGCTACAGCGGGTCGACGGTTGCCAGCTATACCTTTACGGGCCGCGGTTGGGGCCACGGCGTCGGGATGTGCCAGTACGGAGCGTTCGGCCTCGCTAAAATGGGCGTGAAATATGACGAGATCATCAAACATTATTACACTGGCGTCGATGTGACGAAGATGTACTAAAGATCTTTTCTCTCCTGAAAAACAAAACTATTGACGGCAGTTTGAACATTGTTGTTTAATAATATTTGGCGTTATCGATACGCTCTCCGTTTTTGTCCCTCTTCCTCCACATTTCCTCGCTAACGTGCTCTCCTAATGAATCTCCAACGAAAGTTATTGATCGGTTTTTGCCTAATAGTTGGCCTGGCTGCGTCATTCCGCGTTCTCGGCCAATATCGTTTCGATTCCTGGACGACCGATAACGGCCTGCCGCAAAATGGCGTTCGCCAGGTAACGCAGACGCCGGATGGTTACCTCTGGTTTACCACGTTCGACGGGCTCGTTAGGTTTGACGGCTTACGGTTCACGACATTCAATAAGGGAAATACAAAAGGCATCGCAAACAACCGTTTTACGGGCATTTATGCCGACAAGGACGGTACCATCTACGCCACGACGATGGAGGACGGCATTTTGACGATCTATCGAAATGGCGTTTTTACAACGCTTTCGTCAGATCAGGTTCCGGGCCATTATATCGGAAAGATCGAGGCGGAGCCCGACGGCCAACTGCGCTTTCTGAGCGAAGACGAGGACCGTACGGGCCGCAGTTGGTATCACCTAAACGATGGCAAATTTGAGTTTGTCGAGAAACAGATACCGTACGAAGCCGATCAGATCGTTAACGGTAAGTTCGGTATCCGCTGGACCGTTACGCGCAACGGTGTTTTTGAGGAGCGTGAAGGCCAGAGTAATTTCATCCCGATCGATTTCACGGATCTCAAATTCCGTCCTAACATCTTTGAGGACCGCGACGGGTCGCTTTGGCTGGGTGAAAATTCGGTCCACCGCATCACGAACGGCGTTCTTAAGACCTTTAGTGACAAGGACGGACTTCCATCAAACTCGATCTATCATTCATTCTGGCAGGAAGCGGACGGCAGCGTCTGGCTTTCGAGCGGCGGCGCGTCCAGCACCGGTGTCGGGTTGGTCCAGTTCAATGGCGACGCTCTGAGTATATGGGGCACTAGCTACGGTTTGAAGAGTACGTCGATCGTGGACCTGTTCAACGACCGCGAGGGCACGACGTGGCTCGCCACGGACAAAGGATTGATCCGCCGACGAAAACAGGTCATTCAGGGTTACAGTACGGCCGATGGGATCGATCATTCCGAGATCTATCCCATGCTTCGTGACCACGAGGACAATATCTGGATCGGCTCGACAAAAGGCCTGAGCATCTATCGCAACGGAAAGTTCGAGGCTCTTGATATCAGGCCCGTCGATACGACGGTTCCAGAGAACAAGCAGTGGCACACCGGGCGTATGTCGGTGCAGTCATTATATGAGGACGCGAACGGCAAGATGTGGGTCGGCCTGAACGGCGGCGGCATTTTTGTCGTCTCAAACGGCAAAGCGGAATCTATTTTCGACGGCTCGCACGTTTTCGCGATCAAAAATGACAGCCAGGGCAATGTCTGGGCCGCAACGAATAAGGGCTTGATCCAGTTTCGCGACTATCGCCAGGTCGCAAGATACAACACATCAGACGGTTTGCCCAACGAGTTCATGACCTTTATCCACGAGGACGCAAAAGGTGTTCTGTGGTTTGGCGGCTACGGCGGCCTAAGCAGGTTCGAGAACGGACAGTTCACCAACTATACAAAAAGAGAAGGCCTCGCCGGCAACTACGTGCGCACGATCTATGAGGACAAGGCCGGTACGTTCTGGATCGGTACTTACGACGAAGGCATGAGCCGGTTCAAGGACGGCGAGTTCGTGAATTACAAGGAATCGAACGGCCTCTATAGCAGCGGTGTATTTGCGATCGAGGAGGATGGAGCCGGGTACTTCTGGATCAGCTCAAATCGGGGCATCTATCGCGTTAAAAAACAGGAGCTCAACGACCTTGCCGATGGCCACATCACAAACATTAACAGCGTGGGCTATGGAAAAGAGGACGGAATGCTCTCGAACGAATGTAACGGCGGCCGTCAGCCGGCAAGTTTGAGAGACAAGGACGGAAAGATATGGTTCCCGACGCAAGAGGGAGTTTCGATAGTAGATCCGGCCGCCGAAACGCCAAATCCCCAGCCGCCGAATGTCGTGGTCGAAGACGTCTTGTCTGAGCGGCGATCCATCGGATTTCTGGGCGGTGCTTCTATAGAGCCGGGCCATCAGGACCTTGAGATCCGCTACACGGGTATCAGTACGATCAAGCCGGAACAGATAAAATTCCAATATAAAATGGAAGGCCACGACGAAGAATGGATCGAAGCCGGAACGCGTCGAGTTGCAAACTACTCGTATCTGCCGCCCGGAAATTACTCGTTCCGCGTTAGGGCGTCCAATAGCGACGGCGTGTGGAGCGAGCATGATGCGACCGTAAAACTGGACCTCTGGCCCTATTTTTACCAGACCTGGGCCTTTATTTTCCTTTGTGTTTTGATCGCGGCACTCGGACTTCTGCTTATCTGGAAGATCAGCGTTCACCAACTCGAAGCCCGTGAGCGAAAGCTCACACGGCTCGTCGCCGAGCGCACCGCCGAACTCGCCCAGGCAAACGAGAATCTACAAAATCTCGCCAATTCCGACGGCCTTACCAAGATCGGTAACCGTCGAAGATTTGAAGCATTTCTGGCTGACGAATGGCACCGGGCTGTGCGTTTTAAGACAGAGATATCGCTCATCATGATCGATATCGATCATTTCAAGCTTTACAACGACACGTACGGCCACCACGCCGGCGATGATTGTTTGCAGCGAGTTGCCGAGGCGTTTGCCGGAACTATTCACCGTCCGACCGACCTCGTGGCAAGATTTGGCGGCGAAGAATTTGCCATGGTCCTCGGCGGAACCGATGCCGCCGGTGCTCTGCAGATCGCCGAAGAGGCGGTCGAAAGTATCCGTCAAATGCAGATTCGTCACAGCGAATCTCTGACCAGCGAATTCCTGACCGTAAGCGCCGGGATAGCTACTGTTTTTGCTAATTTTGATATGACCGAGGCAGACCTTATCAAACTAGCCGATGCCGCCCTATATCAGGCAAAACGCGAAGGCCGCGATCGCATTTTCGTTTATGATCAGGTGACACGCGGTTCGCTAAACGCTGACATTCTGGCACGCGATATATTGATCGCCAGCTAACGGGTGTACCAATACGCCCACGCGATCAGTAGGCCCTGCAACGGCAATCTCAGCCAAAGCCCAATGACGGGAATGTTCGGATAAAGCTCAGGGTGCATGGTCATGTGGATATTCGCCGGGAAAACCGCGATCAGCAGCAGGATCAATCCCCAGGCCGAATAGACGCTGGCCTTCGGTATCAGAAGCCCGATCCCAAGCACAACTTCGGCGATGCCGCTGATGATCACCAGTGCATAGTGCCACGGCAAATACGGCGGCATGATCGCCTCGTAAAATTTTGGATCGCGAAAATGATTAGCTCCGGCCGCGATAAAAAGCAGGCCGAAAATGACTTTTGTAACTAACTTGATATCCGGCATATGTAGCTTGCAAGTATAAACCTATGCCGAACGACCGGCTATTACTTTGGGCATCAGTGCAGATGCAGCAAAATAAGTGCGATGAGCGCCGGTAGTGCTTGAATGAAAAATATCTTTCGGCTGACCGTGACCGCGCCGAAAATTCCGGCAACGATCACGCAGGTGAGGAAAAAGATCTTTATGTGAAAACCGTCGTGAGCTCCGGCGACGATGCCAAAGATCAACCCGGCGGCAAGAAACCCGTTGTATAGGCCTTGATTTGCAGCCAGCTTTTTCGTGATCGCAGCGTGCTCCGGAGTGTGGCCGAACGCCCTGAAACCTGGCGCTTTGTCCCACAAAAACATCTCCAGAACCAGAAAATAAAGGTGCAGAGCGGCGACAATTCCTATAAGGATATTGGTTGCTGTATCCATCGTTTTTCTCTAGATCCCCGTTCCGCTGCAGAGCGGCGGCAGCGGGACGTTGAACGTGTTCATCACAGAATCCGCTGCCTCAATGCTTGCCTCAAGGAGAAGCAGTTCGTTGCCATACAGGCCCGGATTACAAGCCTGCAAGACTGTTCGCGTACCAGGCAGCCGAGTCGAATTCTGACCAATTGCGAGTGTTCGTTTGAACTTAACTTTCGCCGTCACCGGATGATAAACGGTTAGATGGAGTTGCATCGCGCGAACCGCGTTCGTTCCATAGGGCACGAACGGGTCGGCCTCGAGCTCGAGCAGGACGACATAAGCCGCGGTCTCGACTTTCGCTTGTTTGATGGCATCACGGCGATTGACGAGGCCCGCATCGCGAACGTCGAGCAGTGGCGTCTTTTTCAGTCTCTCAACCGCCCACCTTTGCATCCTTTCCGGCATCGGCAAGCCGAAAGTGCTGCCTAGTTCGATGTCAGAATAGACCTTCAGGATAAAGTCCGGCTGCGGTGGTGGTTTTGACTGCTGAACCAGCTCCGGTGTCGGTGTCGGGGTTACAATTGGCGGACTGCCCTTTGGAAGGCGGCGCCCGGATTGGGCCACGAGCATGCCTGAAGCGAGTACAATTATCGCTAGAGCTACAAGAATGTTTACTGTGCGGAAGGATCTGTTCGGCATTTCATGTTTCCTCAACTCGTTTCATTGAAATTACGCCAAGACTCGAATATTATCAATCAAATTTCTTTTCAAACGATGTTAATTCGCTCACGTATCGTTCTATTGTTCCTGTTTTTGCTGATCGTCGGCTGCTTTTCCGGCGCTTACGGGCAAACGTCGAGCGCCGCAAAGGTCGCGCTCGGTTCGAATACTGCTAAGAACGGCTTCAAGAACGAGGACGAGATCCGTGACAAATTTAACAATTGGAAAGGCGACAAAGACGCACAGGATTGGCTCGTCGCGATGAATTACAAACTCGCCGAGATCGAGAATGTGGTTGCCGCGAAGCCACACGGCGAGAAGGCAGACGTTGAAGTCGTGGTGACAACGAGAGAGAAAAATACTGAAGGCGGGCAAGCGGGACGCTTGCGCTCCAGTCGGGAGGGGATCTCGATCAAGCTCGTCTCCAGCCCGACCGGATTTAACCAGATCGACAAACGCTGGCTCGCGACCTATGCAAAGATGTGGAAAATGCCCGCGGATGTTCAGGCGGCGCTTAAATTGTTCGTCGGAGAAACACCGCCGATCAAACCCTCTCGTGAAACCAACCGTATGTACCTAAACGAACTCGATGCGGCTTCGCAAAAGGCGGTGATCGATTTCTTTACCGCGAAAAAGGCAGAGATCGTTTCGGATCTTTTCGCGGGCGACGGTTCGCACGCCGCGGGTTGGGTAATGGTCGCGATGAAGGCGACGGACAAGACGCGTTGGGTGATCAAAACTGATGCCGAAACGATCGCCTTTTTTGCCGCGGGCAAGGTCGAGCTAACCCGCAACGGCAACCTCAAGATCGGCCGAATCACCGTCCAGCGAAAAGGCGGCGACGGCGGGCGTGAGACGGCGAAAATGCTGCAGTTCAAGATAAATCCGGCGCTATTGCTCGACGGCCCCGCCAAGTCGAGTTGGGTAAATTAAATGCGATTTTCCCGCTCACAGATCGTTGGGGCAGTGATCGTCTTGTTAATTATTTTGGCGGTAATCGCTTTCCGATTCATCTCGCAGTAAATTCCTATTCTAATCCAACGAAATCCACATTTGTCAGACTCGTGTTAACAGTCAATTCTCTTGGTGTGAATCGATAACGTTTTGAAACAACGCTGAGGGTGTAGGTCGAACCGGGTAGTAGCCCATCAAAGCGATAAACGCCGAACGAACTTGTCGTTGCCGTCGTGCTGTTGCCCGCCTCGTACGTGAGCTTCACGACTGTGTTTCTTAGAGCTTGGCCATTTGGTGTGAAAACCCGCCCGGAAATAGACGCTGCAACCTGGAATTGTGGGGCGCTTACCAAAAACGTATAGGCATTAACACCGCCTATAATGGATGACGATTCCAGACTTGCTGCATCGCCCAGTTCATTCACAGCTGAATTGATCGACGTCGAATCGAAGCCGTCGGTAGCGAAGAAATACAAGGTGTGGATACCATTTTGCAGCCCTGCAAAAACGCCGATCGGTGCCGCGGTCGCGGTGAGAGATGTCGCCGTACTAGCTGTATTGACCGCCTTGGTCCACGGCCCGTTCCTCGTATCGAACTGGTAGTAGATGTTCCTTGGCGGCGGAGCATTGGGCGAGAACGCTGAACTGGCTGTCAGTGTAAATGTCGGCCTTGAATTTGTCGTCGTATTTCCGGGAAGAGGTGTGACAGTCGTATTGAGCGAACTCGTACCTGTCCGGTTCGGCGTGATCACGGTTACGGTTCTGGAACCGAACGTAGCGGAATATACCTTGTTGGTTATTGGATTAGCTGCTATGCCTAAGGGAGAGCGGTCGCTAAATACGATTGATGATGAGTTATTGGTTCCGTCGATCGCTGTAATTGTGTTGGCATTAAAATTGGAAACGTAGATCTTATTATTGGCAGGATTAACGGTTAGGTCGGTGGAACCGCCGCCCGCAGCGACCGACGAGGTCGAATTATTCGCCCCGTCCAATATCGTGACTATTCCCGGGCCGCCTATGCCGCAACTAGGACAGCTGAGAACGTAGATCTTATTTGTTCTCGAGTTAACTGCAACAGTAGTGGGATTATTTGCGACCGAAATAGTCGATATCGTGTTATTGGTTCCATCGATCACGGCAACATCGCTGAGCCCGCCTGAAACATAGATCTTGTTTGTTACCGTATTTACTGCAACTGCTTGGGGATTCTGGGAGACGGGTACATTCAACGTCGCGTTATTCTCGTCGATCACAGTTATAGTTGAGCTGTCACGATTCACGACGTAGGCTTTATTGGTGACCGGGTTAACCGCCACCGCAACGGGGCGACTCCCAACTGCGACGGTCGAAGTCGAATTATTGGTTCCGTCGATCACCGTCACATCACCGCTGAAGAAGTTAGTAATATAGATCTTGTCCGTTACAGCATTGACCGCAACTCCATTTGGGCCCGAGCCCGCCGTGAGCGTGACAGTTGAGTTGTTAGTGCCGTCTATGACCGTGACGCTGCCGGGCCCAGACCCCCCGGGTGCACAGGCACCGCAGTTTGCTACATAGATCTTATTAGTGATCGGATTGAGAGCAACGGCGTAGGGAATTGAACCGGCGGCAACTGTCGAAACAGCGTTATTATTTCCATCAATTACCGTTACATTCGCACTGTCCTGATTGGCGACATAGATCTTATTCGTGACGGGGTTTATCGCTAATCGATGTGGACCCGAGCCTGCCGGCACGAATTCCTTATTGTTGTCAGAACCATCGATAACCGAAATAGACGAGCTCCCCTGGTTGGCGACATAGGTCGTATGGGTGACCGGGTTAATGGCGATCGCTGTTTGAAACGATGCCCCGGTCGCAACGTTTGTGGTTGAGTTGTTCGCTCCATCGATAACCGACACAAGCCCCCCGTTGTTTTGGTGCGAAACATATATCTTATTTGTGACCGCATTGACCGCCACCGCAAATGATTCGAGACCCGTGGACACCGAGGTTGTAGAGTTATCAGCACCATCAACTATCGTCAACTGACCGCTATGACTCGTAACATACGCTTTATTCGTAACCGGATTAACGGCGACGTAGTTAGGGAAAGCACCCACCGCTACGGTCGTAGTTGAGTTGTTTGTCCCGTCAATGACAGTGACGGTACCGTTTGATCCGCCATTAGCAACGTAGATCTTGTTGGTAACCGGATTGGCCGCCAAAGCATGCGGGCCGATCCCGGTGGCGACACTGGTCGCAGAATTGGTGTCACCGTCGATGACCGTGACCGTCGAACTATTGATATTAGCTACATAGATCTTATTCGTAGCGATATTTACGGCGACCGCGTCAGGAAATGCCCCTGAAGGGACGTTCACAGTCGAGTTATCGATCCCATTAATAACTGTCACATCGGAGCTATTCTGATTGGTCACATAGATCTTGTTCGTTACCGAATTGACCGCGATCGCCCCCGGTGACGAACCGACCGAAAGTGTCACTGCGGAGTTGTCCGCACCGTCGATTACAGTCACGGTGCCATTACCGCGATTGGTTACGTAGATCTTATTTGTCGCTGCGTTGATCGCGATCGCAGAGGGATTCGTGCCAACCGGGATCGTACCTGTCGCGTTGTTTGTACCATCAACGACCGACACGGTGGAACTTCCGGCGTTCGCGACATAGATCTTATTTGTTATTGGATTTACAGCAACGGCACTCGGGCCTGTGCCAACCGTTACATTGCCGATAACTGAATCAGCACGAACCAAGATTCCTTCGGTTCGAAAAAGAGCTCCGACCACCAGGAGTGATATTGCTGCGGCAATTGTGGCCGATCGTTTATAGGGAAAGTAAATAAAAGGTTGTTTCAGATACATAAAACTAGAAGATCTTGGTTGGAACCTTAGAAAGGCGAATAATACTGCAAAATTGTACCGCGATTCAAATCCAACCGGCGGCAAGGCAGGTTTGGTATCCTAATTGCACTGACGCAACTGGGAGTTAATATGAAAAAACTATCACTCTTAACGCTGGCTTGGATGTTTGCTGTCGTGACCTGCGTTGGCTCAATTGCGTACGGACAGAACTCGAGCGTTACAGCGAAGGCTCAAAGCATTACGGGCGACCGGTTTACCATCTCCGCGAAAACGCCGAAAGGCGCGACGATCTACGCCGTAAATAGGCCGACGGCGACCGTCTTGAATGCCATCGACAAAGGGCTGACTGACCTATTTGCCGTATCTCGAAAGAATGGTTACCGGACCCGTTTGAATTACTCGGATTACACGATCTACATCGCCAGGGCCGATCGGACGAAAAATGCGGCGGGTGAGTATTCGCCTGATTTTGCGGTCGGTGCGCAGCAATATGCGGGCAGTGTATATGATCAGGGCGGTTATATTTACGCCGCCGGAATGGTGCTCGCGTACACGCCTTGCGCGTTCATTATCGCGGAGCATCAGAACAAGTTTGACCGCATTTCCGACGTCGTCCGCTATGAGGGAGAGCACATCGTGCTCTATCACAACGATCGCCGCCGCTATAACGCCACCGCCGACCACAGCAAAGGCGGCGGGCATCCTATTTTGCAGTGAGGAGTGAGCGTTCAGCGTTCAGCGGTGAGCAGTTGGAGCAAGACGGCATCATCGAACTGCTTACTGATTGCTGCTTACCGCTTACTGTCAACCGCTCACTTCCAACACTTCTCCCATTTCGTGCATCCAATACCCGAAACGGTTATTAAAAGGTTCGTCAAGCAGAATGAGTGATTGTAAAAAGTGTGCAATTCTCGACATTCTTGCCTTTTATTTGTAACTTGTGGCCGATGGCACGGTCATTGCTAAATAGATTCGCGTGAGGCGGAGAGCCGCACGAACGCGAAGATTGGAGGTTGGTTTTATGCACCGCTTCGCTTGTGTAGGAAAGTTAACGGCACTCTCGCTATTGATATTTGCAAATTCAGTTCTTTTGTACGCTCAGGCGGATTCGATCTATCGTCTGCCGGCCGGGACGCGGATCACGCTTAAGCTCGATGCTGAGATCAACTCGAAAGTATCGAGCGTGAACGACACATTCCTCGCGACCATCGCCAAACCGGTCAAAGTTCGCGAAGCAGTCGTTCTGCCGATCGGAACCGTCGTCGAGGGCCGCGTAAAAGCGGTAAAAACTGCCGCCGGAGGAAGCCAGGGCGGAAGCCTTGATGTGGTATTTGAGACGATCAAATTCCCGAGCGAAACTCGCCGGATCGAGGGCACGATGATCAAACCGCTTGCGGAAAGGTCTTCGAATGCGTTCACCGCACTCAGCATCCTCGGAGCAGCCGCCGCCGGGGCCGCGATCGGAGCGGCAACCCGAACTACTGCGGGCCCGCTGATTGGCGGAGCCGCCGGTGCCGGGGCAGGTGGAACAGTCGCCTTGTTGAGAAAAGGCAAAGACGTGAGGCTGCGAAAGGACCAGGAATTTGAGATCGAGTTGAAAAAGGAAGTACTTCTTCCGGTGCTCGACTATTGAAAACACGTGTCAGAACCGGGAGCCATAGCGACTGGGTCGTCGATGAGGAAGACCTGACATCAAAAGTGTGGCCGTAACATTAAGTCCCGGCCATATTGAAGAAGCCCGACGTGAAGGGGAGAGCACGTCGGGCTTTCTCACTTTTGTGATAAATGGGGCCGGTTCTGACTCGGCTAAACCGCCGGTTCCCAGAGTTCGACCTTGTTGCCGTCGGGATCCATGATCCAGGCGAATTTTCCGTTGAAATCCGTGTCGGGGCCTTTGATGATCTCGACGCCATTTGTCTTGAGCTGTTCGAGCATTTCATCCATATCGTCAATGCGATAGTTGATCATGAACGAGGACTCGCTCGGGCTGAACCATTTTGACTCGCTGTCGGCCGTGCTCCAGACCGTCATGCCGCCGTCGACGACTTTATCGTCAGTCCACTTCAGTATCGAGCCGCCCCAGCTCTCGAGGCTGATGCCGAGATTTTTCTCATACCACGCCGCGAGATCCGCTCCCTTGCCCGCACTCTTAAAAAATACCCCGCCGATGCCCGTTACCTTTGCCATATATTTTTCTCCCGGATTTATCACCACAGAAACACAGCGAACATTTCGATTCTACTCCATGTCGGATTAACTGTCTTCATTCCATCAAGTCCAACCCTACTTTTCGTTCTTTAGCGATACAATTAATGGCTCGATGTTTTTTGTTAAAGGGTACATATTTTTATGCGCATGAATCTCGTTCGGTCTAATCGTTTTTTGACTCTTTTCGCGTTGTATTTGCTCGCCGTGCAATTTGCTGTGGGACAAGCTCCGGCTAAAAAAGAGAATTCGCTCGATAGCTTTGTTGAAAGGAAAATGAATGAATCAGGATTGGTTGGACTTGGGGCAGCAATCATTGTGAACAGAAAATTGGTCTGGATCAAAGGATATGGATATGCTGACAAAGAGACGAAAACAACCTTCACGCCAGATACGATCATGAATATCGGATCGATCAGCAAAACTTTTACGGGAGCGTCTTTGATGCGCGCCGTTGAAGAAAAAAAAGTATCTCTTGACGAAGATATTAATAGCTATCTGCCTTTCAAAGTGATTAATCCATTTTTCCCCAATGATAGGATTACATTGAGAAATCTGACCACACATACTTCCGGGATCACAGACCGATCTTCGATCTATAGGACTTCGTACCATTCCGGCGGCGATTCTCCGGAACCGTTGGGAGAGTTTCTGAAAAACTACTTTGAAACGAACGGTAAATATTATTCGAAGGATAATTATTTGAATAAAAGACAAGGATCTTATCGGGAGTATTCCAATATTGCCGCAGGGTTAGCAGGCTACATAGTTGAAATCAGAACCGGTATGAAATTGAATGCTTACAGTAAACGATATATTTTCAAACCGTTGAAGATGGACGATACGGGTTGGTTCTTTTCCGAAATTAAGCTGGCCAACCACTCAAAACTTTATGATAAACAACCAGACGGCATTAAACCTATTCAGTTGTACGGCCTAACAACCTACCCTGATGGCGGAGTTCGTACATCGGTCTCAGATTTATCGAAGTTCTTTGTCTGTTTATTAAATTCGGGGAAATATAACGGAGCCAGAATTCTAAAAAAGCGATCGGTTGAGGAAATGCTTAAATTTCAATATACCGCGTCAAATAAACCTGAAAATATCGATTTAACCGAAACAAACTCCGGAATTTTCTGGGCTACCAAAGCCAAAACAACCAGGATCGGACACGGAGGAGCCGACCCCGGAGTAAAAACGGAAATGCTTTATGACCCGACTCAAAAAGTAGGTGTCATTTTATTCACGAATACAGGTCTCGCTGATGAGGATATGTTTAAAAATTACTACGCCATATTTGATGAACTTTGGAAGCATGCAGCGTCCTTAAAAGACGCTAAAGCGATCACTCACTAACAGAAAGACTTAGAAAATTGTATTGGGCGAATTAGTGCCAGATCTGATGATAGTTCGCCTTTCTACTGTTTCGGCTGCTTCGCTTTGAGAAAGTCGTTCACCATCGGGACGATCGTTGTCATGCGGTCCATTAGTGTGACGTGGGTTGTGTTGGGCAAGATGGCGAGTCTCGATTCGGAACGCGGCTGCATGTCGGCGTGGGTGTTGCCGCCGCCCTTGAGGCGGTACATTTCGGCAATGTGGTCGATCCGTACGCCGTCGGCGTCGCCGTGGATGAAGAAGAATGGAGCTTTTGTGGCCTTCAGATTGTCGGCGCCGAAATCATATGGCCTCATTGCCGCGGCTTTGATGTGGTTGAAGAAATCCGTGAAGCTGTTCGGCACAGGATTAAGTTTCTCCCGTTCGGTTTCGGCGGGCGTGCCTTTGAATAGCTCCGGCGAGAAATTGGGCCATGCGTCGTTAGCTTCTTTGACCCAGCCGTCGCGGCGGATCGGGGCGGACATGCTGACGACCCTTCGCACTTTTTCCGGATGCCGGATCGCCGTCATCATCGCCGTGCCTGCACCCAAACTGTAACCGACAATATCCGCTTTCGGGATCTTAAGATAGTCAAGCAGTCCGGCGACGTCGTCCGAGAGGTTTTCGTAAGTGATATCGCGTTTGATGTCGGTAGTCCGCCCGTGGCCCTGCATTTCGACGGCAATGACTTTCCGCGTTTTGGCGAGTTCGTTGATCCACAAACGCCAGTCGTCCGTGATCGCCATAAACGCCCCATGAAGCAGCACCACCGGCTCTCCGCTTCCATTGATCTCGTAATACATCTTCAATCCGTTAACCGGTGCATAGCCCGTAACCGGTTTCTGCTGTGCCGATGCAACGCCGGACAGGAACATTATCAGAATAAAAGCTGTTGTCTTCATATTTGGTCTCCAAGTAATAATTTTTCTCACGCCGCGAACACGTCTCAAAAGACTATGAAATCAGATGATTGCATTCTCGGCACGGGCTGCCTTCGTAGCCAGGAATAACATTATTAAGTAGTAACATTCGGCGTTTGGTTATTATGCAGCAAAGGACTATAAAGGTGTTGCACTAATTCAAGTCAAAGCAACCGAGGAGGCTTCAACTACTATGAAGCGAATATTGCTGTTTGCCGCCGTCCTGTTCTATTGTTTCCACTTTTCCGGACACATTTACGAATCGCTCGTGCTCGTCACTAACTGGAAGTCCGGCGAGGTTGCCGATGTGGTCAGATACGTGGATTTTCTGCGTATCGGAAGTCCCGCAGATTTCTTTGCGATCGCCCAGTTCGGATGTTTGCTGACATCGTTGGTGGCGTTAATTGCCGTTTGACGTGAAAAGGGCAATGTTCGTCTATTTGCCGGCTTAACGTTTTTGATCGCGGTCGTCGTCATGGCGGGAACTTTCGCTATCTTTGTCCCGATCAATATGTATATGGGCTCGACGACGAATTTCGATCCCGTAGAACTCAAGAGCAAAGTGACGACCTGGGTCAATTTCGAATATATACGCATCGTTGTCATCGCGCTCGGGCTGATAAGTTCTATCGCCGCCCTCGAATATTCCGGCCGCAAAGAGTCTTCTTCTTAAAGAGATGTAGGACGACAAACTTGCACTACAGCAGAGCGCACTAATCGTCCACTTTTATCTGAGGGGCTCCGGTTTTTACGTCACCGTCGCGTTGGTATGTGACGCAGATGATGCCTTTCGGGGCGATCTGGCTGCTTGTCACCTTGAAGGACGCAGGGATGGTGCCGCTTTCGAAGAGGCGTTTTCCGGTGCCGAGGGTGATCGGGATTATCATTAGCTCCATCTCATCGACGAGGTCGTTTTTGAAAAGGGTCTGGAGCAGATCGGCGCTGCCCATGACGTAGATGTCGGGGCCGTCCTGTTGTTTGATCTCGCGGATCTTTTCAGCGATGTCGCCGCTGAGGAATACGTTTGGCTGCCAATCGCTGGAGTCGCGTGTGTTCGAAGCGACGTACTTCGTTGCGGTCATGACGTTCGGCCAGAAGTTCGAATGCGTCGGCCAGTACGTCTCCCAACCGTCAAAGGTCTTCCGCCCCAACAGCAGATCCATCCGTCTAGCCAGCCGCTCCTGCACCACGCCGCCCGTCACCTCGTCCGCATAGGGAAAAAACCACCCGCCATACTTAAACCCGTCGCCATCATTTTCCTCGTTCTGTATGACACCATCGATCGTCATGAATTCCGCTGCAATTATTTTTCTCATTGTTTTGACGCCTCTCAATTTGATATGTCGGATAAGCAGTGCGTTTGCTTGGGATCTAAAGATGCTGCACCGATACGACACTGCGGAAAGGGAGTGATCGTCCTCGGTACATCGATGCGTCAGTAGCGTCTATAAAACAAGACGTTCGCCAAGGCCGAAGAACTTATATTTATCGCCAAAGGCTTTTTGGAAAATTGAAAAGCCGAGCTGTCCGGAGCAGTGGGCCGGCGCTACGGACTCGACCTGGTATTCGTCCTTCATTCGCTGTGCCAGGCCTTCGATATATTCCCGTTTGTATGGAATTAGATGAAATCCGCCGACCACAACATAGATCTTTTCTTTGCGAACTTTTTTGGTTTCCTGAATGATGGATTCGATCGTGCTGTGCGAGCAGCCGGAAATAATAATTTCGCCATTTGCCGTCGCAAGAGCGAGCGATAATTCTGGCATCCCGATAAACTGTGGATTCTCGTCAAACGGCGGGTATTTGATAAATGTTCCCATCAGTTTGGAAGTCGTCGCAATGATCGTTACCCCCGGCAGAACCTCCTTGGCCACGGTCAGGTATTCCACATCAGATCTCCAAAATCGGCCGGTCGGCACAGTTATCATACCTTCGATGACGGTGTCGCCGCCGAAGTATTGCATTTCCTTTGGCAATGTTTTTGCCGCGTCGGGTTCGGTTTCACGAAAAGGAAATTTGATCGGTGCTCCCAGCGAAAAGAAATCCGCAGGGGCATAGATCTTAACTTTTGGATTGACACTCAAGAGGTAATCAAAGCCGCCGATGTGGTCATAGTGTCCGTGCGACACAACGGCAATATCTATCTTTCTAAGGTCAATTTTCAACGCCTTGAGATTTCGTTCAAAGACATTGGCATCTGTTCCTGAATCAAACAGGATCATCTTCCCTTTGTATTCGACAACGGCCGAGAAACCGAAATCTTGTTTGAGTTCTTTGTTGTCTTTACCAAAAGCATCATATACGTTTGTCAAAACAACACCCGACGAGATCTGCCTAGTTTGTGCTGTACCAAGCGAAGCTAGAGTCAGCCCTATTATTATTGCCAAAGCAACAAGACCACGAATTGGTTGTTTCATTTGTCTCCTTTAACTATCTATTAAACGCGGCGATAAGTTGGCGGACCGAAGTTCTTCCAGCCTGTTCATTACCATAGATCCATTTCTATTACGACCTGAACCGCAGTCGTCGCCGCCCCGGTCATAAACCAAGAGTTTAAGACCTTTTTCATTCTGAGCCCATAAGCCCATATCGAATTGCCGCTTCGAGGACATCCGTGTTTATATCTTTTAGAGTTTTGAACCTGATGCAATACCCGGTCACGGTCGCTTTGCCGAGGGTGCTGGCGTATGTTTCGGTCAGGTATTTCTTGTCTTCGATGCCGAGGATGTAGACAGATATCCCGGTTTTGTTTGGGCTCAGGCCGATCTGATAGAACTCGCTGACCGTGCCATCGGCGTATTTATGTGGGCGGGATCCGTACCCGATATCCGGATTAGAAACGACCTTACCGTTCGCATCTTTGCCGTCGAGAAACCACAATTTACAACCCGGACTTACTTGCCGGATCAGGTCGTGCAATGCCTGCATCTCGCCGCGCTTTGGTTCCGAGTGACTGGCAATAAACTCTTTTAACTGGTCTTGTACTTTCATGAGTTTCCTGGATCGCGTAGCGATCAGATGATTTTAGCCGTGGACGTTTGTCCACGGTACGTCAAATGAATGATTCGCGTCACGTAGCGACGATTGAATTCCGCGCCATAACATTCATTCGTCGCTACGCGACGAGGATCAATTATTCTCAATTCCCGTGGACAAACGTCCACGGCTAAATTCAAACAACCGCTACGCGGCACCTCGATCCACTGACATCTCTTTCAACAACTCTTCCAGATTTTGCAATTGAGCCATCGTACCTTCGCGGAAGCCGAATTCGATCATGCGCTCGAGGCGTTCCAAGGATTCGTTGTAGATAGAAACGTGAACCGTCGTCTTTCCGTCCTGCTCGCTGAAACTCAGGTCCCAATCAGAGCCCGGTAATTCTACATTTTCGTCCGCGTCGGCGAATGTATTGAAGAGCTTGAAATTGCTTTTCGGCGTGATCGAAGTATATTTCTGCAAAACCCAACGCTCGACGCCTTCGGGGCTGACCATTGCGTAAAATCTCTTGCCGCCAACGGCAAAGTCCATGACCTTTGTCCGTGACGCAAAAGGCTTCGGCGCCCACCACTGGTCGAGCAGTTCCGCCTTTGTATATGCGTCCCAGACCAACCTCAGCCCGGCATTAAACTCTTTTGTTATCGTGACCGTCTTCGTCTCTTTATTAACTATAAAATCCATATAACTATCGCTCATTACATTTCGGCTAGAACTCCATCGAGTCGCTGGTAGTTCATCTCCATGCCGTCCGTCATGCCGGTTTCGAGGGCTGCGTCGCGGTCGGTCTGCGAGGCATATTTGATCGTGGTGGCGACGTTCGTGATACCGTCGACCTCGTCGAAAGTAACGGTAATGATCGACGGTTCACCGCCCATCGAAATGCCCATATTGCCGGGATCGAAGATCTGCGTATGAACGATCTTCGCGTGCGCAACGACCTCAAGAACCTCCCCCGTGAATCCGAACTCCATACCGTTCGCGTCACTCCGCCAACGCCATTGATACTCGCCGCCGACGCGCATATCCATCTCGCAGACAGGCATCGTCCAACCGGGCGTGCTACCGCACCAACGACGCATCAGGTCCGGTTCCACGTAGGCCCGCCACACCAGCTTGGCGGGAGCGTCGAAGCTCCGTTTTACGAGCACCTCGGTATCTGACGGCAGGCTTGCTTCGGCTGGTTTCATATCTTTCGCTCCTGTTTTTCTTGGTGTTTTAACACGGTAAGCAACACATCAAGCTGCTCAAACCGGCTTTCCCAGATCTTTCTATACTGCTCTAACCATTCGTCGATCTCTTTCATTTTGTCGATCTCCAACCGGTAATAGATCTCTCGCCCCCGCTGCTCCGGCGTCACCACATCGCATTCCGTCAATATCCGCAAATGCTTAGAAACCGCCTGCCGCGACGTGTCAAAATGCTCCGCAATAGCATTCGGCGTCATCGCCTGCAAAGCGATCAAAGCAATGATCGCCCGCCGCGTCGGATCCGCAATAGCCTGAAAAATGTCTCGCTTCATGCTCACAAGCAAGAGTATGCAACCAATCAGTTGCAAATGTCAAGTGCAACCGAACGGTTTCGGGAAGCCCGCGAAGATTTTGATTTTGAGAATGGATTGCATGTGATAAAATTGTGCCTGAGGCGGTTGTATGACACATTCACTGACATTGGAATTGCCAGAGCGGGTTTATAAGAATCTTGCGGAAAAGGCATCGAAGAATGGCAAGCCTATCGAGGAATTTGTCGCTCAGGAGATCATCAGTCGCGACTATCCGAAATTCGGTGACGATCCGCTAGACCGGCTGATCGGCACTCTCGATACCGGTATCGGCGATTGGGGAACCAATCATGACAAGTATATTGGTGAGGCTGTGCTGCTGGAAATGCGAGGCAAGGATGAATGAAACCTGTATTCGTCGACACTTCCGGTTGGGCAAGCCTGCTCGATCGCAATGAAGGCTTTCATAAGAAAGCTGATGCCGTTTATTCCGCGATCCGACAATCTGGAGCAAAGCTCGTCACCTCAAACTACATTATCGCAGAACTTACGGCTGTCTTGATGAGTCCGCTTCGTCTGCCGAAACCTCGAATCATTACCTACGTTCACGGCATCAAGTCATCTGATTCGGTCGAGATAGTTCACGTTGACGAATCGCTCGACCATCGTTCGTGGACCTTGCTCACCGAACGAGAAGATAAGAATTGGAGCCTCATTGATTGTTCGCGTTTTGTGATAATGCAGGATCGAGATATTTCCGATGCGCTGACCGCTGACCACAATTTTGAGCAGGCCGGATTCGTTCAACTTTTGAAATACTAATAAAAGAACCCTGTGTGACGAATGCCCAGAATTAATTCAGGAAGTGCGGCGAATCCGCGAAGAAAACGCGGCGAAGTTTAACCATGATATTGATGCTATCGTCGAAGATGCTCGCGTACGCCAACGGACATCTGGCGTAAAGTCCGTTTCGTTGCCACCACGAAAGCCTGAAGTGTTTGCGAGTCGAAAACCGATTGCGGAAAAAGTATAAATAGCTATTATTCCTTAATGACGTTGCCGTTGAGCATCAGGACGAATTTACCTTCTATAATAATTTTTCCTGCATACCTAGCCTCACTTTTCTCAAAGTTCCACTTTTTCATCGCGTTCATAAGGGCCGCTCTCAATAATGGATGGCCGGAAATCGGAACCACACACTCGAGCTCACCCTCGGGCGAAATGACTAGCTCAAAAACAGATTCTCCTATCGCTCTGACTGCTATTGCGGCCGGTGGATAGTTGGGCATTTCGCTTGAAACAATCCTCTTATTCAGATCGGCGGTGGAGATTTGCGAAGCCACGTCGATTGACGCACAGGTCGTTGTATTTTCTTTGACCGGGAAAACGGGGTCTTTCTCTTCAGCCTGTTTTGAGGAAAGGAGGAAATGGAGAGATGGGATTTTGTCTTTCACCTGATCCAAGACCTCACCGTTTTGGAGATTTACACGAATATCGAAGAATTGTTCATCCTTCGCAGGCTTGACCACTTTTAGGATGAGTTGGCTCATCTCATAATCAATTTGGTGGGTGCCGTACCAGTGAATTGAACTGGTGCTTGCCGGAAGATTGTCTATGTCACTTTCCGTCAGAAAGTCTGTCAATCCGAGTTTCTTGATCAGAGTGCCCGTTTTACCGTTGTAAATCGCAACAACATTATCGCCGTGGCCTACGCCATGCCAGTTATCGAACGTTATGACGTAGTCTCCGTTGTCGGAAATAAGAACACTAACCGGGGCGACGTCATTATCAAGTCGTACGTTCCAAAGTGTCTTTCCTTTCGCGGAGAGGGTTCCTTTGCAGATGTTATGCGGAATACCCTTTACAGCTCCAGCATTATCTTTCTCGTCAACCTTGTCCTGAAAATAAGCTAACCGGCTTTCGAGCTTTTTCGGTTCAACCTTCAAGCAATACTTCTTGTTTGCAGAACAATACTTCTCGACCGTGGGCAATCTCCATGAATCCGCATGGACTACGGTCGATAATCCAAAAAGGACGATGAACAAATAAAAACAATTCTTCATTACCGAATGGGATGCCCTTCGTAGTCCTCGGTTTGCATCAGGTGTATTTCACCACTCCTGAATAACCACCCCAACCTGTCCGTCCATCAATGCAAATTCTTTGGCTCCCCATGGGCGGAGGGTGATCTTGGGAAGGTTTGGGTGGAGGAATTGGGGATAGGACGTGGAGACTTTTTCGTAGACCTCTTCGATATTTTTGGTCACTAACCTGAACTCGGGGCTGTGCTCTTTGGCGAGGTTGGCGTTTTGGAACAGGTTGATCCGCAGGCCGTCTCGTTCGAGTACGCAGAATGGTTTGTGCGATGGTATTTCATCATGTTTGATCGTGAAACCCAGACAATCGACAAAGAATTTCAACCCATCGGCGATGTCGACGTAAAAGATGTTTGGGACGAGTTTTTCGAATTTCATTGTTTAACTTTAATACGATTTTCATCATAGATCGCGTAGCGATCAGTTGAATTTAGCCGTGGGTTTTAACCCACGGATTGCGCGAAAAATGATCGTCGTCGCGTAGCGACGATTGAATCCGATCCATAATATTCATTCGTCGCTACGCGACGAGATCATATGAATCGCTGGATCCGTGGGTTTAAACCCACGGCTAAATTCAGGTTGCCGCTACGCGGCGTCATTGAGTGCCGTGTACGCTTTCTTTAACGCTGCGGTATTTAGCTGCGAGGAAGAGTCTTTGGGATTCGTTTTCGTTAGACCGTTACATCTTTCCTCACCAAAACGATATCAAGATCGGACCTACTTCTGACCCTTTCGCGCGGCAGCGACCATCGCCCTGATCTCGCCTGCCAATGTCGGGGCGTGGTATGGGATGCCGTCTTTGATGGTCCATTCGATGCCGCCGGTTTTGACGGTTTTGCCGTCGCGGATCTCTTCGACGCCGAGGGGCGAGAGGACTTTGAAATTCTCGAGCGGGTTGCCGTTGACGACGATCAGATCGGCTTTGTAGCCGACGCGAACGCGGCCGAGCGTGTCTTCTTTGCCGAGGATCTTGGCACCGTTTGAGGTTGCGTGCTGGATGACCATGAGTGGTGAGAAGCCGGCTTCCTGGTGGAGTTCGAGTTCGCGGATCAGGCCGAAGCCGTACATTTGGTAGATGAAACCGGCATCCTCACCCGTGCCGATCAGGCCGCCTTTCTTTTCGAAATCATAGACGGCTTTCATCCAGATACGGTAATTTTCCTTCCAAAAGGTCTCGTCGGTAGTGCTCCAGCCGATGAAATACGAGCCGTGATTGGCCGGGTTTGGTTTGAAATACTCTTCGAGAACAGGATGCAAGTATTCCACAAACGCCGGATTCGTCTGGGCACGCTGCAGGTCGCGTGATGCTTCGTAGATGACGAGCGTCGGGTCCCAGGCAACGCCGCCGGCGACCATTCCGTCGAGTACTTTGTCGAGCTTTGCAGGATCAGCCTCACGCCACAAGCGTCCGGCGTAGCGAAAGCGGTCGACTTCATTGTTGTAATTGTAGGTCGCCGGAAAATTTTGCCTGCCGCTCTCGATCGCGGCGTCGGGAATGCCGTACCAATGCTCTATGCTGGTCGTGCCGCCTTTTATGTCGTCCCACGCGTTCGTTTCTTCGACGCCGACGTGATGCATTACGCGCATGCCCTGTTTTTTCGCTTCGTCCATCATCGCTGCCATCAGGTCGCGGTCGATGGTGTAGAGCTTGATGCCATCGTAGCCGGCGGCTTTCAGATCGCGAACGCGTTGGCGTGCCTGTTCGGCGGTCGCGGGAGTCGGAGCGTCGAAATATCCGCCATATGGAAAGATCCGCGGCCCGACGAGTGTTCCGGCGTTGATCTGATCGCGAAACCCGAGCACCTTCTTCGAAGCCCACGCGTCCCGCACCGTCGTGATGCCGCACGCGAGCCACATCTTTGTCACGTACTCGACCGGCATCGGAATGCCCGCGCGTTCGTCCTGCGTGTGGCCGTGCAGATTGATCAGCCCGGGCAAAACGTATTTGCCCGTCGCATCGATATCCAGATCGCCTTTCTCAGGCCGCCTCGCCTTGCCCTCTTTCGCCGCGACCGGATCGAAGGATACGATCTGCGTGATCACATCATTCTCCACCACAATATCAAACGGCCCGGCCGCCGGTTTCCCGCTGCCGTCGACCACCATGGCGTTGCGCACGACGATGCGTTTGACGCGTTTGCCCGAGAAGGACGAAGGGCTCATCTGAGCAAAACCTGCCGAGCACATTATGGAGATCAGAGCGGCGCACACCGCCGAACGAAACGATATAATTTTCATAATCTTGTAAGACCTGTTTGCGGGAACTTTCCACACATCATAAAATAGATTCTTTAATAAAACACGTATAAATTCGATTATCTTGGAGAGAATAAAATAATGGCTGCTGGAAGAAACAAAGTAACGGTTGTCGGAGCAGGAAACGTCGGTGCGACGGCTGCTCATTGGATCGCGGCGAAAGAGCTTGCCGACGTGGTTTTGGTCGATATCGTCGAGGGCACCCCGCAGGGCAAATGCCTCGATCTGGCACAGGCCGCTCCGATCGACGGATTTGATGTGAAGCTGGTCGGTGCCAACAGCTACGAGGAGACCGCGAATTCGGATATCGTCATCATCACCGCTGGTTTGCCGCGTAAACCTGGTATGAGCCGCGACGATCTTTTGAAAACCAACTCCGACATCGTCGGTTCGGTAACCGACCAGGTCGCTAAATACTCACCGAACGCGGTCATCATCGTCGTTTCGAATCCGCTCGATGCTATGGCACAGGTTGCGTTCCGTCGTTCTGGTTTCCCTAAGAACCGCGTTCTGGGAATGGCCGGCGTGCTTGATTCAGCACGTATGCGTTGCTTTGTGGCTGAGGAACTCGATGTATCGGTCGAGAATGTTACCTGCTTCGTGCTCGGTGGCCACGGCGACACGATGGTTCCGCTGCCGCGTTATTCGACAGTTGCCGGCATCCCGATCACCGAACTTATCTCAAAGGAAAAACTCGACGCGATCATCACCCGCACCGCCAATGGCGGCGCCGAGATCGTCGGCCTGCTCAAAACCGGCTCGGCATACTACGCTCCATCGCTCGGAGCGGTCGAAATGGCCGAAGCCATCCTTAAGGACAAGAAAAAGATCCTACCCTGTGCTGTCTTCCTCGAAGGCGAATATGGCGTTTCAAATCTCTTCGTCGGCGTCCCGGTCAAACTCGGCAAGAACGGCGTCGAGCAGATCATCGAGATCAGCCTGACCAACGACGAACGCACCGCTCTGCATAAATCAGCCGCTGCTGTGCAGGAACTGATCGACGTTCTGAATATCTGATCGGGATCGGTTCAGCAAAAGCTTGTTTATCAAACAGGGAAGGGTAAAACCTTCCCTGTTTTTTTGCGCCCGAGATCATGTCATATCGAATGATTCGATCGCCGTGACCGACTCGGAATCGTTCATATTGACACTGATTCGAACGCGGTAAAACAGAAAAAGCCGCTAACTCTATCTCTATCAGCGAGATAGGTTAGCGGCACAGGGTTTGAATAATAGATCATCCGTCTGGCGGCCCCGGAAGGTAATTTACTCCTTGATCGGAGAACAGGTGACAACTGAAGGAACCTTTTTCGACTCGCCCCGACGAAAACACGAAACTCTCCCCCGACGAATTTTCCCAACGAAGCCCCGCGTCTCCCAACGCCGGGCGTCTCTTTCGTCTCAGAACGCTGGCCGTGCATTTCATAGCCAGCATCACCGGGAGGTGTTCAAAATGGGACCGGTCGAAGTTACGCACTGGGAGGTGAACAAACTAACTCCGGCCGTCCCACTATTCTTTTCGTTCATTTATCCAAAACCTTTAATTTTTTGATCGAGTTTCGCGATCGATCTCGTATTGATGACCTCCAGTCCGAAGTGACAGATCTTCGGTCAATTTGACCGGTCAAAACCATCGATCTGATCGACTTTATCTCCGACGTCAAACCTTCAAAACGCCTAAACCTATATATATCAAATATTTAGCATAGTGGCACGAGCCTTGTAATAGCAATCGCGGCGGTACGACTCGCCATATGTCCTGATCATAGGAGTTAGAGATGAAGATATCGATTTTCGGTTTTAGAACGACAAAGAGATTCGCGGCGATCGCGATCCTTGCTTCGTTCGTCTTCTCGAACGTATTCGCGGTAGACGCGATCCATTCTGAGAAATACAACGTTGTTTCGACAGCGACCGCTAAGTACACCACTGATCTGACGCAGCTAGGCCGTGAAGGTAGATTGCGTGCAGACCTGAGCTTTGAAGCTGAGACGATGCGTCTCATCAAGGTGTTAGGCGAAGGTGTCCGTCAGCCGGTCGTCGTCAATGAGGATAAAGCGGTTCAGCAGGCAATTGTCGAGCAGGCCGCACTACGTATTGCGAAGGGAACCGTGCCGGGAAACCTCGCAAACAAGACGATCTTAAAACTGGAAACTGATGTTTTGTTTTCAAATGCTCGTACCCCGGCGGCGATCGCGGAGGCCGTCAACGCGATCATCAAAGATGCGATAGCGTCGAAAGGCCAAACCATCCTCTTCATCGATGAACTGACGAACCTCGTCGGTTCGGCATCGGTCAAAAACGATCTCTTTACGGCAATTGCCAACGGAAAGCTCGTAATGATCGGCGCCAGCTCGGTCCTCGATTATGACGAGCGGATCGACTCGCAGCCAGAAATCGCCGGTTTTTTTGCCGGTATTCTCGTAACTGACCGCAGCAATGCCGTTGCCGTCAATGAGGAAAGATCAAGTGCCGGGGAAACCGGATTCAGAGGTGACAACATCTCGCCTGATCTCCGCGAAATGATGGAGAAAGACCCAACTGGCCGGACACGCGTCGATACGATACTTCAGGCAAAAGATGCTGACAGCTCGGTCCTGCGGTCCCTGCTCGCAAGCGGACAGGCGAACGTGACCGACCGCATAGGCAGCAGCGACACGCTCGTCGTAAATCTTCCGCTCTCGACCCTGAATGAACTCTCGACAAGCGGGACGATCAACTACGTTTCGCCAAACAGAACGATCGAGGCTCTCGGCCACGTTGAAAATACGTCGGGTGTTGCCGCGATGCGTGCTCAGGCAGCCGGATTTGGCCGCACCTCGGCCTACACGCTGAATGGAGCAAATGTTGGCATCGCAATACTCGATTCCGGTATGCACGCGGGACATTTCGCCTTCAATGACGGCGGTTCGCGGATCGCGACAAATATGAGCTTTGTCCCGGGCGAAACGTCGACCGAAGACAATTACGGACATGGAACGCACGTCGCCTCGATCGCCGCGGGCAACGCATCCCGCGACACGGGCTCGTATCGCGGTATCGCACCCGGAGCCAAGATACTTAACCTGAAAGTGCTGAACAGCCAGGGCAAAGGCACGACCGCCGGGCTGCTCGCGGCATTGGATTGGATCATCACAAATCGGGCAACACATAACATTCGTGTCGCTAACCTGAGCCTCGGAGTTCCGTCGATCGATACGTGGACGAACGACCCGCTGTGCCGAAAGGTCCAGAGCCTCAACAGCTACGGCATCCTCGTCGTCGCGGCAGCCGGGAACCACGGCAAGAACGCCGCCGGACAGAAGATCTACGGCCAGGTCCATTCGCCGGGGAACGACCCTTCGGTACTGACCGTCGGTGCCAGCAACGGCCTCGGAACGGATTCACGCAGCGATGACATCATGGCGACATACAGTTCGCACGGCCCCACCCGCAGCTACTACACGGATGCGACCGGCAAGCACTACGACAATGTCATCAAACCTGACCTGGTAGCTCCCGGCAACAAGATCGTCGGAGCCAAGGCTCGCAACAGCGCACTGCTCTATACCAGCAACCCGTCGTTAATGACCACGCCGATGGATCTCTCGGGAGAAGACAACGACGTGATGTACCTCAGCGGAACGTCGATGTCGACTCCGATGGTCTCGGGTGCGGCGGCACTGTTATTCCAAATGAATCCTAATCTCACGCCGTCAACGGTCAAGATGATCCTGGAATATTCGGCCCAGCCGCTTACGGGCGTTAACATGCTCGAACAAGGTGCCGGCCAGCTGAACATTGACGGTGCAGTGAAGATGGCTCGCGTGTATAAATTTGATAAGGACTATAACACCCTTAAAAAGGGCAATGGCCTTGTCCAGGCGGGTCAGACATTTCCTACGGCGACATCGACCATCGGTGGAAGCACGTTCTCGTGGGCTCAGGGTATTCTGACAAATCACTTTTACCTAAAGGGACAGAACCTTGCTCTTCAATTCCAGGAGGTCTATTTGAACAACCGCTGGTTTGAGTCGGGCATCGGCTACAACACAAGCGGCTCGCCATCGTTCAATGGATTGTATGCTGCCGGACTTACCCTCAATCAAAACGTTCTAACCAGCAACGGTACGGCGATGGGCGGCGGCAATATCTTCCTAGCCTCGGGAGTACTAGTTGGGGACGGGGTACTCGTCGGCGACGGAGTACTGGTCGGAGACGGGGTACTCGTCGGGGACGGCGTACTGGTCGGAGACGGAGTACTGGTCGGTGACGTAACTTCGTCACAAAATATCCTGATCAACGGTGACAACACATCGGCAATGCGTTGATCGCCTAATTAACCTAGCTGAACGGCCGGTTCCAACTGCGGAACCGGCCGTTTTTTAATTTGACGATCGGCTTTGGACATTCTATTCGCTCCCGGACGTTCATGCGAGTTCTCACTCAAGGAAGCGTAGTTGCCATCACCATCGTTCGCCTGATATGTTGATCCGGAGCCCGCGTAGCGGGTGACATGCATAAAGCCACGGGTGTAAACCCGTGGAACGGAAACAAGGCAGATCAAAGCCCGCGTAGCGGGCGCCAGCCCACAACCTTCGCGATCAAATAGGACCTGAAAGCTCTGTCACCCGCTTCGCGGGCTTGGGCCCAAAGATTCGCACATTCCACGGGCTTACGCCCCGTGGCTTTATGCCGACACCCGCTACGCGGGCTGAGCTCCCTGGAAATCACTCGGGCGAAGCCTGGAGATCAATTCTGATATCGGGTCGATGGATCGCCGTCGTTAAACCACCCGCTACCGAAGGTGGTTCTGACCTGGGACTCTACTCACCCTCGACGTATTCGCCAGATCGAGGATCAGCATGGCCTCGTTGTCTAATTCTACGTGGTTGAAGGCGACGGTGCCTTTTACTTTTATGTTGTAGTTTCGGCAAAAGGGGCTGGCATGGATCATTTTTGCGTAGCTGTCGGGGCGGTCTTTTAGCGGGAAGGCGCTGGTCATCCTTGGTGAGACGCGGCGGATGCCGATCTTGGAGGTCGGTTTGCTAAAGAGCAGCTCGACAGCTTCAGGCGAGCCGATGGCCTCGAGAGCCCGGCGGTTAATTAAGATCTGGCCTTTGTGGTTGAGTGATAGGTACAAGCGGTCTTCCTTCGGCTTCGTCGGCCCGGCGGTGAAAACTTCCCATTGATCTAGCATTTTTCTTTATTCTCCTTTTATTAATTGTTGCACAAATGCAACGTACGGTCAACATAGCAAGGAATATTTCAAATTGCAACAAAGGGAAGTGTGACAGGAGCGACATGCATCTTTGCTTGTCTCGCCGAGGCTTCCTCGGTGCTAGTGCGTCGAGGTGCGAAGCAGGTTGTGGAATATTCAGAGCTTAACACTGCAGAAGCCGCAGTGTGGCAAGCAGGGATGCATGCCGCTCCAGTCACGCTTCGCGTTGGGTGAGAGGCTCAGGCTGCGGGCTTTCGATTCTTTTTCGGCGATCGTGTGCAGGTGGTGTCTCTGGAGCACTCCATTCAAAGCGTCGCGGCCGACTATAGATCGACGAGAGGCGATAGCTATCGGGTATTTTTTCCGGGCGTTGCCGGTCGCGATCGTGCATAGCTTTGCGGGATCGCGGCGGTGATTTCCGAGGATAGGTGTCACGGAGGGCCTTTTGGGTTCTTTGGGTCCGGAGATCTTCGTAGATCACCGAAAAACGCTGGAAATACACGTTTGACCAATCTCCGATTTACCTCTACCAATCAGGTACCTACACCGCCAGTCGGCTTTCCACTCCTCTGACCAATGAGCCGCATTCAAATTTTGTCGAAATGAACGATTATCGGTCACGATGACCGGTCAACATCGTTCAAACTGATTCAAATACAAACAACGTTAAACGAATGAAAAATCCCTAAGTGACGCATACACAACAGGTTAGTCTTTTGGCACGCGCTTTGATTTATGGAAATCGGCGGCAAGCGCCGTCAATTTTGGTCCCACTAAGGAGATTTGGAAATGAAAATATCAGTTTTCGGTTTTACAACGACAAGGAGATTCGCAGCAATTGCGATACTCGCGTCGTTCGTATTCTCGAACGTATTCGCGGTAGACGCGTTGCGTTCTGAGAAATACAACGTTGTTTCGACAGCGACCGCTAAGTACACCACCGATCTGACGCAGCTAGGCCGTGAAGGTAGATTGCGTGCAGACCTGAGCCTTGAAGCAGAGACAATGCGTCTTATCAAGGTGTTGGGAGAAGGTGTCCGCCAGCCGGTCGTCGTCAATGAAAATAAAGGCGTCCAGCAGGCAATTGTCGAGCAGGCCGCATTGCGTATTGCGAAGGGAACCGTTCCGGCGAACCTCGCAAACAAGACGATCTTAAAACTGGAAACTGATGTTTTGTTTTCAAATGCCCGCACCCCGGCGGCGATCGCAGAGGCTGTCAATGCCCTTGTGAAAGATGCCGTCGCGTCGAAAGGCCAGACGATCCTCTTTGTCGACGAACTGACGAACCTCGTCGGTTCCACCTCGGTCAAAAACGATCTTTTTGCGGCGATCGCTGAAGGAAAGCTAATTGTGATCGGTGCCAGCTCGTTCGAAGATTTCGAACAGCGTATCGATTCGCAGGTTGAGATCGCGAAGTATTTTGACGGTATTCTCGTCCATGACCGTACAAATGCCGCGGCGACTGCTTCGGCTGTAGCTTCGGCAGACACGAAAAAGGATGAAGGCTTTAAGGGCGACAACATCTCGCCTGACCTTCGCGAAATGATGCAGCAGGACCCGTCTGGCAAGAAACGCGTCGACGTCGTTCTGCAGGCAAAAGATGCCGACAATGGTGCTCTTCGCTCGCTTCTCGCAAGCGGCCAGGCACGCATCACCGACCGCATTGGCCGCAGCGAAACGCTGGTCGTCAATCTTCCGCTTTCAGCCCTCAATTCGCTCTCAAGCAGCGGCTTGATCAACTACGCTTCGCCGGATCGTCCGCTGACCGTGACCGGCCACATCGAAGAAACGACCGGAGCCGCCGCGATGCGTTCGCAGCCTGCGATGAACGGCCGTTCGGCTTACACGCTCGACGGAACTGGCGTTGGCGTTGCCATTGTCGATTCCGGCATTCAATCTAATCACAAGGGTTTCAAGAACGGAGCTTCGAGAATTACGGCGAACGTGAACTTCACAAGCTCGCAGCAAAACGCAACGTCTGACAACTACGGCCACGGAACACACGTCGCGGGCCTCGCGGTCGGAAGTGCTTCGAATCGCAACAACGCGTACAAAGGCATCGCTCCAAATGCGAACATCATCAGCGTTAAAGTTCTCGGCAACAACGGCGAAGGCAACACTTCGTGGCTGCTTGACGGCCTTGACTGGATCATCCAGAACAAAGGCACTTACAACATCAAGGTCGCGAACCTCAGCCTGGGCACTACCGCAGTCGATAGCTACATGAACGACCCGATCTGCAATAAGGTCAAGGAAATGGTACAAGCCGGCATCGTCGTCATTGCTGCCGCAGGTAACTTGGGCAAAAACGCGAACGGTGTCAGAACGTACGGCCGCATTCACTCGCCGGGCAACAGCCCTTATGCGATCACGGTCGGAGCAACAAACAGCTACGGAACTTCGGATCCGGGCGACGATACGGTCGCCAGCTTCAGCTCACGCGGCCCGACACGCAGCTTTTTCACCACAGCGAACGGCATGCGCGTCTATGACAACCTCATCAAACCGGACATCGTCGCTCCGGGCAACAGACTTATTTCTTACAACGCCGTCGGCAATGTGATGTCTCTCCTCAACCCGAGCCTCATTAATGCGCCGGTTGCAGGTGAAACCACCGACGATGCCACGATGACCATGAGCGGCACCTCAATGTCGGCTCCGGTCGTCTCCGGTGCGGCTGCCCTGCTCATGCAGGTCAACCCAAAACTCACTCCCGGCATGGTTAAAATGATCATGCAATACACCGCTCAGCCTGTCGCCGGTGCCAACACCTTCGAACAGGGAGCGGGCCAACTCAACATCGACGGTGCCGTCAGACTCGCAAGGTCGCTCCGTACGGACGTTGAATTCGACGGCATGGCAAAGGGCACTTCAACCGTCCCCGCAGGCTGGTCAATGCCGACCCCAAGCTCAGGCTCATTCCAGTGGGCACAACTCATCACCGGCGACCACACGTTCATGACCGGACAGAACCTCGTGTCGCAGTACCAGACGGTCTACAATCGTGCAAACACGTTTGGCCAGGGTGTCAGTTTTGCTAACGGCGGCTTCAACCTAACCACCAGCGGTGCATTCACCACAGGCCTCAACGTAAACAGAAACGTGGTCACCAGCAATGGCGGACCAACTGGTTCCGGAACGACCTGGCTATCATACGGCGTACTCGTTGGAGACGGCGTACTCGTTGGCGATGGCGTACTCGTTGGAGACGGCGTACTAGTTGGAGATGGTGTGCTCGTTGGCGATGGTGTACTCGTCGGGGACGGTGTACTCGTCGGGGACGGTGTACTCGTCGGAGACGGCGTACTAGTTGGAGACGGCGTACTAGTCGGCGACGGAGTCCTGGTCGGTGACAGCGTCTTATTTGGCGAAGATACTCCCTCAATGCAGTAGGTATCTATTTACAACAATTAACCACATAAGAATTGTAAAAAAGGAGAAAATATCATGCTGCATACATTAAATGCCAACACGCTCGAAGTGCGTCGAAAATCGGGAATGCCCTTCGTATCGATCACGCCCGATCTGAGTAAAGTTCGGGAACTACAAGAAAACAACACCGCAGAAGTACTAGCATTTTTGACGATCCGTCCGGTTCACACGGTTGTGATGACAAGCTTCATTACTGATAACGGTATCGTCAGCGAATTGAATCGTGGTAAGTTCTACGGATATCGCAACTCGGAAGGAAAGCTGGAAGGCGTGGCCCTCATCGGTCACTCGACACTCGTCGAAGCCCACACGGACGCCGCTATCAGAGCCCTTGCATTCGTAGCGAAAACCGCAGAGACACCGATCCACCTGATCATGTCGAGTGGTGACGCTGCCCAGACCTTCTGGAACCACATGACCGACGGGCTCCGTCAGCCGCGTCTAACCTGCGTCGAGCGTCTATTCGAAGCCGCTTTCCCGTTCATGGTTCAGGGAACCGATTGCGGACTTAGATTGGCGGACGCAAGTGAGCTGCTGCCGATAGCCGAGGCTCAGGCTGAGGTTGCCTTTATCGAATGCGGCGTCGATCCGATGATCCGTGACCGGGAAGGTTTCCTTAAGAGAGTCGCAAGACGCATCGAGCAGGGCCGCGTGTTCGTTGTATTCGACGGTGATAAGTTGGTCTTCAAGGCCGATATCATCGCTGAGACGAGCGAAGTCGCCTACCTGGAAGGTGTTTTCGTCGGTGAGGAATATCGCGGAAAAGGCATCGGTCCCAAGTGTCTTTCGGCCCTCACAGTCGAACTTCTCTCACGCGTCGCTAATGTTTGCTTGTTGAGCAATGTGGATTTCGGATCTGCTCACCGCAGCTTCGAAAAAGCCGGATTCCGAAGTTCGGATGAGTGCACCACGTTGTTTGTTTAACAAAAAATAACAGTAGACAAAAATGTTAAGTTAACTGATAATAGGGAAGGCGTGGTTTACGGCCTTCCCTTTATTATCTTTTAGTTAACCTCTTTCACACCAAACGTCCCGTTCCTAACCAACGCTTTACCGCCTGTTTAGCCGAAAAAAATTCCGGCAAAACTTGATCAAGATGGATCGAACAAAGATATCCGATAGATATATGGCGACCGTTATAGTCGCAGGACTTGTGTGCGTACTCTTTGCGCTCGCAACAGTCCGTGTCGCGGTCATCGACGTCTATCTGCTTCTTCTCTTCGTCTTCACTATCGGAGTTGGGTCGCGCATTACGATCCAGATACCGCGATTCAAATCGCATATATCGGTATCTGATATCTTTATATTTCTTGCCCTTATCCTATATGGCGGCGAGTTCGCCGTAATTCTGGCAGCGATCGAGGCTGCGGCTTCATCATGGCGCTTTTGTAATCGCAAGCTAACGGTGTTCTTTAACTCGGCAACCATGGCTATTTCAACAAGTGCCGTGGTGCTTGTTTTGAAGATGTCAGGGCTTTACACCGAAAATCAACTGCATGGGCACGGTGAAAACACTTCCAGCTTTATTATCGCCCTCTCGCTTATCGCGCTTACTCAGTTCCTTGTTAATACGTCTTTCGCGTCGATCCACGGAGCATTGAAAGACCACATCCCTTTGTGGGAAACGTGGAAGACGAAATACATCTGGACATTCTTTTCGTACTTCGTCGGAGCCGCAAGCGCGGGATTGCTTGTTCAGGTTGCAGATGTTTTAGGCCTTGGTATTCTGCTCGCAACATTCCCTGTCATTTTCTTCGTGTTTCTATCGTACCGGATGTATCTCAAGAACGTTGAGATCTCGATGCAGCAGGCGGAACAGGCCGAGCAGTACGCAAAGATCATGGAGTCTCAGTCTGACGCGTTACGGGAATCAGAGGAACGCTTTCGAAGTGCCTTTGACTACGCTCCGATCGGTATTGGTCTGGTATCGCCAACCGGCCAATGGCTAAAGGCAAACCATGCATTGACTGAGATACTCGGGTACACCGAAACCGATTTTCTCGCGACTGATTTCCAATCCATAACCCTACCTGAGGACCTAGGACTAACGCTCGTCAAAGTTCACGAATTACTCGCCGGCAAGATCGCTAACTGTCAGATGGAGCAGCGTTATATCCACAAAACCGGGCGGACTGTCTGGACATCCTGGAGCGTCTCAGCGGCGAATGATACTAAAACGAAACAGCCGAACCTCATCTTTCAGATACAGGACATCACGGATAAAAAGAGTGCGGAAGAAAAACTGCAGCACGATGCGACGCATGATGCTCTAACGGGACTGCCGAATCGCTTGCTCTTTATGAAGAGTCTCGACCGCGCTTTGGAGCGACGACGGCTCGTTGACGAGTACAAAGTGAGCGTTCTGTTTATCGATCTGGATCGATTTAAATACGTAAACGACAGTCTCGGGCATTTGATCGGTGATGAGCTGCTCAAGGAGATCTCGTCCCGCTTGAGAGAATGTATGCGTCCGTCCGATCTCGTTGCTCGCCTGGGTGGCGATGAATTCACGATATTGGTCGAAGGCACGTTCGATACGGCCGAGGTAACGCGGATCGCTTCGCGCATTCAGCAGAAATTCGGAATCCCGTTCGACCTGCGCGGCCACGAGGTCTATAGCTCGGCAAGTATCGGAATTCTGCACGCAACCGATAAACACTCAGCATCTGAAGATGTGATGCGAGATGCTGACACGGCAATGTATCAGGCAAAACGAGCCGGTAAGGCGCGTCATGAGGTTTTTGACGAAGAGATGCACAGTGCCGCGAAGGAGATTCTCAAACTCGAGACCGATCTTCGCCGTGCGGTCGAACGGGAAGAGATAGAAGTCTTTTACCAGCCGATCTACTCGCTCAAATCCGGCGAGATCGAGTGTTTTGAATCGCTTGCTCGTTGGGATCATCCCGAGCTTGGTAAGATCGCCCCTACAAAGTTCATTCCCCTTGCCGAAGAGATCGGCCTAATTGACCGTCTCTGCGAACAAGTACTGCGGCGTGCCTGCCGAGAGATCGGTTCACTCCAGAGCAGAAGTACAGACCTGCACAAGTATTCTGTCAGTGTAAACCTTTCCTGCCGGCAGTTTAGCCAGAACGGACTAGTAAAGAGCATTGAGGATATTCTGGCTGAAACCGGTTTTTCTCCGACTGACCTAAAACTCGAGATCACCGAATCGGTCTTTTTTGAGCATCAGGACCGCGCCGTCGGAATGTTGAACCAACTTCGTAACATGGGAATAGAGATCGATGTTGACGATTTCGGCACCGGATACTCCAATCTTGGCTATCTCAGGAAATTGCCTATATCGGCGTTGAAGATCGACCGATCATTTGTGTCCATGATCGACGAAGCTGGCAATAACGACGAAATTGTTCGCGCAATAATTAATCTGGCAAGAACCCTGGGACTCAAGGTTGTTGCTGAAGGCGTCGAGACCGAAGCGCAGCGCGATCTGCTTACCCGCTTAGAATGCGAAGGTGGACAAGGATTCCTTTTTGCCAAACCAATGCGGTTCGCTGAGTTAAAAGCCTTTCTTTCCGAGAAGCAAGATGCTGGTCTTGCGGCGCCTATGTACGATGACGTATCAACGATCGCGCTTGTCCAGTAAAATAAACTCGAGAACAAACCGCCCTCGTTGTTGACGAATCTGTACCAACGGTGAACAATTGTTCACTAAGGTATATGTATCGTCGTCCAAAGTTTTTAGAAGTTCTACTTGAGATCCGCCGCGAGATGGCGCTCGAATCCGATTACGATGTTGATCTTTTTGCAGAGACAGCTCGTTCGGGGACGCGTTCAACGCGAATTGCGCATTTTCAGGTCGAACAGAGCGACGATAGATCCTCAGATAATAACGAAACAGTAGAACTCCGATCGTCTCGCGGCGCGTAAGGCCAAACCTTTCAAATGTTCCGGTATCTTTTGTCATGCCTGATCATTATTGCCATGTTGTTAGTAACGGGCGGTTACTTCTTTCCATCCTACTGGGAGCATCGATACGACGAACTCATTTCGCGGCAGGCCCGCGTTTATCGCCTCGATGAAAAGCTTGTCTGGAGCCTGATATATGAAGAAACGTGGTTCCGTTCGTGGAAGATTGGGGCTGACGCTGAGGTTGGGTTGATGCAGGTAACACCCCTTGTCGCTCGCGAATGGGCAAAGGAAACTGGATTTAAGGAATTCGAGAGGCAGGCGTCGGACAATGTGAACGAATTTTTAGCCGAACCTGAGCGTAATATTCAGGTTGGCTGCTGGTATCTCGAAAAGCTTCGCGAACGCTACCGCGGCCGTCCCGCTGAAACCTCAATGACCCTCGCTGCATACAACGCCGGCCCAAGCCGCGTTGAGGAATGGGCGAAGGAAAGCGATGTAACTACGGTCTCTGAGAGTGAGTTTGTCGATCGCATTGGTATCGCGTCAACCAAAAGCTACGTAACCTCGATCCTTGCTCGTTACCGTTCGGAACAGGGGCGGCAGTGATATATGAGGTTACTTACAGGAAAATACGTTCTTCCGATCTCGACCGCACCTATCGAAAACGGTGCGGTTGCGATCGATGGCAGCTCAATAGTCGCAGTCGGAACCCTTGAGCATCTTTCGGCAAGATTTCCCCAGGCAGAGTTTGAAGACATGGGTAACGCGGCGATCTTGCCGGGATTTGTGAATTGCCATTCACATCTCGAGATAACGTCTATGCGCGGGAGTCTCGATGATGTGGAACACGATTTTAGCGCATGGCTTCTTAAATTGAACGGCCTGCGTGCGGAACTCTCTGATCAGGACATCTGCGACGCGGCTGTCGCAGGTGCTCGCGAAGGAGCCCGTGCCGGCGTCACTTGTTTTGGTGATATAGGGCGAATGGGCCATGCGGGGATCGCGGCTTTGAAACAGGTCGGTCTGCGCGGGATCGTTTTTCAGGAAACTGAATTCTCGCCTGACAATCGCACCGCTGACGAAGATTTTTTAAAACTCGCCGCGAAATACGAAGCCCTCCGCAATGAAGAGAATGAGCTCGTGAAGGTCGGATTATCACCTCACTCGCCCTACACGGTCGGCTCGCGGTTGTTTGAACTGATCGCTCAATACTCGATAATCAACCGTGTTCCGCTCTCGATACACGTCGCCGAATCGGCGGACGAAACGGAACTCTTGGCTCACGGGACGGGATTATTCAGAGGATTTTACGAGCGGTTCGATCTTGAATGGGAAAGTCCGCGCTCAACGCCGATCGAATATCTGGAGCGTTTAGGTGTTCTCTCGGCCCAACCGCTGCTCGCTCATTGCGTAAGAGTTTCGTCGAACGATATCAAAAGGATCGAGTGGAACGGAGCCAAGATCGCCCATTGCCCGAAATCGAATGCCAAATTTGGGCACGGCTATGCACCTTTCGAAGCGTTTCTCGACGCCGGCATTGATGTCGGCCTCGGCAGCGATTCGGTAGCCAGCAACAATGTCTGCGACCTGCTGGAAGAAGCCCGCTTTGCTGTCCTCGCCGCCCGCAACCGCGAAGGCTCGGCACGATTCATTGAGCCAAGGGAAGCACTCGAAACCGCAACGCTCGGCGGCGCCAAAGCCCTTGGCCTCGACAAGATTATTGGAACTTTAGAACCCGGGAAACAGGCAGACATCGCTGTTATCTCACTCGACCATCCTGCTATCCAACCGATCGGTGATATTCATGCGGCCCTCGTTTTTTCGGCAAGTGGTTGCGATGTTGTTCGTACGATCGTTGCTGGAAACCAAGTTTTTTGATCTAAGCACTTCTATTTCACCTGCGGAATTTCGTATTCCGGCTTAGCCGCACCCAACATCCATTTATCGAACCATCCAACAATATGCTGCAAACGCTCGATACGGTGCCAAGGCTGGCCTGAGCGTGAGAGCTCGTGGCCTTCGCCGGGGAAGCGGACCATGACCGTCGGGATCTTACGGTATTTTAGGGCACGGAAAAGCTCTTCGCCGCCGGCAGTCGGGGGCGTGCGGTAATCGGCTTCGCCGAGGATGAACATCATAGGCGTCTGGATCTTGTCTACGTAAGTGATGGCGGAGCGTTTTTTGAAGCCTTCGTCCTCAAACGGAGCACCTTTGAACCAGCTTGGCTGAAACTGCGCGAAATCGGCGGTATACCACCAAGCCGCCCAGTCCGAAATATCGCGCTGCGAGACTGCGGCGGCGAAGCGGTTCGTTTTTGTAACGGCCCAATTTGTCAGCACGCCGCCGCCGCTGCCGCCGGTGATGCCGAGTTTTTTCTCGTCGATATAGCCGCGTTTTATCACCTCATCGACCGCCGCCATCAGATCTAAATGGTCATCGCCCGGGTAATTGTGCTGGATGATATTGCCGAATTCCTGGCCGTAAGTCGTTGAGCCACGTGGGTTTGGATAAACAACGACATAGCCCTTTGCAGCCATCCATTGGAATTCGTGATCGAAGATATAACCGTATGCCGCATGCGGTCCGCCGTGGATGTTGAGGATCAGCGGATATTTCTTACTCGGGTCAAAATCCGGCGGTCGCTGCACCCACGTCTGAACTTTCTTGCCGTCAAAGCTCGTGTACCAGATCTCTTCGGGTTCGGTCATGTTGAGCTTGGAGAAAAGCTTTTCGTTGATCCGAGTGAGCTGCTTCGGCTGGCCGCCTTTTTCCGATAAATAAAGGTCGCCGATCTTGGTTGGTGTAGAAACAGCGTAAACCATTTTCGAGCCGTCCGTCGTCAAGCGAAAACCGGAAACGGCTTGTTTACCAGTCGTGATATCGGCCAATTTTCCGTCGGATGCGTCGAAACGTCCTATATTAGCGGATCCCTCTTTGCCGTAGGTGCTCAAAATCGATCGACCGTCAGGTGACCACGCGATCCCGCCGCCACCGCCGCCTCGGGGCGGTGCCTGGTCGCCGCCGACTCCGCCGGCAACATCATAATCAAAGGCAGTGGTCAGATTTATGGGCTGGGCATTCTTCGCGACATCCATAACCCATAGGTCAGGCTGAGTGTAGGATTTTACCGGCTTCGACGGAGCGGATGCGACGAACGCGAATTTCTTGCCGTCCGGGCTCAAGGTCAGGCCGCCTACGCCCATATCAAGTTTTGTCAGCAGCGTCGGTTCACCGCCGGACAGGGCGACGGAATAGACCTGCGTGCCCGGGTCTTCGTAATATGGCTCGGCGACGCGGTTGGTGGTGAAGTAGATCGACGAACTGTCCTTTGACCAGACAAAGCCGCCTTCGCTGTAGGGCCCGCTGGTGAGCTGCTTAGGCGTTGGTTTTTCTTCCGGGCTGCGTGGTGCGGCGATGACCCAAAGGTGATTTGGGTGCGTCGGGTCGGTGTAACCGCCGCCGTCGGATCGGTAAACGGCACGCGTGATGACACGAACGTCGCTCTCACGTTCGGCAGGTACCGCGGGCTTGCCTTGTTTGGCGAGATCTTCGGCGTTCGCACTGTTTCCGAAGGCGATCCACTTGCCGTCGGGCGACCAAATTGGCCCGCCCGCTCCGCGAATGACGGATGTGTATGCCCACGAATCGCCGCCGGCCATCGACAGCATATAAAGCTGAGGAGCACCGCCCGCCTCTGCTCCCCGGACAAACGTTAACAACTTGCCATCCGGCGACCAACGCGGGGACGAATCGCGGATCCCACTCGTCAGCCGACGCGGTTCTTCTGTTCCGCTGGTTGAAACGGTCCAGATCGACGTGTCGTAGTTGGTCTTTGCCGCGTTAACGTTGACCTTAACGAATGCTACGCTCGACCCATCAGGTGATATTTGAGCATCGGCGATCCAGTTAAAATCAAACAGATCTTTTTCTGTGATGATCCGCTTCTGAGCCGAAGCTGCGACGGTGAAGATAAGAACACAAACCGATAGACGAACCAATATTTTTCGCATATACGCTCCTTAAGTTATTCGGATCGAGATGTGGGTGGTACGTCTATCTCGTTAGTTTTGTTTAATTCGGCTTCGCGAGTGAGCCTTTAAGTTCGCTCAGAAGCTCGGCCGGTGTCCATTCGTTCCCGGGAATTATCTTTACGACCTTACCGTCGGGCGAGATGACCGCGGTTCGCAGGCTGTGGTTGATCTGCGTTTTGTCGTTGGCGTCAACTTCATATCTCAGGCCAAAGAAGTCGGCGATCTTTCGCACCTCAGCATCTGCCCCTACGGCCAACTGCCACACAGTGAAATCGGGCTTCGCACCTTTGCCCAAGTAGCCTATCCCATAAGATCTGAGCTTCTCCGGCGAGTCGTTTTCCGGATCGAACGAGATGCTGAGCAGCCTGATCTTGTCCTTAAATTCTGGATCAGTATTTAGCTGCAAGGCCAGATCGCTGAATGCCGTGGACATCTTGATGCAGTAATCCGGCAGCGGACAGCGTGAATAAATGAATGTGATCGCCAGAGCCTTGCCGCGATAATCTTTCAACGAAAATTTTTTTCCGTCCTGATTTGTGAGTGTAAATTCTGGAACCTCTTTCTCGACCTGTGCAAAGTTCTCATTGATTTCGGGAACCGGTTGGCCGGGCTTTGCGGCAGCAATGATCCCGATGTTCTCGATCCAGTACGGTTCTTTTGCCGCATTATCAACGACGAGATCGCCTTTTATTTCAGCTCCGGGCGTGAGCTCATCCCATGCCCAATCGGCATGGATCGGGAAGTCCATGGTCATCGGTTCCATATAGCCCTCGACACGTTCATGATCGATCTTGGCTTTTTTGGCGGCCTTATCGACCGATACTACTTTTCCTTTGATCGGATAGCGTTTGGCCGAGGCACTAGCCGGGCCGGGACCGCTCGTGCCTGAGCACCCTGAAAACACAAAAGCAACGAAAATCGCAATGATAAAAGCACGCATTATCTTTAAGAATATATCGACCGCTCATATAAATCGAGCACGGCCTAAATTTAACGCCCGGTCGGCCGAAGCTGTTCGTCGTAGAGAAATCTATACATCCGATAGCTCGCCATTACGCGCTGAACGTAATCTTTCGACTGAGAATAGACAACTTCGGGAACGTACCGCTCCGGAATATTCGATCGCGAACGGTTGAGCCAACGGGTCATATTGTCTTCGCCTCCGTTGCAGCTCGCAACCACCGCGTCGGCTTGGCCGGGAAATGTTCTAAAGAGCGTTGAAAGATACTGCGAGCCAAACAAGATGGCCGTCGGCGGTGAATAGAGTTCGTCCTGTTGAAAATTGCCGCGGTTCAATTCGGCTGCGACCCGATTGGACGTGGTCGAAATGAACTGCATCAACCCGCGGGCCGCAGCGTTCGATTTTGCATCGGGCCGAAATCGCGATTCCTGACGCATTATCGCGAGCAGCAAACGCGGATCGACGCCGCGTTCGGGGGCGAATTTTAGCAGTTCTTCCTTGAATGGCACCGGATACAGCATCTCGATCTGGCGGCGCGGCATTAGCTCGATCGGGAAATCGGCAGGAACTGAACGCCAGATCGGCTCGACGAACTCCATCACGCGATCAGCCCGGTCGCCGCGTTCGAATGCCACCAGATCTGCAAGCAACTTTTCTAACGGCAATTTTGCACGATCGGTTGCTGCCGCCTCGATCTCAAAAACAGCCTCGTCATAAAGCCCGAGAGCTATGAACTTATCAGCTAAAGATCTTCCCTTAACGGCTTTCGGTTCGGTCCGATCGAGCCCTTTGGGCAATGGCGGTTCCGTGGATCTTAAGACAGAAACGGCTCGTTCGCGGATATCCGCATTGTCCGAAAGCCGCAATATAGCAATGGCATTTTTTCTCTTCGCCTCGGCATCACCGCTGGCCAACGCGGCGGAAGCTCTGCCGATGACCTGCGAAAAAAAAGGTTTTACCGTTTCATTCGCCGCCATAGCTTTTAGGCGTTCCGTCGCCCGCCAGCCGTAATACTCTCCCCGTCCGTCATTGATCGCGAGGTATGTTTCGATCGCCTCCGGGAATTTATTCAGCTTTTCGAGAGCAAAACCATTTAGAAACGTGACCTCGCTGACGCTCGTTCCGCCCGGAACGGTTGCACCGCCGAGGTCGTTGAACGACTTAAGTTTTTCAAGCGTATCGACCGCGTTCTGCCATTCTTCGCGGGCAAAATAAATGCGGGCTTCGGTAAACAGGGCGATCGCCTCGGGCGGTTTCCCTTTGAAAACATCGCGTATCTTCTCACAGGCTCTGATCGCGTCGGTGTCTTCGCCCTGGTCTCGGAGAATATCGACGATATTGAGGTACGCCCGGTCGAGCCGCTCGTCGTCCGGATATTTGTCGATGAAAAGCTGGTAACGCTTCGTCGCTTCCTTCGGACGCACAACTCGTCCATAAGCCGATGCCGCCTGGAGCAGAGCATCTTTCGCTGCCGTACTTTGTGGATACTGCTCGATCACGCGTTCGTACCATTTCAAAGCCTCAACAAAATTGGCCTGCTGGGCAAAGCCGCGTCCAATCTGAAAGACCGCATTCGCCGCATTCGTTCCGGTACCAAAGTTCGCGATCAAGGCTTCGTAATGAAGGCGAGCGTCCGCAAATTCGCGATTGAATTGATAGACATTCGCCCGCCGAAAATGCTCAGCCTCGGCAAGCGCAGGAGCCTTTTTACCTTTTTCACCACCATCGATGGCATCCAGATCGCGCACCGCGATCAGCGCAATATCGTCGGGCTGTGCGGCATTCGGAACGGAATCGAGCAGCGCCGCGAAAGCGTCGTGCGCCTGCTGTGTCTGCCCGTTTCGGAAATAGGCCTCGGCGAGCAGTCCTTTTGTTTCCCGGTCGGTCGCAATATCCACAGCCTTGGTCGTATCCCGAGGAGAACTGCTCAGGATCCTTATTGTTTCCCCATAATTCCCAACTTCGAAGCTGTTGCGGGCGAGCCGATAGACCGCAGCTTTTGCCGCCAAACTTTCAGGGGTGAACATTTGGATCTCATTCAGATAAATTCGTTCGAGGAGCAAATTCCCGGTCGAACGAGCGATCTGCGCAAGGTGTTTTAGAGCGTATGGCTTAAGTGGGGAATTCCGATCTGCAACCGTCCGGTATGTGGACATCGCAAGAGCGAGATCGCCGGTCGATTCTGCCATTCGGGCAAGCAGGTAGTCGTGATCTTTAGTGTTGAACGCGGCCACGTCGCTTGTCCGCAGGTTCAGAAGTTCCGTGAGTGCCGTGTCGTAACTCCTGGATTCTACCGCCTGCGAGATCTTTTTTTCTGCTTCGGCAATATTCTGCGAAAAGGTGAGGTTCACGCATAGCAGAATTAGCAGAGATCGGGCGAAAGAGCGTTTCATTAGCCCTGATTTTAGCAAAGTTTCGGCACATACGTTAAAATCAAAAAATACATATGACAGCAAGAATTTTAAGCGGCAAGGTCATCGCGGATCTAATAAAATCCGAGGTTGCGAGTGAGGTTTCTGATCTTCGTGAGATACACGGATTTTCCCCGTGCCTCGTCGTCGTGCGTGTCGGTGAAGATGCGGCTTCCTCAGTTTATGTCGGCAGCAAGGTGCGAACGGCGGAGGAACTTGGCATCATTTCCGAGCATCTCCATTTTCCGGCTGAAACGACCCAGGAAAAGATCATTGCGGTCGTCGAAGAATTGAACGCCCGCAATGATGTTGACGGAATTCTCGTCCAGCTTCCGCTGCCGAAACACATCGAGGAACGCGAGATCCTCGAACGGATCGATCCTGCCAAAGATGTAGATGGCTTTCACCCGATCAACGCCGGACGTCTGACGCAGGGCTATCCGGCGCTCGCTCCGTGCACTCCGGCGGGCGTGATCGAAATTCTGAGGCGTTCTGACATTGAGATCGCCGGCAAACACGCCGTCATCGTCGGACGCAGCAACATCGTCGGCAAGCCGATGGCGATGCTGTTGCTCAAGGAAAACGCTACGGTCACCATTTGCCATTCGCGTACCAAAGATCTGCCCGCGATCACGCGGCAGGCTGACATTCTGGTCGCCGCGATCGGCCGCGCGGGTTTTATCCGCGCCGAACACATTGGCGAAGGTGCGACGGTGATCGATGTCGGTATAAACAATTTTTCCGACGCGGCGACAGCGAACGAGATGTTCCCCGCAGAAGATCTCGAAAAACGCCTCGCAACGATCGAAAAGCGTGGATCCACTCTTGTCGGTGACGTAAATCCAAGGGATGCGATGGAAAAGGCCGCGAACTTCACGCCCGTTCCCGGCGGGGTCGGGCTATTGACGGTCGCAATGCTGATGAAGAATACGGTCGAGGCAGCGAGGGTGAGAAGAAGATTAGATTAGCCGCGGAAAAGCTCAAAGATACAAAAAATAGATCCTTTTTTGCGCTTTTTTGCCTCCTTGCGGCAAGTAAAAATATGAACTTTGAAGAATATCAAAAAGAAGCAAGCCAGACGGCTCTTTACCCTCGCCGGATGGAAAACCTCGAATACCCGACTCTCGGGCTGACGGGTGAGGCGGGCGAAGTAGCGAATATCGTCAAGAAGATCCAACGCGATCACGGCGGAGTTATTACCGACGAAACCCGGCTGAAACTAAAGGACGAACTCGGTGACGTTCTATGGTACATCTCAGCCTGCGCCGACGAACTAGGATTGACCTTGGCCGAGATCGCCGAATATAACGTTGGTAAACTGGCGGAGCGGCATGGAAGATAGCCTTCGGCTACTAGCTTTCAGTTCTCAGCTATTTCGGAAATAATTCGAATGCTCACAGTCGGCCTCACAGGCTCTATTGCGGTTGGCAAGTCGTTTGTTTGCAGCGTTTTTCGCGAACTTGGCTGCCATATTCTCGATGCCGATCAGACGGCGCGTGATGTGGTGGCGGTTGGGACCGAGGGGCTCAGCGAGATCGTCCGGCAGTTTGGCGGGGATGTTTTGCAAGCCGATGGATCACTCGATCGCAAAAAAATGGCGGGAATCGTTTTTTCCGGGGAGGAAAAGCGGCTTTTGCTGAATTCGATCATTCATCCACGCGTTTTTGATGCTCAAAACGATTGGATCAAAAATGTGGCTGCAATGGATCCGAACGGCATCGCGATCATCGACGCGGCCCTTACGATCGAGTCTGGCGGTTACAAGCGCTTCGACAAACTAATTGTCGTTTGGTGCGAAAGCGCGATACAATTGGAACGGCTGATGTTACGCGATAATTTGAGCGAAACAGACGCCCGGAAACGCATCGCCGCCCAGATGCCGCAGGAAGAGAAAAAACGGTTTGCCCAATACCTGATCGACACCTCCCGCGGCTTCGAAGAGACCCGCGAGCAGGTGGTCGAAGTATTCCAAGAGTTGAGCTCCATCAAGTAGTTTTCTAATGAGGAAAGCGGCTCGAAAATTCCCGAAGGCAATTAAGTTTGTCCGTCTTGGACCGACCGCTCTTGTCGCGCTTTTGGCTCTGCTGTTAACCGCTTGTTCTGAGCTTCAGCAGCCAAAGGTCGAGCCATTTTTTGCCCAAACCGTCCCGCCGCCAAAGCAGGAACTCCGCTGGAGCAACGGCAAAACGCCAAGATCGCTCGACCCGGCGAAAGCCTCAGCCGCACCGGAAACCGACATTGTTCGAGCAGCCTATGAAGGGCTGACCGACCTTGACAGCAAGAGTTTGCACGAAATACCCGGCGTTGCCGAGAAATGGGAATCGAGCGACGATCTAAAAACCTGGACCTTCACGCTGCGAAAGGACGCCCGCTGGTCCAACAACGAGCGTGTAACGGCAACGGATTTTGTCGCTTCGTGGAAGCGTCTTGCCGCCCTTCAGGACAAGCTATCGACCGCCTATCTGTTCCAAAACATCGTTGGAATGGAAGCGAAAACGGAGACTGACAATGGTGCTCCTACTGACTTTCTGCAGGCCGTTCCGTCGGAAAATACCGTCAGCGGTGAAATGATCCGGAGTGCCGAGATCGTGCCAAAAACTCAAATGGCGATCCCGCAGCCGACCGCAAAACCCGCCGAGACGCCTCAGGCTCCGGTAGTAAAAGCAACACCTGCCACACCACAGTTTGGCGTTGAAGCCCTCGATGATCTTACGTTAAAGATATCGCTTGTCCTGCCGGACAGGGATTTTCCAAAGCTTGTTGCGAATCCCATTTTCCGGCCTGTTTATCAGGGTACCGCAGGTGATGAAGGCCCGCGTATCGATCCGGCGACGGTGACGAACGGAGCGTTCAAGATAACGAAGGTCGCTGAGGATGGTATTTCTATGGAACGCTCGGAAACCTACTGGAATCGTAAAGCCATTGCTCTCGAACGCGTGCGTTTTGTCGCCGCGAGTTCGGCCGAAAATGCGCTCAACGCTTACAAAAAAGGCGAAGTCGATGTGATCACGAACGCTTCATTCGAGCCCCTGGCCTTGAAATTGCTCACGCCTTACGAAGATTTCCGCCGCACGGCCCACAGTGCTCTCAATTTTTACGAATTCAACGAGACAAAAGCTCCTTACAATGACCGCCGCGTCCGCGAGGCTTTGGCAGTGGCGATCGACCGGGCAAAGCTGACCGATGGCGACCTCGAGGGAATGAATCAGCCAGCGTATTCATTCTTTCCGCTCGGCGAGACGCGTAAAGAGCCGCTTGCTCTCGACACAGCTAAGGCAAAGCAGCTGCTTGAAAAGGCCGGCTTCCCAAATGGCGAAGGTTTCCCGCGGATCCGCCTCGTCATCAATCGCAATGACGTCCAGCAGCGTGTCGCCCGTTCGGTCGCCCGCATGTGGAAGCAGAATCTAAACCTTGACACCGTGATCACCGTAAAAGAGTCGTCCGAGATCGATGAGATCAAAAAAAGCGGTGAGTACGACCTGCTGAGACGCGGCGTTGTTCTGCCGGCGAATGACGAACTTGTCAATATCGAATCCGTTCTTGGTTCAGCGGAAAAAACGCAGATCGAAAAAACTCCGGCTGAGATCAAGGCCGAGGCTGAGAGCCTCCTCGAAGAAAAGCGGTTGTCGGACCCCGGAACATCGCCCGAAGGCGGGCCGTTTGACCTGAATGATACTGAGCCGCCGGTCGAAAAGCCCGAAGGATCGCCGATCCTCAGTGAGGCTGATGTGGTTTACGAACTAAAGGTTATCCCACTTTATTTTCCGACATCTTACTCTCTCGTGAAGCCTTACATTCGGGGATTTGAGATGAACGCCCTTGACGCGCATTCACTAAAAGAGGTTAGTATAGACAACAACTGGCAGCCGCGATCTGGGCGGTAGTTTTACACTGACGGTCTATAAAGCAACGACAATTGGTCCGTTTTTCCTGCGATCCTTATGTTGAGACATAGAATTGGCAGAATGCGTAACGCGTTCGCATTATTTGCGATAGGCGTGCTTTTGTCCGCGTGTACGCCGCCTGGCGGCGGCCGCTATTTTGGAAAAACTGTCGCGCCCACCGATAACGTTCTCCGCTACGTCAGCGGCTCGGAACCCGAGACGCTCGACCCGCACGTGTCGTCCGGCCAGCCCGAGGCCCGCGTTTACATGGCCCTTTACGAGGGCCTCGTAGAATACGGCCCAAAAGATCTGCAGCCGATACCCGCGATCGCTCAAAGTTGGGAGATTAGCGCGGACGTGGACGAATTTGTTTTTCACTTGCGCGACAATGCGAAATTCAGTGACGGTACGCCGATCACGGCTAATGATTTCGTTTATAGTTTTCGCCGCGGATTTGCCCCGGCGACGATTTCTTCATCGACGGAACTGGGTTTCTTTATAAAGTATGCTGAGGGGTTCAACACCGGTCAGGTCTTTGTTAGAAAGGGCGACTCATTCCTTTTAGCCAGGGATTTTAAGGGCGAGGAAAAACTCGGAAGCACCATCGGGCCCGAGAGCGCATTCCATACCTTTCAGCATTCGCCGACGCGGCTGATGCTTGATGGCGATGAGAAGAAACGTGCAAAGCAGCTCGATGCCGATCCAAAACTTAAGGCGGCGGTCGACGGGGCTGAATTCGTCCCGGTCAAAGGCGAGGATATTGGCGTCGAGGCCATCGATGATCACACGCTTCGCATAACGCTGCGCCAGAGTGCACCATTCTTTGTCGGTTTACTGGCTCATCAGTTTTTCCGCGTGGTGCCGAGACAGGCCATCGATAAATGGGGCAAAGACTGGACAAAACCGAAGAATATTGTGAGCAGCGGGCCTTTTCGTTTGAAAGAACATCGGCCGTACGATGCTCTGGTCCTGGAAAAGGACCCAAATTACTGGGACGCGGCCAATGTTCATCTGGATGGTATCGCTCTCTATCCGATCGAAGAAAATTCAACGATCCTCAACCTCTACAAAGCCGGTTCCATTGACGCGTTTCTTAATCACTCGGTTGTGACGTCGTGGATCGGCGAGGTTAAGAATTACAAAGACGAATACCTTAATTTTCCGGAGGGCTCCACCGCGTACTACAGCATGAACATCCGGAAGGCGCCCTTCGACAACGTAAAGGTGCGTAAGGCGTTTGCAATGGCGGTTGACCGCGTCGCTCTTTCAAATTTTCGGATAATCACAAAACCGCTTTACGACATAACGCCGGCGGGCATCTTTCCCGCATATGACAAGGCCCGTGAAAAGATAAGCGAGGAGGTCAGAAAAGAGCGCGGAGTGCCGCCCGAGGAATGGGCCAAAAATAATAAATTTGACGCCGACGGGGCTCGTAAAATGCTTACCGATGCGGGTTTTCCAGTAGAGAAAAGCGGTGACGGCTTTGTCTGCCCGACGTTTCCCACGGATACTGTTTCGCTGATGTTCAATACGAACGAGAGTAATAAATCGGTCGCCGAATTCGTCCAGGCGCAGTGGAAACAGAATCTGGGTGTCACCGTTCCGTTGAAAAGTCAGGAGTTCAAGACATTCTTGAAGGATCGTCATGAGGTAAACTACACTGGCTTTGCCCAAAGTCTCTGGTCGGGCGACTATATGGATCCGTACACGTTTATCTCGCTTCATTACGGCTATCCTAATAACGGCGATTCCGGTTTCAACGATCCTAAGTTCAACAAGATGCTCGACGACGCCAATGCCGAGCTTGATGCGACAAAGCGGTTTGAAATGCTCGCACGGGCGGAATTTTATCTAATGGAACAGCAGCCATCCGTCCCGCTAACCACGAACGCGACGAACTGGATGAAGAAACCGTACGTCAAAGGTATGTACCCAAATCCTGGAACGCTCTTGCCGTGGAAATTTGTTTACATTGAGCGAGATCCGGCCAAATGGGACACGGATGTCGAAAATATCCTTTCGCACAGCGATCCTCAGGTTGATAAACAGCTGCAGGATCTGATGAGTACGCAAAAGGCAGCGGCGAAGTAAAAGATTATAGATGCTTAGTTTTATCCTACGCAGATTGCTGGTCATTATCCCCATGGCTCTCGTTGTTGTGACGTTGACGTGGGGATTGATCCGTGTCGCTCCGGGAAATTTCTACACGGCTGAGAAAAAGCTGCCGCCGGCGGTCGAGGCGACGATCCGTAAGAAATATGGGCTCGATAAACCCTGGTACACGCAGTACGGGATAATGATGTCAAACATCATTCGCGGCGATTTTGGCGATTCGCTGAAGTATCAGGGCCAGTCGGTCAACGAGATCATCTGGCGGCATCTGCCATATTCGGCGACTATCGGTATTCTTGGTTATCTGCTGGCGCTGCTCTTGGGGCTTTCGGCGGGAACAGTAGCGGCTTTGCGGCAAAATTCTTCGTTCGATTACGGTTCCATGGGGCTAGCGATGCTCGGCCTTTCGATACCTAATTTCGTGCTCGGGCCGCTGTTCGTTCTGATATTTTCTTTCTGGTTCTACCTGCTGCCGCCGGCTCGGTGGAACGGCATTTCCTCGCTCATCTTGCCGGTGTGTACGCTCGCGGGAATTTATGCAGCTTACATAGCGCGCCTGACCCGTGCCGGAATGCTCGAGGTAATGCGATCAGATTACATCCGAACGGCCCGGGCGAAGGGCCTGAGCGACTGGTCAGTGCTGCTGCGCCACGCTATCCGCGGCGGCTTGATCCCGGTAGTTTCTTTCACGGGCCCGGCACTCGCCGCTTTGCTCGCGGGAACGGTCGTGGTCGAAAAGGTGTTCGCGATCCCCGGCCTCGGCAACGTGTTTATTCAAGCGGTTTTCAACCGCGATGAGCCGCTAATACTTGGAGTGGTCGCTTTTTTGTCGATTATGATCATGGTTTTTAATCTGATAGTCGACGTGACATACGGATTTTTGGATCCGCGGATCCGCTACGAATAGATATGCCGGACGAAGTCCAAATAATAAAAGGCACATCACTTTGGCGTGACGCCTGGAAACGGCTGCTGCGGAACAAACTCGCGGTCTTCGGCCTGGTCGTGCTTGGCGTGCTGCTGGTTGGCGTGACAATTGGACCGTCGATCATCTATTGGACGACCGGATATACGTACGATCTTATTCCGACGGACCGTGCCCTGGTCAGAGCAATGCCGCCGTCGTTCAAGCACCTGATGGGCACAGATGATGCCGGGCGCGATATTTTCGCACGTGTACTGCAGGGCGGACGCATTTCACTGATCGTCGGATTGATCTCGACGACGGTTTCGCTCATCGTCGGTGTTTCGTACGGAGCGGTCGCGGGATTTCTAGGCGGCCGGGCCGATAACATCATGATGCGGATCGTCGATATTTTCTACTCGATCCCGTACATTTTGATCGTCATCGTTTTGCTAAGCGTTTTTGGCGGAGCGGGAACCCCGGCATGGATAAAGTTCCTTTCGGAAACTTTTGGCGGGGCGGGAAATCAGGCTTTAAGCCAGATATTCCTTCTGTTCTTCGCCCTCGGGCTGGTTTCCTGGCTGACGATGGCTCGGGTGGTTCGCGGGCAGATACTGAGCCTTAAAAATCAGGAATTCGTCATGGCGGCACGAGCGACCGGCGTTTCAAATTTCGGCATTATCTTTCGTCATCTGATCCCGAACGCCCTCGGCCCGGTGATCGTTTACGCGACGCTGACGGTGCCGAGCGTGATGCTGAGCGAGGCATTTCTGTCGTTCCTTGGGCTCGGCGTTCAGCCGCCGTTCGCGTCGTGGGGCAGCCTTGCCGCAGACGGTATCAAGAATGTGGCGATATTCCCGTGGCAGCTGATCTTTCCGGGGTTGACGATGGCTTTGACGCTGTTTTCATTGAACTTTTTGGGCGATGGTATTCGTGATGCCCTCGATCCGCAGACGCGGAAATTCTAGGAGATGTTTTTTTAGTTAGTGAGAAAGGTAATTTTTTTAAGCGTAAGTATTCTATTTTCCGCAGTAATAGTAAGCGGCCAGTTATTACCGGGAAAACCGGCATTGCAGACAAAACCAACGGCCAAGGCTCAGGCGAAGCCGACGCAACCGGCCAAGCCCGGTGGGTTAAAAATCATTAAAGAAGGTGTCGGGATCGACGGAATTGTTGTCGGCAGATCGACCTCGAAGGATGTGATCAAGAAATTTGGCAAGGTCTATCGTTGGGAGGTCAATAAGAAGTATTCGTACCAGATGACCTATGACAATGCCGGAGTTTCGTTCTATTTTTGCCAGAGTGACAAGACCGAAGAGATCTTTCTGATCGAAATAAAATCGCCGTACAAAGGCAAAACGACCAAGGGGATCGTGCTCGGCAGATCGACCAAAGAGGAAACGGAAAAGATCTACGGCAAGCCGAAAGACGGGTTCGAATATCCGGGCATCAATTTTTACTACAACCGATACGGCAAGCGAAATCTAATAACCGAGATCGATATCACCGAGAAAACGGGGCTGAGGCAGTGCGACGCTAAGAAATGACGAAAGACGGCGAAAACATATTGACCGTGGATGGCCTGAAGACGTACTTCTCGACTGAGGATGGCGTGGTGAAGGCCGTTGACGGCATCTCGTTCGAGCTGAAAAAGGGCGAAACGCTCGGCATCGTCGGCGAATCGGGCAGCGGGAAATCGGTGACGAATCTCTCGATCATGCGGCTCATTCAGGAACCGCCGGGCAAGATCGCCGGCGGCCGTGTGATATTTGACGGCGTTGATGTGCTGCAATTGCCGATGGACGCAGTGCGAAAGCTTCGCGGCAAACGGATCGCGATGATCTTTCAGGACCCGATGACGTCGCTCAATCCGTTCATGAAGATCTCGCGGCAACTGATGGAGGTCACGGAGCTTCACCTCGGCCACACAAAACAGCAGGCACGCGAACACGCCATAAAGATGCTCAAAATGGTCGGCATCTCAGACGCCGAATCGCGCATGGACAGCTATCCGCACGAATTCTCAGGCGGTATGCGCCAGCGCGTGATGATCGCAATGGGCCTGAGCTGCGATCCCGAATTACTCATCGCCGACGAACCGACGACCGCACTCGATGTCACCATCCAGGCACAGATCCTGGAACTGATCAAAGATCTACGAACCCGAATGGGCACGAGTGTCATCCTGATCACCCACGACCTGGGTGTTGTGGCAGGAATGACGGACAAGATCATCGTTATGTATGCCGGCAAGGTCTTCGAACAAGCTCCGACGCTCGAACTTTTCGACCGGCCGGCAAATCCGTACACAAAAGGCTTACTCCGTTCTGTTCCGGATCCGCTCCACGAGCACGGCGAGCCGCTGTATCAGATCCCCGGTTTGCCGCCGGATGTTGCCAATTTACCTCCTGGCTGTCCGTTCGCCGAGCGGTGCGACCGGGCGCAGGACATTTGCCGCAGCGAGTTTCCGCCGTTCGTCGAGATAAACGTGAACCATCGCTCGCTTTGCCATTTTGCTAAGGAAGTTTTTGAGGAGTCGCTATGAAGAGATTGACCTTGATACTGCTGCTCTTGTGCAGCGTTGGTTTGGGCTGCAAGTTCATTGATTCGCTAAAGGGCGGCGGATCTGGCTCCGGAAGCGGCAGTTCCGGCGGTTCGGCTTCGGGTGGCAGGGATCCTAAGGCAGACGTTATTGCGGCCTCGAAAAAATTCATCGATCTTAAGTCGTTCTCCGCCAAGACGGAAGGCGTCGGGCAAACCGAGATCAAGTCGCAGATCGATTACGTCGCTCCCGACCGCTATCACATCAGCTACCTCGCCGGAACCGGTGCGGGAATGGAGATGATAATGATCGGCGGCCAATCGTACATGAAGGCGGCCGGCGGCTCGTGGTCAAAGATGCCCGGCGATGCGAAAACGATACCGAATCTGCGTGATTCGTTTACCGACGAAGGTCTAAAATCGCTTTCGGACGTGAAATTCGAGGGCGAGGAAATGTTAGACGGCAAACCGGCCCTCGTTTATTCGTACAAGAATGTTACGCCGGTCGGAAATTACCCGTTTACATCAAAAAGCTGGATATCTAAAGCGTCAGGCCTTCCGATGAAGATATATGTCGAATATTCCAACGGCATGCTGAAACACGTGACGGTGAATTACGACACCGAATCACCTGTTACCATCGAGCCGCCGATCAAATAAGAATGGCCGAACAAAACGACAACCTTATCTCGATCCGGGATCTGAAGGTCCACTACCGTTCAGGCGGCGGGTTGTTCAGCGCCGCGAAAACGGTCAAGGCGGTCGATGGAGTTTCGCTCGATATCAGAAGAGGCGAGACACTCGGCCTCGTCGGTGAATCGGGCTGCGGGAAATCGACTCTTGGAAAGGCTATTTTAAGGCTCACCGAACCGACCGGCGGCAAGGTGATCTACAACAGCCAGGATCTCGCGCACTTGCCCAGATCAGCGATGCGCGAGCAGCGAAAACATTTGCAGATGATCTTTCAAGATCCGTACGCGAGCCTCAATCCGCGAATGACGGTGGGCGGCATTATCGGCGAGCCGATACGCACTTTCGGCCTTGCGAACGGTAGATCGGTCGATGCGATGGTTCAGGATCTAATGGAAACGGTGGGACTGAGCCGACGGTTCGCGAAACGCTATCCGCATGAATTCTCAGGCGGCCAGCGTCAGCGTATCGGCATTGCAAGGGCACTCGCGGTCGATCCCGAATTTATAATCGCCGATGAACCGATCTCAGCTCTCGATGTCTCGATCCAGGCCCAGATCATGAACCTGATGCAGCGTCTGCAGGCGGAAAAAGGGCTGACGTATCTTTTTATTTCGCACGACCTCCGCGCTATCCGCCACCTCTCGGACCGCGTAGCCGTGATGTATCTCGGCCGCATCGTCGAACTCGCCGACGGCAAAGACATATACCGTGACCCGCTGATGCCGTATACCAAAGCCCTGATCTCAGCCGTACCTGTCCCCGACCCGGAGGTGGAGGCAAAACGCGAGCGTATCATTCTGAAAGGCGATGTCCCTTCACCGATCGACCCGCCTGCGGGCTGCCATTTCCACACCCGCTGCCAATACGCCATCCCCGAATGCAAAACGATATCGCCGCAACTGGTCGAGATCAAACCGCGCCACCAGGCTGCCTGCATCCGCATCAGCGCGACGCACCCAAATATCGAGGAAAATGCTGCGGCCGGTTTGGGCGCAATTTAGTTGCGATTCGGAAGAGTTTTCACTCCAACAACACGTTTGACCAATCTCCCAGATACCTTTACCAAACTCCCGATAAGGGCCCCGAAACGCCGTCATTTCCTCTACCAATCGAGCATCGGATCTAGGCCGGTTTAGGCCGTATCTAGTCGCTGAAACCAAGTATTTATCTACCTTTTGACGATCAATTCTATAAAGATGTGGCACGTGCCACATTCTTTATAAGGTATTTTTTGGTAAACAATAGCGAAAAGTGAAAAAACACGAAATGTCACCGGTTGAGGAAGCTATTTTGAACCGGTTTTAGCGTCTAGAAACGTCCGGCCGCCAACAAAAAAGACTGCCCTTCCGGACAGCCTATCTTTGTATTACGGTGTGGGGTTCCTTAGAAAGAGCCTGGCGTTGCAGCCTTTTGGCTTTCAGCATTTCTTAGAGCCTTTATCCGGTTGTGAGCCGCGAATACGGCTTGTGACTGCTGGACCAAGACGTCGTTGATGTTGGCCGGTAAGGCCGTTTTCAGGGCCTCGGCATACGCGTCCTTGGCGTAATCTTCGCCACGTTCGCATTCGTTGAGGATAGCCTCCTCATCCTTGCCCGTAACGAGGGATTTGATATCCATCCATCCGCGATGCAAAGCCGCGGAAACGCTGCCGCTGTTTTCCGGATCCCCGCCGAGCGAACGGACAAGCTCTTGGAGAACGCCGACGAAATCAGCACGCTGCTGCGAGAATTCGTAGAAAACCGTTTTCAGCTCCGATCGCTCTATGCCTTCGGCAGCGACCTTGAATCCTTCCTGCCCGTCGCGGCATGTCTGGATCAAGCCGTTCAGGATTGAGATCGTGTCACCATTCGTATCGGTGCTAGATGTTTCTGCATAACCTCCGGTCATCGGCACTGTTGCTTCGTAATCATTGATCATCGTACTTACCTCCGTGAATATTGCGAAAAAATGTTTATTTATCGAAGCGGCTCACAGTGAGCCGCACCTGCCAATACAGATTATTCGTATTGGCAGCGTTTGAAAGTACGATAGCGAACAATAGACAATTGAAGAGGATTACGACCGTTCGTTCCCCGGTCTAATTTTTTCGTGAAACTATCCACCTATTAACCGTTTTTGCTGGTACATAACAAATCGATGTAGGTAACGCCGAGCGAATATCATAGGGGGCGGGAACCAATTATTTTTGCGAGAAAACGAAAAGTGCAGCAGGGAATATCGGACAAAGCAGCAATAGATCGACTGGCTGACAAAAACGGCATCGCGGTGGCCCTTGTCGATCAGGCCTCGACCGAGATCTATGTTGCGAACAATAACTCGATCTGTCGCAGTCTCAATCCGGCCGGGAAATTCAACACGCATTGCAAAGCATTTTGCGGCACCGCGTTCGAAGAGGCATCAGAGGTCGGTGCGACTGTTTCATTCACGTGCCACGCAGGGCTGGAATGCCGCGTTGTGCCCGTCGATGACGAAGGCGTTCCACTGGTCGCAATAATCGGGCGTACCTTTATAAAAGCCGAAAATTACCGGCGGGCTACCACGCGGGCGATATCTGGCGACTGGAAAGATCATTCTCCGGCTGAGTTTTTTGAGAATGTTCTGCTCGCCGGTTCTGCGTCCGTACTCGACAAAGCTGCCGCCGAGATCGAGGTCCTGATGCCAAGAACGTTACGTGTTGAAGCTGTGGAACCTGAGTTAGCAGAAACACCGGAACCAAGCCATACGCGTCCAGAAAATACCGTTCAGCCGATAATCGAGGCAAAAAACATCGAGCCGCCACGGCCAAAACCTGTTTCGGCTCAATCAAATATCGTTGCCCGATTCAACCGCGAACTCGGCCTCGTACCGACGCCCCAAAAGGCTGTTCAGCAATCGGTTGAAAAGAAAAGTGTGGATGACGAGCCGTTTCTTGAGATCAGGCAAGCTACTGAATCCCAAACCGAGCCCGCACCCGTCAACAGTGAACCAGAAATAGAGGCCATCGTTGAGGAAAAACCAAGATCTAATGAAAAGCGTGCTGCTGAAGCTCGTGCGTGGCGCTCTTTCTTTGGGTCGCTTTTAAAGGTCGACTATCCGAAGGCGGCGGATTCGATCCTTGAATTTATCGCAATTCAATATGGTCTCTCAGCCACCGTTTGGCTCGAAAAAAACGACAAACGCCTTGAAAACGCCGCAGCATACGGCGAAATGAAAAACCGCAAGGTTCGGCTTGGTATTGCTTCGGACGACCATCGTTTGATCGAAGCGGCTCAGAAAGAAATGCCGCTTGAGATCAACGAGAAGCCTAAAGAAGGAGCCGAAGCGAAGCCGCGGACGATGTACCTTTTCCCGATCGGCCTCGGCGGCGAGATATCGGCCGCGATAGCGATCCTCGAAAACATCGAGGAGGAAAAAGTAAAACGCCATATCGCGCGTATTTGCCAGTCGATCGCTCCGCAGCTTGAGATCCTGCGGCTCCGCAGCCAGGTCGCACGCGGCGAATCGCTCTCGACGGCTGTTCGAAGATTCAGCGAAAGCCTGAAAAACATTGATGCGGACGACCTCTGGCTAAAGCTCACACAGAATGCGGCCGAGATGCTCGGGGCAGAGCGAGCGTCATTAATGATCCTCGACGAACGGTCGCAGTCGCTCCAGTTGATGGCTCTTATTGGCGGCTTGGGCCGCCCCGGCAAGGACGAGGTCGTCGGGGCTCGTGTAGCAAGGCTCGTTTTTGATAAGAATAAACCGATCATCGTTCCAGACGTCGCAAAAACTGGCTTGCCGCCGGCGGGAGCAAGCCGAAATTACAAGACCGCATCGTTCATAAGTTGTCCGCTGTCGATCTCGGGCCGTACTATCGGAGTGATGAGTTTTGCTGACAGAGTGACGGGAAAGCCTTTTGATCGGGGCTCACTCAATCTTTTCAACGCAATCGCTCCGCAGCTAGCGGTTGCCATCGATCGTGCTTCGCTGAAGGAAAAAGCGGGTGAGTTCGAACAGTTGTCTGTGACCGACGCTCTTACGGGGCTTCTAAATCGCCGATATATCGAGGCTCGCTTGATGGAAGAGGTAAAACGCTCTAATCGGCACGGATTTCCGATGAGTTTTATGATGATCGACGTCGATCATTTTAAATCTTACAACGACCAATTCGGCCATCCGGCCGGCGACGAGGCACTCAAACTCGTTGGCCACGTTATTCGCGAGACGCTGCGCGGTGCTGACGTTGCGGCCCGGTACGGCGGTGAGGAGTTTTCGATCCTGCTTCCACAGACGACCGGTGAAGAAGCTGGGGCAATTGCCGAGCGTATTCGGAGCAACATTGCCGAAACTAGATTCCCGCATCGCCGCGTTACGATAAGTATCGGTATTGCAAGTTGTTCTGCCGATCTCTGCTCCGCGATCGATCTCGTTAAAGCAGCTGATAAGGCATTGTATGAGGCGAAAAAACGAGGCCGCAATCGCGTCCTTCCATTTGAAAAACTAGACTTTTAGATCGAAGAATTAGCAGTAGCCCGATGAGAAGACCTTTGGTGAAAAGGATATTCGCGAGAACGGATCAGACCGATTTTGTTGGTCGGGCCTCGCATGTCGATAGGCTGCTCAAGCATGCCAGAGACGGTTCAGGCGGCCTTCTTCTTCTCGTTGCACCACGCATCGGTACTTCCGAACTTCTCAGGCATGCTTACGACCGGTTGTTCATTGAGCAAGGCGAAACGATCCCGTTTTACTTTGAGTTCAGGAAAAGCGATAGAACCGCTCATAACGCCGCCAGGAGGTTTCTCCGCGAGTTCTTGCAGCAGACCGTAGCATTTCGCCGTGCCGATCCTAAAATAATCGAGTCCGCTCCTGACTTGAATGAAATTGCTGATCTGGCGGTACCTGAGGACGGATACTGGGTCGATCGGCTGGTGGAAATGTCCGTGCAGGAAGGACTTGACGACCCGAGCTCGATACGAAATTGCCTGGGTGCTCCGCTACGTGCTGCGGCAAACGGTGCGCGGCCATTCCTGTTGGTTGACAACCTGCACGTCGCTAAGGAACTGGGCGGCGGCGAGGCGTTGTTTGATGCTGTGAGCGGTACCTTTGAACGCGCATCGCTGCCAATTGTACTTGCTGGCCGTCGTCGGGCATTGTTTGCAAGTACAGAATTCGACACCATCCCGTTCGACACCTTTTCTTTTGAGGAAGCGGGAGCATTTGCTAAATATCTCTCCAGGAAGAGTGGAGTAAAGATGAACGAGCAAACCCGTGATCTCGTTGCGGTCCAACTGGTTTCTAACGCTGGTTTTATCAGCTCGATCTTTGCTGCCGCCTTGGCAGCCGGGCACGACCTGAACTCTTTTGAGCACGTCGAACAGGTTTACACGGACGAGATATTTGGTGGGCGGATCGGTTGTTATTTTGATGATTTGATCGACGAACTGGTACCGAATGCGGCCCATCGATCTAAGGTCATGTGGCTTTTGGCGGAGAATATTGCCGCGCGGAGCAGCAGCGTACCCGTAAATTACTGGAGACGGCATCTGCATTTGCCAGATCCGGAATTTGAGGTTCTGCTGGATTCACTTCACCAAGCCGAAATTCTAAATGTCAGCTCCGATTCGGTGGTGCTCGACCCGGAAAACATCGTCCTTTGCGACTGGATCGCCGGACGGAAACGTCTGGAGATGGATCGCGAACAGCGGGCGACAGTTGTCGGTGATACTCTCGCGAAAAATATAAAGCGGGCGCCTCAGCTTTTGGCCCGGTTTTATCGCCAAACCTCGTCGATCGGCCTTCGTGGGTTGCTGACTGCATTTGACGGACGGCGCATATCCGGGGCATTGTTCGATTACTCGCGATTCAAGGAAGAACTCAAAGGAGTTGATGACGAGCGAGTCCTGAAATTGTTGAAAGAGGACAATACGGTCATCGAGTTGCCGCACATCGTCTACACAGCGAAAACGTCGGCATTTTACCCGAAACTCAACGAAAAGTGCGAGCCAGAGCGTTCGGCGGTCGGACTTGGGTTCCGTGACAACGCCAATAGAGACGAAGTTGCGTGGGTGGTCGTCCAGATCGATTCAAAACTCGAAGCGAAGCGCGATGTCACAGAATTTTGGTGTGATCGGCTCGAAATGGTAGCGGTAGCCTCCGGTTTTGCTGCGTACCAACTTTGGCTGATCGCTCCGGAAGGATTCGATCCCGAAGCTATCGGTGTCCTTAACGATCGCGGGGCACTAGGATCGAGCCGCAAGCAGGTTGACCTCTTAGCTTCGCTCCTCAATGCGGATATGTCGCCGGAAAAGGCCGATTCTGCCGACGATTACGAGATCGTCGTGCCCATGGGTGAGGATACAGAAATGATCGCAGCCCATACCGTCGAAGAGATCGCGAAACGGCACAACTTTCCTACCAGATCGATCAATCAGATCAAGACCGCACTTGTCGAGGCTTGCATAAACGCCACAGAACATTCACTTAGTCCTGACCGCCGAATTCATCAAAAATTCTCAGTCGCCGCCGACAAGATCACGATCACCGTCACAAACCGTGGTGTTCGGCTTACCGATAAACAGCCTAACCCAAATGCCCCGGACGCGGCCCGGCGAGGGTGGGGACTGAAACTTATTAAGGGCTTGATGGATGAGGTCAATATCAATAAAACTGACGATGGAACCCAGATCACCATGGTCAAGTACCTGCAAAAAGCCGCGGCTGCCGGGACCACGTAAATCGTACTGTTAGCGATTCCGCCTAAAAAACCTTTCATTTCTGACTGGATTTGTGTATAAAAAAGCAGTCAGTAGGCATTTCATTGATCGGATGCATCGCTGACCGACCTGAAATCATCTTAGGACACGGCGACTCGGTTTATGGCGTGGACATGGAAAATCCAAAAATTTGAAAACTTGGCAGCCTCTGTGCTATTCTCTTAATTGCGTCAGACGACTTTGGCGCCCATCCTGCCTACCGATCAAAACAAGCGATAAAAGTTCAATGAAAAGGCCTGCCGAAAATATTCTTCGATCATTACTTGTCGCTCTACTTCCGTTTGTTTTGACAGCCGTGAGCGTTGGTCAATCCAAATCGCCGCTGCTGCAGGATATTCAGGTAAAGAACGAGAATTACTCGGCCAGTCAGTCGAATCAAGTAATTCCTACACCGACGCCTCTGGTTTCGAAAACCGGCAGTTCGACAGCAGTTCCGATGGGTGGAATGCGAACGCTGTTTCCGGCTCTGGCCGAGGTGCAGCCTCCGGGATATTCCGGTATTTTAGTCGAATCGCTTGACGGGAACGTCGTGGTCGAGAGCAACTCGAACTTTACCTTCAATCCGGCGTCAAATGTAAAGATCGCAACCACATACGCGGTTCTTAAGACTTTTGGCCCGGAGTTTCGGTTCATGACCAACGTCTATACAGATGGCGCGATCGATCGCAATACAGGCACACTGAACGGCAACCTTTATGTATCGGGCAAAGACCCGATGTTTGGATACCAGCATGCTGTTACGTTGGCTTATGAGCTAAATCGGCTAGGTGTTCGAACCGTATCGGGCGACCTTATCGTGACGGATAATTTCGTGATGAACTACTCCGGCTCGTCGCTCGTTTCTGCCCAAACACTGGCTTCGACGATGGACATGTCGAAGCGCAACGCTGCTGCAACTAAGCTTTGGCTGAACCATTTGTCGTATTCCGGCAAGTTTAATCAGGTCAATTTCGTCCCGGGCGTAACTTTTACGGGTTCGACATATGTCCAGCCAATACCTAGCAATCTAAATCTGCTATTTACCCATGAGTCCACACAGCTTCGCGAGATACTTAAGGCGACGATGTGTTACTCAAATAATTTCCTGGCTGAGAAATTAGGTGACCTTGTCGGTGGTCCATTTGCGGTGGCCCGGCTCGTTCAGCTAAATGCCGGTGTCCAACCGCAGGAATTCTCGATCGCAACGTCGAGCGGCCTTGGGTACAACCGTGTGACGCCTAACGCGATGATGAAGTTGCTGCGTTCGCTTAGGAATGACTTAGCACGCTACAAAATGACGTTTGCCGATATCATGCCGGTAGCCGGGATCGATAAGGGAACGCTCGAAGGAAGATTTGACGCGGATTTTGCCCGCGGCAGCGTTGTTGGTAAAACCGGCACGCTTCCCAACACAGACGGCGGTGTCAGCGCCTTGGCTGGTGAGGTCAACACTCGGAATGGCCGGCTGCTGTTCGTTATCTTTAACATGCGAGGCGGCGTTGCCAAATTCCGGAGCTTCCAGAACGGATTTGTATCGCTCGTGCAGGGCCAATTTGGCGGAGCGATGCCGATGACCTACGATGTGATCTCACTCGATACGAGGCTCGCGCGAACTCGGGTCAGCTATCCGACGGGTTACGCGTACGGCAACTAGAAATGCGGGAACAACTTTAACGATCTGAGGCTGTCTGAAAAGGCAGCCTCTTTTTTTATTTTTGGGGTGAAAAAAAAGTGCAAAATCATGCGCAGGCCTAATTGGGGTTCAAAAAGTGTGAAACGATTCACACTTTTCACAAAAAGCCCTGTTTGCGGCGTTATCAAACGCGAAAAGACTGGTTTGGTCAAAGGAGTTGGCCGCTCTGTCGTGCATAAATGCCTTGATTGGTAGAGTTATTTGGGAGATTGGTCGAAGGTGTTTTTGTGCAAAATCCTTTACCAATTTTGTCGCAAAACAGTACGCCAAAAATAGGTCAGCAGCCTCAGAGAAAAAGCCTTATTTCCTGCTAAGTGCCAAACACGAGACATCGTCTTTTTTCTTAGCACCCAACGTGAGATAATTTCGGCTCGACCGATGAGCGACAACAATACAAACACGCCGGCACCTGAGTCAGAGGGGATGACCGAAACTCCCGAATCGCTTGCCGAACCAGCGGCGATAGATGAGGCCGAAACCAAACCCGCGACAAAACAAACCAGCGTAGCCCGCTCTGCCGGTATCGTCTCGATCGCGGTCATGTTCTCGCGCGTTTTGGGTTTACTGCGTGAGGTCATCTTTGCCAAGTATTTTGGTGCCGGGTTTTTATATGACGCCTATGTCGTGGCGTTTCGTATCCCAAATGTCCTTCGCGACCTGTTTGCCGAGGGAGCTTTGTCAGTTGCTTTCGTTAAGGTTTTTACCGATTACCAGATAAACAAGGGCGAAAAAGAAGCCTGGCGGCTCGCGAGCCTGGTGCTCAATCTGCTTGCGGTCGTGATGAGCGTGATCTGCATCGTCGGCATCATATTTTCGAAGCAGTTCGTGGGGCTGATCGCAGATGGCTTCTCGCCTGAGAAAGCCGCACTTGCGACGACGCTGTCGCAGATAATGTTCCCGTTCATAATGCTGGTCGCTCTGGCGGCCCTGGCGATGGGGGTTTTGAATACTAAAGGCGTTTTTGGGGTTCCGGCTTCGGCCTCTACGGTTTTCAATATTGTCTCGATAATTGTGGGGCTCGGTGTAGCTTACTGGCTGAGCGGCGGTGGTTGGACCGAGTCAAATGACAAGACCGCTATCCCGGACTTCGCATCGCAATGGGCAATTATCGGGATGGCGATCGGAACTTTACTTGGCGGAGCTGCGCAGTTTTTGATGCAAATACCGTCGCTGATCCGCGTTGGCTTTCGCTTTACCCCGATACTCAGCTTTGCAGACGAAGGCGTTCGCAAGGTAATGGCCTTGATGGGGCCTGCGATAATCGGCACGTCGGCCGTTCAGGTAAACGTGATGATAAACACGTATTTCGTTGCTGGGATAGATGGGGCAAATAGCTGGCTCAGCTACTCGTTCCGGCTGATGCAGCTGCCGATCGGCGTTTTCGGAGTGGCTGTAGGAACGGCGGCAATTCCGGTGATGTCGCGTCTCGCGAGTGAAGGGAAAATTAAGGACCTTCGCGATACGATCTCTTCGTCGATGAATCTGGTCTTTCTGCTCACGCTGCCGTCGGCATGCGGGCTAATAATTCTGGGCGAGCCGATCGTTCGGATGATCTATGAACGCGGGAAATTCGACGCGATGGACACTAGTATGACGGCTGCCGCGCTGGCCGGGTACTCTGTCGGCCTTACGGGTTATGCCGCGATCAAGATCCTGTCGCCCGCTTTCTACGCCCTGAACGACGCCAAGACGCCGATGATCATAGCTCTCGCGTCGATCGGCGTTAACCTTATTGGTTCCTACTTCCTTCGCGAATGGCTCTCGAATTACGGCGTCACGCCCGAAACGCCGCGTGGATACGGCCATGTCGGCGTTGCCTTGGCCACGTCGATCGTTGCTCTCGTTAATTTCTTTGCCCTCGCATTGATCTTGCGTGGCCGCATAAAGCGGCTCAATGGCCGCAACATTATCTTTTCGTTCCTAAAGATCGCGGCTGCATCAGCAGTAATGTCCGTTGCTGCGTACGCGAGCTATCACGCTCTGCTCGGCCATTACGGCTCGGCGACGCTCGTGCTCAGAATAGTCGAGGCCTTCGTTCCGATCGCTGCGGGTGCGGTCTCATTCGTGATCGCGGCAAAACTATTGAAAGTAACGGAACTGGAGCAAGCCGTTGGGACGATTCGAAGAAAATTTGCCAGATAATGCGATCAAGATATGACAATTTCGTTTCATGTTCCGTGTCGTTCAGTGTGATCCGTGGTTAATTCTTTGGAATTTCACCACGGATCGCACGGAATAACACGGAACAAATCAAGATACCTTTCCAAGCGTTCTCATGATAAAACCCTTTAATTCCATTCACCCAAAGATCCACGAAACCGCCTTCGTGACCGACGATTCCGTCATAATCGGTGACGTTGAGATCGGTGAGGATGCGAGCGTTTGGTATGGGTCGGTGCTTCGCGGGGATGTGAATTATATTCGCGTCGGGGCACGGACTAATGTGCAGGACATGACGATGATCCATGTCAGCTCCAAAGGTTTGCCGACCATCCTCGAAGAGAACATCACCATCGGTCACCGTGTCACGCTGCACGCGTGCTATGTCGAGAGCGGTTGTCTAATTGGCATGGGAGCGATAATCATGGACGGGGCACGGATCGGCCGCAATTCGCTCGTCGGAGCGGGAGCGTTGATAACACCGGGCACGCAAATACCGCCAAATTCTCTCGTCGTCGGCTCGCCCGCCAGAGTAAAACGTGAACTCACTGCCGACGAACTCGCGATGCTGGAAAAGTCGTGGCGAAACTACGTTGAACTTAAAGATCAGTACTCCTGATCAGAAAAGATCCTGCCCGCGAAATACGCGAAAGTACGCGAAAAAAAGAAGAACTAAGGAAATGAACGAGGCAGCACTCGACTTGCTGCGAGTCGTTCTGGTTTCATCCCATTTCGCGTCATTTCGCGTCATTTCGCGGGCAAAAGCCCTAACTCGCGACCAAGATCAAGACGGATCTTCCCCGCGAAATACGCGAAAGTACGCGAAAAAAAGAAGAACTAAGGAAATGAACTAGGTAGCACTCGGTTTGTTGCGAGCCATTCTGTTTTCATCCCATTTCGCGTCATTTCGCGTATTTCGCGGGCAAAAGCCCTAACTCGCGACCAAGATCAAGACCGATCTTGCCCGCGAAATACGCGAAAGTGCGCGAAAAACAGAAGAACTAAGGCAGTGAATAAGGCAGCACTTGGCTTTGCTGCCCAGCCATTCCGTTTTCATCACATTTCGCGTCATTTCGCGTATTTCGCGGGCAAAAGCCCTAACTCGCGACCAAGATCAAGACCGATCTTCCCCGCGAAATACGCGAAAGTGCGCGAAAAACAGAAGAACTAAGGCAGCACTTGGCTTTGCTGCCCAGCCATTCTGTTTTCATCACATTTCGCGTCATTTCGCGTATTTCGCGGGCAAATCCCTAACTCGTGATCTGTGTCCATCTGTGGTCAAAATTTCTTTCTCTCCCTCTCTGCGGTAAAATAGCAGCATGGCAAGTACCAAAGCAGTCACTGGGATTCGTGATGTTGAAAAACGCGATCACGTGACGAGCGTTATTAAGGAAATTTGCGAGCGCTACGGTTTCGAACGACTTGAAAGCGGCGCTTCATTCCAGGTGAATATCGGCAGTGACGACAGTTCGATCGAGGCGAACGCGATACTTGCGGTGAATGAGACGCTTGAGCGGTTGGGCGTGCAGAATTTTGCGATCTATCTTAGTCACAGTGACGTGTTGGCGAGCATATTGGAGACGGTTCGCGTTCCCGCGAAACTGCGGCAGAAGACCTTTGCTGCTATTCGTGGCTTTAGCAAATTCAACATCGAGGGCTTTGTGGCGGAATTGCAGGAGGCCGGCGTTTCCGAAAATGCCTCGACCGTCCTTGCCGAGCTTTTCCTGACGACTGATGAGATCCTTAATCAGGAACGCGACATTAACCAAACCGTCGTCAGCAATTTGCTGAATATCGTTAACATCGACACGCTGACCGAGCTTGGCGCGATTCTTCGGTCGACGGGACGAAAGCCGGTCTTTATCGATCCGGCGTTGCCCTGCGAGTCGCCGTTTGACGAGGGAATTGTGATCGAAACCCGAACGTCCGGGCTGGATGTTCTCGGCGAGGGCGGCTGCATTGTCAGGTCGGACGATGAAACCGTCTTCGCGTTCTCGTTCGACATCGAAAACATCGTCGAACTGATGGCATCGTGAAAAGGATTTAGCCACTAATTACACGAATCTCCCGAATAAGAAAAGTCAATTTAGGCGGTGGAGCGGTAGTGGCTAAATTAAAATCTTCGCCGTGAAGCGGCGTAAGAAAATAGCCAGATGCGGAGCTTCTGGTTGTCGGCATTCCCTGAATCTAAGTGCGGTGAAGCCGCACCAGCTAATCTTACCGCATCTCCGACGCGGCGAGGTCACGCGACTACTTTACCAGAAGCTTCGCATCTGGCTATTTTCTGCGGCCGCTCCACGGCCAAGGCGGGACCGTTCAGACATCCTCATTACACAAATTTCACTAATAAGAATTCTGATTCGTGCTATTCGTGTAATTCGTGGCTAAAATGTTTTTTATGGCAAGTACAAACCCGGCCCGCGGAATGCGCGATTTCCTGCCCGCTGACGTCCGAAAACGCAACTACGTCATCGGCATCATCAAGGAAGTCTACGAAACCTACGGCTTTGAACCGCTCGAAACTCCGGCTGTCGAAAACATCGAAACTTTATTAGGCAAATACGGAGAAGAAGGGAATCAGCTTGTCTTCAAAATACTGAAACGCGGCGAGAAGTTGAGACAGGAGACAGGAGACGGGAGACAGGAGCTTAGAGAATCCGACCTTTCCGATCTTGCCCTGCGGTACGATCTAACCGTTCCGCTCGCGCGTGTCGTTGCGAATAACAAGAACGATCTGCCAAAGTTTTTTAAGCGATATCAGATACAGCCTGTCTGGAGGGCTGATCGCCCGGCTCGCGGGCGTTTTAGGGAGTTTTATCAGTGTGATGTTGATGCGATCGGCTCGAGTTCGATGGTCGTCGAGGGGGAACTTATTTCGGCCGTCAGCGAAATTTTGAAGAAGCTAGGATTCGACAATTTCACGATCCGCCTCAACGACCGACGCGTATTGACCGACATTCTCGACAAAGCCGGAGTTCCCGGCGAGCTCCATACCGAGGCTCTCGTGGCAATAGATAAGCTCGACAAGATCGGTGCCGACGGCGTTGCGGCGGAATTGAACTCTCGCGGGGTCTCAGACGAGGCGGCGACGATGCTTATGGAGATCTTCGCGAAAACGACTGAGATCCATAATCAGGAAAAGGATATTAACCCCACGATTCTTGCCAACCTCATCAATATCGTTAGCAATGAAACACTAACTGAGTTTGGCGAGATACTGAAATACGCCGAGATGTCTCCGATCCTCATAGATCCGAGTCTTGCTCGAGGACTTTCGTATTACACCGGAGCGATCATGGAGATCAGCGTCCCCGATCTCGCTGGCAGTCTCGGCGGCGGTGGACGTTACGACGGTTTGATCGGCATGTTTGGCAAGGAACAGATCCCCGCTTGCGGGTTTTCGCTCGGCCTCGAGCGCATTTTAGTTGTGATGGAAGAACGCGGGATGTTCCCGCCTGAGATCGCTGAATCGACGCCGGCCGACGTGCTGGTGACGATCGCGGGCAAAGAAACTATCGGCGATTCGCTGAAACTTGCATCCGAACTTCGTACGGCTGGCGTCCGCACGACCGTCTATCCTGAAGCTGATAAGCTTGGTAAGCAGTTCAAGTATGCTGATTCAATAAAAGTGCCTTGGGTGTGCGTTATCGGCGAAAGCGAGATAGCTGAGAACACGGTGACGCTTAAGAACCTGAGCACCGGTGAACAGAATACATATCCGCGGTCTGAGATAGCATCCAAGATAATATGAGTAACGCAAAACGCGGTATCGTCGCGGCAGCAGCAGTTCTGGTTCTGATCTTAACGTCTTATTTTCTATCGCACGCCAGCGTGGGATCTGAGGATTTGCCGAATTTCTTCCGTGTCAATGACAAACTAGCTCGCGGAGGGCAGCCTAAGGACGCAGGGTTTGCCGAGCTGAAGAAGCAAGGTTTCGCTACGGTCATCAGCCTTCGCGACGATGATGAACGAGCTCGCCGGGAAAAAGAAATCGCCGAGGCCGCCGGGCTGCGGTTCATCAACATGCCGCTCGCAAACTGGAGTCGTCCCAGCATAAAGGATATCGAGGCTATCGAGTCCGCGATCGATCTTCCCGAAAATCAACCGGTCTTCGTCCATTGCCGCCGCGGTGCCGACCGAACGGGAACGGTGATGGCTGTCTATCGCATCAAGCACGACGGCTGGAACGCCAAACAGGCCAGCGAAGAAGCCGAAAAATTCGGCATTGGCTGGTGGCAATTCCCCATGCGCGATTTTATTCAAGATTACTATCGCGATACGCAAAGTAAGACGGCACACGAATAATCTAACCAGGAACGCCAATGTACCGCAAACTCGAACCGAAGCTCATAACTGTTTTACGCGAGGGATACACGCTGAAACAGTTTCAGGGCGATCTTTTGGGCGGTTTGACGGTTGGGGTTGTGGCATTGCCGCTGGCTATCGCCCTCGCGATAGCGTCCGGCGTTAAGCCGGAGCAAGGGCTTTATACGGCGATCTTTGCGGGATTCGTGATCGCTGTACTCGGCGGATCGCGTGCGCAGATCAGCGGGCCGACCGGTGCGTTCATCGTCATCGTTTACGGCATCGTACAGAAATACGGCTACGACGGCCTGGTTGTAGCGACGCTGATCGCGGGCGTTTTACTGATAATTATGGGGCTCGCCCGAATGGGAGCCTTTCTCAAATTCGTCCCATATCCCGTCGTTATCGGATTTACATCGGGCATTGCTCTCATCATTTTTTCGTCACAAGTCAGCGATTTTCTCGGGCTGAAGATCGACAAAGTTCCGGCTGATTTTGTCGAAAAATGGATCGAATACGTTCGTCACGCTGCAACGATCGATCCATACACGATCGCGGTTGGAGCGGCTTCATTATTGATCATCATTCTATGGCCGAAGGTGACGCACCGCGTGCCCGGGCCACTGATCGCGATCCTCGTGGTGACGTTCGTGGTCCAGTATTTTCAAATACCGGTCGCGACGATCGAATCCCGATTTGGCGGTGTTCCGAACACATTGCCGATGCCGCATTTTCCGGTCGTGACATGGGCGATGGTCCAGGACATGTTCTCGCCGGCGATCACGATCGCGATACTTGCGGGCCTCGAATCTCTCCTTGCGGCTGTGGTCGCTGACGGAATGATGGGAACGCGCCATCGTTCGAACATGGAGCTTATCGCCCAAGGCGCGGGCAATATCGTCTCTGTGATGTTCGGCGGAGTTCCGGCAACCGGGGCAATTGCCCGAACCGCCACAAACATCAAGAGCGGCGGAACGACGCCCGTCTCGGCGATCATACACTGCGTATTTCTGCTCCTTGTGCTTCTGTTCATTGGCAAGTGGGCAGCGATGATCCCGATGGCCACGCTCGCGGCGATCCTGATCGTTGTCGCCTATAACATGAGCGAATGGCGGGAATTCAAGCATTTGCTCAGCAGTCCCCGAGGCGATATTGCCGTCCTGTTGGCAACTTTCTTTCTAACGGTATTCATTGAATTGACGGTCGCGATCCAGGTCGGGATACTTCTCGCTGCTTTCCTATTCCTTCAAAAGATGTCGACCGAAACGCACGTCGACCTGATAACTGAGAATCTAAAAGAGGATGAGGAGTTTCGGGGACGTGACATGGCGGGAATCGAGATCCCGAAGGGTGTTGAAGTCTTTGAGATCTATGGATCGTTATTTTTTGGTGCTGTCAGGCAATTCAAGGAGTCGATCCGTATAGTCGCGACGAAGCCTAAGGTTCTCGTCCTCAGGATGCGACAAGTCCCGACCATCGACGCGAGTGGCGTTCATGTTCTTGAAGAGCTGGCGAACGAGGCCGCCGGAAATGGCCAGGTGCTGGTATTTTCAGGGGTTTCCCGCGGCGTCTACAGAATAATGCGAAAGAGCGGATTCGTCGAAAGGGTCGGCAGAAAGAACTTTACACGCGACATATTTGCAGCACTGGAACTGTCCAAAACATATCTTGATGCGGCGGATATTGAGAGAACAAGATGACCGAAATTATCAGGAATTATCACTCAGACGCGATCCAATCGTTCGCAAACTATAAAAAATTGGCCGAGCGGGCGATCGAGCAGGTCAGCGATGAAGATTTCTTTGCCTTGATCGATCCTGAGGCGAACTCGATCGCGCTGATCGTGAAGCACATAGCCGGCAATTTGAGATCGCGTTGGACCGATTTTTTGACGACAGATGGTGAGAAAGACTTTCGCGATCGCGATTCCGAATTTGAGCTGACCGGTGATAGCCGCGAATCGCTGATGGCGTTTTGGGAATCAGGCTGGAAGGTTTTGTTCGATAACATCGAGCCGCTGACGGTGGAAGATTTTTCGCGAAAGGTAACGATCCGCGGCGAACCGCACTCGATCTGCGAGGCGTTGAACCGGCAGATGACGCATTATGCGTATCACATCGGGCAGATCGTTTTCCTGGCCAAACACTTTCGCTCGTCAGAATGGCGGACGCTTAGTGTTCCGAAAAACAGATCATCGGAATTCAATCAGTTTCTCGCCGACAAACAGGCCGCAGGCGAACTGAAGCTAAACCGGATGGAAGCTCCGCAGGATTTTGTTCAGAGGCAGGATAGAAAGAATATGAGCTGATCGGGCCACCGTTTAGCCCTGGCTGCCAATACCCGCGACACGGCGATCGGAAGAACTTATTGTGGTATTCTATAAATCCTGTATGAAGCCAATCTCAATTCTAGGCTCCACCGGTTCGATCGGCTGCAATACCCTCCAAGTTATCGAACATTTAGGCGACTTTCGCGTAGTGGCGATGGCCGCCGGGCGCAATATACTCAAATTTGCCGAGCAGATCGCGAGGTTTCAGCCGGAACTTGTATCCTGCCAGGACGCGGCATCCGCCGATCAGCTCAAATTGGAAATTGGACGGATCGGAGGCCGTATACCGCAGATCGAAGTTGGTGATGACGGGCTCGTTTCGGTAGCCACCCATCCTGACTCTGAGACAGCAGTTTCCGCAATTGTCGGGGCCGTCGGTCTCGTTCCGACGCTGCGGGCGATCGAGGCCGGAAAGCGAGTAGCTATAGCCAATAAAGAAACCCTGGTGATCGCCGGAGAGCTAATGACCGCCGCTGCCGCGCGTTCCGGTGCGGAGATCCTCCCGGTCGACAGCGAACACAATGCCATTCACCAATGCCTGCGGGGCGAAGATCCAACAGAGGTGAAACGCCTCATCCTGACCGCATCCGGCGGGCCTTTTCGTACGAAAACCAGAGAAGAAATAGAAGACGCCACGCGCGACGAAGCTCTCAATCACCCGAATTGGAAAATGGGCGACAAGATCACGATCGACTCGGCGACACTGATGAATAAAGGCCTTGAGGTGATAGAGGCGCGATGGTTGTTCGGCTTTGACGCCGATCAGATCTCGGTGATCGTGCATCCTCAATCCGTGGTTCATTCGATGGTCGAAATGATCGACGGCTCGATCATTGCTCAGATGGGCGTTACCGACATGAAGCATGCCATTCAATATGCTCTAACATATCCGTCTCGCCAGCAAAACTGCACGCCGCCGCTCGATCTCGCGACGCTGAGCCGCCTAGATTTCGAAGAGCCCGATCTCGATCGTTTCCCATGCCTCGGTCTCGCGTATTCGGCGCTTCGAACCGGCGGTACGATGCCCGCAGTTCTTAATGGAGCGAACGAGATAGCCGTTCAGGCCTTTCTCGATGGCAATATCAGGCTTAGTGAGATCGCCGCGATCAACCGAGCGGTGATGGATGAACACGAAGCTCGGCCTGCCGACAGCCTCGAGGCGATCTTGGAAACTGACACATGGGCCCGCTCACGCGCTATAATGAAACTCAGTAAAACGGTGGCAGCTAACTGAGTTTATCTGCAACCGGAACGTGTTAGTGTGTGTCTAACTGACAGCCTTTAGTAGGATTTATTGAAATGCCAGATATTCTGATCGCAGTTTTAGCTATAGTTTTCGTCCTCGGTGTTGCCATAAACATCCACGAGTTCGGCCATTTCATCGTGGCCAAGATCTTTGGGATGCGGGTCGAGGCATATTCTTTCTTTGGTTTGGGGCCGCGTTTATTCGGGGTCAAGATCGGCCACACGGATTACCGAGTGTCGGCGATCCCGCTTGGAGCTTATGTAAAACTCTATGGCGATGACGGAGCCGGGCCGCTTGAGGCTAAAGATAGCACGGCAGAACCAGTTCCGGATTCTGAGCTATACGAACTGCGTCCGCGTTGGCAAAAGTTCTTTGTGATGATCGGCGGACCGTTCATGAATATCGTGCTGGCTCTTGCAATACCGTTCACGTTGAACCTGATGTACGGAATCCCGGCTAATCCCGCTCCGATCGTCGGATTTGTTAAGACTGACGGTGCAGCGGCAAAAGCCGGACTTCAGGCGGGCGACCGAATCGTGAGTTTTGACGGCATCGAAAATCCCTCGTGGGACCGCATTCAGGACGATGCACTGCTCATCCCGGAAAAAGAAGTCTTGATAGCAGTTGAACGTAATGGACAGCGCAAAGATCTCAAGATCACCCCCTCGAAAGTAACTGAAAATGGCCAATCGGGCGGTTTTCTCGATATGGCACCTGATGCGGGAACTGAACCCGTAATTGTCGGCTCGATCGATTCGACGATGCCGGCTGGAGCGTCAGGGCTGCAAAAGGGCGACTGGATCACTTCGGTCAACGAAAAAGCCATTCGCAACAGCCAGGAGATGAAGATCCTGGTCGGCGAAGCGAAAGATCAGCCGATCAAGCTCGTCGTAAACCGCAACGGTCAACGCAGCGAGATCACGACCAGCGCTGTCCAGAAGGACGGCGAATGGCGTATCGGCATCGGTTTCGACTCGTCTCTAATGGTGACGCGAGAACCGGTCGGCGTTGTCGGAGCGTTTAGCGAAGCGGTCAATCAAAACCTGCGAATTTTACGTCTCACCGGCAAAGCCCTCGGTCAGGTTGGAACGGGCGAACGCTCGGCGCGCGACACAGTTTCGGGCCCGATCGGAATCGGCCAAGTCATTGTAACGACAGTTTTTGCGAGCGGATTTTTCGGGCTGCTTTCGGTTTTGATGTACATATCACTTAGCCTTGGCGTGATGAACCTGCTGCCTATTCCGATGCTCGATGGCGGACAGATCATGGTTCTCGGTATCGAGAAAGTAATGTCCTGGTTCGGTAAAACCCTGTCGATGGCGGCGAAAGAGAGAATCCAGCTAAGCGGCCTCGCGATCGTCCTGTTGCTGATGGTGACGGTTATTTTCTTTGACGTATCTAGGTTGATCGGAAGATAGTCGGAACGCAGGCTGCCAGCCTGCGAGTTTGTAACATAATATTTTGGAGAAACGCAGGCTGGCAGCCTGCGTTCCGTTATATGAAACGAGTTTCAAGACCAGTAATGGTTCGCGACATTCAGATCGGCGGTGGAGCACCGGTCGTGGTGCAGTCGATGACGAAGACCGACACGACTGACGTCGACGGAACTATCCATCAGATCGAGGAAATGGTCACGGCCGGCTGCGAGATCGTCCGAATTGCGGTGCCTGACGATGATGCGGCGGCGGCGATGTACGAGATACGCAAACGCACCAATGTGCCGATCGTCGCGGACATTCATTTTCATTACAAACTCGCGCTCAAAGCTCTTGACGCAGGAATCGATAAACTCCGTCTGAATCCCGGAAACATCGGGTCGATCGACCGCGTCCGTGAGGTCGTGCGCGCCGCGGAGGCTCGTAAAGTACCCATCCGCATTGGTGTTAACGGTGGTTCGCTCGAAAAAGACCTCCTCAAAAAATACGGCACTGCGACACCCGAGGCAATGGTTGAAAGCGGCATGCGCCATGTCCGCATTCTCGAAGATCTTGGCTTTTCCGACACGATCATCTCGCTCAAAGCGTCCGATGTAAACCGCATGGTCGCGGCGTACCGTTTGATGGCGGAAAAGGTCGATTATCCGCTGCATCTCGGCGTGACCGAGGCCGGAACGCCATTTGGCGGAACGATCAAGTCCGCGATCGGGCTTGGAATACTCCTTCACGAAGGGATTGGCGATACGATCCGTGTTTCTCTGGCGGCAGAACCACACGAGGAAGTTCGCGTGGGCTGGGAAATTCTCAAATCACTCGAACTCCGCAAACGCGGCGTCACAGTCGTTGCGTGTCCGACCTGCGGACGGCTCGATATCGATAATTTCGTCGAGATCGTTACCGAGGTCGAACGCCGCCTCGCCCACGTCGAGGAACCGCTCCATCTTTCAATAATGGGTTGTGCCGTCAACGGTCCCGGCGAAGCCCACGATTCGCAGCTCGGCATCACCTTCGGCCGCCAGGTCGGCATGATCTTCAAAGACGGCGTCCCGATGCGAAAGGTCGCTGGAGCTGACATCGTTGAGGAATTTGTAAAAGAGGTCGAAATTCTGAGAAAAGAAGGTGCGGGTGCGAAATCACTGCTCGAAGCGAAACCGCTAGTTCAGATCACTTAAGAAATTTTTAACGCAAAGTCGCGAAGACGCAAAGGAAGGATGTAGAAGCTAATTTGTAGCGGCCTTCTTACCTTTGCGTTTTTTGTTTCTCTGCGACTTTGCGTTAAAAAAAAGCTCGTTGTCCTGACGTTAAGCTATCAAGGAAAAAGGATCGTCAGCGGCCACGCAGGAATGTTTCTCAATACGCCAAATGTCACCAGGACGACCATAAAAGCGTACATGAACTTAGGCCGGGTCGGCCACATGTAGAGTCCACGGCCGCGAATTGCCAGTAAGACAAGCGAAACCGTCACCCAACCACAGATCAAAGCCCATAACGGGATCAATGCATTAAAATCGAGGGCCGTGATGATATCGCCGCGAAATAATGCGTGAAACCCGCGCGTCAATCCGCATCCAGGACACGCACAGCCCGTTAATGCGAACAGCGGACAAACGGGAAAAAGACTAGCTTTGGCTGGGTCAAAATACGCGACCGCTCCCGATCCAGCAACCATAACAACGGCCCCGAGGCCCGCGACTATTCGCTCGGTCATCGGACTGAGATCGATCGCTGGAATGTTCTGTTCAGCCTGCATGTTAATTAGACGCCATCGAAACGAATAGTGCGTCCGCGGCGATCTTCCGATTGATATTGACAGCAAAATTCTCTCGCATCGTGTCGATGTCGGCAAGCCACGAGGGGATGTTGTCTGCTTCCGGCCGGCGAGCGAGGCCACCGAGACGATCAGACAGATCGGAGTTAACCACTCGCAGATCATCGCCGCTGACACGCAGCGTCCATACGTCGTGGAGAAGCGATGCGAGAACGTCGATACTTTCTTCGAAGGTATCCTTATTCTTAGCGTCATTAATCTCTTCTGAGATGCGAAGCAGAGCCGCACGGTCGCTCGTTTCCAGAGCATTAGTCACAACTGCGAGCATGCGGTCGCGCCTTTGGCGAAATTTCTCGATATTTATCGCGACGGCTCTGCCAGTGCTGCCGCGTGAAAGCCGGGCGGCGAGTTTGGCTTCGTCGTGGGTGAAGGCACGGTCGGCGATCAGGTATTTTTCGATCTCATCGGTGCCAACCGGAGCGAATCTTAGCATCTGGCAGCGAGAACGTATGGTCGGCAGCATAGAATCGGCTCGTGAGGTAACAAGGAAGATATGCGATCCTGCAGGCGGCTCCTCCAACGTTTTGAGCAGGGCATTTGCCGACGGATCGTTCATCTTGTCGGCATTATCGATGATGAAGAACCGGGATTGAGCTTCGTACGGGCGAAAGTTGGCTTCGGATTCAAGATGGCGGATCGCGTCGACTGAGATGTTTCGGTTGTAGGCGATGACCATTCCGACGTCGGGGTGATCTGAGAAAATGACGCGTTTGTGGGCGTCTTTGTCGTCGGGTTTGGGGAAGGCGAAGGTTCCGGCACGGCGGCACGCCGGACAGTCACCGCACGCCTCACCATCGGTAAGATCTTGGCAGATCAGCGAACGGCACAGCTCGATCGCGAATTGCCGCTTACCGATTCCCTCGTCGCCAGCAAGCAGCATGGAATTCGGCACACGTCCCTTGGCGATCAGATGCCGCAGGGTTTGTTTGACGTGTTCGTTTCCGACGAGATTTTTGAACATCCAGAATGGTTAGCCGCGAGAAGGCACAAAAAGCACAAAAAAGTTTACAACTATTGGGCCAACATATTGTTGACGATCAATTTCACTTTCTCATGGATCTTTTCGATAGATCCGGAAGCATCCACGACCTTAAACCTATCAGGCTCGCGCTCCGCGATACCGAGGTATGAATTCCTTACCCGAGTATAAAACTCGGCGGTCTCGTCGTCCATTCGGTTACGTTTGGCGTGCACTTCGTCGCGAGCGGCCATGCGGTTGATGGCTTCGCTAACGTCGATGTCGAAAAAGAGAGTGAGATCGGGTTTTAGGCCACCGGTGGCAAGGTCGATGACTTGTTGAACTTTATCTTCCGGAAATCCGCGGCCGGCTCCCTGATATGCGAATGTCGCGTCCGCATAGCGATCTGAGATGACAACGCGGCCATTTGCGATCGCGGGTTTTATAAGAAATTCGACGTGTTGGGCCCGGTCAGCGGCAAATGACAGCAGCTCGGCCATTGGTGCGACTTGTTCGGTTGTCTCGAGGAATGCTTCACGCAAGGCTCTGCCGAGTGCGGTACCGCCGGGTTCGCGGGTGATGACGAGGTCAACGCCGTTATTGCGTAGAACAGCCTCCAGCATTTTCAACTGTGTCGATTTGCCGCTGCCGTCGATGCCCTCAAAGGTAATGAATTTGCCGTTCAAGCCGAATGGTGTTCAGGTGCGGGCCGCCGCTCCTGCGATATCGAGGAGATCGCATGCTTGAAGATCAATACATCAGGGCCGCCGACGTCCAGCAAGACCGAAAATTTATCAAAGCTCTTAATGCGCCCGGAAACGGTAGCCCCCTGAAGGAGATGAATTACGACCGTTATCCGCTCGCGGCGAGCTGAGTTTAGAAAGGCATCCTGAATGTTCTGGGCAGCCTGCTTTTCCATAACAATTCCTCAAGTCTAAGTTTTCTAGTAAGGGAACCCGCTGAGATTATACCAAATAATCTCAAGACGACAATCTTTTTCGTCAGAGCGGTTCTAAAACCACGAAATAACACGAAAACAAGTGCTATCTTTTTCGTGTCATTTCGTGGTTCCACCTTCCTTCCCGGTCAGCTCGAAAAGTTTGCTGATGATCGCCGGGTCAGTCCCAAAACCAGCAAGCCAGATAACGCCCGGCTCGCGTCTGAACCACGTCATTTGCCGTTTGGCATAATTGCGAACGTCCTGTTTTGATCGCTCGATAGCAGATTCCAGGGTTCGCTCACCCCGAAGAAACTCACAAACCCGGCGATACGCGTGAGCGCCGAGTGCATTCCCTCTATCTGTTACGCCGTCTGCAAGTAACTGTTTCACTTCATTTACGAGCCCTGCTGCAAAATGCAGTTCGGCCCGGGCATTAATTTTTTCATACAATTCGGCTCGCGGCGGATCGAGTACTAAAATGCTCAGCCGATCCGCAAATTCAGGAGGCTCTGGCAGATTTGACTGCTGTTTGGAGAGAGGCTCGCCAGTTTGAAAATAAACTTCGAGAGCACGGATCACGCGAATGTAATCGCGAGGTTCGAGCTTTTCGGCAGTTTGTCGATCGACGCGAGTAAGCATGCGATGAAGATGCTCAGAACCGTGATCTTTGTGGATCGTTCGGAAACGCTCACGCAATTCTGTATCGGTTTTTGGACTCTCAAACAATGGCTGACGCAGGGTACGGAGGTAAAATCCTGTTCCGCCAACCAGGATCGGAACCTTGCCGCGAGATTCTATCTCGTAGATCTTCGCTGCCGCATCGCGGGCCCAATCGCCCGCGGTGTAATCGATATTCGGATCCACGTAGCCGATCAAATGATGCGGCACACCTCGCATTTCTTCATCGCTGGGTTTGGCGGTAGCAAGCTGAATTCCCTGATAGATCTGCACGGAATCGCAATTGATCACCTCGCCACCAACACGAAGAGCAAGCTCAACCCCGAGAGCGGTTTTGCCCGACGCCGTTGGACCTGCGATCACGAATATCGCCTGCGATCGTTTGTTCGAATCCCCCATCTAGTTCAGATTAGCATGATTAGCTATCTCGTTTGAGCTCACAGCTATTAGCTAATTTCGAGATAATCGTGTTACAAGATAATGCCAATCCAAAAGGGTCATATGCTCCGATATATTATTTTCCTGATCCTCCTTTCGGGTCCAGTTTTTGGACAGATCACTCAACGAAATCTGCTCGCAACACGTTACAAGCTCGAAGACGTAAAAGCCAGCCTTATCTCAAAGGCGGCGTGGAAGCCGTACCCGAAAACTCCGGCCGAATGGAAGGCCCGCGTGCCGCAGACCCTGCTAGACGAGATCGTGAAGAAAGGTGAGCAGGCACTCGCCAAAGAGATACCGCAGATCCCGGCAACCCTGATCCTCGAATATGTGAGAAATGGCGATCGCGGCCGGTTTGAGGCCAAGTCGTTTGGTCGCCGTAATCAGTTGATGGATCTCGTCTTAGCAGAATCGATCGAGAACAAAGGCCGATTTACCGATGCAATTGCGAATTACGTCTGGGCCATATGTGAAGAAACGTATTGGGGCGTTCCGGCTCATCTCGCCGTACAAAAGGCAAGAAGTGGTTTGCCGGACGCTGACGATCCAACGGTCGATCTATTTGGCGCGGAAACTGCGGCGACGCTCGCGTTAACCGATTATTTCGTTGGCGAAAAGCTCGACAAAGTTTCTCCTTTGCTGCGAAAACGCATTTACTCCGATGCGTACAGCAAGATCTTTGAACCGATCAAACAGGCAAAACGCTACAACTGGCTAGACGCCACAACGAAGGTCAATAACTGGAACCCGTGGATCATGTCCAACCTGATGACCGCCAATCTCCTGCTCGAACCGGACGAGGCAAAGCGGGCGGAAAACCTTTATCAGTACATGAAATGGCTCGATATCTACATCAACGGCCTCGGCGAAGATGGCGGTTGTGACGAAGGGCCGAGCTACTGGTTCGCGGCGGGAGGCAGTGTATTTGATTCGCTTGAGGTGCTAAAAAGTGCGACCAACGGCCGCGTCTCGATCTACGATAACCCGTTGATCAAAAAGATGGCGTCCTACATCTACAAGATGCACATCGCGGATAATTATTTCGTTGATTTTGCTGATGCAGATCCGAAATTCAGCGGTGATGGTCTGCTGCTTTATCGATTTGGAAAAGCGATCAAGGGCGAAAAGCTGAGTGAATTTGGCCAATATCTCTATTCTAGAAACAAGCTAACGATCGGCGAGGGCTTTCAAAAACCACGACGGATCGATAATTATCTGACGGTGAAAGACCTGCCAAGCGCGACAATCTCTTACACACCGGTTACAGACGCATGGTTCTCGGACATCGAGGCAATGACGGCCAGAACCAGATCCGGTCTCTTCCTAGCCTCACACGCCGGGCACAATGACGAAAGTCACAACCACAATGATGTTGGCGACTTTATCGTTTATTTAGGGAACGAGCCAGTGATTATCGACACCGGACGCGGCAACTACACCTCAAAAACGTTCTCATCAAAACGCTACGAGCTGTGGTTCACGCAATCCGAATATCACAACCTGCCGATCATAAACGGCTTCGGCCAGAAAGCTGGCAAGGTTTTCACAGCCTCAAACGTTAAGCACTCATCGGATGACAACGTTACATCCCTCTCGATGGATATTTCGAAAGCCTATCCCAAAGAAGCTGGGATAAATTTCTGGAACCGAACCGTAAAACTCGATCGTGAGGCCGACACTGTAGTTATCGTTGATGATTATTCGATAGCAAAACCTGTTTCGTTGCAGCAAGTTTTTATGACGGTATGCGATGGTGATATCTCGGAGCCAGGCAAGATCAGACTTACCATGCCTAGCGGAAAAGTCGTCGTCCTGAGTTATGATGCGAATGCCTGGGCTGTATCTGCGTTAGAAAAACCGTCTATGGAAGGCCCCGAATACAGCAGCTTTAAGTCAAAATGGAATGATCGGACAATCACCAGGATCGTGCTCACAGCAAAAAACTTGAAGCCAGCGACGAACATCAAATACTCCGTCTCAGTTTCTAAATAAACCGCAAAGTACGTTGAGAAATTGATAAGTTCTTGAGGATTAAGTGGTACTGGGGACGGGAATCGAACCCGTACGTCCCTAAGGACACAGGATTTTAAGTCCTGGGCGTCTACCAATTCCGCCACCCCAGCAACCGTGTTAAGAGATTACCACGAGTAGGAAGTCATTGTCAGTTGTCTTGGGTCACTTGTCAGTGAAGTCGGAAGTCCAAAGTCCTGAAACCAGTGATCAAATTCATGCTAATTCGTGTATATTCTAGTTGATGGATCAACTTGCTTGGATACCGTGGCTTGTTTTGGGTGTCGTGCTGATCGTGGCGGAGATATTTACGCTTGGGTTTGTGCTGCTTTGGTTCGGTATCGGAGCGATAGCTGCAGCTCTGGTCGGCGTGCTTGGTGGCGGGTTGTTCTTGCAGTTTCTTGTATTTGCGATAACTTCGATCAGCCTGACGGCAATGTCTAGGACGATCTTCTCGGCCTACTTTTCGCACGATGACAAGAATGCTATGAAGTCCGGCGTTGATGGCCTGCCCGGAAAGGTTGGAACGGTGTCGGAGGCGAGCAAAGGGGCGCTGAACGAAGCAGCCGTAAAAGTTTATGGTTCGACGTGGACCGCCTATCCGATCGAGGGCGAAACAGATTTGATCCAGGGCGAAAAGGTCGAAGTGGTTGAAGTTAGAGGCTCGTCGATCTACGTTCGACGGGTGACGAATGAACTTCCCGAGTGGCGCAACGAGAATTAATCCTCGAGCCTGCGGTTCATGATCTCGGTCGTATCTTCATCACCGAGGTCCTGATCTGCAGTATCGTGGATGCCGCCGAGATCTATGAGTTCGAGCTTGACGCCTTCTTCAACCGGTTCAGAGAGACCCTCGCCAGTGAATTTAGCGATGACGACCGTGATGTTGTCTTCACCACCATTCTGATTGGCGAGTTTAACGAGTTCCGCACAAGCATTCTGCAGTCCATCTTGATTATCGAGAACGATCCGCTGCATGTCTGTCGCGCCTACCTTATTTGAGAGGCCGTCGCTGCAGAGAATAAAAACATCATTCCTACAAGGCGTAACCCGCGCAGAGACAGGGTATATCTCGTTCTGGGCACCAAGGGCTTGGAGGATCACGTTTTTAAGTGTGTGTGTTTCAGCTTCTTCAGGCGAAATTTGGTGAGCGTCGATCAGCTGTTGGACAAGCGATTGGTCTTTAGTAACCTGATAGATCTTGCCGCTGCGGACAAGATAGGCGCGGCTGTCACCAACTTGAATAATGTCTGCTGACGAAGGCGTAACACCTATCCCGGTAAAAGTCGCTCCCATGCCCTGAAACTGTGGGTCGGTCCGGCCTTGCTGGTGAATGAGATAGTTGGCGAAAACGGTGGCGTTGTAGAGTTTGCTGATGAGGTAGTGGTCCTGTTCCTCCGGCGTTAACGTTTGATCCGAATCCTCGTCGAGCATCTTTTCGCTCACCGTTTCGACCGCCATTGTGCTCGCGACCTCGCCGGCTAAAGCTCCGCCCATACCATCAGATACCGCCATAACAACGCCGTTAGCGGTCACGTCGAACTTCTGGCTTTCGATGACAAATTCGCCGTCCTCCTGCGAGCTCGTCCACGCCTTGGCGTCCGAGATGTTTAGCAGAAGGTAGTTGTCCTCGTTTCCTTTTCGGACGCGTCCGATGTGCGAGGCGGCGTGTGTCTCAACAGTAAACATAGATATCAGTTTCGAGTTCCGGTTCCAAGTTAAATCAAATTAGCACGAATTCCACAAACTCGGAACCTGAAACTTGGAACTTTGAACCTAAGTAAGTGCCTGATCAAGATCTTCCAGAATGTCTTCGACATCCTCGATCCCGACCGAGATTCGTACCAGGCCGTCAGTAATTCCTAGTTTAGCACGCGTTGCCTCAGGAATGGACGCGTGTGTCATCGAGGCCGGATGCGAGATCAGGCTTTCGACGCCGCCGAGGCTTTCACCCAGCGTGCAGAGCTTAACGCCCTCTAAAACTTTTCGTGCATTATCGAGCGAACCTGTTTCGAACGAAACCATTCCGCCGAAGCCCGTCTGCTGGCGTTTTGCCAGTTCGTGCTGCGGATGTGAGGCGAGCCCGGGATAGTAAACTTTTTCAACCTTCGGATGCTCGGCAAGGAAGTTTGCGACCATACGGCCGTTCTTATCGTGTGCTTCCATGCGGAGGGCAAGCGTTTTTGTTCCGCGCAGAACCAGAAACGAATCCATTGGTGACAAGATCGCTCCGATCGCGTTCTGCACAAATCCGATCCATTCTGCGTCTTTCTCATCGTTGAGAGCGACAAAGCCGCCCACGCTGTCCGAGTGGCCGTTCAGATATTTAGTAGTGGAATGAACCACAATATCGACACCAAGATCGATCGGCCGCTGAAAATATGGCGACATGAAAGTGTTGTCACAGACGACCTTCGCACCATTTGCATGGGCAAGGCCGGAAACACCCTTCAGGTCTGTGATGGTCATGATCGGGTTTGTCGGCGTTTCGACAAAGACCATTTTCGTGTTCGGCTTGAATGCTTTTTCGAGATTCGAGAGATCCGAAGTGTCGGCGAGGTCAAATTCGATGCCGTAATCTTTCAGAATGCGGTTAAAAAGCCGGAACGTTCCGCCGTAGGTGTTGTCGCCGAGGATGACGTGATCGCCTGCTTTTACGAGCTTTAGCGTCGTGTCGATCGCGGACATTCCTGACGCAAAGGCGAAGCCGAATTTGGCGTTCTCGAGAGCTGAAATGTTTCTTTCTAATGCCGAGCGGGTCGGGTTTTGGGTTCGAGCGTATTCGTAACCGCCAGTCGGTTTGCCGAGGGCTTCCTGCTTGTAGGTAGATGTCTGGTAGATCGGAACGCTGACCGCCCCCGTGGCAATGTCAGGTTCGTTGCCTGCGTGAATGGCGACGGTCGAAAATCCCATAATGAAAAAAGCCGCTATTATCGGCCAAGCTAAACCTATAAAATCTCAGTTTAACGAACAATTATCGTAGCTTGACGCGGTATAAAATGCAAACACGTTACGCAGTGGCGAAGTGTGATGCAATGCCGGTCTTTTGTTCATATTCGGTGATCTTGCCCTCGTTTTGCAGCGTCAGGCCAATGTCGTCTAGCCCGTTGAGCAGGCAGAAGCGACGGAATTCGTCGATCTCGAATGAAGCATTGAGGCCGTGATCGTCGGTGACGGTTTTGTGTTCGAGGTCGATGGTGAGTTTGTAATTATCGAGCGTTTTCGCTTTTTCGACGATGCCCTCCACGACCTTTTCATCCAGACGAACCGGCAGAAAGCCGTTCTTCAGGCTGTTATTAAAAAAGATATCGCCAAAGCTCGGAGCGATCACTGCCCGAAAGCCATAATCCAGCAGACTCCACGGAGCATGCTCACGCGACGATCCGCAGCCGAAATTTGCTCCGGCAACAAGGATCGAAGCTCCGGCGTATTTTGGATCGTTGAGAACAAAATCCGCCCTCGGCGAACCATCCGGGTTCAACCGCCAGTCATTAAACAAAAACGCGCCGTAACCCGTGCGTTCGATGCGGGTGAGGAATTGTTTTGGGATGATCTGGTCGGTGTCGATATTCGTCTGAAACAAAGGAGCGACCAAGCCTTCGAATGTCGTGAATTTGTCCATAGTATTTCACCGCCACGTTGCAGAGGAAGTATTTACAGGGATGAAGGGGATAAAGTGGATGCTGCAGAAGAGTTGTTTGAGCATGGAGGGTTTTCGATATCTCCTCCATCCCTTTCCCTGTAACTTCCTCCCTAGTCATTAAACTTCCAATCCCGCACATCCACAAAATGCCCTGCGATCGCCGCTGCGGCGGCCATCATGGGTGAAACGAGGTGTGTGCGTCCGCCGCGGCCCTGGCGGCCTTCGAAATTGCGGTTGCTGGTCGATGCGCAGCGTTCGCCCGGTTGGAGTATGTCTTCGTTCATGGCGAGGCACATCGAGCATCCGGCGTCGCGCCATTCGAAACCGGCGTCGGTGAATATTTTCGCCAAACCTTCCTCTTCAGCCTGCCGTTTTATCTGCATCGAGCCGGGAACGATCATCGCGTTCACGCGGCCGCTGACGCTGTAGCCTTTCGCGACTTTGGCGGCTTCGCGGAGGTCTTCGATGCGGGAATTTGTACACGAGCCGATGAATGCACGGTCGATCGCGATCTGGTCGATCCGCTGCGAAGGCTCAACGCCCATATACTGATACATCCGCTCGAACGACTTCGCCTCATTTTCATCGCGTGCATCGCTCAGATCGGGAACAGCGTCGCTGACCTTAACCGACATATCCGGCGAAGTTCCCCACGTGACATATGGTTCGAGCGAAGCGGCGTCGATCTCGACGGTCTTGTCGAAATGAGCACCTTCGTCGGTCGTGAGTGATCTCCAATCTTCGACCGCCGCTTCCCAGTTTTTCGGAGCGAATGGTTTGCCCTTGATGTATTCGAATGTCGTCTCGTCCGGAGCGATCAATCCAGCTTTTGCGCCGCCCTCGATGCTCATGTTGCAGACGGTCATGCGGCCTTCCATCGAGAGGCTGCGGATCGCGGAGCCAGTGTATTCGATCACGTGGCCGACACCGCCGTTGGCTCCTATCTCGTTGATAATGCCGAGGATAACGTCTTTTGACGTCACGCCGAAGGGAAGCTCACCTTCGACGTTGATGCAGAAATTCTTTGACCTATCCTGCTGCAGACACTGCGTTGCAAACACATGCTCGACCTCGCTAGTGCCAATTCCAAAGGCAAGCGCTCCAAAAGCACCGTGCGTCGAAGTATGCGAATCGCCGCAGACGATCGTCATTCCGGGCTGCGTCAGGCCTTGTTCCGGGCCGAAAACGTGGATGATCCCTTGTTCGATTCGGTCGAGATCATAGAGAGCGACGCCGAATTCTTTGCAGTTTTCGCGTAAGGTCTTGACCTGCTGCGCGGCGATCGGATCTTTGAACGGCAGATTGCGGTTGATCGTCGGGATGGCGTGGTCGATCGTGCCGAACGTGAGTTCCGGACGTCGAAGTTTCCGCCCCGCGAGCCGTAATCCCTCAAAAGCCTGAGGGCTGGTCACTTCGTGGATCAAGTGCAGATCGATGTACAGGAGCGAAGGTTTTCCTGCCTCGGCGTGGACCAGATGGCGGTCCCATATCTTGTCGTAGAGGGTTTTCATATGAAACTGTACACCAGCGTTCAATTCATTAGCCGTCTCACTTGCGTGGACAAAGTGAGACGGTTTAACTGCCTTATCCACTTGCATTTACAGCCAGAAATCGTCTCATTTGGAAAAAACACTAGCTCGTCCGGGTTGGGGCACGGCCATGCTTAGATCTGAAGTTAATTCTGACAAAATTCTCGCAGTAAGACATATGAGAAACAATGTATCATATATGATACAACATGTCAACTCTCAATTAGGCCGCTTGAGTCGCCCTTGCTCATGCGCGGGCTTTTGCATTCAATTAAACCGCGTGATACGCGTTATTCACGTTTGCAAATTCGACGGCACGGCTGGCGACCATTGCGCCCATTTCGGTGGTCGAATTTACTACTTTTCCGCCGGCTCCGGCGATGTCTGCGGTGCGGTGGCCTTTTTCGAGTACCCAGTTTATAGCTTTTTCTATCGCAGCCGCCGCCAATTCATTTTTGGCTGTGTATCGCAAGAGCATCGCCGCTGACGCTATCGCGCCGAGCGGGTTGGCGATGTTCTTGCCGGCAATTTCAGGTGCCGAGCCGTGGATCGGTTCGTAAAAATCGACCTTTCCGCCGATCGTTGCGGACGGAAGCATACCGAGCGAACCGGTCAGAACGGCGGCTTCGTCTGAGAGGATGTCACCGAAAAGATTTTCCGTCAGGATCACGTCGAACTGCTTCGGATCGGTTACGAGATGCATCGCACAGGCATCGACAAACAGGTGATCGAGAGCAACGTCGGGATATTGCTCAGCAACCTTGGTAACGGTTTGACGCCAGAGGCGTGAGGCTTCGAGGACGTTTGCTTTATCGACCGAGGTAAGTTTTTTGCGGCGGCCGCGAGCTGATTGGAAAGCAACGTGGGCCACCCGTTCGACCTCGGTGACGGAGTAGCGCATCGTGTTGTAGCCTTCGGTATTATCTTCGTTGAAGCCGCGTGGTGTGCCGAAGTAAAGCCCGCCGAGCAGTTCGCGGACGATGAGCAGGTCGGTCCCTTCGAATATCTCGCGGCGCAGCGGTGAAGAATCGATCAGTGCCGGAACGGCCGCAGCCGGGCGAAGATTGGCAAATCCGCCGAGGGCCTGGCGAAGTTTCAACAAGCCGATCTCGGGCCGATGTTCGGGCAAGAGATGGTCAAATTCCGGAGCTCCGACCGCACCGAGCAGAACGGCGTCGCTGCTGATGCAAGCGGCTTCGGTCTCGGCAGGGAATGGCGAGCCGGTCGCCTTGATCGCGGAACCGCCGATCAGATGTTCTTCGGTCTCGATGGAGATCTCAAACGCAGCTGCAACCTCAGTCAAAACATTGACCGATTGCCGACAAACTTCAGGCCCAATACCGTCACCCGGCAGGATCGTGATCTTCATATATTCAATACGCAGTGTTTATAAGAAAACTCGCAAATCTGCATTGCGGAAACCACAGATGAACACGGATGAACACAGATAGGGGAGATAAGTTCCAACTCTCTTTTCTTATCTGTGTTTATCTGTGTCCATCTGTGGTTAAAAGCTCTTAAGCAGCGATCGCCACTGGCCCGCGAGCTGGAGCGAGGGCCATTAGGTCCTGGTCGTACACGTTCTTTTTGCGGTCTGCCAGGGCGATGAAACGCGGGTAGATGCTGGCGATCTCGCTGTCGTTCAGGTTGAACCCGAGAGCTTCGTACCGGGCGATCAGCGCGTGGCGGCCAGAGTGTTTACCGAGGACGATGCTGTTTTTCGGCACGCCGACCGATTCAGGCGTCATTATCTCGTAACAAAGCGGGTTGCTCAACACTCCATGCTGATGAATGCCGGCCTCGTGGGCAAAAGCATTACGTCCGACTATCGCCTTGTTCGGCTGGACGCCGAAGCTGACGATGGAGGAGAGCAGTTGGCTCGTCGGATAAAGCTCGGTCGTGACAATGTTGTTGCTGTACGGCATCTTGTCCGCACGAACGGTCATTGCCATTATCAATTCCTCAAGCGAAGCGTTGCCCGCACGTTCACCGACGCCGTTGATGGTGCATTCGACCTGCGTGGCTCCGGCTTCGATCGCGGCGAGGCTGTTGGCGACGGCGAGGCCGAGATCGTTGTGACAGTGGACGCTGATGGTTACGTCTTTATCACCGACCACGCGTTCTTTCACGGCGGCGATCAACGCGGCGTACTCATTTGGCAGCGTGTAGCCAACCGTGTCGGGAACGTTCAGAATGGTCGCACCGGCATCGACGGCAGCATTAAAGACCTGACAAAGAAAATCGACATCGCTACGGGTTGCGTCCTCGGCCGAAAATTCGACTTCATCGGCGCATTCGCGAGCAGCGGCAACGGCGTGCGAAGCCATCTCAATGACCTCGTCCCGGCTCTTTTTCAACTTGTATTGGAGATGAATGTCAGACGTCGCGACAAATGTGTGAATGCGGGCACGTTTGGCTTTCTTCAGTGCATTTGCTGCACTGTGAATATCAGAGGTGACCGTGCGGCATAATGCGGCGATCGTCGTATTGCGGCATTCTTCCGCGACGGCAACGACCGATTTGAAATCGCCTTCGGATGCGAAGGGGAATCCGGCTTCGATCACATCAACGCCGAGCTTTTCGAGCTGGCGGGCCATAGATATCTTTTCCTCAAGGTACATAGAGCAGCCGGGTGACTGCTCGCCATCACGCAGCGTTGTGTCGAAGATCGCGATTCTCGTGTTACTCATAGTATTTTTCTCCTGAGGTTGAGGCGGCAAAAGCGCAGGGTTTGCCGCCACATAGCCTGATGTTATACAACCGCAATATAATAAGTCAATATTATGTTACTGATATTTGCATAATGTCTAGTTATGAAATTATAATTTCATGGTGCGTTGCGGCCCTGCTCAGGTTTGCGCTAGGGCGATTTAGCAATACACTGGCATATATAGAAAAAGTTTGACTCTCTCCGCCGGGACGCGATGGATATTAACCAGCTTGAAGTTTTAGTGACAGTCGCTCGCGAGCGAAGTTTCTCGCGAGCAGCCGAAGTTCTGAATCGAACACAGCCCGCGATCAGCCAGGCGATACGCCGCCTCGAAAGCGAGATCGGCGAAAAGCTCTTTGACCGCTCTTCGAAGGATGGAACACTTACGTTTGCAGGCGAAGTTTTACTCAGCCATGCCAAGCAGATGCTCAACCTCCGGCTGCATGCCCAGCAGGCAATCACCGAGATGCGGAACTTGCAGCATGGCAAGGTCACCATCAGCGCGAACGAACATACCGTTTTTTATTTGCTGCCGGTCATCGAGGAATTCAGAAAACAGCATCCGCTGATCAAGATCGAAGTTCAGCGCGGCGTCGCCAGCCGCATCCCAAAACAGATAACCGCCCGCGAAGTCGAGCTGGGAGTCATTTCGTTCACGCCGAATGACGAATCGCTGCGTTCGATCAGCGCGATGAGCGACGAGCTCGTGCTAGTCGTTTCGCCAAAACATCATCTCGCAAAATTTACTGAGGTTTCGATAAAAGACCTGGGTACCGAGACCTTCGTCGCCCATAATGCGCCGTCACCGTATCGGCAAAAGGTCATCGAGACTTTTGAAAAGCATAAAACGCGGCTCAATATCTCCGTCGAGCTGCCTTCGCTCGAAGCAATTAAACGACTTGTCGCCCGCGGAGTCGGCCTTGCCCTCGTCCCGCGTATCACTGCGAGAGCCGAGATCAATGCGGGATTATTGAAAGAGCTGTCGGTGAAGGAAATGAAGCTCGAACGTAAATTGAACATCATCTATCGCCGAAACTCCGAACTTTCGCACGCAGCTAAAGCGTTTTTGAAGGTTGCAAAAGAGCTCGGCGGAAAAAGCTAAGCGAAGCATGACTGGAGCGGCAAGCAAGGATGCTTGCCCCTCCGGTCACGCTGCCGCGAATTTCGCGACATTCACGTCAAATTTCTCTATGTAATACAAATACTTTGAGTTAGAATGTGAAACAGATTCATCACAGATCTTAACTGGAAAGAACTCACACAATTTATGACTGAAACAGACCTCAGTGACGCACGTCTGCCCTCCGAACGGCGTACCTCCGACCGTAAAAAGCTGATAGTTGACGTCCGCTTCGAAGGCGGCGATGGCACCGGCATTGCAAACACGCGCGATATCGGCTCGGGCGGCTTGTATATGACAACCACTGCCCCGCTCGACGTCGGCACGCCGATCGTAATGGCTCTTAACATTGGCGAACGCTCGATGAATATTCTAGGCACGGTCGTTTACTCGGACCCGGGCCATGGCGTCGGAGTCAGATTCAAGGACCTAAGTGCCGACGATGAGACATTCTTAAGTGAAATAGCATAAAGATCAGCGAATCTGGACTCTTGGACTTTGGAATCAAAAAAAACTTATGTTTGATCAATTCACGCTTGGCATCGAGGAAGAATTTCAGATCGTTGATCCTACAACGCGCGAGTTAAAATCGCATGTTTCTGAGATCCTCGAGGAAGGCAAGCTGCTGCTTGGTGAGAAGATCAAGCCTGAAATGATCCAGTCGATGATCGAGGTCGGTACTGGCGTTTGCGCAAACATTAAGGAAGCGCGTGAAGACCTTTCGACGTTGCGGTGCATCATTTCGAGCCTTGCACAGAAGAAGGGAATGGCCATCGTCGCTGCATCGACGCATCCTTTTTCGAAGTGGTCCGAACAGGAGATCTACGACGGTGATCGATATAAATTACTGGTTGACGAATTGCAGATGGTGGCCCGCAGCCTGCTGATCTTTGGGCTCCACGTCCATGTCGGTATTCCCGATATGGAAAAACGTATTCAGGTTATGAATGCGGCCCGTTATTTCCTGCCGCATGTTCTGGCTTTGACGACATCGTCGCCATTTTGGCTGGGTTTCAACACGGGGCTGAAATCATATCGGTCCGAGGTTTTCAAGAAATTCCCGCGTACCGAGATACCCGACACGTTCGAATCTTATGCGCAATATCAGGCTTATGTTGACCTGCTGGTCAAGATGAACTGCATCCAGAATGGGTCGAAGATCTGGTGGGATGTGCGTCCGCATCATCTTTTCCCAACACTCGAATTTCGTATTTGCGACATCCCGACCCGAGTTGATGACACGATCGCGATCGCTGCTTTGTTCCAGGCGATCGTTGCGAAATTGATGGTGCTCAACGACGGCAATCTCGGTTTCCGCATCTATCATCGCCGGTTGATCCTCGAAAATAAATGGCGGGCGATCCGCTACGGGCTTGACGGTATGATGCTCGATCTGGGCAAACAGAAAGAGGTTCCGGCGCGGGACCTGATACGCGAACTGCTTGAATTTGTTGACGATGTGGTCGACCCGCTCGATTCGCGTCATGAGATCGAGCATATTCATACGATCCTTGATCGCGGCACCTCGGCCGATGAGCAGCTTCGCGTATACGAGGAAACCGGCGGCGACTTTAACGCTGTTGTGGACATGCTCATGGTCAACACGCTCGAGAATGTGCCAGCTGAGTGTTTCGGCCAGAAATAGCGATTGTCCCTGGCGATTGACTCGAACACCGCTAGCCCTGATACTGTGGTATTGATAATTAAACGTCTGAGGAGCAGGTCTATTGTGACCAGCAAAGAAACAGGGTAAGCCGGGTGAGATTCCCGCACGATCGCGTCACTGTGATGCGATTTTGGATTTGCGATTTTAGATTTTGGATTATTTTTCAATCCAAAATCAGCGATCTAAAATTCAAAATCGATAAGTCAGATTTCCTGCCTCAAACGTATTTGCCGTTGGTAGATGTTTCGCGTCAAAACATCGCAGGCAGACACGAGCTTTCTATTTTAATATTTTGGAACGCCTTGTTTTTCTGGTCGATGTACGTCGACTGCGATAAAACGAGGCGTTTTTGGTTTTGGGGAAGGAGTAGAAAGCTGAAGTTAAAAAAAATAAAAAGCGGAAAGGTGCTGACAGTGATGTTCTTCGCAGTCGCCGTATTTGCGGGCTGCCGGAGCAATGTTTCGATTCCTAATACAAACGCACCCGCAACCGTCGCCATGCGACAGGTTACTGACGATCTCGGTCGAACCGTCGCAGTACCGGTGAAGATAACAAGGGTCGTTTCGCTTGCGCCAAATCTGACCGAAAATATTTTTGCCGTCGGTGCAGGCGACCGGCTTGTTGGCGTGACGACATTCTGCAACTACCCGGAAGCTGCCAAGTCAATTGCGAAGATCGGCGACACGATGAATCCGAACATGGAATCGATCATCGCGCTAAAGCCGGATGTTGTTTTTGTTTCGACCGCTTCGCAGATCGAGGCGTTCATGAAAACGCTTGAGGCGAATAAGATAGCGGTTTATGTGACGAAAGCAGATTCACTCGATGCTCTGATGAAGAACCTAAGCGATCTCGGGGACATATTTGGGTCAAAGGACATTTCTTCTAAGCTCATTTCAGACCTGACCACACGAATTAATACGATCCAAAAGACGGCGGGCGACACTCGAACGCGTGTCTTCGTTCAGATATCGAAAGAGCCGTTATTTACTATAGGAAATCAATCATTTTTAACAACAGCGCTCGGCAAAGCGGCTGCCGAGTCAGTGACCCGCCAGGTCGAGACCGCGTATCCGAAATTAAGCAAAGAAACAGCATTGGCTCTAGATCCTGAAGCCATTATCTTGTCGGACAGTGAGGACAACCGCGAACCTAATGAGGTTTTCAAGAATTCTCCGGCGGTGAAAAACGGTCGAGTATATAAGGTAAATGCCGATCTGCTGTCGCGGCCGGGGCCTAGGTTGGTGGATGCGTTGGAACAGATCGCGAAGGATCTGCATCCGGAGAAGTTCCCGAATAAGTAATAAGTTTCGAGTGAGAAGTTATAACTTAAGATTTTTCACGTCTACCTTATTTCGAATTAACCATCGTGAATCGTAAGGCCATTATTATCGGATTAGCATTACTCGCTGCATTGGCTGCCGCGATAATTTTGGCTGTGCTCTTGGGGGCCGAACGGTTGCCAATATTTGATCTGAACGAGCAGCAGGCCTCGATACTTTTTGATATCCGTTTGCCGAGGATATTGCTTGGGGCTTGCGTCGGCGCGAGTTTGGCGGTGGCGGGGGCAGGGTTGCAATCGCTACTAAGAAATCCGTTGGCTGAGCCTTACTTGTTGGGAGTTTCGAATGGAGCGGCGCTCGGAACAATGCTAGCGTTCGTGTTTTTTCAGAGCCTTGAGATCACGCGGCCATTGCTTGCGTTTGCGGGAGCGGGGCTCGCGACGGTCGCCGTTTATCGAATGGCGAAGAGCCGGGCGGGGATGAATGTCGAGCGGTTGATTTTGTCGGGGGTGATCGTCACCACTTTTTTATCGTCCGTGATCGTGATGCTCACGACGCTGCTGGACGCGGCGAAGCTCCGAAGCTTCACATTTTGGCTCCTCGGCGACCTTTCGCAAGCCACGCGGAACGGCGTTTATCTCAGCCTTGGAGCCGTGATCGTCGGCACGATCGTTCTAATGTCGCAGGCTCGGGCCTTGAATCTGATGATGGTCGGCGAACGCGACGCATTTGATTTTGGTGTCGAGGTTGGCCGCGTTCGAATGCTGGTTTTCGGTGCCGCAAGCTTGGTTGTCGGTGCGGCTGTTGCCGCGAGCGGTTCGGTCGGTTACGTGGGCTTGATAGTCCCGCATCTGGTGAGATTGAGCGTCGGGAGCGACAATCGTTTGGTCGTTCCGTGCTCGGCGATCGCTGGAGCCATCTTCGTGGTCTTTGCAGACACGATCGCGCGGACGGCGATCGCTCCCAGGGAACTACCAGTCGGCGCTGTCACGGCGTTAATTGGTGCTCCGATGTTTATTTATTTGTTGCGGAGAAATTAACAGGGATGGAGGGGATGAAAGGGATTTCAAAACAGGCAATTATCCCCTTTATCCCCTTTATCCCCTTTATCCCTGTTTAAGAAAATGTTGGATGTGAGAAATGCCACTATAAGTTATGGAGCGTGCGAGGTTTTGCAGGAGATCTCGTTTTCGCTGGAGCCGGGCTGTGTCGTCGTTCTTCTTGGTGCCAACGGAGCGGGGAAAACTACGCTGATAAAAGCTCTGAACGGCACGCTGCCGCTGTCGTCGGGCGAGGTCACGCTCGATGGGAAACGTCTCGCTGACATTTCGCGGCGTGAGATAGCTGAGAATATTGCAGTAGTCGCTCAGGAAAATGAAACGCGGTTTCCAGTAACAGTTTTGGAGTTCGTGCTGTCTGGGCGGTTCGTTCACGGGAATGCGTTTGGTTGGGAGAGTGATGCGGATATCGAATTCGCGAAAAAAGCGTTAGCGGATTGTGACCTCAGCGGATTTGAAACGCGATTGATGAATCATTTGTCTGGCGGCGAGCGACAGCGAGTTGTGTTGGCGAGAGCGTTGGCAACTGGAGCCAAGATCCTGTTGCTCGACGAGCCGACTGCGAATCTAGATCTCGCACACCAGGCGATGATGTTTCGGCTGGTTCGTGAGCGGTGCTCACAAAGTAATTACTCGGCGATCGTAATCACTCATGACCTGAATCTCGCGGCGGAATTTGCCGACGAGATCATAATGCTGCACCGAGGACGCATTGCCGCGGCGGGACCGCCTGAAAAAGTTTTAACTGCCGACAATGTTCAAGACGTTTTCGGAGTAAAAGTTTTGTTGGATGAAAATCCAGCGAGTCGTAAATTACGTGTTACGGCAATATATTGATGGTTGATCGCTGATCGCGGATCGATGTAAGAAAATACAACCATCAACGATCAACAATCACTTTTGACATTCGATGCAATGGAAGTTTGGTGAAAGTCCAACACTGCCCACGCAACCGTGAGCTCGATTTTAGATTTCGGATTCTAGATTTTGGATTTCTTTCGGAGAATCAAAAATCGGCAATCCAAAATCTGAAATTAGGTAAGCCGGGAACTTTGCTCGATCGTTTGGTTTCTGAACCATTCTGCGATGGGCAGAAAAGGAGCTTCATGAAGTTTTTTAGATTAGTTTTTTTTATTTCGTTATTGTGCATCGGTATTACGGCGCAGCAAACCGCGCCAGTTTACGGCCGCTTAAAAGACCTGGGACAGATCGTCGCTAATCAAACCGTACGACTCTTATCCGCGAGCGGATCATTTGAGACAAAGACCGATGCCGACGGCGTTTATCGATTCGAGGGAATTGAGGACGGCAGATATTTGCTTGTTTATGGCAATAAACAGGCGAGCGTCAGCGTGAAAAACGGCCAGCTTTCGGCAGGTGAACTCGCTGACGTTGTCGTCGTTGCGGCCAATCGAACGCAGACGATAGAGCAAGTTTCGAAAACCGTCGACGTTATCGACGGCCAGGAAATGCGTGATCGGGCTGATTTTTCCCTGGTAGATAGTTTGCGTTCGATCCCGGGTTTTCGTGTACAGCAACTGGGTGGTTTTGGACGCCTAGCGTCTATCAAGACTCGGGGTTTGAGAAATCAGGACACGGCCATTCTGATCGATGGGATCAGGTTTCGCGATGTGACGGCGATCACGGGCGACGCGTCGGCGTTTTTGAGCGATCTTACGCTGACGAGCGTCAGCAAGGTTGAAGTTTTGCGTGGTTCGGGTTCGTCGGTTTACGGCACGAACGCGATCGGCGGCACTATCGATTTTCAGACACCGCAAACTCGAAAAGGTACACACGGCCAGATCGGCGGAGCTGTCGGCGGCCTCGGGCTGGGACGGTTTCGCGGCAATATTTCGCATGGGGCCGAAAACGGCAGATTCGGCATAAACGCGGCATTGTCACGGACCGCTTATACGAAAGGTATAGACGGCCAGGACAATGCGAACAATACGAATTTTCAAACGCGTATCGACGCTGATCCATCTTCGAAGACAAACATCTCGGGCCGCGTCTTCTTTTCAGATGCAGATGTAAGGCTGAACTCCAGCCCCGACACCTTGGGCACACCGCCATCGAGTAACGCGTCGATCATATCTGCTAACCCGAATGTGAATTTTCGCACGGATGCTAATGATCCGGATAACAAACAAAGATCGCGATTTTTTAGCGGTCAATTTGTCGTAAACCAGGTCATTAACAGCAGGGTTGTGATCGGCGGGTACTTTCAGGGACTGCAAACGAAACGAACGAACGATGACGGCGTTCTCGGTTCAGGGTTTCAGAGTGCATCGACCAGCATTTACGACGGTGCGGTCCAGACCGCAAATGCCCACATCAACTGGACGCCGAATGACGCTAATCAATTTACCGCCGGGTATGAGTTCGAGAGTGAGAAATATGGCAACGATGGCCGGACGGCGAGCGGAACCGGCAATTTCTTCACACGGGCCGGTCAAAAGAGCAGCACCTTTTACGTGCAGGATCTGGTCAGTTTGGTGGACGGGCGTCTGCAGCTTGCGGGTAGTGCCCGTGTACAGAGTTTCAGCCTCGACCGGCCGGGATTTAGTTTGACGAACGCGCTGTATAGCAACCTGACGCTCAGCGATCCGCCGACTGCAACCACATTTGACGGGGCTGCGTCGTATTTTTTCAGAACTTCGGGGACCAAACTTCGTGCTCATGTGGGTAATGGCTATCGCGTTCTGTCTTTGTACGAACGGTACGGTTCGTTCTTTTCAAGTTTTGGCACACCGAGTTTTACCGCTATCGGCGATCCATTTTTGAAGCCTGAGAAAACGATCGCGTTTGACGCTGGAATCGAGCAAAATCTTGCGAGCGAACGCGTTCGGCTCTCCGCAACATACTTCTATACAAAGCTGACGGATATTATTGGTTACGGAAATGTGGTCGCAAATATTGGCTCAACGTCCCGTCCATTCGGCGGTTATGTGAATCAGCAAGGCGGTATTGTTCGGGGCGGCGAATTTAGCGTGAAGGCAAAGGCGACTCGTTCAACGGACATTTTTGCATCGTACACGGTCACCAACAGCCTCCAGCGGACGCCGCAGGTCACGGGGAATTCGAATCTGAAGACGCTCGGGATTCCTGATCATCAGTTCACGTTTGTGGCGACACAACGATTCAAACGATTCTGGGTAAACCTAGATTTTCTTGCTACATCGACGTATCTTGCCCCGATCTCTAGCAACACATCTTTCCAAACGTATGTGTTTCGGTTCAAGGGAAATCGAAAGGGCGACCTGACCGGTGGTTACACGTTTGGGATCAAGAGCGAGAAGATGACGCTGCGGCTTTTTGGCACGATCGAGAATGTTTTTAACCAGGAATATTTCGAGAACGGATTTCGTACGGCCAAGGCCACGTGTCGCGTCGGTTTGAGCTTCGGATTCTAAGACGTATTAACCGCGAATGTAGCGAAAAGGGGCGGAATCAGGAATTTTCTTTTTTCGTCCCTTTCGCGGTTTTCGCGGTTAACTGTATTGCTATCGTTAGCATCAAACTTCGTGTTAAAATCAAAAAACTGGAGACGATAGTTATGAGATTTAAGATCGCGGCTTTGATGTTTTTTATTGCGGCAACGGCAATCTCCTCTATGGCGCAAAATAAGACCGTTACAAATGCCGACCTTGAGAAATACCGGCAGGCTCGACTGGCGGCGGAGCGCGAATATCGCGAAAACTACGAACGCCTCGGAATGCCGTCTCCGACGGAATTGGAGCGGCGGCGGGAACACAGCCGTATCGAAACGGAACGGCTATCCGAAAAACTGAGAAGCGAGGAACTCGACCGTGAACGTCTGAACGCGGCGATGGGCGTGTATGAGCAGCCGTCTGTCCAAATCCTGCACATCCCACAGCCGCAAGGATATGGATCGATCTATTATTGGTCTAATGGCCGGAGATATAGGTCGCCGCGTCCGCAGTATGTTTATCAGCAGTCAGGCTATATTGGCGGCGGAACGTTTTGGCCGACAGGCAGCCGCACTCCATCGCAGCCGGCTTTCAAGCGGGTGCGCAGATAATTATTTATGAAAGAAGGTTGGGAAGCAGTTATTGGCATGGAGATCCATGCTCAGTTGGCGACAGATTCTAAGATCTTTTGCTCGTGTGCGGTCGAGACGGGCGGCGAGCCAAATTCGAATACGTGTCCGACATGTCTGGGTCTGCCCGGGGCGTTGCCTGTTTTGAACAAACGGGTGATCGATCTCGCGGCCCGCGCCGCTTTGGCATTGGGGCTTGAGATCCAGGAAACATCGGTGTTTTCCCGCAAGAATTATTTCTATCCCGATCTGCCGAAGGGCTATCAGATCTCACAATACGATAAACCGTTTTCAGCCAATGGGCATTTGACCATTCTCACCGCGGACCGGGATGAGCATGGACGCGTCGAAGAATGGAAGCCGATGACCATTCACATTCAGCGGATGCACCTTGAGGAAGACGCGGGGAAGAACGTTCACGAAGGACTTCCTGAGACAGACAAATATTCTTACATCGACCTGAATCGGGCTGGGACTCCGCTTGGTGAGATCGTTACTTCGCCGGATTTTCGCTCGTCGTGGCAGGCTTATGATTACGTGAATCACGTGCGCCGTGCGCTGCAGTGGGTCGGGGCGAGTGATGCAGATATGGAGAAGGGAAACCTTCGCTGCGAGGCGAATGTTTCGGTTCGAAAGGTCGGTGAAACTGCGTTTCGAAACAAGGTTGAGCTAAAAAATCTAAACTCGGTTCGTTTCATGCAAAAGGCGATCGAATATGAGATCGAGCGTCAGATCGAGGCTCACGAAAAAGGTGAAGAGGTAAATCAGGAATCGCGTCTTTGGGATGAGAAGAACAACCGCACGCGATTTATGCGCAGTAAAGAGGACGCGCATGATTACCGTTATTTTCCCGAACCTGATCTGCAGCCGGTAAGAGTTTCGCCGGAGTTTATCGAGCAGGTTAAGAGAGAAATGCCTGAGATGCCCGATACGATGCGCGACCGGTTCATCGAGGTTTATGGGCTTACTTTTTCGGATGCGTCGCAGCTCGTTACCGACAAGGATCTTGCGGCCTATTTTGAGACTACGGCCCGCATCACCGCGAATCCAAAAATGTCTGCGAATTGGATACTCGGCGAGCTTACGCGCGAGCTTAACAATTCCGGAAAGGGCGTTGTGGAGAGTCTGACGACTGCCGAGGATCTCGCCGAGCTCTTGAATACGATCAGCTCCGGATCGATCAACAATAATCAGGGCAAGGAAGTTCTCATTGAGATGTTCGCTACTGGCAAACCTGCTCCTCAGGTTATTAAAGATAAAGGCTTTGAGCAGGTTTCGGACAGCGGGGCGATCGAAAAGATCATTGATGAAGTGATCGGCGCTAACCAGGCAAACGTCGATGCATATCGCGGAGGTAACGAAAAGCTGTTCGGCTTCTTTGTTGGCCAGGTGATGAAGGCATCGCAGGGAAAAGCAAACCCCAAGGTTGTAAACGAGTTGCTTATCCCCAAGTTGAAAGGCAGTTAGTATGAAGTTCCTTTCTCTAGCTCTTTCGATCACCCTGCTTTCCGGTTCGATCGCTTATGGTCAGGCAGGCACGGGCGTGGTACGTCAAAAGGAAAGAGAAGCCAGTTTGCTGTCTCATACGCTCAATGAGCGCACTCGTGCAGACGGCCGGGACGACATAAATCGAATTAATTCGAATGGAACCGTCGAGGAACGTCTGAAGCTTGAGCGAATACGGGAGCTCTATCGCAATCCGACCGACCAGGAACAAAGGGCGGTCGCTCCGGATACAGAAGACCTATCAAAATACGCGGACCTTCTCAAGAATAAGAATTTCGGGTTAGTGCGGCTGATGCCTGACTACGGATGCGACGAGATCACCTTCCAGACTAACCGATCGGACCGATGCGATATGCTTAAAATTCCGGGCGGCGGGGCGGCTTTTTCGTTTCGCACACGCACGCACAGGCAGTGGCGTTTTGCTGATCTGATCTATGACGGACGCAGCTTTTTGGCCTTTGGCCAGGGTTCGCAAGGGTTTTTGGCGAATATCGGTGACGTTCAGCTTGAGCATCTGAACGACAGCTCGCCGGGGCTGAAATTCATGACAGATTTTGTGCCGGCAACGCAGTTTGAAAAGATAAGAGAGCAGAATCTGTCATTTTCAAGGCGAGTGATCGATGGCGAACATGTCTATTCCAAGGTCGTGCCGGCCAAGATAAATGTGACGTATTTGCTGCGTTCGATCGCTTATAAAGCTTATGTTGCACGCGATTTTGAAGGGGTACGGTTTAACGAATTATCGTTTGATAAGAGGACGGACATAATTGTGGCGTTCCGCGTAGTTAGGATGTCACCTGACGGGAGCTTAACGCTTTTGTGGCGCGAGATGCGGAATCTAGACTCTCCGAAGATCGCCGATCCCAGATAGTAAGGAAAAAAGAGCTTTCGCCACAAAAGAAGATGAAGTATTTAGCTGCAATTTGCGTAGTGCTTGTTTCCGCGGTATTTACGTCGGCGCTCGCATTTCAAGTCTCAGCCACGCCCGCTCCGATCACGGTCGGCACTCCGACACCCGCGTATAATCGCAACTCTGATTATGAGATCACCAAACTAAAAAACAAGCCAAAGGATGAGCAGATAAAGCAGGCGGGTGAGAATAAGGAGATGCTTACCAAGTACGTCGATCCTCTCTACAGGGTGCCGATGGCAAACGAGCTTTCCACAGTAGCCATCGCCCCCGAGATCAGGTCTGTTTTCGATTCGTTTTTATCGCGGCCGAATACCGGCATTTTTAGAATAACGCCCGACCTCGGGTGTGCCGAGATCATCGGGATGGCCCGGCCCGAGGGTGATTGCTTAAAATATCCATTCCCCGGTGCCGGCAATGCCTATTCTTTCCGGAAGCATGGTTACCGAATGCGGGGTGTATCCGATATTTCCTTTAGCGGAGCTAAATTTATTACGCCGGGGGCGCTGACGCAGGGAATCCTCGTAAAGCTCGGGGATCTTCCGATCGAGAGCTTAGATCTTATGTCAGACGGTGTGGCGTATCTGCCTCAGTTTCAGCCGGCAGACGCGATCAAGGTGGTTACAGAAACCAATCGAAAGTTTGAGACTGGGGTCGAAGCGGGTGGATTTAGATACGCAAATACAGCGGCTGCAGAGATGAATATGACCTACGGACTGAGGTCGATCGCTTATCGGGGCGAAGTTGTACAGTCGTTTCAGGGAGTTCTGTTCAATGAACTCGACTATGATAAACGGCGTGATGTAATAGTCCTGTTCCGGACAGTTGGTTTTGACGTGGATGGAACTCTTATCGTCCTCTGGAAGGAGCTCAGAAATACCGAGTCGCCAAAACTCAGATCTCAGAAGTAGTTTTAAGAAGTGATTCCGATTTTAAGCCATAACAAATTATGAATTTAGCTAACAAAGTCGCCGTCGTTACGGGCGGCACCAAGGGGATCGGCTATGCGATAGCTGAGAAATTATTAGATGCCGGAGCGAGTGTTTTTATTTGCGGACGAACCGTTTCGGCCGTCGAGGGAGCACTTAAAACGCTGGCGTTGAGAGGCAAGGCTGTAGGACGCAGTTGCGACGTCCGCAATGACGAACAGGTGCGTTCGATTCTGGCTGATTGCGAGCGAGTGCTCGGCGGCGTCGATATTCTGGTCAATAACGCCGGGATCGGGATCATGGGGAAAACGGTCGAGCAGATCACGCCGGATGAGTTTCGGCAAACGGTCGAAACCAATCTGTTCGGCGTTTACTATGCCTGCCATTACGCGGTGCCGCTGATGAAGATACGCGGCGGCGGTTACATCATTAACATTTCATCGCTCGCCGGCCAGAACGCCCATCCCAAAATGGCAGCCTACAACGCCTCAAAATTCGGCCTTAACGGCTTTTCCGAGGCCCTCATGCAGGAGGTTCGCCAGGACGACATCAAGGTCAGCTACATCTGCCCGGGCAGCGTCAATACCTATTTCGGCAACGACACGCCGTCCGCCGAAAAGATGTGGCAGATCCAACCCGAAGACATCGCCGAGGTCGTCATCGACCTTTTGAAAATGGATGCACGAACGCTGCCCAGCAAGGTCGAGATCCGCCCGAGCAAACCACCGGTCAGTTGAAAAGTAGGCGGTAGGCAGTTGGCGGTGAGCAGGCAAGAAGCGTTCAGCCCGGACTGCTGACAGCTCACTGCTGACAGCGAACTTTTCTTGTTTTTTCACTTTTCGCCAAACTTTACCAAGAAATACCCAATAAAAAGTGTGAATCGTTTCACACTTTTTTTGCGTTGACATGTGAGAGGCAGATAAATACGGCCTTTCAGCTATCCGCACCGCACGGCTAGGGGCAAAAAACGGGTCATAATTGGTAGAGGAAAATACCGGGTTTTTGAGCGGTTTGTGTGAGATTGGTAGAGGTATTTCGGAGATTGGTCAAAGGTGAGACGTCGGGGAACGTGGGTGTTCCCCGGCGTCGAGAGTGATCTATGGTTTGTAACCGTCGCACGAGAAAGTAGCTCTCGCGGTGAAGAAGCCCTTCATAAAGGAATCCTCTTTTGGCGAAATCGGAACCACATCCATGTTGGGTACTCGAAACCACTGCTGGATCCGATACGGGAAGCTCTCCAGCGGCGTCATCGACTTATCGAACTTGAATGTACTGTCTACGAACTGGTCTGTAAGGTAATTCGAGTGAAGCGAATGTCCGAATTCATGGACAACCTGGTCGAATGACCGATACTGGGTATCCGGGGTCCGTCTCGTCTGGACGCCCGTTTTACAGATCATCATTTCCGTTATCCAGAGATTATCGGGGTTTCCGTAGCCGCGAAGGTTATCGCCGCTGCGCTCATACGGTGTTTGCGGATACGCCATCCCGATCGGTGCCAGGTTGATCAGTTCCGACCATGGTTCGGCGTTTGTCACGTGAACGATGAATGTATCCAGCTTGTTCTTCGGATACTTGGGGCCGAGGCGCCTCATCATCTCGGAATAGACGTTTGCCACGCCGTTCATCGCTGACTGGCTTACGGCCTTGGTCGCCATGATCCTGATCGTTGGTTCGGCCATCTGGATACATTTTGCCCAGCCGGGATTGGGTGTGCAGTTGGTTACGTTGGCTTTGTTCTTAAAAACAAAGATCACCTCGTCGGTTGGAGGTGGCAGATTCGCAGGCGGGGGCGGGGCCTGCTGCTGAGCAACAGGTGGCGGCGCAGGATTCGGGTTGCCGGCGGCGGCGCCCTTCCTAAAGATACGCAGCGACGAGACATTATCATTCCCGACGCGAGTGTTGCCAAGAAAATTGTTATCGGAACCGAACGTCTGGCATGCGCCCTGGAAATCGTCGTCAGCACAGAGTTCTACCTGCACGCTCGCCCCCACGATGATCGAAGAGATGCTGTCATTCGGCATCCCCATACTCTGTGGCGTGCGGAAGTCACCCGGGTTCAATATTTTGCACTGTCCCCCAAATTGGGCGTCGTTGAAGATCGCGATCTGATTGATGTTTGGCCTGCAAAATGGACCGGTTCCGCCTGCGGCACCCTGCGGATTCGGGTTTCCGCCGGCGTTATTCTTCATGACGATGCGGAGTGACGAAACATTATCGTTCCCCACACGCGTATTCTCCAGGAAATCGTTGTTCGAATCGAAAGTCTGGCAAGCCCCTTGGAAATCGTTATCCGCGCAGAGCTCGACCTGGACGTTCGCACCAACCATGATCGATGTGATGCTATCGTTGGGCATTCCCATACTCTGCGGAGTGGGGTAATTGCCTGGGTTCAGGATCTTGCAAGCCCCTTCAAACCGCCAATCGTTAAATATGGCGACCTGATTGGCATTTGGTTTACAAAATTGGGCCGAAGCCGTTTCGGCGGCCGCGAAAATGAATCCGAGGCACAATCCGATAAAAATTAGTTTCTTCATATTCAATTTCTCCTTTTTTGTATGCCTCGAACTCGAGGATTTCGGGGCACAAGTCTCCTCGCGATCCGCAGTTACCCCGTTCTCGCAGGTATTGCAGTCGTCTGTGAAGCGGTCTTCTTAGTCTGGTAGATTCGGCTGATCGTAGTCCGAAAGTCACTTCTTAGGAAGTTTGAGACGCTGGTATGTTTTTTTCACTTCGTTTTCTTCGAGCGTCATTGTATCTCCCGAAAACGACACCTTGTGCAATTCTTCGCTACCCGTGCGCGAAAGTTTAAGATTCGCTGAGCTCATCCCTCCCCAATACCCCAATTTGTCCAATTTCCACGCTCCACCGTTCTGGGAAGACAGCCAATGAACATCGTACCCCCCATCAAATAACACGGATACACGTTCACCGGCCGTAGGACTCCCGGGAACACCTACCCAATTCCCGATCGGTGCACATCTGTCTCCACAGCCAGTCCCGGGGTTCGGGGCCGGCGTGTCAGATTCAATTCTTAGTTCAGTTGTACGTGCCGGCGTGGTCTCCCAAGCCAGTGTAAGCCGATCGCCTTTCAGCGTCATTTTTGCCTTGACCACTTGAAATTGGTTTCCGAGCACTTCAATGTTCTGACTGTCTCTAACCGAATAAATGAACCGACTGTACGCATAATTACCATCAGGGTCGAGTACGAATAGTTCGCCGTCGTTCGTAAATACATATTTTCGCGGCTTACCATCCAAGGAATTGCCCAGCCAGGTTCCCCTGATCTTGTCTATGGTTCCGACGAGGTCCAAGGCGCCGAATACGTCCATTTTATTTGTGTTTCCAGGTTTCGTATTTGCCGGTTGCGGTTTAATAACGGCAGGAGCGTTCTTGCGGTACACCCTGAGCGAAGAGATCGAATCGTTTCCGATATTCGTGCCAACTAGTGTCCGGGCATCCTCTCCGTAGGTCTGGCACCCTCCCTGATAATTGTCATCGCCACAAACGTCAACCTGAACATTCGCTCCAACTTTGAGCGAAGTAATGCTGTCATTATCGAAGCCCATTTGCTGCGGTGATGGGAAATCGCCAATGTTGATCACCTTACACCTTCCTTGAAAATTGTCGTTTTCGAAAACGGCTATCTGGTTGGCGTTTGGCACACAGTTCTGGGCAGACGCACTCGCTGCCGCGAACATCAAAAGCCCTAACAAAACTCCTATTGAAAATGATCTCTTCACTTCTGTGTCTCCTTTCGGTCATCTTTAAACTATTTGCCGACCCGTGTGTATGTAAATGTTTCGCCGATATCGGGCCGTTCCAGAACCATCTTCCTGTTGTTGTTCTCAAAGCGGAGTAGCCCCTGACGGATCGCGCCTTCTGAGTTGGAGTATTCGATAGTATTTGGCTCGATGAGCTTATATGGTGAGGTCCGACTGTATTTGCCCTTGATGTAGGACTTGTAGCTGCTTACGCCGTAAACGATCTTGACGGTCTTATCTGTATCGAAGATCCAGGAGCCCATAAGGAGCTTTCTGAGCCCTTCTACTCCGGTCGCCGCCGCTGCCGAAGTGCGGCCGCCCGGCCCCTTGCGTGTGATCCGGATCGATGAGACCGAATCGTTGCCAACGCTCGTGTTTCCCAGAAAATCGTTATCACTTACCAGCGTCTCGCAGGTACCTTTATAAAGGTCGTTCTGGCAGATCTCGACCTGTACATTTTTGCCAACCAGGATCGAAGAGATACTGTCGTTATCAAATCCCAACGCCTCGGGCGTCGCATATCCTGCAATATCAAGTACCTTGCACTTTCCTTCGAATTTCCAATCGTCAAAAATTGCGATCTGATTTGCATTGGGCCGGCAGTTTTGAGCTGATACATCGCCTGCGGAGACGATGACAAGCAAAAACAGGGTGCTTATTAAAATCGAATATTTCATTTACTAGATTCTCCTTTTCTATCGTGATAGGGAGAGCTAAGAGCTGCGCCGTGTACAATTACAAGGCGAAACGTCGTTTAGAATTTGTAATATGTCCTGCCGAAAACCGTATTTCCGCGAGAGATGGTAAACGCGCTTTTCGGCAGATCAAGTGTTACGATATCGCCCTTGATCATTTCCGGGACCGGGTTATCAACCTTAGTGATCTTTGCGATGTTGTTTCCGATCTTGGTCTTAGAGCAATCGATCTTTAAGTAGATGGTTGCCTGCTGTCCGCCTGAAAATACTCCTATCAAGCAGACGTTAACGCCTTTCTTAAGTCCTAGTTCAGGCACATCGGCGTTGAGCGTGTGAACCGTAAACGTAATTTTCTCCCCAACCAAGGGCCGCATTTTTCCGGAACCGTTAATCTTGAAGACCACACCTTGAGCCGAAGCAGTACTGCTAAAAACAAACATCAAACCCAACAACATCGTAAAGAACATTATTTTTTTCATTTTTTTCTCCTAGTTTATTTTTCTATCAACCTCCAACGGGCTCGAGAAACTGTCTGCCGAGCCTTCGATCACGAGCGGCAGCGAACTGCCTGTGTATCCTCGCCCTGCGTCTAAAAATGCCGAGAGAGATGAAAGACAGATCATTTCCGAATCGGCCGTGTTATCCGAGTAATGGGCACCGCCCATCTCGACTATCTGGAAAACACGCCGCTGCGTGATGCCTAAAATGCGGGCCGATGATGCAGCGGTTAGCATTTGCTCGCCGCAGGCCGGACAGTTCACGGGTGAGGTCGCGGGCGACTCTTGAATGATGTAACGGCGGTCGGTTTTGACCCACATTTCAATTTTTCGGCTGATTTTCATCGTTTCGGCTTAAACTTTTGATCGATTTTTGGTAATTTATTCGAACCGCTCCCAAAGGTCTTGATTTTTTTTGGATTATTTTAGGATTTCTTTTGGATAGAGCTAAACCTCAACAAACATCGATGTTTTATCACTTCGGTGAATTCTCGCTAGACGCCTCGGAGCGTCTTTTGCGGCGCGGTAATGAGCATCTTCCGCTCAAGCCGAAGCAGTTTGACCTTCTTTTTTTCTTTGTCGAGAACGCCGGACGCACGACGAGAAAGGATGAATTGCTTGAAGCGGTTTGGCCTGGAACTTATGTCGAGGAAAATACGCTTGCCCGAAATGTTTCGTGGCTTAGAACGTTACTGGAAGATAATTTAGGCGGCCCGCGTGTCATCGAGACCGTTCCAAAGCTTGGATACCGGTTCACTCCGGAGGTGACGATCTCCTACCCGAAAGAGAACACACTAATTGTAGAGGAACAAACCGTCCAGTATTTCCGCGGCGAAGAAACTATCACGATCGACGATAGTACGCTGGTAAAAAAAGACGAGAAAAAGGCCTATTCGCGGCATTCCGCATTATCGAGCTTTCGCTCGTCCAGGATATTTCTGGTCACAGCGGCGGTTCTGGTTTTAGTCGTCGTGCTCGCCGGCCTCGGCTTTTCGTCTTACTGGAAAAATACTCAGACCACCGCCGGAGCTTCCGTATCGAGTGATAATGACGATAGCTGGATAAAATCCCGACGAGGAGACGTTGCGAATCGCTCTATAGGGGATGAAAGATCGCAAGTTAAGATCGGCTCGATCGTTAATCTTCAAAATCGTTACCCGAACGACGGCTCGTACCTCGACGCGTGGGGAGCCGTTTGGACCAAACCGGAATTCAAACAAGTTCCCACCGAGACAATGTTCGTATCAACCCACATAGACCCAAACCGCGAGAATGGCTCCGGCAGTTGGGAAGTTATTTCGGCAAGCGGGAAAGAAAAAGACGAACCACTCGTTATTGGCGACCGCGTTCATCTCAGGAATATGTACCCTAATGGCGGCTACCTCGACGCCTGTGGCTGGACTGAGCATCTACGCGTTTTTGAAAAGTTCCTGGATCAGACGGGCGCGGTATTTACCACCAGATCTCCGAACCGCGACAATGGAACCGGAGTTTGGATCATAAGGTCAGGAGCCTCAGAGGACGGCAGTCCCGTATTTGAAGGTGACAGCGTCGCTATCGAAAGCAGCTACTTCATCAATGACGCCGGGAAGAACCGCGTTTCCGGTTTCTTAAATGTCGCGGGAAAAGTCAGCGACATCCAGGCATTCAGCGACTATCAAGGTTCAAAGCTGGTGTTTACTAAGAGCATCTCGTTCGCTCAACCGGTTCCCGATATCTGGACCATCACCACCAGCAAAGCCTTTACGAAAGAATAATGATCTATGATCGTTAGCCGTTTCACTTTGTCAGAAGTCGAACAAGTCGACAATCCAAAAGAAATCCAATCGATAGCCCAGAATTAGCGACCGGAAGACCGAGCGGGATCAATTCAGCGTCACGCCGAAAGTACGAAAAGGCACGAAAGAGAGGTTTATGGGCTTCCGAATCGTGCGTTTTAATGTTTTCGTTTTGGCCGCCCGTTCTGTTTACGCGGGCTGTTGTGACTTGGGGCGGATTATGGTGTTGATGACTCGTGCGAGGTCGTTTTCTTTTAGGGGCTTGATCAGGTAATCGGATGCTCCCAGCTCGAGGGCTCTTTGGCGATGGTTCTCGGCGTCGAGGGATGTGACCATGACGACGGGGAAGTGGCCGAAGTTTTCGTCGGTCTTTATGTATTCGAGGAAACCCCAGCCGTCGATCTGCGGCATTTCTACGTCTGAGAGAATAAGATCGGGTTCCCATTCGCCGTTGAGCAGCAGCTCGAGGGCGTCGGCGCCATTGTTGGCGGTGATGACGCGGAGGCCGGCTTGCTCGACGAGTTTGGTGGACTGGCGGCGGATACTCGGGCTGTCGTCGACGATGAGGACGAGCGGCGGCAGATCAGATGACGTATTTTCGGCCACAGAGACGGCTATATTCTCCACACTGGCGGGTTGTGTACCGAGCGGCATTAGTATCGTAAACGTCGTTCCGCGTTGCGGTTCTGACTTAACGATCACAGTGCCTCCGCGGCTCTCGATCGCTTCTTTGACGATGCTCATCCCGACTCCGCGACCGGCGTTCATGTCGAGCTTGTCGGCGGTGGTAAGGCCTCGATTGAATATCAACTCCAGTGCGTCGCGGTCGCTCATCGAATCGGCCTGATGCTCGGTGATGATCCCGCTGGCTATTGCTTTTTCCCGCAGCTTCGTCGGAGAGATGCCGCCGCCGTCATCCGTTACAGATAAGACGATGGCTTCGTCATCAGCTTCGATACTGACGACGATGCGGCCGCGTTCCGGTTTGCCGATCAGGCGGCGCGTGTCCGGTGATTCGATGCCGTGAACGACGGCGTTTTTCAGAAGGTGCAGCATCGGCTCGATCAGAGCGTCGATCACCTGCGTGTCGATCTCGACCTCGCCATTCTCGATCTCGAGGACCGCTTTTTTACCTTCGTCCGTGCAGGTTACGTTCACATTGCGGCCGAGCCGTGTCTCAAGCGTGCCGAATTTGACCATACGAATGCGAAGCAGTTTCGTCTGGATCTCGTCTGTCAGCGCTTTTTGAGCTTCTAAGAGAACTTCAAATTTTCCGATCGCCTCGGCGCTCTGATCGTTCATCAGGCCGAAGTCCGCGATCCTTTCCTCGACTGCAGAACGGTTAACGATCAAGCTTCTTGAGAGTTTGATCAGTTCGTCTAGCCTGTCCAGCGAGACGCGGACGATGGGTGTCGTCGTTGATCTGGAAGGGTCGGGTCGGGTCGGGGCTTGGGTCGTAGCCGCCGAGTTTTCGGGCCGTGGTTTGTCGCCATTGCCTGACAAGGATAAGCACGCCATGGCGGCAGCGTACCTTCGGTCCAGGTCTCCGTCGTCGTCAAAAGACTTGGCGGCTGCGATATCGGTAAGGCGTTTTGAGGATGCGACGAGGAAACTCAGGATCTCGGGCACGGCTTCGCAACGCGTCTCGACCATTTTGTCGAGCAGGTCTTCCATCCGATGAGCGGTCTCAGACGCCTCTTTAAGCCCGACGATGCCGGCGGCGCCTTTGAAAGTGTGGGCATTGCGGCGAACTTCCCACAGAGCATTCTGGTCGGCGGGGAATTCGGAAAGGATGCCGAGATTTTCGGCGATATTCGAGAGCAGATCGTCGGCCTCGGAGCGAAAGATGTCGAGCGTTTCTTCGTCGATCTCAAATTCTTCAGCCGCCGGCTCCGGTATATGCTCTTTTCGCGGCATCAGATCATCGAATGACGCCTCGATGAAACCGGCAATATCAGATAAGAAATCTTCCGAGTGCATCGGAACGTCCCAAACAGCAGCTTCGATACGCGCGACGATATCCAGTGCCGAATAAGCGGCACCGGGCGAGATCTTCTCAGCCGAACTGAACTGGTCGATCAGCTCTTCGCATTCGCAGCAGAGCTTTTCGATCGCGGGCATCTCATTCGCGAGAGATGCGGCCTTAAGGCGTGCGAGATTGCGACGCGGAACGTCGAGGTCCGACGCGTCACCAGTCTGAGCGACTATAAGAAGGCTGCTTCGGACAGATGCGAGATCATCCTCGGCAGCCATTACAAATGTTTGGAGTTTTTCTCGGTCCATCGTTACCGCCGGGGCATGAGCGGTCTAGGCAGGATCTAGCTAACCTCGACTTCGTCTGGAAGCAGATAGGTTTCGAGTGCTTTCATGAGAGTTTCCGGGCCGAATGGCTTCGTGACGTAACCGCTGGTTCCGGCCATGCGGCCGCGGACCTTGTCAAAGAAACCGTCCTTGCCTGAGATCATCACAACGGGAAGATTTTTTCCGGCCGGATTTGCACGAATCTGTTTGCAGACCTCGTAACCGTCCATACGCGGCATTGTGATATCGAGCAGAACGAGGTCCGGCATTCCTTCATCAAGCTTGGCGAGTGCATCGACGCCGTCAACGGCACAGACGACGAGATGGCCTGATTTTTCAAGCTTGCCGGAGATCAATTTGCGGACGGTCGGGCTGTCGTCAACGACCAGTATCTTTTTGCCTTTCGGCATTGCCAGGTGGGATTCTGACTGGCGGCGCATCTCTTCCATGCGGATAGCGATGGTGTTGACCTGGCCCGAGAGAATTACGTTATTCGGGTTGAGCCTGCACGCTTCCTGCAGATACCTGAATCCGGCGTCGCTGTTCCCGAGATTGAAATGGCCGATCGCGAGAGCGGTAAATTCCGCTTCGGAAAATTCGCGCATGTTCCATTCTGCCTCCATAGAGGTGACGGCATTCTGGACGATTTCACGGTTTGCGTTGGTGCCGGCGAGGAGCTTTTCGAGGTCAGAGAGCGTGAGGGTCGCATTGCACGAAACGCACTCAAAAGCCTGAGCATCATTCGGCGAAAAGCAGAATGGGCAGGCGTTCGCAGCCGGAGCGACCTGTTCAACAGATCCAAAAACTTCTTCAAAAAATGCAGGAGATTCAACTGGTGCGGGTTCTTCGAACATCCGATCAAAGTGCGAAACCGGTGCTTCTGAGATAAACGGATCCGGGTTCAAAGCTTCCTGAACAAACGGAGCGAGGCTGTCCATCGTCTCGGTGCTTGGATCTGCATCTTCGACGACCGGGCCGAACATTTCCTCGACCGAGCGATGCGGTTCAGGCGGTGCCGTGAATTCCATCACTTCGGTAGGTTCGCTGCTGAATGCGACAGTTTCGTGTGTATCTTCCTCGGCCGCAGGAGCGGCTTCAGGTTCGAACATCGAGGCGGCATCGACCTGAGTGTCGACGACGGGTTGCGGTTCTTCGATCTTGAATGTCTCTTCCGTCTGGCGGTATGCGAATTCGACGGCGGCGTCGAGAGCTTGCGTCGGACGCGATTCTTCGACCGATCCGTCAACGAAAGCTTCCGATTCGGCGGCCGGCATTGCGGGAGCTTCCATCGCAAAAACCGGCTCTTCCTGAACTGTTTCGACCGGTTCCGGCGCGAACACTTCTTCCGATGCAGCAGTTTCTTCGACCGGTGCGGCAACAAGTTCTTCAGGGGCTTCGGTCTTTACTTCTTCCTTCTGTTCGGGGGCCGAGCCAAATGTCAGGGAGAGAAACGCGAGGCCGGAGCGGGCGGCGGCATTCTCAGGATCGATTACGAGAGCTTTTTCGAGAGCTTCGACCTTTTCGTCGAGCGAGACCGAAAGGTGCGATTTGAGCAGCCAGGCGTCGCCCGAATCGGGAACATCTTTTACAAAATTATCGAGGATATCCAGTGCCTTCTGTCGGTCACCGGTTGCGGCGGCGGATCTTGCTTCGTCGAAGGCAGCCTTCGAACGCGAGCGTTTGATCGCGGTGATCGTATCCTGTGCGTGCTGATTTGCGGGGTTGACCTCGAGGACTTTATTGAGAAATTCGACTTTCTCGTCGTCAGTGCCGGCGGTATCCGCCATGATCAACCATGCGTTCTCGCGGATCTCCGGGGATTCGTGGTTGAACAAAGGTTCGAGCAGTTCTGCCGCCTTTTCGGTTTCGCCGGCGGCGACAAACGCACTTGCTTCCTCAAGTCTGGCGACGGTACGGGAAAAATTGATCTTCTCGACGGCTTCGGCTGCGTCGGTGTTCTCAGGATTGAGGGCTAGGGTCCGATCATAAAATTCGAGCTTCTGATCATCTGAAGCCGCGAGAGCGGCTTTCCAGAACCATGCGGGCTCGCAGTTTTCATCGTGGGCCAGTGCCTGTTCGAGGCACTGTGACGCGAGTGCCATTGAACCATCGTTCCGGGCGGCGAGAGCACGCTGAACGAAGGTTTTCGCCAGCAAAGAGTTCGTTGCCGAACGCCATTCCGCTGCCTTCTCGTTTGCCGGATTGATCTCTAGAACGCGATTGAGGAATGCGAGAAGCTCCTCAGGATAATCGCTGATCGAAGCGAGCCACATCCAGGCGTCCTCGCTTGCGGGGTTGAGAGCAGTCGCTTGTGAGAGCAACTTTCGAGCATGGTCGCGGTCACCGCTTTGTGCGGCAGCGATGCCCTTTTTTAGCAGCGAGTCAAAGTCCCACGAGCTGGCCGAAAAGGCGTTTTCGTGGACTTCATTTTCAACAAGCGGAAAAGCGGTGGAACTAGTGTCGAAATCTAATCTCATAATGTGTCAGGCGGGAAGTTCGGTTCTTTGAGAGTTTTGGAATGGGCTACATGAGCAAGTACCCAATTCGGCACGGGACTCAAAGGCAATACCGATGCCACGATGATCGCGGTGCGGCACGCATTGTTAAAACTAGTATTTATGCCTAAAATAATGGCTGTAAACAGGCTGCTGGATCCTGTCTCGCCCGGCCGCGATACGCCGCCGATGCCTGAATGTGACAAATATTGGCGCTTCCCGTTGACAAAAATTCGTAACATTTTCGATCCGATGACAAATATCATTCCCGACTACGACGTGATAATTATCGGCGGCGGCCCAGCGGGTTTGTCGGCAGCTCTTTGGTGCTCTGATCTGGGAATGAGAGCTGTATTGCTCGAAAAAGAAGAAGAGTTTGGCGGCCAATTATTGCGGACCTTCAATCTGATAAGAAACTATCCCGGAATAGAGGAGTCGACCGGACAGGAGATCCGCGATAGCTTCCTTTCTCAGGTCGTGCACGGTAAGGTCGAACGCCGCACCGGCGTAGCGATCAGCCGCGTTGACCTCGCGTCAAAGACGATCTGGATGGAAAATGGCGCGAGCCTGACTTCGAACGCGATCATTATCGCTACCGGAGTCCGCAGGCGAAAATTGGGAGTGGCGGGCGAGGATGAATTCGTTGGGCGCGGGATCCTTGATTCCGGAGTAAGGAATCGGGAAACTGTTGCCGGGAAGGACGTTGTAATTGTTGGCGGCGGCGATGCTGCTCTTGAGAATGCGATCATTCTCGGAGAAAATGCGAGAACCGTTACGCTTGTCCACAGGAGCAATGAATTTCGAGCTCGGCCCCACTTCATCGAGACTGCCTCGCATATGCAGAATGTGACTTTCAGGCTGAATACCCGCATCACATCGATATGTGGGAACACTAATGTCAGCGCAGTCGAGTTATTCGATACAGCAACGGCTGAAAGCTCTGTTATGGCGGCGGATGCGGTTTTGATCAGGGTGGGTGTCATGCCAAATACCGACCTTTTTCAGGACCAGATCGAGCTTGATCAAAACGGCTATATAAAAGTCGACGCCGCATGCTCGACGAATATTGAAGGCGTTTTTGTGGTGGGTGATGTTGCAAATCCGGTCGCACCCACGATCGTCTCGGCCGCCGGGATGGGGGCGACTGCCGCCAAAAACGCAGAGATACTAGCAAAGCGGCTTACCGACGCCGCGGCGATCAAAGAACGATCAATGTGAACATAAACGGATCTTATCCATTTATTTGAAAATTTCTCCATAAAACTATTCGAAACTTCCACATTTTGAGCCCGAACCGCTCGAATGAGGGACCGAGATCCTTCGTTTCGCGAGGCGACGGCAAGCCGGATCAAGGCAAAAATCCCCAATTTGGCATTTTGAAACCGTATTTTTTAAGCTGATAAAGCTATTCTGCCGCCAACACAGCGTTATAGCCCCAGTATCCCGTTTGATGGCACGCTGTGTGCCTTGACCAAATCGTCCATCCATTTAATTGTGATAGAAAATTTACGCTCAGATCGTTCTTAGCATTAGTTCATACCCTTGGAGGGGTAATTAATCTTTAGATGACTAGCTATTTGTATCCCAAAAAACGCACCTCGGGTCCAACGGCAATACGGACCCTGGTTTTGGCGTGAGTGGATTTTTTGGCCATCCCGGAAAAACTTTGGGAAGGCGTTTTCAAGAGGTAATTTAGGAGGAAATGTATGAAAAATAGGAACCTGATGGTTAGTTTTTTAACATCAGCTCTGATGATCGTACTTTTTACTGCGTCTGCCTTGGCGCAAGTAGGTACATCGACCGTAACCGGTAGCATCACCGATCCGCAGGGCCGGGCCGTAGCCGGCGCGACGGTAAAACTAATTGGTGCTCAAGGTGGCTCTGGACGTTCAGCGGTCTCAAACGATGCTGGCGTTTACACATTCCCGTCGACCGCACCCGGAATGTATAAGATCGAGGTCGAGATGACCGGCTTCAAAAAAGCTACGGTCGCGAATTTCAAAGCGGCGGTCGACAGCTCGAGCACGATCAACGTCGTCCTCGAGATCGGCCAGGTCACGGAGACCGTTATGGTTGACGCCGGCGGACTGGAAAGTATCGTCAACGTCGCTGACGCCAGTCTCGGTAATACCTTCGTTTCACGTCAGATCGAACAGCTTCCGCTGCAGGGACGAAACGTCGCTAACCTTTTGAGCCTTCAGGCCGGTGTTACACCGGACGGCTCGGTTACGGGCGGACGCTCTGACCAGGCGAATATAACACTTGACGGTATCGACGTTAACAACCAACAAAATGCTTCGGCTTTCTCGCCGGTTCTGCGTGTCAACCCTGACTCGGTCGACGAGTTTCGCGTTACGACATCGAATCCTGACGCCAGCAAAGGCCGTTCATCGGGTGCCCAGATCTCGCTGATCACGAAGAGCGGTTCAAACAAATTCACCGGAGCACTCTACGAATATCATCGTAACACCGCGACGAGTGCTAATGATTGGTTCAACAACGCAGCCGGCAGTTTTGTCGCGACTGATCCTGACGTGATATCGGGACGTGCGGCAGTGGGCGATCCAAAGATCCCTCGGCCAAAACTGATCCGCAATCTTTTTGGCGGACGTCTCGGCGGCCCTATCGTTAAGGACAAACTTTTCTTTTTCTACAACTACGAAGGAATGCGCGAAGCAAAGGGAACCTCGGTTTCCCGCACCGTCCCGCTCGCAAGCCTCGGAGCCGGGCAGATCCAGTTCGTCGATAATACCGGCCAATCCTGGACCATCGGAACCGCGGCGATAAATACCTTCACGATCAACAACGTCGCGATGGTTGACGTCAACCCGCTTGTTCCAACGCTTTTCTCGACGGTTTCGGCTCGATATCGAGCTAATGACAACACGCTCGGCGATGGCCGTAACAGTGGTGGTTTCCGATTCAACGCTTCGACGCCAGTTGAGCAAAATGCTCACACCGCACGTATCGACTGGAATGTGACCCGAGATCAGAAGCATGTGATCTCGCTCCGCGGCAACTATCAGCAGGATATCACCGGTGCCGCTCCGTATTTTCCTGATACGCCGGCGACCAATACATGGAGCCACCCGATGGGTTTTGCGGCATCGCACACATGGCTGCTGAGCAGCAATCTGACCAACCGCTTCAGCTATGGCCAGACGCGTATCGCATTCAGCAACCAGGGCGACTCGAATGATCCGGCGATCTCGTTCCGTTATATCTTTCAGCCGAGCGGGTTTGTCCGTACATTCAACCGCACCAATCCGACTACGAATATCACCGACGATATTACCTGGATCAAAGGTAACCATACGTGGCAGTTCGGTACCAACATTCGTCTGATCAAGAACACTCGAGTTGATTTTTCCAAAGCGTTCGACAACGGCCAGACAAACCCGAGTGCGTACGCGAGCAATGCTGCCAGAACAGCGATCAACCAGTACATTACCGCCCAGACGGGAGCAACCAGAAGCGTTGCTTCGGCATGGGACGTTCCAACACAGGGAGCTTTGGTTGCGCTTATTGGTCGCTTGAGCGGTTACGGCGCAAACTTTAATTTCAAGACCGACGGTTCGCTCGTTGGTGCAAACACAGGTATTAAACGCGAATTCAAGACAGAAGAATATGATTTCTATGTTCAGGATTCATGGAAGTTCCGTCCGAACGTAACATTCACCATGGGCTTGCGATACGGCCTCAGCGTTCCGGTTTACGAGACTCAGGGCTACGAGACCGTTCCGAGCATCCAATTGTCGACGTATCTTGAAAATGCGAGGTTAGCGATGAACATTGGCGGCAACTACAGAGAGCCGCTTTCCGTTCGTCTCGCCGGCAAGGTCAACGGCAAGGACAGTATCTACCCGATGGATAAAGATAACTTCCAGCCGCGTCTTTCGGTCGCATGGTCGCCGGATTTTAAGTCCGGATTTTTGGGTAAGCTTTTCGGCAAGGAATCAGAATCGGTCTTTCGTGCTGGTTTTTCGATCACCAATGATTATTTCGGCCAGCAGCTCGCGACCAATTGGGACGGATCCAACACACTGGGATTCTCGTCTGCATCGAGTATCAATGTTAACACCTTTAATCTGACGACCAATCCGGCACCGCTTTACACGGGCCCAAGCATGTCGATCAGAACACTGCCGAACATCATCACACCGGCAAATCTGAGCTTCCCGCAGACGGCACCATTCCGAAATCCGGGAGCTGGCAAGATCGAGACTTCGCTTGACCAGGACCTGCAGTCGCCGATCAACTATTCGTGGAACATCAGCTATGGCCGCAAACTTCCTGGCAATATCTGGATGGATGCCGCGTACGTCGGACGTCTCGCACGCAACCTTTTGGCTGGACGCGACGTGATGATGCTTCGTGATATCCGTGACCCGATTTCCGGCGTCAGCTTTAACGAGGCAGGGACGATCCTTGATCGCCAGCTTCAGGCTGGTGCGGCCGCATCGACCGTTGCATCGATCCCGTTCTACGACAATATGTGGGCTCCGGGCACGCTCCGGAACTACTTTGGGTGCCCGACTGGTACACCAGCAACTTGTACCAACACTCAAGCCGTTTACGGCCTGCAGCCGAATGCGGGTGACTGGACCTACACGATGCAGCTGCTCGATCAGGCGTCTGGTTCGCGCTACTTCTTCCAGGGCCAATATGACTCACTGTCAGCATTTGGAACGGTCGGTACCTCTGACTATCACGGTGCGACACTCACATTCCGTCAGCGTCTTTCGGCCGGCGTAACGTGGGACTTTAACTATACGTTTGCCAAATCGCTCGATGATTCGTCAGGCCTTCAGACCGGCGGCTTGTTCGGTTCGACCTTTATCTTGAATGCTTTCAGGCTTAGAGATCAGCGTGCGCCGTCCGATTTTGACCTCAAGCACGTTGCTAACTTCAACGGTATTTGGGACATCCCGATCGGCAAGGGCCGCAAGTTCGGCTCTGGCATGAACAAGGTGCTCAACGCACTGGTCGGCGGCTGGCAGATGAGTGGAATTTTCCGTTACGATTCGGGCTATCCGGTGGTTGACGGCTGGTACGATTCGACCGGCTGGCAGACGAACTGGAACATCCGCAGCTACAACACGCAGCTTCGTCCGGTTGCGACTGGAACGTATTATGGCGCTAAGGCTTCATCATGCACGACCGGTTGCACGCTGCCCAACCTGTTCGCAGATCCGAACGCTGCGTACGCTGCGTTCCGCACGCCGCATCCGGGCGAAACGGGAACCCGAAACGGTGTTCGCTATCCCGGATCGTTCAACATCGATGCGGGTCTCGCAAAGTCCTTTGACATGCCTTATCGCGAAGGCCACAAGCTGACGTTTCGCTGGGATGTCTTCAACGTAACGAACACGCCGTTCTTCGACGGCCAGGCAGCGACGACGATCGGCTATACCGGATCTGCCGCCACCGCATCGTTCGGCCGTTACACCGATATGCGTAATTCGCCAAGGATCATGCAGTTCGCCCTTCGCTACGATTTCTAGTCATAGTGCAAGGCATTCCAATAAAAAGAGGCTGTCCGGATCATATTCGGACAGCCTCTTTCTTTATTGATAAAACAGAACTATTTTGGCGGATTCTCAGCGATGTATTTCTCGAGCTGTGCTTTTTCCGGGTAGTCCGGCTTCTTTGCCAGGAACGCCTTGTATTCAGCGGACGCTCTGTCCTTCAACTTCGCCCCATCATAAAGGGCCGCGAGGCGAAGGTGAACCTCTGCCTTTTCCATCGGAGCGAGCTTGATAGCTTCGTTAAGGTGACTGACGGCGAGCGAGCCTTTCTTGGCCAGCAGATACGCTTCGCCGAGGTACTGCTGAACGTCGGCCGAGTCCGCATTGTCCTTGACCGCATTTGAGAGTACCAGTACGGCATCATCAGCCTTCTTTTGAGAGATGTAGAGTTTGCCGAGGTTAAGTAGCGCCACGACGTAATCTTTCTTCTGCTCGATAGCCCTGAAATAACACGCCTCGGCGTCGTTGAGATTGTCTTTCTTGAAATAAATGGTCCCGAGCTCGGTCCAGGCTACATAGTCCTTAGGGTCTTTGGCTATGATCTCCTTCAGTTCCGATGTGGCTTTATCCAGGTTCTTCTCCTTGATGTGCTTCATTGCCATATCGAAAGCTTTCGCCGCCTCGGCGTTTCGCTGGTATGAGTCCTTTGCGGAGACGACACCGGTCAAACCCAGCCGTTTTGCCTCGGCCCAATCCAGCTCAAAATCCTGCCTGATCAGCCGGCTTGCCCCGATCGTCACGACCATTCGGGCTATCTCATTGTTATTCAGTTCGACGATCAGCGTCGCCGATCCGCGAGGGAATTTTTCGAATTTGTACCAGCCGGCATCGTTCGGCTGCACGCGTTCGAGCTGAGAACCACCTTCAAGAAGAATGACGTTCAGCGTCGGCTTCGGCTCATTTGCGGAGAATTTCTTTAACGTGATCTGGCCAAAAACCGCCGATTGTCCGATCTTCATCGGCAGGCCGGTCGCCGCTCGAAGCTCATCCGTCTGGGCGTTGGCGCCAACGTTCAAGGTCAATAATGCCGATGCCGCAAAAACCGCGGCTAAGATCGTACGTCTCATAAAAATTCTCCTTTTCGGTACCATATGAGTGATATTACAGGGTAAATTGAAAGTCAAGAAACCGAACGGTGCAAAATAATCCGGTCGAGCGCGTTCCCTTAATATGAAAATCATGGATCGAGTTATTAGATGCTCAAATTGCTTCGTAATTTGCTTGATAGCGATCGCCGCTCTCACTGCTCTCGCATCGAGGACAAACGCCCAGTACTGCGGCGGGTCGATCAGGACCATTCGGCTAGACTATCCAGAACGAACCGTTCCGGCCCGCAGCGTGAACTATCAGCTTTTCTACCTAATGCCGAAAAACAGAGCGGACAATGGCTGGCAAAAACACGAGGAGATGATCGCGGAGTTTCTGTACGGCTCGCCGAAGAAGTTCGTCTCATGGCAACGGACCGGCGATACGACCTTCCTCGAGGTTCCAAAGGACAAGGCTGAAAGATATATCAATAGCTACAATATCGAGGATTTTAAGTACCTATACGAGGCCGCCTGGTTTAAATGGGAAACCGATCAGATGGTTGGGAAGTTCGACGATGGGAAATTGAGGCTGCAAACGGGGGAAACAAACAATACCACCTTCATTATGAGCGTTGCCGCAAAAGGATTTGAGACGCAATACTTACTCGGGGATTTCATGGGCGGATGTCACAAGGAGTATGTGAGCGGAAAGCCGGTCGGCCAGAAGATAATGATGAGACCGCTTGCGGCAAAGCGCTAAGCGTTGCTCCCGTGAGCCAAAGCCAGGCGAAGGAAGTTTTCAAACAAAATGCGGCCATCGCGCGATTCATTCGGATGTTCCCAGCGAGTGGGATTTTTTGACCAATCCTCGAATGATTTCTCCAGATGGAATTGAACGCAGTAGATCAGTTGCCCGTCGTTTCGCTTGACCATCATCTGATTCTTGCAGAGATAGGACGTAGCGAGCAGCTTAAAGCCTGCAGGAACGCCAACAACCTGAACGCCGTGATTCTGCCATACGCGCAGGATGTCGTCGTTCGTCGTGTATTCCTGCCAAATGCCGGACCTTTTATCATCGTTGCCTTCAAATATCGGATCTGACTTATCAATGATCTTTACAAAGCGATACTGGTACTCGACAATGCGGTCAGTTCGTTTTTCGGCAAGCTCCAGATCGTCGAGCGTTCTAAGCTTGGCTCCAAAGGCCATTGCCACGAGCTGGTGCGCACCGCATATAGCCAGAACCGGGATCTTCGTTTCGGCGAGGAATCTTTTGGTGCTGGCGATGTGGGCAGGATTGTAATAGTCGAAATCCGCAAACGTTCCGCTCATCACGATCGCGTCCGGCATGAACTTTTCAGCGGCATCGGCGACCTCAGACAAATGGACCGTCATCGTCTTAGGATTTTTTACGAGCCTCAGGACGTTATTGGCGATATTGTTACAGGCCATGCCGGCGACCTTTCGTTCGAAGGCAAGTTTCGCTTCAAGCGTTTCGCCCCAGTCTTTGTATGCGAGTCCCGAAATGTCCGATTCATAACGCAGCAAGTCGTTTACGATCAGTACCTTGGCATAATCGATCCGTTTCTCGATCGGTTCGTAACGGCAATATGTGCTCTTGTTGTAAGGAAACGGGAGCTTTTCGGGTTCGGTTACTTGGGCCACGGCGTCGAACATATCTGTATTAATTTCGCATTATCACGCTGTTAACAGCGTGTCACACGATTATAACATCAATAAAAGATCGGTAAAGGCGCGATCTGCCGGGTGGGAAAAATTAACATCACGGACGCTGCCGCGTTTGTCGATCAAAGGCAGGCATTGCATCACCCGGGCCGATAGCTTCGATCTGGGTTCTGATCGCTTTTACGAGTCTAGTCCGGAGCGAAGCGGCCGTTCTCGCCGGTTTGTCCTGAACCAAGGATCCGAGGATCAGCAGGGTTCGCTGCCATGACGTTTCAAGCTCGTCGGCGGTCGCGGAGATCTTTGAAATGTCGTACGGGATCGCAAAATCCGAACAGCCGAAACGGGCAAAGACCCGCATGTACCGGGCAGTCGCCAGATCCGGACAGGCGAAACGGTGTTTCCCGATCTTTAGTTCGATTCCCAGCAGTGTGTATTGGATCTCAGCGTTATTTTCGCGGGCCGGAACCTCGACCTTGAGCGAGCGGGTTCGCTGAGCACGGATCTTGTCGCGGTAAATAACGGGAAGCCAATCGTCGGCCAGAGCGACGGCAATGTCAGCGGCAATATCCATCGAAACTATCTATCAGCCGCGATAACCGCACCGGAAGGCGATTTAGCAAATTTCTGGATCAATCCATCGCTGAAGATGCCAAGGTAAAAAACGCCGAGGATCGCGATGACCAGTGCTGCTGTAAGCGGTGCAGACATCTTCGGCTCGATCCATTGGGTCGTTCGCTCACGGAAGAACATCACGACGATAAGCCGTAAATAGTAGTAGGCAGAGATCGCCGAGCCAATGACAGCGACAACGACCAGCGTCGTCACCAGCGGATTTCCCGCTTCGAGCGCCGGGCGAAACACCAGGATCTTGCCCATGAATCCCGCTGTCAGCGGCAGGCCAAAGAGCGAGAGCATGAACAGTGATAGCGAAAATGCCAGTACAGGTGATTTAAAGCCGATACCGTTATAATCCTCGACATCGGTGCGGCGGTCGTTCTTTTGAGCAAGCAGAGTGACGATTGTGAAGGCCCCGAGATTAGTAACGGCGTAAGTGAGAAGGTAAAACGCGACGGCCGCGATGGCTTCGTCACGGGCTTGGGTGGTTTTGGCCAGTCCCGCTCCGATAAAACCGACGAGGGCATAACCGGCGTGGGCGATCGATGAATACGCGAGAATTCTCTTCACGTTATCCTGCATTATCGCTGATACGTTGCCGACAATAATTGTTGCCATTGCCAGTACTGAAAGCGCCGTGATCCAGGTTTCGTGCAGGTAGCCGGAAGCCTGAGCTCCCGCGATGAGAGGCAGGCCAAGAACAAATACTCGCAGGAATGAGGCAAACGCTGCGGCCTTAGGGCCTGCGGCCATAAAGCCGGTGATCGGCGTTGGAGCTCCCTCGTAAACGTCCGGTGTCCATACATGGAAAGGAGCCATTGCGATCTTAAATCCGAAGCCGATGATCATCATTGCTCCGCCAACCAGAAGCAGGCCGGGGAAGTTAGGATCAGCTATCTTTAACGCGATCTGGGTCAGATTCGTCTGGCCGGTTGCTCCGTAGATCAGGGCCATTCCGTAGAGCAGGAATGCTGATGCGAACGAGCCGAGGATGAAGTATTTCATCGCGGATTCGTTCGATTTGAGATCGCTCTTTCTAAGGCCAGCCATTACATAAGTCGCGATCGAAAGCGTTTCGAGGCCGAGGAAAATGATCACAAGATCATTGCCAGCCGACATCATCATCATTCCGAATGTCGCGAACAGGAGCAGACAATGGTATTCACCGACCGGGACATCTTCACGCTCGACCCAAACCGTTGAGATGAGCACGGTCATTGCAGAAACAAAAAGAAACACGAACGAGAACGCAAGCCGCAGATTGTCGTGGGCGATCATGCCGTTCCAGCCGGATGCGGGCGAATCGCCGCCCCACATCGTCGCCAGCACAACGCCGGCAGCGGCGAGGCCGAGCAGGGAGATCACTCCTGAAACAGTTCGCTGTTTTGGAAAGAAGCTGTCGTAAAGCATTACGACAATACCGGCGAGAGCAACGATCAGCTCAGGGAGAATGATCGAGATGCTGACGTTCGGTGTTAATAGGTCTGCAAGAAAGAACGTGTTCATTTTACTTTCAAAAATTCGATTTTAGTGCTCCGCCTTCGGGGCCTCACTCGGTGTCTTGGCATCCGCGTGCTCGATCGTTCCGCCAGCCTGGTGCATCACCCGTTCCTGGATCGCTTTTACAACACTCTCTGAACGGTGAAGGATCGGTTTCGGGAAGACACCCATGTAAACCATGAGAATGATCAGCGGGATCATCAGGCCGATCTCGCGCCAGCTCAGGTCGGCGAGTGTTTTATTCTTTTCGTTCGTGACCTTGCCAAAAAAGACCCGCTGAACCATCCAGAGCAGATAAACCGCTGCGAAGATGACACCTGTTCCGGCTACCATTGCTGCGACGTAGTTCCAATTGACGCTCGCGGTTACCGGAAGAACTTTCGACGTGAACATCCCGACCATGATCAGAAATTCACCGACGAATCCATTCAGGAACGGCAATCCGACCGAGGCCATCGTGGTGATCACGAAAACCGTCGCATAGATCGGCATTACGTTTGCGATCCCGCCAAACTGCGTTATCTCGCGGGTATGACGGCGTTCGTAGATATAGCCGACGAGCAGGAATAATGCTCCGGTCGTCACGCCGTGAGCGAGCATCGTGTAAAGTGCGCCCTGCATTCCGGCCTCAGTGAACGAGAACATTCCCAGGATCACAAAGCCCATGTGGGCGACCGATGAATACGCAACGAGGCGTTTCACATCAGGCTGCACCATCGCAACGAGAGCTCCGTAAATGATGCCGATGATCGCGAGCGTGATGAATATCCACGCCGTTTCGCGGCTCTGATCTGGGAAGAGCGAGAAGTTAAAACGCATCAAACCGTACGTTCCCATCTTCAGCAAAACAGCGGCGAGGATAATGGAACCGGCGGTTGGAGCCTCGGTGTGCGCGTCAGGAAGCCACGTGTGGAACGGGAAGACGGGCACCTTGATCGCAAATGCCAATGCGAACGCGAGGAACAAGAGCATTCCCGTTTGCGGCGGCAATACAAGCGTGCCATTCTTCATCGCCGTTAGTATCGACACGAAATCGAATGAACCGCCAAATCCGGTCTGATCAGCGTAAATGTAATAAAGCCCGATGATCGCGACCAGCATCAACAAGCTGCCGAGTGCCGTAAAAATAAAGAATTTGACCGCCGCGTAGATGCGATTCTCACCTCCCCAGACGCCGATGAGGAAAAACATCGGGATGAGCGAGGCTTCGAAAAACAGGTAGAAAACGAGCAGATCGAGCGAGACGAACACGCCGATCATCGCTGATTCGAGCAGAAGCAGAAAGACGTAGAACGCCGTGACGCGCTTCTCGACAGCATGCCACGTCGATATCACCGCGATCGGCATAATAAACGTCGTCAGTATCACAAGCCAGAAGCTCAGCCCGTCGACGCCGACGTGAAAATTCGTATTTATCGCCTTGATCCAGGGAACGTTCTTTTCAAAAAAGAACCCTCCCGGACCTGCGATCGCCGATTTTGAGAACAGAGCAAGCGAGACGACGAAATTGAGCAATGTAAACCCAAGCGTCACCCACTTAAGCTGGCCTTCCTGTTTCCAGAACATCTGGTGAGCAAGTGTCAGTACAGCTCCAACCAAAGGCAGCAGGATGAGGATCGTTAAGAGATTTTCGTTAAAGAAGTCCATATTGGAACGCCGGCATCTTGCCGGCAGGTCCGGCCGGCAAGATGCCGGCGTTCCATTAACCTACAAGTTTCAAACCGTAATAAATAAAGTATCCGACAACTGCCAAAGCACCGATCACAATGATCGCGGCATAGCTGCGGACAAAGCCGACCTGAGTGCTGCGAACGACGTTGCCAAATTCCATGACAAAACTCGCGATCCCGTTGACGATGCCGTCGATAAATCCAACGTCGAAGCCTTTCCAGAGCCGTACGCGTGAAAAACGCGTGATAGGGTCAACAATGTAGCCATTGTAGAGCTCATCGAGCCGCCATTTCTGCTCGAGGATCTTCGGCATCTTACGGAGCGGATTGTTCTTGAATAAAACAAAGCCGATGACGATGCCGATTGCCGCAAGAACCGTTGAAAGAAGTGCGAGCCAGCGTTCTTTTGCAATGACCTCAGGCGAATGAGTTTCCCCGTGTTCCTCAGTTTTGATGGTCGGTTTTTCGGTCGCGTGCTCCGATCCGGCTTTCTTGTCGCCTTCCGCCAGGCCGTGCGGCACTTCGTGCTTCTCTGCGATCACTGGGTCGAGCGTGTGTTCGAAAACATTGATGTCGCCCCCACCGAAGAAGGAACTCATAGCGTAAGGAATTCCAACAAGTCCCCCAAAGGTCGAGAGAACGGCGAGTACGATCAGCGGCACGGTCATCGACCACGGCGATTCGTGCGGCTTGAAATCGTGCGGCATATGATGATGTTCCTCTTCGTCATCGTCCGCGGCATGTGCGTCATCTGTCCCATGTCCCGCATGCTCGACGCGCGCACCTAAGTGTGCGTCGTGGTGCTCGCCTTCGATCTCATCGTGAAAACGCTCTTTGCCCCCGAATGTCATGATCATCATTCGGGTCATGTAAACTGCGGTTAGAACCGCGGTTAGCGTCGCTATCACCCAGAGGATCTCTTCGCCCGGGAATGGACGCTGCGGGAAATAGGTATCGGCGGCGAAGGTCTTATAGAGAATTTCGTCCTTCGAGAAAAAGCCGGCAAAGATCGGAATACCGCAGATAGCCAGCCAACCGGTCGCCATCGTGATGAACGTAATGGGCATGTACTTTTTCAGGTTGCCCATCTTCCGCATGTCCTGCTCGTGGTGCATTCCGTGAATGACCGAACCTGAACCGAGGAAGAGCAACGCTTTGAAAAACGCATGCGTCATCACGTGAAAGATCGCGACTGTAAATGCTCCGACACCGGCGGCGAGGAACATAAATCCAAGCTGCGAAACGGTGGAGTAAGCGAGAACCTTCTTAATATCGTTTTGTGCGATCGCGATCGAAGCCGCAAAGATCGCGGTAGCTGCACCGATGATCGCAATGATCCACATCGCGGTCGGTGCGAACTGATAGATCGCATTCGAACGGACCACGAGATAAACACCTGCCGTGACCATCGTCGCGGCGTGGATAAGTGCAGAAACAGGCGTCGGGCCGGCCATCGCGTCCGGCAGCCACGTCAAGAGTGGGATCTGAGCGGATTTACCTGTTGCCCCGATGAAGAGCAACACACCAACCGAGGTCAGGCCGCCGGCAACGATCGCTCCCCACGTGAAGGGGTCGGCCGACATATTTTCAACCACAAAGGTGAAGACACTATGCACCTGCTGGCCGTCAACGGTCTTATCAAAGAACGAGATCGAACCCGTCAGCGTGAATACGAGAAAGATGCCGACAAGCACGCCCCAGTCGCCGATGCGGTTCATGACGAAAGCTTTCTTGGCTGCCTTTCGGGCTTCGTCTTTCTTTATGTAATAGCCGATCAGCAGGTAGGAACAGAGCCCCACGCCTTCCCAGCCGACAAACATCAGCAGATAATTATCTGCAAGGACCAAGGTCAGCATCGAGAACATGAACAGGTTCAGATACGCAAAAAAGCGATAGAATCCTTTGTCCTGGTGCATGTAGCCCGTCGCAAAGATGTGAATGAGCAGCCCGACAAACGTAATAAAACAGGCGTAAATGCCGCTCAGACGATCCATGCCGAGACCAAAGTCCGCACGGAAATTACCAACCTGTATCCACGTCCAGAGATGGTCCAGAACCGGTTTGTCGATAAACAAAGCTCCGCCGCCCGCCACGAACGCGACATAAAACGCTACCGCCGCCGAGATCGCTATCGTCGAGCATGCGACAATTCCGCTAAACAGCTCATTCTTCAGCCGTCCGCCGATCAGCCAATTGATCACGGCTCCGGCGAGCGGGGCAAAAATTATTAGACTTAAAAGGTTATTTTCAACCATTATCCTTTTCTCTTCGGACGCGGAACCAACTCGCCTCCGCAGTTCGGACAAACCGAACTCATCCTATTCGTGCAATCGGGGCAAAATGTGCATTCGTATGAGCAAATGTATGCTTCGCCGTTTGCCGCGAGAGGTTGTTCGCACTGCTCGCAAATTTCCCGCATCTCGAGTGCCATCTACTAATTCTTTAACAAATTCGCGTCATCGACATCGACCGACATACTGTTGCGGAAGAATGCGATGATGATACCGAGGCCAACGGCGGCCTCGCAGGCGGCGACGGCCATGACCATAAAGACAAAAAGCTGGCCGGTCGTGTCACCGTAGTATCGCGAGAATGCGACAAATGTCAGGTTCACGGCGTTGAGCATCAACTCGATGCACATGAACATCCCGATCGCGTTGCGTTTGAAAATAACGCCGACGCAGCCGATCGTAAAAAGTATTCCTGAAAGTGCCAAATAGCTGGCTAAACTTGGTTCCATACTATTAAAGGGCGATGCCGAGCCCGTCCTTGGCTTCTTCTTCGTGCCTGATCTCAAGCTCGTTGTCGATAACGAGTTCCAACTGCGGCGGGCTCAAACGCCTCGCCAGGATGACCGAGCCGATCACCGCCATCAGCAGCAGAACGCCGACGATCTCGACCGGCAGCAGATATTCCGTGTACATTGCCTGGCCGATGGTCATCGTCTTACCGGCACTTAGTGCCTGATCAGCCGGAACGTTAGGAGCACGCATTACCGCGTAAAAAATGAAAAATGTCTGTGCGAGCAGCAAAACGCCAAGTCCGCCGCCGAGTGCGTAGAGATATTTCAAGCGGTTGAGTGGCCGGTCCTCGTCCATGTTCAGAAGCATGATGACGAATACGACCAACACCATTATCGCTCCGGCATAGATGAGGATCTGCACGGCGGCGATGAACGGAGCCGCAAGCGTCACATAGATGCACGAAAGCGAAATGAAGACGCCGACCAGCGAGATCGCGCTGTAGAGCGGATTCTTGTGATAGACCATCGATATCGCCGAAGCGATCGCGAGGCCCGCAAACATGAAAAATAGAACGGTCGATACCATAAATAGTGGTCGGTAGTTAGTGGTCAGTCAGAACGCGTCCGACTTGGCTGTCACTGACCACGCGCCACTGACAACCAACCACTCTCCTTACCTATTCAAAAAGAACACAATAACGATCGTCAGGATCACATTTCCGATGGCGACCGGCAGCAAAAATTTCCAGCCGAAGTTCATCAGCTGATCAAAACGGAAACGCGGCAGCGTCCCGCGGATCCAGATGTAGAGGAACAAGAAAGCAATTATCTTTCCGATGAACGCAACGTGGCTTATCAAAGCGTACGGGATCGAGCCTGGCTCAAAAATATGGCCGAGACCCGGCACGTACCATCCGCCGAGGAACAAGACCGTACACATCACGGAAACCGTGAACATGTTCACGTATTCCGCCATGAAGAACAGTGCGAATTTAAGTGCCGAATATTCAGTGTGAAAACCGGCGACGAGTTCTGTTTCTGCCTCAGGCAGGTCGAACGGCACGCGGTTCGTTTCCGCAAATGCCGAGATCAGGAACACCATGAAGCCGATGAACTGCGGAATGATGAACCATTTGAACGGCGATTGCGTCTGAGCGAGGATAATGCCGTTCAGGTCGAGCGTTCCTGCCAGCATGACGACGCCGATCACCGAGGCTCCCATAGCGAGCTCGTACGAAATCATCTGTGCCGATGAACGCAGGCCGCCCATGAGCGAATATTTGCTGTTCGACGACCAGCCTGCGAGGGCAATGCCGTAAACGCCGACCGAAGTAATGCCGAGCACAAAAAGTACGCCAACATCAATGCTGGCAATAGTTAGCGGCATATTCCTCGCCTGTTCAGCGATCCACGCCGTGGCATCGCCCAGATACGCGACCCCGGAAACATATGGAACTAGCCAGCCCAGCGGATCGGCGATGCGCGGCCCGAATGGATAAACGACCATCGGCATCAACGCACACGTCAAAGCGACCAAAGGTGCGAGGAAATATACGAATTTCGTCGATTTATCAGGCGTTAGATCTTCTTTGAAAATAAATTTCAAAAGGTCGGCGAATGGCTGAAATAGTCCCCACGGCCCGACGCGGTTTGGCCCGACGCGTCCCTGGATCCATCCCAACACTTTTCGCTCGGCGAGCACTGTGTAGGCAACGATCATCATCACGCCGCCGAAGGCTCCGCCGATCGCAGCCGCGTAGACAATAAAAGGAAATGCAGTTTTTAGGACAGATTCCATATCAAAAACTATTTACCGGGAGCGGAGCGGTCCGAAACTCCCACGGCCGCAGCCTCAGCCAAACCTTCTTCACGCGGCTTGCCGTCAAGCCCGAACTGCACAAGCGGCGAAACTAACAGATTTGCCGGTTTCGGATTGCCGTGCGCGAGCAGATGGAACTGCTGCGTCTTGCTCGTCATCGTCGTCAGGCGATGCAGTTTATGGCCGACTTTCGGGACTGTTGTGTTCTTCTCTCCGCGGGCTGGAACCGAATCGAGCCAGCTCTTAACAGCCGAGATCTCGGCCGACATATCTTTTCCGCTCACAAGAGCGTATTTTGCCTGGACAGGCGATGATTCATCTTTCAGCGAAGGATAACGAAGGCCTTCGTATGCCGGAACAACGTCGGCGATCGTGCGGAAAATAGCCGATACCGAAAGTTCAGCCGTTATCGGCGTTCCCATTTCTTTTGCAAGCAGGCTCGTGATCATCCAGTCAGGTTTTGCCTGATGGACGGGCTCGATGGCCTTGCGGACACGCTGGACGTTGCCGGCGTTGTTCGTAAACGTTCCGTCAACCTCAGCAAAACTCGCTGCCGGGAAAACGACATCCGCGTGATCGGTCGTCTCGGTCTGGAAAAGCTCCTGAACGACGACAAAATCCTTGCCCGCAAGTACGCTTGCATCCTGCAAGCTGCCGCCGATCAGCAATGCTTTTGAATTTTTGACGACCTCATCGACCGACTTGCGGCCCGAGGTTACATCGTGAGCACCGACCGAGTTGTTATATTTCGCAAGTGGATGGAGCAAAACCCGGCGGCCTTCGCCAGCCAGTTTTCCAACAGACCCGGCGATCAGAGCCTGTGCGTCAATCGATAGGTCTGACCCGATCATGATGATCAGATCGCCCTGTGTTTCCTCGATCATTCTACCTGCGGCTTCGATCACAGCGGTATCAACACCGCATTTTTCTGCGATCATTGCATCACTCGATTCGTCAACGAATCCTAATGCGAACGCATCGACGGTTCCCGGATTAACATGAACGAACTGCGTCGCACGCCGCGAAAGATTGATCGGCGTATCGTTGATGCAGATGAATTCGGCACCGCCGTTACGTACGGCCTGGCGGATCTGTTTTGCCGTGTAGCTCTGCTCTTCTTCAGGCTCGCCGCCGATTAGAACGATGGTCGCGGCGTGGCGAATTTCTTTGTGCGTGCAGAGCGGGGCACTGAGATTGTCGAAAACCGCCGCAACATCGCTCGCATCCGAAACGGCGTAATTTCCTGAGCCAGCAACGTCCGTCGCAAATTTCTTGAGAGTGAAAACGGCCTCGTTCGTCAGTCGCGGGCTCGCAATGACGCCGACGTTCTTTCCATGCACTTTTAACTTGTCCGCCGCAAACTTGATCGCTGCATCCCATGTTGCGGGAATGAGTTTACCGCCCTTGGAATAGCGGATCATCGGCGTTTTGATACGGTCCGAGTGATTGATGAATTCGTGAGCGAAGCGGGCCTTCACGTCGAGGAACTCACCATTCAGGCCATTAACGTAGCGGTCGCGGGCAACGATACGGTGAACCTTACCTGCTCGCGAGCCGATCGAAAGCTGCATTCCGTCCGAGCCGTAAACGTCGGTCGTAACCGTCTGTTCGAGTTCCCATGGCCGCGTTTCGTGGCGATAAACGCCGTCGAGCAGAGTTCCGGTCGGGCAGACCTCTATACAGTTTCCGCACTGCGAGCAGTTCAGCCAGCCGCCGTAGGTTCCGATGACGGTATTCACGCCGCGGTTTCCGGCTTCGATCGCGTCCTCGCCCATCCATTCGTCGCAGACGCGTGTGCAGCGTTTGCACAAGATGCAGCGCTGCGGGTCGTTGGCGACGATCGGTGAAAGATATTTTTCGGGGTCAGCGTTCTTTTTCTCCGTGAAACGCTGTTCGACGTCGCCCCAGTCGAAAATGACCTCCTGGAGTTCGCATTCGCCGCCGCGATCGCATACCGGGCAATCTAGCGGGTGATTTGCCAACAGGAATTCGCCCATCGCGCGCTGAGCCTTTTCGACCTCTTCACTCTGCGTGGTGACGACCATGCCGTCGGTGCAGTTGATCGTGCACGAGGTCTGCAACTTCGGCATTTTGTCGATGCGAACCAGGCACATACGGCACGAAGCCTGAACGGCAAGGTCCTGGTAATAGCAAAACGATGGAACTCCATGGCCATTCTCACGGCACACGTCGATCAGCCGAGCACCTTTGTCGACCTCATATTCCTGTTCGTTTATTGTTACTTTTATCTGTTCTGACATTAATTCTATTTCGAATACCGCGTTTCGGCGGGCTCTAACGGTCCGCTGATCGATCTGCTAAATTCACGGTTCGAGCGAGCGGCTACTTGCCTTTTTTCTTCGCTGTTGTTTCTTCTGCCGGTTTTACCGCCGTTGCTTTTTTCTTCGGGCGTGTTTTGCCGAAGCTGCCTGCAAATATTTTTCCGCGTCGTGAACGTTTATCGCCTTTTCCCATAACAATTAATTCTCCTTTATCATCGTCTCAGTAGGTTTGCTCAAGAGCCCGATGATGTACTCCTGAATTCTCGAGTTAGCAGCGAGTCTATCGTGCTCGCCGCAAATAAAGTGGTTCGATCTGCTATTAAAGACCGACGAACCCGTCACTTTAGATAGCGTCTCCGCGGCAAATGACCGTTTGCTGACGATTCTGTCGCCTGACGTGAACATTACTTTTTTCACGTCTTCAGCCGGGATCTTTTTGCCGCTGGACGTAGTGAGATCATTTGCTTGAAAAAGTGTGTTCCACTTTTTCGTCTTCACGTCCTGATAAATAACAACTGCATCAAGTGCCGCTCGGCAGTCTGATCCGATCGCGTAGAATTCTATGTCATCCGACTTGCCGTCCGCGGCGTTCAAAACTTCATGAAATCGCTTCGCCCGGTTGAGGTTCGCCACAAAAAAGCTCTCGGCATCTACTTTCTTGATGGCTTTAAATTCAGCCTCAAAATCTTTGTCATCCACCGGGTTCCAGCCATATTTCGACCAAACCTTTGGGTTGTACAGGTCGATGGCCAACGGCTGTAGGTTTTCGTCAAACGCCCGGAACGTGCCGGGAGCCGGTAAAAGCTGATAGGCTGACGGAATCGAGAAAACGGTGAACTTCGATGAGTCCTCCATGAACGGTAGATCGATACGCATTCCGTTCACAGTGAAACCGTTTACTAGATTGCCCAAAGCGAGAGCGGAGCCCTCGTTCGGCGTACCTAAAAGAATGATCCTATCAAAGAGCTTCGAGCCCGCCCACGTCGGCTGAGGCTTAGCATTCCCACTCGGAAGGTCAGCATCGCCGTACATCGCGGCATACCGGGCGATGAGTCCGCCCATCGAATGGGCGACAATATCAAACTTTAGATCAGGCTTCTTGAGCTTTATCTTTAGAGCCTCGACCTTCCTGACCAGCATTCTTGCGTTCTCAACGCAATCGAGCCGCCAATCATACGGAAAAACGTAAAGCGAATCCGCAAAACCATCTTCCGAAGGCGAATCCCACTTTTCCTCGCGGTAACCGCCGCGAACCGCCATCGCCTTTAGAAAACCGCCGTATACATCGATTACCGGGAAGACTCCGAGCTTTACTTCTCTCAAGACATCACCCGGGACGAGGTTGTCGCGGTTCTTACTAAGATCCGGGTTGATCGGCAGGCGAAGGTCTTCAGATTTCGACTTGAACGCCTTGAACCAGATCCGTTCGTTGGTATCTTTGTGACGAAGTTCCGATCCCCAAAGTCCCGGCACAAGGATCACCGGATTCTTGCCCTGCCCAAAAGCCGCAAGAGAGAATGCGAACACAAGTATCCCGATCTGTGCAAAGTACGCAGCTGATCTAAGGAGTTTGTTCGCGGTCATTTAGTTGTCAAATATTCGGCTGAACGCCGTTCGAAGCGGCCTTGTCGACCAGCCACTTCTTAAAATCTTCCGGAAACTGCTTGATCGCCGACTGAATGGGCCACGCCGCCGCATCGCCGAGTGCGCAGAACGATTTACCCTCGATGTTATCGCAAATGTCGAGCAAGAGTTGTGCGTCCTCAGGCTTGCCGTCGCCGGTTGAGATACGGTTAAAGATCTTGACGAGCCAGTCGGTTCCTTCGCGGCAAGGTGTGCACCAGCCGCAGGATTCGTGCTTGTAAAATTCGGTCAGATTTTTGGTCGTATCCATGATGTCGACGGTCTCGTCCATCACCATCATGCCGCCCGTGCCGAGCAGGGAACCCGCCGCAACGAGGCCTTCGTAATCGAGCGTGACCTTCTTGCCGATGATCTGATCGGCACGCATGATATAAACGCTGGAACCGCCCGGGATCACAGCCTTCAGCTTTTTATCGCTGCGAAGCATTCCGCCGCAATCCTCGTAAATGAACTTTTCCATATCGGAATAGCCCATCGGAAGCTCGTAAACACCCGGTTTTTTGACGTGGCCGCTGATCGACCAAAGCTTTGTGCCGCCCGATTTTTCAGTGCCGAGATCTCGCCATTCAATACCGCCCATTTCAATGATCTGTGGAACGGACGTGAACGTCTCGACATTATTTACGACCGTCGGCGAAGCGTAAAGCCCCTCGACGGCAGGGAAGGGCGGCTTCATTCGCGGATGTCCGCGATAGCCTTCGAGTGAACTGAGCAAAGCGGTCTCTTCGCCGCAGATATACGCTCCGGCTCCGGTATGCGTATGAAGCTCGAAATCGAGGCCGGAGCCAAGTATATTTTTGCCAAGCAGGCCTGCTTCGCGGGCTTCGGCGATCGCGACGTCCATGACGTCGATCAAATAATGGTATTCCCCGCGGGCGTAAATGTATCCAACTGTTGAACCCAGAGCATGACCGGCGATGATCATGCCCTCGATAACAGCATGAGGATCGCGTTCCATCAAATAGCGGTCCTTGAAACTGCCGGGCTCCGATTCGTCAGCATTACAGACGACGTATTTGGTCTTCGGTGAGTCTTTCGGCACGAACGACCATTTCATTCCCGTTGGGAAGCCTGCACCGCCGCGACCGCGAAGCGCGCTCTTTTTAACTTCCTCGATGATGTCCGCCGGCGACATCTTCAGTGCCTTTTCCAGTGATTTGTAACCGCCGGTATCGCGATACACCTTTAGCGTGTGCCCATCTTTGATGTGCATTCGCTTGAGTGACAATGGCTCGCAGCCGATCGCTTTAATTTCCATTTTCTTTTGAACGTAAGCCGTACGCCTACGTTGTTCATATTCTAAAGGTATCGCTTGAATTCGGCTTCCGTTAATCCCGCATCCTTAACGATCCCGCCCATTGTCAGGGCATTTACCGGATTGTGGCGGGGAATCGTTACGATTCGCTCACCGTTCGTCATGACAATATGCTTGCCTTGTCTCGCAATCCAAAATCCAGCTTTTTCTAAAGCTCCAACCGCTCTCAGATGGTTAATGCCGGAGATCTTCGGCATTATGCCGCGACCTCCACCTCTCTGATTTCGGCTCCGAGCAAGTTCATCTCAACTACATCAAGATATTCACGAATGGCTTCCCGGATGTTATCCAGAGCCTCTTGCTCAGTTTCGCCCTGTGACCAGCATCCTGGCAATGCAGGGCATGAAACGCTGAAACCTTCGTCGGTTTGATGTAACGCAACTTTATAGTTCATGCTACTTACAATCCGCCAAAATCTTATCTACTTTTTCGATCGTCAGATCTTCATGATAATCAAATCCGATCTGCATCATCGGTGCCGTACCGCAGCTGCCTAAACACTCGACCATTGTGACGGTAAATTTCTCGTCCGGGGTCGTTTCGCCGGGATGAATGCCGAGTTTTGAGCAAATATGCTCCGTGATATCCGGCTCGCCCATGATCTTGCACGAGAGCGTTTTGCAGATCTGGATGTGGTGACGCCCAACTTTTCGCAGGTTGAACATCGAATAGAACGTCGCGGTTTCCCATACGTCCGTGACCTCGAGATTCAGGAACTTCGCCAGGAAATTCACGCCCGCGTTATCGAGCCAGCCGCGTTCCCGCTGTACGACAAATAGCAGAGGGATCAGTGCCGAACGGGTTCGGTTCGCCGGATATTTTGTTAAATGCGACCTCATCTCCTCGACGACCGCCGGAGAAAACTCCGCGACCTCGTCGGTGACGAGAACTGTGTCTGTGAAACTTGTAGGGGTAGCTGCTGCCATTTTTACGCTGCCAGTCTTTCTTCTATTCGCGTTATGCGCCGATCAATTTCTTCAATATTGGACTGAACATTGATCTTTGCGTCCATCTTAACGATGACTTCATTTATCAAATTCGCAAGATTCTTAACCTCCATCTCAATACTTATAACTCTTTCGTCCAAGTATTAAAATGTGCCCTGAATATCCACGAGCCGGTTCCACATCTCCAGGATCTTAACGGATTGATCGTTAATCGATGCAGAGGTCGCGGTTAACTCTTTTCGGATATCAATTACTTTGCTAATGATATCGCCCTGTCGACCCGACACCACCGCAATTTGACTATCTATTCGATCGAAGCGGGAAGTGTGTCCATTCACTTCAGTACGGAGACCCCGCATTTCCAATCTTAATTCGTCAAGGCCTCCAATAGACCTGTCAACCTTTTTGGTTAACGTTTCAACTAATCCTGTTAGTTGGTCGAGTTTTGAATCATATTCCCCGGCCATATCTACCGATCGATCTCTCCCAGAACAATATCCAACGACCCAATGATCGCCACGACATCCGCGACCATTTCGCCCTCGCTCATTACGGGCAGAGCGGCGAGATTTACGAATGACGGGCCGCGGAAATGGACGCGTTCGGGTTTCGGACCGCCGTTCGATTTCATATAAACGCCGAGTTCGCCCTTTGAGGCTTCGATCGCGTGATAAACCTCGCCTTCGGGCACATTGAAGCCCTCGGCGACGATCAGGAAGTGGTGGATCAGCGAATCCATATGCTTTCGCATATCATCGCGATCAGGCAGAACGATCTTCGGACTATCAGCTTTGATCGGCCCCGGTTTTAATCTTTCCAGAGCCTGGCGAATGATCTTGTGCGATTCTCGAAGTTCGCGCATGCGTACCATGAATCTCGCCCAAACGTCGCCGTCATTTTCCACCGGAACCTCGAAATCGTAAGTCTCGTATCCCGAGTACGGGTTTGTACGGCGTATATCGACGTTGACGCCGCTGCCGCGCAGGCTCGGGCCGGTCAGTCCCCAGTTGATGGCTTCTTCTTTGTCGATCACGCCGATACCTTTTGTGCGGCTCATCCAGATAGTGTTACCGGTGACGAGTGTATCGAAAGTTTCGAGTGCCTCCGGAAAGTCATCCAAAAACTGTCGGCAGCGATTATCGAACCCGGCGGGCAGATCCATCATTAACCCGCCGATCCGGAAATAACTCGGCGTCATGCGGCCGCCGGAGGCAGATTCGATCAGGTTAAGGATCTTCTCCCGCTGGCGGAAACAGAAAAAGATCATCGACATCGCCCCGAGGTCAAGAGCGTGCGTGCCCAGCCATACCATGTGCGACGCTATCCGCTGGAGTTCGCACATCAGGACGCGAATGACCTGAGCCCGCTCGGGGATCTCCAGATCGAGCAGCTTTTCGGCCGCCATTACATATGCCAGGTTGTTGCCGAGCGGATTTAGATAATCCATCCGATCGGTGATGACGATGCCTTGCTGATATTTCTTGTACTCGAACAACTTCTCCATGCCGGTGTGGAGATAGCCAATGTCGGGAACGACGTTGACGACAAGTTCGCCGTCGAGTTTGAGATCCAGACGCAAAACGCCATGGGTCGACGGATGCTGCGGCCCCATCGAGAGGGTCATTTCAGACTCGAGAGGCTGGTCGAGAACCTCGAACTGGCTTGGAATGTTTTCTACAGCTGTCGCCATAATTAATTCATGCTGTAAGGCTCGTAGCCTCGCAGCGGATAGTCCTTTCTCAATGCATGGCCGTCAAAATCCGATGGCAGCAAGATGCGCCGCAGATCAGGATGGCCGTCAAATTTTATCCCGACCAGGTCGTAAGTCTCGCGTTCGTGCCAATTTGCGGTTTGCCAGAGCATCGATACGGTGCTGACATTCGGCTCGTCCTCGGTAAGCAAGACCTTTAGGCGAAGACGCTGATAATGAACCGTTGAGAACAAATGATAATTGACCTCAAACCGCGGATCTTCCTCCGGCCCACGATCACATCCGCAAAGGTCGGCGAGCATGTCAAAATCATGGTTGTCTTTCAGGAAAGAGCAAACATCGACGATCGCTGAAAGCGGAACCGTGACCGTGACCTCACCATGCCCCTCGACAACCGAGACGACCCAATCGGAGTTCTTTTCTTTTATCTGTTCCACGTAACCGTGGAGTTTCTCAGTCATATAAACCTGTTACGAACTTCGTCGTCTTTCGTGCTTTGACGGCACCGAATACGGCCGCGTAGCTGTTCCGGCATCGACCTCGGCGTGCATTTCGCGTTCCAGGGCAGTCGCCTCGGTTACAGGCAGCGTTCCGGGAGCAATCGACTGCCGCGATTCAGCTTCGAACGTGTCTCGACGATCCTTGACCGATTCCTTCATGATCTTGTCCTGAAGCATCAGGATCGCATGTACCAGCATTTCCGGACGCGGCGGACATCCCGGGATGTAAATATCGACCGGAACGATCTTATCGACGCCCTGCACGATGGCGTAATTATCAAATACACCGCCCGAGGTCGCGCAGGCTCCCATCGAGATAACCCATTTTGGTTCAGGCATCTGGTCGTAGACGCGGCGGAGTACCGGTGCCATCTTACGCGAAACGCGTCCCGAAACGATCATTACGTCCGCCTGCCGCGGCGAAGCCCGAAAGGTTTCCGCCCCGAATCGCGAAAGATCGTTACGCGAGCTGGCCGCGGAATTCATCATCTCGATCGCGCAGCATGCAAGCCCAAACGTCGCCGGCCATAGGCTGCTCTTTCGTGCCCAGTTAACCACGGCGTCGAGATTTACGGTGACGACATCGGGCAGCGATTCGAATAGAGTGTTTTCTAAACCCATATTTCTTTAAGTTGGAGTGGCGATCTGGAGATGGAGGAACTCTCGCCACTCCAGACTGACGACTCACGACTTCCTAAGCTGCAAGCTTCATTTTTGCAACAGCTTCTTCACGCCGGCGTTTCGCCAGGTTTTTCGCCTCTTGGCGAGCTTCCGCACGAGCCTGCAGGCCCCAATCGAAGATGCCTTTCTTCCAGACGTAGATGTATCCGATCACCAACGTAGCGACGAAGATAAGGATCTCGACAAACGCGATCGTGCCGTATGCGATGCCGCTCAGCTTTTCTTCGGCCAGTAGGCTCTTAAACGCTACGGCGAATGGGATTATGAACAGGACTTCGATATCGAACAGGAGGAAGATAACGGCAACGGCGTAAAACTTCACTGAGAATTTATCGCGTGCCCCGCCTACCGGATCCTTGCCGCATTCATACGGCATAAGCTTTGTGGCCGTACGTTTACGCGGGCCGATAAGCTGAGTGACGAGCAGCTGACTCGCGCCAAATCCCGCCGCGACCAAAAACATGATCCCGATGGGAACGTAATCGAAAACATTGTATTCCGACATCTTCTTTTAACTTATTAACCGCAAAAAACCGTAGAAATGGCTCGCATTCCGCAATAAGATCAGCGTTTCTTGGCTCAAACTAAATCGTAGTTTAACCGCTTAGGAGTGTCAAGGCAGTCATAGCCCGAATAATTGGCATTTTACTGACTGTAAATGATTTATTCGTTGACCCATTCAAAACGCGTGTGATAATTTTAAAGGTGGCTGACGCGCGCTCTTTTTCGCCGCTTTTTCCTCCTCATTCCGTTAAAATAGTTTTGTGATCTCAGGCTTCAACACCGACATCGATTATCAGGGAATCACGTATCACGTGCAGACCGAGGATAAAGGTGCGCCCGCCCGCATGATCATGACGCTTGTTTACGACAAGGGCACGATCCTCGCGAGCAAGCGCTCGACCTACGAAGACCTTAGCGTAGTCGATTACGACGAAAAAGAAGTCACTGAACGTCTCTCCCGCCAACACAAGCTCATGTGTGCCGCGGTCAAGGCCGGGCGCATTGATGAGCTCGTGAAAATGACGCGAGCCGCGTCCGCTGGCGGGAAGGCAAAGATCAAACCCGATACCGAACCGCTTCTTCAGCCGGCAGACGCCGCGATACTCGCTGAGGCCATTACCGAAACGCCGCGTGTCACCGTGCCGCTGCCCGCCGTTCCTGTGATCGACCGGGCACCCGTGGTTCCGCGAGCGCCGATCAAGATCGGCATGGTGGAGACCGAAAAAGTCATCCGGCTGGTTCCGGGCGATATGTTTGAGGAGGAACTGGTTCTCGACGCGGTACATATCATCGAGGACGATGAGATCGAGATACTTCCGGATGATGCCGTAGCGGTCGTCAGCGAACTCTCAGGCCTCGAACGCTCAACAAATCAAAAGCTCAGCCTCGAATTGCTGAGCGACAGCAAATTCAAAGGCGGCGACCGCCGAACGGTCAGCATTATGATCTGCCGCGGCACCGAACGTAAGGTCGTGACCAATGCGCAGATCATGATCAAGGTCCTCGGGTCGAGCTTTCGCCCGGTCATCTTCCACGCCAAGACCGACGCCAACGGCCTCGCCCGCGTACATCTGCAGCTACCTCACTTCCAAGCCGGCCGCGCCGCCCTTCTGATCCGGGCGATCGCTGACGGGGAAGAGATAGAGCTAAGGCGGGTCGTTACGCCGGGCTAGGCATGGATCCGTAAAAAGTTGACTGCGGCGAGATAGAATCTTCATGCTTCGCCACTGCCCTTTCAAATCTCAGATCTCAAATTTGAAATAATCAGATCGAAGACGGATTATTGAAATAATGTCGGAGATCCAAATATTTCTTAACGGAGAAAAGCGCTTCGTCCCGCACGCGATCGATCTAGATCGGCTGCTCGAGCATTTTTCCCTTCCAAAACAACGCGTTGCCATTGAACTAAACAATTCCGTCGTTCGACGAACCGACTGGCAGCAGACTGTCCTTAATGACGCAGACAAGATCGAGGTCGTCCATTTTGTTGGCGGCGGATGACGCGTTAGCCACAGAGGACACAGAGGAAGATGAGACATGTTCCGACTCTTCCGATCCTTACCGATTGCCGCCGATAGTCCATAAACGTTTCCTCTCAGTCTCTCTGTGGCCTCTGTGGCTAATTTTCTTCTTGCCGTGTGGAGAATTGTTTTCTTTCTCTACATAAGTAAAAATTGGAGTAATGTCAGATCAATTTTCACTCGCAGGCACCACATTTTCTTCACGGCTAATAATCGGCACGGGCAAATATCGTTCGTATGACGAAATGAAGGCGGCGCATGTCGCTTCAGGTGCCGAAATGGTCACGGTTGCGGTAAACCGCGTGCCGCTCGACGGCTCGACCGAATCCTTTCTCGACCACCTTTCGCCAACCATGAAGATCCTGCCCAACACCGCAGGATGCTACGACGCTGACCACGCGATCCGCACGGCTCGTCTGGCACGCGAGGCACTTGAAACGGACTGGATAAAGCTCGAAGTTATAGGCGATCCAATAACGCTGCTGCCCGACAACGAGCAAACTCTCGAAGCCGCTAAAGTATTGGTAAAAGAAGGCTTTATAGTCCTGCCCTATTTCACGGACGACCTGATAATGGCCAAAAAGCTGCTCGCCGCAGGCTGCCCCGCAGTGATGCCGCTTGCGGCCCCGATCGGTTCGGGAATGGGCGTGCAGAACCCTTCGAATTTGCGAATAATGCGTGAGCAATTGCCCGACGCGATCATCATCGTCGACGCCGGCGTCGGTGTCCCATCCGACGCCGCCATTGCGATGGAACTCGGTGCCGACGCCATCCTCATGAACACCGCAATCGCCGAAGCCCACGACGCCCCAGCCATGGCCACCGCCATGAACCTAGCCGTCCAAGCCGGCCGCCTCGCATTTCTTTCCGGTCGTATGCCTAAGCGGCTTTACGCGTCCGCATCGAGTCCGATAGACGGAGCAATTCGGTAGATAGATCAGAACTCGAAATCAGCGAATATCGGCAGATGGTCGGAGGCGACGCGCGAAAGCTTAGTTCTGTGCAAAGTCGCGTTCGTGAGCGTAAAAGTATCGTCGAAGTAGATGTGATCTAAATGCATCAGAGGTAGGAATCCCGGAAAACTGCGGCTCGTACCGAGATGGAGCTTTGGTTCGACGCTTCTGAATTTTGAGCGTAGAAGCTTCGTCGTGATGCCGCTGATCCACTCGTTAAAGTCGCCGGCGATCATCCTGTCACCTGCCAATCCGTGGGCGTCCAATACATGATCGGCAAGCAGATTGTGGACTTGCTTTCGCCTTTCAAAAAACGAAGTTCCCATGTGCAGATTAAAAAACTGCAAAACCCTTCCGTCATGCAGCCTGATCTCGGTCCGCAGACAGCCACGAGGCTCATACCGGCTGACCGTGATCTCGTGATTTCGGAAAGAATCGATCGGAAGTCGGCTCAGCGTCGCGTTCCCGTATTCGCCGCCTCGTATCCTGCGGTTCTCACCCAATCGAAAGTCCATCCCTAAAGCATTTGCAATAAACTCGGCCTGATGATCACGCCGGTTTTCCCGGGAATGACACAAAACCTCCTGAAGGGCGATAACGTCGGCATCTATCTCCTCAAGAACTTCGGCGATGCGTTCCGGAGAATATCTGCGGTCAATCCCAACGCATTTATGGATATTGTAGGTCGCGATGCGAAGTTTGCTCATCTTTGTCTCCAATACGCTCTGATCCCTTTTATTAGAGTCGGGATCGCGAAAAGTAGGAGCAGCACCACGAACGGCGTTGATGCACCTCGAGGGAATTTGATCAGAAGGGCCGCGAGAAGCAGCAGCAGCGTTCCGACGATAAATAGCAGCCGAGATTCGGCAGCACCGAGCGGTACACGGTTCGTCATAGCGACGCCCAGGGATGTCGCCACGTTCAGGGCTCCGGCCGTTGCTTTCCGAACGCTTCCGGTTCCGTTACGGGGCTTGAGGCGTTTGGTACGATGCAGGCGTTTTTTACGGAATGTGTCCTCAAGGACTATTTCCGTAGCTCCGGCAAGATCCGTTATAAACATTTCCTGCATTTGCCGGCCAAACCCTTCATCCTCGACCAGCACGTCCAACTCATAATTTCCGAACCAGCTCGAAATATTTAAGTTCGTGGAACCAACGCGCGAGAATTTCCCATCAAAAACTGCAGTTTTTGCATGCATCATCGGCCCGTTCCATTCGAAGACGCGCACACCTGCTTCGATAAGTGGACGGTAAGTTGAACGGGTCGTATCCCGAACGATCATTATGTCCGTTGCTTGAGGAACCAGGATCCGAACGTCTACACCATCGCCGGCCGCGTCTTTAAGCGACTGAAGATAAGACGGAATGCCCACAAAATACGCATCGCTGATCCACATCGTTTCCCGTGCCGACGCGGCAAGCAGTTGATCCGTTCGGTAAACGCATGCTTTTCCGGGTTCGCTCTGAACAACACGGAGAGCAACTGATCCTGCGTCGTCATTTCTTTTATGTTTACGATGCCTGGTTCTTTCCAGCGGGCTGCCGATCGCTGCCCAGACGTTAGCAAATGCATCCTCCACATCCGCGACGGCCGGACCGGTTACCTGCACGCCGGTGTCGCGCCACGGCGGAATTCCTTTTTCTGGATCACCGACCCACGCTTTGCCGATGCAAAGCCCGCTGATAAAAGCTGTTTGGCCATCGACGACGAGGGTTTTTCGGTGATCACGGTTGAGGATCGCCAACGGGTCGAGGAGGCTCGGCGGATTGAATCTCCTTACCTCGATGCCGTTATTGCGAAGGAGCCTCCAATAGGATCGTGAAGTCTTCCCCACGCCGCCGAGCCAATCGTAGATAAGTTTTACCTCGACTCCCTCCTTCGCCTTTTTGATCAGTGCATCAGCAAAAATGTAGCCCTGTTCGTCATCGTGGATGATATAGCTCTCAAAATAGATCCGCTCACGGGCATTCTCGATCGCATCCATCCAAGCCGGATAGTTTTCCGTAGCATCGACCAGGAGCCGGACGGAATTCCCGCCGATCAGCCTCGCCCCGGTGATGCGGTCGAACGAATCGTCAACAAAATGCCGAATCGCTGCACGAGAGCCGATCTCGATACCGTTGGGCTTTGCGATCTTGATCTTTGCAGCGGCCATAGTATCTGTATTAATTATACAGCGGCTATGACTTTTATATGAGGAATTTAATAAGCTAGACCCTATGAAAGTAAAGGTCCTTTTCTTCGGTGCGATCGCGGACGCTGCCGGTAAGCGCTCCAACGAAATTGAGATCGTGCCGGGGAGCACAAGCAAAGCTGCACTCGAACAATTGCTGGCCGCAACGCCCGAGCTCGCGTCCCGCAAATTACTGCTTGCGATCAATGAGGAATACGCCACTGGCGACGAGATCATCCGCGATGGCGATGAGCTTGCGATATTTACCGCTGTCTCCGGAGGCTAAAGCGAAACACCGCAAGCATCGCAAAACCCTATCCGAAGCATCTCTAAAGATGTTATTATCCAGAAATACGGCGGTGAGCGAATATGAAAAAGGCGATAGGTTTGTTTTCGGCAGTTCTTTGCTTGGCGGGTTCGATGTTGGCGGTGCCTCAGCAGCAGAAGCATGTGGCTTTTGATTTTGATGGCGACGGGCGGTCGGATCTGACGGTTTTTCGTCCGGCTGACGGACGTTGGCATATTTCGCGGTCGAGCGAAGGCGGTTTTCAGACGACCTTCGGCGTCGCGACGGACACGATCGTCCCGGCTGATTACGACGGCGACGGCAAGACCGACATCGCCGTTTACCGTGCTTCCGAGGGAACCTGGCACATCATCGAAAGCTCGACCGGCACGATCACCCAGTTAAAATATGGCCTCGGCACCGACATTCCCGCACCGGCTGATTACGATGGCGACGGCAAAGCCGACATGGCAGTCTATCGCCCGTCCGAAGGCCAATGGTGGATCAACCTTTCGACCGCTGGCTCGGTCACGATCCCGTACGGCATCAAGGAAGACAAGCCTGTTCCCGCTGACTACAACGGCGACGGCATCGCCGACGTCGCGCTCTTTCGCCCATCCGAAGGCACGTGGCACATCATGCGTTCGAAAGAGGGAAATCTGGTCGCCAAATGGGGCCTCGGCGAAGACAAACCGGTTCCCGCCGACTACGATGGCGACGGCAAAGCCGATCTCGCCGTCTATCGCCCGTCCGACGGCGTCTGGTACATCTATCAGAGCACCACGCAGGAGCCTGATTACACCAAATTCGGCCTAGCAACTGACGTGCCTTCGCCCGGAGATTTCGACGGCGACGGCCGCACCGACCTCGGCGTCTTCCGCCCCACCGACGGCAAATGGCTCCTCAGCCGCTCCACCGAAGGCCGCACCACCATCCCCTTCGGAATGCAAGGCGACAAGGCGGCATCAGGTGCGCCGGTGAAATAAGTCTTAAATTTATGAAGAGTTTTTTCAATTGCCTCCAGCTTTAGCTGGAGGTTTTTTTGTGTAAAAAAGATAGGCTTCAGCCGAAACGTTCGCGGGCCCGTATAGGTATCGCGATTTGGCTAAAGCCCAATCTTAATTGCCGTTGACCTCCAGCTAAAGCTGGAGGCAATTCATTTTTCTTCTGTCGCTGGTATGTGCTCCGCTGCATCGCCCTCGACCCAGACCTCGCCATCGGCATAGACTTCCTTTTTCCAGATCGGCACCGTCCGTTTTAGTTCCTTTATCAGCCACTCACAAGCCGCAAACGCGGCCCGACGATGTGGAGCCGCGACCGATATCACGACACTCGTCTCTCCGATCGCGAGCCGTCCCAACCGATGCACGATCCCCACATTCGCAATCTCAAACTCGCCTTTCACCCGCCCGATCAGCTTCTCCATCTCCTTCAGAGCCATCGGCTCATAGGCCTCATAAACCAAATACTCCGTCTCCCGAACCTCACCCGTCTCCCTAACCCGCGTAAACCGCCGAGCATACCCATCAAGCGTAACCGTCGCCCCACACCCCTCCGGCACAACCCGCCGCGCCACCGAAGTCACATCAATAGTTTCTAAAGTCAACTCAAAAAAATCCATAAAAAAAGACGGCGAGCTTTCCCGCCGTCTAAAAAGATAACATCAAGATCCCTGAACGGCGCTATTCCAATCCGATCAGGTCGATATCCGTCATGTTTGCAGTTGGAGTTATAGATCTTGGAGCAAACCGATAACGCTTTGAGCTAACCCCTAGAAAATATGATTCGCCCGATCGCACGCTGGTAAACGTGTACACGCCAAAGGAACTCGTCGTAGCGGTCTGCCGTGTTCCTTGGGAGTCAGTTAGTATTACCAGAGCATTGCGAACCCCAAGCCCGGTAGGCGTTAATACACGACCTGTGATCGACACCAGGTTATTTGGTGCGAGTTGGTTGACAGTAAATATCTGCGATGCGATCGATATCTCACCAGTTCGAGCGGCCCCGTTGTTACCCAGAACAGAAAATGTAACTGAGCCGTTCCCCGTACCTGAGCCAGAGGTTACATTTATCCAGTTTGCGTTGCTTATCGCTGTCCAAATACAAGCGCTATTTGTTGTGACGTTAAAACCACCCACTCCGCCACTCGCCGAAAACGAAGTGCCATTTGGCGAAAACGCAAATGCACAGCCATTTGCCTGATTAACCGTAAAGGTCTGTCCACCAGCAGTTATTGTCCCAACTCTCGGTGGTCCGGAGTTAGCCGTTGCCGTGAATGAAATATTGCCGCTGCCGTTGCCGGAATTGTTGCCGGTTATTGTTATCCACGGATCGTTACTTACTGCCGTCCAAGAGCACGCCGGAATGCCATTGATCGAAAACCCGCCAGTGCTGGCAAAAGCAGCGATACTAACGCTTTGTAATGATAGAGAAAACGTACAGCCCGTAGCCTGATTCACCGCAAACGTTCTTCCGCCTGCAGTAATAGTTCCCGAACGGGCATTTAGCGTATTTGCTTCCACGCTGAATGAAATATCGCCATTACCCGAACCGGAACTTCCGCTGGTTATCGTTATCCACGGCACGGTGCTAACTGCCGTCCAATTACAGCCCGCGACCGTTGTAAGGGCGAAACTTCCATTGCCGCCTGTTGCCGAAGCATTTGCGCTCGTCGGCGAGATCGAGAACGTACATCCGGAACCTTGGTTTATCGTAAATGTTTGTCCCGCCGCTGTAATGGTCCCGGTTCGAGCTGGCCCGATGTTTGGCTGCACACTGAAGGAAACCGTTCCAGTGCCAGTGCCCGAACCTCCTCCGGTAACTGTTATCCAGGCGTCATTACTGACGGCCGTTCGAGAACAACCAGCAACGGTTGTGACCGTGAAGCTGCTGTTTCCTCCGCCAGCCGCGATATTGGCACTCGGAGCGGAAAGAGCGAACGTGCAACCATTCGCCTGATCGATCGTGAATGTCTGTCCGCCAGTGGTTATCGTTCCGGTTCGTGCAGGGCCGGTGTTCGCCTGAACGTTAAAAAAGACTGTTCCATTGCCCGTTCCGCTGGTTCCTCCGCTGATCGTTATCCAGGGATTATTGCTTACCGATGTCCAAGTACATCCGCTATTTGAGGTAGTTAAAGCGAAACTACTACCAACTGCTCCTGAACCGATACTCGTACTCGTTGGTGCGAGTGAATACGTGCAACCGGAGGCTTGAGAGACCGTAAAAGTTTGTCCGCCAACTGTAAAGGTTCCCGTCCGTGCCGGACCGTTCGTTGGTTGAACACTATATGAAACGGTTCCATTACCGCTCCCTGAACTTCCGCCTGTAATAGTGATCCAAGCGTCGTTGCTGGCGGCAGCCCATGTGCAACCAGTGACGCTGGTCACGTTTGTCGTACCGTTCCCGCCGTTAGCGGAAATATTGCTATTAGACGGCGAAATTGAATATGTGCAGCCATTTGCTTGATTTATCGTGACCGTCTGTCCGCCTATCGTTATGGTTCCCGTTCGTGCCGGCCCATTGTTCGCCGCTACGGAAAAAGAGAACGAGCCATTACCTGATCTGGAATTTCCTCCAGTGACCGTTATCCATGGATTATTGCTGACCGCGTTCCAGGAGCAACCATTTGTTTCCACCGTTGCCGAGCTTGCTCCAGCCGACGACCCGAAGTTCTGGGAGTTTGGGGTGACCCCGAACGTGCACGGAATATTCGCTAGGAATGAATACGCATTGATCCCGCCAATCACCGGACTAGATTCCGGTGAACTTGTACCTAGTTCAACAGATTCAGTCTCTACCAACTGCTCACCCGTGATCGGATTAATCGAAGTCGCGTCTGAACCGTCGGTCGCAAAGAAATAAATAGTGTGCAATCCCCTCTGCAAAGTAGCGGGTATTGCGTTTGCCGTAACTGTCGTCGCCGTGCTTCCGGAATTCGTGGCCCTTGTCCATGTCCCGTTGGTCGTGTCCATCTGGAAATAAATGTTCCTTGGCGGAGGTACGGTCGGAGAATACGTAGACGTTGCGGTCAATGTGAACGTTGGAGTTGCACTTGGTGTCGTATTTGAGGGAAAAGGCTCTGCAACGGTATTGAGTGGGATCGAATTACTAGGAGCAGGGGTGATGATCGATACATTCGAGGTCCCTATATTAGCGACATATACTTTATTCGTAATCGGATTGACCGCGATGGCTTCGGACCCCGACCCGACTGCAACTGTCGTGGTCGAATTATTTGTCCCATCTATCACCGTTAGGGGATTATTATTTATTGCATAGATCTTATTGTTGGCCGTATTTACCGCCAAGCCTCTTGACGCAACCGGTAACGTCGTCGAGATGTTGGTGAAACCATCAATTATAGTCATTAGACTGCCGCCGATTGGGCCAACATAGACTCGATTCGTAATCGAATTGATTGCCAAACTAATGGGTTGCAAAACGGTCGGCACGGTTATGGTATTGTTATTGGCTCCATCGATCACAGTCACGTCATTAGAATTAAAATTGGCAACGTAAGCCCTGTTTGTCACCGCATTTACAGCAACAAAGTTTGGACGCTCACCGACTGGGACCGTCGCCGCCGTGTTATTGTTGCCGTCTATCACTGTTACGGTCGAACTACCGGAATTCGCAACGTAGATCTTATTCGTAACCGGATTCACGTCGATCCCGTATGGTCCTATTCCCACCGCCACGCTAGTCGTGGAGTTATTTGAACCCTCGATAATCGTAATGTTGTTGTCTCCGTAATTAGCAACATAGATTTTGTTAGTAACTGCGTTAACGGCGATCGAAAACTGAAGTGGATTGCTGCCAACGGGCACGGAGACTGTTGAGTTGCTGCCGCCGTCGATGACGGTAACACTGTTGCTGTTACGATTCGCCACATAGATTTTGTTAGTTGTCGGGTTGATCGCAAGCGCATGAGGATTTATGCCAACGGGAACGGTTGCAGTTGTGTTGTTAGTCCCGTCAATTACCGTCACGTTGTTGCTGTCGCGGTTCGCAACGTACGTCCTATTGGTCACTGGATTTGTTGCAATGGCAATCGGCGTGGTACCAGCCGCTACTGTTACTGTTGTGTTGTACGAACCGTCAATAACCGTCACATTTGAGCTTTGTAGATTCGTGACATAGACCTTATTCGTTACGGGATTAACGGCGACGGCGAATGGCTGAATGCCACCCGCTCCCAAATTTGTCGTCGAATTGTTTGCACCATCGATGACCGTGACGCCTCCGCCAACGACATAGATTTTATTCGTAACCGAATTGATCGCGACTGCACCTGGATTTGGCACCGTTGGAACGGTTGACGTCGAGTTATTCATACCATCGATTACCGTCACGGTATTGCTACCCTGATTAGCAACATATATCTTATTCGTGACCGGATTCACCGCGACGGCGTATGGATTTGTACCGACCGGTACGCTTATCGTCGAATTGTTAGTTCCGTCTATTACTCTTACGCTCGAACCGAATTCAACCGCGACGTAAATCTTATTCGTCACCGGGTTGACGACAATGTCACGGGGGCCCGTACCAGCCGCAACCGTTGTTGTCGAGTTGGTCGCACCGTCAATGACGGTTAAATTCCCGCTACCACTATTAGCTACGTATATTTTGTTCGTTACCGGATTGACCGCGACGGCAACGGGTAAATCGCCAACGGAAACGTTTGTTGTGGAGTTGGTTATTCCGTCTATCACTGTTACATTGTTGCTACCTGAATTGGCGACATAGATCTTGTTTGTGATCGAGTTTATTGAGATCTCATATGGATTCGTGCCGGTAGTCACGGTCGCGGTCGAGTTGTCATTTGTATCCGTAACGGTTACGTTATTGCCCCCGAGATTTGCAACATACACTTTACTGGTTACGGGGTTGACTGCAACGGCGTAGGGCCGATCCCCACTCCCCACTCCGGAGGTGGAGTTGTTAGAACCGTCAATCACAGCGACTCCGCCGCCGGTACAGGCTACGTAGATTTTATTTGTCACGGGATTAACGGTAATGGCTCGGGGATTTGAACAGACAGCAACATTTCCGATGCTCGAATCAGCCTCGACGACCCGTCCGCCGTTCTGAAAAAGCGCAAAGATCACCAATAGCGATAAGACCAAGCCAAAGATAACTGGTCGAGAGTGCTTTAACGCAAAACCAAAACTGCGGACGTCTTTTCTGGGATATTTCATAATTGGGAAGATGGGATTATTTTTCCGCAATCATACGCCTGCTATCGTAATTTCTCAAGCATTCCGGCTTCCTACGAAACCGGAGTGTTGACGACTCAGGCGTGCGATATTGCAGTTCTTATAAAATTTTGTGGTCAGACTTGCGATGTTGCGATTCAAAAATATCCGATTGCCGTCGATGAGGATCGCAGTAGCGCAAGGGGGGACCTCTTTTCAATTTTCTGCGCGATTTCCCATCTTATCCCCATCTTGGTACCCATCGAGAGAAAATCGACGGCGGACCGGAATTCGTCAAATTTGGTATCGGTGCGTGCCGGAAATTGGTGGTTTTCGTCTCGGAAAACGTTTGACCAAACTTGGGAATTACTCTACCAATCTCGGGTTTTGGTGTGAACAATCTGGGAAAGTAGTTTGACCAATGGCAGTGAAAATGGGGGTTTGGGGGGAATTGGGGTGAAAATTGGAAAATTTGGGGTCGGACAAAAAATTTCACTCGGATCTCGATCGAAAATTGGCGGTTTTTGCGCCTCGAAATGGTCGGCAACGTCTACCTTTTGTTTTTCATCTCAATGGGGTAGACTAGCTTTCCCTAATGGGGGCGACAGGCTTCGACAGGGGCTTGTATAGATCTTTGAATGCACGTCGGGCTTTTTGCTTGTGAGCTCGTTAAAAAAACTTGCAAAAAACAAATGCTAATCAAGAATTAGCCCTTGCAGCTTAGTTTAAATACTAACCTCAAGTGTCTTACCGGAAGTCAGCTTGTAGCGACCGCGTAAGGCATAACTCAGTACAAGCTAGGGCTCGTTCACCACCTGCGAACGAAGCCCGAAATGTTAGCCGGGTTAGCGTACGAAGAGGTCTTGTCGGTTCATCTGCTCATCGTATGCGAAACATAAGTGAACTCGACTAAACGTGTAGATTTTACTGGTCGCAACCTTTGGATGCGGGTTCGATTCCCGCCGCCTCCACCATTTTAGAAACGGATCTGAGATCTCAAAATAGAGATCTCAGGTCCGTTTTATTATTTGCAGAATTGGGTGATAATCGAATAGGAAAGTGTGGTCTTATGCGATGCTGTCGAGCCGCGAGTTTGTTGATATTTGGGTTGGTCGGGTTGCTATTTGTGTCGACCCCGATCGCGTCCGCGCAGCTCTCGAAGGAGAAATTCGTCAGGCTTATTACCGACGATGCGGCCTTATCCGCAGACGAGATCACAACGCTCAATAACGGCGACTTTCTCGTTAAAGTCTTAAAACTGAAGGATAAACGAAAGGTATCTGTCTTTGGGGCGGTGCGGTTGCGGGATGTCCAAAGCATCGACCTCGCGGCTTTTCGCGAGGTGCTGAGCCAGAGGGACAACAGAGCTTTGCTCGATGGCGGCAGGTTGTCGTCACCGCCTGTTTTACAGGACCTCGCAGCTCTCACCCTTAAGGATAAAGATATCGAGAGCATTAAGAACTGTATCGTCGGTAAATGTGACCTTAAGCTTTCGGCGCGGATGATCAGGCGTTTCCAGACAGAAGTTGATTGGAATTCGGCCCAGCAAGAGATTCAGGCGACGAGCCTTTTCAAGCAGATGCTCGTCGAATATTCCAACGATTACAGTAAGCGCGGTGACCAGGCACTGATCGAATATGTGGATCAGAAAGATCCTGTTCGTTTGGTCGACGAATACCGCGTGCTGCTCGAGCAATCGGTTATGGTCCACAGCCTTGCTCCGGAATTTGTGAATTATCTGAAGAAATTCCCCGCATTGGAGCTTTCAGGAGCTGAGAGCAGGCTGGACTGGTCAAACGTAGATTCGGGGCTGAAGCCGATCGTGACACTGACACACAGTCTAGGGTATTCGCGGAAGGTGAACGATGATCTCGTTCTGACGCTGGCGACAAAGCAGATCTACGCAAGCCATTACGTCGACGCATCACTCGGGTTTTCGTGGTTCATCCGGTTAGGTGCCGGCGAATCTGCTGAGACATATCTAATATTTACGAGCATTTCTCGCTCGGATTCGCTTGGCGGTGTGCTGAGCGGAATGGCTCACGCCGTAGTCGAAAAAGAGGCAATGGAGAAGGTTGAAGACCTTTTGAAAGGTGCAAAAAAGCGTCTGGAAATGAAACAGGGGCTCTCGACCGAACCCGTTAAGGACGTACCGGAAAGCTGGTTATTTTCGACTATCAGTTCACTTACTCAAAGCCCAATTTTTCGAATTCTCGCGCTACTGATCGCCGTCGGGATCGCAGGTTTCGTCCTGCTTCGATCGCGCGCTGGGAAAACTAGTTAATGAGAACTTTACCGATCGGCATATTTGATTCGGGCGTTGGCGGGCTGACGGTTTACCGGGCCTTGCACAACCGTCTGCCCAACGAGCATTTTATTTACCTTGGCGATACTGCTCGGGTGCCGTACGGAACTAAATCTCTCGCGACCGTAGAGCGATATGCGATCGAGAATTCAGTATTTTTGGCATCGCGGGGCATAAAAATGCTGGTCGTGGCGTGTAACACGGCGTCGGCTTTGGCCTTGCCAAAGATCCGAGAGAAGATCGGCCTTGATGTCGTCGGCGTGATCGGTCCGGGCGGGCGAAAGGCGGTTGAGATCACAAAAGGCATCGAACACCCAAAGATCGGCGTGATCGCGACCGAGGCGACGGTTGCCAGCAACGCCTATTTTGAGGCGATCCGAAGAGCCTCTGAGACTGCCGAAGTTTATCAAACAGGCTGTCCGCTTTTCGTTCCGCTCGCCGAAGAAGGCTGGACGGGCGAGGCGGAAACCTATTCGATCGCGGCGAAATATCTGGCTCAGATGAAGGAATTTCAGCCTGACGCATTGGTTTTGGGCTGCACGCATTATCCGATCCTGCGGGACGTGATTCAGCAAACCGTCGGCGAGAATGTTAAGCTTGTTGATTCAGGCGAAGCGACGGCGGAAGAGGTCGAAAAGCTGCTGCTGGAAAAAGGCCTCGGGAATCCGAATTTGGTCGCCGGCACTCGCGAACTTTGTGACGATCTCGACCATTTCTTCGTCACCGACGCAGCGGATCGATTTTCACGGGTCGCCGAAAGATTTTTGGGCACGAAGCCTTCAAAACTCGAGGCGATAGAGGTTCCGGCCGTTTAGGAACCGAAGAGAAATTAGCATGACATACATCAGAACCGATAACCGAACCTACGATCAGATCCGCAATACCAAGATCACGCCAAATATCTCGCCGTATGCGGAAGGCTCGGCACTGATTGAAGTTGGCGGGACGAAAGTTATTTGCACGGCTTCGGTCGAGGACCGCGTGCCGATGTTCATGCGAAACAGAGGGCTCGGCTGGGTCACCGCCGAATACGCGATGCTGCCGCGGGCGACGAATACTCGTACCCAGCGTGAGACGAAGAACGGCCCTTCAGGCAGAACGCAGGAAATTCAGCGGCTGATAGGCCGCAGTTTGCGAGCGATCGTCGATACAAAACTGCTGGGCGAACGCCAGATCTATGTGGATTGTGACGTGATCCAAGCCGACGGCGGAACACGCTGTGCGTCTATTACCGGCGCGTACGTCGCGCTTGCTCTTGCTTGCCGAAAGCTCGTAAAGACGGGCGTGATAAAGACAAATCCGATCATCAGCGAAGTCGCCGCCGTCAGCGTTGGTATTATTGAGGTAACGCCGATCCTTGATCTCGCCTACGTCGAAGATTCCAACGCCGACGTCGATATGAACGTCGTTTGCACTGGCACCGGCAAATTCATCGAATTACAGGGCACCGCCGAACGCGAACCCTTTTCGCGTGAGCAGATGGACGAAATGCTGATCCTTGCCGACACGGGAATAAACCGGCTGTTTGAGATCCAGCGGAACGCGCTGGCGGGCTAAAAATTATTTCCGTCTAAGGATCGCTCCGGGCGTATTGTTGGTTATTTTCTCTCCGTCCCAGACTTTGGTTCCATTTACAAATGTCGCGCGAATGCCGGTCGAAAACGTCTGGGGCTCGGCAAATGTTGCTTTATCGATCACAGTATTCGCGTCGAACAATACAAGATCAGCGATCATTCCTTTTTTGATCAGACCACGGTCTTTCAGGCCTAAACGCGCGGCGGGCATGGCTGACATTTTGTGAACGGCTTCTTCGAGAGAGAGCCATTTGTTTTCTCGGACGAATTTGCCGAGGACGCGGGTGAATGTTCCGGTTCCACGCGGATGACGGCTGCCGATGCCGCCGTCGCTTGAGACCATTACCCATGGGCGTTGGTAAAACGCTTTGACGTCGTCTTCGTTCATCGAATTACAAACAACACCCGCACCGCCGTTTTTGACGATCTCGATGTAAAGATCGACCGGCGTAATATTTTTCGATGCCGCAATTTCCGCGAGTGTTTTCATCTCGTACGAGCGGTTCGCCGAATGGCTTGTTATCAGGATCTTATCAGCACCACCCACGTTTGCAATTCCAGTCTCAACTTCAGTTCGATCTTCATGTTTGCGGCTCGGGACGAGAACAGTGATCGTTGACGCCCACGCGGTGTACGGATAAGCGTCGGCAGTCACGTCCTGACCGGCTTTTTTTGCGGACTCGATCAAAGCGATAGCCTCGGCAGATTTTCCCCAGACATTTCGATTGCCCATCTTGATGTGCGAGATCTGCACGGGGAGTTTCGCGTCTTTTCCGATCCTGATAGCCTCTTCCATCGCCGCACGAAAGCCTTCTTCTTCGTCGCGAATGTGGCTCATGTAGATGCCTTTGTATCTTGCGGCAACCTTGGCAAGCTCGATCATCTCTTCGATCGTCGCCATAAAGCCGACGTCATATTCGAGACCTGACGATAGGCCAAAAGCTCCTTCGTTCATCGCCTGATCGACGAGCTTTGCCATGGCGGCGATCTCTTCAGGCGTGGCGGTTCGTTTGTAATCCTCTTTAAGGATCTGGCTGCGCACTTCGGCGTGGCCTATGAAGGCTCCGACATTCACGGCGATCTTGCCGTCGAGCTTTGTGAAATATTCCGCTAGCGGCCAAGGGCTTCCGCCGTCAGGGCCGACGAGAATGGTCGTGATACCTTGCGAAACCTGATTCGCGGCAGTTCCTTCGCGTAGAAGGCCGGATTCGGAATGATTGTGAATATCAATAAATCCGGGAGCAAGTACGAGGCCGTTGGCGTCGATCAGCTCATCGTCCTTCGAGGGTTTGACCTTGCCAATTTTCTCGATCTTGCCGTCTTTGATACGCACATCGCCGCGAACTGATTTTTTACCCGTTCCGTCAATGATCGTGGCATTTTGGAAGAGGATCGGTTTTGTTTGCGAAAACGCAGATATGGCGAATGAACATAGCAGGATCGAACTAACGATCACGCGGAACAGTTTGTAGCCTGGTTTCATAAGTACTGAAATCATAAAGAAAGTCTGCTCCTGCGTCCAACGCAGAAACCGGCGACTTTGACGCGTTACGTGCGACAAACTAAAATCGAGACTGAATTTACAGGAGAATCTACGATCTTGAGCGAAAAACAATTTGAAGGAAGATCCGTCATCGTCACCGGCGGAACACGCGGGATCGGTAAGGCGATCGTGCTCGAACTCGCAAAACGCGGAGCGAATGTTGCGTTTAACTATTCCAAGAGTTCTGAAGAAGCCGAAAAGCTGAAGGCTGAGGTTGAGGCTCTGGGCGTAAAGGTTTACGTTGCTCAGTGCGATGTTGCCAGTACCGCCGCCGCGGCGGAATTTGTCGGTCAGGTTAAGGACGCATTTGGAACCATTGACTGCTTAGTTAACAATGCCGGAATAACCCGCGATCAACTGATCCTTCGAATGAAGGAAGAAGATTGGGATTCAGTTATTGATACGAATTTGAAAGGTGCTTGGAATTTTTCGAAAGCTGCCGTTCGTCCGATGATGCGTAATGAGAATGGCGGTTCGATCCTGAATATTTCTTCGATCTCTGGTGTTGTCGGAATGCTCGGCCAGTCAAATTATTCGGCGTCCAAGGCAGGGATGATCGGGCTGACAAAATCTCTCGCGAAAGAAGTTGCAAGCCGGAAGATCACCGTCAACGCTCTCGCACTCGGCCTCATAGAAACCGATATGGCGAGCGAGATGAACGAAGAATATCGCGAAAAGATCCTCGCCTCGATCCCGCTTGGCCGACTTGGTAATGTTCAGGAAGTCGCCGAGATCGTATGCTTCTTGCTTTCACCTTCTGCTGCGTACGTTACCGGACACGTCATGCAGGCCGACGGCGGCGTGGCAATGTAAATGTCACTGCAATATCAAACAGAAGAAGACGAACTACGCGCCGCAGAACCTGCACAGCAGGCGATGCGGCAGCCCTTACCTGTCTACACGATCGTTTTGATCGCTGCGATCGGGGCAGTTTTCGTCGTGCAAATGATCGCCGGACTTTCCCAATCGATCGAAGCTGCCGCCTTTGATAAACCGGCATTCCTGCGGGCGCACGAATATTGGCGAATACTTACGGGTGCGGCACTTCACGGCGGGCTGCTTCACGTGCTAATGAACTGCTACGCCTTTTACAGCTTTGGAAAGGTCTTTGAGCTGCTGACTAACCGCGCGCATCTCGCGATCGTTTTCCTTCTATCGGCAATCGGTGGCGGGGTTTTGAGTTTGATCTTCGTTCCGGACGGTATTTCGGTCGGAGCATCGGGCGGCATCGTCGGGCTTATCGGCTATCTCGCCGTTTACGCGTTTCGCCGCAGGCATTTCATTTCGGCGGAATTTCGGAAGAGCCTATTGATGAATATCGGCTTTATTCTGATCTTCGGCCTTGTTCTATTTCAGCAGATCGACAATTTCGGACACATCGGCGGGCTAATAGTTGGTGCCGTTTATGCGTTTTTGCAGATCCCCGCGGACGACCATACGGATCCAAGGGAAGCCGGAAACCTTACTCAGATCGCCGGCCTAGCAGCTCTTGGGATCTATGTCGCTACCTGTGTTTTCAGTATTTTGCTAATTCTTCGAATCGTTTGATCTATGGCCCGCGTTCGCGTTCATCAGCACGTCAATCCACTTTCACCTTATTACCGGCAAGAACCGACGCCGTTCGATGTTTCAACTTTTGCTGATCCCACGCTGCCGCTTCACCTGGATATCGGGTGTGCTCGCGGGCGTTTCATTTTGCGTATGGCGGCTGAGCGGCCGGAGTGGAATTATCTGGGCGTTGAGATCCGTGAGCCCTTAGTTCATGAGGCAAACTCGCTCGCGGACGAGGCCGGACTGAAAAACCTTAAATATCAATTCGCCAATGCCATGCTTTTTCTCGGAAATCTGCTCGCCGAAATTCCCGCCGGCCGGTTGCAGATGGTAACGATCCAGTTTCCAGATCCGTGGTTCAAGAACCGCCACGCGAAGCGTCGAATGGTAAATACGGAGCTTGTCGACGCCGTTATCAAAAGACTCGCGGCCGGCGGAAAGATATTCGTTCAAACCGATATCGAGTTTTTGGCCGACGAAATGTTCGAGCTTTTTCGGGCGGACTCAAACCTCATCGAAACTCCCATCGATCACAACCCGTTTCCCGTTCGAACTGAGCGCGAAAAAGCGGTAGAGGACAAGGAGCTGCCGGTTTACCGCACATTATTCACGAAAAAGTGATCTTTAATCCTTGTAATTAAAATAGATCTTTCCTTTCAATTTCTGACGTTTTCCATTGTATTCGAACGGGCGGAATTTCGAGGCCATGGCGGCTTCTTCAACCTGCTTAGTATATTTCGAAGGCGTTATTACTTTCGCCTCAGCGACGGTTCCGTCTTCGTTCACGAGCAACTCGACCTCGATCGACCTCACAATATATTGGCCCGGCGGAGTCAGCATCCTTTGGATCTCGGCCGTTGTTTTGTAGGATCTGTCGAGATCGGTCAGGTCTGTGTGAATAAATCCAGTCGCGTCGACTTTCGCGATCCCGCGGGACCGTGCGGTAAGGTCGCGATATTTGGGCGTTTGTTCGGCAGTGCCGGAGATCGCCTCGATCCTTGCTTTGGTTGACCGCATCTCAACATCCTGACTCGTGATCGAATAGATCTCAAAGAGGCCACGCAAACCACCAATAAGCTGCGAACTCTTATCACCGTATTTAGCTTCGCCGGCCTTAATAGAACGCTCGTATAATGGCAGAGCCTTCTCGAAATTTACAAATTTCATGTAGAAATCGCCGAAGTTATTCAATGTAAGCAATTGCAGGGCGATGTCTGGTGGAGCTAAGCCGTCCGAGGCGGCAAGAGCTTCAGAATAGAGTTTTTCAGCTTCGTCGATCTGAGCGCGGGATTCGCCGATCGAATCGCTTAGGATGAAGTTGTAAACGGTCCACGCGAGCTCATTCTTGACCGAGATGGCCGGAGGTGAGTTTTCTGACTTGCTGCTCTTATGAATGTCGAGAGCCTCGCGATAAAACTGCTTTGCCCTTTGGGCAGATGCTTTCGATTCGGAAATTGCACCAAATCTATTTCGGGGTTCAAACTTGGCTATATTTGCTCTTATCGCTTTGGCCTTCTCCTTATTGAGTTGGGCGAGATTTGTCAGAGCGAAAGCATGCCCGATCGACTTTTTCGACGCTTTTTTCTCGATCGCAACAACCTTTTCGGCGAGAGGGATGGCGTCGTCAAATTTGCCTTGATGGTAAAGCGCTGCGATGTTTTGATTCAGGGTTCGAATCTCCGAATCCTGAGCAAATACGAAGGTCGTTAGCAAAAGCAAAGCGATGTGAAAGGCTAGAAAAAATCTCATAACTCGATATCGGGTATCGTAATCGCACTTAAGCAAAAAAGAAAGGCCGGAAACTATTTCCCGGCCTTAATAACAGTGAGTTAGGTGTCCAGATTTACCAGGTTATCTCTATCTCATAATTATCCGCTCCGCCATTTGCGTCAAAGATCTGTATGACGGCGGCGAAACCGTTGTTCCACGACGGCTGTTCTAATACTTTGACCGTTCCGCGTCCGCGGACCTTGCGGACGTTTACAGAGCCGGGACGGTTGGCTAGATAGCCGTTGATCGTGAAATCCGCTCCCGAAAGTCCGGTGCCGGAAATGTCATCCGCCATAACGCTGGTTCCTGCGACGCTGATGTTGACGGTTTGGTCAACGCGGCCACGCCAAATTACGCTGCCCGGACGGTATGGTTCCTCGACGTTACCGCCGGTTCCCGTCCATGAGACATCGATCTTGTAATCGCCTGCACCGCCTTTCGTGTCAGAGATCTGGATGATCGCCGTGAAGTTATTCGAGCGATTTGGCTGCTGAATTACCGTGACATTGCCGCGGCCGCTTGATTTTTGTACCGTGATCGTCGAATTTCGTCGCGGAAGCGACCCACCCATATTCTGATAGGTTGTTTGAAGTCCGTTTCCAGAAACGTTCTCAGCATAAATAGCATTTCCGCGGATCACAATGTTTGCCCTGTCATCGACGCGGCCGCTCCAAGTAGCGGTTCCGTTCTCGAGGCCCGGTTGCGGATAAACCGGAGGATAGATCGGCGGAACCGGATAAGTTGGATTTGGAGGATAGACCGTTCCAGGCCTTTCAGGAGCAGGATATTTACGCGGTTTGAAATCATACCCGTCGTTATATCCATCTCTAAAATATCTCTCAAAGTTTCGGTCGTATTGGCCAGAATAGTTCTTGTAGTTTCGTCTGACATTAGCACGAGCATCGCTGCCGCCAAGCCAGTAACCGCGATCGTAAGCGATCACCTCGCCGCTTGCGTTCGAACCGCCGCCGTAGCCGATGCTGTTATAGCCGGCATTGTAGCCGTCGCGGTAATTATCTTCGTATTTACGTTCGTACTTGTTTTTGTAGCGCCTATAGTCGTTCGACTGCCCGCTGCGGGCATCATTTGAGCCGTCCTGATAGCCTTCGTTGTAATAGCTGCATTTGATCTGCGATAGGGTATTTGGGTCACACTGGGCCGATGCGGAGACCGCACCGAATGCAGTGACGAACAGAAACGCGAAAATTAGAAAATATTTTTTCATGGCCGGGTCCTCCTGACCCATTATTGAACTATTTAGAAATGTGCGAACGATCTGTCGCGCCCATTGAGATGTCCTTTTGCGACCTTTCGATGTACTCGAAATAAACCCTCAATCCCAGCGTTTTTCCTTTTTGAATCTTTTGACGACCATATCTCGCCGGAGCTTCGGCAGATGGTCGATGAAGAGCTTGCCATCGCAATGGTCTGTCTCGTGAAGGAACGCCCGTGCGGCGTAACCCTCGGCATCGCGTTCGAACCACTCGCCTTTTTCATCCTGAGCCCGCAGTCTTGCTTTCATTGGCCGAACGACGACCGCCGGCACTTTGCCGACCGAAAGACAGCCTTCCTGGCTCGATTGCTCGCCTTCGGTGTGGATTATCTCAGGGTTGGCGGCGATGAGTTTAATGTCTTCGCAATCCATGACGAAGAGCCGCAAATTAAGCCCGATCTGCGGAGCCGCGAGCCCGACGCCTTCGGCATCGTACATCGTGTCGAACATGTCCGCGCACAGATCTGCAAGATCCTGGTCAAAAACCGTCACCGATTTGCCAACCTCAGCGAGCACCTTTTCCGGATATTCCGTGATCTTTCTAACGGCCATTGCCAAAAATAATGTTATCTACTGCAGTCTATTACAATCAAAGGAATCGCCCCGCGATCACCTCGGAATCACGCCGGATCGCGAAACGCGGCGAAAGTCGCGTTTTGCGTTAAAACCCTTTTCTTTTCGCTCCAGACACTGCCAGCAAACTACACTTTCGACGTTCGTCGGTGATAGGAACGTATTGAAGTGAACCACTTCACGATCGCACTCCGCGCATCTAACCGTTGGCTTATCCATTGTTTTGGGATCAGTCGTAGTAAACATTGATTTTTTACTTCTTTGATCGGCTATCTTTTACGATCAAATTTCTCTCGTAGCTCATTGTAGTCTGCCTCGACAGAATTTCCAATGGTGCCGAGCCTCGAGAATACCGCCCGATGCCAAATATCACACGCGTATCCTACCGGACGTTCGTGGCCACATCCTTCTTTCGCAGCAATGTAACTTTCTGATCGTAAAATTCCATTTCTTCTACGCGGTCATAATTATTCCGCATAAATTCTTCGAATGGCTCACAAACGCCTGGCCATTTGCATTCGTCACTGACGATCAGCCATATCTCGGCGGCATCCGGTGGGATCTTCGAGATAGTGTAGTCAGTTCTCTTTTTTGTTCGATCGGGTGACGTCGTGCCGAAACTGAACTCAAAAAATCGCTCGTCCGGATAGATCCGGTTGACGCCTTTGTAATGGTACGGCAAGGCGATCGCATCATAAGTGTTAAAAATTATGATCGGTTGATTCGGACGTTCGGTTTGTTCCAGGTATTTGCCCACACGTATCCAATCCCCTTTCTTTGTAAGGTTGGGATAAAGATTAACTACCGCATAACAGAACGATACGATAACAATAATGGCAAAGGCCGGTACTCCTAGACGATCCGATATCGACCGCTCATTAATGCGTTCCGGAAAGATGTCGTTGAGCAGCGACGCTCCAAATATTATCAGCGGTGCAAAAAGGACGGTTGCATGTCTGAATTCGACAAGCCATCGTCCGAGGAGGAAATACGCGACCAGCAGGAAGACAAGGGTAGTGCCGGCGATCGCAGCCAGGCCCACAGTTTGAGACGACAATCGCCTCCAGCGAGCAAGGGTAAATCCGGCAGTGATCAACAACAAGAGCCGTATCAGCCATAGCCGGATCATCGACACCGTCGATGCTTCCCCGGCCGGGAATAACTCGGTCGGAAGTAAGAAGCTTAGGACATATTCCCAGAGCAGTTTTAGCCCCACGATAAGAGATCGAGGATCCCTATAGGAGCTGCTTCGGTCCTGGAATTCCGATCTGACCGCGAGCAGCATTGGCAGAAATGCGAGTCCGGCGACTGCCATTAGGGCGATGTAGGAGAATGCACTCCGCCATCGACGCATTAGCACAAGCGGAACGAGAAAGCCGACCAGAAGAAAGCCGAGGTAATAGTTCGTGTACAGGCTGATGATAGCCAAAACGAGGAATTGTGCTTTCGAGGGCCACCTTGGCTCGCTATTTTCCCAAAATGCGTCCAGAAATGAGAGTATGAGTGCAACCGAGAGAAGTATCACGAGAGAGTAAACGCGTATCTCGAGACTTGCCCATATTAGAGCTGGATGAAGAGCGAAGAAAGCCGTCGCCAGAAGGGCTCTTTTTGCAGGCAGAATGCGAACGCTAAGCCGCGAAAATAGCCAGATGGCAGCAACACTACAGACGATCGAGAAGAGCCGGGCAAAGAATATCGACTCGTTCAATTGCCGCCACAAACTTATTATCCAGAAGTAGAGAGGGGCTTGCTTTTGTTCGGTAGCGGCGGTCTGAAAGGCGAGCCAAAATCCATCGCGCGTAGCGTAAAGCGTTGAAGCCTCGTCGTTCCAAATTCCCAGTAGATATGCAAGCGGGATCGCGATAGCAAGGTGTATCGCGATCAGTACAGCAATATTGAGGGGAACATTTTTTGATGGCGAGGGTGACATCAGTTCTGCGAGGTGCCTATGCCCTTTCCAGGGCCAGGTCTTGCGAAGTGCGGCGTAAGGCGAGTGATGCTGTCTCAGCATGCTGCCGCATTGTCACGACCTCGTAGTGCTTACACAGGAGACCAGTAATGTGGTCAAGAAACTCAACCTTCTTTGCGGATGGCACTGCCATGCCGGGGAAGAATTTTAACTCCTCGATCTCGTCACCACTCAAAAAATCCAGTGGATGCAGCAAGAGCGACGGCTGAGTTCCCGTCATTCTGCACGCGAGCATCGCCGCTTTCCAATATGCGTTGGCCAAAAGCGAAGAAAAGCTTTTCAGATACATCAAGTAGCTAACGTGGACGGGCACTTTTACGATCGGAAATGTTGTAACAGGGATCTCGACGATCTTTCTAGAACCAGCTTCGACCAGATGTGGGGTCAATGGGCGAAAGCCATCCGAAAATTTCCCGAACAGTTTCTTCAGTTTTTCTTTCTCCTCGGGTGACATTGCCGGAGATTTTAGAAAGAAGAACGCCCTCGCAAGCGGTGCGATATATGTCGGCAGAGTCGAACCGTCGTATTCATATCCACGTTCGCCAAGCACGTCTAAAACGGTCGGTGAAAGGCTGAATCCGGGGCCGCGAAATCCGACCGGACGAACGCCGGTAACATTTTCCAGAGCATTCTCCGTTTTTTCGAATTCCTCGACCAGTTCTTCACGGGAATACAGGTGCAGCCAAGGTTCGTGATTAAAACTATGGTTCGCGATCTCGTGCCCGGCATCAGCGATCGAGCGGATGGCGGCATGATTTTTTTCAAGCGCGGCATCCTGCCCGACAATGAAAAAGGTGATCGTGAGATCTCTCTCCTTAAGAAACGAGAGAATTCGCGGCACGGCAAGGTCCAGGTATGACGGAAACTTTTGCCAGCCCGCATCACCGTGGGTTTTCATGTACGACCACTGATTGTCGAGGTCGAGCGAGATGCTCGCGATCGGTTTCATATTAATTCTTGAATTCGCTCTCGAAAAACTTCTCTGCAAGCTGAACGGTCTCATTGATATTCAGCGTTCCGTTGACGATGTGCGACGAATTGACGATGTAAACGCCATCGACCGATGACTTCATATCAGCAAGGCCTTCGTGATAGCGAACGACAGGAACCGGGAACACCTGACGCACCTTCGAGACCTTGAATGCCACAACATCTTTTCGGCGGAAGTGCGGGTACATTCTCTCGAGGCCGGTCAGGAAGTAGTGTTCGATCTCCTCATCCGTTTTGTCGAAAAGCGGGTCGTCCGGGGTAATATAGCGCGGCAGATATACAAGGGCGTTGCCGTCGAATTCGCGTTTATCGACGATAGCGGACATTTCGATGATGCCGGTGAACGGCGTATCGTCGGTAATATTTGTTACGTAGTAGTTCGAAAGCGAGCATCGCATCATCAGCGATGCACAAACGATGCCTTGATACTTGATGCTCTTGAGCTGATTGCGTTCGACGTTATCGAGCTGCGGCAGCATCTTTTCAGCTACGTTTGACGGGGCCGTGACAATTACTTTGTCAAAAATGGTCGATGCGGAAGGGAATTCAACGACCGACGAAGGCATTTGCGGTTCCGAAATGAACGCTCCTGAAAAGCCCGGAGCAACCGTCGCGGCAGCCTGAAAAGCAGCGTATTTGGTTTTTTGAACTTTCGGCTTGATGTCTTTGTGCCGACGAGCGGCCGCCGTTGTAACGCGGATCTTACCGCCTTCGAGTCTTTCGATCGACTCGACCCTGGAATTTAACCGGATCTCAACACCTCGCTTCAGGAGAGTATCACTGAATTTTTCCAGGACGCGGCCATAGCCGCCGCGAACGTAGCCGAACATTTCGCGCTTCATTCCCGAGCGCCTAGCCGAGTACATTCGCTGGATCGTGGCCCAGATGAATGATGCGGCGGTTTCTTTATAGGCTTCGCCAAGTTTCGCTTTCAGAAGCGGTTTCCACATCTTCTCAAAGGTTTTCTGCCCCGACATTTTGGTCAGCCATTTTTCGACCGTGATCTTTTCGAGCTTTTTCCAGTCTTTTATTTTTGATGCGAAAAAGATCGTCGCTCCGAGACGGAGTTTGCTGATCATGTCCAAGGCCGGAAAGGTCAGGAATTCTTTCGTATCCGACATCGAAAGCAATTCGCCGTCGGTATAAAAACCGGTTTTGGTCTCGACCCATTTGAATTCGTCGCCGAGGCCGATCTCTTCGATGATGTTGCGGGTGTAACGATCCGACGCGAGGACGACGTGATAATGGCGGTCCCAGATAATGTCGTTGATCTCCCAAACGGAGGCGAGGCCGCCGATCTCTGCGGCTGATTCGAAAAGCGTGACCTTGTTTCCCGCATCAGCGAGGCGCTTCGCGAGCGTCAAACCTAGAAACCCGGACCCCACAATGGCTATATTTTCTTTCATAGGAATAGTGCGGCGACCATGAGAGCAGTTATGCCTTCTCAGGCTCGATGTCCAAAATTCAGGAGGATCTTTCCTGAATTATTTGGTCACATCTTTTGAGACTGCGGTCAGCCTTGCTGGTGTTAAAGAAGTTTGAATTGGGGTGGATTTCCCGAAGAAACGCAACTTTGCAAGCCGGGACATCAGTTTGACGGTACCGCCGATGGTTTTCAGCGTTTTCATCTTGGACGCGCCAAAGAGTCTGACGGCCAAAACGGTGGGATATTCGACGATCGTACCGCCCTTGAGGTCGAGCAGTCCGAGCATTTCGGGAACTCCGTGGAAGCCGGTTTCCTGAGGCTCAATATCAAGCATCGCACTGCGGCGAAGCACGCGGAAGCATGCAGTGTACGATGCGATCTTTGTTCTAAGGATGCGGCGATACAGAACTGATGCGCCTTTTGAGAGCAGCAAACGCCAACCGGGAACATTTTGAACCGCGCCATCCTTATGATACGGCGAAGCCTGGACCAGATCGACCCCTTCGGTCAGCATCGGGATCATGTTGACGAGTTCGTGCGGGTCAAATGTGCAGTCGCAATCGATCGAACAGACGATCTCGGTTCTCGCCGCTCGAATGCCGGTCATTATGCCGCCCGCGACACCTTTGTTGACCTCATGTTTTACTACCTGAACATCGTCGCGTCCGGCAAATAGCGTGTTGATCACCTCGATGGTGTTGTCAGTGCTTCTGTCGTCAACAAACAAGAGCTGCGATGCGTAGCCGATGCCGTTCAGTTCGGTCTCGACCGAGGCAAGCGTTTTTGCTAGGTACGGCAGTGATTCCTGTTCGTTGTAGCAAGGGATGATGATCGTCACCGGGGTCATCGCGGCCTTGTTGACCGGTTTGACGTTAATTGCTTCTGCCGCCGCCGATGCGGAGACCGTGCTCTCAACCAACTGCGGCTTGAGGCCCAAGTGATCAGCGATACCCGTGCATTTATATAGAGCGAGGTTTTCGTGCAGGATCCATTCCATCTTATCGAGTTTTCGATAATGTCGAATGCGGTTCATGCTTGACGCGGCTGAAATGCGGGGCTGTTCCGGGTCGAGTTCCCAGACATGAAAGTAGAAGACAAACGGATCGTTATCGTGCTGTTTGTGCCACCGCTTGATCGCGCGACGCATGAGCGTGTAGGGCAATTGGCGGAAATAATTACCGCCCGAGATCGGCAGCAATCCGACACCAAGATCGGTCGTTGTGTATGGAAATTCCCAGATCTTCTGCTCACCAACTTCGATCTCGTGTGCAACTCGTTTTTCGACCGGATTGTTTGAAGTTGGCAAAAAGGACGCATCGTAAGCAAATCCCTCTTCGGAGAGAGTCTTCAGGATCCATTCGCTTTGATCAAATTCGAGCTTTTCAGCAGCACGATATCCAACCACCTTTTGACCGCAGGCGTTTTCGATGGCTTCGTTCGAACGCCGAAGATCTTCGCGAAATTCGTCCGGCGTCAGATTTTTTGCACTGCGGTGATAAAATCCGCGGCTCCCAACCTCGTGCCCGCGTGATACGATCTCGCGCACCAGATCGGGATTGAGATCGGCGATCCAGCCAAGGACAAAAAATGTTGCCTTTGTATCGTAACGATCAAGCAGGTCGAGTGTTTTAAGAGTATTTTGCTCGTAGCGCGGTTCGAAATTCTCCCAGTTTCGCTGCTGGATGAGCGTCTCGAACGCACCTACGTGAAAATAATCCTCGACCAGGATCGTTAACAAGTTCTTTTTGTTAGGATCTGAACTCATAGAGAGAGAGCTAGAAAAGATTCGCCTGTTGGGCTTTCGAACTGATCGCCTTTGACGCCAGTTTTTCCTCGATGATCTTGACGATCCGCGACGCAGCTTTGCCGTCACCGAATGGATTTGCAACCTCTTTTACCGATTTGGTCCACGTCTCAACGGCGTAGTTTTCTTCGAGAAGCTGCTTCAATGCTCCGGGACTGCTGCCGACCAGTTTTGCGACTCCGGACCGTATCGCCTCGGGGCGTTCGGTGTTTTCACGGATCACAAGAAGTGGTTTGCCCAAACTCGGAGCTTCCTCCTGAACGCCGCCTGAATCTGAAACGATCAGCCAGGTCGACTTCATAATAGCTAAAAAGTCCGAATAGTCGAGGGGTTCCAAAAGGTGGATGCGGTCGTGGCCGCCGAGAAACTCTTTGGCGACCGATTTCACATTTGGATTGGGGTGAACGGGGAAGAACAGGCAAACGTCGGGTCGTTTGGCGACGAAGTTAGCGAGTACCTTTAGGTTGGCAGACATTGCCGAGCCAAAACTCTCACGGCGATGAGTAGTGAGCAGGATCCTTTTCTGGCCTTCGGTCTTTTTTATGAGCTCAGCGATCGCAGGGTCAGGCGTAAGATTTTTGAGCATGTACTTGAGCGAATCGACCACCGGGTTTCCGGTTACAAAAACTTTTTCGCTCGGTACATTCTCAGCCAGCAAATTACGGCGATTCTTCTCAGTCGCAGCAAAATGGAATGATGCGATCTGCGAAACCACGCGGCGGTTCATTTCCTCGGGAAACGGGCTCATCAGATTGCCCGATCGCAATCCTGCCTCAACGTGTCCGACCGGGATCTTGCGGTTAAATCCCGCAAGAGCACCGGCCAAGGCAGTTGTGGTATCTCCCTGAACGAGGATAAGATCGGGTTCTTCCAGATCGAGTATTTTATCTAGCTTGGCCATCACGCGGGAACACACTTCGTTGAGGGATTGGTTACGCCGCATGATGCCGAGATCAAAATCTACGTCTACCTTTAACGTTTCGAGAAACGGCTTAAGGATCTGTTTATGCTGGCTTGATGAGACCACGATCGTCTGGAAAAACCGCTTGCGCAGTTCATGCACGACCGGAGCGAGTTTGATCGCCTCGGGCCGCGTTCCAAATAGCACGAGTACCTTCATGCGCCAATCAACCACACCGCGCAGTTTTTTATCTGGGCCTGGAGCCACGTTGTCGAACATAGACATTTTTTAGCCGTAAAAACACAGGGGAACTCCCGTGCTAATATATACTTAAACATTGTTAGGTTCCTTTTTGCAATGATTTTTTTATGAGGCTCTCTGCGTTACCGCTGCTCTTTGTACTGTTTTTTCTTCGAGTTAGCGGGCAGGAACCGACGCCAACACCACCTCCAATACGTGAGGAAGTCACAGTTATAGCCAACCGGATCGAGACCAGGATAGGCGACACACCTGCAAGTGTTTTCACCCTTTCGCGGGTCGAGATCGAGACGGCTGCGGCGCCGACGATCGACGATACTCTCAGGCAATCCGTCGGATTCTCGATATTTCGCCGCACGAGCAGTCGTAATGCAAACCCGACATCTCAGGGCGTCAGTCTTCGCGGTGTCGGAGCCAGCGGTGCCAGCCGTTCCGGAGTTTTCTTCGACGGTGTGCCGCTGAATGACCCATTCGGCGGCTGGGTTCAATGGAATCGAGTCTCCTCAGTCGCCGTGGAAAATGTCGAAATTTTACGCGGCGGAGCATCCAGCCTCTACGGCGATTCTAGCCTTAGCGGTGCGATTAACGTGCTGCCCCGATCGGCCCAGGACAAATTCACCGTTGCCGCCGATGCGTTTGGCGGTACCCAGAATACGATCTCCGGTTCGACTTTCATTGGCTCGAAGCTCAATGATTGGCTCCTCGATCTGAGTGCTGCAAGCTATCAAACAAAAGGCTATAAGATCGTCGATGAAGCCGTCCGCGGCCCCGTCGATGGTTTTGCCGGCGTGCGGAGCTCAAGTCTTTCGACGCGGATCCTCCGTTCCTTCTCAGGTAAAGCGACGATCTTCTTTCGCCCATCATACTTCGGCGAGGTTCGCACAAACGGCACCGGTCTGCAGACGAATCGTACACATATTCGCCAAATGATCGCAGGCGGAGATGTTCGGGCGGATCGTTCCTTATTTAATTTCCGGTGGCGAGCGTTTGGCGGAACACAGGTTTACGATCAAACGTTCTCGACCGTGAATTCAGCTCGAACCGCCGAAGCTCTCAACCGCGTACAGCGGGTGCCCGCCCAAACAGTTGGGTTCTCAGCCCAGGCATCGGCGGTCTATCGCAATCATACGTTGCTCGCTGGTTTCGAGCTCCGGAATGTTCGCGGAGCAAGCGATGAGATCGTTATCGCGAACAATACGCCTACTTCAAATATCGGTTCCGGCGGGCGGCAATTGACGGCTGGGCTCTTCGTTCAGCATTTCGTCAGGATCGGCAGCAAAGCCGTGATCGCGGGCAGTTTGCGGTATGACCGTTGGGAGAATTACCGGGCGTTCACCTCGACCCGTGCGATCGCGACAAACGCGATTGTGATAAACGCTTTTATCGATCGCACCGAAGATGCATCTAGTCCGCAGATCTCATTTCTTCTGCATCTCTCCGGCCAGTTCTCGTTCTACGCCAATGCTTCCCGCAGCTTTCGCTCGCCCACATTGAATGAACTATACCGTGGGTTCCGCGTCGGAAACGTCCTGACGACCGCCAACGAGAACCTCAGGGCTGAACGTGCCGATAATTTCGAAGGCGGGATCAAATTCAACAAGCGCCAGTTTGCCATTCGTGCCAATACTTTCTGGACACGCATCGGCCAACCGGTCGCCAACGTCACGCTCGCGACAACACCGACGCTGATCACCCGGCAACGTCAGAATGCGGGCGAAACCCGGTCTGCCGGAGTTGAGATCGAAGCGGAATTTCGATTCAAACAGATGGACCTTTCGGCAGGTTATCTGTTTGCAGATTCGATAGTTACGAGCTTTCCGTCCAATCCCGTCCTTTTCGGGCTCGCGACCCCGCAGGTTGCTAAAAATCAGTTCACGTTTCAAGCTCGATATACGAAGTCGAAGTGGAATTTTGCCGTTCAGGGCCGGGCGTCGGGCGAGCAATTTGATGATGACCTGAACACCTTTCGACTCGAGCCTTTTGCTCAGATCGATCTGTTCGTATCGCGAAAGTTGAGCGAAAACTTGCAGATCTATGCGGCGGTCGAGAATGTGCTCAACTCACGCTATTCGGTCGGTAAAACGCCAATACGGACAGTTGCCTCGCCGACAAATTTGCGGATCGGATTTCGATGGCGGTAATTGGCGAATCTGAATAGAAAAAGCCGTGGAACACGAGTTTCCACGGCTTTCTGATCGGTTTGAAATGGAAAACTACTCGGGCGGCCCGGAGCATCCCGCGCCCATGAGGGCTGGCTGCTTGGTGCTGATGATCGGATAATTCTCGGCTTCCTTGTTCTTTTCGAGCCAGTCGAGATATTCCTCGGGCACAGACATATCCGAGAAGATGGCTTCGACCGGGCATTCGGGCAAACAGGCATCGCAATCGATGCAAGAATCGGGGTTGATCAAGAGCCTGTCGGGCGTTTCGTGGAAAGCCTCGACCGGGCAAACGGCGGCACAGTCGGTATATTTACAGTCGACGCAGGGGGTTGTGACAATGTAGGTCATAATTAGTTCAAATATCCGCCACTAGGCGGTCAGAATCGTAAAAGCCAAAGTAAAACCGTAATATCCTAAGTCGAACTTGTCAAATCAGGTGAGACAAGTGGTAAAATGCCCTCAAATAGCGGTGAAAACCGTATCTCTTCTCTTAAGGAACTTACATGAAAAACATCAAAGCTGAGCGCGACCTGTCGTTGGACTTTTTGCGCGTTACTGAGGCCGCTGCTATCGAATCTGCTAAAACGATGGGCCAGGGCGACCGTAAATACTCTGACCACGTCGCCGTCGAGGCGATGCGTGAGGTAATGGACACCGTTCCGATGCGTGGCCGGATCGTCATCGGCGAGGGCGAGCGCGACGAGGCTCCTATGCTCTATATCGGCGAGGAAGTCGGCGGCGGAATGTTCTCCGACGAAGCCCGCTCCGAATTTCCCGAGGTCGATATTGCCGTCGATCCGCTGGAGGGAACTAACCTCTGCGCACTCGGAGCCAACAACGCCATCGCCGTTCTCGCGGCTGCCGAACGTGGCGGTTTGCTCAACGCACCGGATCTCTACATGGACAAGATCGTTGTTGGGCCTTCGTGCCGCGGGTCGGTCGATATCGACGCTCCCGTGACGGAAAACCTTAAGAATATCGCCCGCCGTTTGGGACGCGATGTCGAGGATCTGACCGTCATGTGCCTCGACCGTTCGCGTCACAAATCGCTTGTTGACGAGGTTCGTGCGGCCGGAGCCCGCATTCGCTTGATCTCCGACGGCGACCTTTCGGCCGGTATCTCGGCCGCGGTTGCCGGAACCAACATCCACGCCCTGATGGGTATCGGCGGAGCACCTGAAGGTGTGATCACCGCCGCCGCGATGAAATGCCTGAATGGCGAGATCCTCGCGAAACTCGTCTGGGATCCGGAACGTTTGGGCGTCGATAAATCGAAGGTTCCGCCACATGACGAGGTGATGAGACGTCTCAACGAAATGGGCATCAACGACCCGAACAAGGTTTACGACACCAACGACCTCGCCCCCGGCAAAAAGATCATCTTCGCGGCAACTGGCGTCACTGACGGAGCACTGCTTCGCGGCGTGAGATTTTTCGGTGCCGGCAAACGCACGCATTCGGTCGTTATGACCTCGGACTCGAAAAACATTCGTTTCGTCGACACCGTCCACGTCGAAGGCGGCCCGGATGCGGTGATACGGTTCTAATTTATCTCGCGGCTCTGCCGCTCTATTTGCGGAAAAGCTCTGCTTTTCCGTTCAGTATCAATCGATCCTTGCGGCTATGCCGCCGCTTTGTGAGACTATCGAAGAGCGGCGGCAGAGCCGCAAAGTTTTTTGACGCACCGGCGAGGCAAGCCTCGCCGCAAATAGAGCGGCAAAGCCGCGAAGCAGCCATGTCCGAACCTGTTGAGAATTACATTCCCCGATCCATCCAGGCTGCGATGCGTCGTCAGGCATGGCGGGCTTGGGCGGTCGGGCTCGGGGTGGTTTTTGTCTGGGCGTTTCTCATTATCCTCGCTCCGCTTGCCAAGGCATACGGTTTCGAATCGATCGCCGCGTCGCTGAACGGTTTTTACCACTACATCTGCCACCGCATTCCCGAAAGGTCGTTTCACATTGCGGGCGAACAGTTCGGCGTGTGTTCCCGTTGTTCAGGGGTTTATTTCGGGCTTTTCGCGGGTTTCGCGATCTATCCGCTTTGGCGTCGTATCGACGAGATCGAGCCGCTCGCACGGTTTTGGCTTTTTCTCTCAATGATCCCGATCGCCATCGACTGGTCGCTGACCATTTTCGGCATCTGGGAAAATACTCAGATCTCCCGCGTGATCACGGGGCTTATTCTCGGCATTGCTTGTGCCACGTATATCGTTCCGGCGATCGTTGAGATCACGCGTAACATGACCAACAAGCGTCGAGCGTAAGGCCGGGAACGCACGCGCCCCGCGTGCAACGCCGCCGCTTCGGCGGTGTGAGGGAGTTGACCACGCATTCAATGCGATGTCCGGCGCCGTCACGCCGGAGGAACCGGCGTTGGCAAGCAAGATGCTTGCCTTTCCAGTCAGAACTTTTGTTGACTATCGGACGTAAAGAAGAGCAAGATAATAGAGACGCAAAAATATGGGTTTTACGAAGGAAAATGCGGCGGATCGTGCAAGGGTTGACCTGGCGAAACGTTTAAACATCGAGGCGGATGATATCGAGGTTAAAAGCATTTCCGACAAAGAGTTTTCTGATATGTCGCTCGGAACCGCGGCGGCGGGCGAATTTGCGGCACAGATGATCGCTTACGGGTGGATCATCAAGCTGGCCGCAAAGGGCAAAACGTACGAATACCGGGCGGATAAATACCAGATCCGCCTGCACAACTTTAACGGCGAAAACTACGTCGTAGTATAAATTGGAACGCGGGCAGCTTGCCCGCATTAACATCGGGAGCAGTACCATGAATCGCAATAATATCTGGATACACGTTGGAATAGCCGTAGTTCTGATCACGCTCGCCGCGATACTCGGGCAGATAGATCGTTGGAGAGCGGTGCTAAAGCAAACGCCTTCGACAGTTGCTCAAAAGCAGACGAGTTCGACCACGACGAGCGGCATCTCGGCCGCGAAGGCGAATAGAGGTATTCCGGAAGTTCTCGTGCGGTTCAAACCAGGAATTTCACGGGATAAGATTCGTTCCTTGACGGCGGCGAACGAAGATGTTGTTTTCGACAAGATAGAGTCGGTCAAAGGATTGGCCGTAATTGATGACCTGAATGATGCCGACCCATCGGCAGTTGCTCTACAGTATTCAGCTATGAAAGACGTGGTTGAGTATGCTGAGGTAAACTCGTTAATCAAACTCGACGATCCCTCGGAAGATGCCTCGGCCAGATATTCGTTCGACCGTCCGCTCGCCGCTGACGCTCCAAATGATCCGCTTTTCGGCGATCAGTGGGCATTGAGCAACACTGGACAAGATGGCGGAACCGAAAGAAAGGATTTGGACGCTCTCAACGCCTGGGCTGTCACAAAAGGCAGTGAAGAGGTGGTCGTTGCTGTGCTTGATACCGGCGTCGATTACAAACACGCAGATTTGATGGGCAATATGTGGGTTCGTCCTGCAAATCTTGCTCAGTATCATGACGACGAACTTGGCGATGTAGATGATTTGCACGGATTTGATCCGCCGGTTCAAGGTGGATATGATCCTGATCGTTTTCAGCTCAGACCGAGTATTCGCGACACAGATCCGATGGACGACAACGGCCACGGAACGCATTGTGCCGGGATCATCGGCGCTGAGGGCGACAACGGCATCGGCGTTTCGGGTATAAATCAGAAGGTTCAGATCATGCCGCTGAAGTTTTTGGGCCGTAATGGTTCGGGTTCGACCGACGATGCGATCGCGGCGATCAACTATGCGATCGAACGCAAGAAAGACGGCGTGAACCTTCGTATTATCTCGGCAAGCTGGGGCTCGACGGCACGTTCGCAGGCTCTGGAAGATGTTATTAAGGCAGCGGGCGATGCGGGAATCCTGTTTATCGCAGCAGCCGGTAACGACGGCACTAACAACGATGCCCGTCCGCATTTCCCGTCGAACTACGACCTGCCAAACGTCATCAGCGTCGCGGCTCTCGACCGCAACAACAAGCTCGCGAGCTTCTCAAATTTTGGCGTGAAAACCGTCCACATCGCGGCTCCCGGCAAAGAGATCGTCTCGACCTGGATCGGCGACAATTACCGCGAAGCCTCTGGAACCTCAATGGCAACACCGTACGTTTCCGGCGTCGCCGCCCTGATCATCGCCAGCGATCCTTCGATCTCAATGAAAGACCTCAGAACGCGGTTGCTGGATTCGGTCGACAAACAGGACAATCTCAAAGGCAAAGTCTCCAGCGGCGGCAGCCTCTGCGCGGCAAATGCGTTAGGGAATGCGGTGAAGGTGCATTTGCATAAATGAGTAGTCGGTAGCCAGTAGTCAGTAGTCAGGAGAGGTTGTCTTGTAGAGACAGCCTCTTTTCATTTTTTGGAAGGAATAGAACACGGATAAAACGGATTAAGCGGATCAACACAGATTTTCTAGTTATATCTGTGTAAATCCGTCCGATCCGTTTTATCTGTGGTCTATTTTCCTTTCATTCCCCCGCACTCAACGTTATGGAGCAAACATAAACCACATCGTTACCCGCATTCGTTCAAAATTTCTGCGATCACGCCCGGAAGCCCTGTAAACACGGCATTTCACCTCTTTGGCACACTCTTTGCCATTACCCATATCGAGCAATGTCGAAGTCATTGCCTAGTTTTACGATAAGGGAGAAAAACGATGAACAGATTTAAGAATTGGGTAGCAGTAGGAGCATTTTCACTCTTGGTTTTGGGCATACCAGCAGTAGCTTCGGCACAATATGGACAGTATGATCCGTATGGCAATAATAACCGCAATGGTGGATACAACAACGGTCAGTACGGCAATGTAAACGGCACGGTACGCAGCCTGAAGCAGAAAACTCGTGAGTTTGCACGTCAGCTCGACCGCGACCTCGACCGCAGCCGTCTGAACGGCACACGCCGCGAAGATGAGATCAATCGAATGGCTGACCGTTTCAAAGATGCGGTGAACGATCTCGACAACAATTATTACAACAACAATCGCGGCTACAACCGCAATGACGGCGAGATGAGACGCGTATTCCAGTACGCTTCTGAGATCGAACGCTCGATCAGCCGGGCAAATGTAAGCGGCCAGACCCGCAGCCTCTGGAGCTCGATCCGCAACGACCTGCAGGTGATCAGCCGCGGCTACAACACCTACAACCCACGCGGCAACACCGGCTGGGGAAATGGTAACGGCAACGGCAACGGCAACACCGGCTGGGGAAACGGCAACGGCAACGGAAACGGCCGCGGCAACACAAATCGCCAGGGCCTGCCAAGCTGGTGGCCTTTCTAACACTTAGTTAATTCACATCTCTTGCAAGCCCGCGTTCGACGAGAACGCGGGCTTTTTTCTTGACTGGAGGGTGAGCATCCTGCTCGCCCGTGCTCGGCATCAGAACGGGCGAGCAAGATGCTCACCCTCCAGTCTTAGGCTAGAATAAGAGGATGCCCGGAACGCTCTATCTAGTCGCAACACCGATCGGGAACTTGCAGGACATAACGCTGCGGGCCCTAGAGACTCTGCGCACGGTTGACGTGATCGCATGCGAAGACACGCGGCATACGCGAAATCTGCTCAACCATTTCCGCATCTCGAATAAGACCATCAGTTACCACGAACACAACGAACAGGAACGCGCGGAGGAATTCGTCGACCGGCTCGTCGCCGGCGAAAATATCGCCATCGTCTCCGACGCCGGAACGCCGGGCATTTGCGATCCGGGATTCTGGATAGTGCAGCGGGCGAGCGAGATCGGGGCATCGGTTGTTCCAATTCCGGGAGCGGCCGCCTTCGTTGGCGGCGTGATCGTCTCGGGATTGCCGACAGATTCGCTGTTCTTTGGCGGCTTTCTGCCCTCGAAAAAAGGTGAGCGGCGGAAGCGCCTCGAGGAGGTTCGGGATATTCCGGCGACGCTGCTTTTTTACGAAGCTCCGCACCGCCTATCGTCGTCGATCGGCGATTGCCTCGCGGTTCTCGGCGATCGAAAGGCGTCCGTCTCGCGGGAATTGACCAAATTGCATGAAGAAACCGTTCGCGGAACGCTGTCATTCCTCTTCGATCATTTTCAGAAAGCAAAAGTAAAAGGCGAGATCGTCATTGCCATCGACCGAGCGGGCGAAAACGTCGCGTCGGCCAAACCTGAGCTCTCGATCGAGGTCATCGTTCGGTCTTACGAACTCGCCGGGCTCGATCACAAAGCCGCTCTAAAGAAGGCCGCGAAAGACCTAGGCATCAGCAAATCCGAAGCGTACCGCATGCTTCTGCCGAAATAAGGGTGGGCATTTATGATCTCTCAATTGAGCGTCCCATAACTTTCATCCTCGACGTTTGACCAATCTCCCAAATACCTCTACCAATCAGCCGAAAAGGGCCCCAAAAGCCCTGATTTCCCTCTACCAATGCAATACTGCATTTTGGGCCGGAGGCCGCCTTCCAATTCACGAAAACCCAGTATTTATCGTCACTCCGTACCTAATTTGTGCAAAAGTGTGAATCGATTCACACTTTTTATGCGGCAATTTTTGGTAAAAATAGGCGAAAAGTGAAAAAACACAAAAGTACCACTTCGGAGAGCTAAAAAAGGCTGCCATTTTCAGGCAGCCTTCTCGTGCGTTTCAAACTACCTCGCCGAAAGTTCCGGCGGAAGTTTCTTGTCCACTGCCGGACGTTCTTTAAGGTTTCCGAGCTGCCACAGCGTCAGAAAGATCGTTCGGGTGATCTTCTCCATCCGGGCGTAATCGATCTTGTCCGGGTGATCGCCTGCTCCGTGATAGTCCACGTGGACACCGTCGAACCAGAACGCGATCGGGATGCCGTTGACTGCATAGTTAAAGTGATCTGAGCGGAAGAAGAAACGGTTCGTGTCTTTGGGATCGTCGTACCGCGTATCGTAATCCATGTTTAGATAGCCCTTGTTCGTTCCATCGACAACCGCTCCGAGCGTCGAGCTCATCATGTCTTTTCCGATGACGTAGATCGTGTTTTCGCCCGAAAGGTCTTTGTCCCTCGGCTCGGTGTTGCCGGGCTTCTTGCTGCGGCCGATCATGTCGATGTTGAGCTGAGCAGTGACCTTTTTAATGTCGACGGTTGGGAATTTGTTGAAATATTCGCTGCCCCATAGGCCTTTCTCTTCGCCGCAATGCCAGACCAAAAGGACCGAGCGTTTTGGGCGCTTGGCCGTTTTTGCTAGAGCTTCGGCGATCGAGAGCACGGCGACCGTGCCAGAACCGTCGTCGTCAGCTCCGTTAAAGATCTTATCCGGGCCCGGAGCATTCGGGTTGACACCGACGTGATCGTAGTGAGCTCCGATCGCGACCATTTCGCTTTTAAGCACCGGATCGCTGCCTTCCCACAGGGCGACGACGTTCTGAGTCCAGACGGTTTCGGTCTTGGTTCCGATGCTGAAGGTGAAATCTTTGTTCAGCGAGAACGAATTGGTTGCTCCCGCAAGCGGATTTCCTGCTTCACCGGCAAACAGTGCGTTGGCGAGCTTTGGCGAGGCAATAAAAACAGTAGGTGCCGGACCTGCTCCAGCAGCCGCGGGTGGCGGGGCCTGAGCTAGTTTATCGACGACGAGACGGTTGCGGCCGAAACTTCCTGAGATCATCGACCAGTTTTCTGCAAAGAACTTTGAAGGAAGGACCAAGACGCCCGCAGCCCCATTTGCACGTGCATAGGTCGCAACATCCGCCCATTCGGTACCACGGCCTGCGTTGGGCAGATCAGCCTGCGTGACACCTGCCGGCATCGGTACGATGCTTCGCTGCGAAGGCTGGCCTTCGCCGTAAACAGCAATGATCTTACCCTTCACATCGAGGCCTTCGTAAGGATTGAGGCCTTTTGATTTGATCATCCAGCCGTTGCCGGCAAAGACGACCTTTGCCGTCATCGTTCCGGTCTGTGTTCCCGACACGCGAACCAGGTCGTCGCCGTACGAGAATTTCTGTCCGCCGATGTCCACCGATGTCGCTGCCGGATCGACCGCGTCACGTCGCAAAGCGATCTTCTGATAGAACGTACCGTCATCGCCCGCTGGCTTAAAACCCCAGCGGGAAAGGTTGGTGGCAAGGAACTTCGCAGTCAGGTCGAGCCCTCGCGAAGGCGTGTCGCGGCCTTCCATTTCGTCAGAAGCGACAAAATAGAGATAGTCACTCAACTGTTTGGCGGTGATATGTTCCGCCGCTTTTTTCTCGTCAGCCGAGATCTTTATTGCAGGTGCCTGGGCAAACCCTGCGGTGGGCAGCAATAGAGCCAGGCCCAGAAATCCAGCGATCAAATTCTTCCTCATTATTTTCTCCAGCAAATTTGTATATTGAATCAAAAGTTTATTACGCATCAGCGGCGATTAAGTTTCACCGCTTCGACGTTTGTTCCGATCCGACGATGCAGATCTTATTGTCATTGGCGAGCTTCAGCATTTCCTCCCGGTCGAATATCAGTGTTTTATCCGCAGTCACGCTCAGACATGTCGCTCCGGCTTCGATCATTGTGCGGATGGTTGGCGTTCCAACAACTGGAACATCGAAACGCATGTCCTGGTCGGGTTTGGCGACTTTTACGACGGTGAGCTTACCGTTGGCAAGTTCGCCCGCCCGCTTGATGGTCGCATCTGTACCTTCCATGGCCTCGATCGCCACACAGGCTTTGCCGCGGACGACGATCGTTTGGCCGAGGTCGAGGCGGGCGATCTCGTCGGCAATGTGGAGGCCGTATTCAATGTTTTCGAGCTCAACATCTGAGGGCTCGCGTTTTGTCAGTACGCCGCCGGATGCAACGTGGTCCTGAACGAAAAATGTTGAATCGATCAGCTCGATCCCGTCCTTACCGAGTTCGTTTGCGATCCCGCCGATCAAGGCGTCAGTGTTGCGGCGAGGCAGATTCCATAACATTTTGACCATTCGCATATCAGGGATCGCTCCCGAAAATAGCTGAACGTGTTTCACCTGGCCAGCCATCATCGCCCTTTCGACGCCGTTGGTTTTGAAATACGAGATCATTTTCCCAAGCTGGCCGATGCCGACCCACGTGACATTCTCAGCCGCCTGATCGATCTGCGGATCGGTCTCTTCCTTGATCGCGACCACAAAGAGCTCAACTCCGGCTTTTTTAGCGCCGTGGGCGACAAGGAAGGGAAACTGGCCGTTGCCGGCGATGAGTCCGTATTTCATAAATGCAGAAAATATGCGGAAGCCCGCACGAAGTAAGGGCTCCCCTGTGCGATCAAACGGGTAAAGGTCTGAGGAAGGCCGCCAAACCTAATCGAGCAGCTCAAACGGCCCATCGCCCTGTTGATTCAAAACGTAATCTATTGCTGCGGCGACGTGTCGTGGTTTCCACAGGTAGCGTCTGCTCCTTCCCCTCGACCAAATCCTTGTCTCTGTCGAAACCAATCCCTTTTCCCGCAAATGCTTTGTTGCGTTGGCCTTAAGCGCGTCCGTCAATCGTTCAGGTTCCGTTTGCGCCGAAACAACCACGTGGACGTGATTTGTTCGGGCATTTACCGCTCGAAGCAGGTATTCACGTCGCTCGGACAATTCGGTGATCGCATATTCCACGGTCAACCGCATTGGGTCGCTTAGTATAAACGGCTTTTGCTTCGCCCGTTCTAACATTGCTGCGGCGAGCGACGGATTAGGACGGATCTTTTCCCTGCCATAATGGTTACGTCCGTCTCGGGCAACGGCGAAACGTTCATCGCCATGAAGCCAGGTTCCGAACGTTCTAAATGTCAGCAGATAGGCTATTGGAAAAATATTCTCTTCGTAGACCTCGAATCCGTAGTCGTCGAGCATAGATGAGAGTATATAAGGAAACTGTTTTGTTTCGTAGTCGTCGCAGGAACCCGGCTGATCCAATGCGTAGGGAGCCCTTACTTCGTGCGGGCTTCTGCATCTCCAGTCAAAACATTCCGCTCTGATTTGCGTATCAACCATCGTTTTTGTTTTCATTAGGATATTCCGTCCTCAACAGAGAAAAAATATGATCAAAATGCTTGGCTTCGCGGCTCTCGTTCTGTCCGTTTGTTCGTCCGTTTTGTTTGCTCAGGCTCCGTCGCCGTATATGACCGAGCCGTCATTGTCGCCTGACCGAAAGGAGATCGCATTTGTTTCGGGCGGCGATATTTGGTCGGTTTCGGCTGAGGGCGGAGCAGCGAGGCTACTGGTTTCGCATCCGGCGAATGAATCTAAGCCCCTTTTCTCACCTGACGGCAAATGGCTGGCATTCACCTCGAACCGCACAGGGAACGGCGATATTTATCTTCTTGAGATCGAAACAGGAAGTCTGAGACGCCTGACGTTTGACGATTTGAACGAAAATCTCGACGCGTGGTCGCGTGACGGCAAATGGATCTATTTCTTCTCGAGCAGCCGCGATATCGCGGGGATGAATGATATTTACCGCATTCCGGCTAGCGGCGGAACGGCGATGCAGATCAGCTCCGATCGATTTACGAATGAGTTCGAATCGACGCCGCTGGCAGACGGCTCGATAATCTTTGCAGCTCGCGGAAATTCCGCATCGCAATGGTGGCGTCGCGGCCGCAGCCACCTGGACGAGAGCGAATTGTGGCAGAAAACGGGCGATACCTATACCCAGCTAACCCAACGCGGAGCAAAGCAAATGTGGCCGATGGCGACGGCTGATGGCTCGAAACTTTACTTCGTATCAGACCGCACCGGCCCTCAAAACATTTGGTCGATGCCGAAGGGCGGAGCGGCGAAACAGATCACGAATTTCACCGACGGCCGGGTGCTGTGGGCAAGTTTATCCTTTGACGGGACGGAAATAGTTTTCGAGCGAAACTTCCATATATGGAAAATGAAGGCCGAAGGCGGCAAGCCGCAGGAACTCGCGATCACGCTCCGCGGTGCGGCATCGAGCCCGATGATCGAGCGGCTCAATCTGTCGACCCAGGCCGGCGAACTCGCTCTCTCACCCGACGGCAAAAAGGTTGCAGTCGTATCACACGGGGAGATCTTTGCTGCTTCATCAAAAGACGGCGGCGAGGCGGTTCGCATCACGCATACTGTCGCTCCGGAATCGAACGTGGCGTGGTCGCCGGACAGCAAAAGGCTGGTCTATTCATCAGAACGCGGCGGGGCTTACGAGATATTTCAGTACGATTTCTCCACCGAAACCGAGACCCAGCTGACGCGAGGAATTAACGAAGATATCGCTCCGGCGTTCTCGCCTGATGGCAAGACGCTGGCATTTGTCAGAAATGCACGTGCGATATTTACCTACAATATCGAGACCAAGGTCGAAAAAGAACTTTGTAAGACGTACACCGATACAGCACCACTCGGCGGAGACTCCTTCAAGTGGTCGCCGGACGGCAAATGGATCGCGTTTCTGACGGCGTCCCCACTTACACGGTCATACACCAACGTTAGCGTAGTGCCGGCGAGTGGCGGCGAGGCAAAGCCGATAAGCTTTCTTTCGAACTCGAACGCCGGGTCGATAGCCTGGAGTGCAGATGGTTCCTACATCCTTTACGGCTCAAGCCAACGGACGGAGGATGGAATGATCGCTCGTATCGATCTCAAGCTACGGACACCAAAATTCCGCGAGGATCAGTTCCGCGATCTCTTTAAGCAGGAAAATCCGCGTGATAAGCCGGCCGGTCCGCCTGCGTCACCTCAGCCGTCGCCGGCTGCAACGCCGGCCGCGGAGAAAAAGGATGAATCGAAGGCGACGGAGATCGTGTTCGAGGACATTCGAAAGCGATTGAGCTTTATCAATACCGGCGTCAATAACAACGGCGTCATCATTAGTCCGGACGGCAAAACGCTGCTCATACTCGGATCGGCCGAGGGGCAATTCAATTTCTATACGATGTCGCTAGATGAGCTCGCGACAGATACGGCTGTCCGGCAATTGACGTCGACGCCCGGATTCAAATCGCAGGCCCAGTTTTCGCTTGACAGCAAAGAGGTTTACTACGTCGAGAATGGCCGCATTAGCATTGTGAGTCTCGACCGCCGCGACGTTCGGCCTCTTAATGTCAGCATGGACATGAACGTGAATTTTGCTCAGGAAAAGATTGAGGTTTTCAAGCAGGGTTGGCGCTACATGCGTGACAATTTTTACGACGACAAATTCCACGGTACGGACTGGAATGCCGTTAAGAAAACCTACGAGCCGCTGATCGCGGGGGCTCGAACGATGGACGAAGTCCGCCGTTTGATGAACATGATGGTCGGCGAGCTCAATGCTTCGCACCTCGGCGTCGGCGGGCCATCGGGATTTACGGCGACGACGGTCGGGAAGCTGGGCCTGAGATTCGATCGCAGCGAATACGAGACAAATGGCCGTTTGAAGGTGACTGAGGTGATCACTCTTAGCCCGGCAGCGGTTTCGAAAGGTATAGCGGTCGGCGATTATCTTCTCAGCGTTGGTGGGACAAAGATCGGAGCCGGCGTCAACATCGACGAGCTGCTCGAAGGCAAAGTTGGCAAGCGTGTGGAACTTGAATTTTCTTCCGCAGCTGACGGCTCGAGCAAACGCGGGGTCGTATTAAAGCCCATTTCGACCGCTGCTGAGAAAAGCCTGCTTTACCGTCAATGGGTCGAGAGCAATCGAGCGTATGTCGAAAAAGTCAGCGGTGGAAAGCTTGGTTATGTTCACCTGCCTGATATGTCCCAGGGCTCGCTGAATCAGCTCTACATCGACCTCGATGTGGAAAATCAGGCAAAACAGGGCGTTGTGATCGATATTCGCAATAACAACGGCGGATTTATCAATCCGTACGTGATCGACGTTTTGGCCCGAAAGGGATATCTGACGATGCACGAACGCGGGCTGTGGGAAGTACCCGCTCGTTCCGCACTAGGACAGCGGGCACTCGAACGGCCGACGGTTCTGGTCACAAATCAGCATTCACTCTCGGATGCCGAAGACCTGACCGAAGGCTATAAATCGCTAAAACTCGGTAAGGTTGTCGGCGAACCGACATCAGGCTGGATCATATTCACATGGAACACGACTCTTTTTGACGGAACTACGTTCAGGCTGCCGCGGCAGTTGATACGCGGTTCGGACGGCAAGAATATGGAACTGAATCCGCGAACGCCGGACATTCCGGTCACCAGGCCGATCGGCGAGACGTTGACCGGTAGGGATTCGCAGCTCGATAGAGCGGTGAAGGAGCTGTTGGGGAGTTAACAAGGAATCTGCCACAGAGGAAACGGAGAAAGCTGAGTATTTCTATAGAAACTCAGTGCTCTCTGTGGCAAGAACTTCTAGGAAGTTGAAACAAAGAGTTTTACAGTTTGGTCGCCGTTCGCGATCATTCTGTCGAAGGAGAAACCGAGCTTTTCCAATAAGCTGCCGGACGCGTCGTTGTCGGGCGAAGTAATAGCGTAGACCGTAGTAAATTCGAATGTGTCGCGGCCGTATTTCATCATCGCGGCCGCGGATTCGTAGCCAAATCCCTGATGCTCAAATTCCGGTAGGAACGCAAAGCCGATATCGGGCCCGGGCAGAGTGTCACGGCGGACAAAACCGCAAATTCCTATCGGTGTTCCGTCTTTAAGCTCAACCGCGTAAAGGCCGTAGCCGTGATCGCGATAGCTTGTACGATATCGATTCTCGATAAAATCGGCGGCTTCCCACCCGGAACGTACTCCTCGGTCGCCGATGTACTTGATGAATTTAGGACTGTTAAGCAGAGCACAAATAAACTCCGCGTCGGAAGCGGAGTTCAATTCGCGAATATTGAGCCTTTCAGTTTGTAGATCCATTTACTCAGCCTGCTCCCTCGCATGATAAGAACTCCGCGTCAGCGGCGAAGATTCGACATGTTTGAATCCCATAGCGAGGCCGATGGCTCTCCATTCGGCGAATTCTGCGGGCGTGACGTATCGTTCGACGGGCAGGCGTTTTTCGTACGGCTGTAGGTATTGGCCGATGGTCATGATGTCGCAGTAAACGCTGCGGAGGTCTTTCATGAGATCGACGACTTCCTCAAAAGTCTCGCCTAGCCCGGCCATTATGCCGCTTTTGGTTTTCATTTCGGGAAATTGGGTGTCGCGGAAATGGGCTGAGCGTTCGAGCAGTTCGAGCGTTTGGTTGTATTTTGCGTCCGGGCGAACTCGCCGGTAAAGCCGGGCGATCGTTTCGGTATTGTGATTGAGGACGTCCGGGCGAGCGACGAGGACGTTGTTTAGAGCAGCTTCATCTCCGTTAAAATCAGGGATCAGCACCTCGACCTTGCAGGTCGGATTCATCTCGCGAACTTTAGTGATCGTCTCCGCCCAATGCATCGAACCGCCATCCGGCAGGTCGTCGCGATTTACCGAAGTGATAACAGCGTGTTTGAGGTCGAGATGTTTGACAGCCTCGGCGACGTGGGTTGGTTCCATCGGGTCGAGATCCATCGGCTTGCCTTTATTGACGGCACAGAATCCGCAATGCCGCGTACACGTATCGCCTCCGAGCATGAATGTCGCGGTCTTGTCCGTCCAGCATTCGAAAATGTTGGGGCATTTGGCTTCCTGGCAGACGGTGTGCAGATTGAGGCCATCGATCAGTTCGAGGACGGCATTCTGATTCTTCGGGTCGCCGAGCTTGATCTTGAGCCAGTCGGGCTTCGCGAGTCGGCCACGCTCTTTTCGATTAAGAAATTTTTCGACTAAAACTGTTTCTTCGATCATAAAAACTAATTGCCGCAAAAAGGCACAAGAAACGCAAAACTAATTATCTCATTTTTGCGTCTTTTGTGCCTTTTTGCAGCGGACTCTTCGCCTAGCCCAATCGTGAATTCACAACATCCCAATTGATGTTCGCAAAAAATGCCTCGATATATTTCGGGCGGTCGACCGGGGCGTAGTCTTTGATGAAGGCATGCTCCCAGACGTCCATGATGAGGATCGGTTTGTACCCGGCGACGTTTCCGGTTTCGTGGAGGTTGATCCAGTGGTTCGAGATCTGTCCGTTTGACGGATCCTGGTAAACCGCTGCCCAACCTACGCCGCGCATTTTGCCGGTGTTCATGAAATCAGCTTTCCAAACGTCGTAATCGCCAAAGCTGTCGGTCGCCGCATTTACAAACTGATCGCCCGTTGACGGATCGCCGGTGCCGTGTTTCTGCATGTTTTCGAAGTAATATTCGTGCAGAACCATGCCGTTGTATTCGAAACCAAATCTGCGCTTTAGCTCGCTGAAAGCGGCTGACTGGGTTGGGTCCAGTGTTCCGGTTCCAATAAGATCGGCGATGCGTTGGTTGAGGACGTTGGTGTTGGTTACGTAGCCCTCGTAAAGCTTGAAGTGCATGGCCAGCGTCTCGTTCGAGATGCCGGTCAGGTCGCTGAGGTCAAATGTTTTTGCTGTGTATGTCGTGCTTGTTCCCATTTTTTCTCCTGTTTTAACTCAGATCCTTATTCTTCAGGCCGCGTTCCGGCGTCGATACCGGCAACGCTTGCCTGGTTGATTACTTTAACGTGTAGGTCGTCTGCGATGTGTATTTGGCAAGACAAACGCGTGTGATCGTTGAGATCAGACTTGGACGCAAGAATTCCGGCCTCGGCCTCGAGTATCTCGCCCGGATCGCCCGACAAAACCTCGACGCGGCAGGTCGTGCAGCGTGCATTTCCGCCGCAGCGGTGCAGTATGTCGACTCCGTTGTCCTCAAGCGCCAGAACCAGCTTTCGCCCGCTCGCCGCCTCAAAGGCCACCTGTCCAGCTGCCGTTTCGGCAATGATTTTTGGCATTAAAAAATGTCTCCCTGATCGTTAGTTAAGATTGAAAATCGTATATAAAGAATTTGTCACAATGGCGTGGTGAAAGCAAGACCTATGAGGTTAGCGCACCGTTAACATTGATTTTCGCTCGGGCGAAAAGCTGTCGCCTTTGTACAAAACCTTTTCCAGAAACAGACCAGACGGCGGTGCTGTGTATTTGGCCGGAACGTCCGACTGAAATTTTAGTAGCCGCTCAAATCCGTCAAAACTGAGATTCCCACGGCCGACCTCGGCGAGCATTCCGGTGATGCGTCGGACCATTTTCCAGAGGAAATGCGAGGCTCCGATGCGGTAGCAGATCAGGTCGCCGTCGACGAAGATCTCGGAATGCGTTACCTCAACGACGGTCGATTGGCGTTTGCCTTCTTCGGTTTCGCAGAATGAGCGGAAATCGTGTTTGCCGAGCACTAATTTAGCGGCCTCAGCCATTGCCTTAGCATCAAGGCGGTCTTTGATCCACCAGACGAAGTTTTTACCGAACGCCGTTCGCCGGGTCGATATTTGATATAGGTAACTTCTCTCTACCGCATCGTGACGGGCGTGGAATTCGTCCGGGGCATTCGAGACTTTTACGATGTTGATATCGTGCGGCAGCAGGTCGTTGAATTCGTATTGAATGGTTCGAGGCGTGAGATCGACCTTGATCTGCGGCACCTTTAGATGGGCGATCTGCCTGATCGCGTGAACGCCGGCGTCAGTTCGTCCCGCTCCAAAAAAATCGACGCGTTCCGAGAATAACTGCCGCGCGGCTTCCATGAATTCGCCCTGTATCGACTTCGCATTATGCTGTATCTGCCAGCCGCGATATCGGGTTCCTTCGTATTCGATCTCTAGTTTCCAGGTTGGCATTTATTTTCCTATTGCGACTTTTTCGCGCTTCTCGTTGATGGCGACAAAGATCAGATCGGCGGATGTAACCCGAACGACCTCGCCCTTATTCCCAAACCGCTCGGCTTCGACTTCGACATGGACCGTGATCGAGGTCTTGCCGACCTTAACAGTCGTGGCGTAAAAACTGACCAGATCGCCGATGAAGACCGGTTCATGAAAAATGACCTCTTTCATCGCCACGGTCACGAAACGCTCGTGTTTTGTATGCCGCACCGCCTCAACGCCGCCTGCGACGTCGATATAACTGAGGATCACGCCGCCGAAAACGGTGCCGTGAGCGTTAGTATCGCGCGGCATCATCGTCAGGCGAATTGCGGCATCTCTTATTTGTTCTTGTTCCATAGAAATAGTCTATTATGAGAGAAATTAACCGCAGATAAACGCAGATGGACACAGATTCGGAGAACTCTTATCTGTGTTCATCTGCGTTTATCTGCGGTTAATTTTTCTTCGGCCCATTTGCGTATCGTTTCCCGGAGATCGTTCAAGTGCTCGTCAAAGAAATGGCCGCAGTTTTCGAAGACTACTAATTCCGTATCTGCATTATTCGACACCTCATCTACCAGCTTTTTCAGCCTTTCGAGCGAGCCGAATTCGTCGCGGTCGCCGTGGATGAAGAGGATCGGTTTTGTGGTTTGCAACAGGAATTCGTAATCGCCGTACTTATCGATCGGCGTTCCGATACTGATCAGGCGAGCGATGCGGTCGTCGTTGTAGCCGACCTCGAGAGCGGTTCGCGAGCCGAAAGAAAATCCCGCGAGCGTCAAATCCTGGGCGGGATAATTCTCGGTTATGTAATCGAGAACATCGGCGACGTCTTCGCGTCCGCCTTCGATCTCGTTATGCTCACCGGTCGAGCCGCCAACGCCGCGAAAGTTGAACCTGAATGTTGTGAGTCCCGCATCGACCAAACCCGCCGCTGCCCGAAACACCACCTTATTATGCATCGTCCCGCCGCCGAGCGGATGCGGATGGCAGACGAGGCCAACGCCGCGAGGTTCGCCTGCGGGTTCCTTCAATATCGCTTCAAGCTGGCCGTGCGATGCCGGAATGAATAGATTGCCTTTTGGATACATATCGAATCTTTGATTCTAGGTTTTGGCGGCTGGTTTCGCAACACGCTCGAAGTTTGGGCGTCAGAACTCATTTCAGCTTCTAGATATTTACCCTGATTTCGTGGTACTTTTTTTGTTTGATCTATACTTTCTCGGCCTCGAAAAACACGTCTTTTAATGGAAGAAATCACAAGCGAAACACCTGAAACTCCGGCTGAGCCTACGGAAATTAAGACTCAATCATGGAGCCAATATCTCGAGAGCGAAAAGGCTGTTCGCGTTATTTATCTAATTTTTGGGTTCCTCGCGATCCTGATGGTGATGTCGTTCCTGCAATCGCGGACGGACGCGATCTGCTGCGGGGATTGGGATGGTTATTACCACATCAAATGGTCGTCGCTGCTGTGGGAAAATTTCAGACAATTTAAGTGGCTGCCGAGCTTTGAATGGCTGCCGCTGACGGTTCTGAACGCCAAGGATTACGCCGATCATCACTTCCTGTTTCACTTGTTGCAGATACCATTCCTGTGGTTTTTCGAGCCGGTGACGGCGGCTAAGGTTTCGACGGTCTTTTACGCAACTCTCGCGATATTTTCGGTTTACTGGATGATGTTTCGCTATGAGATCAAGCATCAACTGGTCTGGCTGGCGGCATTGATGGTTTGCTCGAATGCGTTCTTTTACCGCATGAACATGGGCAAAGCCCCGCCACTAACCATCATCATCACGATCCTCGGAATTCATTTGCTGTTTCAGCGAAAATACGTTTGGCTTTTGCCGCTGATGTTCGCCTTCGTATGGACGTACAGCCTGTTCCCGCTGCTGCTGTTTGCGGCCTTGATCTGGACGGTGATCATCGCATGGAACGAGCGGCGTTTCGAATGGCGGCCGTTGGCTTATGCGGGCGGCGGTATGGTCCTGGGAAATCTGATAAATCCCTATTTCCCGAACAACTTTCTGCTCTTTTTCGAGCATTTCTGGACGAAATTCAAGGTTGGTTCTGACTTTGCGGTAGCGGTCGGCGGCGAATGGTATCCGTACTCCGGCATGGAGTTGATCATGAATTTCCCGATCGCTTTGTTCGCAATGCTGATCGGTTACATTCTGTTCGTTCCGAGAGGCGGCAAGCTCCCTGAGAAGGCGGCTTTCTTTCTCGCCTTCACGACGATCCTGCTCGCGGCTCAGTTCCGGTCGAAGCGTTTTGCTGAGTATTTTCCGCCGTTCGCGATCCTGTTCGCGGCATTTGCATGGCAGGCGTTTACCGCACCGAAGATCGTGGAATTGCCCGAAGACTTCAAGCGCGAGATCGATCCTTATCTGGACGCTCCGGTTCCCACAGAGAGCCAGCAATGGTGGGCTTCCGCAAAGGCGGCGGCACCGTGGATAATTGGCATTTTCCTTTTCGTCTTTTGGTTCTACAATCTGATCGGGCTGCACAAATTCGGCTTTGATGAAGCCGGAATGATCGACAATATTAAGACCAATGAACCCGGCGACAAATACCGTCGTGCAATGGAATTTGCGACCGGCCTCGACGAGACCGGGGCTGAGAACATACCAAAAGGCGAGATCATCTTTAACTGTACCTGGGATGATTTTCCGAAGCTGTTCTTTTACGACACAAAGCACCGCTATGTTTACGGCCTCGATCCGAATTATCTCTATTCGGAAAATCCCGAGCTTTACACATCGCTCAAGGATCTGACCGAGGGCAAGATCGATGATCCCGCACCTGTGATCCGTGAGAAGTTCGGGGCAAACTACATTTTTGCAGACGCGAAAGAAAACGTAGATATGGTAGCCAAGGCCCTCGACAGCGGTTGGGTCGAGATCATTTACGAGGACGACGAAGCCCGCCTGCTCAAGATCCGGGAAGTTAAAGGTGAGGCTCCGGACGATGCGAAAGCTGATCCTGAAACGCCCGAGGAAAAGAAGATCCTGGACGAACTTGAAAAGAACGAAGCTCCAAAATCAAATTCCAATCTCGAAAAGGACGACGATAATTAGTATGGCCGGTCATGCGAATTGGGCGAAAGCGTTTATACTTGCGGTCAGCGTGATAACGTTTAGCTGCGGGGCAAACGACAATATCCTGCGTTCGGGCAAGGACAATACATCGGGGCGGGCGAATTCTACGCCGGTCATAACGTCTTTTGAGTCGGATCTCGAAGCGATGCGAACGGCTGGTTTTAGCTTTATTTACGTTTTGCGGAGAAAAGACGGAGGCGTGATCGATCCGGAAGATAAGAGCGTGATCCGCGTTCAGACAACACAGGCAAATCGCCGAGTCTCGGCCGACGACGGCAAGGCGGTTATTGTCGGGTCAAATTTTCAGCTTGCTCCGCATAATATGGCGGCAATTTATCAGCGTTTTGCTGTTGAGAACTATTCCCCGGCTCCGTCATCGCCGATAGTTCCGCTGCCGTCTGAAAACCAGAATGTTAATCGCTAGTATTTCTTCCCTGTGATGAAAGAACTAAAAGTAACAGGAGTAGAGGAGCCGGAATTGACACGTGTGCGCGGTACAGAACCAGTCAGTGTCAAGCTAGATCCGTCGTCACCGTCGATACGATCGATTGCCCGTGTCGTGGTGGTAACTCTGCTGATCCTTTTTGTCGCCGGCTCGGTTCAGACGATAATCAGCTCGGTCGCTTCGCTCTTTTTCCTTATCATCTTGTCGGTATTCTTCGCGTATTTGATCGATCCGCTGGTCAAGCTTATTCGAAAGCCTTTCAAGGTACGTAACCTTGAAAAATGGATGCCGCGTTCTTTCGCGATCGTCCTGGCTTACATACTCGTCTTTACGGTCGTCGGCATTACGATCTCTAATATCGCGCCGAAGGCCGTGGAACAGGCGAAGGAATTCGGTACAAACGTTCCGGGTTACGCGCAATCGCTCCGGACTCGTGTGAATGAACTTAATCAGAGGTTCGACCGCCTTCGCATTCCTGACGAGGTACAGGCGGAGTTGAGCAAAAAGGTCAGTGATCTGGGCGGCGCGATAACGGCTTCGGTTGGTGGGACCGTGCTAATGTCTGTCACGTATCTGCCCTGGATTCTGCTGGTGCCGATACTCGCATTCTTCTTTCTAAAGGACGTAAATCAGTTTCGCCTTGCCGTTTTGCGGATGTTCCCGGCGGGCCGCTGGCGTTACCGCGCCGAGGCGGTGATGGCAGACGTAAACACGACTCTAGCCGCGTACACGCGGGCACAACTTATTTCCTGCGTAATTATTGCGGTGATCTGTACTGCCGGATTTTATGTGCTTGGGCTGAAATATGCCTTACTGCTCGGAATTCTGGCTGGAATATTCGAGTTCGTGCCGCTTCTTGGGCCTGTCACGATAGGACTCATCGTTACCACCACAGCCGCCGCATCAGACGATCCCTGGAAGGCTCTCTATGTTGCGATCTTCCTGATCGTGCTTCGCATCATTCACGATTACGTGACGTATCCGCGAATCGTCAGGGGCGGGATCCACTTGCACCCGCTGGCGATAATTCTGTCTGTCCTCGCCGGTGAACAGGTTGCCGGGATCCCCGGAGTTTTTCTTTCGATCCCATTGGTTGCGGTTGCAACTGTCTTTTACCGCCACATTCTCGAACACCAGGGCCGCCGAGGCATTGTTTCCGACTGGATCGAGGAAGTGGAACCAAAAACGGAGGAACCGTCCTAAATGTCACCCCTAGCCTGGCTAATTACACTGTTTCTGATCTTGATGTTTCTTGCCATCCTGGTCTACGTTCTCGTCGTAAAGTTCTTTTACTGGGGTGACAAGAAACGGCCGCCGGAAAAGAAACGCTAAAGAATTTGCGCAAACGCTGCCGGATCATTGATCTCAATATCGATCTCCACCACATAGCAGGGCAATTCGAATTCGACGGCCGATAGTTTCACTGCGTCTTTTGCAGTTGTCAGGAATATCTCGGCTCGGCAATCCTTTGCCAGCCCTTCCAAAACCTTAACATCAGCCTGCGAGTAAATATGGTGATCGCGGAAGGATCTCGTCTCCGTCACGGCGAAACCATCGCGGCGCAAGAGAGCATAAAAATTCTCCGGATTTCCAAGCCCACAAAAGGCAAGGGCCCGTCGTGACTCGACGTCCACGGAGCCGTCAAGATCGGATCGAAGCGACAACACCCTTGAGATCCTGTTCATGGTGGTGAAGATCGGTATGTCTGGGTTTAGATCAGCGATCTCAAATCTCAGATTATCAATGCTTGCCAGGTCGGCTCTTGAGATCACGACAACGTCAGAGCGGCGGAGATTTTCGATCGGCTCGCGAAGCCGGCCTGCGGGAAGCATCTGGCGCCGGCCAAACGGCTCCGTCGCGTCGATGCAGACAATATCGACATCGCGCTTTGCCCGGCGGTGTTGAAATCCATCATCCAGAACGAAGGTGGTCACGCCGAATTTTCGAATTGCCCACTCTGCCGCGGCAACGCGGTCCGCGTCGGCAATTATGATCGCCTTTCCGGGAAGCTTCTTCGCAAGTTCGAATGGTTCGTCGCCCGATTCCTCCGGCGTGGCAAGTATCTCATTGCCATCAGAAACCAAGACCCGTTTTGACGGATCTTTCCGCCCATATCCGCGTGTCAGGATGCAGACTTTTTCGCCACCATCTGCGAGCAGGTTTGCGACGTAAGCAACGAGCGGAGTTTTCCCGGTTCCGCCGGTCGTGATGTTGCCAATACTTATTGTTCGAGCTCCGAGATCGAAGGATTCCAGAATGCCGCGGTCGTAGAGGCGGTTACGAAGATCGGCGACTCTTCCATAGATATGTCCGATGAGCGAGAGCATGTCGGTAATTATCATTCATCGGTGTAAAGATGACAATTCTGGCTGTCTGAAGGGATCAATCAAGGCTGCGACCGTTTGTTTGTGATCTGAACGAGCCGGTCAAGTTTATTCTGGGCCTGGCCGCTGTCGATGCTTTGCTCGGCGAGGCGTGCGGCTTGCATTGGGTCTTTGGCGATGCCGCCAACGATGAGCGCGGTCGCGGCGTTCAAGACAACGAGCGAGCGGGCCTCGTCGCGGCGGCGGCTGGCGAGGATATCTTTGATGATCGCCGCGCTTTCTTTTGCGGTTGCGCCTTTGAGATGGCTGGTCGCGGCGGCCTTCAGGCCGAAATCCTTGGGAGAAACCACATACGAATGAACTTCACCATTCTGGATGGTTGCGACGTGCGTTTTTCCGGTGAGCGTAACTTCGTCGAGGCCGTCTTCCCCGTGAACTACCCAGGCTGTGTCCGTCTTGAGCAAGGCAAGTGCGTTTGCCGTAGGAACGACAAGCGAGCGGTGCCAAACGCCAATCAATTGGCGTGAAACGCCTGCTGGATTTGCGAGCAACCCAAGAATATTAAGGCACGTACGAATGCCCAGACGCCCGCGAATATCAGCAAGCCGCCGGAGTTCCGGGTGGAACTTTGGCGGAAACAGAAAGCACATGCCTGTGTTGAGGCTCGTCTGGGCCATGGTCGGGTCATTGGCGATCTTGACGCCGAGTTCGGCCAGGACGTCGGCACTGCCGGATTTGCTGGTCACGCCGCGATTAGATTGTTTTGCAATGGTCAGGCCCGCACCGGCGGCCACGATAGCGGCAGCGGTCGAAACGTTAAAGGTTTTTGCCGCCGACGAACCGGTTCCGGCGATGTCCATTGCATTTTTTGGAGCGCGGACCTTGGTTGCGAGTTCTTTCATCACGCTTGCCATGCCGGCAAGCTCTTCGTCGGTTTCACCCTTGGCAGTAATCGCGGTCAAGGCGGCGGCGACCTGGTTTGAACCGGATTCACCGCTCGTCAACGCGCGAAAAAATCCCGCCGCTTCCTTCATCGACAGATCGTCGCCGTGCAAAAGCTTAACGAGAAAAGGGAACAGCGGCGTGTTCGCTTTATCGCTCGTAGCACTCGTGGGGGCCGATTTGATCCAGTCTGAACGAGACATAATAGGAATATTTAACGCAAAGTCGCAAAGGAGCAAAGCCGCGAAGCGAAATTAACCACAGGTGGACACGGATAAAAACAAATAAGGAAAACAAAACCATTTACCGATCGGTCTAATTCTGTGTCCATCAGGGTTCATCTGTGGTTTCATTTCTTCTTCGCGAGTTTACATATAAATCATTAAAGCTCCAGGAAATTCTGCAAGATCTTTTTGCCATGATCGGTCAGGATCGATTCCGGGTGAAATTGCACTCCCTCGATTTTTAGAGTTTTGTGGCGCAGAGCCATCACTAAACCATCGGGCGATTCTGCCGATATTTCGAGGCAATCGGGCAAGTTTTCCTTTTCCACGATCAGCGAATGATAACGCCCGGCCGCAAAGCCGTTCGGAATGTCTTCAAATATGGTCTTGCCGTCATGCAGTATCTCGACCGGTTTGCCGTGAACCGGTTCAGGGGCTCTAACGACGGTTCCGCCGAAATGCTGGCCGATCGCCTGATGGCCCAGGCAAACGCCAAGGATCGGCAATTTTTCGGCAAATCGCTCGATCACCGAGAGTGAAACTCCAGCGGAATCAGGTGTTCCCGGACCCGGCGAGATCAGAATGCGTTCCGGCCGAAGGTCGTTTTCGATCTCGTCAACGGTGACCTCGTCGTTTCGCACGACACGCATTTGGGCACCGAGTTCGCCGAGGTATTGGACCAGGTTGTATGTGAACGAATCGTAATTATCAATAACTAAAAGCATCTAAATATTTCTTTGCAACATCTTTATCGCGAAACCGTTCTTTTGTTTACTAAGTTGCGTGATGACTCTATCATAAACAAACGCTACGCGAGAGGCCGAACCAAAATGCTGCAAAAACTATTCTTCCTTACGATTTTCCTCCTTTCAGTTAGTTTTGTTTCGGCTCAGAACCCGTCTGATCCAAAAAAAGATGAGCAAGACGAGAAGCTAAAAAAAGAAGCTGTTGATTTCTTGCGCGAAACTATGGCGGACGTTAACACGATGCGTTCGCTCGAAAATCGCCTCAGCTTCAATGCCGAAATGGCCTCACTCATGTGGTTTCATGACGAGAAGGAAGCGCGGGCTATGTATCTCAGCGTGACCAGCGATTTTAGGCAGCTCCTGGTCGAATTCGATACGCAGCTAAATGCTATTGCGATGACCGAATCGGCTGATGCGGACGAAGCGGTATCGATGGGGCTTTTCGATGATGCGAGCCCCAAGACGAACATTCAGCGCAAGCTGGCGAAGGCACTTGAAATGCGTAAGCAGATCGCCATGAGCCTCGCTGAACACGAACCTGATCTTGCGATAGCGTTCTACCAGGACAGCCTGACGGCACTGACAAATCCCGAGAGCCGCAAGAGCGCGAGCGATCAGGATTCGTATTTTGAGGTTCAGCTTATGACCATGATCGCGGAATCGAACGCTGCAAAGGCCACTCAATACGGTGTCAAAACCCTGGACAAGGGCGTCGGCTTCCAGCATATTGAGCTGCTCAAAAAGATCTACAAAAAAGACACTGAAAAGGGAATTGAGTTCGCCCAGGCTTTGATCAGCAAGATCAAATCGGACAAGGCCGATGCAGAAGATCTCTATGTGATCAGCTCACTCGTCCGCTTTGGCGAGGAGACGGCGCCGACGCCTCCAAAGGCGGGTGCCAAAAAACCGGTCATGTCAGCGGGCGAGATGCGCGACCTTGTGGAGGTCATGGCCCGCGGCGTTCTCGATGGCGATGACGACGGCGAGATAGGGGCCGGATATATGGACCTTTTCGACAAATTCACGCCCACGCGTTCCGCCCAGATCAAGGCTAAGTATCGAAAACGCTCAGGCGGAGCAAGTGCCGCAGCGAATGTTGTAAGTACCCCTGGGAATAGTGCAAACGTCGCGGTTGCGGTCGCCGCGCCGCCGGATCCGATCGCTGAGCGAAAAGCCAAGGCCATGGAGGAAAAGGCACTTGCCGATGCGAAGCTGATGGAGGACGTCGCAAACCTCAGTACCAAACCGCTTCCCAAAGAAGAGCGTTCGAAGATCATAGCCCAGGCACGCAAGATCATCAGCCAGACGCCGGGCAAAGACAAGAAAATTGTTGGTCTGAGCCTGCTCGCAGCTCAGGTCGCCAAGGTCGGTGACAAGGAGCTTGCGGCGGAGATCATGAAGGACGCCGAGCGATTTGTTAATTCGCAGCCAAAGAACTATCAGGACTTTATGCTCTCGTGGATGCTGATCTCGGGATATGCCGAAGCCGACCCTGACAAGGCATTTCCTCTTTTGACCGACACCGTTTTGCGTCTGAATGATACCGTCTCGGCATTTATCAAAGCCGCCGAATTCATCGACGTGCGCGGCGAAATGATCGATGACGGCGAGGTCCAGGTCGGCCAGTTCGGCGGCTCGATGCTTCGTGGGCTGACCAGCGAACTCAAGATCGCCCAACCAACCCTCCGCAGCCTCGCAAAAGCCGATTTCGCAAGAACCAAGGCAATCACCAATACCTTCGACCGCCCGGAAGTCCGAGTCCTTGCCAAAATGCTTGTGCTGCGAACCATCCTCAGCCCAAAGGAAACCTCGCAGGAAGATCCGGATATTGGTTTGGTTTTGAATTAGTTCGATGAAGCGAATCTCGTGTTTCGTGAATTTCCGTGTGTCCCGTGGTGAAAATCCCTATAATACTAACCACGGAACACACGGAATTGCACGGAACAAAGCCGAAATTCCGACACCTACATTAAACTCGTCCCCAACAACCACTGTCCGCCATCAACGACCAAAGTTACGCCGTTGATGTAGCTCGCGGCATCGGAGGCTAAAAACAGAGCCGAATTCTCGATATCCGCGATTCGCCCAAATCTGCCGAGCGGTATCTTTTTAGTCATTTTTTCTTTCAACTCGGGCATCAGGAGGCGTTTCATGCCTTCGGTATCCTCGATCGGGCCTGGGGCGATGCCGTTGACGCGGATGCCGTGGCGGCCCCATTCGGCGGAGAGGTTTCGCGTGATCGCGTCAACGCCGGCCTTGGCGGCTGAAACGTGGATCTGCATCGGCGTGGCGAGATAGTGGAGCGTTGCCGAGATGTTGAGGATCTGGCCTTTCGACTTTTTCAGCTCTTCGAACGCGGCACGGCAGACGTTGAAAGTGCCTTTGGTGTCGATATCGACGACCGTACCAAAACCGTTCGACGAAAGCTGGTCAGCCGCACACAGGAAATTCCCGGCGGCACCGTTCACAACGATGTCGATCTGGCCGTAATGTTCGACTGTTTTAGCGATCGCATTCTCGACCGCCTCATAATCGCGAACATCCGCCGCGACCGTAAAGCACTCGCCGCCAAACGCCTCGACCTCGGCTTTCATCGCGGCGAGATTCTCTTCCTTGCGGCTCGTGATCGCAAGCTTTGCACCATGCTCAGCAAATGCTCGAGCCACGCCGCCCGTGATCCCGGTTCCGCCACCAGTTACAAACGCCACCTTACCCTGTAAAATGTTATCAGCGAATATTTTTTCCATATTGGTAGGGATTTTAGCATAGAGAGAAAGAGAGGTAACCGCAGATGAACAGCTACAGAAGACGGGGGGCCAAATTTCTGCTTGCATCGATCGCCTTAATGCTTGGCGTTTTCTCCTTTTCATGCGGGGACGTGGCTAAGTCTGATCAGATCGTATCCGAGAATGGCGGATTCAAACTTCGCATCCGAAGGGCCACTACGCTTACGAGTCTTTTACCAATGGGGCCCTACGCTTATGCCATCGACTCTGCTCGAGGCGATGGTTACTGGTGGAATGTCGTTAAATGGGCCCAAGAGGATCCTTGGCCGCTGACTGATTTTGAAGTACGCGTTTTGAATCCCAACATAGCTTATTTCTTCAGGATGACATACTTCGGAGTCACCGTTGATGGTGGCAAGAACTGGCACTTGTTTGATGCTTACAGCACGATGACGGATAGAGACAAGATCAAACGTTTTGACAATCACGAGATTCCTCGAGTCAGCATCGACGCAGACGGTACAGGCTCTATTTATTTGCAGGACTACTATGACAAGAACGGTAGCCTCAGAGTTATCTATGAGACCACCGATTTTGGACAGACTTGGGCTTTGACGACGAATTAGGGAAAACCAATGCATCCAAAATTCCATTCGGAGATAACAAAGAGGAGTGTTCGTTCTTGGAAAAAAATAGCCGCCTTCATCTGTATTTATCTGTGGTTAATTTTCCTAGGCTCCTGCACTTCAAAACCTTCCGATCTCCGTACGCTCGTTCCGGCAGAGTCGCTTATCTATCTCGAAACGAACGACCTCGCCGCAGCTATCCAACCGATCCTGGACAGCGACGCATTCAAACAAGCTGCGAAAACTACACCGGATCTTTCGGCTCTTAAAGGCGTTCAGATGGCAATTGCCGTGACCGGGTTTGAGACCAGCGAGGAGCGGTTGACGGATGAGAATTCCGTGGGACGGGTGCAGCCGAGGTTTGTGGCGGTGGCGGATACGCATGCGTGGAACTATCAGGCGGTCGGGTTTGCCGAGAAGAAACTCGGCGGCTTTGTTGCCGACGTTTACCGCAGCGAGCCGCAACTCGAGAAGACGGAAAAACATGGCGGTAAATATTTCACGTGGACAGCAAAAGACGGCCGCAAAGCGTTCGCTCTGGTTATCGACAGCCTCATCTATTTCGGCAATGACGCGACCGCGATCGAAAAATGCGTCGCTGTCAAAAAGGGCGAATCCGACAGCATCGCAAAAACCGGAAAACTTCCCAACCGCGTTCCAGAATCGCTCGCCTCAGGCTACGTCTCGACCGACGGAGTCGCCCAGATCGCAGCCCTCGCCGGGCTGAGTTTCGCGACGCAGGCGAGCGATGACGAAGAGGTTCAGAGTGCTGTCGCTGGTGTTTTGCCAAAACTGATCCGCGGAACCGTCACCGATATTTCCTGGACAGCGACGCGCGGGGCGAAAGGTTACGAGGATAAATTTGCGTTCGGCGGAACTCCCGACACGGCACCCGTGATGAGCGAGACATTTGCTCCCGCGTCACAGGTGAATACGGAGCTTTTCCAGTTCGTTACGAACAAGGCCTCGGCAGTAACGCTTTACAACCTCAATAAACCGAACGTCGCGTGGCGAGGATTGATCTCGACGACCAGTTCAAAGGTCGATGCGTTCGGAGCAAAGATGATCGGCGAATTCTCGAACGCTTTTGCTGAACCGTATGCGATCAGCGACGCAGAACTCTTCCTTTCGGGTGTCGGTCCGAATATCGTCAGCATTCGAACCGATGCCGAGGGCGATCAACCTGCGTTGATCGCGAACATCACCAACGCTGAAGCCGTGCGACGCGCCCTTTCGAAAGATCTCAAACCGGACAAAGCAGCTAGCGACCAGCTCGGTCTTGAGGTTTTGAAGGACGAAGATTCGATGGCCGTTTTTGCTGGCAGCACTATCATTGCCGGCGACAGCGACGCAGTTACTGCATGCCTTCAGTCTAAGTCCAGCGGCTCAAATCTCAGTCCTGCGACCATTCAGCTTTTCCGTCCGGGCAACTCAGCCGCGTCACTGAGTTTTGAGAACGAACAAGCCCTTCAGATCGCCGATCTGCTGTCCGAAAAGAAATCCGACGCTAAGCCTGTCAACATCATGTCAATTACCGAAACGCGTTTCAACCGATGGGGAATTGAGCGACGCACCGTTTCCGATCTCGGATTCATCGGCTGGCTGACCGTCCAGACGACCGCAGAGTAGGTGTAAATTTCGTGCTTTCAGCCGCGACGAGCGTCTTTCTTTAGCTTTCTAACATTTCTCTCGATCCACTTTTCGGCGTCGATGTAATGCGCGAACTTTTGTTCGTCGCGTTTAAACGCTGGGGTGTGGTTGTAGCGGCGGCCGTTGATGTGTTTGGTCGGGTGGTGGATGTGGAGCATTTCGTGGAAAACGACGTATTCGACCACGTATTTCGGCACGGTTAGGGAATCGAGCGAGCGGCTGATCGTAATGTGGTCGTGCGTCGCATCGTGATGGCCGAGAATGCGGAACGTTTTTCGGGCCGACCAGGTCAGGGCCGGTTTTGAGATAGTTTCGTGGAAATATTGGGTGTTCAGGCGGTCGAAAATCTCTTCTAGGTCGTAAACCGAGCCTTTTGAGCTGGTTACTACCTTGCGGCCCCGGGTACGCTTGCTATCGGTGGCCTTTAGGCGGATCGCTTCGGATTTTACATAAGCCGAATAGACCTCGCGGGCGCCAGCTGGAATTTTCTTGCGGAGCAGTTTTCCCACGAGGATGTACGCGAGGCCTTTGTGGCAGACGAGCGGCATTTCCTCGCAGATGATGCCGATGCGAACAAAAATTTCGGCATTGCGGATCCTAATTGTATGATTTATGCCGATATACGGGTAAAATGAAACGTGGAGCGACGGCACGGCACGCTTTGGGTCGTACCAGCGGAAAGCTTCTTTGTAGAGTTCTGTGATCTGTTCGAGCAAGCTTTATAATGTTTTTACAACAGGTTTAAACAATTTTTATTGACACTGCGGCTGCGTAAATGCTATCTCTTTATATGGGAACAGCATACGCCCCGTTGGCTGTATGCATCAAATGAACCAAATATCTGGTCGTGCCGGTGAAAAAAATACCGTTTTCCCCGATTCCCGCGGTCAGGTTATCTTAACGGCCATAATAAACGAACACTTTGTCACGGGCGAGCCTGTCGGTTCGAAAGTGCTTGCCGACAAGTTTGCGAATCTCGCCGGAATGAGTTCGGCAACGATCCGCAACGTGATGGGTGAACTTGAGGAAATGGGGATGCTTGAGCAGCCTCACACCTCGGCCGGACGGGTTCCCACCGACAAGGGGTACAGGTTTTACGTTGACAATCTGCTCGGTGTTTTGAGCATCTCGAATGACGACCTCTTTCGCATAGGCGAGGAATACGGTTTGAATTCGCTTGATATTTCAGACACGCCGGACCGGTTGATGGAACGTACTTCCCAGTTACTTTCAGCTCTTTCTAATAATGTGGGCATCGTGGTTTCGCCGTCTTTGGCGAGTGATCGCCTGCAGCATATCGAGTTTGTTAACTTGAGCGACAACCGCATCCTCGTCGTTCTGGTCTCAGCGCCGAATATTGTCCATAACAAGATAATCCGGCTCAACGTGACCTTTTCGAAGGAGGAGTTGGAACGCACCGCAAATTATCTGAACAGGGAATTTGCAGGAAAGAGTTTGGCCGAGATCCGTGCAGAGATCATGAAACTGATGCACGAGGAAAAGGCCTTGTTTGACAAGCTTCTTCAAACGGCGGTGATCCTTTGTTCTGGCAGTATCGAGGACGAGGGCGACCGGCTGGGCGAAGTTTTTGTGGACGGCACGTCGAATATTCTTTCGAAAAGCGATTTTGCCGACCTCGAACGCCTGCGTGACCTTTTGAGAACTATAGGCGAGAAGTCGCGTCTGATGCAGATCCTCACCGAATGCATTGAACGCGAAGCGGCCGCAAAAGGCGATGTTCAGGTCTTTATCGGTTCTGAGAACCGCACGCCGTCCTTTCAAAACTGTACGCTGATATCGGCCCCATACCGGGTTGGCAACAGTTCGGCGATCGGAACACTCAGCGTACTCGGCCCAACCCGGATCGAATACGCGCGAATGATCTCGATAGTCAGCTATGTCGCCCGCACGCTTGAAAAATTGATGTCGGCAGACCTTTCGAAAAACTAGATCCAGCGTTCGTTCCTGCCGCGCTGCCTAACAAATGAACCCCAAAGTACCAATCCCAATGCCCAACGAATCGCTCGATGAGCTCGATATGGATGCATTTGCCTCGGTCGATGATTTCATCAAGGAACTCGAAGCAAAGGAAAAGGACCTGCACATAACGTCGGATCTGAAGATCGAGATCTCAGAGTCAGAGTATGACCCGCGGGCGGTTCCGGACTTTCTTCCGCAGGAAATCGCTCAGGAACGTATGCAGAGTCAGGGTGAATCTCCGGGAGGCTTTCAACAGCCGGGATTGAAGACGCGTGTCTTTGAGCTTGAGAACGAGATCGATACGCTCAACAGGCGTATTTCGGAGCTTCGAGCGGAGAGGAATGACGTTCAGGAAAAAAGCGACCGACGGTTAAAGGATTTTGAAAATTACAAGTACCGGATGGACCGCGAACGCCGCGGTGCCTTCATCGATCAGATAAGTAACCTTGCCCAGCAGATGCTGCCTGTTCTCGACAATCTGGACCGGGCGATGGGGGCACTCGACAGGTCGCAGGCCGAGAAATCTGCTGAATTCCAACAGTTTTACGACGGCATCGCTCTCGTTCATCAGCAGGTGAACGAAGTCTTTTCCGAAATGGGCGTTCAGCCTATAGCGACGGTTGGCGAGCCGTTCGATCCGAATTTCCACGAGGCAGTCGCAACGGAGGAGCGGAGCGATATCCCCGGAAATACTGTGTCCGGGGAACTGCTTCGCGGCTATCGAATTGGCAACCGTGTGATCCGCCATTCAATGGTGAAAGTCACTCTCGGGCCTCAGCCGGTAAAATTTGCTTCTCCGGAGGATGCCGGTCCGGCGCCTGAAGGAGAAATTGTCCTTCTCTCATCTCCCGAAAACGAACTCCCCGATCTCGATCCGCCGTATAACAACGAGGATGAGAACAGCCACCCCGCAGAATAATCACATCACCAAAACCCCTCAAAGGAATTCAAAGCTATGGGCAAAGTAATAGGTATCGATCTCGGCACAACAAACTGCTGCGTCTCCGTTCTGGAAGGCGGCACAGTCCAGATCATCTCCAATAAAGAAGGCGGCCGCACAACGCCGTCGGTCGTAGGTTTTACCGATAAAGACGAGCGGCTCGTCGGCCAGATCGCCAAGCGTCAGGCTGTGACTAACGCTGCGAACACGCTGTACGCTGTCAAGCGACTGATCGGCCGCAAATTTGAGTCGCTGGAAGTCGAGAAGATGCGTACGACCGTACCATTCGAGATCGTCAAGGCACCTAATGGCGACGCTCACATCCGCGTTCTCGACCGTGTTTACAGTCCGCCAGAGATATCGGCAATCGTGCTTCAGAGATTGAAGCTCTCGGCTGAAGAATTTCTCGGTGACAAGATCACGGAAGCTATCATCACCGTTCCGGCATATTTCGACGACATGCAGCGTCAGGCGACTCGCGATGCGGGTAAGATCGCCGGCCTTGAGGTCGAACGCATCATCAACGAGCCTACGGCCGCTGCTCTCGCCTATGGATTTGGCAAGAGCAAGACCGAAAAGGTTGCCGTCTATGACCTTGGCGGCGGTACGTTCGATATTTCGATCCTCGAGATCAACGACGGCGTTTTCGAAGTGCTGTCTACCTCGGGCAACACGTTCCTCGGCGGTGAGGATTTTGACCATAGGATCATTGATTGGCTGGTCGAGGGATTCCTCACGGAATTCAACATCGACCTCCGCGGTGACCGCCTCGCGTTGCAGCGTTTGAAGGAAGCCGCTGAGCGTGCAAAATGCGAACTTTCGAGCGTAACGGAGACGAACATCAGCCTGCCGTTCATCGCGGCTGATGCGACAGGGCCAAATCACATCAACATGACGCTCTCGCGAGCCAAGTTCGAAGAGCTGGTCCAGGATCTCGTCGAATCGTCGGTAGAGCCGTGCCAGAAAGCTCTGTGGGATGCTAAGTTGCAGCCTTCGGATGTTGATAAGGTCATCCTGGTCGGCGGCCAGACGCGTTCGCCGATCATTACGAGAACGGTTACAGAAGTTTTCGGCAAGGAGCCGTCGGCGGAGATCAATCCGGACGAGGTCGTCGCGATGGGAGCTGCTATTCAGGGCGGCGTTCTTACCGGCGATGTTAAGGATATCGTCCTGCTCGACGTTCTGCCATTGAGCCTCGGTCTCGAGACTCGCGGCGGTTTGTTCGTCAAACTTATTTCACGAAACTCGACCATTCCGCTCAAGAATACGATGACGTTTACTACGGTTGTCGATAATCAGCAATCGGTCGAGATCCACATTTTGCAGGGCGAACGCGAGATCGCTTCGGCAAACCGCTCGCTCGCGAAATTCGAACTCGTCGGCATTCCGCCGGCACCACGCGGTGTTCCGCAGGTCGATGTTTCGTTTGAGATCGACGCGAACGGCATTGTCAGTGTTTCGGCTAAGGACAAGATGACGGGCCTCGAGCAGGCTCTTCAGATCACGCCTTCGTCGGGGCTCTCGCCGGACGAGATCGAACGCCTCATCATCGAGGCCGAAACGTCGATCGAGCGTGACAAGGATGAAAAGGAACTGATCGTCGAGAAAAATCGTCTCGATACGCTGGTTCGCAACTCACGCCGGGCAATGTCCGAGATCGGCAAATCGTTCGATCTGCAGGAGCAGCAGGCGATCAACGAGATCCTCAACGAGGCTGAATCGATGCTCGAATCAGGCAGCGTCGAGGAACTGAAGATCCAGTTCGACAAGGTCGAAGGCGCCGCCAACCGCATCACGACAGCGATGCTGAATATGTCCTAAGACAGATCTTGAGCTAATGCGCAAAAAGGCCGCCTGCAAGGGTGGCTTTTTTGATTGGAGAGCGACGGGAGCGCTGGGCGTCCCGCTTGCAACGCCGGAACACCACGAGCTTCGCCGCGGGCAAGCGAGACGCTCGCGCTCCAGTCGGATTCGACCGGAATTTTTGTGAAATTTCCGTTTTTCGCTATCTTTACCAAAAAATACGGCATAAAAAGTGTGAATCGTTTCACACTTTTGCTAAATCGAAGTCTCAGATGCCGGTAAATACTGGGTTTCAGCGAACAGGACCACATCGATCGGGCGAAAAATCGCCAATGGGTATGTAGAGGTAAATAGGGCGTTTTTACGTCATTGCCGGCAGATTGGTAGAGGTATTTGGGAGATTGTTCAAATGTCTCTTAAGAGGAAATCTGCGGATGGAGAACGGTGCGAAATCCCGCGCGTGAGCAAGGGCGATTCACTCATTTTGGGGTTACTTGAATCGAGTTTTTGGTCGAGTGATGGTTAAGTTGGATTAATCGCCCTTGCTCACGCGCGGGCTTGGGCAATGCCTGGGCTTTTGCATCGGGTTAGGCTCAAAAGTTGAAAAAAAAGTAAGGTTGTCGCAAAATATAAGAGCGTCAGTTCTTTCGATGGACTGTCGCATTTTTAGATTTATAAATGAGCAAACGAGATTATTACGAAATTCTGGGCGTGACGAAGACCTCGACCGAGGTCGAGATCAAGCGTGCCTATCGAACCCTCGCGGTTCAGTATCATCCTGACAAGAATCCTGACAATCCGGCGGCGGAAGAGAAATTCAAAGAGGCTGCCGAGGCGTATTCCGTGCTTTCGGATGCGCAGAAGCGGGCGGCGTACGACCGTTTTGGGCATCAAGGCGTTGGTGCCGGTGCGGGCGGCGGATTTGATCCCGGGTTTTCTAATATCGAGGATATCTTCGATATTTTCGGGTTCGGCGATATGTTCGGCCAGCAGGGCAAACGGCGGACGACGGTTCAGCGCGGTTCGGATCTGAGATACGATCTCGAAATTTCGCTTGAGGATGCCGCAACCGGCAAAGACGAAAAACTTCGCATCCCGCGTTTAGAAACCTGTGACGAATGCACCGGCACGGGAGCCGAAAAAGGCACGACCGCCGAGACTTGCGTCACGTGCGGCGGCAGCGGGCAGACGCGATATCAGCAGGGCTTTTTCAGCGTAATGCGGCCATGCGGCAATTGTCAGGGCAAGGGCCAGATCATTAAATCGCCGTGTAAAAAATGCCACGGCCAGGGCCGCGTAGAGAAAGAAAAAACGATCGAGATCAAGATACCTGCGGGTGTCGAGACCGGTTCCCGCTTGCGCGTCACCGGCGAAGGCGAAGCCGGCGTGAACGGCGGGCCGTCTGGCGACCTGTTCATCGTGCTGCACGTGGCGGCGCATGAGAATTTCGAGCGTCAGGGAGCCGATCTTTACGCTGCCGTGCCGGTCACATTTGCTCAGGCCGCACTCGGAGCTGAGATCGAGGTCAAAACGCTCGACGGCGTTGAAAAGCTGAAAGTCCCGTCGGGAACACAGACCGGTACCGTCTTTCGCATCAAGGGCCAGGGAATGCCAAACCTCGGCCATCGCGGCAAAGGCGACCTTTTTGTCGCCGTCACGCTTGTGACGCCAAAGACGCTGACCAAAGAACAGCGAAAGCTGCTCGAACAGCTCGCCGAGATCGAGGATGTAGATTTTTCGGACGAGTCGTTCATCGATAAGGTGCGGAATATTTTTGGGTAGAGCCCGGGAACGCAGGAGCCCTCGCCTGCAACGCCGGTTCCTCCGGCGTGAAGCCTCGGCAAAGAAATACTCGTGCGTTGTAAAATGGCGGCGTCTGTCACACCGCAGAAACTGCGGCGTTGCAGGAGAGGGCGCCTGCGTTCCAGTCATTTGCCGCTGATAAAATAATGTTTACTCTCGAACAGATACACGAAGCCCATTCACGCGTCACAAGTGGTGCGGATTTTCCGCAGTTCTTGCAGGATCTGATCGAGCTTGGCGTTACCGGTAACAGCATTTTCGTGGCCGATGGCCATGCGGAATATTGGGATAAGGACGGAGAGCGGTTGGTTTCTGACGCGGCGTATCCCTCGACAGAAATAGCTGACGCGTGCGACGTCGATGAGTTTAAAGCCAGGTTGAAGCTACATCAGCAGGGCGGTACTGACTATCCGAAATTCTGCAGCGACTGCGCAGAAACCGGCGTCGACCATTGGACGATCGACATGGCTGCTATGACGTGTACCTATTTCGACAAAGCCGGGAACGCTGTGCTGGTCGAGCAAATTCCGACGCCGTGACCCGTGTCAGAACCGCCTCCCGTAAGGGGGCGGAATGACGTCAGCGAGGATCCAATGCAACGGTTTTGAAAGCCCCGGCACCGTTCCGCCCGCTCACGCAGGCGGTTCTGACCATATGGACGCTCAATATTACGAAGATCAGGAATTTGACGGAGTCGATCTTCAGGAAGAAGATCTTACCGACAAAGAATTCGAGAGCTGTGAATTCTTGCGATGTGATCTCTCCAAATCCGATCTCAGTGGGACGGTTTTCGTCGATTGCGTCTTTCGTGACTGCAATCTATCGCTGGTGAAACTAAAGGAAGCCGCCCTGAAAACAGTCGATCTTTTCGATTGCAAGATCGTTGGCGTAGATTTTGGCAAATGCAGCGATTTTCTTTTTGCTGTGAGTTTTCAGAATTGCCAGCTCGACTATTCGTCTTTCTTCCAGAAGAAATTAAAAGCAACGCGGTTCGCGGACTGCTCGCTCAAGGAATCCAATTTCACGTCCGCCGATCTCACTTCTGCAGTGTTCCACAACTGCGATCTGATGAAAGCCTCGTTCGTCCAAACCAATCTCGAAAAGGCCGATTTCCGCACCGCGTTCAATTACAGCCTTGCCCCGGAACTGAATCGTGTTAAGGGCGCGAAATTCTCACACGCGGGAATCGCGGGGTTGCTGGGGAAATATGATATTAAGATCGATTAGACGCAGCGCATCTATTAGCTTCCGAGGAGCGAAATGATTGTAGAAGCAGGAGTGGCGAGTCGAATATGGCTCTGCAAAAGCGGCATTAGCCGGGCCGAAAATAGGGTACAGATTTGACGGATCGGACGGATTTACACGGATATGAAAAATATCATCTTTGAAGGTCCGTTACATCCGTTTTATCCGTGTACTATTTCCGTAGATACAGTGGATACCGAATTGATATGAAATTGCTATCATCCTTCGCTTTTGTTTTTGTTCTAACTGCAGGGCTTTTGGCTCAGTCGCCTTCGAAGGTGATCAGCCAGGCTAACAAGGCTCTTGGCGGTGAAAAGCCGCTTAAAGCGATTACTTCGTGGCAGCAGACGGGGAAGATAACGCGTGTTTCGGACGGGGCGGCTGGCAATTATTCGGCGTTTGGGTCGGGTGGGACGTTCTACGGCGGGATGTATGATCTGAACGGGTTTGAGGTTGCTTACGGCTACAACGGGAAGTCGGGCTGGATACGGGATTCGAAAAATGGGTTAAAAACGCTGACAGGAGAAGCCGGGAATGCCTTTCAGGCGGAGGCGGTGTACCGCAACACCCGCTGGCTAAGGGCGAAGGATGAGAAATCGAAGCTCACCGCCGGTGGTACAGCGACTGTCAATGGAAAGCCTGCAAACGTCGTCGTGCTGACCACAGCAAAGGCGGTAAAGCTCAAGCTTTTCTTCGATGCGGCAACCGGAATGCTGGTTCGCGAGGAAGTGCCGCAGGGCGGGAAGTCGTTCGAGTACAGCGATCATCGGGTTGTTAATGGCGTACCGACGCCGTTTGCGTTTCGTTTTGCCGATGGAGACGAGACGTATGACGTTAAGCTTGATGACGTTAAATACAACGTCGCGGTGGCTCGTTCGTCGTTCGACTTTCCGAAGATGGCGGGCGAACCGCTGCCGGATATTCCGAGTTTGCTGAATGAGATCCGGGCGAACGCTGACAAGGTCGATGAGATCCTCGAAAATTACAGCTACACCGAGACCCGCATCGACCGCGACCTGAACAGCAACGGCGACTTTGTTGTCAAAGGCTCTGAAAAGCGTTCGTACACGTTCTACAAGGGCTATCGTATCAGCCGGACTCTCGAGAAAAACAACAAGCCGCTTTCTGCTTCGGATCAGGCGAAAGAAGATCGGGACGTCGAAAAACAGGTCGCTGAGATCGAAAAAAAGATCGCGGAAAAAGAAAAGAAAGCAGTAGCAGCCGGCGTTGTCGGCCAGCCGAAGGGCGAGGGGCAGAGAATTACGATCGCCGAATCTCTCAAGGGATCGCTCCTGACGAACCCTCGCCGCGAGCGTTTTAAGAACCGCGATGTGATCGTTTTTGACTATGAGCCGAATCCGGCCTTCAAGCCGCAGACGCGAAACGAGAAGCTTTTTGCTCTTTGCAACGGAGCCGTTTGGGTAGATACTGCCACGAAACAGGTAGTGCGGTTGGAAGCGGTTTTGACGCAAAGTGCCGGGAACTTCCTGGCGAAGGCGAAACGCGGAGCATCGTTCAGCCTCGAGAATGAGATCGTCAACAACGAGATCTGGCTGCCGTCGCAGGCTGACATCAACCTGCAGATCAAGATATTGTTCGCAGGCATAAACATCAACAATCTCATCAAATATGGCGATTACCGGCGGTTCGAGACCGAGGTCAAAGATGCGACCGTTGGGGATGAGAAGAAGCCGGACTAATTGTTCTCCTCAGCTGTTTTTGCCCATGAATTGCCACTAGCTTTAGCTAGTGGACAAGGTATGTAGAATAAAAGGCTTTAGCAAAAGCCTTATCAGGAATTCGGCTAAAGCCTTTGTTTTGTTAGACCACAACCACTAGCTGAAGCTAGTGGCAACTCAAAAAGAGACAGGAAATTAGCCACGGATAGGACGGATTTACACGGATATTTAAATAGATCTGTGTGAATCCATCTTGTCCGTTTATCTGTGGCCTATTTCTTCCAGTGGTTGAAGAACCCGGTCGCTATCGCTCTTCGGTTCTGACTCCGACAACTTCGAACAAAGCATTCTTAAAAAATACTTTTTTCAATAACGCGTCGAGATTTGTCAGCGGGGCGGATCGCTGGGCTTTTTTGGTCGCGGCGATCGTGGTGTTTTGCTGGAAAACTTTGAGCGGGAGTTTGGCAAAAACGTCGGCTATCTGTTTTTCGCTGAGGTGGACGGTGTGGTCGGCGAAGGCGGAGAGTTCGAATTTGAGACCGATCGCATTCCACGCGCCGTGGGCTCGCGAGGCGAGATCGTAGAACGGGTGATGGACGTTGACCGTGAAATAAAGCAGCCCGCCGGGTTTTAGAACGCGGATTATCTCGTCAACCACGGCGAACGGCCGCGTCGCGTGGTCAATGACGTTGTCGCTCATGACGATGTCGAATGACGCGTCAGCGAATGGAAGTTCCTCACCGATCGCAGCCACGGTCGGAGCGGTTTGCTGGATGCGTGGAAAGAGTTTTTTGTAGTCGACCGCCAACGGATCGACGCCGACGCCGAAGCTGTTCGCGATGCCGAAAACCAGGCCGTGAGCACCGCTGCCGACCTCGAGGACCATGTCGGATTCGCGAAAAGGCTTTATCGATTCCAGCTTTTGACGGACTTGCTGCGAACGAAGGAAATTTGTCCGGACGAGCTCGGCTTCGTGCGGCGAATATGCGGCGGATTTGTGTTCCTGGTAATCGAGCTGGCGTTCGAGAGCCCGCCGGCCGCGTTCCTCCAGCTTTGATTCGGCCCAGCTCATTTGATTATGACAGTTTCGATTTTACGGTTTCGCTGACGAGTTTGCCGTCGGCGGTTTTGCCGGCGAGGTTCGCGAGGGCCGCTTTCATCAGCATTCCCATGTCCTTCATCGTCGAAGCTCCGGTCGAGGCAACTGCGGCATCGACGGCGGCGGCGATCTCTTCAGGCGTCGCTGCCTGCGGCAGATAGACTTCGATGACGGCGATCTCAGTTTTTTCTTTTGCGGCAAGGTCGCTGCGTCCGGCGGCTTCGTACTGCTCGATCGAATCTCGCCGCTGCTTGACGAGCGACTGCAGGGCTTTTGAGATCTCTTCGTCGGTCAACTCACCGCCTTTGTCGATCTTGCGGTTCATCAGGTTGGCCTTGACCATGCGAAGCGTCGAGAGCTTTTCAGCCTCTTTCGCCCGCATCGCGGTCGTCATATCGGCGATTATTGTGTCGAGTAAACTCATAGGTTCTGAGTTTAAATCTAGTTCTCGCGAGGTACAAGCCCGACGCACAAAACGTCTAGAGATCGTCAATTGTAAACGGGCAGATTGTTATTTGGAAGGAGGAATTCTTCTGCCAATTAACAATCAGCCAGTTTACGATTGACAATTAGATCCAAGCAATTCTCCTAGCTATCACTTAATGGTCGAGCCGACGGCCTTTAGCCAGTCGTAAGGTTTTTTGACGACGGCGAGCGTTTTGCCAAAGAAGTTCTTTTTTTTGGGTTTCGAGGCTATCTTCGCGTTCATTTCGTATGTTTGCGGAGCCTGGTCGGCGATAGCTCGCGGGTATTCAGTACGAGGGCGAATGGATCGGGTTTTGAATTCGACAGGTTGGTAAACGTTGTACGTGACGCTGACCGGACGCAGATCGTCGGCAGTATTTTGAGATACGAAAGTGTTGAGAGCAGGACGTTTACGGGCAACATAGCGGGCCGTCTGCGGAGCGGAGTCAGGACGCGGATAGAAGGATCGCTCGATCTCGTAGGTTTCTGGAGTTTCGTCCAGAGAGTCCGGGTCGAACTCCGCGATCTCTCCATTACCCACGAATGGCTCAACCACGTTGCTCTTTAAACTTCGGTCAGTCGCTTGCTCGTCAACCACGAGGAACGACGTTTCGGCCGCCGGATCGCTTGAATGATACGCAATAAAACCTAACTGAAGACAGAAAACGCCCGATATCGCCAGTACCAACTTTTTCATTTTCCCGGACCCCCGTGTATGAATCGTTTATCAATGATAAACATTCTTGTGATTAGTATAGCGCTTAAGGCAAAAGGTTGCATAAGCGGATCTTTTCAATTTTCTGAACTGGGAATTAACAAAACTGCGTTTTACACGCATTTTCATGGGAATTGTTCCCAAAGCTTGTCGCAGAAGATCGCTGGCCTCAAAATTCGCATGCGGTACTCTTAGATTTTCGCGTACAATCGACGAATTAAAGGATTTTTGGTTGGGAGAAATGGCAGCCGTGAAGAAGCAACTTAAAGCGTGGGCTCTGGTCGTATTGCTATTTGTTTTTGTGTCGTTCGCGCGGGCCGATTCGCTTGATACGTTCATCACCGGCCAGATGAAGCAGCGAAAGATCCCGGGCGTATCGATCGCCGTTCTGCGTGACGGAAAGGTCGTGAGGGAGAGTGGCTACGGCTTTGCCGATCTCGAATCGCAAACTCCGGCAACAAAGGATAGTGTCTATGAGATCGGGTCGATCTCAAAGCAATTCGCCGCAGAGGCCGTAATGCTCCTGGTCGAGGATGGTAAGATCAACCTCGACGATCCGATCACAAAATACCTGCCCGCAAATGCTCCTGAAATCTGGCAAAAGATCACGACCCGCAATTTGCTGAATCACACTTCGGGCTTGAAGGACTGGACAGAAATAAAGGAGTTCTCGTACCGACGTGAATATTCGGCGGAGGAGTTTGTCGATCTGGTCAAGGGTTTTCCGATCGGATTTCAGCCGGGCGACAACTGGCTTTATTCGAACACGAATTTGCCGCTGATCGGCATTATCGTCGAAAAAGCGAGCGGGCGGACGTTCGAGGAGTTTGTGACCGAGCGAATAATCAAGCCCTTGAATTTTCCGACCATTCGGTTCAAGCATCAGGAAGATGTCGTTGCAAATCGAGCATCGGGCTATGTTTTGCGAAACGATGTTTTGAAAAACGGCGAGCCGTTTCGGCCAAAAGTGATCGCCGCGAGCGGCGGCATATTGGCAACCGCAACCGACCTTGCCCGCTGGTGGGAAGCGGTGATGAAAGGCCGCGTAGTGAAACCGGCGAGCCTCGACCAGATGCTTACACCGACGAGGCTAAATGACGGCAGATCGGTCGCGCATGGTTTTGCATTCTTTACCGATATGTTCAATGGACACAAGGTGGTGCAGCATTTCGGCTCGACGGTCGGCGGATTTGGCAGCATCGTGCGTTACTACCCGCGGGAAAAAATAACAGTTTCTGTCATCGGCAATCTCGAGGATGGCGGCTTCGGTGCCGAATACATCGCTAAACGCATCGCTGATCATTTTATTCCGGGAGCATTTGCCGACGGTATGAAGGAAACGCCCGATTTGACGCCCGGGCAAACGAAAAACGCGCTTCACATCCTGAGCGAGATCGCCGCCGGTCGATCGACCGGCGAGATGTCGACAAATTATACCGCGAAGGTTCCTGACGCCTTTCGCAAGCAGCTCGCAGAAAATCTGAAACAAATGAAATCTTTCGTTTATCTAGGCCGTGAAAAGATCACAACCGATCATTTCATGCTCGACGCAACGGCGGATGAATTCATTCGCTACCGAATGACGCTTCCGGGAAAGAAAGTCTATTACTATTTCAGGATGAATAAGGAAGGAAAGATCGGTTGGATCCAGGTTGAGGAATAAAGATGGACGATCTTCGCGAAACATTCGGTGATATCGATATTTATCTGTTCGATCAGATCCAGAAAGGCCGGTTTGTGCCCGGGATGAAGGTCCTAGATGCCGGCTGCGGCGGCGGGCGAAATATCTATTGGCTGCTGCAAAATGGCTTCGACGTTTTCGCTGTCGATATCAACCCGGACGCGATCGGCGCTATCCAGGATTTGGCAAAAAGGCTCTCTCCGGGGCTTCCGCAGGAGAATTTTCAGGTCGCATCGCTTGATTCGCTGCCATTTGCGGACGCGAGTTTCGACTGGGTGATCTGCAATGCTGTAATGCATTTTGCCGATGATCGAGAGCAGTTTGACCGATGGCTTTACGAGCAATGGCGTGTACTCAAACCCGGCGGAGCATTTTTTGCACGGCTTGCGTCGTCGATCGGCATCGAGGAACTGCTTATCCCAACCTCGAACGGCCGGTTTTTGATGCCCGATGGATCTGAGCGTTTTGTTGTTGATGAACAAATTCTGAGAGACGCAACGGCGGCTGTCGGAGGCCATTTTCTCGAGCCGATCAAGACTACCAATGTTGAAAATCTAAGGTGTATGACGACTTGGGTTCTCGTAAAAGACGTTGCGTAGCAGCGACGGTCTGTCTGGGCAAAACTGCCGGATTTCGCTAGAATCTTAGAAAGCATGTTTTCAGGGGAGCAAGCCAGCTGAGAGTTGTTCGGTGGAGCCGGACATTACCCTAAAAACCTGACGCGGATAATGCCGCCGGAGGAAGAAAAACGATGAAAGAACAGTTGTCAGATATCAGTGGTCAGTTGTCAGTGGAGATGACCAGCGATCAGGTAAAATTGCCTGCTTCGCGGAAGGTTTATGTTGAGACGAACGGCTCTACGGTCAATCAAAACAAACATAATTTAAGAATTCCGTTTCGCGAGATAGCTTTGTCGCCGTCGAAGGAGATGGACGGCACTATTGTCGAAAATGCTCCGGTTCGCGTGTATGACACGAGCGGCGTTTGGACCGATCCGGCGGAGAAATGTGACGTTCGCGAAGGCTTGCCGGCGTTGCGGCGGGAATGGATAGTCGGGCGTGGCGATGTTGAGGAATACGAGGGCCGCGAGATCTTGCCGCAGGACAATGGTTATTTGACCAAAGGTGCTGAGGAGATCGCGAAGGCGAATGAACGCGGTACGTTGGAAGAGTTTCCCGGCCTGCGTCGTGCGCCGCTCAGGGCAAAACCCGGACATTGCGTTACGCAAATGCACTACGCGAGAAAGGGCATCATTACGCCCGAGATGGAATACGTCGCGATCCGCGAGAATCTTGGGCGACAGGCGGAATACGACAACCTCACAAAAGCAGAACGAAGCGACCGATCGTCTCTGAATCATCAGCATAAAGGTGAGTCGTTCGGAGCGTCCATTCCGACGTTTGTCACACCGGAATTCGTGCGCGACGAGGTTGCTCGCGGTCGGGCGATCATTCCGAACAACATCAATCACCCTGAATCTGAGCCAATGGCCATTGGCCGTAATTTCCTGGTGAAGATCAACGCCAATATCGGTAATTCCGCGATCGCATCAAGCATCGAGGAAGAGGTCGAGAAGATGCGTTGGTCGACGCTGTGGGGTGCAGACACCGTGATGGACCTCTCGACGGGGAAGAATATTCACGCTACTAGAGAGTGGATCCTGCGAAATTCACCTGTACCGATCGGAACGGTGCCGATCTATCAGGCTCTCGAAAAAGTTAACGGCAAAGCTGAAGATCTGACGTGGGAAATTTTTCGCGACACTCTGATCGAACAGGCCGAGCAGGGCGTGGATTATTTCACGATCCATGCGGGTGTGCGTCTGCCGTACATTCCGATGACCGCAAAACGGACGACGGGCATCGTCAGCCGCGGCGGGTCGATCATGGCGAAATGGTGCCTCGCCCATCACGAGGAAAGCTTCTTATACACTAGGTTTAGAGAGATCTGCGAGATCATGCGGACGTATGATGTTGCGTTCTCGTTGGGCGATGGATTGCGTCCGGGCTCGATCGCCGATGCGAATGACGAGGCGCAGTTTGCCGAGCTTGATACGCTGGGCGAACTCACCAAGATCGCCTGGGAGATGGATTGCCAGACGATGATCGAAGGGCCGGGCCACGTGCCGATGCACCTCATCAAAGAGAACATGGACAAGCAGCTCGAGATCTGTGGCGAGGCTCCGTTCTACACGCTCGGGCCGCTGACGACCGACATTGCTCCGGGCTATGATCACATCACTTCGGGCATCGGAGCCGCGATGATCGGTTGGTTTGGCACGGCGATGCTTTGCTACGTCACGCCCAAAGAACATCTAGGCCTGCCAAACAAACAGGACGTAAAAGAAGGCGTTATCACCTACAAACTCGCTGCTCACGCGGCCGACCTCGCAAAGGGACATCCAGGAGCGCAGTATCGCGACAATGCTCTAAGCAAAGCGAGATTTGAGTTCCGCTGGGAAGACCAATTCAACCTTGGCCTCGATCCTGAAAAAGCAAAAGAGTTTCACGACGAAACGCTCCCTGCCGAAGGAGCAAAACTCGCCCACTTCTGCTCAATGTGCGGCCCGCATTTCTGTTCGATGAAGATCACGCAGGACGTTCGTGATTACGCAAATGCTCAGAATATCGAGGCTGAAAAGGCTTTGGCAGTAGGCATGAGCGAGAAGGCGAGGGAATTTGTCGCCACCGGCAGCGAGATCTACCACGGCAACTTGCCGGAAGGCGGCGGCGACCATCATTGATTCAGCGAGAGAAAATATGACTGACGCTTGGACAAGCCGATGGGACGAACGTTACCGCGAAGACGAATTCGCGTATGGCGAAGAGCCCAACGTTTATCTGAGAGAACAACTGGAAAAACTGGACGCCGGAAGCATTCTGTTTCCGGCGGAAGGTGAAGGGCGAAATGCGGTCTTTGCTGCCAAACTTGGCTGGGATATCTTCGCTTTCGACATCAGCTCTGAGGGCAGGAAGAAAGCTCTCAGCCTGGCGGCAAAAAACAATGTAACTATCGACTATCAAGTCGGCGAGCTGCAAGATCTGAACTACACCGACGGTCAATTCGATGCCATCGCGCTCATCTACGCTCACTTTCCTTCCGAGATCAAATCTCAGATCCATCGGTCGCTGGACAGATATTTACGGCCAGGCGGCGTGATTATTTTCGAAGCTTTCAGCAAAAAACACCTCGAATATCTCGCAAGAGATCCCAAAATGGGCGGGCCGAAGGATATCGGCTCGCTGTTTTCGATCGAAGAGATCAAAGCCGATTTTCCAAATTATGACGCTCTCGAATTATATGAAACCGAGATCGATCTGAACGAAGGGCTTTATCACGTTGGACAAGGCTCGGTGATCAGGTTCGTCGGTCGGAAGATTACATCTTGATATCCATCACTTTTTTCGTTTTTCGGCTTTTCTCGGCCATAAAACCCATTACATGACTCTCGATCGACTGGTCGATGGTCGAGGTCAGCAATGACGGGTCTTTTTTGGAGATCGCCAGCAGCCAGTCATTTACCAATCGCCAGTCGCCGCCGCCGTGGCCGTCGGATTCCTGTTTCCATTCGGTTTTCTTGCCGGTCAGGAAATCGGTGTGCGTCATTGAGGTCATATCGCCGACAACATCGCCGAGCGTTCCCATGACGCGGGTTCTCCGGCCGTCGTATGATGTGAAGGCTTCCATTGAGAATGAAGCGGTGACGTTGTCATCGAACAGGATATTGGTGGTGTAGTGGTCGGGTTGGTCGTTTTCCATCCGGTAAACACAGCGGCCGTAGTTGGTTGTTTTCAGATGCTCCATGATGAAATCACCCTGCTCTTCTTTCTTCTCGGGCAGATCAAAGACGTATGTCCACGTCCTCTTGCGATGATAGATCTCGAGTGCCGAATATGGACATGACTTCTCGACCTTGCAGCCGTCTGAACACCGCGCGGTGCTTCCGGCTGGAGCATTTTCTTTTCTAAACCAGCTTAGATCGCCAAATGCCTGAATACTCTTGCTCTGTTTGCCAAGCATCCATCGGAGGATATCGAGATCGTGGCAAGATTTCGCAAGAATTATCGGCGTGGTCTGCTTACTGTTGTGCCAATTCCCGCGAACGTAGGAATGGCTCATGTGTATGTGTTGTATAGGCTCGAGGTGCTGGATCGAGACAACCTTTCCGAGGACGCCGCTCTGGATCAATTCGCGTAACTTGATGAAATATGGAGCATAACGCAGGACATGACAAACGGCGACGATGCGTTTGTTTCGCTTGGCCGACTGCAGGATGTCGCGGCATTCCTTTTCGCTTGGAGAGATCGGCTTTTCGAGCAGAATGTCATATCCCATTTCGAGAGCTTTCATACACGGAGCGTAATGAAGATTGTCGGGCGTGGAAATGATGATCGCATCGGCAAATTTCGGACGCTCAAACACTCTTTCCCATGTATCGAATCTATTGCTCTCAGGGATGTTGTGCTTTTTTGTATATCGCTCGTTCCTGATCTTGATAGGCTCAGCTACGCCGATGATATCTAGATTCTTCGGGTAGCTGACGGCGTAATTCCCATAAACATTCCCGCGCGATCCGGCTCCGAGCGTGATCGCCGTAACGGGTTTATCTAGTTGCAGATCCGACCGGAAAACTCGCTCGGTCTCAGCCGTTAATTCTGATTCAGAAAACCCGGAGGCTGGTAAAACAAGGCTTGCTCCGAGCGAGAGTGAGAGAGTTTTTAATAGGTCACGGCGATTCACTTTAGTCATATATTCGCGAAAATTGTACGGTGAAAAATTTTGTAGCGAAGCAAATATACAGCTTTGCTGCGGAATCTGAAAGCAGAGATCTACTCGACCAGCTTGGTTGGCGGCGAAACAGCCGACAATATCTAGGGCGAGACGTAACAACTAGTTTGACACATCATCCACGCGGTCAATAAACTTCCAAAGTGAATCCAGACCAGATAGCAGCCGATGAGATGGCGCCGGAAGAGGCACCGAGGGGCGGATTGACGACCAAGGTCGTCAAGGGCTCATTCTGGACGCTTGCCGGGCAGGTCGCGCCGTTGGTCGTCTCATTTGTCACGGCGCGGCTCGTGATCGGGATGCTGGGCGACAAGGGCTATGGTGTGCTGGTGTGGGTCAGCCTGATACCGACGTATTTTCTTTTTGGGGATTTTGGGATGGGAATTGCCTCGACCAAGTTCGCGTCACAGGCGTTTGCTGACGGCGATCCTGAGAAAGAAGCACGGATCGTGCGGACGACGGCATTTGTCGCCCTGCTTTCAAGCCTTCCGTTCGCGATCGCGATGTTCGCTTTCTCGACGTGGATCGCGAGGTATTTTGAGGTGCGAGAGGAGTTCCTTGCCGACGCCTCACTGGGGCTGAAACTTGCCGCGATCACGTTTGTGGTGAATTTCATGAACACGATATTCAACACACCGCAGCTCACGCGTCTGCGGATGGATCTGAATACGTTCGTGACGTCAGGGTTTCGGATGCTGGGGATGATCGCGACGCCGGTGGTTTTGTATCTTGGATTTGGGATCCCGGCTGCCGCCGGAGTCCTTTTGGGGGCAAGTTTGCTGACGCTGGCCGGACATCTGTATATTTCAGGCCGCCTGCTGCCGCAGCTTTTTGCCCTGACGCTCGAACGCGAACAGATGCGTACCTTGCTGAAGTTTGGCGGAGCTTTTGTCGGAGCCGGGCTCGCCGGTACAGTACTCGTGAATGCAGAAAAGGGCATTCTCGCGAAAACAGTTTCGACCGACGCTCTGGGGTATTACTCGATCGCATTTACGGTCGCGGCGATCGTGCCAATGTTCTCGGTCGCGATGATACAGTCGCTTATCCCGGCGTTTTCGCAGCTTCAGGGTAAGGAAGACCTGGGAAGGTTGAACGCACTATTCTCCCGCGGCCTACGGCTGAATATGATCGTTACCGTGCCGGCACTGGTCGTGCTGGCGATCGTGGCGAAAACGTTTTTGGCGCTCTGGCTCAAGGATGAGAATTTCGTTCGCGAGAGCCCTCGACCGCTTTATCTTTTGCTGTGCGGTATCGCGTTCAGCGTTCTCGCGCATTTTCCATACGCCTCGATCCTCGCGGCGGGGCGAACGGATATATTTGCGAAACTGTATTGGATCCAGCTCGTGCTATACGTTCCCTTGGTGTGGCTGCTGACGACAAAATTCGGCATCGCCGGAGCGGCGGCGGCGTGGAGCATTCGCGGGATCGTGGATACGTTTTGCCTGTTTGTGATCGCAAAGAATGTGGCGGGAGTTTCATTTCGAGTTCAGCGTGTCGGGCGGTTTTGTATGACAATACTGGTTATGGCACTGCCGCTTGCACTTTATTTTTATCTCGGCGAACTCGATATTTGGGTCGCAGCGGCGACGCTCGTGGCGTTGTCGATATACGCACTTCTGGTTTGGCGTTGGGTTCTCGAGCGTGAGGAACTGATCTGGCTCGCCGAGCGTTTGCGTCTGCCGTTTATTTCTCGATGAAGAATCTTATTATCAAATTTCTCGGAGCCTATTTCCGCAGCGGGCTTCGCGGCAGCAGCCGGTTGACGGAGTTTCTGTCTCAGCGGTTCGAATTTTTGGAAGCGGTGCCATTCGAGACGAACGGCGGCACCGTTTTCGGCGATATGCGAATGCCGGTTTATCGCGGGCTGCTCGTCTATTCGGGACAGGAGACGGACGAAGAGATCGTGATGCGAAAGTTTGTCTCGGCGGGCGAAACGGCGTTTGACATCGGCGTTTTCTGGGGCCTTTACACCGCATATCTCTCGAAAATGGTCGGGCCCACGGGCCATGTTCATTCGTTTGAGCCGAACAGCAGCCTGCATCGCTGTCTCGAGATGACCGCTGAAAAGCTTGGGAACGTGACGCTGCACGGCGTCGCATTATCGGATCGAACGGGCGAGGTCGATTTCTTTGTGCCGTGGGAAGACGCGTCGATGGCGAGCCTAACGAACTGGACAGACGACCTCGGCTGGAAGGTCAACAAAATAACCTGCCAAATGCAGCCGCTCGACGATCTGATCTCCGAGGGGAAGGCCCCGCAGCCCGACTTTATCAAATGCGATGTCGAAGGAGCGGAACTGTCAGTTTTTAGGGGAGCCAGAGCAACACTCGACCGCGTGGATGCACCGATCATAATGTTCGAGGTGAATCCGAAGTCAATGCAGGCATTTGAGGTCGAAGCAGACGCCACATTTCGCTTTCTGCAAGGCCTGGAAAATGCGGAATATCGGTTCTTTGAGGTGGTCAATGGCCGGATCGAACCGGTCTCGGATTTTTCGGGGCTGCACTTCAACAAATGGGGATTTACGAACGCGATCGCCGTGCCCGCATCAAAATGCGGTAATCTAGATATTTGAGCGAGCCGCAAAATGCCGAAAGTCAGCGTCATAATCCCGACATATAACCGGGAAAAATACATCTGCGAAAGCGTGAACAGCGCTCTGCGGCAGACGGTCGATGACCTCGAAGTTATTGTCGTCGATGATGGTTCGACTGACGATACCTCGACGCTGCTCGAAGAATTCGGATCAGACAGCCGTTTTAAGTACCAGCATCAAACAAATCAGGGCCGCTCGGCGGCACGTAATCTCGGGATTGACGCAGCAAAAGGCGATTGGATCGTTTTTTTGGATTCCGACGATCAGCTTGTGCCGAACGCGGTGGAGACGTTTCACAAGCATTCGGCTGAACATCCCGAAGCGGATGTGATCATCGGACGGGCCGAGTTCTTCGATGACGACGGGAAAACGATCCGCGGGCCTTATGCAGAAAATGTCGGTAAGGTCGCACGCGGATTTATTAGAAAGGCGTATCTTCGGGCTCTTCGCGATGTATTCTTTTCGCCGGGAAGCTACATGGTGCGTACAGATCTGATCAGGGCGAATGGGATCCATTTTGACACGGCGTATTCGGCGGCCGAGGATCTCGATTTCGCTTTTCGACTAGCCGCTCACGGCAGTCTTTTTGACACGACGGATATTGTTCAGCGATATAGATTTCATGGGACGAACACGTCAAAGACGGAAGTTCGCCGCACGGCGATCGAGGTCGCGCGAAAACACCTTGCCGAGGTCGTGCCGCAATTTCCTCTCGAAGAACAAAAGCCCGCGATAGCGAGGCTCTATCTCAATATCGGCGACAACTATTTCCTGCTCAATGACAACCGAAATGCGTTTTCGTATTATGTAGCTTCGCTGAAATACGACGCGAGCGTCGTCCGTGAATCGAACGTGATCCGGCAGATAATCTCATCGAGCATTCCCAGCGGACTACTCAAATATTTCAGATACCTGCGGCGCGGAGAGATGGAAAACTAGATGGATGCAATAAAAACGATCGCCTACAAAGCCCTCGATATCGTCACGCTCGGCCGCGGCGTAGGGCGAAACATCGGCGGTGAATACATCAAGTTTCCGGCCCGCTGGAGTAGATATTACGAGGCTGAATACGAACCCGAGACGTTTGCTTTCTTTCGACAGAATGTGAAAAAGGGCGATACCGTCCTCGATATCGGCGGGCACATCGGGCTTTTTGCGGTTGTAACCGCGAGGCTCGTTGGCGCGGGAGGAAAGGTTTACTCATTTGAACCGACGCCGTTCACGCGTGGCGTTTTGCAGGAGGTTGTTGATCTGAACGGCCTTTCGGACATTGTCGAAGTTCGCTCAGAGGCAGTTTCGTCGAAGAGCGGCCAGACGGTTTTCTTTGACACGGGCGATACGATCTCGAACGCCAATTCGCTTGTGAAAACCGAACGCAGCAAGACGGAAATTCCGATCACGCTGATCAGTGTTGACGAGTTTGTAAAAGAAAAGGGCATCAAGCCACATTGCCTGAAGATCGATGTCGAGGGTGTCGAACTCGATGTTCTCAAGGGAGCACGCGAGACTTTTCTCACGCATCGTCCAGTTGCGCGGCTCGGGCTTCATCCGCCGTTCATCACGCAGAACGGGCAGTCGCTGGATGAGATATGGGCGATCCTCGCGGAATACAAAATGCAGGTCATTTTTGAAGGCAAACCGGCCGAGAAAGATTGGTTTTGCTCACAGCCTGCTCTGTTCGACGTTAATTTGTTACCTTTTTAGTGATGCATGTCTGCCACATTTGCGACTCGTCGGTGCAGGGCGATTATTTTCGCAATATCGCCGCCGGGCTTACGCGAAAGGGCGTTCGTGTGTCATTGGTTGAGCTTGGGCCGGGAAAGCCGCCGACGTGGCTGGGAGAATTTTCGGGCGTAACGTATCGTTCGCTGAACGCAGCGGGCAAGAAGCATTATCCCGGTGCCGTCCGTCATCTTGCACGGTTTTTGAAGGCCGAGAAGGTCGATATTCTGCACACGCACCTTTTTTACTCAGGCCTCATCGGGGTTTTGACAAGGCGCTTGGGCAACCGCTCGATCGTCGCCCTGATGCGGCATCACACGAGCGTCGTGCGGATGCTCGGCTCGCGTTTTCATGTCAAAGCCGACAAGTGGATGGCTGAAAAAGCCGATCACGTGCTGACCGTTTCGAACGCGGCCAAGGCGTACATGCTAGATGTGGATGGCATCAGGCGGAATGATATCGAGGTTGTTCATCTCGGGTTTAATTTTGAGCAACTAGCGCCGAGCGCCGTTGATAGATCGCGGATTCGTGCAGAATTCGGCTTTGCTGAAGAAGATATCGTGGTTGGTTATGTCGCGAATTTCGCTCACGGCAAAGGCCATATTCAGCTCGTCGAGGCATTTGAAAAGATCGCGGCTGAGATCCCAAACGCTAGGCTTGTTTTTGCTGGACGCGGCGAGATCGCCGAGGTTAACGAAGCCGCAGCGAAGTTTCCGGCTGGAAAGATCGTTTTCGCCGGCTGGCAAAACGACATCGCAGCGTTTCTAAATGCGATCGATATTTTCGTCCAGCCGTCGCTCTCCGAGGCATTCAGTCAGGTGATAATGGAAGCGATGGGCGTTGGTTTGCCAGTCGTCGCGACCAATGTCGGCGGTGCGAACGAAGTGATCGTGAGCGGTGAGAACGGCGTACTGATCGAGCCGAATAACGTTTCGGCGATATCGAATGAAGTCATTCGCTTGAGTCGCGACCCGGAATTACGGCGGCAGCTTGGCGTCGCGGCAAGAAAAACAGTGACCGAGAGTTTTACGGCGGAGCGGATGGTCGAGCGGCAATTTGAGCTTTATCAAAAGTGGCTCGCTTAGCCGGGAACGCAGGCGCCCCCGCCTGCAAGCGTTCCGCTTCGGGATGCTGACACGAGTGGTGATTGAACTGGTTGAAGAATACTAGACTCGGTTACGCCGGAGGAACCGGCGTTGCAGGCGAGGGCGCCTGCGTTCCCAGGGAAAAGGATGGCGGTTTCGGAGAGATTTCAGGGAGCGAATGTGGTTGACGCCGGGCGTTTGTCGCCGTATTGGGGTGAACACGCGGCTCGCTATGTCTTTGCCTTGCCGTTTGTCGAAAACAAGCGAGTTCTGGATATCGCCTGCGGAACAGGTTACGGGATTGGCTTGCTGCGGTCGAAGGCGAAGTTTGTGACCGGCGTTGATATCGATCCCGTTGCCGCTAACGAGGCGAAAGCGGAATGCGGTGAGAACGGAGCAGTATTGCTGGGAAATGGATTGGGGCTGCCGTTCGATGAGGCGACTTTTGATGTCATCACTTCGTTTGAGACGCTCGAACATCTGCACGAACGTGGCGACTTTTTGGCGGAATTACAGCGTGTTCTGACACCTGACGGCACTCTTATCCTTTCCACGCCGAATGCAAATTACTCACAGCCCGTTAATGGCGTTCCGGCAAATCCGTTTCATATTCACGAATACGAGCCCGGCGAACTAAAGGCTGAGTTGGAAGAGTATTTTACCGTCGAACGCTTCCTCGGCCAGGACCTCAACGCCTCGATCAAGGTCTCGCCATTTTTTGAGGGTCAAAAGCGAATGCCGAATGATGTTGGGACGCAGGCGAGGCTGTTCGGGTGGAAGGTTTTTAACAAGATCCCGGTTGCGACGCGAGAACGCCTGAGCCAGTCGATCTGGGGCAAGCCGTTCTATCCGACGGAAATCGATTACAATTTTGATGAGGCGACGGTTGCGACGGCGGTTACGCTGGTCGCAGTTTGCTGGAAACGTCAATGAAACAAGGTCTCGTCAGCGTTGTAATTCCAAATTATAACTACGCGCATTATTTGCGCGAGACGATCGACAGCGTCCTCGCTCAGACGTATCACGAGATCGAGATCATTGTCGTGGACGATGGTTCGAAGGATGATTCGAAAGAGATACTTGCGGGTTACGGCGACAAGATCCGCACGATCTTTCAGCAGAATCAAGGTGTTTCCGCAGCTCGAAATAATGGAGTTAAGGAAAGCAGCGGCGAATTTATCGCTTTCCTAGATGCCGACGATGCGTGGCTGTCGACGAAGATCGAAAAGCAGGTTGCGAGGTTTCGCAGCGATCCGAAACTCGGGCTCGTCCACGTTGGAGTTGAAGAGGTTGACGCTGACGGCAATTCGCTTGTCGAGCGGCTCGAAGGTGTCGAAGGCAAAGTCTCAACAATTTTACTCATGCTCAAACGCGAAGGCGTGCTCGGCGGCGGGAGCGGGATGATGGTTCCGCGAAGAGTTTTTGACGAGATCGGCGGATTCGACCTGCGGCTTTCGACCTCGGCAGATTGGGATCTGCAATATCGTGTTAGTGAGCGATATACGGTCAGTTTTGTGCCCGAGTTACTGCTCAAATATCGCGTCCATAATTCGAACATGCACGCGAATGTCGGTGTTATGGAACACGACATGATGTTGGCATTTGAAAAGGCTTTTCGCACGAACGACGCGGAGATCCAGGCTGCAAAACGGACGGCCTATGGGAGCCTGCATCAGATTCTCGCGGGTTCGTATTTCGTGGCAGGGAATTATCCGGCATTCATTTTCCACTCGATCAAGAGCCTGTATTTTGAGCCGCGAAACATCAGTTATTTCCTTAAATTCGGCCGCCGTCCGTCGAATCGGCGAGGCGTAAAGGCCGAGGCGTAATTTGCATGGGTGGATCGATCCGAAAAACTCTTTACAAAATGGCGTGGGACACGCGTTGCCGTAATGTCGACGTCGCCCGTATCTTGAGGCCGTTTGTGAACGCGGAGACGACCGTGCTTGATGCGGGCTGCGGGGAATACGGATTGTCGGCGTTCGTCGCGGCGAAAAGCGTCGTCGGCGTCGATATTTTGCCGACGGATGTTAAGGTCGATGGCTTTACTTTCATTCACGGCAGCATCATCACGCTGCCGTTTGCAGAGCGCTCGTTTTCGGTCGCGGCATTGGTCGATGTGCTGGAACATCTGCCTGAAGGCCTGCGGCCCGAGGCGATCAGGCAGCTTGTTCGGGTCGCTAAAGATACGATAATCATTACTTTTCCGGCTGGGAAAATTGCCCGCGAGATTGATGAAGCTTTTAATACTAAGCTTGTCGCATCGCACCAGGAAGTTCCTGACTGGCTGTCGGAACATCTTGAAAATCCGTATCCGGATGCGAATGAAGTTGCAGAAATGCTCAGAACTGAGGCCGAAAATACCGGGGGGAAAATAAAGGTCACGATCCACCATTCCGAACATCTCTCAGTCGCAAGATTTCTGAGAAATGCAGCATCGACCTCAAAATACCTATACCTTTTCGGCAATCTCGCCGCCGGATTTCTGCTTCCGCTGATGCCGAAGGCGAGCGAGGCGAACGGCTATCGTGCGATAATCCTTGCCGAGTTCAAAAATGACTGAGGCAGCCAAACAAACCCTTTATATTTGCTATTTTGGAATGCGCGAGCCGCTTGTGCAAACGCAGGTTCTGCCGTATTTGCGTGAGTTGGTGAAGGGGGGAATTGGCGTTGGGATTGTCACATTTGAGCCGGATCTTAAGGCAAAATGGTCGGCGGAACAGATCGCCGAAACAAAGCGAACATTGGCGTCCGAAGGCATCGAATGGGATGCACTAGCGTACCATCGCTCGCCGTCTGCTCTCGCCACTGCATATGATATTTTCGCCGGAACGCTCTTTGTCAGACGAAAGATCCGCGAACGAAAGTTCGATGTGCTTCATGGGCGGATACATGTGGCGACGTTGATGGGGGCGTTGGCGAGGAAGTTTTCCGGGCGAAAGCCGAAGCTGATCTTTGATATTCGCGGTTTTTTTCCCGAGGAATACACCGATGCGGGCGTTTGGCCTGAGAAAGGATTGCTGTTTCGCGGAGCGAAACGCGTTGAGAAATGGCTGATGAAGGTGGCAGACGGCTTTGTTGTTCTTACTGAAAAAGCCCGTTCAATGATCCTCGCGGATGAGACACGTCCGGTCGAGGTTATTCCGTGCTGCGTCGATTTTGCCGCTCGCTTTCCGTGGATCGATCCACGTGTTAGAGAACGCCGTCGCGAAGAGATCAGTGTTTCAGGGCGAACGGTTTACGCACACATCGGGGCTCTCGGTGGACTTTATTTGACGAAGGAACTCGCCGATTTCCTTGCAGCGGCACGCGAACTCGACCCCCGTTCATTTGCGTTGTTTCTTACTCAATCCGACACTGCCGAGATAAAAAAGCTTCTGACCGAACGGGGATTTACTGAAAACGATTATTTTATAGGACGCGTCGCCCCATCGGAGATCTTCGACTACCTGATCGCGGCGGATTTTGGGCTTTCGTTTGTGAAAGCGACCTACGCGACTCAGTCGCGTTCGCCGACCAAAATCCCGGAGTATCTTGCCGCGGGCCTTCCCGTTATTGCGAATTCCGGCGTCGGTGATGTCGATGAATTGATCGAGACCGAGAACGTCGGCCTGCTCATAGGTAAATTCAACCGCGAGGCGTATCAAAACGCGATCTTTCGGCTTCGGCGGTTGGGAAATATCGGGTATCGATGCCGCGAAGTCGCTCTCCGCCGATTCGATCTGGAAACTGTCGGCGGCGTTCGCTACCGGAGCCTTTACGAGCGGCTTTTTTGCAAAGAGGGTAATTAGTTGTTACGATTTCTCCTTTGTTTATGCGTGTTCTAGCTGTAGTTCCTTCCATTTACGACACCTCGCCGGGCCAGCGATTTCGAATAGAACAGTGGGAGCCGATACTTCGCGAAGGCGGGGTTAAGATCACGTACGCGCCGTTCGAGAATGACGAGCTGCGTGCCGTTTTATATCAAGGCGGAAAGGTTCTGACCAAGGTCAGCGCGGTCACGCGTAACATGAAACGGCGTCGTGCTGAACTCGCGGACGTATCCGAATACGACCTCGTCTATATCTTCCGCGAAGCCGCACTTTTGGGACCGCCGTGGTTCGAGCGAAAGATCGCAAAGTCAGGCGTTCCGGTGGTTTTTGATTTTGACGATGCAGTGTTTGTTTCGTACAAAAGCCCGTCAAATGGCTATTTGAGCTACCTCAAGTTCCCCGGAAAGATCGCTGAGATCTGTAAGCTCTCGACGCATATCATGGCGGGAAATGAATATCTCGCCGACTATGCTCGGGCAAATAATCACGCCGTGACGATAATTCCGACGACGATCGATACCGACAAATACGACTTTATTGAGAGAACGGACGAGCCCGAGACGATCACAATTGGCTGGTCCGGAAGTTTTAGTACGATCCAGCACCTTGACACGATCCGCGAGACCTTGCAGGAGCTTGCCAAGCAAGAAAATTTCCGGCTACGGGTGATCGGGGCTCCGGTTTACAAGATCGCTGGTGTCGATACAGAGGCGATGCAGTGGCGTTCGGAGACGGAGCTTCACGACTTGCGGCAGATCGATATCGGCCTGATGCCGCTGCCGGATGAGAATTGGACCAAGGGAAAATGCGGCCTCAAGGCTCTGCAATACATGGCCCTCGGCATTCCAACGATTTGCTCGCCGGTCGGTGTAAACTCTACAATTATCAAAGACGGAGTTAACGGCTTCCTTGCTGATGGCCAGGCCGAGTGGATCGACAAGATCAAACGGCTGATGCATTCGGCAAAGCTGCGACGCGAACTTGGACGTGCGGGACGCGAAACGGTCGAGCGCGAATACTCGGCCAAGGCAGTAGCTCCAAAAGTTTTAGAGGTGTTCGAAACTGCGGTAAATGCCTCGAAAAAGAAGGTTTAGATGGAAAAAATGAATATTCTCGTCACGGGCGGAGCCGGATTTATCGGCTCGCATTTAGTTGACGCACTTGTCGAACGCGGCCACACGGTCCGCATTTTCGATTCACTTGTCGAACAGGTCCACGGCCCCACGCCGCCGCCTCATCTCAGCACGGAAGCAGAGTTTATCAAGGGCGACGTCTGCGACGCCGAGGCTGTTGCCGAGGCTCTCGACGGTATTGATGTCGTCTATCACCAGGCGGCTGAGGTCGGTGTCGGGCAATCGATGTATGAGATCGTGCGGTATGTGAAGGCAAACGATCTCGGAACTGCGGTTTTGCTCGAGGAGATGATCAAACGGCCGAAGCAGTTCAAGAAGCTGATCGTCGCTTCGTCAATGTCGATATATGGCGAAGGAGCGTATCGCTGCAATACCTGCAATGAAACCGTCTTTCCGTTTCTGCGGCCAAACGAACAGCTTGCCGCACACGATTGGGAATTCAAATGCGAAACCTGCGGCGGACAGCTTGAGACGATCGGCACGCACGAAGTGAAACCGCTTTTCCCGACCTCGGTTTACGCGGTCAGCAAACAGGATCAGGAACAATACTGCCTCGCAGTCGGCCGTGCGTACAAGATACCGACGGTCGCGTTTCGATATTTCAACGTTTACGGTACGCGGCAGGCTCTGTCGAATCCATACACTGGCGTCTGTGCGATCTTTTCGTCACGACTGATGAACGATCAGGCTCCGACCATTTTCGAAGACGGCGAACAGTCGCGTGATTTCGTCAATGTAAAAGATATCGTAGCCGCAAACCTTCTCGCCCTTGAAACCGATGGCGGGGATTACAATGCTTTCAATATCGGCACCGGACGAGCGACCTCGATCAAGAAGATCTCCGAGTTGCTCGCCGCCGGATTAGGCAAAGATATCGCCCCGATCCTCGTAGGAAAATACCGCGAAGGCGACATTCGCCACTGTGTTGCGGATATCTCGAAAGCGAGAAAGATGCTTGGTTACGAGCCGAAAGTGACCTTGGAGGATGGTTTGGCCGAGCTGTTAAACTGGCTCGCTGAGCAGGAAGCTGAAGATAAAGTCGAAAGTGCCACGGCGGAGTTGGCGGAGCGGAGTCTTGTTAAATAGGAGTCATAAAAACGGATTAACGCGGATTTTCGCTGATTTGTTGGAGATTAGTTTATGAGTAGTGAACTGGCCTTCGGTGACTTAACTTACAAGCTGATCGGGTTAGGAATGCAGGTGTATTCGACATTGGGGAATGGATATCTTGAGCGGGTTTACGAGAACTCATTGATGGTTCTCTTTCGTAAGAATGGGATCCATGCTGAACAGCAGTGCCCAATCAAAGTTAGGTTCGAAGGTGAAATTGTCGGCGATTATTGTGCAGATGTTCTGGTTGACGGGAACGTGCTGATTGAGCTTAAGGTGGCGGATAGAATAACCGATGTTCATAAGGCGCAGGTACTCAACTTCCTGAAAGCGACTGGTGTCGAACTTGGGATGATCTTTAATTTTGGGGCTAAAAGCTTCGAGCATCATCGGTTGATAAACCGTTTGAGTAGACCGGGAATTTTAACAACGGATTAACTCGGATTTTCGCGGATAATTTGAGAGAAGCGAAAATTGTTATGCACGCAATTTATAGAATAATCCGTGCAAATCTGCGTTAATCCGTTGTTGCTTTTATTTTCTTATGTACATTCTCGGACTGACAACACTAGGCGATTCTGCGGCGTCGCTGATAAAGGACGGTGAGCTTGTGGCTGCCGTGGAAGAGGAGCGCTTTTCGCGAAAGAAACATCATGCGGGGTTTCCTTACCGGGCGATCCAGTTTTGTTTGGATCAGGCGGGGATCGAGCTGAAGGATGTCGAGCACGTCGGGCATTATTGGAAGCCGTGGATCCTGCGGCACAAGGCGATGCAGGCGGCGAAGTCGGCGTTTATTTCGAAGGACATGTTCAAGGCTCGTGCCGATCGCGGAATCGCGCAGGTTAGCGATAGCTATTTGGGGATGTTCAAGCATCCGAAGCGGCTCCGCGAGCATTTTGGGCCTTCGAATTTCAGATTTCACTATCTGGAACACCATCAATCGCACGCGGCCTCAGCTTTTTTTGTCTCACCATTCGATTCCGCCGCGATCATGACGTGGGACGGAACGGGAGAAGATACAACCACGCTTTTTTCCCGTGGAAAAGGGAACAAGATCGAGGTTCTGAAACGCATCAAATTGCCGCATTCGCTTGGCCAGTTTTACTCCGCGGTGACGAATTTTATCGGGTTTGATATGTTTGCCGGCGACGAGTGGAAGGTGATGGGCCTTGCGGCGTACGGTCAGCCAAAACACTACGACTTCTTTCGCGAGAAGGTGTTGACGACCAACGGTAGGGGCGATTTCAAGTTCAACATCCGTGTTCTCGACCATCATCTTGCTAAGCATTATCAGTTTCCCGACGCGATCGTCAACGAACTCGGCCCGCCACGACTGCCGGGTGAGGAATTGAACGAGCATCATTGGGATATCGCGTGTTCGGCCCAAAAAGCAGTCGAGGAGACCGCGATACATCTCGTCAAGCATCTAAAAGAGATCACCGGCGAGGAAAATCTATGCATGGCGGGCGGCGTGGCGTTCAACTCGGTGATGAACGGGCGGATCTTTCACGAGACGCCGTTCAAGCGCTTTTATGTTCAGGCGGCGGCGGGCGATGCGGGATGCTCGCTCGGTGCGGCTATGATGGTTTGGCATCAAAAGCTGGGAAATCCTAGAAAGTTCGTAATGAATTCGGCCTATTGGGGACCGGGATTTACGAACGAACAATGCCAGACCGCGCTCGATACCGCCGGGCTCAAATATCATACATTACCTGACGAAGAGCTACTGCCAAAGCTCGCTAAAATGATATCGGAAGGTGCGATCATCGGCTGGTTCAACGGGCGAATGGAACTCGGGCCGCGAGCCCTCGGTGCCCGCAGCTTTCTCGCCGATCCGCGTCGCGCAGATATGCGCGAGATATTGAATCACAAGGTAAAGCTTCGCGAATGGTTTCGCCCGCTCGCTCCGTCGATGCTCGAGGAACATGGGAATGAGGTTTTCGGCGTTGAGCATCATGATCCGTTCATGATCACGGTCATCGAAGTCGCTGAGGAATACAAATCGAAGATCCCAGCCGTGGTTCACGTCGATGGTACGGCTCGGCCGCAGATGGTCAACAAAGAGACGAATCCGCGTTACTGGAATCTCATCAACGAATTCAAAAAGATCACGGGCATTCCAATGCTGCTGAACACTTCATTCAATGTGCAGGAGCCGATCGTCTGTACCCCGCAGGACGCGATCAATACTTTTGGCAACGCCAATTTTGACGCACTTGTTCTTGAAAACAACCTCGTTCTTCGCGACGAAAACTAGCTGATGCTAAACCGGTTCATTTCACTAGCATGTATTTTGGTGATCGCGATGGGCATCGCTCTCGTGCCATTTCCGGATGGTGCTGCCGCGATCGCGTTCGTGATGGCGCTGGCCGGTTTATTTATCATTGCATTCAGGAAATACACCGAGGAAAAAGAGTTTATCACGACGGTTTTTCTGGTCGCCCTGGCTCTCAGAATGGCGTTTGGCCTGTTCATACATATTTACGAACTTCGCGAGTTCTTTGGCGGTGACGCATTCTCATATGATGCAAAGGGCGCCGAGATGGTCGAGGCGTGGATGGGCCTGGCAATCAACCCTGACAGTACATTTTTCGAATTTGATCCTCGCAGCGGCGTCGCGTGGGGAATGTATTACATCACGGCCGGCATCTATTATATTTTTGGCAGGAACATCTTCGCGGCCCAGTCATTTTGTGCGGTCCTCGGTGCGGCGACGGCTCCGATGGTCTATTTCTGCTCGAGAAAGATATACAACAATAGGAATGTAGCCCGTTTTGCTGCGATCGCGATCGCGATCTTTCCGTCTTTCATTATCTGGTCGGGACAGCTGCTCAAAGATGGATTGATCATCTTTCTCCTCGTTGTCGCGATGACGATGGTGATGCAGCTGCAGTCAAAGATCAGTTATGCCGCGGTTGCGATCCTGATCGTTTCGCTTTTCGGCATACTTTCGCTTCGGTTCTATATTTTTTACATGGTGGTCGTGGCGGTCGTGGGCAGCTTCGTAGTTGGTATGTCCACCACCCAGCGATCGCTGCTGCGAAGCACGGTGATCCTGCTCGTGATCGGATTTGCCCTTGCCTATTTAGGTGTCGGACAGAGAGCTACTGTTGAGCTGACCACATTTACCAACCTTAATCGAATCGAGGGCAGCCGCAGGGATCTTGCTCGTGCCGCCGAAACCGGCTTCGGCGAAGAGATCGATGTTTCCACCGCGGAAGGAGCTCTGACCGCTATACCACTTGGCTTTACGGTATTGATGTTTGCTCCCTACCCGTGGCAGGCGACAAATCTGCGGCAAGCGATCACGATACCTGAGGTCTTGATCTGGTGGGCGATGATCCCGTTCCTGATAATGGGCCTGATCTATACGATCAAGAACAAGCTGCGAAACGCCTTTCCGATCTTAATGTTCAGCCTGATGCTCACGATCGCTTATTCGGTTTTTCAGGGAAACGTCGGTACGGCTTACCGGCAGCGAACGCAGATCCAGGTGTTTTTGTTTATTCTGATCGGTGCGGGATGGACGGTCTTTAAGGAAAATCGGGAAAACAAGATCCTTACCCGGGCGGCCGCCCAACGACGTATCGAAGAGCAGCTTAGAGCAAACGCAGAGCCGCGAGAGATCGAAATGCAGTATGAGCCGGCGAGAGGCGGTACCCTTAGATAATGTGCGGAATTACCGGATTCGTAAATTCTAACCGCGAGGCCGTCGATCGCTCCGTTTTGGAGGCGATGAATCAGGCTATTTTCCACCGCGGCCCGGACGAGGACGGTTTCTACGTTAAGGAAAATGTCGGCCTAGCGATGCGACGGCTGGCGATAATCGACCTTGCCAGCGGCCAGCAGCCAATGTATAACGAGGATCGTACGAAGGCCATCGTTTTCAATGGCGAGATCTATAACTATCAGGAGCTTCGCGAAAAACTCGACCAGCTCGGCCACAAATTCTACACAAAATCGGACACCGAGGTCATCGTTCATCTTTACGACGAATACGGCGTGGAAGGCCTGCAGCACCTTCGCGGCATGTTTGCTATCGCGATCTGGGATGAACGCGACAAGTCACTTTTCCTCGCCCGCGACCGAGTCGGGAAAAAGCCGATCCTTTATTCGCATCAGCCGAACGGCGATTTGATCTTCGGCTCGGAATTTTCAGCGGTTCTGAAACATCCGGCAGTTTCCCGCGAGGTCGATCTCGAGGCCATCGACAATTACATGTCGTACCTCTGCGTTCCGGCACCGATGACGGCATTCAAGCAGATTCGCAAGCTCGAGCCGGGGCATTGGCTTCTCTGGAAAGACGGCGAGATCAAAACGCAGCGATATTGGCAGCCTGATTTCTCAAAGAAGATCAAGATCACGGAAGAAGAAGCGATAGTCGAAACCACGCGGATCTTGCGTGAATCGACGAAGCTGCGAATGATCTCCGAAGTTCCGCTCGGAGCGTTTCTATCGGGCGGCGTCGATTCTTCGGCTGTTGTCGCATTGATGGCGCAGGAAAGCGAACAGCCGGTCAAAACCTTCTCTATCGGATTCGAAGAACAGGATTTCAGCGAGCTGAAGTACGCAAAACGCGTTGCCGAGCACGTCGGAGCCGAATATAACGAATTTATCGTCCGCCCAAATGCTCTTGACGTTATTCCGACCCTCGTCGATCATTACGGCGAACCGTATGCAGATTCGAGTGCGATCCCGACCTATTACGTGGCGAAAGAGACGCGAAAGCACGTCACCGTCGCTCTAAATGGCGACGGCGGCGATGAAAGCTTCGCGGGTTACGAACGCTATGCCGCGATGCGGATCGCGGAGGCATACGCCCGAGTTCCGGCAGCTTTGCGAAAGGTCTTTGTTGAAGTTCCTGTGAGTCTATTGCCAACATCGGAACTGAAACGGAGCCGCTTTCGCGATGCGAAACGATTTCTGCGAGCTGCAAATCTGCCGCGAACCGAACGCTATTTCCGATGGGTGACGACATTTAACCGCGATACCAAGAAGGAACTCTATACATCGGACTTCGCCGCGTCAGTTTCCGGACAAGACCCGTTGTCGCTGCTCGATAAATGGTTTGCTAAGGCCAACGGAACTGGCACGCTCGACGCAACGCTCCTGACCGATCAGATGACGTATCTGCCAAACGATCTGCTCGTCAAGGTCGATATCGCGACGATGGCAAATTCGCTCGAGGCACGCTCGCCATTTCTCGATCACAAACTGATCGAGTTTGCCGCAACCCTGCCGGAAAGCATGAAAATGAGCGGGGTCGGCACAAAATCGCTCCTCAAGAAAGTTGCGGCAAGGCTGGTCCCGAGGGAAGTCATTTATCGGCGCAAAATGGGCTTCGGCGTGCCGATAGGGAAATGGTTTCGCGGCGAGATGAAGGATTTTGTCCGCGGCGTTCTGCTATCCGAGCGATCCTTAAAACGCGGCATAGTTAAGCCTGACATTCTCGAAAGGTACGTAAACGAACACATTGCCGGTGAACGCGACCACTCGTTCCAACTCTGGACATTTCTGATGCTCGAGCTGTGGTTTCAACGGTTTATCGACTAGTGGGAGATGTCTCCGGAATAGGTTATAAGTGCTAAGTGAGAAGTTATAACTTTTTACTTAGCACTTATCACTTATTCCGAATTTACAACTCGAGATGCGACTTGTAGGACGGTGGTGTAAAATAGGGGATTGGCAACCGGCAGCGACTTCCCCGCACTGTCGTCATATCTTCCGCCGCCCGCATTTATTTGCGGGGCGCGGTTTATTTGCCGGTTGCCGCCTGAGTTTTTTATGGCCAAGGCCCCGATCACGAATGCTTTAACGATCGACTTTGAAGACTGGTATCAAGGCATCGAGATCCCGTATTCGGAATGGGACAAGTTTGAAGACCGGATCGAGTTTGCGGGCGACAAGCTGTTGAAAATTCTTGACGACGGCGGTGCCAAAGCAACGTTTTTCATGCTCGGCTACGTTGCTGAAAAGCACCCCGAGATTGTCAAACGCATTGAGGCCGAGGGCCACGAGATCGGGACGCACGGGTTTTCGCATACGCTGATCTATAAGCAGGAGCCTGAGCTTTTTAAGCAGGAATTGACGCGGGCGATCCATTATCTTGAGGATCTGACGGGCAAAAAAGTGCTCGGGCATCGTGCCCCGTTTTTTTCGATAACAAAGGAATCGCTTTGGGCCTTAGATATTCTGGGCGAACTTGGGATCAAGTACGATTCGAGTATTTTCCCGGTGTTGAATTACCGGTATGGCATCGCAGACGCTCCTCGATTTCCGTACAAGATCACGCGCGAGAAATTTGAGTTTATCGAGTTTCCGATCTCGACGCTCAAATTGCCGGGTTTTACGATGCCGATATCGGGTGGTGCGTATTTCCGAATTTACCCATATCAGGTGACGAAACAGGCGATAAAGTCGGTGAATCGCGGCGGCGAGCCGGTCACGTTTTATCTGCACCCGTGGGAACTCGACCCGGAACATCCGCGGATCGACGTGCCTCGGCGGATCGCCTTAACGCATTATTTTAATCTCGGTGCGACGGAGCGACGGCTTCGAAAGCTTTTGAAAGATTTTAAGATGGCACCGATGCGCGAGGTTTTGAATATTGACACACCGCTAGAATTACAGCGTTGAGTGGGTCGCCCTTGCTTACGCGCGGGCTTGTGCAAAGAGTTTTATGACTGACAAGGGAAATACGACGGTCGAGGACAAAGTTCGCGATCATTTTGATGATGACGCCGAGCGGTTCGACGCGATCTACGACGATAAAAAAGGGCTGATCGCCGGTTTTATCGATAATTATTGGCGCGGTGTCGTACAAAAACGGCTCGAGCTCAACGTCGAGAAATTGAAGCCTTTCGAGGGAAAAAAGATACTCGATGTCGGCTGCGGATCGGGCAGGTTTTGCATTGCCTTTGCGCAGAATGGGGCCGAGAAGGTCGTCGGCGTTGATTTTGCCGAGGTCATGATCGAGATCGCTGATGAACTGGCTAACGAGGCCGGCGTCGGCGATATTTGCGAATTTGTCGTTGGGGGATTTCCCGAGGCGATCGGTCTGGACGAAGGGCCATTTGATGCCTGTACGGGGAATGGATTTTTCGACTATGTCGAGCATCCCGTGCCGATTATAACGCGTATGCGTGAGCTGACAAGGGGCAAACTGATCATGAGTTTTCCGAAAGCGGTCGAATGGCGCGTGCCGCTGCGTCGACTTCGTTTCTGGATGAAAGGTACGCCGCTTTTTCTCTATACCGAGCCGCAGGTTCGCGACATCCTCGCTAAATCCGGCGTAAAAAACTTTGAATTTATTCACCTCGATCGCGATTATTTGGTAGTTGCCGATGTCTAGCTTTTTGTCAGAACCGCCTACGTCAGCGGGCGGCATGGGCGATAATTCTGCACGTCCTGCGATATCAATGGCCAGGCCGCCCGCTCACGCAGGCGGTTCTGACCCGATCCGCGTCCTCCACATCATTACGCGAATGATCGTCGGCGGAGCGCAGGAGAATACCCTGCTGTCCGTTGTCGGTCTCGACGCGATGCCTGAGTACGAGGTTGATTTCATCAGCGGCATCGACAAAGGTAAGGAAGGCGAACTGCTTTCGCAGGCACGCGAGACGACAAACCTTATCATCGTCCCCGAAATGGGCCGCAGCATCAACCCATTTTCAGATCTCGTCGCCCTCTGGAAACTATACAAGCTCATCAAAAAAGGCCGATACCACATCGTTCATACGCACTCGTCGAAGGCTGGCGTTTTAGGCAGAATCGCGGCTTGGCTCGCCGGAACGCCGTTGATCGTCCACACGCTGCACAGTCTTGTTTTCCATGAATACCAGCCGTGGCTCGTCAACCGAACTTGGCGTGTTGTTAAAAAAGTGTGCGCGCGGGTAACCGATTATTACATCAGCGTCTCAGAGATCATCGTTAAAAAAGCGATTGCCGCGAATATCGCGGAGCCCGAGCGATTTCGAACTATCTACAGTGGAATGGAACTCGATTGGTTCCTGAATGCAAAGTTTGACGCTGACGCGGTAAAGCGGGAATTCGGCATTCCGCCTGACGCTCCAGTTGTCGGCAAGATCGCCAGACTTTTCCCGCTCAAGGGCCATGACGAGCTGATGGACGCGGCTCCCGAGATTGTTAAACGCGTGCCGAATGTCAGGTTTTTCCTGATCGGCGACGGCATTCTGCTCGAGCATCTGCAAAAGCGGGCGTCGGAATACGGGATCCTTGAGAACTTTGTATTTGCAGGTTTGATCGACCGCACACGAATTCCGGAGATGATCTCGGCGATGGACATAGTCGTCCATACATCCTTACGCGAAGGCCTCGCACGCGTTCTGCCGCAGTCGCTCGCGATGGGCAAGCCCTGCGTCTCGTTCGACATCGACGGAGCACCTGAGGTCGTTATCGACGATTACACGGGTTATTTGGTCAAAGCGTTCGATTCAGTCGGGCTCGCAGATCGCATTGCCCATTTGCTCGAAGATCCTGAACTGCGAAAGAAGCTCGGCGACAATGGCAGGATCCATGTCGATCCCAATTTCCGGACTGAGAAAATGGTCGCCGATATATCCGAGGTTTATCAGATGCTGCTCGAACGCCACGCGGATCGTATCGCTGCTTTTGACCGGAAAACGCAAAACGGTTGATTTTCTGCGATAATTGGCTTGTAATTACGTTTTTATGCCCGGTTTGGTCTCAAGCCCATTTTTTGTCGGGGCCGTAGCGGCGATACTCTCGGTGATCTGTACGTTCGCCGTGCGGTCGATCGCGGTGCGCTACGGGTTTGTCGCCAAGCCGAAATCGGATCGCTGGCACAAGAAACCAACTGCTATGCACGGCGGCATCGCGATCTTTATCGCGACGAACGTCGTATATTTCACGCTTGTTCCGATCAGCCGGGAATCATTGGTCGTTATCGGCGGCAGTGCGTTCCTTTTTCTCGTTGGTTTGATCGATGACCTCATCAGCGTTCGGCCTTATCAAAAGCTGATCGGGCAATTGATCGGTGCCGGAATTCTGGTCATCTCCGGGCTGAAATTGCCGCTCACCGGTTTTGAGATAGTTGATATCTGGATCACCGTTTTCTGGGTGATCGGCATCACAAATGCGATAAATCTGCTCGACAATATGGACGGCCTCGCGGCCGGGATCTCGGCTATTGCGGCGTTTTCGCTGGCGATGAACTTTGCATCGAGCGGATTGACGAACGAGCTGCTGCTCGCAAGTGCGTTTGTCGGCGCTCTCGTTGGGTTTCTTGTTTTCAACTTCAATCCGGCGTCGATCTTTATGGGCGATTCCGGGTCGATGTTTATCGGATTTCTGCTTTCCGGGTCGGTGCTGCTCAATCAAGTCGGCGGCCGTTCGCGCGGTATCGTTGCCATTCTTGCCGTTCCGGTTCTAATACTTTTTGTCCCGATCTTTGACACGACATTCGTGACGGTCTTGCGTAAATTGTGGGGCCGCAAAGCATCGCAGGGCGGCCGCGATCATACCTCTCATCGGCTCGTCGCCCTTGGATTGTCCGAGCGAAATGCGGTCCTGATGTTATATGGTTTTGCCGTGATCGCCGGCGGTTTGGCAGTGATGGTCGCGCGGGTCGGGCCGTTTCGGAGCTTTGGACTGATCGGTGTTTTTACGATAGTGCTGGTCATCGTCGGCGTTTATTTATCGAAGGTAAAAGTTTACGAGGGCGTCGAGGAGGAGCAGGCTATTCAGGAAAACGCCGTGTTCGCCTTCCTCGTCAATGTCTCGCACAAACGGCGGATCTTCGAGGTTTTTCTCGACGCATTTCTGATCACGCTTGCCTACTATTCCGCGTGGGCGCTGCTTTATCGCAATTTTGAAGAGTCGACGAGCTGGACGCTGTTTCTGCAGACTGTGCCCCTGCTTGTGCTGATAAAACTCGCTGCCTTTCTCGCTGTCGGCGTCTATCGCGGCCTGTGGCGATACACCAGTATCGGCGATGCAATTACGTTCGGAAAAGGCGTGGTTCTCGGTTCTGCGGCGAGTATGCTCGCGGTGCTTGCGATCTATCGGTTCGAAGGATTTTCGCGAAAGGTTTTCTTTGTCGACGCCTTGCTGCTGCTGCTCGGCGTAATGGGCAGCCGAATGGCGTTTCGTTTGATACGGCAGGTTTTGCCGGCGGTCGCCGCCCACGGCAGCCGCAAGGTTCTGATCTACGGCGCGGGCGACGGTGGCGAAATGGTGCTTCGCGAGCTGAATAACAATCCCGAATGGAACATGCAGGCGATCGGGTTTATTGATGACGACTCGAAGAAAAAAGATAAGGTCATCCACGGGCTAAAAGTATTTGACGGAAACGGATCGCTGGCCGAGATCTGCAAGGAAAAAGAGGTCGCCGAGATACTCATCTCGGTTCGCCATTTTCCGGCCGAGAAGTTGACCGCTCTGAGAAAGACCTGTGACGAGGCGGACGTTACGCTCAAACGAGCCCAGATAAAGATCGAAGCCGTGGATATTATTTAACAATTTTGTCGCTAAAGCTCATAAAAATCGAACCAAAGTTCGCAAAGGCTTCGCTCGTCGTGGTCGCGTTGATCTGCGTGGTGGCGACGTTCTTTTTCATCCGTTGGAACTTTTCGAACGCCATCGCCTCGCGCCTCGACCTTAAGCGGCCGGAATCAAAACTCGTCATCGACTGGCTGATCGGCCTCGGCCCGTCAGATCCGCAGACGCATTATTCCGCGGCGGCCTTGTTCGAAAAAACATTCGACCCCGGTGATCTGGCGAGATCGTTGAGCGAATACGAAACCGCCGCCGCGCTCGCTCCAAACAATTATCTGATGTGGCTCAACGTGAGCCGGGCGCGTAACCTAAACGGCGACACCGAAGGCAGTGAGGCGGCCATCAAACGGGCATCGGAACTGGCCCCGAACTACGCGGCCGTACAATGGGCATACGGCAATCTGCTGATCCGCGAAGGGAAGACCGACGACGGATTCAAGCTGGCGGCAAAAGCCGCAGAAACTAACTCCGATTTTGCCCGAAGCGCCGTTGTTCTGGCTCTTCAGATCTTTGACGGGGACCTTGCTCAGGTGCGAACGTCGCTCGGCGACAGCGAGGCGATAAACGCGGCACTCGCGACATCGCTGATCGGCCAGGAACGCGAGGACGATGCGGTCGAATCGTGGGCGAAACTGCCGGATCAGGCGAAAACCACCCGTTACAAAAAGCTCGGGGAAGATCTAGCTCAAAAGCTGCTCTCCGCGAAAAAGTTCCGTCTCGCGGCTCGCGTTGTTTCCGATCTTGCTCCAGAAGGAACGGAAAAGCCAGTTGTTGGGCAGGTAGTGAATGGAAGTTTTGAAAGCGGGATAAAGCTTCGCGGAGCCGGGCCTTTTGAATGGCAGATCGCCGAGGGGGCCGAGCCGCAGGTCGGCCAGAGCGACGTCCATAAACGCTCCGGCCAGTACGGGCTGTTTTTGCTGTTCAATTCGTTCGATTCGTCGCATTTTCGCACCGTATCGCAAACCGTTGCGGTCATTCCCGGCGCCGAATATGAGTTCGAAGGCTTTTATCGCTCCGATCTGAAAACACCGGCGGCGCTGAAGCTGGAGATCGCGGATGCGGCGACGACGGGAACGATCGTCAGCACGCCGCCCTTTGCACTGGCCGGCGACTGGACGACTCTCAAGGTGAAATTTACGGTGCCCGCTGGCAGTGATGGCATCATCATCAGGCTTGCCCGCGAAGGGTGCGGCGGGCCGGCTTGCCGCATAACCGGGCGATTATCATTTGACGATCTTTCGATCAAGCGTTTATAAATGAGCGAACTGCAGGAAAAAGGGAATTCGATATTTGGGATCGAGGATGTCACCATCGGTGATCATACCTCGCTGCCGAGCAAGGCCGTGTTCTTTTTGCTGTGTTTTTTGCCCTTGTTCGCGACGGTGCTCTTCGGCGGCGTCGATAATGTTACCTGGATATTCATTTCGATAGCCTGGGCACTGATCGTTCTACTTTGGATAGCCGAAACATGGACGACGGGCGGCCTTTTGATAAATTCGAGCTCGCTTCAGATACCGATTGCCGGCTTTCTCCTGATCGCCCTCGTCCAGCTGCTGCCGCTCGGCGGAGCCGTCACAGGCTTAGCGGTTCCCGCCTCGAATGCCCTCTCTCTTGACCCTTATTCGACCCGGTTCTTTGCCGTAAAACTGGTTGTATATCTCTTGTATTTTGCCGCCTGCCTCGCCTTCATTAATAATGAGAAGCGTCTTAAAAAAGCGGTCTATTTCGTGATCATATGCGGGTCATTGATGGCGCTCTACGGCATTCTGCAGCGCCTCGCAAGTCCTGAGGGCATCTACGGCGTGCGGGAAACGTCCGGTGCGCGGCCGTTCGGGCCATTCGTTAATCAGCATCATTTCGCGACGTTCATGCAGATGACCGGCGGCCTTGCCCTTGCATTACTATTCGGAAAAAAAGCAGGGCGGGAGCAGAAGATATTGCTTGCGGCCGGCATCGTTGTGATGGGCGTTGCGACGGTATCGACCGGTTCGCGCGGTGGATTGTTGGGCTTTCTGGCGACTTTGGCTTTTGTTTCGCTGCTTAATTTTCTTTCCGGCCGTTGGTCCGGTGAGAGCCGTTCAAAGGCAGGCATGCAGCGAAATTTCGTTATCGCTGCCGCCGGCATTGCTTTGATCGTGGTAATTTTTGGTGTCGTACTTCTGATCGGCGGGAACGATGCTCTGCTTCGCGGCACTGGTGTTGTGCTGGCTGACGGGGATATTTCGACGGGCAGGCTGCATTTCTGGCCGATCGCTTTGAAGATATTTCTGGCTCATCCGATATTGGGCGCCGGGTTCGAGTCGTTCGGGGTCGCCTTCACAAAATACGACACAATGAGCGGGGAATTCCGTGTCGAACAGGCCCACAACGAATACCTTCAAACCCTCGCGGATGCCGGGATCGTTGGTTTCATCTGCCTCGCGGGCTTCATCGTCCTGTTGTTTAAGAAAGGGCTGAAGACGATCGCGAGTTCCTCCGGTTTTAGAAACGAAGCCGCGATCGGAGCGTTGGCAGGATGTTTAGGCGTTCTTGTCCACAGCTTCTTTGATTTTCCGCTGCGTACGCCCTCAAATGCGTTTTTCTTTCTGATGCTTTGTGCCATTGCAACGGCTGCGATAGCAGCTCACGACCGGCCATCGAGACGCCATCATTGATCTACTGCACCCTGACAACAACCTCTTTCTTGCCGCACGGAGCCTCGAATTTCACCTGAAAAACTCCGGTTTTTGAGCTGACCGACCGCAGAATAAAAAGCGCGGTCCACTTCACGCCGGGTATCGCCTCGCGCCTGATGCTGACATCCTGCGGGCTTGTCGATGTCGCCGTCAGTCCTTCGATGTCACCGTCGTCCGTTCGGCGAACGACGACTGCCCGGTCAACCCCCGTGCTTTGAACACCGATCGTTTCCTGATCGATGGTTATCGTGCACGGCTTGATCTCTTCGCTGGTCGGAACGCCGTCGATCACCCTCGGCCGCCCTTCTGCGGGCTTGGCGTCTGTGGGTTTCGTCTCCGTTGGTTTTGCTTCCGGCGTTGGCTCCGCTTTGGGCACATATTTTGTCGTTACCGGCGGCGGCGGAATGTTGATGATAACGGGCGGAAACAGTCCGTTCGTGTTGTCGATCAACTTTGTTGATGCCGTATTTTCCTTTGCAACGGTCGTAGCCGAAGGTTCCGGCGAAGGCGAAGGCGACGGAGTAGGCTTTGGCTCTTCCGGCGTAGGTGTCGCCTCGGGCGTTGGCGATGCCGTGGGCTCGGCCTTTGGTTCTTCTGCGGTCACTTTTGGTGTTTCCTCGGGTGTTGGCGATGGAACCGCGAGAGGCGTCGGGCTCGGCGAAGGCTCTTCGACGGCAACCTTTGGTGTTTCGATCGGTGTCGGGATCGGAGACGGTTCCGGTGTCGGCGTTGCCTTTACTTCTTCCGGTGTTGGAACTGGAGTTGGATTGGGAGTTGCGATCGGCGTCGGCCTTGGCGTCGGCGTCGATCGGGCAATAGCGATCGGGATCGCAGGCGTCGGGGTCGGACGCACCGCAACGGTCTCTGTGGAAACCGTGGGCGAAGGATTCGGCCCGATCCGGTTTTCGAGGCCCATTGTATGGCCGTTGACTCGTTTGTATAAAGCTTCTATAGCGTTGTATCGCAGCGGGTCGGGCTGGCCGCTCTTGTAACTGCGGATGTACATCTCAAGCGCCTCGGCGTTTTTCCCCTCAAGCTGCAATGATGTGCCGAGGCGCCAGGTGCTCGAACGCCACCAGGCGCTGTCAGCCGGCAATACGCTTACGGCCCGTTTTAAATGTACCGTCGCCTGAGGCGCATCATCCATCTGAAAGTGTGCCCAACCGTTGATCTCCTCAACGCGGCCGCGGAGCACAGCCGAAAGCGTAGGCCGGGCAACAACCGGCACGTTGATATAGGTGCCGCTGGTCGATGCGATGGTGCGACTTTCGTAAAGCTCGCTTGCCATCACGGCGGCAGACGGATCGGCAACCTCGAGCCCTGCATCCAACGCCGATGGGGCGGCCTTGGTCAGCTCGACGACCTTTGGCAGAGCGACTTTCTTATCCAAAAGCTGTGAGCTGGCAAAGACGATGCGATGCACCTTCATCTTATCGTCGCCGCTGACGAATTCGTCCGCTGCCTTAGCGACCTCGGCCGCATTCGGCTCCGGTTTATCGAGTTCCTGCTTAAGGTCGAGCAAGGCTGCCATGCGGGCCGCGTTTTCCGGGCTCTCAGCCGCGACCGGGGCGAAAATGCTGGCACGTCGTTCAAACCCGACAAGCTCGTTAAAGTCCTTCGATCCGCGATTGATCCGCCCGCCAAGATTCGTATAGACCAAACCATCTTTTACGGAAAAGCTTTTCGCGAGTTCCTCGGCCGCCTCGCGATAGAATCCTGCCGCTGCTCGTGCCGAAGCGATCTCGTATTCGAGCGTCGGGAAATTGCCGTAGCGGCGGGCAGCGATGAGTGTCTTTTCAGCCGCGATCGGATTTCTCTGAGCAATAAATCCGCGAGCCAGAGCAATGTGAGACCAAATGAAACGCGGATCGGTGGCGATCGCTTTTTGGGCGAGATCGACGGCCTTTTCGCCCTCATTATTTGCCGCGTACCAATACGCGGCGCCGGCTTGGAGGATGATATTGCCCGGATTCGCCTCGAGCGATCTCGCGAGTTCGGCCTCGGCATCGCTGCGTTTTCCGGCGTCAAATAGAGCGAGAACGAGCCCGGTTCGTGCTGGAACGTCTGCCTCATCTTTAGCCAGAATTTCGCGATACAGGGCGACCGCGTCGTCCGCTTTGCCGGTCGCTCGCTTCATCTCGGCGAGGCCGCGGCGGGCAGTGAGCGATTCGGTGTCGAGCTCGAGTGCTTTGGCATAAGCCGCCGCCGAATCATCGAGCAGGAAATCCATCCGGTTCGCGAGGCCGAGCGTTTGGTACGCGGCCGAGGAAAGCGGATCAAGCTTAAGCGCGGCATCGGCGACGCGGCGAGCCTCCGAGCCGTTCTCGATGCTCATGTAAAAATTTGCGACGCCCAGAAGTTGCGATACGCTGGCCTCGCACTTTGCCTCGATCGCCTTCGCCAGCTCAAAACCCTCGGCCCTGGCACCGCGAAAATACAGATTTGCGGGAAATCGAGCGAGCGTATCAGCGAAAAGCTGATCGGGAACCGGCTTCGGTGCGTCAGTAATGGCCGCTCTGTAGTATTCGACCGCTCCGGGGACGTCGCCGGCGGTCAATTTGTCGTTGCCGAGCTGTGTTTCGACCGTGACGATCAAGCCTGCCGCGTCGGGGATGCGTTTGGCGGCCGGGTACTTTCTAATGAATCGTTTCAGAGCCGCGATCCTGTCGACCCCGTCGGTGACGGTCGATGCCTGCTCGTAAGCGGCTTCCTCGTCCGCTTCCTTCTTAGCGATCTCCTCGGGCGTCGGGCTGCCTGTTTTAGGCTTTGGCTTTACCTCGGCGGGTTTGATCTTCTGGCTCGCGGATGTTGGATTCGGCAAGATCGGGTTGTTTTTAGATGCCGTTGGTTTCGGTTTGGCGGGAGCAACCTTCTTCGCCTGATCCGTCGGTTTAGGTTTTGCGGCGGCTTTCGCCTTGTTATCCGTTGGTTTGGGTTTGGTTGCGGCCGTTTTTGTCTTGGTATCCGTTGGCTTAGCGGCGGCGGGCTTGGGTTTGGCCGGCGTCGGTTTAGGTTTTGCCGCCTGAGCAAAACTGGTCATGGCGAGCACGCCGGAAAATAAAAGAACACCCAAAACTCTCATAAAACAATGGTAAAAACACGTCGCCGATGTCAAAATGATAGCACGGACAAGCCCGTTTCCTCGCCTATGCTCGAACTCGACCACGTCTGGTCCAAAATGCTCGACGAAGCAGCTTTCAAAGCTTCGAACGCCGGTCGTCAGGACATCGTCGACTACCTGCGGCTGAAGGCAACGAACGATGCGATCAGAAAAGCAGGCGTTTCGTGGCTCTTCGACACCGTGATCGAGATCGCGTCTGACGCCCTGCGAGACCGCCGCAATATCACTATCGAACGCGAAGAGCCGCACAATTTTGCCCGCGGAAATTCCAATATGGTCGGCTCGCTCCTCGAAATTCGTCAAGGAGTGAGATGTCTCTCGGTCGCAGCAGGTTGGGCGCGAACGCCGTCGGATGGAATTATGCTCAGCGGTGCGCTTGCCTTCGCACGGATCTCTCATTTCGGAATGCCGAAATTCGGGGCCGAAATTCGTCTGGTCCATGGCGATTCGCTGCCGCAATGGCTCGGCGAAGATGATTCGATCATTGAAAGCAGCGAGATCAGCCGTCACTTCGAGATTTTTCTCGGTTCGTAAACTTCGCCTTTGTTATCGGCAAAATGTGCGGTAATATTGAAAGTTAGTTTCGAAATACGGGAGTAAAGCATACAACGTGATAGCAGAACTTGATAAACTGATAGAGTTACAGACCACAGATACAAATCTCAGAAAACTAAAGAAATCCCTAGAGACAGCTATACAAAGGCGTGCCGAGATCGAACAAGAGTTTGAACAGCACGCCTTTTCTATTCGCGAGATCCAGAACAAGCGCGATACGCTGCAGGCGAAGCGGGCAGATCTGGAAAAGCAGATCGCCGAAAATAAAACCTATCTCGAACGTGCCGACCGCAATCTAAAGCACGCCCAGAATCAGAAAGAATACGAGACCGCGATGCGCGAGACCGACGCTCTGCAAAAGCAGATCACGGCCTTTGAAACGACCATCGTCGAGATCCTCGAAGAGGTCGAAGGCGTCGAAAAGGAACTCGAGGAACGTGCCGAAGAGATCAGTACGCTCGACACAAAACGCGACGCCGCCCTCGCCGAATTTGATAAGTCGATGTCGGCGGATAAGAAAGAGTTCGACAAGGAAACGACTCATCGCGCGGCCGCCTTTGCAACGCTTCCGGCACGCCTCGCGTCGATCTACGACCGCCTATCACAACGCAGCCGCGACGGCATCGCCGTTGCCGAGGTCGTAAACGGCTCATGCAGCGCATGCAACATCCAGCTCCGCCCGCAGGTCCAGCTCAACGTCAAAAAAGGCGACGAGATCATCACCTGCGAAAACTGCACCCGCATCATGTACATCGCCCCCAAAGGCGAAGCGGCAGCATAAAGACCGTCTGCAACCGCGGATCCGCATGCAGCTCCGGAGGAGCGACATGTTTGTAGAGATCGCAAACGAAATTAACTGAGCTCCGTAGGAGCGGCATATTCCTGTCCTAAGAGAATCGATGCCGCTCCTACGGAGCTTCGTTCATTTTCTATAGCCTTTTTCTACAAACATTTAGCTCCTACGGAGCCGCCGTTACAAGATGCACATTCTATAACGCGATTTTTCTCCAAATGTATCGAGCACTACATACCGCCAAGCTGCCCTGAAATACAATCAGATCAGTTCAACAGAAAGCAGTTTTATCGAGGCTTTTATGAAAAGAATTTGTAGGGAATCAGAGCCGATGTGCGAGACCTCGGAACCGGGCGAGCGGCTGATAGAGCGTGAAGACATCTTGCCGATCTCGCTCAACATCGGCCGACGGATATTAGAGATTTTTGGCTACCAAAGCATCGCGAACATCGTCTTTCGCCTCAGATCGACACGGCGCGAAATAGACGATGTCGTCAACGGCGAAACCCTGCCAACCGCCGAACTGCTCCTCGGAATAAAAAAAGCCACCGGAGCCTCGATCGACTGGATCCTGACCGGCGAAGGCCCCAAATTCATCACACCAACGGCCCGCCCATCCGCCGAGTCGCGCCCAGAACAAAACCTCGCACTCGCGGTCATCGCCACCCACCGCGACCGGGATTCTTCATTGATCTCAACCGATCCGCGTTTTGTCAACGGCCACACCGCCTCCTCGCAGCAAACAGCCACGCGGCTTTAGGGCGTGGTCTGGGTTTGCGGCCTGACCTCCAGCCCGTTTCAACGGCTTATCCGAGTGGCGTAAGTCGCCCAAATGTAAGGACGTCAACCTTCTTTTTCTCTGAGAAAAAGAACCTTTTCTGCGAACGCTTTTACCCAGCCTGAGATATCTACTTCAGAAGCCGAATTTCCCACCTGGATGCTTTCGGGTAGTAAGGTCGCCGGTGGCGATGTCACTCGAGACCCACAAAATCTATATTTGAAAGATTGTCCGAGATCACCATGACCCGCGGGGAAAATCGGTACCGTTTCGAGGAGACGGTGATCGTGTAACTCACGCCCGCCGCGACGTTGGTGAATGAATACAATCCAAAGGAACTCGTGGTTGCTGTCCGCCTCACACCCAGCGGATCGATCATAGACACGGTTGCGTTCCGAAGCCCCAGCCCGGTCGGCGTGGTCACTCGACCGCCCACCGTGACAGGCGACGCTCCCGGACCATTGACCGCAGGCGTAAATTCGGATGAGTTCCCGTCTGCGTCGGTCGCAGTAGCCGTCAATCTGTCGCCGGCTACGATTCCTAGAGCGGCTGCGTTCCCCAGATTCTTCTGCCGGATGCCTGGCGTGCCGTTAGTGTAGTCGCTAAGAAGGTAGTGATCCGACCCTAGGAAGTTTTGCCCCGCACCAGTCGCGTCCGCCTCAAAAAACTCAACATATATCCCCGACCCGCCATACGTTGAATGCTGCGGAGCCGAATCGACCTGATAACTCACGATCAGATCACCACCGACGAGCGCCAGCGTCATCGTCGGATAATTCTGCAGCTTGTTCGGCCCGATATCCGCATCCGCCGGATCATTCGGCGTAAACCCATTTTCGCCTATGTCGATGCCCGCGAGCACGTTACCAAAGATACGGTTCGGGTCGATGATGTTGTTATTTCCGGCGTCGTTGGTAAGAGAAATACCGTTCGAGCCATTGAATGCGATAGTATTCCCCGCATTCTGCTCGGGCCCGCCGATGATCGTTCCCGATACTGATACGCCCACGCGAATTCCACGTTCCGTGTTACCGAGTGCAGTTTGGCCATCTCCCTTGGTACCAATGTAGTTTCCAGAGATTCGGTTCAAGTTCGCACCATTTACGAGCGATATCCCATTGCGCCCGTTTCCGGAGATAGTGTTCCGGGCCGCGGGCATGTCTGCACCGAAACCGCCGATCAGAGTCCGCGTTGCAGTCGACAACACAATGCCGTCCTGACCGTTCGGAATTGCTGCGGTTCCGCTTATGTTGGTGCCGATGAAATTGCCTTGGATCTTGTTGTCGGTTGGAGGTACAGCACCTTGAGATTCTCCGAGCTGCAGGAAGATTCCCGTCTGTGCATTCCCCGAGATCACATTGCTAGCACCGGCACTCGTCCCGCCGATTACATTGTTTTGGGATCCGTTCGCGATGATAATCCCAGCTATTTGACCGCCCAGTCCCGCCGTTCCGGCACGATTTGTCCCAACCGTATTTCCCCGCAATGTATTATTATTCGCGAGAATTGTCGGCCTCTCGGGATCTCGAGCTATTGCGATCCCGCCCTCGTTGGCTGAGACGGTATTATTTGAGATCGTGTTGTTCGAGCTTAAGACCAGCATTCCTCCGTCGCCGTTCCCATTTGCAGCATCACCCACAGCATTTGTTCCGATTCGATTGTTCTCAATTGTGTTTTGGTTATCCTGAATCTGAAGCCCGACCAATGTGTTGCCAGATATTACATTGTTGGTTAGTGTGTTCTGCCGACCATCCACGATCACTCCATTGCGATTCGGAAACTGTGCCGTACCCGCGGTGTCGGTGCCGATCCAGTTGTTGTGGATGATATTTGAAGTCGGTATGTCGTCTTCAGAGTCAATCCGATTGATCAATACTCCTTCCTCGGTGTTGCCGGAGATAATATTGTTCCTAACCTCGGTTCCGGAACCTGCAAGCCTGATACCCGTTTTGTTTGGCTTTATCACAGTCGCTGATGCAAGACCGACGAAGTTTCCTTCGATTTTGGTCCGTTGAGCACCTTTGAGCACCAGCAGCCCGACATAAGAACAGTCAAGCACAACATTCCGAAAGCTGCCCTGCCCGTTACCTATTTTAGAGTCGTTTGCCGTGCCCACCATTACTCCAATGCTGTCCTCCTCTGCGAATTCCGGGTCACTCACTACGAATACGTTTCCGAATACCTTATTGTCGGAACCGGCACCACCAGCAACTGCGGTTGGCCGCTCTCCATCAAATATTCGCTTTTGATCTGCCCATTTTGGAAGTGTCCGTCGCACGTCAGCTTCGATATCGAAGAGCACTCCAAACTTCGTTGTGTCGATCTGGTTGCCTTCGACGTTCGTTGCAGAAACAATTTCGCCCCCGATCCGATTGCGGGAAGAATTTAGAACGAGCACACCGACTTCTGAGAACGCCAGTACGTTTCCCGTGACCACATTGTCGTTCGACCCTCGATTTATCTCAATTGCGGCAAGCGCAGCAGCTATCTTATTTTGGTCTGGTTCGCCATTCCCGCCAATGGTGTTTCCCGAGGCACCATCAGTTATAAGTACTCCAGCTTCTGCGGACGTTTCCACTTCGTCGTTCCCATTAGAGCCGATCACATTTTTCCTAACGAAGTTGCCGGTCGCCCCCGCGCCTTCGATCCGTATCTCGCTCTCCTCATTAAAGACTAGCAAGTTACCACTATCGGTATCACCTATTTTGTTACCGCTGCCCCTAACGGTGACTCCCACTGCCTGAGTCTGGCCCGAGGTCAGGCCGGTCGAATCCGTTCCAATATGCGATTTCTTGATCGTATTGTTATTTGAAACCAGTAGAATGCCGCGTTCACTAAAACCCAAGATGCTTACGCCGAGTAGCGAGGATGCATCGCTTCCGGGAGCAAACTCTAGGCCGGTCGGAGTCGAAAGTGCCCCTCTTACCTCGACCACGGGCCGAGTATTGTATCCGGGCTGAGTCGTACCGTCAATTGTGACCTTCTCTGTGATCGGCGGTAAGACGCTCGCCGGAGAGATCGTCTGAACTCCGCCGCCGGGGATGTTGAACAATATCTCATCCGGCCCGTCCTTCGCATTCGCCGTCTGTATGGCTGCGCGCAGGCTACATTGATTTCCCGACTGGGCCATGTCGACATCGCACACGTCATCTTCGAGGTCTAGGTCGGGCTGATCGGTCGTAATATTCACTTCAATGTCATCGTCGCACGGAGGAGACGATGGGGGCGGCGCTACCGTGGTGCGGTCTATGGCCCAAGCCGACCCTTCATTTGTTTGATTATTCGAGCCAAAGTCGTCATATGTTGCACCTACGAAGATCACGTCACTCGAAATAGCCACGCTGTAGCCGAAAAAATCACTAGGTTGGCCGTCTGGCGCAGTGATCGTAGTGTCGCGCGTCCAGGTCGTGCCGCTTCGCACAAAGACCTCTGCGCCGCCCGCTAGAGTGCCTCCCTGGAAGGTTCCATTGTGTGCTCCGATTATCGCCGTATTGCCTAAAATTCCTACGCTTCGGCCGAAATTAAGACGATGGACAGCTCCTGTCAGCTTTGCCTGCTCGGTCCAGGTCGTCCCGTCGGATACATAAATGTATGCCGATCCTGTTTGTGTTTGGTTCGTGCCAAGTTGGTCCGTCTCGGCACCGATGATCACCGTATTCCCTGAGATCGCGACGCTGCCGCCGAAATCTATGTTGGCTGAGCCATCGCTTGGGATCAGTCGTTGTTGCTGGGTCCAGGTCGTACCGCAGCGAACATAAATATACGCCGCCTCCTGCCTTGTCCCGGCAGTGTTAGGATTACCAATCACGACCGTATTACCTGATATTGCTACTCTCGATGTAAAAGTCTCGTCGCCCCCTGTGATGAGCGTGGCCTGGATCGTCCATGTCGTCCCCTCGCGGACAAAAACATGAACGAAGTCACGGTGGGGAGAAGATTGGAGGAAGCCGAATGCAGTGACAAGAACCGTATCGCCGGAGATCGCCACGCTGAAACCGATATCGCCATTAAACACCAACGGGGTATCAGCGTTCGTAAATCTCTTCTGGAGCGCCCAGGTGGTGCCGGTTCGGACAAAAACGTATGCTGCACCTGAGTAAGATTCAGGCACATCGTGGTAAGGGGCCGCGACGACCACCGTATCACCGGAAATACCTACGGTGTCGCCAAAGGCATTTCCATTGCCCGGAGAACTATCAGGAGCGGTTAATTTCTGCTGGAAACTCCACGATGCCCCGTTGCGAACAAATATGTAGGCTGCTCCCGGAATACTGCCGCCACTGCCCTCAGGAAGGTTCGTTGCTCCGATGATCGCTGTATTGCCGGAGATCGCCACGCTCGAGCCGAAGAACCCACCCGCTATGCCGTCATTCGGCGTGAGCTTTACCATGGCCTCGGGGTTGTCCCGTAGATCGTCGGCCGCGATCGACTTGAAAGCGTTCGCAAGCGAGTCGTAGCTAGATTTTTTTTCTAGATATTCAACGGCCGAGTCGCCCTTCAGCGACGGCATATCTCGGTCGATCTTTTGCATCGCCGCAGTCTGCGTATGATGAGCCAGCGACAGACCGAGGGCGAAGATCACCGCAACGCCTATGAGAACGAGTGTCTTTGCTGGCAAATAGCTGCGACTTTGTTTACGTTTTCGGGTGGCGGTTCGATTCGTCATTGGGCCTCCGGCACAGAGTTTGATTCTTATCGCTTCAAGAGTATATGCGTGAAACGTTGGTCAATTCAGCCAGATAAATTGACAAAATTCGGGGGTCAGGCCTGCAATATTGCAATTCTCGCCGGGCTAACCGCTCGGTTAAACGATATCAAGCTCGGGCAAACGCCGCTTTACGCCATCGTATATAGCCGATCTAAAGTGTTCGTCGGTTAAGAACCGGATCATTTCTTCCAGTCTGGAGAAAAGCCATTCTTGCGGGCTAGAAGCACTTCACGGGTTAAACGCGGCGGAAAATCCTTTAGATTTTCCAGCCGTTTCTTTTCAAACTCGCGATCCTGTTCCACGAGATACGCATCGACCTTTGCTTTGTTGTGGAGGTAATATGCAATTGCGGAATGGACCTCGGCAAGTGAGAGCGTGTCGAAATTGCGCTGAATCTCAGCGGCATCCTCGCCTTGGTTGAAGGCGTAGACTACGGAGTCCAGCGGGACATGCGTTCGTCCGACGCGAAGAACGCCATACGAGTCTTTTCTGACGGGTTTTGGAATTGTGCCCACTACTATTTCCATTACGTTTTCGATATTATCACATGATTTTTACGGTTGGAACAGGAAAAAGCTTCGTTCATTTCGAGACGAAGCTATGAGATCTTCGGTCTATTGCAAAACCTTTCCAATGCTTACACCAGTCGCTCTACGCGGGCCGCACCGGTTGTAGGCTGAAGTGAAGCCGCCAAATATTTCCATGATTTTCCATCTTATCCCCATCTTGGTGCCCATAGAGAGAAATTCGGCGGTCAGCGGCGATCCATCAAATTTGGCGGTGATGCGACCCGGAAACTGTCATTTTTGTGGTCAAAAAAACGTTTGACCAATCCCGGAAATAACTCTACCAATCTCACGGTTTTCCTGTACCAAAGTGGCCAAAGTGCTCTACCAAAGTCAGTAAAAATGGGAGCATCGCTTCGTTTTGGGGAATTTTGGGAAAATTTAGCGTTGAACAAAAAATTCGCGCAAAAAAGCGGACGCAAAATGGATGCGTCCGCTCTTTAAAATTGACTTCGACGGTCTAGATGAACGCGAAATCGAACTGGGCCTGATGGATCGATTTGTCCGAGGCGATGTCGATGTGGCCGAGGTAGGCTTCGATCTCGTCGAGGACCTCACGTTCGGTGCTGCGGAAGGCCTTGGCCACGTCCGGATGGACCCGGAGAGTCGTATGACGGACGTCCTCGACGCTCTTGGTCAGGCGACGGGCTTCGGCCAGGATCTCGTAGCAGACGGTGATCGGCGATTTGACCCAACCGGCACCTTCGCAGTAATCGCAAGGCGTGCACATCGTGCGTTCGAGCGACTGTTTGACGCGCTTGCGGGTCATGATGATCAGCCCGAAGTCGTTGAAAGACAACACTTTGGTCGGGCTGCGGTCGGTCGACAGAGCTTCCTGCAAAGCCTGTGAAACCTTGTGCCGATTGCGGCGGTCTTCCATATCGATCAGGTCCAAAACGATGATCCCACCGAGGTCGCGAAGCCTGATCTGGCGTGCAATTTCATCGACCGCTTCCATGTTGGTGCGCGTGATCGTGTCTTCGAGCCGGGCATTGCCCTTGCCGACGAATTTGCCGGTATTGACGTCGATCGCAACGAGAGCTTCGGTCTGATTGATGACGAGATAGCCGCCGGATTTCAACCAAACACGGGGTTTAAGGGCCTTGTCGATCTCTTCCTGAACCCCGTAATAATCGAGGATCGGTTCATCACGGGTGTAGAGTTTGATCCGGTTGACCATCCGCGGCTGGATCAGATTTATGAACTCGACGGTGCGGAGATATTCCTCTTCGCTATCCACGCGGATCGCCGTGAAATCGTCAGCAAGCTGGTCGCGAAGGATCCGCTGAACGAGGTCGAGATCCTGATGGATCAGTGCCGGCGAGCGTTTCTTTTCGGAGCCTTTTTTCGACTCAGCCCACATGCGGGCTAGGTATTTGGCGTCGTTCCTGAGATCTTCTTCTGCCACTCCAATACCCGCCGTGCGAACAATAAAGCCGCCCGAAGGGATCTCAGCGTCCTGGCGAATACGCTGGATCAACGTGCGAAGACGGCTGCGTTCCGCGGCGGATTCGATCTTTCGCGACACACCCAAATGCTCAATTGTCGGCATATAAACGAGATATCGGCCCGGCAGTGCTATGTGCGAAGTGATGCGTGCACCCTTTTTAGCGATCGGCTCTTTTGCGATCTGCACAAGGATCTCCTGGCCTTCGCGAAGCAGATCTGAGATCGTCGGCTGAGGCGGGCGTCCGCCTCGGTCACTGCGGTCATTACGGTCAAATCGTTTGCCGTCGTTGCCCTGGCGATCATTGCTTGGACGGTCGTTGCTCGGCCTATCGCTTGTTGGACGATCGCCGCTTGGGCGGTCATTAGCCGGTCGATCACCGGTAGGACGGTCATTTCTTCCTCTACCACCGCGCCTGTTCCGATCGCGGTCATTTCGTCCACGTGGGCGATCGTCGGACGATGAAGATTGGTCTTCGCCGGATTCTGGTTGTGGTTCTCCGAGAGCGGATTCTTCCTTTGGGACACTAATGATCGGCTCTGATTCTTCCAGTACCGCGACGTTGCCATTGACCTCATCATCACCGGACTCGGTGCTGTCGAGGCTCTCCTCTGACCCGTCCTCAGCCTTGGATTTACCACCGCGACGACGGCCTCGGCCACCCCTTCGAACCGCCATTTCGGCAGTATCGCTGGATTCTTTTACGCTGGCTTCGGCATCTTCGAGGCCGTCGTCCTTAGACTTTTTAGCCTTTGATGTCTTGGAGAATTTTCCTTTCGCAGGTGCCCGTTTGGCCGGTGTTTTTTTCTTTGGAGCCGGACTTTCCGACGGGTCTTCAGTTGCAGTTTTTGTCTTGCGACGGCCTTTGGTCGGGGCCGTGGGGGGAGTGTCCTCGTCCTCATCGGCGATGCGTTCGAAGCCACCCGCATTACCTCCGACTTCACCTAAAAGCGAGCCAACTGCAGCTTCTGCAGTCGTTTCCATGTCGAACTCCACCGCTCGGACGCGGTTGACGATGGCTTCCTGGACGTAGGCATCCTTGAACATCTCGCCCGTATCGCTATCGTCGCTAATGCGTTCGAAGCCCGAATTATCGAACTCGATCTCAAAGACCGGCTCGGGCTGAGCTTCCTGAGCGGGCTCCGAAACTGGCTCTTCCTTACGTCCTCGACCGCGGCCGCCACGCGAGCGTTTGCTTTTTTCGGGGCGGTCCTCGACGAATGGACGGGTCTCTTCTTCGCGGGGCTCTTCGACTGGAGTATCTTCAACTATTGCTTCAGTTTCGGCCATTGGCTCGGCGAGCTCTTGGGTCGAGTCCATCTGTTTTTCACGCTCAATTCTGGAGCGTTCGATCTGTTCGTTGGCCTCTCGTTTCGCGTCTTCCGGGGAACCCTTGCGGCCTTTTTCCATTACCACGCGTTCGATCTCTTCCTCTTCGTCAAAGAAATCAGAGACATACAAAAACGCATCGCGCTCGAGTCCTATGTCCACAAAGGCCGACTGCATCCCCGGCAGTACGCGCATTACGCGGCCCTTGTAAACATTACCTACGACGCCGGAATTCTCCTCGCCGCGTTCTATATAAAATTCGGTGACCTTACCATTATCCAGAATGGCGATCTTTTTTTCCCGGCCGTTGACCGAGACTATCATTTCTTTTGACATGCAAATATTTCCTCAAAAATTGGGTTTTCTATTGCCCGTTTTGCGAGGACGAAGAGTGCGTCAGAATTGTGGAACTTAGGTAGAATTCTAGGCCGTAGCTCGAGGGTGAACGAGGGGTGCGAGTTTGGTTTTATAGCTTGATTTTGGAGTTTTCCAAAAGGACAAGTATTGAATTTTGATCACGCTGGAATCTCGTTTTTAGCGAAAAGCTCTAGCTTTTTCGCCCTCGGGGAGCACCAATATTTCCCGTGGGAAATTGTGCTTCAGACCCAATAATTTCTTTATCTCGTTAGACCTAAGTCCGTTGAAAAAATCTTCTGACGTTTGCTCTTTCCCCGCAAGTGTTAAACGCTAACGGTGCAAACCGGAGGTAGTATAAACGAATCAAATCGTTAAGTAAATATAAAAAGCCCAAGTTGATGATCTCGCACTACATGTTCGGCTGGAAGGCCGCTTCCGATTCGGCGCACGATCCGAAACCGCGTTACAATAAAGACAATCGAATATGGAGATCTATTTTGAGTTGATTCGCGATGGGGCGGCTTTGGCGCGCGCTTGTGGGGAGCTGGCGGGGAAGGCGTTTTTGGGGTTTGATGTGGAGACGACTGAACTGGATCCGTATCGCGGGGATGTGCGGCTGGTGCAGTTGAGCGATGGGGCTAATACTAAGGTCATTGATCTGAAGGAGTTTGCGGGTGGTGAGTGGGGCTCGAGCAGTGGCAGTCGCAGCGGCAGCAGCACCAGTGTGCTGAGGGCGAATCCGGAGTTGGCTCCTTTGCGCGAACTGCTTTCTTCCACCAAATCGGTGAAGATCGCGCATAATGCGAAGTTTGATACTAAGTGGGTGCGGCATCATCTTGGGTGTGAGGTCGGGGCGGTTTATGACACTTATTTGGCGAGCGTTTTGATCTCGGCGGGTGAGGGTGAGCGGCGGCACGGGCTGGCGGATCTGGTGCAGTTTTTCCTGGGGCGGACGCTCGACAAATCCGAGCAGGTGAGCGATTGGGGAGCGGAAACGCTGTCGCAGTCGCAGATCGAGTACGCGGCGAAGGACGCGGCGATCATGACGGAGCTGCGGGAAAAGGTGCACGAGCGCATCGTCGCGGATGAGCTGGAACAAGTTTTGGCGCTTGAGAATGCGTGTGTAATGCCGATCGCCGAGATGGAGCTGAACGGGTTTTACATCGACAAAGGGCGTTGGCGTGAGCAGCTCGAAAAGGTGACGAAGGTTCAGGTCAAGGCGGCTGAGGAACTGCAGTTTATGCTGTCGGCTGGTGTCGCTCAGGCTTCGTTGTTCGGGGCTCCGACGATCAATCTGGATTCGCAGGCTCAGGTCACTGACGCTCTCGTCGGGCTGGGAATTCCGATGCCGAATTCGACGCGGGCGTGGGAGCTGCAGCCTCTGGCAGAGGAGTATCCGGTGGTCGCGAAGCTTTTGGAATATCGCGGCGTCGCGAAATCGATATCGAGTTTTGGTGAGAATATTTTGGAATTCATCGAGCCGGCGACGGGCAGAATTCACGCGGATTTCAGGCAGATCGGTGCTCCGACAGGGCGATTTGCTTGCTCGAAACCAAACTTGCAGCAGATACCGCACGAGCCGGAATATCGGCGGTGCTTTCGCGCTCCGGACGGGAAAATGCTGGTGATCGCGGATTATTCGCAGATCGAGTTGCGGATCCTCGCGGATTTTTCAGAGGACAGGAATTTTATAGAGGCGTTCGAATCGGGCCAGGATTTTCACTCGGCGACAGCGGCTCAGGTGTTTGGGATCGATGCGAAAGATGTGACGCCGGATCAGCGTTCGTTTGCAAAGCGGTTGAATTTTGGCGTGGTTTATGGGCTCGGGGCGTCGCGGTTTGCGCAGATGGCGGGCTTGTCGCTTTCGGAGGGCGAGAGCACGCTGCGGAAGTATTTTGCGACGTACCCGAAGATGGACGAGTGGCTGCGAAACCAGTCGAAGAGCGTGCTGACCGAGCGTTCGGCACGGACGAAGTCGGGGCGTTTGGCAAGGATCAGCTTCGACGCGAACGACCGTTCGTCGGTCGGAGCGGCTCAGCGTTACGCTAAAAACATGCCGATCCAAGGGACGTCCGCGGACATCCTGAAGCGGGCGTTACGGCTGCTGCATGATGATCTGCGGGGCACCTCGGGCAAGCTTGTGAACATCGTCCACGACGAGATCATCGTCGAATGCGACAAAGCCGAGGCTGATGAAACGGTTAAGAAACTCGCTTCCGCGATGTTAACCGCCGGGCAGGAATTCGTTGGCAAGGTGCCGATCAAGGTCGATATTCACACTGCGGATGAGTGGTCTAAATAGAACAAGTTTCTCCGCGTGGAGCGTTCACTAACAGTATGAAAACTAAGCTGACTATCATCGCTTTTCTGCTTTTGCTCTCCGCCGGCATTTCAGCTCAGTCTGTCGATAAAACGGTTGAATCTATTCGCAGCCGTTACCAAGTCATCGCCGAGAAAGCCCGCGGCTGTGAGACCGACGGAGAGCTCGGACAATATGGCGACCTCGTAATGAACACGCTCACGATCAACAGCCGTAACCATCAATGGCGGGCCGTTGGCATTCATCAATTGACCTACAAATTCTTTTACGCCGGCGGCGACAGTGAGAAACATCTGTATCCCGACAGGCTCGTTTTCGTCAAAACCGAGCGGCGGGAATCGAACCGAAATTACAGCGAGGAATTTTTTTACTCCGACGCGGGCGTTTTGATGTTCTATTTTCAAAAGGCGGAAAACGACGATCAGGTGCCGGCGGAGCGGCGGGTTTATTTTTCGGGTTCGAAGGCTGTTCGCGTGATCGAGGATGGCAAGCTTCGTGATCGGCTTACGGCGAATGATCTGAAAACCGTTCGAGATGTGACGGCGTCGAATGCCAGCATCAAAGATCTGTTTATCAGGTCGATCAAGCTCTAATGCTTATGAGATACTCTCTTCCGATCATTGTAGCCATATCCTTTTGCCTTAGCTGCGGAACGGTGGATATTAGGACAGCCAACCCAGCAGCAAATACGCATCAGACGACGGGGAATCCACCGCCGCCTAAAGACGGCGATTATGCGGGCACGGGAACGATCACGAAGATCGATCTCGGCATAGGTTCGGTCGAGATGGATCATCAAGCGGTTCCGGGATTGATGTCGGCTATGAGGATGGAGTTTTACGTCTCGGACAAAGACCTGTTGAAAGGACTTGCTCTCGGCGACAAGGTGGAGTTTACGATCCTATATAAGGCTGGGACCGAGACGATCACCAAGATAGGAAAGACAAAATGACTAGTATAGATTTTTGCAAGTTTCACGGGTTTGGCAACGATTATATCGTGATCGAACGCACGAAGATTCCTCAGACGGCTGATCTAAGTGAACTCGTAAAGGCTATCTGCAACCGCCATACGGGCGTGGGCGGTGACGGAATCGCGGTTCTGGAAAAGCTGGACGGCGTGACGGCTGATTACTTTTGCGAGATCGTTAATCCAGATGGGAGTATAGCCGGTTTCTCGGGAAACGGAACCCGCTGTGCAGTTGCATATCTCCATTACCAAAAAATCTGGAGCGAACCGAAACTGCGGCTGGAAACTCGTAGTGGAATTAAGACGTACCAGTTGATCGAACGCAAAGGCGACGGCGAATTCTGGTTCGAGGCTGAGATCGGGAAACCGATATTTGCGAGCGACCTTATCCCGGTCGGGAGCGGTACGTGGCGCGAAGCGATCGTCAATGAAAAGATCTATGTTGACGGCCAGATCCATTCGTTTTCGGCGGTGAATGTTGGTAATCCGGTGGCCTGTATTTTTGTCGAGACTTTCGCCTTTGATTGGCGTACCGTCGGGCGGGCCATGGAAGTGCATCAGGTCTTTCCGCAAAGGTCGAACATCGTTTTCGTTAAGGTGATCGACCTCGAGAATATCGAGATACGCATCTGGGAACGAGCCGCCGGCGAAACTTCGTCGTCAGGTACCTGTTCGAGCGGGGCAGCAGTTCTCTCGGCATTTCTGCTAAAAACCGAACGTGTCGTAAACGTAAAAGCCGAAGGCGGCACAACCCGGGTCGTTTGGCGTGACGACGACGAGATTGTCATTAACGGACGCGCCGATCTGGCGTTTTCGGGTATTTGGCCCGCTTAGTTTTTGCTTGTAAGAATTTCAGTCACGACCTTCTGCCTATAATCGAAGATATAGGCGAGCTCACTCTTAACAAAAAAATGAGCGAGGTCGCCGAGCGGTTCGAACGGTAGGCGGTAGCGGACCTCGTCTTCCATTAGGGTTTGCGTGGGGCTGAGTTCGGTGAAGGTGTGGGTGTGGATCCACTGGCGGTACGGGCCGCGGAGTTGTTGATCAATGAAGCGGAATGGCGGTTCCCAGACGGAGATCTCGGTTCGCCATTTCACTGAGATGCCGCGTATTTTTAGTTTGTAATCGATCAGCGTGCTCTGGTAAATATCTATCGGCTGCGGCGTGATAATCTGAAAATTCAGCTCGGGCGGCGTGATGCGTTCGAGATTGCCGGCGTCGGCGAAGAAATCAAAGACCTCCTTGATGGGCAGGTAGAGCGTTTGTTTTCGGGTAAGTACATGTTCGGCCATAAAAATAAGTAACCACGAAATAGGACGGAGCCTTTTTTGTGTTCCGTTTAGTGTTCTTTTCGTGGTCACTCGCTTTTCAGTTTCGGTTCTTTAGAAATTCTTTTGGAATCGGCTGATCCGGCGTTTCCGCCTGCCAGTAGATGGTTACGACCCACCACCGTGCTCCGTCATTTAGGAGTTGAAAACTGTTGATGCCGCGAAGGAACGGATCCTTATCATCAAATTTCCGGAAGGCGTGATAGGTCGAGAAAACCTGAGCAATATTGCCGTACATATCTACGTGGCGTGCGAGTTCGCGTTCGTGAAAACCGTCTTTGGCAAAGCTGGGCTCCGCGCGTTTAATGTATTCCTCGGGCGTGAAGGATGTCGCGGTTACTGCCTTTGTCGTGGCGTTTTTGCCAGTTGGGATCAGCCTCGCGTCTTTGTGAAAGAGCGAGCGAAAACGATCCCAGTCACGCGGTTTCCCTGCGTCGCCGGAGATGACGTCATAGACGGCCTTCATAATACTGTCCAGCGAACCGACGTCTTTTGGATCGGCGGCTTTTGGTGTGGGCGAAGTAGTCGGCGGCTGTGCGATGGCTGCGAACGAGAGCAGAAAGAGCATTGAGATTATGATCGTAAGATTTTTCATGATCATTATTCTACGTCCATTTGCTGGTTTTGTCCTGTGATCCGATCCGTCCAATTCCGTGCCTACAGTAGTGGAGACCTTCCAAGATACCGACCACGGAACTCACGGAGCGACATCGGAACTCCACTATGGCGATGCTAAAACACGTTTTGTCTCTATAACATCCTGAACATCTCTTGGAAGTGCCGAGAAAAGATCGAGTTCGGTTTTTTGTTCGATATCGCGGACGGTCGTTTGGAAACGCTGCCAATTCTCGTTCTCTATTCCTTCGATGTTTGGCATATCGACGGCGATGATGCGGGTTGTTCTTGTTATTGTCGTTTGGCCGCGAGGGAAAACGACGATGACTTTCCAGCAGTTGGTCGGTACCGTAACCTTGCCACGCAGGCGGCCATTCTCGCCGTAAACTCCGGCGATGGTGTAAAGGTCATTGCCGCTGCGGGCGATGCCGCGGGCGTAGGATTCGAGTTTATTCCAGGGGAATTGGTTGAGATCGCCGGTTTGCGGGACGATATTGGTCATCAAAAAGGTCTCTTCCATCAAACTCTCGTCCGCAAAACGATCGGCCGCCGGAACCATGTGGCCGCGATCGTAGCCGCTGCCGGAATAATCGTAATACTGGACGCGGCGAAAACCGTTTGGCAGCGACGGGTCTTCTTCAAAGCGGCTGCGTTCCCGTTTTTCGCCGAGGTCGCTGGACCTTGTACGCCACACGATCCAATTCAACGTGCCGTGGCTGTTGTTGTATGAGAGCGTATGGCTTCGGTGGATGAGCAGGTAATTGTCAGGGTCGGTTGCGGCATTTGACGGATTGCCGAACGGTAAAAGAGCAACTTGCGGAGTTTGCGGATCGGGTTGTTTGACAGGTTCGCCGCTCGTACCATCAGATATTCGCTGACACGAGCTCGATGCGAGCATCATCGACATCAGTGCGAACCGGAGCAGTATGTGTCGGAATGGGTTCATTAGAAAGTGATGGGACGAGTTTAGCAAATCGGAGCGGATTTCTGGTCGTATCGTGATATTGCGGTGCTGAATATGTGTCTGGCCCGACCTGTTTTGAATCGTTAACTGTAAATTGGTTGATCGTTAATTGGGTCGTGGAATATTCCTACCAATTAACAATTTCCCGGTTTAAGATTGACAATTAAATTCAAGGGATGCTACGAGATCTGGACAAACCGGATCTCTTCTTTCCCAGCGCCGAAGAGCCAGTCAGCTGAGAATGCGTTAGAATAGAAAAAGTGACTGGGAAACTTCACATCACCGGCATGAACCGCACAGAGCTTGAGGAATATTTCCTATCGCTTGGCGAGCCGAAATATCGTTCAATGCAGGTCTTTAAGGCCGTTCACGAGCGGCGTTTGCAGTCGTTTGATGAGATTACAGATCTGCCGAAAAAGCTGCGGGCGAAGCTGGAAGAGACAGCGGATATCTCGCGTCTGGTAGTTGAAAATAAGTATGTTTCGATCGATGGCACGCGGCGTTATTTAATGAAAACAACGGACGGCTATCCAGTCGAAGCAGTTTTTTTACCGAGTGAGAATCGCGATACGATCTGTTTTTCGTCGCAGTCCGGCTGTCCGCTGAAATGTGATTTTTGTCTGACCGCAAAGCTTGGGTTGTTGCGAAACCTGACGGTTGGCGAAATCGTCGAGCAGATAATTACTGTGCTAAATGATGTTTATGGGGTCAATGGCGAGACGCCGCATGGCACGAATCTGGTCGGAATGGGAGCGGGCGAGCCGTTCCTGAATTTTGAAAATCTGATCGCCGCGCTCGATCTAATGTCCGACGAAGATGGGCTTTTCATAGTGCCGAATCGCATAACGATATCGACCGCCGGCATTGTGCCGAAGATCTATGAATTCGCGGGGCTCGAAAACCGTCCCCATCTGGCCATCTCGCTTTCGTCGGCGAAGGACGGGCTTCGCGATACACTGATGCCGATCAACAAAAAGTGGAATCTCGACGAACTGATGACGGCGGCGAAGGAATTTGAGGGAAGTCTGCGACGCGGCGAGCGGTTCACCTTCGAATACGTAATGCTCGGCGGCGTGAACGATTCGGATGCCGACGCGATCGAACTCGTGAAACTGCTCGAAAAATATCAACTCACGCGTGTGAAAATTAATCTCATTCCGCACAACGGAGCCGAGCAGCTCGATTACCAAACCTCAACACCGGAACGCGTCGATCGGTTTAAAGCCGTGCTTGAGTCTCGCGGCGTTTCGGCGTATGTCCGCCAACCGCGCGGACGCGACATTTATGCCGCCTGTGGTCAGCTTGCGGCAAAGAGCGAGCCGAATTTGGTACAGATCCGGACGGTTTAGATAGATATAAGTTATGGAGCTTTTGATCCCGGGCCTTATTCTCGTTGCACTCATGGTGTATGCGTCGACGCGTATCAAAAAATCGGCGGCGCAGGCCTTCGAGCCGGAGACGATCGACACGGAGCTCTTTTATTTTGAAAAGCCTGAGGGATTTTTAACCGTGCTCAATGGCAAGCCGGAACTGGACTATGAAGGATATTCGCGAGAGTTCGGTGGCGACGGGGCCGAAGATATAAGGCAGGGACGTGTCGAGGTGAGAAAGATCGGGAATTCTTCCCTAAAAGATGCGGTCGCTACAATAGGTGGATCGGCAAAGATCACGTCGAAAACGACGGAAGTCATCGACCAGCGAAAATACCTGCTGATCGAGGCTGAACGCGTTGAAAAAGGAGCAGGAATGGTCGAGCTTTATAAGCTGACCGAATCGGGGCGTGATGTGATCGAACTAAAGATCACTGCCCTCGAAGAAACAAACGAGGACGTCGCGCGTAAAATAACAGGTATCGCTTCCAGCTATTACGTGAAATAAAAACTGCTATTTTTAGCATCTAAGAGAGATATGAAAAAGATCGTCTTAAGAAGTATTAGTTCAGTTCTATTTTTGATCGCTACAGGAGTAGTGGCGAACGTCAGTGCTCAGTCGGTGAGCGGCTCGATAGGAAATGGCACGATAGAAAAAGGCAAAGCGACGCGGGGAACGATCGTTCTCAGCATTCCCGGCGGCCTCCATGCTAATTCCAATCGTCCCGGAAGCGAATACGCGATCCCTACGACCGTTCGGCTTAGCGGGCCCGGAATTAAGGTTGGAGGTGTCAGCTATCCTCGGGGAAAAAACCGAAAATTCAGCTTTTCGTCTGATACTATCAACGTTTACGAAGGCCGAGTTTCATTTCCATTTACGGTAACAGTTCCCGCGACATTTAAAGGGTCATCGATCCGCGTGAACGCGAGCATTCGTTATCAGGCTTGTAACGATGAAGTTTGCTATCCGCCAAAAACAAAGGAAGTAACTTTAACGGCCCGCGTACTTTAGTTTTTTCGGCCGATGACCGAGAGTAAGCGACCGGTTTTGCCATCGCGTTGCTTTTCGAGGCGATATGAAAAGAAAAGATCGGGACGCTCCATCGTGCAGAACGGCGCGGAGTAAGTGTTTTTATCGCTCACGCCACTGGCGATGAGTTGATCGCGGTTGGCTTGATGCAGATCGACAAGAGCATGGCCTTCGCGGGTGCTTTTGAAGTACTTTTCGCTTCCTGCAAAGTTTGCGGCGAACGCATCGATGACGTCGGTACCGATCTCATAGTGCGAGCATCCAGCCGCCGGGCCGATGGCTGCGATCATGTTGGCAGGATCGGCGCCGTACAAAACTTTGAGTTTGTTAACGGCTTTGACGACGATCGATTGGACTGTTCCGCGCCAGCCGGCGTGGATCGCGGCGAAGGCTCCGGTCACGGGATCGCCGATCAGGACCGGAACGCAATCGGCAGTTTTGGCACCGGCGAGGACGTTTGTGAGGTTTGAGATGACGGCGTCGGCTTTTTCTTCGGAATCGCCTATTTCGTCGAGTGAATTCACGGTTTTGATCTGATCACCGTGGACTTGCCAGACCATCGCGAGGCGAAAATCTCCGTCGAAGGCTTTTAGAAAACGTCGGCGGTTTTCGTAGATGTTTTCGGCTTCATCCTCGTTAAAGCCTGCTAGATTCAGGTCACCCGCGGGAAACGCGGAGACGCCGCCGAGGCGAGTTGAGAAGCCGTTGGTGAAACCTGCGTGCTCAAGTGCGGAGCAAACCAGTACCTTCACGCCATCCTTTTCTCGCCAAGCGAAGCCAGTTTCGGTTAAAATCTGTTGTTCCTGTTCTAACTTCGTACTGTTCGCTGAGGCAGGCGATTCTGACAACTGCTCCATGATCCTTTCCATCGGTATCGACATTATTGAAGTATATCGCATCCGCGAAAGCATCGCGCGGACGCCGCGGTTTGCTGAACGTGTTTACACCGCCGCAGAGCGCGAATATTGTGAGAGCAAGGGCGTTGCCGCCGCTCAGTCATATGCCGCCAGATTTGCTGCCAAGGAAGCGTTTCTCAAAGCTCTCAAAACTGGCTGGCGTGGCAAAATTTCCTGGCACGACATCGAGGTCGTCTCGGGCGAAGACGGCGTTCCCGATCTCGTCATCACCGGGGAAGCCGCTGTCATACTAAAAGAACGCGGTGCCGACCGCGTTCACATCTCCCTATCCCACACGACCGATCATGCGGTCGCTCAGGTTCTGCTAGAAAAATATTAGGAGGTAACCACGAAATAACACGAAAAGACACGAAACAAGAATGCTCTTTTTAGTGTTTCTTTCGTGTTATTTCGTGGCTACTCTTCTTCTTGATCTACTTTCCCGGTGTCGGTGACGGCGAAGCTACGGGTTTTGGTGCCGGTTCGTCAAGCGACAGGAAAACGACTGGAGCATCGTGGTCTGAAATTCGTTCCGGCCGCGTTGCATCGTTTGACCAGACGAGTGGAAAATCCGCATCGACGCGGGCGTAGCCGAATTTAAGAAGCCGTTCTCGCCCGGCTTTATTGATCAGGATGTGATCGAGAGCCTGAGCTGCTCCGTCGAATGAATACGAATAGCGCTTCAATGGGTCGCTCAGATAGTCGATCAGAGCGACGAGTCCGGTCGGGTATGAGGTCTTTGAGGGAGCAAGGACGTTAGGGTCCGATTTGCCTTTGAGGGTGCCGATCAAGTCGTTGTAGCCGTCGTTGAACTGGAACGCGTTAAAATCGCCGCAGAGCAGAATGCGTTCGGTCGAGTCGGCTTTTTGCCGTTCGACGACAAAATTTGCAAGCCATTCGGCCTCGAGGCGGCGTTTTTGTCGGACGCGATCGCCGTCTTTTTCGTCGTCGATGCCGTTGTATGATTTGAGGTGGTTGACGATGACGGAGAATGCGAGGGGCTTGGCGGGTCTCGCATCGATCACCTCTGCCCGAAGCATGAGCGGCGGACGGTCGAAAAGATTTTGGCCCTCGGCTCCGGCAACGCCCTCGATCTTGGCATCTTTGGCGAGTTGCTTGACCTCGAGGACCTTTATCTTGGTCGATTTTACGAGAAACCCAACGTCGATACCGCGTACGTCATTGCCTTCTTCTAGATAAGGCATGTATTTCGGGCTCGGCTGGCCTGCCGCTACGGCATCGGCGTTTATCTTGTCCGCTACTTTCTGCAGGACCTTCAAATTTTCAACCTCGACAATGCCAAGAACGTCCGGCTGCGAGAGGACGTTTCTGATCGCGAGCGAAACTTTTGCGAGGCGTCGTTGAAAGACCTCCTTAGGAACGGTCACCTCTTTTTCGACGTTGCTGGAATTCACTTCGTCGTCAAAAAAGTTCTCGATGTTAAAGCTGCCAACCGTTACCTCGCGTTCGCCGGCGGGACTGAGCGGTACGAAACCTTTGATATTCTCGACCTTTGGCGGCGTAGCGGCATCGACGTAGAGCGTGTAGAATTTACGCGAATAGTCGATAACGCCGGTCATTTCCTTGATTGTCGCACCGGTCGGAACGTCGATGGCCTTTGCACCAGTTTGCTGCTGGCTGTCGATGCGAAGGATCTCAGGATTCATGTCGAACGCCGGTGTCGTGGATGGCAATTTATCGACGATTATTTGCAGGATGCCCAGTCCTGGTTCGCGAAACGGCCGCGGCGTGCCATGTAATGTCGCGAAAAACACGCCATTCGACGTCGCGATCTGGGTTTTATCATTCGTGAAGCCACCAGTCGGGCCGACGACTACAAAATCGCCCTTGACCCGCATCCCTTCGTATTTTTCCATCTGATCCAGCTTTCCTTTCGGATCCAGATCGGCTTGGGTTAGAGCTATCGGAGCGGGAAGCGAATTGTCTTTAGAAAGGACTTTAACGGTCGGTTTCGTGATCTCTGTGATGGTTAGAAAGATCCTCTCGGTTCGAGGACGAAACTCGGTGACGGTACCATCGACCTGGACCAAATTGCCGATGGCGACCTGAGCGACACTTTCCGCACCGTAAACGTATATACCTTCTGAGGATTTAGGATCTTTGTCGGCCTTATCATCAGGCGTTTGGACAAAGAACCCATTCCGAAGCATCGCGGTGACGACGCCGGTAACGCGGACATTTTCATTAACGACCGGCGAAGAGCCCTTGTCACCCTGTACCTGGGCTATCGTGTATTCCTTCTGAGCAAACAGCGAAACGCTGATGCCGAGCACCAGTACGGCACTCGCGGCCGTGCGTAAAACTATAGAACTGATCTTCATACTGCTGAACCTGATTTACTGCGTATCCCGCTTGCTCTCAATGTATTCCTGCGTGTTTCTAGGAACGTTAGAGAAAAAGTCGTAACCGGTCAGGGTTTCGACCTGATCCACTGTGACGCGATAATTTCGCCACGCGTTGCCGCCTGTAACCGATTCGTTCGACACAATTATGCCGAAGGCACGGGTCGAGCGGTTGACGCGACGCAGGTCGTCTGTGCCGTTCGGCAAAATGAGGACGACTTTCCATGTCCATTTAGGGACCGTGATGCGTCCGTTCGATATCGTCGGGGTTATGGAACTCACGCCTTGCGGACCGGATATAATGTAGACCTCATTGGTCGAAAGCAGAGAGCGAAGGTAATTCTCAAAATCGTTCCACGGACCCTGATTGTTGGCTCCGAGCTGCGGAACCATGTTGGTCATCAGGAATGTTGCGGAATTATCAGGAACGGATCGCGTCCTGTCGCCCGACGGGCACATGTGGCCGCGGTCGAAGCCCGAACCCGAATAATCATTGTCGGCGACCTGATACCAGCCGTTAGGAAGCGCCGGATCAGGGCGGAAATCATCCTGTCGGTTCGCACTGCCTATCCACGAACTGTCTATTCTCCAAGCGACCCAATTCGACGTTGCCTTGGATCGATTGTACGAGAGCGAATACTGCGGCTTGTGCATCAGGTAATTGTTCTCATTTGCCGTGTCGGGCGTTGCGTTCGACGGGTTGCCAAATGTTATCGGGTTATCGCCGGCGAACGGAGCATTGACGATGATCGTCTGGCTCAGGTTTACCGTGCGGTTTTGTGCATCGTGGGCTACCGATGTAATGACGTAACTGCCGCCGGCTGTTCCTCCGGGAACGGTTGCTGAGTACGAAAATATATTATCGCCAGCCGCAACGTCACCGTTGGTGCCGTTATCGTAAAATGGCTGAGTCGCAAGGCCGCCGATCGTTGATAGGTTGCCGTCTACGCCGATTCCGGTGCTGGCCGGATCCGTTGCGGGAGTAACCGTTACCGTAAACAAAATGCTGGCCCCGGGAGCAACTGCAGTGGGGTTGGCGTTCATTGAGGCGAAAAGATTTGCCCCGTTGCTGCCGCTGCACAGAAATGGGGTTGACGATTGATTTCGCGGCGTAGAAGGGCTGGTCGCGACGAAATCGTTCGCATTGTTGTTCGTGTCCTGGCAGCCGCTGTTCTGTCGCGAGCGGCTGTCGTTAACCGGAGCCGCGGCCGTAACCGCACCTTCTATAAACGCATTTGTCGCGGTTCCCCATCCGACCATATCGACCGGCGTTCCATTTACTGACGGGCGAAGGGCCAAACCGCCTCCCGCGACACCCATAGAGCATGAGCAGGTGGCGGGATTGTACGTGAGGTTAGCCGCCGCACTGCCGTCATAGCTGGTCGCCGCGATAAGGTAGTACTGGCCCGGCTGAATCAGCGTCTGAGTGCTCCATGTCGCAAAAGGGCCCACATCGGTCGAGCCGGATGCGGAGCGGTAGACGAGGCGATAACCATTTAGATCGACCGGATCGGTGCCGGTGTTATGAAGCTCGATGAATTCGTCCTCAGCCGTCGCTCCACCGGTTTGAAATTGGCTGATCACGATCGAACCGCCAGCTCCCGGCGTTGGGGTCGGTGTCGGCGTACCAGAGGGGGTTGGAGTCGGCGTCGGCGAAAAAGCCGGCGTTGGTGACGGCGTCGGTGTCGGGCCGGCGGCACAGATGTTGACTGCGGTAGCTGTATTTCTTGGGACAGGATTCGTTACTACATCAAAATCAAGGTTGTTGTTGTCGGTATCGGTGCAACCAAGCGCTTTGCGGACCGAGCCCTGGGTTGCCGTCAGAGCAGCCCCATTGTTTACGGCTGTTCCGCCTTCGCCGTTACCAGCTGTCCCATTTCCTGCCGCCCCATAAGCAACCCAATCAACAATTTGGGCTAGCTGAGCTGAGCTGCAAGGAGTGGTTGAAGAACCGCAAACATTCTGCGCAAGAGTAGAAACGAGAGCAACTTTACCGCTGGCACCTCCCATGGCAAGGTTTGTTGTCGTCGCATCTGGCGTGACTGGAAGAGCAACTCCACCCGTTCCAACAGCTCCGAGTTGCACAAGGTAATATTGTCCCGGATTTAGCGATACGTTAGGTAGGGCGAACGCATTGCTAGTAGAGCTGGCGAAATTTCCCGTCGCTGAGCCGTAATAAAGGGATAGCCCGTTCAGCGATTGCGTGCTTCCGGATACATTTTTTATCTCGACGTAATCGAAAAGATACGTGCCGCTTCCACTCCCGCCACCCCCAGCGACTTGACTCAGAACGAGCGTGGTCGAAGCAGTAACGCGCTCGGATTTCTTCTCATCATCATTCTGAGCGTTGGTTGTAAACCCAAGGCTGATCCAGGCAGTAAAGACGGCCGACAACGCGAAAATAAAATATAACTTCTTCATTAAAAACCTTGCTGTATTGGCCCAGAACGCAATGTCACAAATTCGTCGTAAGCTTTATTTTTACCATATTATGATGCCTAAATGAATCACCGAGGCTGTCTGCTCGTGCCTTAAATGTGTGGCGATGACCGGTCGGCTGCGCAACCCGAGCATAGGAAGGCGAAACCATAAGATTATCGGCACCGCCCAGGGTTGAACGATCTTCTATTTGAGAACTCGAAGTTTTGTTGCTATAAAACGCCGAACAGATTCGTTGGTGGTCAAGCTTTCAGCCATTTTGAGTGATGCTGCTGCGAGTTCCGGTCTATCGAGCAGAGCTTGGTAGTGGGCTTTTGTGATGAAGAACAGATTATATTGGGACAGTTTCGCTTCGAGCTCAAGGAGCAGTGAATATGCCGCTTCCGGACCGTCGGTCTCGCCGATGACGATGATCTTATTCAATTCACGTACCGCCGAGAACTGTCGGTTTTGCAGTTTGTCGTATGCAGAGAGTATGCGTTGCCAATCGGTGGACCTGTATTCCGCAGCGAGCGTGTAGATGGCGGCGATCTCTGCTTCAAGGTGATAGTCCGAGATAGTGTCGCCGCTCGCGGAGAGCCGAAGATGATGAGTGCCGCGTGAGATCAGGCGTTTGTCCCACATTTCGCGATCTTGCTCGGCAAGGATGAGTAATTCGCCGTTGTGATCGGACCGCGCGGGCATCCGGGCCGCCTGAAAATAGAACAACGCCGCCAGAGCATCGACTGTCGGCGAAGTGGTAACAGGATGGGATGCAAGCAAAGACGCGAGTCGGATCGCTTCGAAAACAAGATCTTTGCGGATCAGAGCTTCGCCGGTTGATGCACTGTACCCCTCGTTGAACATTAAGTACAGGCTTTTCAGAACACTGTCGAGCCGGGCAGGAAGCTCGTTCGGCCCGGGCATTTCCATACGAAGGCCAAAATCGCGTAGTTTCGCTTTTGCTCTCGAGATAAGTCTGGTGACCGACTCGGTATTCGATAGAAACGCATTTGCGATCTCGGCGACGCTGAAGCCGCCAACGATCTTAAGTGTCAAAGCAACTCGGCTGTCGGGTGATATTTCGGGATGGCAGCAAGCAAAGATCATCCGCAACTGATCTTCGCTGATCTCGTTGGCGAAATAGAGCGCATCTGTATCAACTATGTTTTGGATATCCTCGTCGATCGACGTCGAGCGATTATTTCGCCGGAGAATGTCGATGCAGCGATTCTTTGCGGTACGCAAAAGCCACCCGAATTGATTCTCAGGAACTCCGGAATACGGCCACGTTTTCATCGCCGCGATCAAGGCGTCCTGTACCGCGTCCTCGACCGTATCGATCTTGTCGAACCCGAACGAGCGGCAGAGCGACGCGACCATCATTCCGGCATGATCTCGGAAAAGATGGCCGACGGTATCGTTTGTATTGTAGTTTTCATCAAGCATGAGATCTAAGACTTGGGCGGCAACCAAAGCAAGCTACCGCGTCAGTCTCGCTTGGTTCTTTGTTTTCAGTCGGTCGGCTGTATCTCATGTAATTCGATACGTCCGCCGAATTTGAGATGTGGGCAGTCGGCTGCCAACTCCACAGCCTCGTTATAATCGGTCGCCGAAATGGTGAAAAATCCACCGATTATCTCTTTCGCCTCAGCGTATGGCCCGTCGGTTACTCGAAACTCCGACCCGAAGCCATTCAGCTGGCGTCCGCCATCGTCTTTCAGTTTTTGTCCGCCGACGTATTTCCCTTTTGCCTCGACGGCTTGTGACCACTCGATGTATTCGCGGATCACGGCCTCGATATCCTCGGGCGACATTTGTGAATAGTCCATCGGTTCTTCGTGAAGTATCAGCATGTATTGCGGCATAAATTTCTCCCTTTTTAATTCGGTCTTTAAAGGCTGTTTGTAGGCCATCGATCTAATAGACGAACGAAGCTCACGATAACGGACATCAAAAATAAAAAAGCCGCGAAAATATTCTCGCGGCTTCCGATAACTCATTTAGCGGCTATTTCGCAGGCGTCGGAGCCGTTGTCGCTGCAGGTCGCGGAGCCTGAGCCGGGCGTGGGTAAACGACCGGACTTTTATTTCCCGCTTTGTCGACGGCTCGGATGCCGAAGAAGAAATTATCCTTCGACATTCCTTTCGCTGTATAGGTCGTGACGTTTCCGATGGGCAGCGAATTGGTCCATTCGGCGGCAGTCGTGTCTCTCCAGACGAGTTCGTAACCGGCGAGATCGACGTCCTTTCCGGCGTCCCATTTCAGGACGGTATCGTTGTTGAGGCCGCCGGTTATGATGCCGACGTTTTTTGGTTTCGCCGGTGCGTTTGCGAGGCTTGCCAGAGCTATTAGATTAACGCGAGCAACATTTGCGGTGTATTCGAAATCGACATATTCCGGCGTGTCGCCGTAGAAAACGCCGTTTTCGGTACGTACGTTTTGATGCTGGTGCGTGTAGTCCTCGTCAGATTCGGTAAAGCGAACGGCTGGGAAGCCATTTGCCAAAAACGGCTGATGATCGCCGCCGCGGCCGTAGCGATCGCGGCGGTAGATCATCCAAACGCCAAAATCCTTCAGGTTGCGATCTGCCTGCTCTTTGATGTAGCGTGCGAGTTGGCGCGAGGTCGAATCGTTCTCGCCGCCGACGCTGCGCCGCGTGTTGGCTTCCTGCTCGGTCTCGTTCGTCGGCACACCTTCGCTGAAAACTCGGACCTTTTTGCGGAATTGTGAATTCTTTTGTGAGGTGACGCCGCCGACGATGTCGTTGGTGAACATCGCTTCGATATTCATCTTGAGTCTCTTGGCTTCGTCGGCGTAATGTGTTGCACCAAGCAATCCTTGCTCTTCGCCGGGAACTGCCATGAAAATGATCGTCGCGTCGAATTTTCGCTTCGACATCACGCGGGCAAGTTCTAGCGAAACTGCTGTGCCTGACGCGTCGTCATTAGCCCCCGGAGCATCGCATTTTGCATCGGTCGGTGACGTACACATCGAATCATAATGGCCGGAAACGACATAAATTCGACTAGGATCGGTCGTTCCGGTCAATACAGCAAAAACGTTTGATAGATTAGTCGGCTCGGGCACTCGAGCGGCCTTTGGTTGCAGAAACGTCTGCATTTGCGGGTCGAGACACATGCCGCATTCGACACTGATCTTGCGAAACTCGGAAAGGATCCAATCGCGAGCGGCTCCGATGCCGCGCTCCTTGCTGGTTTGATCCGAGAGCGTGTTTCGCGTGCCGAACGACACGAGTTTGCGGATCGTGGCCTCGATATTCTTGGCCGAAACTTCCTTGAGCATCTTCTGGATCTCAGGATCCGGCTTTTGCTTTTGAGCAAAAGCAGGAACGGCTGAAAGACAGAGACATAGCGCTAGAAATACAAGTATTTTCGTTTTCATGTTATTTTGACGTTAAGATAGAATTGACCACAGATTAACACGGATCGACATAGATAAAGAAACATCTGCATGAATCTGTGTTTATCTGCGGTTAAGGTTCTTTTTACCGATCTACAAAATCAAACGCCTGCAAATTATTTCCGTTTGCCGAATAAAGCAAACCGACAGCTTCGTCAGTCACGAATTGCGCGTCAGGCACTGAGACGAGTGCAAACCTTGCATCCCGGCCCGTATGAACATTGACCCCAATGAGGCCTCTTTTTTCGTAGGGACGCGGAAGGTCGGTGTAGAAATACATGTGGTTCGAACGCAGCTCGGCGAGGCGTTTGCGGCGGAGAAGGTAATCGGAGAACCGGTCGAGCTGCCGTGCCGGATCTATGCGGTCGAAGATGCTCTCGCTAACCGCTCCTCGCGAAGGCGTCACACGGTCTACCGCTCGCCCGATGATCTGACCGCGGATGTCAGTGGCGTTTGGAACCGTTACATTAAGGCTGCCGAAACGGCTGAGATTTTGGATTCGACCGAGAGACCCGTAGGCGTAGACCCGCCGCATCGCATAATTTCTAGCCGCGTTTCCCGCGAGCGTTGACAAGTTTACCGACCCGAACCGCGTCTGCAAACCAGACCAGCGAAACGAATTTGCCGCCGTCGCGATACTTAAACCTGTTCTCGCAAAACCGATCGCTGAAGTCGCGATGCCGCCGTAGCGGAAATATAACGCCGCGGCTCGGGATACGATCCCGGCGATGATCCGAAATGTTCCGCGTGCCGGAGCCGTGTGACGAACACGCCATAATTCCGGCGTTTTCGAGTCTGAGCCGACGCGAAAAGCTGCGATCTCGTTTCTACCCCCAACGACCGCTTGGCCGCCTTCGTTTATGAGGACAAATTGTGCTTTCTCGGTTTTGTGGTCGCGTTTTGCCGTGCGTGTTCCGCTACGGGCGTCGAGCGTTATGAGGTCGTCTTTGTCGGCGATCAGGATGGTGTTTAGGTCGGCGAAAACAAAATTTGTCAGCCCTTTGTCAGCACCTTTGTAACGCCAGAGCGTTTTACCGTTGGTGGTATTGATAGCGGTCACACCGAACGGGCCTTTTTCTTTTAGTTCGCCGTCCTTTAGCTGCGTGAACTGGCCGCCCGTTCGTACATAAAGCACATTTCCGACTAGAGCCATCTCCGCACAAATGCCGAGATCGTCCGCTTCCCAGTCCTGTTTTCCAGTGCGGCGGTTGACCGCACGGATCTTACCTTTGCCCGAGACGTAGACGTGTTGGTCGTCAAAAACCGGATCGGCCTCGGTCAGGGCGAGGCCGTCTTCGTTGATCTTGAATTTCTCGCGTTCCTTCTCCTTTCCCGTGCGGGCGTCGAACGAGGTTGAGCCTTCGTAGAACAGAAAGAGCCGACCATCAAGGAGCAGAGGAGCGCGGTAATTGTCGAGCGTGTAGTCGATATCGCCCAGATTCTCGCCAAAACGCGTCGGCATCATTTCGATGCTGGTATCGAGTTCGCGTTTCCACAGTTCGTCGCCGGTTGAGAGCTGCAATACTTGAACGGTTGGCTTTTTCTTAAAATTGTCGTCTGCCTTCCCGCGCGGGTCTCTCACGAGAACTACCGCGATCAGATCATTCTCCGGATCGACCGCGAGCTGCATCACATCGCCTTTGACCTTGTCACTCTGCCAGATACGTGAGCCCGTAAGCATATCGACGGCCTCAAGCCGTGAGTTTTTGCCTTCGTCGCGTGAAAACAGAATAAGATCAGTATCCGGCACCGGCGTGACAGATGTCGCATTGATATTCCCGGTCGATTGCCTCCAAATACGTTCGCCCGTCTGTCCGTCAATAGAGTAGAGGCTTCGCTCCGTTCCGGCGAGGATAATGCCGAAATCGGTTGTCTGGTAAAAGCGGATCTTCGAATCGAGATTAGATTGCCAAGCAGGCTGAGCAAGGGAAATAGCCGCGTAAAGGTACAGGATGCATAAAAGTAGAACTAGTGCTTTCATGCTGATAGTTTAACGTGATTCTTTAAGTAGCGACAGATTTATTGGACACGGTAAGCCTTGCCCTTCCAGACCAAGACAACGGTTCCGCCGATCGTGTCGGCGATGTTTCGGAGGCCGCTGTCGAGTTTTTTGTATTCGTCGGTGCCGCGGCGGAAGTTCATGGTCGCCTGATTTTTATAGGCGGAATCGTACCATGCGCCGTTGCGGTTGTTGAACGTCTTCCCACCAACCGACCGCGTGACGGGCATGTCGTAAGTTTGATTCTGGATCTGATTCGTCTGCGTATTGATCGGGCCTGATCGAACCGGGCCGCTCTTTGACGGCTGCGGCGGCAGGTCGCGTCCGCGTGGAACTTCCGCTTGCTTTCGCATGACTGGCTCTGGAACGCTGGCGTCATCCTTATTTTTTAGCCTATCGTCGACCTCTTTCTTGCTTTCGCGTTCACTCGCGACTGCACCGCCGAGTATTGTCGGGGCTGGCGGTGGCGGAGCGGCTTTGGTCATCGGCCGTGCTTCCTCTGCCAGTTTGTCTTCGTCGCGGGACACAACGCCGTTGTCGGGCGATTCGCCGGTGGTTGAGACTGAACCTGGTTTGGCTAGGGTAATCGATCGCTTATCAGCTGGGAGTTCGCCAGGCGTTACGAGCGGATCAGGAACAGCATTTTGGGCCGGAAGTGCGGCGGCATTTGCCGCAGTGTTGGTCATAGCCGGGGCAGTATTGGCAGCAGCAACGGCTTTGTTTGCTGATTCATCGCTCGCATAAGGTCCGCTTTTCTGACGTTCGCTGTCGTTGACCTGTGCAACGCTCGCGTTTTGCTCAGACTGTCGATTTTGGATCACCGTGAAGGCGAAAAATCCGCCGAATACGAGTACAAGAGCCCCCATCGCTATCGCCAGGTTTGGCGTGCGGAAAAGCTTTTGATACCAAGGGATCGCCACCGCGACAACGGGCGCCGAAACGACGGAAGCGGCTTTTACGTCCGCTTCGGAAGCAAAAAGCATTGATTGGGAAAGGATCCGGCGACAGCGGTCGCAATCGGCGAAATGCTCCATATAAAGCGTTCGCGTCTTGGTCGGCAGAGCGTTCTCGACAAACGCCGCGATGGAATCGGCGTCGACGTGCTTCGTTTTCTCAGGCGGTTCATCGCCCACGAGCACACCGCGACCATCCCGCGCACGGCGGAGGATCGCATCCATTTCTTTGTCGAATTCCAGTTCCATCTTAAAAATTAGCCACAGAGTTCACAGAGAGTACAGAGTAAATCGAAGTATTGTTTGTAAGAACCATGACTTTCATTCAACATCACCATTTATCTCAGTGATCTCTGTGTCCTCTGTGGCTACGGTTTTCGTAACCCGTCTATAGAACGCCGCTACCTACAATATCTTGCACGATCGCCAGTAACAGTAATGCGGCGAACATCGTTTCGAGATTAATGCCGAGGCTCGCTGCGGTCTCAGAGAGGTGACGTTTGACCTCAATGTCAGTCCAACCGTGCTGCGTTTTCAGGCTTTTTTCAACGCCTTTGCGGATCTCGCTTTGAACGCGTGTGAGTTTTCGGCTCGCTGTTGCTTCGTGATAGCCGAAGGTCGCGGCGATGTCTTTTAATTTCAGGCTGTCGAAATAGTAGAGCTTAAGGATCAATCGATCTTCGGCTTCAAGTCCTGCAATTGCCGAACTCAAGGCTGCGGAAACGTCGGCCGTCGTGCGGCCTTCGCTATAAAGCTCCTCAGGATTCTCAATATGCGAACCAAAATGCGGCCCGTCGCCATTCGAAGCCTCGTTTGCCAGATTCTCAAACTCGCGGTCTTCCTCGATCTGAACAAATTTGGACTGCTTTCTAAACTGATCTACGGCCAATTGCGAAACCACCGCCCGCAGCCAACCGGCTAGGCTTCCGCGTCCCGAATAATACGCCAGCTTGCTCTTCTTATTGCCGTCCGCATCGACACGAAGCCCGTAAAGCTCTGCCCAAATCGAACTTGCGAGATCCTCAGCGTCCTCGTTATTCGACGAGATCTTGCGTGCGGCAGACTTAACCGTCGAATCAAAATTCGCAACCAGATCTTCCCAAGCCTTCTCATCGCCCTTTTCGCAAGCCACGATCAAACACAGGTCATCAGCCCTGATCTCATGCACAAAATCCTCGATCTCAACATGAGCGGCACCGGGATTGTCCCGCAGCAAATACTTCTCAACCGTCGCCTCAACCCGCCCCGCGATATCGTCACCCGTCAGAGAACGCGAATTACCGGCGCGAGAGATCAAATGCTCTATCGCCTCGCGAACCGTATTTTTGTGCTTCTCAGGAACCGCGCTCATTCAGAAAAAGGTGTCACGATTTTAGCACTGTTTTGATGACTATTTTAGTGTTGGAGTTGGTGTGGAGTTAAAACTCTCCGTTTAGAACTTCCTTCGTAACACCGATTGGATCGTGAAGGAACAACTGCGGATTATCAGCTAACGTGACTATTCGGCAGGTAATATTTGTACAACCGAAACAGGGTTGACCAACATTTTCTCTTAAATAAAAGTCTACTGATATGCCTATGACGAACATCATAATGGCAACTGGCAGAAAATTAAGTTCATGCCTGAAAATCCTCATATTAATCGCTGATTCTACACCAAAATTTATCGCTATGCCAGATGTTTCTCGACGCAGACCTTTGCGATGTCATATAGAAGAGATGTTATTTGATATCTATCCGATGGCTGGCAGTGCAGTCCTACTTCAAATGCTTCCGCAAAAACGACACTATCTTATAGCCGTCGTAATAGACCCACGGTTTTACGCCTAGCGTGTAGTGTCCGCAGGGAATCGTTACGGAGCTGTGTTTGATCTTGTGCTGTTTTAGGGCGTTGATCGTGTCGCGTGAGAGGTCGACGGGGAAGCTTAGGTCGTAGAGGGTGTAGATGTAGCGTTGGGGACGCGGCGGTAGTTTGGCGAGGCGGTCCATGTAGGCCATGGGCGAGATGGGCAGCCAATATTCGCGGAGTTCTTCGAGGGTCACGTTGTCGCCGATGCCTTCTTTCACGTGATAGGTCGAGAGGCCGTGCCAGACGACGTCGGCGGGATAGCCGGAAACGTGGTTAAAGACCGCCGTATCGATATCGAGATCGTGCGTAAACGCAAAAAAGCCAACGCACGAACCAATGCTGGTGCCGACGATGCCGATCTTTTCGTAGCCTTGCCGCTTCAACCAACGCACGGCCGAACGCGTATCCACAACTGCCTGACGAAGCGATTGAAGCGTGCGGCCGACATTTGGAGCGACGAGATAATCGGCACGTTCGAGCTCCGGCGGCATGCGCTCTTCGTGATAGGGAAGCGTCAATCTGAGGGCGGAAAAGCCGACCTTGTTGAATATTTTGCAGAGATCGTAATACGTTCCAGCTTTTGCATTCCAATGCGGCAGAACCAGGACTGCTGCCTTTTTGTTCGTCGCGTGCGGGAAATATCGAGCGTAGGCGGTGTTGTTCTCGGGGGAGACCGTTTTGATGCCGCTTGTCCATGTGAGCTTGTTTTCACCATTCGAAATTTCAAATTTGAAATCTGAAATTTCCGGATTGATGAAAAAATTTTCGCTGTTCTCGACGGTGTTTTTTGAGTATTGGCTGAACAGCTTTCGCGGGTCGTCGCCGTTTGGGTGATCGGTGATGTATTCCGTGCCCCATGCGAATTCACGCACAATCCGGTTATCGTCACGCATTGCGTGCTCGCGTTCCTGATTGTGCATGTAGCGTTTTAGCATAGATGGAATAGGTTGATAACAACGGATTAACGCAGATTTACCCGGATAAATCTTCGACAATTGCGTTAATCCGTTGGTTTCACTTCTTTACGCGGCTGCTGCTTTCGCTTTGTTGACGATCTTTTCGTAGAAAGCGATGTATTGCGGGATGATCTTAGATGTCGAATATCGCTGAACGGCGAGTTCACGTCCTCGTTCGCCGAAGGCCCGTCGCAGATCTTCATCGCTTAGCAGTTTCAGCGTATCCACGCTCATCTTTTCAACGTCGCCGACATCGCTCAGGAAGCCCGATTCTCCATCGTTAACCACCTCAGGAATGCCGCCGATTCGGGTGGCAATGACTGGTACCTCGCACGCCTGAGCTTCTAGGGCTGCGAGCCCGAAGGATTCTAGTTCGGAAGGCAGAAGGAAGACATCCGCGATGCCGAGATAATCGGCGATATTCGCCTGTTTGCCGACAAAGACCGTGTTTTCTATGACGCCAAGCTGTTCGGCCCTATAACGAACCGCTGATAACTCTGGGCCATCACCGACCAGAATAAGCCTCGCATTCTGCCCCGCGGCTCGGACTTTGGCAAGTATCTCGACGCAGTCATTTGGACGTTTTACATGGCGAAAATTCGATACGTGAACGAGCAAGCGTTCGCCGTTGGGCGCGAGTTCTGAACGCAACGGCGAATCGGGCAGCCGCATGTAGTGCTTCTCGCAAATAAAATTCGGAATTACTTCGATTTCATCAAAATCAAAGGTCTCGATCGTAGCCTGTTTTAGAAATTTCGAAACGGCGGTCACGCCGTCCGATTGCTGTAGACCGTAACGTGTGATCGGCAGATAGCTGCGGTCGGCTCCAACCAGCGTGATGTCCGTTCCGTGAAGCGTCGTTATAACCGGCACGTAGCGTTTTTGCTTGATCGATTCGCGGGCGAGGATCGCAGAGATCGAGTGCGGTATCGCGTAATGAACGTGGAGTAGGTCTAACTTTTCTGCTCGGGCGACGGTGGCCATTTTGGTCGCGAGGGCTAGATCGTATGGCTGATGTTCGAACAGTGCGTACGACATCATTTCGACTTCGTGAAAGTGAATACGTTCGTTCAACTCGGTGAGCCTCGTCGGGAGAACCGACGAGATGAAATGCACATTATGCCCGCGTTCCGCGAGGTCGCGGCCGAGTTCGGAGCCGACGATCCCGCTGCCGCCGTAGGTTGGATAGACTGTGATGCCGATGTTCATAGAGCCCCAATCTCGCTAAGCGTCCTCAGCAAACGTAATCGTAACAGTTTCTGTTACAAGACTCTACTGACAAGGATTCAGCCTTTCTTTCTAACGACATACACGATACCCGTAAAATCATCTGTGAGCAGAAAAGAATTGGCATCGAGCTTCATGATGTCGCACGGGCGGCCCATGACCTTGCCGTTTTGGAGAAATCCGGTGATCAGGTCTTGCAGCTTTTCGCCCTTACGCATGATGACGACCTTGTAGCCGTGACCCATGTTCTTGTCGGTCGAGCCGTGAAGTGAGACCAGGAAGGCGTTTTTGACGAGCGGATCAGCGTCGGCGTCGTCGAAATAGTCGAATCCGAGTGCGGACGAACGCGAGGGGAAAAATGCGTACGGAGCGGTGACATTTGTGCAGCCGCTCGAGCGTTTGATCTTCGGGTCAGCAAAGATCTTGCCGTTCGACGAGTGGCAATACGGCCAGCCGTAATCGGCACCTTCTTTTAGCGCGTAGAATGTCTCGTCAGGCTTTTGCATACCGAGGTGGTCACTGCCCTGGTTCGTCGCGAAGACATATTTGCCGATCGCCCGCAGGCCGACGGCGTTTCTCAGGCCTTTAGCGAACTCTCGTTGATCAGTGCCGTCGGGGTTCATTGAGATGATACTTGCGCGGATCTTTTCCTTCTCAACACACGAATTACAGCTTGAACCGACCGAGACATAGAGACGTCCGTCCGGTGAGAACGAGATCGTCCGCGTCAGATGCCAACCGCCGTACTTGTAAGAGAGGCCGTAGTCGGGGAAGGTTGCGAGGACCTCGGGTTTTGTGTCGGTCGGTTTTGTTTCGCCGAGTGTGAATTTTCTGCGAGTTAGCTGATGAGTTTCAGCAAGATAGAACCATTCCTGGCCATTTGCGTCGCGATAGAATTGCACGCTGTTCGGGTTTCGGAGCTTGGTCAAGTACGGAATAAGCTTGCTGAATTTGCCCGTTTCCGCATTCCAGCCGTCAAGTATGTAAACAGTACCACGGGTATTGTCAGCGAGGTTGTACATGTCAGTCACGAAGATGCGGCCGTCGGGGGCTTTGGCAAAAAAACGCACGCGTTTCAGGCCTTCCATTGCCGGGATCATTTCGTAGCCCTCGGCGATCTTTATCGTGAACGATCTTCCATTTTTTAGCGAAATGCGCTGGTCGACGAGCCTCGATTGGCTAAGCGTGTAGATCGGCAACAACAGGATCGTAAAAAACAGTAGCTTTCTCATATCTTTGAATTAACGTTTGGTCTGTTCAAAAAAGCTGAAAACTGATAGCTTAAAGCTGAAAAATCTGTCAGCAATAAGCTATTGAGAAAAATGAATATAGAAAAATTCCGCGTTGCCGAAGGTTCCAAAGTTAACCTCAAAAAACATCCCACCGACTTCACCGGCGATTATACCGATAAAAAACAAGCGGTGAAAGACCTCGAGAAAAATGTCGCACGGATGCGCGAATTGCAGGACGTTTTGTATGCCCAGGACAAATATTCGCTGCTCATTATTATTCAGGCGATGGATGCGGCTGGAAAGGACGGGGCGATCGAGCACGTTATGACCGGTGTCAATCCGCAAGGATGCCATATCGTTTCATTCAAACAGCCGTCGAGCGAGGAACTCGACCATGATTTCCTGTGGCGTTGTCAGAAAAACCTGCCGGCGAGAGGAATGATCGGCATTTTTAACCGCTCACACTACGAAGAGGTTCTGGTTGTGCGGGTTCATCCGCAGATCCTGCAATTTCAACAATTGCCGGACGAGACGCTGAACGACAAAGACATCTGGAATAAGCGTTTCAAACACATCCGCGATTGGGAAAACCATCTTGTTGAGAACGGAACGCAGGTCATAAAATTTTTCCTTAATGTTTCGCGGGACGAGCAAAAGGCGAGATTCCTGTCGCGGATCGAGGAGGAAGACAAAAACTGGAAATTCTCGATCGGCGATGTCAAAGAACGCGGAATGTGGAGCGAATACATGAAATGCTACACCGAGGCGATGGAAGCGACATCGACGGAAAAAGCGCCATGGTATATCATCCCGGCTGATAAAAAGTGGTTCACGCGGCTCGCTATCTCAGAGATCATTGTTAAGAAACTCGAATCGCTCGACTTGAAATACCCGGTGATGACCGACGAGCACAAGGCTGAGCTTCTGGAAGCGAAGAAAATGCTCGAGTCAGAACCGCCTGCGTAAGCGGGCGGGCTAGAACTTGGCTTATCGAGAGCTTGTTTGTTGTGTTCGTTCCGCCCGCTGACGCAGGCGGTTCTGACAGTGTTAGTTCGGGACGATCCGCATGATCCGGTCATCATCTTTTGAGGGCGAGCCTCGACCGTCCAGGTTTGAGGTTGAGAAGTAGATGTAACCGTCCGGGCCTTCTTCCATTTCGCGGATGCGGCCGAATGTGCCGTCGAGGAGATTTTCCTGAGCGACGAAATTACGGCCGTCGAGCGTGACGCGGATTATGCGAGCACTTTTTAGACAGCCGAAGAAGAAATTCCCTTTGAACGCTGGTAACGCGGAACCGTTGTAGAACATCCCGCTTCCCGGTGCACACGCCGGGGAATATTCGAGCAGCGGTGAGACCATGCCCTCGCGTTTTTCCGTGTGATGGATCTCGGACCAGCCTAGATTCTTTCCTTTTTCGACAATATTGACCTCGTCGCCGCCTGAGCCCTTGCCTTCGAAAAAGCTTGGGCCGTGTTCTGTTTGGAACATCAAGCCTGAACCGGTCTGCCACGCGAGCCCCTGCGCATTCCGATGGCCGTATGACCAGATCTCGGAACGCGCGTCTTTTTGGCCAACGAACGGATTATCCTGCGGCACAGTTCCGTCGTCGTTTAGCCTTAACGTTTTACCCGCGAGGGAATCGAGCTTTTGAGCTAGATTCCAGTCGGTCGAATCGCCGGTTGTGACATATAGCTTGCCGTCCGGGCCGAAGCGGGCTCGCATTCCGGCGTGATTCGGGGCTCCGGGAATATTGTCGATGATGATTTTCGGCTCAGTGAATGCGTTGCTCGCAAACTTATACCGGACGACCTTAACGCGTTTGCCGTCGTTATTATAGGAGTAGGCGAGATAGATGAAGTTGTTCTTGGCGAAGTCGGGATGGAGCGAGATATCCATCAAACCGCTCTCGCCACTCGGTTCGACATCGGGAACTGTGAAAATTGGTTCCGCACGCAGTTTTCCGGATTCGATGATGCGCACGCGGCCTTTTCGTTCTGTGAAGATGAGATCTTTGTTTGGCAGCCACGCGATGCCCCAAGGTACTTCGAGGCCGCTCGCGACCGTTTCGACGCGGAATTTTATCTGTTTATCCTGTGTTTCAAAAACAGTATTCTCAAATCCGCCCACCGGGGTTGCGTTCGAACACGCCATCGCAAAGATCGAGACCGCAAAAAACAAAATGCCCTGCATAGTCATATCGAAAGTCCTCACCCTAGAAGTGATTGTAAACTCTCCGGATGACGTTCGCTAAGGATAATTTATTCCCTAGTCTAAATTTTAGGCCTGCGAAAGAAGTCGAAGGCCCTTCTTGCTGCCGCTCTTGGCTTCCGAACTCACTCGGTTCCGGCCATTGTCTTTGGCTTTGTAAAGGTGTGTATCGGCACGTTCCAGCAGCGATTCGAGCGTGTCTGATTCGCGGAGCTCGGCAACGCCGAAACTCGAAGTAACGCTGAGGTTGATAGCGGCGTGCTTGATCTCGAGATTCTGGATCTCGCGGCGGAAAGCTTCGGCGACGGCGTGGCCGCTTTCGATGTCGGTGTGCGTGAGCAGCAGGCCAAATTCCTCGCCGCCGATGCGGGCGATCAGGTCGTGCTGCCGTGTCATTCGTTTCAGAAGTATGCCGATCTCAGTCAGGACCTTGTCGCCGACGGAGTGTCCAAACGTGTCATTCACCTTCTTGAAATGATCAAGGTCGAGCAGGACGAGGCAGGTTGGAATATTGTACCGGCGGCTGCGCTTGATCTCCGCAGAAGCGAATTCGTCAAATGCTCGCTTATTGCTGACGCCGGTCAGGAAATCGGTAGTTGCACGCTCGAGGAGTTCGTTTTCCTTGGCACGCAATTCCTCGTTGAGCCTCTCGCTGTTGAGTACGACGTAGTTCAGTGTCCAAACGGTCGCGAACACGAGAAATATCATGAATGAGACGGTCTGGATCCATTCAGGTGTGTAAAGATGACTGAAAAGCGGAAACGTCATTGACGCGACCATCCTTAGGAACATAAACCCCGAGAATAGAAGGAATGTGAGTGCTACCGTGCGGTAAACGACATTCGTCATCAATCCCGGTTTTTCGGTGAAGGCTCGGTAGCTGAGAAAGGTTAGTACCGACGAAACTATCGAGGCGGTAACTATCCGGTTCGTAACGCTCACACTTACGTAGGTTTGATAAATCAGAGTGATCGCGTATCCAGCCATGATCGTGACCGGAATGACGCTCTTGCGTTTTAACTGAAGAAAACTTCGATTGCCTTCGAGAGCGAGTGCCGTTGTTCCGACTGCCAGCATATTCCCAAGAACCACCGTCAGCAGGTCAGGTGCAAATCCACGCAAGCCCAGGCAAAGGAAGCCCAATGTTCCGGCAAGATTTGATAGTACCCAGAATCCCGTCCCGGTATATGTCTTCTGAGCGCGCAGGACGAAGTACATAACGCTGGCCATGAGACCGGTGACCAGCATTAGTGCAAACGATAACGTGCGAAGATCTATGAAATTTTCGGGCATTACTTCGGGATCCGAACCGTGAGATCGGGGGAACAGGGAGATATCGGCGAACAGGAAATCGCCTCACTCAAATACTAACATAGTTTAACAGGTTCGCGATACATAAAACTTGCGCGTGCCTCGGAGTATTTTGGGATAGAATTAAGGGAAGTAAATATGAGAAAGATAAGCTGGGGAATCATCGGAGCAGGCGATATTGTGCGAAAACGCATTGTGCCCGCGATGCAGGAAGTACTTAACTCGGAGGTAGTAGCGATCGCTCGCGGAAAAGCCGATATGGCGGCGGCCTTCGCTGCTGAGTTTGGCATCCCGAAATGGTATGCGGACTATCGGGAAATGCTCGGTGACGACGAGATCAATGCGGTTTATATCGCATCGCCTGTACATCTGCACGCCAAACACACGATCGCGGCCGCCGAAGCCGGAAAGCATGTTTTATGCGAAAAACCGATGGCGATGGACGCCACCGAATGCGACCGTGCGATAGCGGCTTGTGAGGTAAATAATGTAAAGCTCGGCATTGCCTACTACCGGCGATTTTATCCGGTCGTCGAGCGAATTCGCCGGGCATTTCGCGATGACGAGATCGGAAAGCCCGTTTTTGCTCAGATAAATAGTTTTGAAGCGTTCAATCCCGGACCTGAACATCCGCGGCGTTGGTTTGTCGAAAAAGCGAAAAGCGGCGGCGGGCCGATGATGGATTTTGGCTGTCACAGGCTGGAGATCTTGCTGAATCTTTTCGGGAAGGCGAGCCGTGTTGAGAGCATTAATGCAAATGTCGCGTACGACCGCGAGGTCGAGGACACCTCGGCTGCGTTGATGCAATTTGAATCGGGAACTTGTGCTTCGCTTGTGGTCACGCATGCGGCGCAGGAATCGCAGGACACTCTAGATATCTTCGGCACCGCTGGATCTATCCATATCGCCTCGCTCAACAGCGGCGAGATAAAGATCGTGAAGGGTTACGAAACCAGAATCGAGATGCATCCGCCATCCGCGAATTTTCATTCGCCGCTGATCGAGGATTTTGCGGACGCGATCATTAACGACCGCGAGCCGCGAATTTCTGGCAAAACCGGCCGCGATGTCGCCGTGATCGAGGACAAGATATACGGACGGTAAACAAAAAAAGGGTGCAGCCGGCAAGCTGCACCTAAGGAGGAGGATCAATTGAGAAAAATTGCTCCCACTAGAAACCTGTGTTTGTGATGGTCAGATAGTTTCTGACCGACGAGCTTTCGCTCATTACTTTCTTCTGAGCTTTCGTCTTCATAAGCTCATTCTTCGAGGCCGACCCTTTTACGAGGATTTCTGAGAGGAAATTTGTATCTCCGACAGTGTCGAATACGAGCTGGGTGGTTGCCGAAACTTCGTCCGAGCTCGAAACGACCGTATCGAAGATGATCGCTTCGCCGTTACCGCGAAGGATAAGGAGCGATGGCGAATCTGAGGTGTTCGGGGTGCGTTCGATGGTGTAAACGCCGGCTTCGAAGGTTGAGTCTTTAACTACAAATGAATTTGGAACGCTGACCGTGATGATAGAACCGTTGCTGATCTGAGCGTTAGCAGCGACTACGCCGCCGAGGAAAAGTACTGCTGTTGCCAATAAGGATTTTGCTTTAAGATTGAACATGATAATTTCTCCGTTTGTTTATTAATTTTCTTGTCCCGCGAAAATTCCCCACTTGATCGAATATATAAATTTCGGCTAATAAAACTCGCCCGAATTCCGCGTACAATTAAGATTACGAATCTTTTCGACTTTTGGATGTCAGTTTTTTGCTAGGTTATGTAAAGTTCTGTAAAAGATGAGCGAAATTCGGCGTTATGCTAATCTGACAGTTCATTTATGAAGCTTAGATGGCGTTTCGGCATAATTGCGGGTCTTTTCTTGGCGGTGTTTTCTCTGTATCCGCAGATGAAGATGGTGTACATGCGTGGTGCCGACTGGAACGGGCATTATGCGTACAACGATATTGACGAGGTAGCGTATGGTTCATACCTCAAAGCTCTGATCGACGGGCGGCCGCGTAAGAACGATCCCTACACCGGCCGAGACGATTCACCGGAAACTCCGCAGCAGGAATCGCTCTTCTCTATACAATTTGCCGGGCCGATGACGATCGCGGTTCCCGCCCGCATCCTAGGCATCGGTGCACCTTGGGCGATGACGATCTCGGGTGCGGTAGCGGCATTTCTGACGGCTCTTGCGATATTCTGGCTGCTTGGAATGATAACGGGCGACTCGATCTTTGCAATGGCGGGAAGTCTGATCGTGCTGGCCGGCGGTGCGCTCTTTGCCGGCGAGGGGGCGATCGGTGAGATACTGGGGACGAGCTATTCGTATCCTTATTTTCCAGGTTTTCGCCGATATATACCGGCGATGGCTTTTCCGGCGTTCTTTATGTTGGTCGGGCTTGTTTGGAAGATGGTTGCCCACGAGACACACGAAAAGCACGAAAATGAAAATAAGGTTGAGACCGTCGCCTCTTTTCCTTTTCTTGCGATCTCCTTTGCTGTTCTAGCGTTCGCCTACATCGTCTTCTCCTATTTCTACGTCTGGACGACGGCAGCTGCGTGGCTTGGATGTTTAGGAGTGTGTTGGATAATTGCCAGGCCGGATGGGATTTGGGGCGATCTGCGTAGATTGGTCGTGCTTGGCGTTGGGTGTTTGTCGGCTTTGGTACCTTACGCATGGCTGTTAGCGAATCGCTCCCACACGATGGATGATGTTCAGTTGCTGGTACTGACGCGTGCGTTGGATCTGACGCGTGTACCGGAATTGATCGGATTTGTGGTCCTTGCGGTGATCGCGATCGGAGTCGCAACAAAAATGTTGGTTCTGCGGGATCGCGGAACGCTATTCGCGATCTCGCTCGCTCTAACGCCGGCCATCGTGTTTAACCAGCAGGTGATCACCGGCCAATCGCTGCAGCCGATACACTATCAGGTGTTTATCGGGAATTATGTAGCGGGGCTCGCCGTCGTCGTTACCTTCGGTCTGATATGGCGAACCGTCGAAGGACTGCATAAGACACCGGCGAAGCTCGCAATGGCGGCGGTTGCTTTTGTCGCTGCTGGGTGGGGATTTGTCGAGTGTCATTACACGGTGCGGGTTTTGGATGATGTAAATGTTATCCGTGACGAGGCCTATCCGGTCGGCAAACGGCTGACCGAACTAGCTGCGAACGATCCTGATAAACACAAACGCATCGTTCTCCACCTGGGTATTGCCGAGGGGGACGATCTGCCGACGATCGCCCCGCAGTCGGTTCTTTGGGCGCGGCATCAGCACGTTTTCCCGGGTGTTGACTGGCAGGAAAGCAAGGAGCGGTATTATCAGCAGCTTTTATATCAAGGTGTGGGCGAAAAACAGTTAGCGGACGGAATGAAGAAGGGTGACGATTTTGTCTCGATGATCTCGTTGTTCGGCTGGGGCCGGCATACCGACAGGCTGAATTCCGCCTATAAACCTCTCACTTTCGGCGAGATCGATAGCGAGGCGCGAAAATACGCCGAATATGCTGCAAAATTCGATGCAAGAGGCGAGGGTGTTCCGCGGCTTGACTATCTCGTGTTGCCGGTCGAGCTTGATCCGTATCTTGCGAATGTGGACAGATGGTATTCGAGGACAGACCGAGAGCAATTTGGAAAATATGTCTTGTATCGCCTCAACCTAAAATAGACGAAAAAAAGACCGTCCAAACGGACGGTCCTAAACTGGTATTACTAAAAAAAATATTAAAACTAAGCGGCTAATAGGTCATTCGAGGTTTCGGCAAAAACTCGTCTGCCGTTGAGGGCATCGTCGATGATCTCACGTACTGCCGAGGCATCAGGATTAACATCCATACGAGCACATGCTCTTAGATGTCTTATGATGCCCTCTGCGGCGATCTCCACCGCGTCACCCGTCAGTTTTGAAAACCGACGTGCCTGTATATGGTCAATTTGCAAAACTCTGTCTTGCAAGGTCATTGGTCTAGCTGCTGCCACGTTTATTCTCCTTGTTTCAATTTTTACCCTCTCGGGAATAGGTCGCAATGTCGCGTTGACACGACCCGAACGAAAAAGCGTGAAACAAAATGCTCTTCCGGCATAAATTAGTCAAGACTTCCAGCCACAAAGTCGCTGAAAAAATTCAATACCCTCGGCTTTCATCTCAACTGTAACGTCATCGTAACAAAAAAATATTGCAATGTCACTACTTTTTTTGGCTCACGGCGAGAAAAGTTCAAAAAAAAGAAAACCGGCAAACCACAAGATTTGCCGGTTAAATAAAAATGAGTCACACGATGCTGTGTTTATGCAACAGCGTCTTTCATAGCCTTGCCGATCGTGAACTTGACAGTTGTCTTCGCAGGGATCTTGATGACTGCTCCCGTAGCCGGGTTACGTCCTTCGCGAGCCTTGCGAGCGGTCTTTTTCAGTTTGCCGAATCCAGGCAGCGTGAATTCGCCGTTCTTCTTTACTTCCTCGGTTGCGAGCGATGCAAGAGCGTCAAAAAGAGCTTTAACATCCGATTTTTTCGCACCGGTCGATTCAGCCAAGCTGCTGATAATTTCAGTCTGTGTCATACGAGCCATAGTTTAAGTAACCTCCAGTTTTGGTTGTGAATGTATATATACTTTTCAGTAAATCATTTGCTCTAAAGCAGTTTAGGCAAAAATCGCGGGGAAAAACCAATCATCAAAAGAACAAAAAAAGATTGGTCGGGGCAGCAGGATTCGAACTTGCGACCTCTCGCTCCCAAAGCGAGCGCACTACCAGGCTGTGCTATGCCCCGTTCTGTCTCAACTAAAAGACGATTCCAAGGTTGGAATTCTAAGCAACGGAAAGGTCAAGGTCAAGTCACCCCAGCTTAAAATGCCGTAAAAATGGGATTATTTGTTGAAAAGCCCTCGACCGGTGGCTTATCGTCTGCTTTGTGGAGCGGTCGAGTTCGCCAAATGTCTGAGCGAAGCCATCCGGAATGAACAGCGGATCGTAACCAAAACCGCCCGCGCCGCGCGGCGAATCGGCGATCCGGCCTTTGCAAACGCCGTCGGCGGTGAACAAAATGGTGCCTTTCGTATCAGCGATCGAGATCGAGCAGACGAATCTCGCTCGCCGTTCGTCAGATTCCGCAGCCTTCATTTCATCGATCAACATCGATATTTTCTCAGCAAAAGTCGTGGCCTCGCCGCCATAGCGGGCTGATAGTACGCCCGGACGGCCATCGAGAGCATCGACCTCAAGGCCGGAATCGTCCGCCAGGGCGAAACTGGACGTTTGCCGAGCATAGCCTGCGGCCTTGAGCTCTGCATTCTCGGCAAATGTCGATCCGGTTTCATCGACTTCTACTACGGCGGGAAAATCGGCCAGGCTGAGTAGTTCGATAGGGAAATCGGCGATCAGGTCTTGCAGCTCGGCTACCTTGCCCTGATTATTTGTTGCTATTAGTAATTTACGGTCCATTTCCGGTACGCATCGAGCAATTGGCGGCTCAATTTATCTGTAGTTTAGGCTACCTTCCAAAAACCGCGTGCGCAAATACGGGAGCTTCGCTGCCTTCACCACTTTTTTATTGCCAACCCTGTTCGATAAAAGGTATAAATGTAGTAGCGGTTTTCCCGCCGTGTCCCAGTCGTACCTACTCAGGATAGGAAATCCCCTTTTGTCAGCTGTGTTTGTAGAAGATCAAGTGGAAGTTCGCTCAGACAATGACCTCGACGAAGCCGTTCGCTCGTCGAGCACTAAACCGTCTGCAGGCGAAGTTGCGATCGCTGTTGAGCTTGGAATATGGCTTTCCGGCCTTGAGAGTTTTCTCGCGTCGGGACACCACTCTTTTTCGGACCAGCGCGATGAACGGCAGGTGGCTGATTCGAGCAAGGAATTTCGTCTCGTCCATTCAGCTTTGCAGCGATGCACGATGCTGAATTCGAGATTGATAAGCACTAACGGCCGGAACCAAACATTTGGAGACCTTCGCGAACTCGCTTCCGTACTTCGCGATACTATGCTACTCTCCGAGGGATTTATCCATTCGAATAAACTCGGCTCGGGTGAATGGAAGGCTTGGAGCAACCTGCTTTCGCATAGGTTCTCTTCAGTTCCGGCCATGTCAAAGCTCATCAAATTTGCCGAAGCGGAAGGTAGGGAATATCTGCCCGACGCTCTTAAAGAGCTGTCGATGAACAACGGGTTTTTAAGTTCCGAGCATGCCGAACTTGCTTTGGTCTTGCCTCGCTTCGGCATGATCCTTAAATGGCTTGGTGTTATCGGCCGAATGCTCGATGCCGACGAACCGCTCAAGCCGGCACTTCTTATCTTCTCACGGATCAATGAGCAGATCTTTGAGCTGACAAGCTATATAAACAATCGCCTCGAGCGCTTTCCTAACGAAGAGGCGGAACTGTTCTCTTCGCTCGACGCGGCATCGTACACCGCGTCTATTGAGCTTAAGAAGGTCTATTCGCAGGAACTATCCGGCATCGCCCGCATGCGGCCTTCGCCATCGATCTATGCCAGGATGGAAACCGCCCACTCGCTCTTAAAAGAAGGCTTTCAGCAGATCCTCGCGAGCTTCGCCCGGATCATCGATCCGGAAACGGACATCTTTGAGCTGTTCCCTAGATTCCGGATCAAACTCGAACAATCTATTGCCTTACGGCGTGAGCTTTGGGATGCCGTGAAGGTCGTCCAGGCCGCCGAATCAAACCCCGAAAAGCCGCAGGTCGAGAAGATGCAGTCGGAACTTCGAGAGTTCATGAAGGGAACGGTGAAATTCCTCTTTTATAAAGATACCGAGACCGTCGAACGCTTCGTCGAGGAAATTCTAATAACGCAGCAGAACAAGGATCTCGTGCCTATCCTTCACCGGTTTGGGGCTTACCTTGAAACTCTCTTCGGACAGGTGAATTTGCGTGCCGTGCTGGTCGATCATCCGTTCGATCCAAATGGCGACTAGTGGAACATCTTGCATCTAATTTTTGGTGAATTTCGTGTTTTTCGACTTTTCGCCTATTTTTACCAAAAAATGCCCCATTAAAAGTGTGAATCGATTCACACTTTTTTAGACTGACCACTCAAAAGGCAGATAAACACTGAGTTTGCGTTCGCTCGGGTTTTGAAATTCCGGCTGGATCCCCGAGATCGATTGGTAGAGGAAAAAAGGTGGTTTTTGAGCGTGCGCAGCGAGTTTGGTAGAGGTTTTTGGGAGATTGGTCGAAGGTCTGCGAAAACAAGGATCATTGCGAGCGCAATGTTCCGAGCGGTTTTCGGAATAAGACATCAAAACTAGCCGCAACACCGACCAGAGTAACCAGAAGCGCCGTCACTACCACGCCGAGCACAGCGATCGTCGGCTCAAATTCCCAGTCGATCCGCATTAGATATTTCGAGACCAAATACGAAAGCGTAACGCCGAAGCCGCTGGCGATAATTCCGGCCAGCAGGCCGAGAATTCCGTATTCGGCAAACAGGATCGTGGCAAGCGTTCGCCGTTTTGCTCCGAGCGTTTTTAAGATGGCGTTCTCATAGATCCGCTGCGATTTGGTCAGAGCGACCGAGCCGATCAGGATAAGAATGCCGCTAAGCAGTACGAAGCTGCCCACGAAAGATATTGCGATCACAAAGTTATTCACCAACCGGTTGACCGCCGCGATGATGTCTGCGACGTCGAATATTTGAACGTTCGGAAACTTGTCCAGAATGTCACGCTGCAAACGCTGACGGTCGGTTGCCGGAACGTGGTTCAGGGTTGTTACGGCAAAGCTCTGCGGTGCCTTTTCGAGGCTTCCGGGTTTGAAGACAAAGACGAACGCGGTTCGGGCATTGCGGACGTCGATCTTTCTGATATTCGAAACAAGAGCTGTGATCTTGCGGCCCGAGATGTCGAAGGTGATCGAATCGCCCGGCTCGATCTTAAGCGTTTGGGCCATTCCTTCCTCGACCGAGACCTCCGGCAGGTCGGGGTCTTTGCTCTTTTGCCACCATTCTCCGTCGATAATGGTTTCGTTCTCTTCGAAATTTTCGCGATAGGTTATGGCGAACTCACGGCCGATCTGGCCTTGCTGCTGACGCACTTCACGCTGTTGATAGTCGATCGGTTCGCCGTTCACGAAAGAGATGCGTGCTCTAACGGTCGCGGTCTGCTCCGGTTTCTCGCCGGTACGCTGCTCGATCATCTGAGCGAGGTCGGCGATCTGGCTTTTTTGAATATCAACAAATATCAGGCTCGGCAGGCGACGGTTTCGTGAAAAATCGAACTCGCGAACGAGATTCGTCTGCATGATCTGAACGGTAATGACAACGAATGCTCCGAGCCCAACGGCCAGCAGGATTATTCTCGTCTGATTTCCCGGACGATAGAGCGAATTCACCGCCTGGCGAACTGAGAACGAGCCGAGGCTTTTGAACTTTTTCAGGAGCCACGTAAGAACCGCCGCCGAAACATATAAAACTAAGCCCGTTGCTGCCAATCCGCCGAGGAAGAACGCTCCGACGCGGATCGATCCCGCCTGCCAGATCGCCAGGCCGAGCAATCCGAGAAGACACACGAGCCCGAACGACCACTTCGTCCAATCGAGCTTCGAGATATTGACGTTGTTCTCGTCACGGAGCAGCAGCTTGGGCTTTATCGTGCGGATCTGCAGCAGCGGCAAAGCCGAGAACAGCAGCGAGATCAGAATGCCGAGGATCATCCCCTGAATGGCGGTCGAGAAACCGACCGCATAGCTCATCTTCTCAGGCAGAGCATCGGCAAAACGCCATTTTGCGATCCACAGGCCGCCCTGGGCGAGCACAGCGCCGAAAAGGCTGCCGACGAGCCCGAGCGTCAGGATCTGGAGCAGATAGACGGTGATTATCTTCGTTCCGCTCGCACCAAGACATTTTAGAACAGCGACCGTTTTTCGCTTCTGTTCGACAAAGGCACGGGCGACATTCCACACGCCAACGCCGCCGAGGACGAGAATGAGAAGACCGGTGAGCGACAGATAATTCTCCGTCCTCTCGAAATGCTCGCTCAGATTCTCCTGCTGTTCGCGGTACGAATTGACCTGCACGGTCGTGCCGGTCAGGGCTGTTCGCAGCTCTTTCACCAACTCCGTCGGATTTTCGGACGTGCGGTAGAGGATGCGGCGGCGAACTCGGCTTGTGTTTCTCGTGATGCCGGCGTCGTCGAACGCCTTTTTCTCGACAAAAATACGCGACCCTAGCCGGAAACCGCTCGATCCGCCCGGTTCCTCGTCAAATGTTGCTCTGATCTCAAACTCGCTCTCGCCGATCTTCAGCTTGTCGCCGACCTTTACCTTAAGTTCCTCTAGCAAGATCCGGGCGACGACGGCGCCTTTGTTTTCGAGCAGCTTGAAATCGAACGGCTTACCATCCGACAGTTCGAATTTACCAACCAGTGGAAACGGCGGTTCAACGCCTTTTAGTTCAATGAACTCAAGCGATGTATTCGCGGGATCCGCGGGCCGTGCCATCGAAGCGGTCGTGATCGTCTCGTTTCGAGCCTCGACCGTGGGGAAGCGTTTTATAACCTCCTCGATCCTAGAAACGTCGGTTGGTGAAAAATCGTTGGTTGACGTGACTTCAAGATCTGCGGTCATCAACGCCCGAGCGTCATTCCCGACGACCTTGGTCAGATTCTGTATCAGCGACCGCAAAGCGACCACCGACCCGACACCCAAAGCGATGCAGAGAAAAAAGAACAGCAGTCGCTGCCATGATGAGCGGATCTCGCGTCGGCTTAGGTTGAAGATAAATTTCATTTGAAATCACCGTTCAACTCATCGTTCACGACCCGGCCGTCAGCAAGAATGATCTGCCGCTGAGCTTTCGCTGCAAGAGCACCGTCGTGCGTTACCAAAATGAGCGTAACGTTATTCTTTTTATGTAGATCGGTCATCAGTTCGAAAATATGCTGGCCGTTCTTTGAATCGAGATTTCCGGTCGGTTCGTCGGCGAGCAGGATCTTTGGCGAATTGGCGAATGCTCGAGCGATAGCGATCCGCTGTTGTTCGCCGCCGGAGAGTTCGGCCGGGTAATGGTGGCCGCGGTTGGTCAGATCTACCTGATCGAGGAGGGCTGAGGCGCGTTCACGAACGCCGCTCAGGCAAAGTATTTCCATTGGGATCAGGATGTTTTCGTACGCCGTGAGGCTCGGGATCAGGTGGAACGACTGGAAAATGAAGCCGATCTTTTCACTGCGGATCTTCGCGAGGCCGTCTTCGGTCATCGCTGTGACTTCGTCATCATCAATGAATATCTGGCCGGAACTCGGAGCATCGAGGCCGGCGATCAGACCGAGCAAGGTCGATTTACCGCTGCCGGACGCACCAGTGACCGCGACGAACTGGCCGTCCGGGATGTCGAACGATACATCATTGAGAATGGTCAGATCCTCGGTGCCTGAGCGGACGGTTTTGATGACATTCTTGAGCTGGATCATAAGAAGAAAAGAGCGATTTAACGCAAAGACGCAAAGGAGCAAAGTTGCAAAGGCTCTATAATAGGTGCAAATGTCATCTCTTTAGTTTCCTTAGCTTTGCGTCTTTGCTCCTTTGCGTCTTTGCGTTGAAAAACCTGTCTTCATCTTAGCTTGCGAAAAATACCCGAACAAGTTCCAATAATTTTTGCATCATATTTAGGTGTCTCGTCGTTATAGCAAACTATCATGCGTTCTTTAATGCGAAATTTATTGATCATTAGTTTCACCTTTTTGGTGGCTCTCGGTTTAGGCTGTGCGGCGGCAAAGCCCGGACAAAATTCTTCGAACCGAGCGGCGAAAGCTGTCTCGACCCCGAAAGCCGTATCGGATCGGCCCAAGATAATCGCTTTCGGCGACAGCCTTACCGCCGGATTCGGTTTGGCGGAAAAAGAATCTTATCCGTATCTGCTCCAAGAGAAACTGAAGGCCGACGGATTCGATTACGAGGTTGTAAACGCGGGTGTTTCGGGTGATACGAGCCTCGGCGGACTTGAGCGGGCGGATTGGGTTCTCGAACAGGACAACGCCAAGATCCTCATCCTCGAACTCGGGGCGAACGACCTGCTGCGCGGTGTTCCGGTCGAGAAGATGAAAGATAACCTCGACAAGATAATTCGCAAGGCAAAGGCAAAGAACATCAAGATACTGCTTTGCGGAATGCTTGCGCCGCCAACGATGGGAGCGCAATATCAGCGTGATTTCCTTAAAGCCTTCCCCGATCTTGCGGCCGAACATAAGGTTGAGTTTCTTCCATTTCTGCTCGATAATGTAGCTACGGTCAAAGAACTTAATCAGGCGGATGGTATCCATCCGAACGCCGAGGGCGAAAAGATCATGACCGAAAACGTTTATAAAGCTCTCAAACCGATGCTCGGCGAGCGAATCCGTTAGCTAAAAAAAGACGAAAAAGAAGGTCATGAAGAGAAATGCATTTTTGGTCTCCCTTGTGCTTGCATCGGCTGCGATAGGAATGTCAGTTATTTGCGTAAATGGCCAGACACCTTACGTCAGGCCTAGTGCGGAAAAGAGATTCCAAAATTACGTCAAAGATACGGTTGGTCCTGGAGCCTGGGCTGGCATGGTTGCAGGTGCTGGTTTCGCGACGGCGAGAAACGATCCCGAGGAATGGGGTGGAAAATCGAAAGGATTCGGCAAGCGGTTGGCCTCCAATTTTGGCAGGAATCTGATCAAGAATACGATCACCTACAGCCTCGACGAAGCCCTCAAACTCGACAGCAATTACTACAGAAGCGAGAAACGCGGGGTCAGCGACCGGATCAAAAACGCCCTGCTTTCTACCGTTACCGCCCGAAAGCCGGATGGAAAGCGAACTGTCGGCATCCCGCGTCTTGTCGGAACCTATTCCGCCGGCATCATATCAAAGGAAACCTGGTACCCGCCGCGTTACACCTGGAAGGACGGTGTTCGAAGCGGCACGATCTCTCTTGGCACTAAAGCTCTGATAAATCTGGTCAAAGAGTTCATAAGACGCTGATCAACAGCGGACCGTGCACTGTCCGAGGAAAAACATCCAGAGAGTCTCGAATCGATCGAGCGACGAGCGAATCCATTGATCGAAAAAGCTCGAAATCGATATTCGGGACGAAATAATAACGGTTGTTCTGGGGCCAGTTGTTTTGCTTAATTCGCCTTGCTCTTGCGATCGTAGCTGTCCTGCTCTCTCAGCCGGAGAAAGTTGTGCAATTGTCTTTGACCGCAAGATTTAACTTGTTTCGAGAGTCATTCTTCCTTGCGTTGGACTCGATCCGCGGCAATGGAACGCGCTCAGCTTTAACCGTTGTGGGCATTGTGGTCGGCGTAGCCGTGGTGGTTATTGTGGCGGCTTTGCTTCAGGGGGCTCAGGCATTCGTAGTGGCGGCGACGGCGGGATTTGCTCCCGATGTTCTGCGGGTCGAAAAGGCATCGTTTCAAGATTTTGGTTCCGACGGGCAGGCGTTCGTTGAGGCTCAGGCGAAGCGGCCGGATATTTTTACCGACGATCTTGAATTCTTGAACGAACGGCTCGGCGAAAAGATCGAATTTGGTGCCCAGGTTGATTCCTCGCTTCCGGTCCGCCGAAATGAAAAGACTTTGGTCGGCGTACTCGTTCAGGGCGTAACCCCGAATATCACTGAGCTTTCGAATGTTGATATCGCCTACGGCCGTGGACTAACTGCTACGGATGACAGATATCGAAGTAACGTTTGTGTAATAGGCCAAGACCTGGTCGATGAGCTGTTCCCGACAACCGGAGCGATCGGTGCGGATATCCGCCTCGGCCAGGTTCGTTATCAGGTCGTCGGCGTCGCATCGCCGCGGGGATCTGCCTTTGGTTCCTCGCAGGATGGGTTCGTTCAGATCCCGCTTGGCACATTTGCTCGGGTTTTTGGTGCCAGGTCGCGCTCAATTGCCATTCTCGCTAAGGCGAGAGATAAGGATAGGCTTTCGCTTAGCGATGTCGAGGAGCAGGTCAGGGTGGCGATGCGGATCCGCCGCAAATTGATCGGGACAGACAAGGAAGATAACTTTAGTTTTGTGACGGCGAAAAGCGTTCAGGCATTTTCCGCGTCCTTGACCGGGCTTGTTGGAATGATAGTTTATCCTCTGACCGGCATATCGCTTTTCGTCGGCGGCATAGTCGTGATGAACATGATGTTGTCGTCCGTTACGGAAAGGACGAGGGAGATCGGGATAAGAATGGCAGTCGGAGCTCGCCGCCGCGATGTGCTGATCCAGTTTTTGATCGAGACAACGACGCTGACCGTGATCGGAGGCGTTTTCGGCGTAGCGGTGGCTGCGGGCCTTGTTTCACTGCTTTCTTTTGCAACCGGGCTTTCGCTAGGGGTGCCGCTTTGGGCGGTTGCGGCGGCGATCGGAGTTTCGTGCGTCGTTGGGATCTTTTTTGGGGCGGTTCCTGCGAGGCAAGCCGCAAGGCTGGATCCTATCGAGGCATTGCGGTCGGAGTAAAAGATCACGCGATATTAAGTGAACATTCAGAGCATAAAAGATACGTGGCTGACCGTTCTGGACTCGATCCGGAACAATAAGCTGCGCTCGGGGCTGACTCTCACTGGCGTCATTGTCGGCACGGCCGTGGTAGCCTTGGTCGGTGCGGTACTTACCGGTCTGTCGCAGAGGGTTCAGGAAGTTTCGGACAAAAGCTCGCCAAACGTAATTTATTTTACAAAAGAGCCGCGAATTGGCCCTTCGCTCCAGCAATTGACGGCTGAGGAGCGCCAGCGGAAGGACTTCACGCTCAATGATGCGATCGCGGTTTCCGAACTCGAATCACCGCAAGCAGTTTCGCCTCAAAAGGTTCGAGGCAGTTACGGCCCTTCGGCAGATATACCCAAAGTTACGGCCCGTTCACGCGAGGGTATAAATCCGTTGATACTGGGCGTATGGGAAAACTACCCGCAGGTAATAAATGTACCTCTCGAAAACGGGCGTTTCTTTACAGAAGCGGAGCGGCGTGCGCGTGCTTCTGTTGCCGTTATAGGGTATGGGATAGCTAAACAGATCTTCGAAGAAATAGATCCAGTGGGTGAGGATGTAAAGATAGACGGGAAACTATTTCGCGTAGTCGGCGTCCTTGGACGTTCGACCGGAGAGGGCGTGATCGGCAGCGATGAGTTGGACGAGCGGACGGTGTATATCCCTTTCGAAACCTCGATGAAATTCTACCCCGAGATCGAAGGGACGCTGATCGCGGTTAGAGCACCGAACGGCAAGGTTGATGAGGTTACGGACGAAGTTACCTATCTGCTTAGAAAGCGGCGCGGGCTCAAGTCTTCGGATGAGAACAATTTTGGCGTTAACCGGTCAGAGCAGGTTTTTGAGCTGGTCAACGATGTGATCAATGGATTGGGCGTTATAGTGGTTCCGATCGCGTTGGCGAGCCTGTTCGTCGGCGGAGTTGGTGTTACGAATATTATGTTCGTGTCGGTCAAGGAAAGGACGGAGGAGATCGGGATCCGGCGAGCGCTCGGTGCGACTCGGAACGTGATCCTGAGACAGTTTCTGGTTGAAGCGATCGTGCTTACCAGCCTCGGCGGGCTGATCGGAATCGCGGTTGGGCTTATTCTGGCATTTGCCGTTAGAACTATCATTAGTTTCCCGGCTGCCGTCCCTTTTTGGGCTCTCGCGGCAGGATTTGGAGCGTCGGTAGTGGTAGGCTTAATCGCAGGGATCTATCCGGCTCTGCAAGCTTCAAGGCTCGACCCGGTTGAGGCCATGCGTCGAGTTTGACTTACGAAAACTATGAATGTTACCCATCTCGAATGTGCCCTGTGCGGATCGCGGCATGAGGCGAATGTGCTACAGAATCTTTGCGTCGAATGCGGAAAGCCGCTGCTAGTTTGCTACGATCTCGAAAAAGCGGCACAGACCCTGACAAAGGAAGCTCTCAAGACGCGAGAGCCGTCGTTGTGGCGTTATCGCGAGGTTTTGCCGGTCGAGCGGGGGGAGAATACCGTGTCGCTCGGCGAAGGCTGGACGCCGCTTTTTAAGACCGATGCACTCGCGGCGAAGCTGCCGATCAAACTCGAACTCTACATCAAAGACGAGGGCCAGAATCCGACGCAGAGCTTTAAGGCACGCGGAATGACCGCGGCGATCTCGATGGCTAAGGAGTTGGGCGTTACGAAAGCTGCCGTTCCATCGGCTGGAAATGCTGCCGGTGCTCTTGCCGCTTATGCGGCAAAAGCCGGTATCGAGGCAAACATTTTCATGCCGGCCGACACGCCAAGGGCAAATATCGTCGAATGCGAGCAAACCGGTGCGAATGTCACGCTAGTGGACGGCCTTATTACCGATTGCGGTGCGATCGTTGCCAAGCGAAAAGAGGCGGAAGGCTGGTTCGATGTTTCGACTCTCAAAGAGCCGTATCGGGTTGAGGGCAAGAAGACAATGGGCTATGAGATCGCGGAGCAGATGGATTGGAATCTGCCGGACGTGATCATGTATCCGACCGGCGGGGGAACTGGGCTCATCGGTATGTGGAAGGCCTTTGACGAGATGGAACATATGGGTTGGATCGGTTCGAAACGCCCTCGAATGGTCTCTGTTCAATCAGAAACATGTGCGCCGATCGTGCGTGCTTTTGAGAACGGCGAGCGGTTTGCAGAGGAATTTGAAAACGCTGCGACGGTTGCTTCGGGCCTTCGCGTGCCGAAGGCGATCGGCGATTTTCTTATCCTCGACGCCGTACGGGCGTCACATGGGACCGCTATTTCGGTCACCGATGAGGAACTTGTCGCCGCCGTTCGTGAGATCGGTGCCGCTGAGGGTATTTTTACCGCACCTGAAGGAGCTGCGTGTCTCCCGGCACTGAGAAAATTGATCGCTGACGGCTGGATCGTTGAGGGCGAATCGGTCGTTATATTCAATACCGGAGCCGGCGTGAAATATCTCGAAGCTTTCGCTTAAAAAAACGACATTTTTAACATAAAAGGTAATTTTCCGCTTATGTAGTTTGCTCTATTGCCGATAAGAAGAGTGCGTTCCCTTCCCGCGCTCGAACGGCAATCCGTTATTTAAGAGCAAGTTATGTTTAAAAGTGTCGATCTTGAATTTTTTTCGATAGAGAATTTAGTTAAGACCGGACTACCGTCAATGCCCTCAAGCGTGATGAGGATCTCGGCATTGATGGCAGATCTTAACGTCTCGCAGCAGCGAATCGCGGGGGCGATCAGTCTTGACCCGGTGATCTCTTCTCGTATACTCGCCCTTGCAAACTCGCCGATATATGCCCTGCATGGGACGATCACCAATCTCACCGAAGCCGTCAACGTTGTCGGGAACGGAGCGATAGCCGAGCAATTGCTTGTCTGCGGTGTCAGTGATGCGTTCGGCAGAAAGGTTCTGGATTCGCCTGCGGGGCGAACGATCTGGGTTCATTCACTCGCAACCGGGCTGACCGCGAACGAGATCTGCAAAATGGCGAAGATGCGCGGTGCAGAGGATGCCTTTAGCTGCGGACTGTTACACGATGTCGGCAAACTGATCCTATTGCGGGCAGACGCTCCGTTCTACACGGACCTGATCAAGCAAGGTGAGGATTCGGGGGATATTTCGGTGATCGAGCGACGTGTGCTGGGCTTCGATCATGCCGAACTCGGTGCCGCTGCCGGCATTGCGTGGAAGCTGCCGGGAGCCGTCTGCCATATGATCCGCAATCATCATCATCCGAGCACCTCGACTGCCGGCGTCGCACTAGCGCATGTGCTGCAGACGGCTGACCAGTTCGTAAAGGGAAGGATCTCATTCGAGGATCCTGAGTACTTTTTTGCGAATGACGAACTGCGTAAATTCGGGCTTGGCGAAGTCGAATTCGAAGACATCTGGGATAATGTCACGCTGCGGCTCAGTGAAATGACCGATCCCGGACATTGATCGGGTGAATCTGTAAGTGACCGTGGAACGAAAATGCATTCTTAGACGAAAGTTTAGGAGTGCTTTTTTGTATGGATCTAAATGAAAAGACTTGTATGGTTTTCGGTGCCGGGAGAGGGATCGGCAGACGTGTCGCCGGGCTTTTTTCGAATGCGGGGGCAAATATTGTGGTCAGCTCCAGGACCGAAAGCGACCTTCATGAGCTGGAATTTCAGTTGAACGCTGAGGGCAATCCCAACGTTCTTTCAGTTGCGGCGGATGCTGCGGATAGAGATGAGGTGGACAAAGTCGTAAGTGCTGCGATCGGCAAATTCGGCTCGATCGACTACCTTGTCCACGCCGCCGGTTTAGGGATCCTGAAGCCTTTCGGAGAACTGACCGCAGCCGATCTAGATACGCTGTTAAATGCAAATGTGCGATCGGCGTTCAACGTATTTCAGGCGGTTCTGCCGCAGATGAGCGAGCAGAAATTCGGCCGTGTCGTGGCCTTTCCGGGCATTCTCGGCAAGGCTCCGATGATGCAGGCCGCTGGATATTGTGCAGCGAAATACGCGTTGACCGGCATGGTCAAATGCCTTGCTCAGGAATACAAGAGGTTCGGTATTCGTTTTAGCCTAATGCACTTGGGCGGCGTCGATTCTACCTTCTGGGATGACATCACGATGCGTATCGACCGCACGAAAATGCTGACGGTCGATGCGGCAGCAAATGCAGCATTCTTTGCTGCTACGCAGGAAGGCGAAGGCGTCATGGCTGAGGTCGTCCTGATGCCTGAATCGCACCAGTTGGTGTAGAAAATTCGCCTAGACAGCTTTATTTTGCTAAGATTCGCCCTTGGCTTTTTAATACCAAGCGGAGAGTTTAGTGAACAGTCTCGTCTTCTCAAACATGCTTCATCGCCCGGCTCGAACGGCCGTGAGCGTCATTGGTATCGGCATCGGCATTCTGCTGATCGTCTTTACTGTGGGCCTTGCGAACGGCAGCCTGCGGGAACGCGCCGACCGTGACAAGAACGTCGGGGCCGAGTTGATGTTCGTCGCAGAGGGGAGTTGGGGAATGAGCGGAACCGAGCTTCGGCTGCCGGTCAGCTTGAAGCCGGACATCGAGAAGGTCGAAGGCGTTGCGGTCGCAATTCCGCTCGCTCAGAAAAGTGTTCCCGCGACCGACGGCTTGACAGGCAATCGGCTTTTGGACGGCATTAATTTTGACGAATATGCCGCGATGGCCGGTCTGCAGATCGTTCAGGGCCGGAAGTTTACCGACGGCGCCGACGAAATGATGTCAGATTCCGCGTGGCTCGAACGCCGGAAGCTGAAAATAGGCGACAAATTTCAGATCTACGAGCGAGATTTCACCGTTGTCGGCACCTACGAACCGAGTGCCGGAGCTCGCATCAAGATCCCGCTTTCAACGATGCAGTCCCAACTTGGTGCTGAGGGGCGAGCCTCGGCATTTCTGATAAAGCTCAAGGACGGCTTCTCGGCCGATGTCGTCGCACCGGCTCTTTTGCAAAAGCTTCCGGGCAATCAGGCAGTTCGTACGAGCGAACTCGAAGAGCTTTATATGCAGGGTGTTCCGGCGTTGAACGTATTTCTCAACGTCGTCATCGGCGTCGCGGCGGCGATCAGCGGGCTGATAATTTTGCTTACCATGTACACGACCGTTACCGAACGCACAAGGCAGATCGGCGTACTGAAATCGCTCGGAATGTCTAATTTCGGCATCGGCTGGACGATCGTGCAGGAAGCGATCCTCATCAGCATTGGCGGCGTAGTTTTCGGTGTCGCGGCAACGTATGTATTAAAACTTGCTCTTGGGAAATGGTCCACGCTTACGGTCGCAATTGAACCGAGGGTAGTCCTCACGATAGTTGTTATCGGGGTTGCGAGCGGTATCGTGGGAGCTCTTTATCCCGGAATGCGAGCTGCCAGGCTCGATCCGGTCGAAGCTCTGAATTACGATTAGTTACTGCCTAGCGATCACGTGCATCGAGGCCGATTGAGCTGCGTCAAGTTTGTAGATACGGGCGGCTCTGATGCCTTTCAGTTTGATCTCGATCGGCGTCACAGGCGAGCTGTTCAGAAGCGTGACGAACGGAGTATTGCTGAAATAACGCCTGCCTTCTACCAGAACCACCAGATCTCCCGTATTTAGCGTCAGCACCGCAGTTTTATCGGAAAGCGATACGAAATTGATATCACTTCGTCCTATCTTTTCCGCGTAATGTGCAAAGACCGTCGGCGTCTCGCAGGCGACGATGGCGTTCGGCCGGGCGTTGGCGGCGATCGCTGTTACCACATCCATCGAGGCCGCGTCGTAGAATTCATCGTGCGGAAAATAGGAACCTGCCGCAGCCATTCCGCCGCCGATCTTGTTGGTAAAGAGCCTGAAATGCGGAGCCACCGCGAGCGAGTTTGTAAGCTGCGTCGCCACGACGCCGACTAGCAGGACGGCTTGGGCTAAGCCCGCCGCTTGAGAATTACTCAAAACCTTCTCCGTCAGCCATTTCGCCGCAAAATAAAAGCCGACGGCAGCGACGATCGCCAGAAGCGGCTCGACGAAAGTGAAGTACCGCGTAAACTTTCCGCCCAGAAATGTGAACGGCAGAAACCACATGAATGCCCAGAAAAAGATCAGAAATCTGCCGTCGCCGAGTTTCCGGCGGAACATGAACGGGAGGCCGATCAAAAAAAGTACAAGGATCGGTAGAGTCGTTTTGACCGCCATAAAGACGTAATAGAACGTCCACGGAACCCCGGCGAGCCAGGCACTCATTTTGTTCGTGTAGAGATCACCCCAGAATTCGTAGCTGTCATGCCCGATACGGCTCTCGCTGGAAAATTTCAGCATTTCACGCCAGGTGTCCGGCAGTACGATCGTTGGATTCAGGACAAGGAACGCTATACCCATGACCGTAATGAACTTGACCCACCGAACCGGTTCCATTCGCCATTTAGTAGCGGGAATATATTGGAAGATTATGTAATAAGCACCGACGATCGACAGCAAATGCGGGTAATATTTTGACGCCATCAGGCCCGCAAAACTCGCGGCTGCCGCCCAGGCGTACCAGGTCCAATTTGTACTTCCTCGCTCCGCTTTGGTCTGGCCGCGAACCCAAAAGAACATCGTCAATAAAAAGAAAAACAGCACGAAGCTGTCTTCTTTTGCGATGCGGTCAAAACCGATAGCCATTGGTTCGAGCGTCCAAAATATCGCCGAGACCAGGCCAATGCTCCGGCCGAACAGTTCCGATACCAGCAGAAAGATCAACAGTGCGGAAAAAGTGCCGACGAGAGCAATGGGGAATCGCAAAGCGCCCTCTTCCGAAATTGGAACGCCGGCGATCTGGCTGAGCTTTTCCGCGGCCGTGATACTGACGGTCTGAACCCCTTTCATCAGGAAAGGATGTTCTCCGTTCTTTCCCGAAAGGCCGTTCTGGCGATACTCGGCAACGGTCTGAAGTTTGTTGAGCTCGTCCTCGCCCAGGCTCTCAGCACCGAGCTGATAAACCCGGAGGCCAAAGCCGATCAACATAAAAAATGCAAGGATCAGTGCGGCGATCTTTTTATTTTTTGCGAAAAAAAGTTCGTCAGAGAACTGTTCGGGGCGGATACCCGCAGTCATGGTAGGAAGAGGTTGCTCAGACAATTTCTTTTTATAACGCTCCAAAGGTAGTCGGATCTGTTAGATAAATAACGCTGGATCCGGTCAATACGACGAGTCAAAAGCTGAGTTTGAAGATTATCCGATTGGCACGACTGCTGTCAAAACTTATGACATCGATGTTAATTACGTGGTATTATTTTTAGATGTTTTGCCTGATCGGATGGGGCATATCGGGGAGCGGTTTGGAGTCTTGTTGAAGATAATTGCAGCGGTTCTATTAGGCATTTGGCTCGTATTGGTGCTGCTTGGTAAGGGCGGTTTCGTACACCTTCTGCTGTTAAATGGGATGGGCGTCGCAGCCGTCGAGGCGATGACCATATACCGCACTCGAATGTCAGCCTGAATCCTTATCGAACGTTTTGGGCTATACTGGCATCAGACCGCTATTCGTCGAAACATTCTGCTTTGCAGCACTGTAACATCCTCCTGAATGGTTAGAGTAGATATTTGTCGGGTAAATTTCCGCGATGAAGTTGATCAGAACAGCACTAGAGATACAGGCATTTCGCCCATTGGCGGTGCTCTTTCTTGTCTTATCGTTGTGGTTCTCAGCACTCCCGACGATCGCTGCTGCTCAAACGACCGCTCCTCTGGAACCAATTGTTCCGGATAAGCCCGTTGAGGAGAACACAGGATTCAGAGTAGAAAAGGTGACGGTTGCGGGCGGATCCGAACTGATAACGATCTTCGCTCGCCGCACTTACTTCGATGGCCCGATGCAGGGGCCGGTGAGCGATATTCCGCTCGTAAGCGTCCTTCGCGACACTCTCGGAGACGACAAGCCTGAAAACGACAGGCTGCGTTACGTATGGATGCTGACGCATACCGAGCCTACGTTCAGGCAGAAACTCGGGGCTCATATCCCTTTCTTATATACCCGGACCTCAAACAAGAACAAGATCGGTTCAGAACCGCCGCCTCCGGTAATTGATCTGAGCAAAACCAATGAAGCGGTTTGGAATCAGGTCTTCTGGGCGGTGTTCAAACGGCTTTTATTTGGTGACATCGGCCTCGGTATCAAGGCTTCAGGCCTCCAGTACAATCAAAATAAGGTCGATTACCGGCGTTCAGGTATAGCGGCCGCCGCCGCGGTGCTTTCGCTCTATCAGGAAACCGAAGGAGCAAAGATCCTTACGGAGGCAGAGTTAAAAGACATTCAGGCCCGGTTCTTCCTTACGGAAAAGCCGCTGGGCTGGCACATGCAGAGCGAGAACCTGGGCCGCGTTTATAACAAGGAAACGACACTCTTACGCGACTATCGTGGTCATAACTGGGAACTTCTTAGACAATATTCAGAGGCACAAGGACTTTACTTTGAACCACTTGAGATGTCTGATGGTTCAGCTCGTCATGCCATCGTTTGGGTTGCGGCATCTGATCTTCAGGCGAATAAAGGCAGAAAATTTGACAAGCGTTTTTTGAATTTCAAGAATCCCTGGACGGATAGTGCTTTGTTGGATTGGAAGGGCTATTCGGAGGTGCGATGGTATGACGCCGAAGACCGCGAGGTAGCTCCTGAAACACCGGGAGCTCATCCAAAGACGATGATCCCACTCGCCATCTACGGTCTTGATCATCCAAAAATTCCGGTGATCCTGGTCGACTTTCGCGATAGCGGAAACCCTAAATTTCGTGAAATAACGAGACGCGTGCTCAACGATCTGACCGGAAATGTGCTGTCGCTCTCGAAATTTGGAGGGCTTCCGTTCTTTTTCGGCCGTTTCATTTATGATTTCGTGACAGGGCGGCGGGGAGCAGATCTTAATCAGGCATCACGCCTTCGCGCTTATTCACAACTTAAGCTGCTGGTCGCTCTGGACAACTCACTCGATCCGGAGCTGAAAGACGAAATATCGGAAAGGATCGAATCGGCCACATTGAATCCGATGCAGAACGACGGCGATGTCGAGGCTCGAATTGCTCGTGCTCAGTACGAAAATCTTCTGGCCTTTGCCAGTGATCCGGCCGGCCTCGCGAAAAAGGTAACTGACGATCGACGCGAGGAAATGACCAGGTTGAAGCACGGCGGCAAGACCCGAGCGCTGATAGCGTTAGGCCGCGTCTTTTCGCTTGGGCTTTATACTCATCGTGAAAAGGATTCGCCCGAGATGATGGCTCAGCTCGATATTCGCCGGCAGCTTGATTTTCACGAGCGCTTCTTGCGCGAGGTAGCCTTCACTTCTGCCGATCCGGAGATTGACAGCAAGCCGGAGGAAATAAAACGATCGCTCACCTTTGTTGCTCATAACGGTTCATCTGCCGAGGCCAAAACAACGCGTGCCCTCGCTAAGATCTTTTCGATCAGCAAGAATGACGATATACAAACGCTCTGCCTTATGAGCCTTTATCGTATCAATAGTTCCGCGGCTAAGAATGAGCTGCTCGCTATCTACAAAAATGCCACGACCGCCGAGCGTTGGCGTGACACCTCGGCCCGCTTTTTGCGGCTTGCCTTGAAAGAGGGCCAGCGTATGTCGGTCCGTGATGCCCGGTTGATCGCCAATATTGCTGCCAACTGATCTTTATTATCCCCTCAGGACACATGACGTTTCGATCAAGAACTAATTCAGCACTTCTCTTTCTATTTCTCCTATCGGCGCTCGTGTTTTCTGCAAGCGCCCAAGGGGTAAAGCGTTTGGTGGTTGTAAAGATCGACGGGCTCCCGGCTTATTATGTTGACCGCTTCGCAAAACAGACCGATCCTTCGACAGGTAGATCGATACTGCCGTGGTTCGAAGAGGTTTTTTACAATGGCGGGACGCGCGTTCCCAATTTTTACACCCGCGGCATGAGCCTGTCAGGGCCATCGTGGGGCCAGATCGATTCCGGCCAGCACCTTCAGATAAAGGGAAATGTTGAATACGACCGCTATACCCTGCATGCCTATGACTACCTGAACTTTCTACCCTACTACATCAATTATGGCCTGAATAAGAAGGTGGATATGCCGGCAATGGAGGTGATGGACCAGCTCGGGATACCCGTACTTACTGATGCCTTCGATTATGAGAAGCGCTACACCAGTCAGCAGCTCTATCAGAGAGGGAACAGCTGGGATGTTCTTGCCAGCGGATTTGTAAAGCTTTACCCGGGAACGCCCAGTGATTTCATTGACGAGTGGACCATCGGGCTGAATTTTCGCAAGGTAACCGTTGATCAGGCGGAACGCGATATTCTCGGGAAGCTCGTAAAACGAGATCACATTGACTATTACGATTACTATGACGTGTCGTTTGACCACGTGTCGCACCACAACAACGATCCTCAGTCGCGTCTCTCGGCACTTAAGGATCTTGACCGCCTGATCGGCCGGATCTGGGTCGCGATCCAATCGTCGGGCCGGGCGTCAGAAACTGCTCTTGTCCTGATTTCCGATCATGGCTTCAACTCGGAAGAAAAGGTATACAGCCAAGGGTTCAACCTCGTCAAACTGCTCGCCAGTGCTCAAGGCGGCGGGCACCATGTAATAACGAAACGCCGCCTGATGCTCGACTACTCGGTTAAGGGGATCTATCCGCTCGTTCCTCTCATCAAGACATCTTCCGAAGATTCGTACTATCTAAAAGGCCGCTCGAGCGATTATCCTACAGCACTTGTGGACTTTGACGGGAACGAGCGCTCGTCGATCCACCTTCGCAACAGCGATCTGAACACCCTGCACATTCTCTTGCAGCAGCTCAAACAAAACCGCCTGGCTCCCGAAATGAAAAAGGCTGTCGCCGATGCCTTTTTCGATATTATCGAGGAACATCGCGGTGAGTGGCGGCAAACCGCTGATGAGGTTGAAGAGGAGATCGAAGCGCTTCAACGATGGATCGAGGTTCAAAAGCCTATCGTGGCGGCGATCCCAAAGAAATTCACGCCGGAAGAGGCGGCTCGGGGCATTGATGAAAAATCCAGACGTCTGGCATCACTTACCCAAATAGCCATCGAGACCGAATCAGATTTTCGCAAATACGTCTCGACTCTCCGGGCTCTATCAGGCTTGCGGCGCGAAGCGTTTGACCCTGGGAAGGTCGAGGCCGAAGACGTGATCCCGCCCGGAGCGATGGGAGATTCGAATACCATCAACCAACTCCAGAATTACGTCGTTGGCGTCGCAGCCGAGGGACTGACGCTGAACTCGAAAAAAGAACTTGACCTTGACCGCAGCTTCGCCAGGGTCAATTATCTTGAACTCCTCCACAACCAGCGGGTCAGAAATAACGTTCAGCCCACGGTCAGCAATCGCCCGGTAGATTTTGTTGCGGTCAGGGTTCCGCTTGATTCAGTAATGGATTCGATACCGGACGGTACAAAGCCGACCGAGGACCCGATCTGGCTTTTCGGCGGGCCGGACAAGCAGGCATTGCTATTGGCGTCAGAAGCGGATGACGGATCGCGTTCTTACCGCTATGTGCCGATCGCACGCCTCAGGCAGGACTCGCAAGGTAAGACCACGTTTCTGATGAAGGACTGGGCTGCAGGGTTTCCGCTTAAGTACTTTGAGGATGAAAATTTCGGAGTTTCACGTTCGGTACGTGCGGCCTGGCTTGGAGAATGGCACACTGAGCTTGAATGGCTCAACGCCGCTCATAAGACCCAATATTCCAACGCGATCATCGGCCTTAACGAACAACTCGACCGGCATCCGGTCTTTGGCGACGAGGGCAAGGAGATCACCGCCGACGAAAAACTGATCCGGCGATTTCGCCAGCGGCAGCGTCATCTGACCGAGGCAGACCTGCTGATCCTCGCGAACGATCATTGGAATTTTGACGTTCGCGGATTCAATCCCGGCGGCAACCACGGCTCATTTTTCCGCGTATCTACAAATTCGACATTTATGATCGCAGGCGGTGCGAATACAGGAATTCCACGCGGCCTCGCGGTGGAACAGCCGTACGACAGCCTCAGCTTTATGCCGACGCTGATGAAATTAATGGGTAAGATAGATGATGACAATCAGCCCAATGCTGAATTGAAGCAGCGTGGTTTCCGGCGTTTTCCCGGTCGAGTTATAAAGGAAATTACAGCGCCCGGGAAGTGATCCTAGTCGTCGCCTTTCGCAATAATTTTTGATCCGCGAGCAGCTCCTCGCCAGAGCAAGACGATGAGGCCGACGGTGGTCGAAAAGAGGATCGCTCCGCGCCTGACAAGAGCCAGAGACACACCAACGGCTGTAGCATAACCCAGCGTTTGCAAGATGAATTCGTTCCCGCCTTCGTAAGCTCCGATAGTTCCCGGTACGAAGCTAAATGCTACATTGATGACCTTTGTCAGGCTTTCAATGATCAGTGAGGTCGATATTGAGGCGTCGTAGCCAAGGAATTTCACCGCGAGGAATACTTCCGCCACGCTCAAGGCATGAACCGCTAGACTGATCCCGAAAACCTTGAAGAAATCTGCCGTTCGGTTGTGGTAAAACTGAAAAACGTTATTTTCGACCGCCAGGATGTGATGTTGCTTTCGCGCCAAAAATCCAGGTGCAATGCCTCGCTTTTCAAGAGCTTTGATCGTAGAGGTGAGCGGAGTTACGCGATATTTGATCGCGAGCGAGAGGCCGATAAAGCCGATGACCGAGAATGCGACGATCAGGATCAGGGCATTTTCGATCCCATTTCCGCCCGAACCGAACGCCGAGACGAGCGTCGCCACACCGGCGAGAATCACCAGGATCACTGTTAGATAATAGAGAATATTATCAATGATCACTGCCGACGCTCCGTGCGTGAGCGTCAGATGCTTCTTGAGGAGCACTGCCTTGGTCGCGTCTCCTAAAAACGGGCCCGCAAACGAAAAAAAGTTTACTGCCTCGCCGCCAAATCGAGCTGCGACGACGCTCATGTACTTGCCATTGCGGTGTTCCGGTTCGATCGCCAGATATAAACTCGCCGCACGGCAGAAATGACGTGTTACATTGAGAGCAAGCACGGCGGCAAAGCCCCAGCCGACTTTCGCAAGCGAGTCGAGGATCTTTTGATAGCCGATCTCGTAAATAACGACGGCCAGCAGAACCAGACCAAGCAAAAACGTAATGCCCTGTATCCAGATAAGTACCTTTGTTTTATTAGATCTTGAACGAGCAGCGGGGAGTTCCGGTGGCGTTAAGTCGGATTGAAGGAAATTCTCGCTTTGCATAGGTACTTCGATTAACGCTCGAACGCTCGAACTATTATAGCCGTTTTGGGACTCTAAACATAAATACCTTGCGCCACTGTGAGCTTTCAGGCACATACCGCTGGAACTCACTGGCTAATTCGCTTTTATTACAACGGGTTTAAACGCCCATCGCCGGCACGTATGGTAATTGTCCGTTCATCACAGCTATTGAGATTCTCGTTATTTTTGCTTGGGTTGTTTGCAATGCTCCAGACCATCCAGGCTCAAAAGCGTTTTTATATCGCGCCTGACGATCACACGGATTATTTCTGGGTTGCGGATGATGTTACGTATCGCCAGGTGTTCCTGACGATGTCCGATTATTACCTCAACAAAATGGATGCGACACAGAATAATCCGTCAGACACGCAGATGCGTTGGAACTGTGATGGCAGCCTGTGGATGTGGGAATACGAAAAGAATCGCACCCCTCAGCAGTTCGAACGGTTCCTGTCGCGGATCCGCGACGGGCACATGAGTGTGGCTCTGAATCCACTAGTCCTTGTTCAGGGAGGAGCACCGGCTGAGACGGTTCTACGCGGAATGTATTACCCGGGCTTGATAGAACGCCGGCACAATGTGAAATTTCCGATGGCGATGGCTATGGAAAATCAGACGATGCCGCTCGGGCTCACGTCGTTATGGGCAGGTTCGGGAGCGAAATACAGTTGGAAAGGCGTGTGCAATTGTGCCTCCGACGTTCCGGGCCTGAACAACCGCGACCGTGAGATCTATTACTCCGGCGGGCGCGACGGCAGCAAAGTGTTGATGAAGTGGCAGTCGGTGCTGACCGACAACCAGATGTTCGGCGGTTATGCCGAAGCATTTGACCCGATGCAATCGATCCTGTTTGCCGAAAATAACACGACATTTCGCAATAAATATCCATATCCGGTCATCGGTGCGTTTGGCAGGGGTTGGGATTATTTGCAATACACAAGTGATGAATTTGTCACTGTTGCCCAGCAAAATTCTAATCCCAATCGTCGGATCATCGTTTCAAATCAGGAAGATTTCTTTCGTGATTTTGAGACTAATCACGGCACCGGGCTTGAAACATACGCCGCTGCGTTCGGGAATGATTGGGACATTCTAGTCGCCTCAATGGCTGAGGTATCTGCTAGGGTAAAACGCGCTGCCGAAAAGCTTCGCAGTGCTGAGGCGATGGCAACTCTGGTGTCGCTTGACGATCCGGCATTCATGACATCGCGAACGGCAGCTCGCGATGAGGCAATGCTGAATTTCGGGCTTTACTTCGAGCACGACTGGACCGCTGACAGCCCGGTGATCTCGCGGGAAACACGGGCGAACTGGAGCCGCTCGGTCGAAAAGAACATTACCTCATACGTTGAGGATCTCTACAAAGACGCCCGTTATGAACTCGGCCGCCGCATATCGCGAAGCGGTACAGGCCAGCGGTTTTATGTATTCAATCCGTCGAGCTGGACACGGACTGATCTTGCGGACGTGCCGCTCGGGCCGTTCACGAGAAAGGCGAGGGCCGTTGATGTCTCGACCGGCCTCGACGTGCCGTCACAGGTCATAAGGCAGGGAGCGAATACGGTTCTAAGAATTCTCGCGACAGATATTCCGTCTGCCGGCTATAAGGTATTTGAGATCCGGGCGGGAATGGATGTCGGCAATCCGCCAGCCGCGACCGTTAATGGTGCGACGGCCGAGAACGAATTTTACAGGATCACTCTCGCACCCGATGGTGCCATCACAAGCTTTATCGACAAGGTTCGAGGTAACAGAGAGACCGTTCGGGAGATCGAAGGGAAGGTCATCAATGACCTCGGCGGCGACCGCAGTGGGATCGTACAAGTCGAAAGCTCTGGGCCTGTGAGCACCACCCTGATTGCGACCTCGGAAAGCCCGGTTAAGCACATCACGCGGGTCACTCTCTTTCGAGGCATCAACCGGGTCGATATCAGCAACGAGATCACCGAGAATTTTAGTGATGTGAAGACCTGGAATTATTCGTTCGACATCAATTCGCCCGATATGTGGCATGAAGAGGTCGGGGCTGTCATCCGCGCCAAACTGCTCGCGAACGGCGGCCACTATTCCCCGCGAAACGCGCGATACGATTGGCTCACGATGAACCATTTCGCTGATATCAGCGACGGAGCTGCAAATAATTTCGGCGTGACCATCTCTAATTGGGATAACTATTTCATGAGGTATGGAGACAGCGCGATCAATTCGCTGGACACGACCAGGCCGCAGATCAATGTTCTTGCCGGCGGACAAACCAATTACGCGTTCCTGGGTATTCCGGATCAGGGCGGCGATTCATATTTTCTCCAAAGGTTTGCCCTTTCGACGCACGGAGCGTTTGATCAGACGGCAGCGATGAAATTCTCGCTCGAACACCAAAACCCGCTCGTCGCCGGCATGATCGAAGGCACCGGAACGCAAAACCGTGCGTACCCCGCAAACAGTTTCTCGTTCCTGAATATCACAAACCCAAACGTCCTGCTCTGGAGCCTCAAACCCGCCGAAGACGGCATCTCACGCGGCATTGTCGCCCGCGTCTGGAACCAAAGCAATTCACCCGCAAACTACCAACTATCGCTTTCTCAGCCAATAACCTCCGCCGACCGCACAACCCACATCGAAACCACGATCGCCCCGGCAACTGTGACGTCGGGTGTATTGAACACAAGCATCAATCAACAGCAGATACAGACGCATTTGCTGCGGGTGCAGTAGCACTGCTGGTTAGAACCGGGAGCGATAGCGACTGGGTTTCCGTGAGATTTTCGGATTACTCGCTCCTATTCACCGCAACCAAAATTGATCTTATTTCTAATAACTCGCTTCTGCCCCGAAATTCGAGCGGTTAGAAATACGGGTTCGCAGCCAACGTTCTTTATCCAAAAACCAGTGTAAGCCTTGCCGGTCTCTGACCCGTTGCGGATCTTTTCGGTTTGTTTGAGGGTTATTGAACGATTGCCTGTGTCGAACGGGATGTATTTCGCCGTCAACTCGATCAGGCGTGGCTTCTCCAAATACTTCGGCACGCCATCGACCTCGACGGTCACAAAAGTCGAAAAGGCCCAGTCGAACGGCGTGTTCCAAAGGTCGAACCCTTTGTCAGTCAACACATTCTCTGAAAAGGCACCAGTATTCTCGTAGAAAAGCCGTGCCTGGATCGAGCTGATCTTAATGGCTTGTGCGTAGCCGCCGATGGCGAAGAGTGTGATGGCAAGGAAAATCTGGATTTTCGACATTCTTAATTTCATGAAATAAGAACGATCATCAAATCTGCCTTTGCAGTCTTTGCTTACTTTGCGACTTTGCGGGGAAAGTCTCCCGCCAAGCCGCCAAGCCGCCAAGCCGCCAAGCCGCCAAGCTGAAAAGATGGGAACCCTTAACTCAATGCACTGAGGAGTACATTCAAGCCTCTTGCCACATCGTCACCCAAATGCACCCGCAACGCTCGTCGCCCGCGATCGAGCAAGACCTGAAAATCGCCGCGTGCTTGAGCGGCTTTGACGACTCCGAAGGTATATTTCTGTCCCGGAACGGGCAGGTCTGACGCGTCGTCGGATGTGATCTGGAGAACTACGCCGTTGTTGCCGCCGCCTTTGTAGGCTTGTCCGGTGGAGTGTAGAAAACGTGGGCCGAAGCCGAGGCAGGTCGCGGCGTGGGTGCGTTCGAGGACGGTTTTGCGGATCGCGGCGAGGAGCTTTTCGTTTTCGGCGTTCATCTCGACGTAGCCGAGCAGGGCGAAATAGTCGTTCGCGACGATCTGGCCGATATGGGCGTTCAGATAGTTTTCGATCGATGGAAAATCAACAGTCGAGTTGAGTGTTGCAACGTGTTCTTCGCTCGAAAACAGTGCGATGCCATTGGCTGAAAAGAACGGCTCTTCGGGCGGCAGCGAGCCGGTTTTTTCGTATTCGTCAGTGATCTTGCGGGCTTCGATCTTGGCGGATTCGACGTCAGGCTGGTTGAATGGGTTGATCTGCATGACTGCACCGGCGACAGCGGTCGCGAATTCCCAACGGAAAAATTCCTGACCGAGATCGTCGATCGAATTCAGCTCGATCCGCACCGCCGGATGCCCGGCGTTAGTCAAGGCAGAGTATTGCTCGTCAAGGCTGTCATTTCCCGTCACGGTCAGGAACGCAAAAACGCGGTCGTCGCCGTATGACCCAACATCGATTACGCTCTCGCGATCGACCGGGATGATCGCAACACCATTTTTACCTGTCGATTCAGCAACGAGCTGTTCGAGCCACGCTCCGACATCGTGTATCTCGGGTGTGGTGAAAATAGTCAGCTTATCGCGGCCGTGAGCGTGGCAAATGCCAAGGATGAGGCCGAGGATCGCACCTGGGTTTGAGCTTGGATCGGCAGTTTTGCAGGCTTCGACCATCTTCGCGGAACTTGTCAAGAAGGATTCAACATCAAGCCCCATCGAAGCCGCGGCCGTCATTCCAAATGCAGACAATGCCGAAAATCGCCCACCGATCTCGGGTTTGCCGTAGAAAATGTGTCGAAAGCCATCGTCTTTAGCTATCCGTTCCATCTTTGAGCCGGGATCAGTGATCGCGATGAATTGCTTTCCCGCATTTTCCGCTCCGACCTTCTCAGAAACTCGTTCGAAGAAATACTGTTTGAAGCAGTTCGGCTCAAGCGTCGAACCTGATTTGCTGGCGACGATGAACAATGTTTTTGCGAGATCGAGTTTATCCTCGACCGTTTTGACCTGTGCAGGCACGGTAGAGTCGAGAATGTGAAAATTCGCCTTGCCAAAGGTCATCGCCAGAACCTCAGGGCACAGCGATGATCCTCCCATTCCCATCAGCAGGATGTCCGAAAATCCGGTTGCCTCGATGTCCTTTTTCAGGTCGGCATATTTCTGCGTGGCGGCGAGTTCTTCGCCAACGATCGTGAGCCAGCCGAGCCATTTTGCTTCGTCATCGCTGCTCCATACAGTCGCGTCTTTTGCCCAAATTCGGGCGATCTTGTCTTCGGCGGTCCAGCTATTTGCGGCCGCATCAACTTCGGCGGCGAGAGCCTCTGGGAGGAGAAACTTTATGTGATTTAGCATGGCAACATCTTGTTAGAATCGGCGGTAAGTGTCAACCCGGATCGCCGGCGCCGGACGCATTTTTTTGGTGGAGGAATTTCGGTGAGAAAACGTTTGACCAATCTCGCACTTTACTCTACCTATCTAGGCATTTTAGGCCCGACAGTGGGGATTCACATTTGACCAACACGGCTGTTGTGCTAAAAACAAGTCGGAAAAATGGGCATATTCTGTAAAATGTGAATCGATTCACACTTTTTATGCAAATTTAACCGACAACCTGATCAGCACGAAAAATGCGCCCCAAAAATTGAAACGATGGGTATCCGTCACCGCCGTTGTGATGTAATATCGCGTTATGAAATTCGCCGCATCGATCCTCCTTTTCCTGAGCCTTTCAGCGGCCACCGGTCTTGGGCAGACATGTTCCGAAAATGCCAAAGAGGTCAGGCCGCAGCTTTCGAAAGAGGCTGAGCTGAAAATGTCGCAAGACCTCGAGATCGCCGCCCGAAACGCGGTGGCGGATCCGACTGCCGATAACATCATCTGGTACGCGCGCCGAAAGGGTTATTTAGGCCGGTACAAAGACGCCATCGATGCTCTGACGATCAGCTTGCCAAAATTTCCTAACGATGCCAGGTTTTACCGGCATCGCGGACACCGATATATAACGCTGCGGTGCTTTGACGATGCCATTCGTGACTTCGAGAAAGCCGCAAAACTCATCAAAGGCAAACCCGATGAGGTTGAGCCCGACGGCATGCCAAACGCCCAAAACACGCCGACCAGCACGCTGCAATCCAACATCTGGTACCACCTCGGGCTCGCGTATTATCTTAACGGCGATTTCAAAAAAGCGATCGAGGCTTACAAGGAAGGAATGAAGGTCTCGAAAAATAACGATATGCTCGCCGCAATGTCACACTGGCTCTACATGGCCTATCGGCGCAGCCAAAAACCGGTGGACGCCGGACGCCTGCTCGAGCCGGTCAACGGAGATTTTGAGGTTATAGAGAACGACGATTATCTCAAACTTCTTCGGCTCTATCGCAACGAAGTGAAGCCAGAAATGCTGTTAGAATCGCTGGGCGAAAAAGCCGAAACGCTCGGAAACGCCTCGCTCGGCTACGGCCTCGGAAATTGGTATCTCTACAACGGCGACAAGGTACGGGCAATGAATATTTTTCGCAAGATCACGGCAGGGAATCAATGGGCTAGTTTTGGCTTTATAGCGGCGGAGGCGGAACTGATTCGGGCTAAGTAGTTTGTCCTCAGCGGTGTTTTCCAATGCGACATTAGCCACGGAAAAGAGAAATACCCGCTCTGAAAACTCAGCCATGTGTTGTCCAAGGGCAGCCGAACATTGTTGAGAGTCGGTTTTGATACTAATATACGACTGTTTGTCGGCTTCTTAAAAAATTCGCCCAGCGAGCGTTAAGCGGCCGGGATGTTCGCGATGATAAAAACACCTCGTTAGAGAGTTAAACTTATGAATCCACAAGAACAGAGATCGACGGTCTCCGATGCCGTTCGTAAACATAAAGAGTTCCTGTTTCCTGCTGTTGCCAATTATTATCAGGAGCCGATCGCCCTGGTAAAAGGCGAGGGCGAATACGTTTGGGATGATCAGGGCAACCGGTATTTGGATTGCTTTGGCGGCGTACTCACGGTCAGCATAGGCCACGCGAATCCACGAGTAAATCAGGCGTGGAAAGACCAGGTTGATCGGATAGCGCACACCTCGACCCTCTACGCTAACCAGCCGCAGAGCGATCTCGCGGAGAAATTAGCCGAGATCACGCCGGGCAACTTAAAAAAATCGTTCTTTTCGAACAGCGGAACCGAGGCTGATGATACGGCGATCCTGGCTGCGAAGCTCGCGACGGGTAATAGCGAGATCATTGTACTTAGACATAGTTATGCCGGGCGGTCGGCGACGGCCTTGGCTTCGGTCGGGCATAAGACGTGGCGGCCGGTGGCGGCTCAGGTGCCGGGGATCGTTCACGCCGCGGCGCCCTATTGTTACCGCTGCCCGTTCAAGCTCGAATATCCGTCATGCGGCGTGGCGTGCGCGGATGATGTCGAGGACATCATCAACACGACCACTACCGGGAATATTGCGGCATTTATGGCCGAAACGATCCTCGGCGTCGGCGGATTTATCATCCCGCCGCAGGAATATTTCTCGCGTGTTGCCGAGATCGCACGCAGCCACGGCGGGCTATTCATATCAGACGAAGTGCAGGCGGCGTGGGGCCGCACGGGCGATAAGTGGTTCGGCATCGAGCATTGGGGCGTCGAGCCGGACATCATCACTTCGGCAAAAGGTATGGGCAACGGTGTGCCGATCGGCTGGACGATCGCGACGCCGGAGGTTGCGGACGCGTTTCCTGGCCTTACATTTTCGACCTTTGGCGGCAATCCGGTTTCGTCGGCTGTCGGCCTCGCCGTTATCAAAGTTATCGAGGAAGACGATCTCCGGACCAACGCCCGTGTGGTCGGCGATTACCTTATGAACCGGATGCTCGAACTAAAGGAAAAGCACAAAGTCATCGGTGATGTTCGTGGAATGGGACTGATGCTCGGGATCGAGCTTGTCAAGGACCGTCAAACCAAAGAGCCGTATCCCGAAGCCGTGTTAAGGGTCTTCGAAGAAACCAAACGCCAGGGCGTTCTTATTGGCAAGGGTGGACTTTACGGGAATGTCATTCGAACGGGCATGATGTTAAATACGACGACGGAAACGGTCGATCGCCTGGTTGAGGCTTTGGATGTGGGGCTTGCTCTTTGTTAGGTATTTCGATGATACTACGGCTTAAAACGCTAATGTTGGTTGCCGCAATCTTGTCGGCGTGCCTCAATACGCATGGTCAGCAAACCGCGGCTGATCAAACACAGCTTAAGCTGCTGCAGCCGGCTCTCGATGCGATTCGGGCGGACACGATTTTAGAGCACATTAAAAAACTCGCTTCCGACGAATTTGAAGGCCGCGGGCCCGGAACCCGCGGTGAAACGCTTACGGTTAATTATCTTGTCGACCAGTTCAAACGCTCCGGCGTCAGGCCGGGAAATCCAGACGGTACGTTTGTCCAGAAGGTCCCTTTGATCGGATCTCAGACGACACCTGAGATCGAGATCGAGGCCGGCGGGCAGACGATGTCGCTCAAGTTCCTTGATGAGTTTGTGCACGATTTTCCCTCGCTGCGACGGTCGGCTTTGGTTAGAAATACGGGCGTGGTATTTGCGGGGTATGGGATAGTTGCCCCGGAATTTGGGTGGGACGATTACAAAGGCGTTGATGTTCGAAACAAACTGGTCATCGTTTTGAGCGGAGAACCGTCACAGCCAGACAGGAACGATCCGAAGAAATCCGACTCAGCCTTTTTTAAGGGCGACACGCGGACGTATTACTCGACCCGGGAAGCTAAATACGACCTTGCAGGAAAAAGAGGAGCTGCGGGCGTGCTCGTTGTCTACGATCCGGATGCGTCGAAAACCTACTCTCTTTTTCAAACTTTTGCAAAAATGGAAGGCTTTGGGCTGAAGCCGGCGAATATTAATTCCGCTCCGCTGATCTCGGGATTGATAACGATCGGAGCTGCTCGCCGCCTCTTTGCACTCGCGGGCCAAGATCTAGACAAGCTACAAACGGCAGCGTCACGTCCAGATCGAGCATTTGTTCAGATAAAGGCGAAAGCTGATATCTCGGTCAAAAGTAAGATCAGAACCGTAATTAGCCATAATGTCGTCGCACGGGTCGAAGGTTCTGACCCGAAACTAAAAAATGAATATGTGATCTACTCAGCCCACTGGGATCATTTAGGGAAAGATACGAACCTGAAAGGCGACCAGATCTATAACGGTGCCCAGGACAATGCTGTCGGTACCGCCCAGTTATTGGAGGTGGCAAGAGGATTTGCCAGACTGGCAAGTAAACCGAAACGGTCGATTCTCCTTATCGCCGTGACGGCTGAAGAAAAGGGCTTTCTCGGTTCGCGATATTACGCTCAACACCCTTTGTTCCCGGTCGCGAAAACGGTCGCAAATATAAACCTCGATGGCGGAAATGTTTGGGGTGTGACCGCAGATCTCATTACAACAGGTTATGGCCTCTCAACGCTAGACGAGTTCCTGGCCGAAGCTGCTCGGATCCAGGGCAGGAAATTCATAAAAGAGGCTATCGACAACGGCGGACTGTACTTCGGGTCGGACCAGATCGAGTTTGCGAAGGTCGGAATCCCCGCGTGCTTTCCCTTCAGCGGCTCGGAATACATCGGGAGACCTAAGGACTGGGGCGACAAGAAGTGGGAGGCGTATTCCCAAGAACGCTATCACCAGGTATCGGATGAGGTTAAGCTCGATTGGGACCTTTCCGGGGCCGCAGAGGATGCAAAATGGCTATTGATCGCCGGATTTAACGTCGCCCAGGCCGCAGAACGGCCGGTGTGGAAATTAGGCAGCGAATTCAAGCGGCGCAAATAACCAGTGAGCTGGGATCAGTTGCTTCTTGGCCCCGATTCCGGCGGCGAACAGGCTTCGATCCTGGTTTCACACGGTGCCATCCGGCCTATCATGAAATCGACCAGAAGAGTCGCCCCGAGATAAGTCAGATATCCTATGAAAAAACAGATAATGCAAACTGCGACAGTTAAAGCAGACGTTCCTTTCATCTTCGGCATTCTCCTTACTTAAAGCGATTATGAAAAATGATTGCTCTATGAATGATCGGGAAAATGCCTGTTTCGCAAATTAATGCGTTCAAGATATCATAAGTGTCAAATTTATCCAACAAAATTGATCTATTGTGTATCTCCCGCTCAGGGAATTGGGTTATTTTGCTCTTTGGCTATCGCTTATGAAGAACTGCCCGGAATGTGATCTTCTTGTTGCCGACGGACAAACTACATGTTCGAAGTGCGGCTTTGAGAAACGGGCTGTGTCGGACGAAACGGCGGTGCTGCCGGGGCCCTTCCTTGAAAAAGATAAATGAAAAGTATGCGGAATTTTATTTTGGTACTTCTATTGACGTCGATGCCGGTTGCGACTTTTGCGCAATCCAGTAAGGAAAAGCATACGACCGTTTTCAAGAACGGAACACTGATCGATGTAAACGGCGGGCCGTCAAAGACGGAAATGACGGTCGTAGTTTCGGGAAACCGAATAATTACGGTCGGCAAGAGCCGGACCACAAAGATCCCCAAAGGCTCGAAGATCGTCGATGCGACCGGCAAGTTTCTGATCCCGGGGTTGTGGGATATGCATGTGCATATGTTCAACAACATCTCACGGGTCGGCACGGACAACCATGAGGTATATTTTCCGCTTTTAATTGCTAATGGCGTTACGGCGGCGCGCGATATGTTCAGCGACCCGGACGACATAAAGCTCGCAAAGCAATGGCAGAAGCAGATCGAAGCCGGGAAACTGATAGGCCCCCGCCTCTTCGTCAGCAGCAGTATTGTTGACGGTGTTCCGACTTTTTTGCCGAATTTGATGGGAGTCAAAAACGCTGCTGAAGCCCGAGCTGCCGTTCGTTCGCTGAAGGCTGCCGGGGCGGGACTTATTAAGGTCTATTGGAACCTGACGCCGGAGACTTATTTCGCGATAGCTGACGAATCGAAAAAGCTAGGCATTCCATTTGCCGGGCACGTCCCGTTTCTGGTGAGTGCGGCGGAAGTTTCCAATGCCGGACAGAAAAGCATCGAACATCTGACCGGCATTCTCGAGACATGTACAAGCAAGGAAGTCGAGTTACGCAACAAAGAATGGACACCAGCCGTCTATGAGGAAATGGTCGCGACGTTTGATGATAAGAAATGTCTTGAGCTTTATAAACGCTTCGCGAAAAATGGTACTTATCATGTTCCGACTGCGATACTTCACCGCGGTATGGCTCTTTATGATGAGCCCGGCTTTCTTGATGATCCGAGCTTCAAATACGTGCCAAAGAGTATGATGAAAGAATGGTCCGAGTCGCCGCAGCTCGACAGAGATCATGATCTCAAAACCCGTAAGGAGCGATATAATTGGCTTCTCGATATGATCGGAACAATGTATCGTGCGGGCGTTCCGATCATGACGGGAACTGACAATAATAACCCTTACGTCGTTCCGGGTTTTGCATTGCACTCCGAATTAGAATTGTTTGTCAGGGCTGGCCTGACCCCGATCCAAGCGTTGCAAAGTGCGACGATCGTTCCAGCCAGATATCTTGGATTGACGCGATCTAATGGCTCGACCGAAAAGGGAAAAATTGCGGATATCATCCTGCTCGACGCAGATCCACTTTCGGACATAAGAAACACACGAAAGATCGCTGCCGTCATGGTTAACGGAAAGCTGTTGGATAGAGCCGACCTCGACAAAATGCTAAAAACGGTCGAGGCCTCGGCGACGAATAACTGAACCACCGCTAGAAGATGTGAAAACTCTAATAAAAAACGGACGTGTCGTCACCGCTGTTGACGACAATCACGCAGATATTTTCATTGATGGTTAGACCGTCAGGACTATCGGTAAAACGCTCGATATGTTGACGGATGTTGACGTCGATACAGGATGGTGTTGCATTAAATTGCGGAGGTTTATGATCCCTAATCGAACTCGTGTCGTCGTTCTTCTGGTTTCGCTGCTCGTTGGCATTTTGCCTGTCAGGAGTCAGGAATCAGGCGTTTCAAGCGACATTTTGACCACTCTCAAACCTGCTCTGGAGAGCATTCGTGCTGACCGGATCTTTGACAGCATTAAGGTGCTCGCGTCGGATAGATTCGAAGGCCGAAACGTTGGAACAGCGGGCGAGGCGCTAACCGTCGATCATCTCGTCAGCGAATTCAAAAGAGCCGGTCTGAAGCCGGGAAATCCTGATGGGACTTACGTCCAAAACGTGCCGCTTGTCGGATATCGCACGCAGCCGCGGATCGAACTGGACGCCAAGGGCATTAAGGCGTCGTTAAACTTTCCGGACGATTTTGTTCACGAGTTTCCACGTCTGCAGCCACAAGTGTCCATCAATGACGCAGAGGTTGTATTTGGCGGATACGGCATTGTTGCCCCTGAATATGGCTGGGATGATTACAAAGGGATTGACGTTCGGAATAAGCTTGTTATTTTTCTTGGCGGCGAGCCGTCGATCCAGGATAAGAACGATCCCACAAAAATGGACAGCACTTTTTTCAAGGGTGATCTGAGAACGTTCTACTCCACCATGGAGTACAAGAAAGAGCTAGCTGCCGAGAAGGGAGCCGCAGCCGTACTTTTCATCACTGATCCGGAAAAGTCGCCTAATTACTCGATCTTTAAGACATTTGCCTTGCTCGGAGGGTTCGCCTTAGAGCCGAGAGGGCCGGCGAATAAGGCTTTGGCGGTGACAGGGCTTGTAACGATCAGTGCGGCCCGGCGGTTGTTTGCGGCTGCCGGCCAGGACCTCGACGCATTACAAAGTTCCGCCCAGACAAAGGACTTCAAACCCGTTTCGACCAATGCCAGAGCTAACATCTCCGTGATCAGTAAGCTTCGACGGGTAAAGAGCCAGAACGTCGTTGCACGGATCGAGGGTTCGGACCCAAGACTGAAGGATGAATATCTGGTCTACACGGCCCATTGGGATCATCTTGGCATGGACAAGAACCTAAAAGGCGATCAGATATACAACGGTGCGATCGACAATGCCATAGGCACTGCAGAAATGCTGGCGATAGCTCGCGGCTTAGCCAGACTCCCGCGGGCCCCGAAACGCTCGATCCTGTTCATTGCCACCACCGCTGAGGAAAAAGGCTGGCTCGGCTCACGATATTACGTACAGAATCCGCTCTATCCGCTCTCAAAAACGATCGCTGATATCAATCTTGACGGCGGCAACGTCTGGGGCCGGACAAAGGACGTGAACAGCAGCGGCTATGGGTACACGACGCTGGATGAGTATTTCGAGGCGGCCGCTCAATTGCAGGGGCGAACATTTCCCAAAGAGTCGATGGATAACAACGGCCTGTATTTTGGCTCGGACAACGTCGAATTTGCGCGAGGCGGTGTTCCGGCGTTTTTTGCATTTGGCGGTTTCGAATACACAGGCCGGCCTGCAGACTTTGGCGGGAACAAATGGAACGGGTACGCCGATAAGGATTACCATAAGGTGTCGGATGAGATCGGGCCGGACTGGGACCTCTCCGGAGCAGCCGAAGATGCTCAATGGCTGCTGATCGCCGGATACAAAATTGCCCAGGCAGCGAAACGACCCGAGTGGAAGGCGGGAAGTGAATTCAAGGCATTGATTGAACGGGCGAAGAAATAGACACCGTTTGTCCAGCGACACTTATCAAAGATGTCCCGGTCGTTACTGCTGTGGACGACTATCGGCAAGCGGCTTGATATGTCGGTGGATGATGTTACCGGCGCCGCGAGCTAGTTAGTGATTTCCAGCGGGCTGTTCGCCATTATCACGCCCATTTGAGGAAATAGTATGAAGAAAATCTTTGTGACACTCTCACTTGTACTTCTGACAGGTCTTTTTGCATTCGCACAGGGCGGTTCGCCCGAACTGATCTTGTTTAATGGGAAAATATTTACTGCTGAATCTAATCAATTGACCGTCGAAGCCCTTGCGATTCGCGGCGAAAGGATCCTGGCCGTCGGATCAAATGATGAGATCAAACGACTCGCCGATAACAAAACTCGTTTGATCGATCTGCAGGGCAAAACTGTCATTCCCGGGATCAACGATGCGCATTTTCATTTCACGCCTTTTCCTGAGGGCATTCAATTAACATTTGACAGTATGGAGCCAACTTGGGCGGAAACTGTCGAGGCCATAAAAAGGGCGGTCAAAACTGCGCCGAAGGGAAAATGGATCTTCGGTACTATCGGTTACAAGGTTTTGTCTGAAAAGACGGCTGACCGTTTTGCTCTTGACCAAATTTCGCCTGACAATCCGATCTTACTAGGTGCTTTTTACGGACACGGAGATATCGTCAATTCAAAAGCTATGCCGCTTTTGAAAATTGCCGATGACGCTCCCGACGTGCTGGGCGGATATTTTGAACGGGTTTCAAATTCGCAGAAAATTAATGGCAGATCTTGGGAATATGCTCAGTGGCGACCAGCAAGGGTCTTGGCCGAGCAAGTTTCGGATGAAATTGCCATCGCAGAACTGAAAAAGATGTCGGACGAAGCTGTTCGATTTGGCGTTACTTCGATGCAAGTTATGTCAACTTTGAGTATTGACCGGTTTGCGAAACTATTGGTCAAGGCTGATCTGCCAATTCGGGTCCGTGCCATTCCGTTTGCCCTCACTTTTGAAAACAGGCGCGATTTGTCTGAATTTCAGATGTTGTCAAAACTCAATTTTCCAAAGTCAAAAGTTAAGACAAGCGGCATTAAATGGATCTTGGATGGGACGCCTTTCGAACGCGGTGCGGCTACACGTCAGCCCTACATGGACATGCCTAGTTCCAGAGGTAAAATGAATTTTCCGGAAGCCGAGATCTCTAAAATGCTCAAGGAATCGCTGAAATTCAATCAACAGATCCTCTTTCATTGTTCCGGAGATCAATGCGTCGCGTCCGTTTTTGATGCAATGGAAAAGATCAAAATTGATTGGAACCAAAAGCGGGTCCGAATCGAACACGGGGACGGAGTTAGTGGCGATCTGATCGAACGCGGCAGAAAGCTGGGCGTGATCGTTGTGCAAAATCCCACTCATTTGTCGTTTGTCGAAATGCTCTACAGCCGATATTCGCCCAAGATGGATTTCATGCAGTCTCGCTCGCTCATTGATGGCGGAATGCATTTCGCACTTGGTTCAGATGGCCCGATGAACCCATATCTGAACATTATGTTTTCCTCAATTCATCCTTCGAGGCCAACCGAAGCAATTACACGCGAGCAAGCCGTGGTTGCATATACAAAGGTTGCGGCGTTTGCCGAGTTTGCCGAGAAAGACAAAGGGAGTTTGATTAGAGGGAAACTGGCGGATCTATCTGTACTTTCACAGGATATCTTCACCGCTCCCGTGCCTGAACTTCCGAAAACGCACAGTATACTTACTTTTATCGGCGGGAAAATAGCTTACGATGAAAAATTACTAAAATAGAGCTGGGAACAGATTAATGCAATGAAAACACTAATAAAAAACGGCCGAGTCGTCACCGCTGTTGACGATTATCACGCGGATATTTTTATTGACGGCGAGACTGTGACGACTATCGGCAAGCGGCTGGATATGGAGGCGGATGTTGTCATCGACGCCGCTGGCAAACTCGTTATTCCCGGCGGGATCGATCCGCATACGCATATGGAGCTGCCGTTTGGCGGGACGCACTCATCGGACGATTTTTTTACCGGGACGCGGGCGGCGGCGTTTGGGGGGACGACGACGATCATTGATTTTGCGGTGCAGACGAAGGGGGAATCGATGACTGCGGGCGTCGATGCGTGGCACAAAAAGGCCGAGGGCAAGACGGCAATCGACTACGGGTTTCATCTCATCACGACCGACTTTGAGGATGGTGACGAAAAAGAGATGTACAAGCTGATGGACGAGGGGATCACGTCTTTCAAGCTGTTCATGGCGTATCCGGGCGTGTTTTTGGCGGACGACGCGACGATCTTTCGTTCGATGTCGGCGGCGGGCCAACGCGGCGGGCTGATCTGCATGCACGCCGAGAACGGCATCGTTATCAATGAGATCATCAAACGCTTTCTGGCCGATGGCCGCACTGCTCCGAAGTATCACGCATTGACTCGTCCGACCATCGCCGAGGCCGAGGGAGTCCATCGTGCGATCGCCATTGCCGAAATGGCCGAGTCGCCGGTGTACATCGTTCACCTTTCGTGTACGGATGCTTTGAATCAGGTAAGACAGGCGAGAGATCGCGGCATTCCGGCGTTTGCGGAGACTTGTCCGCAGTATCTTTTCCACTCGATCGACGATTACGGCGATGGCTGGGAAGGTGCGAAATACGTAATGACGCCGCCGCTGCGTGAGAAGCATAACTGCGCCGAGCTGTGGAAGGGCCTCAAGATGGACGACCTGCAAGTCATCTCGACCGACCATTGCCCGTTCTGCATGAAAGAGCAGAAGGAACTCGGGTTAGGTGATTTTACAAAGATCCCGAACGGTGCTCCGGGCGTCGAGAACCGCATGAATCTGATCTACAACGGCGGCGTGGTCGAGAACAGAATTTCGCTCAACCGTTTTGTCGAGCTGACCTCGACGGCGGCGGCGAAGATGTTCGGTATGTTCCCGAAAAAGGGAACGATCGCCGTCGGTTCCGATGCAGATATCGTTATCTTCGATCCAAACGGCGAAACGACCTTCGGTGTCGAGAACGAACACATGAACGTCGATTATTCGTCCTACGAAGGGTGGAAGATCAAAGGTAGCGTCGAAACAGTTCTGTCACGCGGGCGCGTTGTGATCGAAAATGGTGAGCACAAAGGCAAAGCCGGTGACGGGCAATTCATAAAACGCGGCGAATGTGCCGCGATCTAAATTCGGATGCCAACTCACAATGATCCAGTCTCATTCTGGCTTACACCTCTCGCAATCGAAGGCGGCGTAGCGGTCGAATTTCGCGGGGATCATATTCACGTACAACTTGGCAAGGGGTTCGAGGTTAGCACGAATCAGCGGAACACCCTCTGGGAAATGATCGGCCGTATGGCCGCTGAACACAAAACCCGCCGCGTTTTGGTCGAAGGCAAAGCTCCCGAAGGCGTTTTTCAAACCTCTGAGGTCATTGATGCCGGACAAAAAACAGCGACGGTGCCAAAACTCTGGATGGCAATGTGTTTTGATAATTTTGAGCCGGGTGAACTGACCGAGCTTTTTGAAACTGTTGCAGCATCGCGCGGCATTCGGGTAAAACACTTCACCAACCTCGAGCGGGCATTGCTTTGGCTGAGAAATAATTCTCCGGAATGATCCCTATTATACTCCAAACACCCATTTGTGACATGCGTCATAAATTCAAAGGCCAGACAGTCTTACGCTAGGCATAGGAGTTGAATTGATCTATGGCTACATCTGTGAAAAACGAAAAATACGTCTATTTCTTCGGCGGCGGCAAGGCTGACGGAAATGAATCGATGAAAAACCTTCTCGGCGGCAAGGGAGCCAACCTTGCTGAAATGGCAGGCCATCCTAAGCTGAAACTGCCGGTTCCGCCGGGGTTCACTGTCACGACGGAAGTTTGCACATATCTGAACACCAATAAGAAGGCGTATCCCAAAACCCTCAAGGCCCAAGTCGACGAAGCTCTTGGCAAGGTCGAAAAGCTGACCGGGAAGCGGTTTGGGGACGAGGCGAACCCGCTGCTGGTCTCGATCCGTTCCGGTGCCCGGCGTTCTATGCCCGGAATGATGGAAACCGTGCTTAATGTTGGTCTAAATGAGCAGACTATCAAAGGACTGATCGTGAAAAGCGGCGACGAACGGTTCGCGTATGACGCCTACCGGCGTTTGATCATGATGTACGCCGATGTCGTGATGGAAAAGGGAGCGGGCATTGAGCCAAAAGGCGGGAAAGGCGTGCGAAAGGTCTTGGACGAAATGCTCGGAGACATCAAGCATAAAAAGGGCTACGCGAGCGACACTGACCTGACGGCCTCTGACCTAAAAGCCCTTGTAAAGGATTTTAAGAAAACGGTCAAGAAGGTCTTGGGAACCGAGTTTCCCGAGGATCCATGGCAGCAAATGTGGGGTGCGATCGGTGCGGTTTTTAGCAGTTGGAGTGGTAAGCGCGCCGTCGAGTATCGTGCCATCGAGAATATTCCGGACGAGTGGGGCACGGCGGTGAATGTTCAGGCCATGGTGTTTGGCAACATGGGAGACGATTGCTGCACGGGTGTGGCTTTCACGCGTAATCCCGGTAATGGCGAGAACAAGTTCTACGGCGAATACCTCGTTAATGCTCAGGGCGAGGACGTTGTTGCTGGTACAAGGACGCCGGCTCCAGTGAATGAATATTCGAAAAATGCACAGAGCAAGCAGTTCAAGACGCTTGAGAAGTTGATGCCTGCTTTGTATGACGAACTTCATGAGTATCAAAACCGGCTTGAAGTTCATTACAGGGACATGCAGGATATCGAGTTCACCATCGAGAATGGAAAGCTTTATATGCTGCAATGCAGGGTCGGAAAACGAAACGGCGTGGCGGCTGTTCGCATGGCAACCGAAATGTATTCCGAAAAACTGATTGACTTAAATACGGCACTGATGAGGGTCGGCCCGAATCAACTGGTCGAACTACTGCTGCCGATGCTTGACCCGAAGGTCGAGTTGATCACAAAACCGATCGCAAAAGGCCTTCCGGCTGGTCCCGGAGGAGCAAAAGGCCGTGTCGTATTTAGCTCCGAAGATGCAGTGGCCTGGGCCAAGAAAGGTGAGGCAGTGATCCTGGTGCGTGAGGAGACATCCCCCGAGGATGTGGACGGAATGCACAAATCTGAGGCGATCCTCACAAGCAAGGGTGGTATGACATCACATGCCGCATTGGTAGCGCGTGGCTGGGGCAAGTGCTGCATCGTGGGATGCGGCGACATCGAGATCAATCACGAAGCTCGCACGTTTAGAGCAAAGGATGGCGTGGTCATCCACGAAGGTGACTGGCTGAGCCTGAACGGCACAAAAGGTCTCGTCTATGAGGGCAGCATGGCACTCGTCGATATCGACCTTGACAAGAATAAGTCTTACAAAGACTTGATGAAACTCGTCGACAAGGTGAAAGTACTTGGCGTTCGAGCCAATGCCGAGACGCCGGAGGACGCTGCGCAGGCATTGAAATTTGGAGCCGAGGGTATTGGCCTTTTCCGAACCGAGCATATGTTCTATGGCGAAGGCGGCGAGGAGCCGCTCTTTCTGCTGCGGAAAATGATCGTCAGCAAATCCGAGGCGGAAAGGCGGCAGGCGCTCAATGAGCTGTTCAAATTCGTCAAAAAGGACGTCAAGGATACGCTCAAGGTCATGAACGGCCGGCCGGTTACAATAAGACTGCTTGATCCGCCGCTGCATGAATTTGTGCCGCATGACAAACAGAAGCTACAGGATCTCAGTAAAGTGCTCGGGATCAGCTTGAGCGTTCTAAAGCGAAGAGTCCTAGCCTTAAACGAAAACAACCCGATGCTCGGCCATCGCGGTGTACGGCTGGGAATCAGCTATCCCGAAATTACCGAGATGCAGGTCCGAGCAATACTCGAAGCGACTGCCGAATTGATCAAGGCCGGAAAGAAAGCACTTCCTGAGATAATGGTGCCGGTCACGTGCACGGTGAACGAGCTTGCACACCAGAAGAAGATCGTTGACCGAATTTATAAAGAGGTTTGTGAGAAACAGGGGCTGAAGAAAATACCTTATCTATACGGCACGATGATAGAGACGCCGCGGGCGGCGATCCGCGCGGGTTTGATGGCACAGGAGGCGGATTTCTTCAGCTACGGAACCAATGACCTCACCCAGATGAGCTTCGGTTTCAGCCGTGATGATATCGGCGGATTTCTGCCAAAATATCTCGATCTAAAAATTTTGCCTTATGATCCATTCCAGACCATCGACACAGACGGTATTGGCGAACTGATGCGGATGGGAATCGAACGCGGCCGACAGATAAAGCCCAAGCTAAAGATAGGTATCTGCGGTGAGCACGGAGGCGATGCCGACAGCGTAAAATTCTGTCATAGGATCGGCATGAACTATGTGAGTTGCTCGCCCTTTCGCGTACCGATCGCAAGGCTCGCAGCGGCACAGGCTGCGATCGAATTCAAGCAATAAGAGACGTTGCTTACGCTCGACGGAATTGTGGTTCTCGCTTTCACGAGCGGCCGATTCGTTATAAAATCGGAAAAATGAACATTCGGCTTGCGGATAGGGAATTGCAGACAAAGTTCGGAAATTTCTCAGAGGTTCTGTATTACGATGGGATCTGCGAGTCGATCGCGCTCGTTATGGGCGAGGTTGAGGGGCGGGAAGGCGTGCTTTGCCGCATCCACTCAGCTTGCATAGGCGGGCATGTATTCAACAGCATCGAGTGTGAATGTGCTGACGAAATGGCTGCGGCGCAAGCTGCGATCGAGAGAGCGGGTTCCGGCGTGATCATCTATTTAGATCAGGAAGGAAAGGGAAACGGACACCTTGCGCTGATGAAGAGTATTCCGTTCAAAAAGGCTGGCTTGAGCCAGGCCGATGCATATAAGAAAGCCGGTTTTGAGGCTGATGCACGGAGTTTTCGGCCCGCTGCAGAAATTCTCGCTGATATGAAAGTCAAGTCGGTCGTTTTGCTTACCAACAATCCTGAGAAGGCTGAGGACCTGAGGAGAGCTTCGATAAATGTTGCCGGAACAAAACCAACCGAAAACTCAAAATGATATTTTCCGATATAGTACTCTCTCAGAAGCTCGAACGGACCGAAGCTCGCGCAAATGCGGATTTCGTTGACACGCGGGCCCGGCTCGATCCTGCCAATGGTGCCGCGTGGATCGAGGTTGGCGGGGCGTACGCGATGTTCGACAGCCCGGAATCGCCGCTGACGCAGACTTTCGGGCTGGGCATTTTTGAGGGAGCCACGGACGAGCATCTTGACGAGATCGAGGCCTTTTTTTTGAAGCACAACGCACCTGTCTTTCACGAGGTCAGCCCGTTAGTGGATTTTTCGCTGATGGAATTACTTAGCGGCCGCGGTTACCGGCCTATCGAACTGACGAGCGTAATGTACCGCGAGCTCGATGCAGCCATCGAAAAACGTGAACGAATTCCGGGCCTGGCCACGCGTGTTATAGACGAGAACGAAGTTGAGCTGTGGGCAAAAACCTCTGCCGACGCATGGACGGCCGAGCACAAGGAACTGGGCGATTTTATGTTCAATTTCGGCTCGGTCAGTGCCTCATGCCGAGGGTCTTATCCCTATATCGCCGAGCTCAATGGTCAGCCGATCGCGACCGGCATGTTATTCATCTATGACGACGTCGCGATGTTGGCCGGAGCGAGCACGATCGTTAGTGGCCGCAATCAAGGTGCCCAAACCGCTCTCCTCGAAGACCGTCTCCAATTCGCTGTATCCAAAGGCTGCAGCCTAGCAATAATGGGTGCCGCTCCAGGCAGCCAATCACAAAAAAACGCCCAGAAAAATGGCTTTCAAATCGCGTATACCCGTACGAAATGGCAGAAAATAGGTTAGAATGGCGTGCTAATTCCATTCGTGAAAACCTATGAAACGATGTCCTGAATGTAGACGGGATTATTACGACGATACGCTGCTCTATTGTCTCGACGACGGGAATGCGCTTCTCGAGGGCCCGGCGACGGCGAAGTCAGAACCGGGCGCGATAGCGACTGGGTTCTCAGCCGACGAACCGCCAACCGTGATACTCCACTCGACCGCCGCATCCGGCGAAGCTCCGACTCGTGCGCAGATACATACTACTGAACAGACCGCCGTTTTTCCTCGTGGAGCGGGGGCGGAGCCTCGGGGATCTTTGGGTGGGCTTTCGGAAAGGCACAGCCTTTCCGCACATCGAGCGGCGAAGCCGCTGGTCGCCGTTGCACTCGCGGCTGTTGTTCTGATCGGTGGATTCTTTGGTTACAAATATTTCGCTCCAACAAAACAGATCGAATCGATCGCCGTGATGCCGTTTGTTAATGAGAGCGGGAATGCCGAAATTGAGTATTTGAGCGATGGAATGACTGAATCGCTTATCAGCAGTTTGACTGAGATCCCTAACCTGTCCGTCAAAGCCAGGAGTACGGTTTTTTACTACAAAGGCAAAGAAAAGTCGGTAAAGGAAGTGGGCGAAGAGCTGGGGGTCGAGGCGGTTTTGCTTGGCAGAGTTAGTCAACGGGGTGACGATCTGAAGTTGACCTTGGAGTTGGTTGATGCGAAAAAACTCGATGCGATCTGGAGTCAAACCTATAACCGCAAGATGAACGATCTCGTTTCCTTGCAAAGCGAGATCGCCAAAACCGTTTCGGATAAACTTCGTTTGAAATTAACGGCGAACGAACAGGAGCGAGTAAGCAAAACTAACACGACCAGTTCCGAGGCACAGCAGCTTTACCTAAAAGGGCGTTTTCATTGGAACAAACGAAATACCGATGACTTTCAAAAAGCAAGAGAGTATTTCCAGCAAGCGATCGCTGCTGACCCGAACTATGCCCTCGCCCAAACGGGACTCGCCGATACGCTGGCTTTGATGCCGTATTACGGCAATTTCAGGCCAAGCGAATATATGCCGCTTGCAAAACAGGCGGCACAGAAAGCCCTCGAAATTGACCCAAATCTGGCGGAAGCACATGCCTCGCTCGGTCAGATCTTGACCAACTATGATTATGATCTTAAAGGTGCTGAGAGAGAGCTAAAGAGAGCAATCGAACTCAATCCGAAGTATCCGTCAGCTTATCAGTGGCTTGCAGAGGTCTATCATTTTTCGGGAAATGGCGACCAAGCGATATCGGAGATAAATAAAGCTATTGAACTTGACCCGTTGTCGATGGTCATAAACAACCAAAAAGGTAGAGTGATTGATTTTGGAGGCAAGCGGGACGAAGCAATTGCTCAGTTTAAGAAAACCATTGAGTTGTTTCCGGACGCTGCGAGTCCTCGCAATAACCTCGCCGACGTTTATGAAGCCAAGGGTATGTATCCGGAAGCCATTGAGCAGCGCCTTATACAACTAAAACTACTTTTTGGCCTTAGTCCAGAAACCATTAAAGACCTCAAACTAGCTTTTGAAAAAGGCGGCTATAAGGGTTTTGTGCAAAAGCAAATAGACATTCAATTGGACAGTCAGAGATCAAGTCTGGAGAAGGATAAAAATGCTTATCTGCCAGCCTTTCGAATTGCGGAAACCTATGCCCGTCTTCAGGACAAAGATAAAACGTTTGAATACCTGAACAAAGCGTATGATCAACGCGAACCACAGATCGCGGAACTCAAAATTCGAGTACCATTTTATTCTCTACGAGACGACCCGCGATTTAAGGAATTGGTCAAGAAAGTTGGGTTTCCCGAATAGAATCTTATGAAACGATGCCCTGAATGCGGTAGAGATTACAACGACGATTCGATGAGCTTTTGTCTTGATGACGGCTCCGACTTGCTCTTCGGCCCGGCGTCGATGGACGAGCCGGCGACAGCGATCTTGCACTCGACGGCTGCCCCAGGCGAGGCCCCGACTCGTGCGCAGATCAATACGACTGACCAGACTGCGGTCTTACCGCCTGGGGTAAGCGACGCAGCAAAACGCGGCTTCAATAAGCGGCTGCTTGCCGTACTTATTTTGCTGATCATTGTTTGTGGAGCGGTTTTCGGCGTCTATAAGTTAATCAATTGGCGGGGAACGACGGAGGGATTCTCAAACACGGCTAATATGAGGATCACCCGAGTGACGGCGACGGGCAAAGCGAACCGAGCCGCCATTTCGCCGGACGGCAATTATATCGTGCATTCGATGGACGACGCGGGAAAGCAAAGCCTCTGGATCAGGCAAACGGCGACCGGCAGTAACGTACAAATACTCGCACCGGCGGCAGTGAACTATTGGGGCATCACATTTTCCCGGGACGGTAATTATATCTATTTCGTATCCAGGGACGTCGGAGCGGGCACCGGAACCCTTGCTCGCATTCCCGTTCTTGGCGGCGCACCGGCCACCCTGATCACGGATGTCGACAGCCCGGTAACCTTTTCCCCGGATGGCCAGCAGTTGGCATTTTTCCGCTGGAACCAACGACGCGACGAGAACACCGGGCTGTGGATCGCAAACTCCGACGGCACCGGCGAAAGACGGTTGGCGTTTAGAACGAGGCCGGAGGGCCTGTTAGGAGCACCGGCCTGGTCGCCAGACGGCAAGGTCATAGCCTGCGCTGTGGGCGGGCTCGAACCCACTGGGGGGTATATAACCGCGGTGGCGATCAGCGTTGCTGATGGCGTAGAAAAAGCGTTTACCTCTCAGCGTTGGAGCATGCTGGGAGCCAGCAACGGCCGCCTCGGATGGGTCGGTACCGACAGTCTGGTGATGAATGCGCCGGAGCAGGGCAGCGGCGATAATGCTCAGCTCTGGCAGATCTCATACCCGGGCGGGCAGACGCAGCGGCTCACGCGCGACCTTAATGATTATGACGATGTCAGCCTCACCCGCGACGGCAGCTCACTTGTCACGTTGCAGTCCGATCGACAAACGAATCTGTGGCTCGCGCCCGAGGGCGACGCACGCCAGGCCCGGCAGCTTACATTTGGCAAGGGCAGCGAGGGCGAAGGGCTTTGCTGGACACCGGATAACAGGATCGTATATGTCTCGCAGGTGAGCGGAAACCAGGAGATCTGGATCATGTCGACCGCGGGCGGCGATCAGAAGCAGCTGACCAATGATCCGCAGGCGGACATACTCCCCGCCGTCTCACCTGATGGACGTTACATCGTTTTCTTATCCGGCCGCACCGGGACCCTAAGCCTTTGGCGGATGAATATGGATGGCAGCGGCCCGAAACAGTTGTCCGGCAAGGAGGCTCGTATCTTCCAGCCTCTTATCGGAACTGACAGCCGTTCGGTTATCTTTCGGGCAGAGGACAATAACACGTGGAAAGTGCCTATCGAGGGAGGAGAGCCCGAGCCGGCCAAGGCCGGAGATGCAGAAGGACGCTGGGCGGGTCTGAATTATTCGCAAAAAGACGCTGACGGGATCGCCCGCCGAAACCTGACCGTCTGGCAAGGAGGCGAGCCGCAGCGTTTTGAAATTCCCCAGACGGCCGCGAACATCTTTCCACGATTTCGTTCCGACGGACGTGCTGTCTACTATGTTGACGCCCCGACAGGTGTCTCAAATATCTGGAGCTTCCCGTTGGATGGCGGCCAGCCTAAACAAGTCACTAACTTTCAATCGGAACAGATCTTCGCCTTTGCCTACTCGCCCGACGGAAAACAGATCGCCGTCACGCGTGGGTCGCAAACTAACGACGTCGTGCTGTTAAAGGATTTTAGATAATAGAGTGATGCCCGACCGCCATTAAATTTTATGAAACGATGCCCTGAATGTAGGCGGGATTATTACGACGACACGCTGCTGTATTGTCTTGAGGATGGCAATGCTCTCGTTCAAGGCTCGGTGCCATCGCCCGATGGTTCACCCACGGCGATATTGTCAGAACCGGGACCGATAGCGACTGGGTTGTCACCGGACGAACCGCAAACCGCGATCCTGCACTCGACCGCGGCTCAAGGCGAGGCTCCGACGCGGGCTCAGATATTGAATACCGATGCGACAGCAATACTTCCCAACGCTATCGACAAGTCGCGCCCTAAAACCGCATCGCGCAGCAACTCGCTGATAGCAGGCGTGTTGGGGATAATTCTAGTTACCGCTCTCGGCGTCGGCAGTTACCTGTATTACGGACGCAGTTCAGCCAAACAGATCAATTCCATCGCGGTGATGCCGTTTGAGAATAGGAATTCGGATGCCGACACGGATTATTTGTCTGATGGTTTGGCGGAATCGGTGATGAATCGGCTTTCGCAGCTGCCGGATCTAAAAGTAAGTCCGACGAGTTCGGTGATGCGATACAAGGGTAAGGAAACCGATGTTGCGAAGATCGCCTCCGAACTTGGCGTGGATGCGGTGATGACCGGACGCATCACCCAACGCGGTGAAAACTTGACGATCAGCGTCAATCTGGTTGATGCCCGTGTCAACAAGTTGCTGTGGGGCGAGCAGTATGAACGGAAACTGTCGGAATTATTGACCACCCAACGCGAGATCGTCACCGAGATCGTGAGCAAACTGCAGCTAAAACTATCGGGCGAAAGCGAGCAAAAGCTGGCCAAGAAATACACCGATAACAACGAAGCGTATCAGCTTTATCTGCAAGGTCGTTACCATTGGAACAAGCGGCAGATACCTGAATTTGAAAAGGCGATCGTGTTTTTTAAACAAGCCATCGAAAAAGACCCGAACTTTGCTCTGGCTTACACCGGATTAGCCGATACTTATGCCTTGTTTCCCATCAACGGCGATTTCAGACCGAAAGAGTATATGCCGCAAGCCAAGCAAGCGGCACTCAAGGCTCTCGAACTTGATCCGAACTTGGCGGAAGCCCACGCATCACTTGCAGTAGTCCATAAAGACTATGGATATGACTTTGCAGGTGCAGAAAAAGCATTCAAACGGGCGATCGAACTTGATCCGAATTACGGATCTGCTCATCAATGGTATGCCGAACTATTAACCGCCAGCAGCCGGCACGACGAAGCGATCAGGGAAAATTCAAGGGCACTCGAACTCGATCCGTTTTCATTACCGTTCAATGTGGGTATGGTAGAGAATCTGCTGCGTGCCGGACGATTTGACGAAGTGCTTTTACAAAACAAGAAGTTCAATGAGCTCTTTCCGAATGATACACGTTTTCAAGCTGTCAACGTTAGTGTTTATGTAGCTCAAGGCAAATATGATCAGGCTGTCGAAGAGAGCCTAGCTAATGCCAAACCCGAAAATATTGCAAAATTGAAAGAAGCCTACGAAAAAGGCGGCTGGGATGGTTTCGGGCGGATGCGGCAGGAAATACGCCTCGAAGAACTAAATACCAAACAGGCAAAAGACCCCAATGGATACGTTAAAGCCATGGATTTTGCCAACGCATATTCTTTGGGCAAAGACAAAGATAAGACGATCGAATATCTGAACAAAGCGTATGACGAGCGTTTCAATCAACTGATCAACCTAAACATCAATAAAAGGTGGGACTTCGTGCGAGACGACCCGCGATTTAAGGAATTGGTCAAACGAGTCAGGATCCCGGAATAGAAGTCCATGAGGTTCTGCAGTAGTCAACGTGTCATTTTGATTTTGCTCTCAGGTCTATTCGCGGGCCTGGTGGCGGGCAGCGCAAATGCCCAGCAAGCGTCTCAGAATCCGTCGCCGATTACCGATACTACGCGGCCGCATCCGCGGATTGAAAAGGTCGAGGTTTCCGGGCGTCGGACGGAACTCGCCGCTCTGAAAGGTGCGGTTCTGTTTGCCGGGCCAAACGTAAGGAATGACAAACCCGTGCCGCTCATCATCCACTTTCACGGCGTATCGTGGTTGATGGAGTATCACATCGCAAAGCACTTTCCGAAAGCGGCATTGATAACCGTCAACCTCGGTTCGGGTTCGCGGGTCTACGGCGAGCCATTTACCGAGCCCGAAATGTTTCAGCGGCTGATCGACGAGGCAAGCAGCAAACTGGATCTAAAGAAAGGCTGGTCCTCGATAACGCTCGTCGGATTCTCGGCGGGATATGGCGCGATACGGGCGATACTCCGGCAGGATGTGAATTTCCTAAAGGTGGACAATGTGCTGCTGCTCGACGGCATTCACGCGAGCTATGTTCCCGAAGGAAAGCGCCTCGCCGACGGCGGCGTGATCAAGACTGACGATCTGGATTCGTACGTGAAATTCGCCCGCGAGGCGGTTGCCGGCAATAAGAACTTCATGATCTCGCACTCCGAGATATTTCCCGGTACATATGCCAGCACGACTGAGTGTGTCGATCACTTGCTCTCAACTCTCGGGCTAAAAAGGAAACCAAAGCTCAAGGCCGGCCCCGTCGGCATGCAGCAGTTGAGCGAGGTCGATGTGAGAGGTTTTCATATACGCGGTTACGCCGGAAACACGGGTGCCGATCACGGCGATCAGCTGCAGGCGATGCCGGAATGGCTGATATCATTGAAGATAAAATAGCGATATGACGGACACGATACAACACGACGACGGACGCGTCGAACTGAGAGACGAAGCACTTCGGGAGATCGAGGGCTCGTCTCTATATAACGAAGACCTCGCTCCGGTTCCGGTCGCGAAACGAGATTGGACGACGTACAACTACGCCGCACTTTGGATCTCGATGGCACACTGCATACCGACGTATATGATGGCGTCGGGGTTGATCTCGGCGGGCATGAACTGGTGGCAGGCTCTGTTTACGATCTTGCTTGGGAATGTTATTGTGCTCGCTCCGATCCTGCTCAATTCGCATCCCGGCACGAAGTACGGCATTCCGTTCCCGGTATTTGCACGTGCGGCGTACGGGACTGGTGGCTCGAATCTGCCGGCGTTGATGCGTGCGATCGTCGCCTGCGGTTGGTTTGGCATTCAGGCGTGGATCGGCGGGCAGGCGTTGCAGACGTTCTTTGCGGCGTTCATTCCGGGTTGGGCGACGCTGCTGGGGCCGGTAATCGGCGGACACACGCCGACCGAGTGGCTTTCGTTCCTGATCTTTTGGGCGATGAACATTCTCATCATCTATAAGGGAATGAACCTGCTAAGGATCGTCGAAAACTGGGCCGCTCCGTACGTGCTGGTAATGACGGGCATCCTGCTCGCGTGGATTCTATATCAGGCGGGCGGCATCGGATTTCTTTTGCACGAACCGGGCAAGCTCAATACGCTTGGAGATTTCTGGCCGGTGTTTGTCCCAAGCCTCACGGGAATGATCGGCTTTTGGGCAACACTGTCGCTAAACATGCCCGACTTTACGCGGTATGGTAAAAGCCAGCGTGAACAGGCCATCGGCCAGACCGTGGCATTGCCGACGACGATGGTGGTCTTTGCCGCGATGGGCATCTTGATCACGTCCGCGGCCGTCGTGGTATTTCCGCATATGAATCCGGCGGACGCATGGGATCCGGTCAAACTCGTCGGACAGTTCTCACAGCCGGTGGTCGTGGCGATCTCGATGTTTACCGTCGTCGTCGCGACGCTGTCGGTCAATATCGCCGCCAACGTCGTCTCGCCCGCGAATGATTTTGCCAACGCTTTTCCGAAACTCATATCGTTCCGCACCGGCGGGTTGATAACAGGTATTATCGGCATTTTAATGATGCCCTGGAAGCTGCTTGCCGACCCGAGCGGTTACATTTTCGGCTGGCTCGTCGGCTATTCAGGCGGTTTGGGATCGATCGCGGGTGTGCTGATCGCGGACTATTGGCTTGTTCGCCGGAAAGATCTGAACCTCGGCGACCTTTACCGCAGCCACGGCAGCTATGGCGGATGGAATTGGCGTGCGATCTTTGCGACGCTTTTAGGTTGCTTTTTTGCATGGATAGGGTTGATAATTCCAAGTCTCAGAACGCTTTACGACTACGCGTGGTTTGTCGGCTTCGGTGTTGCGTTCTTTGTCCATTGGGGACTGATGGCTGCATTGCCGCCGAAAGATATTCATCGCCAAGACGCAGAGGGCACGGAGTAGAGAGCCTTTGTCTTTCCGGTGAGGCGATCAATAAGCCTCAGTGATCTCCGCACTTATGTGGTGAGAAACTTATGAAGTACCAAAGAGTTAGAAATTTTTTTAACGGTCAGTTTGTCGAAAGTGTTTCGACGGCCGACCTCGACGTTATTTCGCCGATCGATGGTAATTTGCTCTCGACCGTGCCGATGTCTACGACTGAAGAGCTTAGTCGGGCCGTCGCGTCCGCTAAAGCCGCTGCCGAATCGTGGGGCCAGCAGCCGATCAAGGAGCGAGTCCAGGTCTTTTTCCGCTATCGCAATCTGCTCGAGAAAAATTCGGATGAACTCACAACCCTGATCGCGGAGGAAAACGGCAAAACGTGGGACGAGGCCAAAGCCGAGGTCGATAAGAGCATCGAGCTGACCGAATTTGCCTGTTCGATGCCGCAGCTTGTTTCTAATGAGGTTTTGGAGGTTAGCCGCGGCGTCGAATGCCGGATCGAGCATTTTCCGGTCGGCGTTGTCGCGTCGATCGCACCGTTCAACTTTCCGCTGATGGTGCCCAACTGGACGATGCCGAACGCACTCGTACTTGGCAACACGATGATAATGAAGCCTTCCGAGCTTGTGCCGCTGTCGGTCATTCGCATGGCCGAACTGCTCCAGGAGGCGGGCCTGCCTGACGGCGTTTTCAACATCATCAACGGCGGCAAGGACGTTGTCGAGGGCATCTGTGCTCACCCGGACATCGAGGCGGTCAGCTTTGTCGGTTCGACCAAGGTCGCGAAGCTCGTCTATCAGCAAAGCACGCACAATCTGAAACGCTGCGTCGCTCTCGGCGGTGCCAAAAATCATCTTTTCGTGCTGCCCGACGCAAACCCGTCGATGACAGCCTCGAACGTAACCGCGTCAATGTCTGGCTGTGCCGGTCAACGCTGTATGGCGGCGTCGGCGATGCTGGCGGTCGGCAACGTCGACCCGATCATCGACCAGATCGTCGTTGAGGCACGCAAGATCATTCCGGGCAAGAATCTCGGTGCGGTCATTTCCAGAGCGGCAAAAGAAAGGATAGAGGGTTATATCACCCAGGCCGAGCGCGACGGGGCGAAAATTCTCGTTGACGGTCGTGGGACAGTGGTTGAGGGTAAAGAGGGCGGCACGTACGTCGGCCCGACGGTCATCGACTACGTCACGCCCGATATGTCGGTTGCGACCGAGGAGATCTTCGGCCCGGTCATCTCGATCATGCGGACCGGTACGCTTGATGAGGCACTTAAGATCGAGAACGCCAATCCGTACGGCAACGCCGCTGCGGTCTTTACGCAGAGCGGCGGCCTCGCCAGATACGTCATGGAACACGCCAGTGCGGGAATGATCGGCGTCAATATCGGCGTGCCCGTGCCGCGAGAACCGTTCTCGTTCGGCGGCTGGAATGATTCGCGTTTCGGTGCGAGCGATATTACCGGCAAAAGCTCGATCCCATTCTGGACCAAGCTCAAAAAGACGACGACAAAATGGAACCCGGAGGCGGGCGTCAATTGGATGAGCTGATACCCTGTGCGATAGTGTTAACGTCCGTTTTTCCCGAGATCGCGAACAAGTTTAGAGAGTCGTAACGCGGCTCGTATTTTCTATAGATTAAGGAGCCTTAAATTAGATATGTCGAAAATGGTTACGATAAAGTTAGTAATAGTTATCTGCTTAGCGGTGGTTGCCGGATTTATTTTTAATATAGGAAGGTCAAGCGCTCAAACGAATCAGGTTGAGACCGCCGGGCAGAAATTTAAGAGTATTAAGGTCCTTAACGATATGCCTGCCGATCAGATGGGTAAGGTCATGAATATGATCTCGGCCTCGCTCGGCGTGAATTGTTCGTTCTGTCATGCTTCGAACGATGCGGACTATGAAAAAGAGGGCTTTGAACACAAAGACACCGCCCGAAAGATGATCAAAATGGTGTTTGATCTTAACAAAGCCAATTTTAATGGCCGTCCTGAGATCAACTGCAACTCGTGCCACAACGGCAAGTCGCATCCGCAGCCAAGCTTTCCGCTCGCTCCAATGCCCCAACCAGAACCGCGTCCGGCGCAGCCTGCGGTTAAGCCGACTGCGGATCAGATCATCACAAAATATTTGACGGCCCTTGGCGGAGCAGAAAAGCTGGCAAAAGCAAAGTCACGAGCGATCACCGCGACCCGCGTCGAGCCCGATGGTAAGACGACCGAAGCCGAAACGATCTGGCTGAGTGATAAAGCCTATCGGAGTGACACTATGTACGGTAAATCTGTCGTGACCGAGATATTCGACGGCACGGACGGAAAGAAATTTGGAGATGCCGCCCCGATCGAACTGAAGCCGGACGAAGCGGAGCAGATCAAACGCGAAGGCCAGCTCTTTTTCCCGGCTAATATAAAAACGATCTATCCAAAATTGGAATTTCGAGCTCTCGAAAAGATCGACGGCCGCGAGGTCTATACCGTATTTGCAACGACCGCGAATAACCTGAATGAACGGCTCTCGTTTGATGTTGCGACCGGATTGCTTGTACGTAGAACCGTTTCATCGCGTACCTTATTCGGCAATTTTGTTTATCAGGTCGACTACGCCGATTACAAGGATTTCGGCGGGATCAAGATGCCGGCGACCACACACTACGCGATGCCGCACATTCGCTGGACCCGAAAGCTTGGTGAGGTGAAAATGAACGTGCCGGTCGATGCATCAAAATTTACCTCAGCAAAATAGGGGAAGAATTATGTCAAGAATCATCAAATGCGGATTGATCCAGGCACACAATGTAGCCCCGACTGATGCTCCGATCGCGGAGATCAAGAAAGCGAATATTGATAACCAGATGAAGTTCGTCGAGGATGCCGCTCGGCAGGGCGTCCAGATGCTTTGTTTTCAGGAGATATTCGCAACGCCGTACTTTATGGCGGAGCAGCAGACTCGTTGGTACGATGCTGTTGAACGCGTGCCTGACGGGCCGACTGTCCAGCTCATGCAGGACGTTGCGAAGCAGTTTGGAATGGTTCTCGTGGTCTCTGTTTATGAGGAAGAGATCGCAGGTATCTACTACAACACCGCGGCAGTGATCGATGCCGACGGAAAGTATTTGGGCAAGTATCGTAAAACGCACATTCCCCACGTCGCTCCCGGGTTTTGGGAGAAGTTCTACTTCCGTCCGGGCAATCTTGGTTATCCTTGTTTCGACACCGCATTCGCGCGGATCGGCGTTTATATTTGCTATGATCGGCACTTCCCGGAAGGTGCGAGGTGTCTCGGCCTGAACGGAGCGGAGATCATTTTCAATCCGTCTGCAACAGTTGCCGGGCTTTCGGAATATCTCTGGAAACTCGAACAACCTGCTCACGCAGCTGCAAATGGATATTTCGTCGGGGCTATCAATCGTGTTGGGGTTGAAGCTCCTTGGAACATTGGTGAATTCTACGGCCAAAGCTATTTTTGTGATCCTCGCGGGCAGATCATGGTCGAAGGCTCACGCGACCAGGACGAGCTGATCGTAGCCGACCTTGATATGGACAAGATCAAAGAAGTCCGCAATACGTGGCAATTTTTCCGCGATCGTAGGCCCGATGCTTACGGCCCGATAGTTGCCGGCTGATAGAGATATGAATTTTTATCGAATAATCGCTTTCGTTTTTTTGATATCCATCATTTCGATAAGCGGGGTTGCGCAGACTAATAAGGCCATCGCCTCTGAATTGCGGGGTCACCTCAACCGTCTGTCAAAAAATGTCGGCAATGAAAAAGCACTCGATCGGGAAAACAAGCTCTTAAAACAAAAACTCATCAAGTATGGAAAGCGTGCTTCGACGTTGAAGTATAGTTTCAGCGAACTTGATGGGCAGATGTACATTGCAACCTCTAAGGACGGTAGATTCCGGATATACTCGTGGGATACCAAAACTGGCGGCACGATGAAGTTCTTTGACGGTATTTATCAATATAAGAACAGCCGTGGAAAGGTCTATTCAAAGCCGTATCAGGCCTCGCGTGATTTTGCTGCCAGAGGTTTTTACTCGCAGATATTTGAGGTTAATACCGGAACTGGGAAGGCGTACCTTGCTAACTCAAATCTGATCTTATCGAATGCTATGATGCACCAAGATCTGGAAGCTTTTGCGATCGAGGGAGCAAAGCTGAACACTGATCTACGTCTGATCCGCACAACGACCGCGATGAGAAACTCCGTAGGATTTGACTATGATTTTTTCTCCGTAGTTGACAGGCCCGAGCGACCAGTCAAGCTGTTTTCGTACGATGAAACGAAAAAGCAGTTTAGTTTCCCGATCGTATTGAAAGACAAGAAATTCCCGAACGGCGGCAGAGTGACGAATAAGTTTATTACCTATCGGTTTAACGGAAAATACTTTGTAAAGATCTAGTATGGAGAACACGTTCTGCTCACCGCTCGACATCACCCAGATCGAGCAGAATTTCGCTGAGATAAATCCTGCACTCAGTTCGGCTGAGGCTATGCACGAGGCGAACCGGTGTTTGTATTGCTACGATGCTCCGTGCATTCAAGCTTGTCCGACCGGGATCGACGTTCCATCCTTCATCAAAAAGATCGCGAGCGGCAATCTGACAGGTTCTGCGCGAGTTATCTTTGACGCCAATCCGATAGGTGCGTCTTGTGCCCGCGTTTGCCCAGTAGAGGTGCTTTGCGAAGGTGCATGTGTTGAAAAAACTCTTCTGAAAAAGCCGATCGAGATCGGGCGGTTGCAGCGGTATGCAACGGATCACGCGTTATCAAATAACACGCAAATATTCACCAAAGGCGAGTCGAACGGAAAGTCCGTCGGAATCGTCGGCTCAGGGCCAGCGGGGCTTTCGTGTGCGACTTATCTGACCCGCCTCGGCTATGAAGTGACTGTCTACGAAAAGCGGTCCCAGGCCGGCGGGCTCGATACTTACGGCATGGCCGAGTACAAAATGCCGAAGAGAGTTTCGCTAGCCGAGGTCGAGCAGGTCGAGAAAATGGGCGTAAAGTTCATTCTGAATACCGGGATCACGGGGTCAGAACCGGGAGCGATAGCGACTGGGTCGAGCATTGCATTTAAAGAACTTTCGCAGAACCACGATGCCATCTTCCTCGCCACTGGCCTCGGAGCGACCAACAAACTCAACATTCCCGGTGAAGATCTTCCCGGCGTTTACGATGCACTGGCATTTATCGAACAGATCAAAACCCGCGACTGGAAAAACATTCCAATTGGCAAAAACGTAGTAGTTATCGGTGCTGGAAATACTGCGATTGACGCCGTTACGCAGGCAAAACGTCTAGGGGCGGAAAAGGTCACGCTGATGTATCGTCGTACCGAAAAAGATGCCCCGGCGTACGCATACGAAATGGAACTCGCTCGCAAAGACGGCATCGAATTCATGTGGGAAACCACGCCGGTCGAGATCGGCGGGATCTCAAGCGTGATGGGAATGCGGGTTCGTCAGGGCAATTCCGAATTTAAAATCGATTGCGACATGGTAATAAAAGCCATCGGTCAGACCAAAATGTCATCGTTCTTTACCGACGTGATCGGCGTCCAAACCGACGAAAAAGGCCGCGTTGTCGTCGATGAAAATATGCAAACCTCTGACCCCAAAATCTTCGCCGGCGGCGACTGTGCCAACGGCGGAGCCGAAGCGGTCGATGCCGCCCAGATGGGCAAACTCGCCGCTCAGGGCATTCATTTTTCACTCACCGGCGAGACTGTGAAATTCGCGGGTTCTAAATAACTTTAGCTTAATCCAATTAATGAAAAAAATAGCTTTTATCTTTGCCCTCCTTGCCATCGCACAGGTTTCCATCTTTGCTCAAAACTCTGAGATTCCTTCCTCTAAACTTTTCGACTCAAAACAATTACTCCGCGATGTCGAGGTCCTCGCTGCGGACGACATGGAGGGCCGAGGCTTTGGAACTCCGGGCGGGACCAAGGCCCGCGAATACGTTGTAAAACGCTTCAAAGAATCCGGCCTGGCCGACATTGACGGTAAAAATCTACAGCCGTTTTCTATCACGGGCCGCGACAAGGTCGAGCGTCAGGGGGCGAACGTTTATGGTGTTATTCGAGGAACAAAACATCCCGAGAAATACATCGTCATCTCAGCTCACTACGACCACGTAGGTACTCGAAACGGCGAAGTCTATAACGGGGCGGACGATGATGCTTCAGGCACCGCGGCGCTGTTTGCAATGGCCTCGTATTTTAAGAAGAAGAAGCCCCAAACTTCATTGTTATTCGTTGCTTTTGACGCCGAGGAATCGGGGTTAGTAGGCAGCAAAAAATTTGTTTCCGAACCGCCTGTCCCGGCCGCGAGAATCGTCATGAATATCAACATGGACATGGTCGGCCATAGCGACAAAAATGAGCTGTACGCCTCTGGTTCATACCATAACCCGTTTCTCAAACCCTACATCGAGCCGCTTGTTAAGGATGCCAAGGTCAAACTCCTATTCGGCCACGACACCCCGGAACAGAAGCGTGATGACTGGACATTCCAATCCGACCACGGCTCATTTCACCGTGAAAAGATCCCATTCATCTACTTCGGCGTCGAGGATCACAAGGACTATCACAAACCGACCGACGATTATCCGACCTTGACCAAACCGTTCTATGTCCATAGCGTCGAAACCGTCTTGGCAGCGGTCAAGGTTTTTGATCAGAATGCAGCTGCCATAAAAACCGGCAAATGATTTGCGATCGACGTCGGTTTTTAAACGATTTTAACCGCAGATAACGCGGATGACGCAGATATGTTTTGAGGGACTATGCCGAATGAGCAATTTCTTCATTCCGACCTGACACAGGCTATCATTGGAACATTCTATGAAGTCTATAATGAGCTTGGCCATGGGTTCTTAGAGTCCGTTTATGAAAATTCGCTAGCTCTTGCTCTTCGTAGCAAGGGATTTGAGGTTCATCAGCAAATCGCCATTCCAGTTTGGTTTCGCGGTACACGCGTCGGTGATTTTGACGCTGATATTCTGGTAAACAAGCTGATCCTACTTGAGCTGAAGACCGCCAAGAATATCGATTCAGCCCATGTCGCTCAACTATTGAATTATCTTAAAGCAACCAAAATTGAGGTTGGTCTGGTTATGAATTTCGGTCCGAGACCCGAGTTCAAAAGGGTTGTATTAGGAAACGAACGCAAAGTCGAAAGCTCTCGAATCTAAAAATTATCTGCGTCATCTGCGTCATCTGCGGTTAACCAATGATTGAATCGGAGACGCCATTATTAATTAAGATGGCAAACCTAACTACAAACTTCGCAGGCATTAAATCTCCCAATCCTTTCTGGCTTGCCAGCGCGCCGCCGACCAATATGGGGTCGATGATCGAGCGGGCTTTTGACGCCGGTTGGGGCGGTGCGGTTTGGAAGACTTTGGGTGAGCCTATTACCAATGTTTCCTCGCGGCTGGCTTCGCTGGATCAGGGGCCGCTACGGATGATCGGGCTGAATAATATCGAGCTGATCACGGATCGACCGCTTGAGGTAAATCTCAAAGAGATCTACGAATGCAAGAAAAAATATCCTGATCACGCCGTCATCGCTTCTTTGATGGTCGAGTCAAAAAAAGAAGCCTGGCAGGAGATCACTAAGCGTACACAGGACACTGGTTGCGATGGTTTCGAACTCAATTTCGGCTGCCCGCACGGTATGTCGGAACGCGGGATGGGAGCCGCGATGGGCCAGGTTCCGGAGTACACCTGCATGGTCACCGAATGGGTCAAGGAAGTCTCCGACCTGCCCGTCATCGTCAAACTCACTCCTAATGTCACGCACATCGTGCCGCCCGGCCGGGCTGCTCAGAAAGGCGGTGCGGATGCGGTTTCGTTGATCAATACGATCAACTCGGTGATGGGCGTCGACATCGATACGCTAATCCCGTACCCAAACGTCAACGGCATGGCAGCCCACGGCGGTTATTGCGGGACGGCGGTTAAACCGATCGCTCTGAACATGGTCTCGGAGCTTGCCCGCGATGCCGAATTCAATATTCCGATCTCGGGCATCGGCGGTATCAACACTTGGCGTGACGCGGTCGAATTCATGCTGCTCGGAGCCGGAAACGTCCAGGTTTGCACCGCAGTGATGCATTACGGATACCGCATAGTCGAGGACATGATCGACGGCCTCAACAATTACCTCGACGACAAAGGCTACGCCTCCGTGGGCGACATCATCGGCAAATCCGTCCACCGCGTAACCGACTGGGGCAATCTCGATCTCAACTACGACGTCAAAGCCCGCGTCAATAAGGAACACTGCATCCAGTGCAATCTCTGCTACGTCGCTTGCGAAGACGGAGCCCATCAAAGCTTTGTGTTCGAGGAAGTCGACGGCAAGCGCTTCCCGTTCGTAGTCGAGGATGAATGCGTCGGATGCAACCTCTGTGCGTTGGTCTGCCCATCGCCCCGAGCCATCTCAATGATCCGCGTTGACGAAGGCGGCCCGACGCAGAGTTGGCGTGAGCGGACGGCGGGGAATTAGTTGTCAAAGATCAAAGCTATTTAAGCAGTTCATCAATACGAACCGGCTCGTATTGCTTGGTTTTAAGCCACTCGATCAGATGGTCAACACGGTCGTGAAATTTATCCGTCCGCTTCGGCCCGGAGCCGATGTGGGTTAGCAGAATGAATCCGTTGAGGCCGTTAGGATCTTTCGCTTCGTATTCTTTTATCCTCGTCATGATCGCATCGCTCGAGATGTAATTCTTATCGTCGTCGGTCGTGTAATCTGCATTCGAACGCATGCCCGAAGTGAAGTTTACCAGCCGAAATCCCCTCGCCGCTGTCCAGTCGCTGATCTCCTGGTTGTACCATTCGTACGATGGCATAAAAAGCGTTGCCTCCGTGCGGTCGATCCCGAAAGGCCGCATTGCCGCGTAATTGTCATTCAGGTCCCGCTCGAACTGGTCGCGGGTGACGAGCAGTTTTTTGCGGTCATTCCAGTCAGCGTACAGCAGGTGCTGGTCGGAATGTGGCCCCAGATAATGCCCGTCTTTTACCAGCCGATCGATGATCTGACGGTTCGTGCGGGTGCGGTAAAAGCGTCCGGTCAGGAAGAACGAAGCTTTGACGCCATGCTTCTTGAGAGTGTCGGCGATTACGGTTCCGCCCTCGGCAAATTCGTCGCCTGTCAACACGAGTGCCATTCGTTTCGACGATCTGTCGCCGCGTGTAATGCCGCCCTGGTCGTAGGTGAATTTGGCATTGGGAATGGCCTCGGCACGCTTTGCCGGTTTTGCTCGTTCGCTGAACATCGCCATCATCAGTATCGCATCCGCCGTTCCGTCCATGGTCGGTTCGTTGGTCGAATAGTCGCCGACATCGTCGTGGTAGACGATGTCACGCGGTTGAAAGGCGGCGAATTCGTCTGGTTTTGTCAGCGTCAGGCCGATCAGGCCCTTGTAGGTCGAGGCGGCGATCGGACCGTCGACCAGGCCGCCGCGGACCTGTTTTTTCAAGAGCTGAGTTGTCGGCAGATGAGTATCCTCAGGAAAATCGCCGCCAACCGGCAGCCCCTCGAACATCGACGTGCCCCACGGATTTCGCCCGAACAGCCAGTCGCGGTGGGCGATCATCGATGCATGATATTTCTTGTCGCCGGTCATTAGTTCGTAAAGGTGGACCTGCGTGATATACGCAACCACCAGATTGTTTGAGCACCAAAGGAACGGTACGCCGATGCCGTAGGTGTTGGTCGTGCCGCGTTCGACGATCCGCTCAATTCCGTTGCGGTAGTAACCTGCTAATTCGCGTTTTGTCTTGGCGTCGACGAGCGGGTAGAGAGCGAAATGTCCGACGTTGGTGAACGGATACATTTGATAATGCCGCGACATTTCCGGTCCCATCTCTGAGTTTTCAAACTCCATCCACGATGTCGTTCCGGCGAGCTTGGCGTATCTGATCGCGTCCGCAAGATAGGCGGGCTTTCGGGTGGTTTTGTATAGCTCGGCGGCACCGTATTCCATATCGTCCGCCCACGTATCTTCGTTGTAGCGGTACGGGGCGCCGAACGAATTGCCCTGCTGAAATCCCTCTTGCCGTTTGCCCATTGCGTAAAGCTGTTCTGCTGCCTTCAGGCATTTGGTGGCATATTCCTTATCTCTGGCGTCGGAATTCCAGATCCTATAAGCGGCTGCCATCGCGGCGGCTGAGCGGCCCGCGATGTTTGCGACGCCGGTTGACTTGCTCTTCCACTGGCTCAGACCCTGCGGCTTGCCGTCGGCAAAATAGACTGGCCGATAACTGTTCGCTCCCCAACCGTAATCCGCATTGTCATTGTTCGGCATCTTGAATCCGCGATGGTCACGGTCATCGGCAACCTGATGAAAAAGCTGATCGGCTTTCGGGTGGAGCTTGTGGATCCAGTCGAGGCCCCATTTTGCTTCGTCGAGGATGTCGGGAATTCCGTTGGCTCCGTCGCGTCCCATGTCATCGACGAAGTCTCCGAACTTTGCCTTTTCCAACTCATACGCGAGCAGCATCCGAGCGGTAGCGTTACTTGCCGTGATCAGATATTTGAGCTGGTCGCCGGCATCGTGCCAGCCTCCGCTTGCGTCAACGAACGTCTCATCCGGCATCGGCCCATTGAAAGAACGCCCGTCCATCTGATGGCAAACCATGTCGAGAAACGGGTTGTAACCGCATCGCTGCTGACGCATGAAAAACAGGAGGTCTTCGTGATAGCCGGGATAGGGGCCGATCGAAAATTCCTGTGACCGAGTCGCTGTATCGGGAAGTTCGATTAAGTATCTGCCGGTTTTTGTCAGCGGGGTCAGATCGAGCGTGTAATGGTTTGGAAACGGTGCGTCCCAGTTTGCATTGTTAGCCGGGCGAATGTCGCCGGTGATAATTACCGCTTTCGTTGGTATTTCCCTGACAGAGAACTTACCCGCGATCGGCTCTTTTGAGAATGCTATGGCGGTTTTGGTATCGCCCGGGAGATAGCCTGCTTGGTTTACGCGGATGTATGCCGTCTGCGCGACTATCGAACCGGCAAGCAAGAAAACGGCGATGGACGCGGATAGTAGTTTCATCGGATCAAATACTTTTTCTCTCGATCGCCCCGGCAGCGATGCGTCCCAACTCTCCGACGAATTTGTCGAATCCTGCAAACCTTGTGTCCCTGGTGAAACCCTTTACGTATCTCGCGTAGATCTGCTGAGCGATCACTGCGATCTTGAAGGTGCCGAAGGTGTAGTAGAAGAGCATGTCGGGAACGTTGTGTCCCCGGGCTTCGGCGTACATTTCTACGAGTTCGCGGCGGGTGATATTTTCCATCAGGACGCGTGGGTTGAAGGGCATGTTCATGAGCCATTCCGGCGCGTCACTGGACATCCAGTAGCCGAGTGTAGTGCCGAGGTCCATTAGCGGATCGCCGATCGTGACCATTTCCCAATCGAGCACGGCAGTGACGCGCGTGAGGTTGGTCGGGTCGAGCATGACGTTGTCGAATTTGTAATCGTTGTGTATCAGTGACGCGCCGGATTCCGGCGGGATGTTGTCGTTGAGCCAGGCGATCGCAGATTCGAGTTCGGGGTGCTCGTCGGTCTTGGCGGCGAAGTAGCGTTTTGTCCAGCCCTCGACCTGGCGGCGGTTGTAACCTTCGGAGCGTCCCAGAGTTTCGAGGCCCGCCGTTGTGAAGTCGAGCGAGTGGAGATCGGCGAGGTTTTGGATGAAACTTCGGCAGACCTTTTGGCGAAACTCGTGGGAATTTTCGAACTCGCTTTTCGTCCGTGTCGGGGCTTTTGATCTCGCGTCACAGGAATTTTCATCATGGTCCGATGACTCGAGAGAGCCCTTACTTCGTGCGGGCTTCTGCATTGTGACTGCGGCTTCGCTCGCATGCGTCCCTGGGATCTTTCCCCGGATTATCAAACCCTCGCGGCGTTCCATCAGGTAAAATTCGGAGCCGATGATCGATGTGTCCCTGGCAAAGATCAGCGGTTTCGGTGCCGGAAGATAGACCTTCGAAAGCTTTGAGAGCACGTCAAACTCTCTGTGCATATCGTGAGCCGATTTGACCGTGTTGCCAAACGGTGGACGGCGGAGAACGTACTCTGTGCGTCCCACGCGAACGAGATATGTCAGGTTCGAGCTGCCGGCGGGGAATTGCTCTACATCAATTTCATCCGTGTCGAGTCCGAGTTCTGAGCTGAGGAACGCGGCCAGACGTACCACATCTATCTCTTCTCCGGGCCTGACGGCGTTGGTTTCTGCCATACAATATTTTTTCTCAAGCGGTGATCGAAGGCCACCGAAAACGAACCAAAAACTTCAAATAAAACGCGCCGAATTTCTGAAGATTATTGGGTATTGCCTTGCCGAAAGCAAACTTGTAGATCAGCCATTTAGTTTTCAAATATCCGTAAGCTGAAACAGTGTTGCATAAATAAAACAAATAGTCAAGAGAAATATTGCAATCCATAGAAAAAATATCGTTTGAGAGGTTTTCCCTACAGATGGAGCAGCGTAATTTTCGAACAATAATAATATCGTGGTACTTTTGGAAGCATGAATTTCGAACCTTCAGAAAAAACACTTGAAATCTCAACACGTCTCAACGCCTTTATGGATGAGCATATTTATCCGAACGAGACGGCGTACGGTGAGGAGATCGGAACGGGCGACCGCTGGGCTCCGTCGGAGTTGATCGAGAAGTTGAAGGACAAGGCAAAGGCAGCGGGGCTTTGGAATTTGTTTTTGCCGAGTGAGTCAGGGTTGACGAATCTGGAATACGCTCCGTTGGCGGAGATCATGGGCCGCGTGACGTGGGCGAGCGAGGTTTTTAACTGCTCGGCGCCGGACACGGGAAATATGGAGGTGCTTCATTTATATGGCACCGATGATCAGAAGGCGAAATGGCTGACGCCGCTTTTGAATGGTGAGATACGCTCGTGTTTCTCAATGACCGAGCCGGATGTGGCTTCGTCGGATGCGACAAATATTCAGGCTTCGATCGTCAGCGACGGTGACGACTATGTTCTGAACGGCGAGAAGTGGTGGTCGACCGGCGGCGGTGACACACGGTGCAAGCTGTCGATCTTTATGGGCAAGACCGACGAAACCGCCCCGAAGCATTTACAGCAGTCGATGATACTTGTTCCGATGGACACGCCGGGTGTCATCGTTCAGCGGAATTTGCAGGTTTTCGGGTTCGACGACGCACCGAACGGGCATTCGCAAATATCATTTATTAATGTACGCGTTCCGAAGTCGAACATCCTGCTCGGCGAGGGACGCGGTTTTGAGATCGCACAGGGAAGGCTCGGGCCGGGGCGTGTTCATCACTGTATGCGTTTGATCGGTGTGGCCGAGCGATCGCTCGAGTTGATGTGTCAGCGTGCAAAAAAACGGGTTGCATTTGGCAAACCTGTCGCTGACCAAGGCGTCGTCCGACAATGGATCGCGGAGGCCCGCTGTGCTATCGATCAAGCACGCCTTCTCGTTCTCCGCACTGCCTGGCTGATGGATACCGCTGGCAGCAAAGCCGCCCGCCGCGAAATCGCTATGATCAAGGCCGTCGCCCCAAAGATGGCATTAAAGGTCATCGACCGTGCCATACAAGTTCACGGCGGAGGAGGTGTGTGCCAGGATTATCCGCTGACTCAGGCTTGGATATATGCGCGCAGCCTAAGGCTCGCGGATGGGCCGGACGAGGTGCATCTGGAATCGGTGGCGAAAATGGAACTCAAGGGTAAGCCGTCCGTTGTAGATCCTCAGCAAGCCCATAGATGATGCGACAACGCTAAGACAACGATACGAAAAGCCAACGAACACTGACAACGATCTATGCCAGCAATAGAAGAATCATTCGAGCCGCCTGAGACGATCAGTGCAGGCGAGGCTAAATTTGAGGCTTATCGAAAGCGTGCCGGATATTTTCTAGCGCCGGCTGTTTTCCTGGCTATCTTTTTTTTCCCGTTTTACGATCTGAAACCTGAGGCACACCGCCTCGCGGCGATCATGGCCGCGGTGATCGTACTTTGGTTGTGCGAGACGCTGCCAATGACGGCGACGGCCTTGCTGGGAGCGGCGGCGGCGGTTGTTTTTCAGGTAGCGGATGCTAAGACGGTTTTTGCTCCTTTCGCTGATCCGCTTATCTTTCTGTTTATCGGGTCGTTCATTCTCGCACGGGCGCTTTTTGTCCGGCATTTGGACAAGCGCGTAGCTTTCACCGTTTTGTCGTGGAAGGTCATTGGCGGTCGTCCGTCGCGCATCTTGTTCGCATTCGGAGCGGTGACCGCGTTCATGTCCGGCTGGATGTCGAATACGGCCACCACGGCAATGATGTTCGCGATCGGCCTGTCAATTATCTCTTTCTTAAAACGGCAGGAAAAAGAGACGGGTATTAAGATCAACCCCAGCTACGCGACCGCTCTGATGTTGATGACCTCATTCTCGGCGTCGATCGGCGGGGTGGCGACACCAATTGGAACGCCGCCGAATGTTATTGGCATCGGCTTTATCAGGAGCCTCGGCGGAACGGATATTTCGTTCTTCAACTGGATGCAGATCGGCGTGCCGGTTGTCGTCATTCTATTTTTGTTTCTTTGGTTCTACTTAAACAAGCTCGCGCCGGCAGGTGTGAAGGTCATCTCAGGCAGCAGCGAAATGCTGGCGGCCGAACGCGATAAACTCGGCCCGTGGACGCGCGGGCAGCGATCGGTAGCGATAGCATTTGGTGTAACGGTCATTCTTTGGATCGTTCCCGGCATTATCGCGCTCGTGATGGGCGAACAGAGTGCGCAGTATAAGGTGCTTAACAGCCGTTTACCGGAATCGGTCGGTGCTCTCATCGGGGCAATGCTGCTTTTCGTTCTTTCCGGCGATGAAACCGGGGAAAAAGCTATTAGTTGGGCCGATGCGGTGAAGATAGACTGGGGCGTTATATTTTTGTACGGCGGCGGATTTGCGCTTGGTGTTCTCTCGTTTCAGACGGGTCTTGCCGAGGCGGTCGGACGCGGCCTTACGGAGATCCTTCCTTTTTCAGGTGGTTTCGGGCTGCTCGTTGCATCCGTCCTCGTTGCGGTCATTGTGTCCGAGACGACATCGAACACCGCCTCCGCCAATATGGTGGTTCCTGTGGTCATCGCTATCGCCCAATCGCAGAATGCTGACCCTTTCATCCCGGCACTTGGAGCGACGCTTGCCGCGAGCCTCGGATTTATGCTTCCGGTCTCGACGCCGTGTAATGCGATCGTTTACGGCTCGGGCTATATTCCGTTGATGAAGATGGTGCGCTACGGAATACTGCTCGATATCGTCGGATCGATAGTGATCATCGCCACCGTTTGGACTCTCGGCGGCTACCTCCGATAGCGAGCCGCAGACATTAGTTTGACCAATTCCAAATCATAAATCGTTCAATTTGATCGATGGCTATCGATCAGGCTGAATACATTCCTATCATTCTGCGTTAAACAACGTAAAAAATTGTTGACAGACGTTGAGCGTTACTGTAAATTTTATAGAGTGACGGCATATCCACCGTCTCACCTTCGCCACCAGAAGCGGCAAAGTTTTCTGAAGTTAGGTTCCACGCGAGTCACGGTTCGTGACCGAAACATCCGACAAATGCGGTTTTGACACACATCTCAGAGTTGACCTGCCTTGAAGCGAACTTCCTTACTTTTCGGTCTAACGGCTGGTGGCAAAATCCTCGAAATAAGATCGCAGATGCGGGTGGGAAAATAAGAAAACTTTTCGGGTAAGAAAGCATCCGGACGGATGCTAACAAGGAGCAAGAAAAATAATGTTCGGTAAAAAGAAAAGCATTGCCGGTTTGGACATCGGTTCCAGTTCGATAAAGATGGTCGAGCTTGAAGGCAAGCTGAACAATTTGAATTTGGTGAGCCTTGGCTTTGAAAATCTGCCCGGCGACACGATCATCGACGGTCAGATCATGGAGCTGAACGTCGTTTCGGACGTTATCCAGAGCCTTTGTAATAACCATCAGGTTACCGCGACGAATGTCGTTACCGGCGTCAGCGGCCACTCGGTCATCCTGAAGAACATCGTTCTGCCGCCGATGACCCGCGAAGAACTAGAAGAATCTATCGACTGGCACGCTGAAGAGCATATCCCTTATGATCTCGCCGACGTCAGCCTGGACTATCAGGTGACCGCCGAAACGCCTGACTCGACACATGTTTTGATCGCAGCCTGCAAACGCGAGCGCATCGACAATATCAAACAAGCGATCCAGCTGGCCGGTAAAACACCGGTTGTGATCGACGTTGACACATTTGCTCTCCAGAACTGCTACGAAGTCAACTACAACCCGACCGACGACCAGGTCGTGACGCTCCTTAATATAGGTGCTTCCACGATGAACGTAAACATCGTTAAGGGAACGCGTTCGCTCTTTACGCGTGACATCACAGTTGGCGGCAGTCAGTTCACCGATGTGCTTCAGAGAAGCCTCGGACTGAATTTTCAACAGGCTGAAGCCGTCAAACGCGGCGTTGTCGACGCTGTCGACGGGATCGAAGAAAAATCTATCGAGCCGCTCATGAATAACGTGACGGAGATCGTCGCGATGGAAATTCAGAAAACATTCGATTTTTACCGTGCAACGACCGAGGATAACGAGACAGTCGTGCAGAAGATCCTCATCTCCGGCGGCGGTTCTAAGCTGACCGGTTTGGCCGAGGAACTTTCGCACCGTCTTGAATTGCCGGTCGAGATCCTCGATCCGTTCCGAAACATCAAGGTCGATGGCAAGAAATTTGACCCGGACTACCTTAGAGAGATCGTGCCCGAAATGGCTGTGGCCGTCGGTTTGGCAGTTAGGGGAGTGTAACAACAATGATCAAGATCAACCTACTAAATTCTGTTACTGAAAGACAAAACGGAGCCATCGTTGCTGTCGATCGCAAGGTCTCAAGCCCGGCTTCACGCCTTGCTCTGACGTCCGTGGTCGTGTTTGTTCTCCTTGCGGCCGTTATTGGCTGGGATGTGATCAGTTCGCAAATGGCCAAAACTGAAGCTGAGCGTCAACTCGCCGAACAAAAGACGATCGCTGCCGAACTCGAAGTCGTGATGAACGAACAGAAAGAGCTCGAAGGCAAGATCGCCGGCATTGATGCCCGCATCGAAGCGATCAAAAAGCTGCGAGCCTCGCAGGCCGGCCCGCAGGCGGTGCTGGACGCGATGCGAGAAAGGATCGCGATGTTCCCGGGGCTCTATCTCGAGAGCATCGAGCAGGGAAAGGACGGTATCGTTGTTTCCGGCAGCTCGCCTGACGAATCTCAGGTCACGCAATTCGGCCGAAGTCTCGAATTTTCGAACGGACTCTTTACCAACTTGAATATCGAGACGACCCGCAATGAGATCACCAACGAAAATGCCGTGATGAAGCCCGGCGACACGGGTGAACGTCCGAAAGTAGCGATCGTACAATTCAAGATCCGCACCGCTTACACGCCTGAAAAGGCGGCGGGAGCCAACAATGGCACCGCTCCGACGACCGCTTCTGCCTCGGGCCCGGCCACTGCGGCTGGACAGCCCGCCGGTCCGCCTCAGGTCGCAAAGAATTGATCGGTTGACCAAGCAAATATAAAAGGGAAAACGAAATGTTAGAGAAAATCACAAATCTAAAGTGGCACTTCCAGTTGATGTTGCTCGTCACCGTTGCGGCGTTGCTCTACACGAGCGTGTGGTATTTCTACACGAGCGAAACGAGAGCTGAAACAGCAAAGCTGTCGGACGAAGTTGCGGCATTGACGGCCAAGAACGAGACGGCACGCGTTGCGACCCAGCGTATCAATGAGTTCCGTGCTCTGTACGCCAGCAAGGCCGAGGAATATGAAGAACTCAAGGTGCTTTTGCCTGAACAGCGTGAACTGACCAATGTTCTCCAGGGCTTGCAGGACACCGCTAACAGTTCCCGCCTGACCGTTATGCGATTTAACCCTCGCGATGAGGGAAATCAGGACGGTATCATGGCTAAGCCTGTCGAGGTCGAGGTGGACAGTAACTTTACCAACCTGCGTTCTTTCTTTGACGCGATGGCAAAACTGCCGAGAATCGTCTCGATCACCGATTTTAAGATCAATCAGCTGCCAAAGCAGACAGATGCCAAGACGATACATGCTCAGTTCCTGCTTACAGCCTATTACGCAGGCCCGAACGATCTGAATCCTAAACCGGCAGGCCCTCCGGGAGCACCTGGTGCACCGAGTGTTCCGCCGCCGGCCGGACAGCCAGCCGCTCCCGGTGCCGCCGCACCAGCCGGTCCACGTCCTCCCGCAGTTCAGGGTGCCCCGCCTGCAGCAGCTCCAGCTAAATAGTTTTTACTACCCAACCCAAGAGAAAAAGCCATGATGAACACATCGACATTAAAACGCTTTGTCAGCTTTGCCGCGTGCGCCGCAGCGTTCGTGGTCATGAGCGGAACCTTTTCAGAGGTCGCAGCTCAGCGTGATCCGTTCCAGAAGCCCGGATTTATGAAGCCAAAGGTTGTCGTGCCGCCAAAGCCAAAACCTGTGAAGGTCGAAAAGCCGGTCATTCCCTACGCACCGCCGTCGGTCGAGGCACGCATTGAGTATTTCAAGCGTCTTCGCGAGACGGCTGCTGCAAACGGAGCACCAATGCCAAAGGTCACGAGCGTTTTGACGCTCAATGAAATGGCGGTGACAGGTATCTTCAAAACGCCTCGCGGCTACGCTGCGATCGTCGAAGCAACGCCCATCAAGCTCTCTTACACGATCTATCCGGGCGAGAAATTCTTCGACGGGCAGCTTGTCGCTGTCGATGAGAACCGCCTTGTCTTTAAGAAGGTGACCAAGGTCGCCGAAGGAAAGTTCATCGCGTCGGTCGAGAACAAAGGACTGAGGCAGTTCGGAGCAAAGGCCGAGACCACTGCTGCCGCTCCGCCGCCGGTGGATAAGCCGGCCGAAACCGCCAGCAACACGACAGCGAGCGGAAAGGATGCCAAGCCGGTCAAACCATCTAACCCATTTCTCTCGCCGGTCGATGAAATGAACTCGCAGCCCGAAGCGCCGAAAGAGCCAACCAAGATCGCGAAGAAACCGGCCAAGGTAGCGAAGAATAAAAAATAATTTTCCCAAGTCCCACTTAAGTTTCGATTTCTTGCACAAAAGAAACGATTTGATCCAGTTACGGAGGAAACAATGAATTCTCTTATCAACACACGCGTTACGGTCACCAAGATCGTTACCGCATTAGTTCTAGTCACAGCATTTGCCTTATCGATCTCGGCTCAAAAAGTTGATCCGCAGAACCAGGGTAAAATGTACGGCGACCCGGGATTCAAGGGCGAGGTCATTGATCTCAACGTTGTAAATGCCGATGTCCGGGAAATACTCAATTACATCACCGACCAGTACGGCATCAATTTCGTGATCGACAAATCGGTCAAGGAAACGCCGGTCACGGTAAAGGTGAAAGATGTTCCGTGGAACATAGCTCTCGATTCGATCCTGCAGGCTCAGGAACTGGGCGTTCAGGTCAACGGGAACATTCTTCGCGTTGCTTCCGGAACAGTCCTGGCAAGCGAAGGAGCACTTCTCCGCGAGCGTCAGAATAATCAGATCGACACTTCGCCGCTTCAGACGGAACTCATTCGCTTGAACTATGCGACGGCATCGGGATCTCTAAAGGTTGGAACCACGACCAGTGGAACCGTAACCGACAGCGGAAACGCAGGCGGTGGTGCGTCCGGAGCCTCAGGAAGTATGTCCGGCGGCGACGGATTGCTGCCGATCATTAAGCGAAGACTGTCTCGTCGCGGTTCGATCGAAATAGATTCGCGAAGCAACTCGCTTATCATCACGGACGTTCCGGTAAACCTGGCAGCCGTCAAACAGCTCATCGCTATTCTCGACCAGCCAGAACCGCAGGTCGAGATAGAAGCACGTATCGTTGTCGCTTCGCGCAGCTTCAGCCGTGATATCGGCGTGCAGCTTGCAGGCCTCGTGACCGGCGGCAGAGGAAGCGGCGGTTCGATCGGAACACTTCCGGGTGCGACGACGACCCTGCCGATCCCAGGCGGATTGCCGATCGGCTCGATCAATAACGATCTTATGTCCAATATCGCCAACACGGCGATCGGCCTGACAACCGGTATCTTCGGAACCGCTCAGCTCAGTGCTCTGATCACGGCCGGTGAAAAGAAGGGTCAGGTGAAGGTGATCGCGACGCCGCGTGTGACCGCTCTCAACAACCGTCCGGCGGAGATCAAGAACAGCACTCAGATCCCGATCACGACCATCCAGCCGAATTCCGGTAGCGGATCCGCCGTGGTTGCCACGACGGAATACATCGATGTGCCGCTTCGCTTAGCTATCACACCGCAGATCACCGATCTGGGAACAGTTATCTTGAACGTGGTTGCCGAAAACAGCTCGACTGCCCAGATCGCAGCCGGAGCTGCTCCAGCCATCAATACGCAGAGCATGACCACACAGGTCACCGTTCCCGATGGCGGTACGACGGTTGTCGGCGGCGTTCTGTTTGACGACGAACGCGAAAGCCAGGACCGCACGCCGGGTCTCGCTAGCATCCCGCTGCTTGGTAACCTGTTCAAGAGAAAAGGCGTTCAGCGTAACACCAACGAGATCCTCTTCTTCATTACGCCGCGGATCACGCGTCCTGACTACAACGCACAGATCCAGAGCGGAACCGCTCCGAGAGGACCGGTGATCTCGCAGCCAGTGCCGATGGGCAATCCTGCGTCGAACTCGGCTCCGACACCGGTTCCTACACCAGGTCCGATCGTCCTCCAGTCACCAGGCCTTGCAGTTCCTGAAGGCCCAGCTTCGCCGATCAAACCAAAAGAATGATCGCATAACGAGTAATTGTTTCCTTCCAAAAGGCTGTCCGCAAGGGCAGCCTTTTTTTGACTGGAGCGCGAGCGTCCCGCTTGCCCGGGGCGAAGCTCGCGGTTAATTTTTGGGGGAAATAAAATGTGTAATTTTATCTGAGGACGAATTTAGCCGATCAAAAGTGTGAAACGTTTCACACTTTAAACAAAACGCCCTGTTCATTGCATGAAAATGTGAAAAGTGGCCTGATTGGTCAAAGGAATAAGCGGGTTTGTCGGGCCAAAATGTGCGGATTGGTAGAGGTAAATGCGAGATTGGTCGAACGTTTTTGGGTGCAAAGCAGCCTTACCATTCGAACGCGTTACTTGTCGGTGCAAAAGCCCGCGCGTGAGCAAGGGCGAAACGTTCAACTTTAATATTTCGGGCTTTCTGAGTATCCGTCTTGAATGAATCGCCCTTGTTGGCGCGCGGGCTTTTGCATTGAAAGGAATTGCCGTTGCTAACGGGCTTTTGCATTATTCAAGCCCTATGAAATCGACATTCGTCAGATTTCCGGCCGGGGTGAGGATCTTGGGTGCGAAGCGGTAGCGTTTTGATTGGACGCTGAGGGTGTAGTTCGCGCCGCTCGGGACGTTGGTGAAGCTGTATAGTCCAAATGAGCTTGTTATCGCGGGTGTTTGAACGCCCATCGGGTCGGTGATGATCACTTTCGTGTTGCGCAGCGGCAGGCCTGAAGGCGTTGTTACCTTGCCGCTGATCGAAACTGGCGTTGCTGCGGACGGAAGCGTTGACTTGGTGGTCGAGTAGATATAATCGCCGCCCGTGTTTCCGTCGCTGTTGGCACAGTTCGCGGTTGCGTAAAAATCTACGCGGCCCGCAGATGTCGCAGGTGCTGTCCAGGTAAATGCCCACGAATTAGAGCCGAACTGGCCGTTGGTGAGCCCGCCGGATGTGTGCTCCATGTACTCGCGGAGCATATTTTCTCCGACAAGGCCCTGCAAAAGCTGGATCCGGTTTTCGCTTGCGGCCGGAATGTCGTATGTGCCGATCTTCTGGCCGTTGCTGTCGATCGCTGTGAACTGGAACCCGTAGATAACCGCATCGGCTTGGGTCGCCGTAACCACAATGTTGAACTGCTGGCCGCTCGTGTATGTCGCCGGGACGCCGGTGATCTCGACCATACCTTCACCACTGTTGAGAGCGAAATCTCCGTGGCAGGCTGTGCAATTGGCTTCGCCCGGGGCGTTAGTATGGGTCGGCGTCGGCCCGAATGCTGAAGCGGCCGCTCTTTGCCGGCTGCCGACCAGCGACAGGATAGCGAAAAGACACACGAAAAATGCGATTACCGGCAGTTTTACTACAGCCGTCCTGCCAAGAGCCATCTTCATACCCATTAAACCCCTTAATAATAAAGACCAAATACTACAATTTTGACGCCCGCGAAGGCCGAAAAGTCTGGCAAATTGATCTAATGAAAGGATATTGCTCAAGAGCGGCAAAGTCAATCGAAATCGTAAACAGTGTTTAACAGTTGGCCGTGGCAGCGGCCGTGGCAGCAGGCGGTTGGCAGAAGGCAGTAGGCGGCCCAAGACCCACGCCCGAAAACCAAGACCAAAGACCAAAGACCGACGCCCAAAATCTAAATCCAAAATCCAAGAGCCAAGATCCAAGATCCGAAATGCAAGATCCAAAAGCCTTATTCGAGCCCGACAAGATCCAGATTTGTCACCGCTCCGGTTATATTCAGGATCTGCGGGGCAAAGCGATAGCGTTTTGAGCCGACGCTGACGGTGTACGTTTGGCCAACCTGGATCTGATCGAAACTGAAAATCCCGAAAGACCCGGTCGTGAATCTTCGCTGCACCGATTGCTGATCGGTCAGGATGACGACGGCGTTTCTGAGGGCAATGCCGTTCGGCGTTAGGACGCGGCCTGATATCGAAACCGGCGGAGCGTTCAAAGCGCAGACAAAGCTCGTCACAAATCCGGCGCCCGAAAGTGAGACGTTATCGATCCGCCAGCCGGGATCTGTTCCCGTTCCAGCGGTGTTATCATCGGCCCCAAACCGCCAGCGAAGCTGGACGATCTTGCCGTTTGCGGCGGCCGGGAACTGGGCGATCGTCGTTAGATATCCGTTCGAATTTCCCGACCAGCCTTGCCGGCTGGCGATCGGGTTGTTGCGGCCGCCGCCGAGCGAGCGGTTGTAGCCATTCTGGGTGAAGGTGCCGCCCGCCGTTAGAAAGTCTTGATATTCGCTGCCCTGGATCGAGATCTCAAGAACGCCGCCGTCCCATCCTGCTTCGGTATTGTAACTGTTTCGAAACGTTACCGTTGCGGCCGAAGACGTAACCGAGATCGGCGGCCCGGTCAGGTCGGTTCCGCCGCCGACCGTGGTCGGATTTCGGGCATACATGACGTTCGGAGCGGAATCGGGCGTGATCGTTGAATTTACAAAATTCACGCCGCCGGAAACGGCGACGGCAGTCCATCCATTCGGCAGTGAAGGGGATGTTACGCCGTCAAAGTTTTCCGACGCCGTCGTCGCTGCGGGCTTACCCACGAAGATGTTGCGGGTGAAGGTAAACGCTCCGAGGCTGCTGTTGAATTCGATGTTTACCGGGATCGTGGTCCCGCAGGCGGTGCCGCTTGGGATGGTATAGCCGAGACCCGCAAAGGAACTCGCCCTGCCTGTTAGATCACCGATCGCAGATGTTGGATCGGTGCCGATCCGCATGGAAACATTCGTGGCGGTTCGTCCGGTCGAATTCGTGACGGTCAGGTTGAGCGTAACTCGCTCGCCCGGCTCCGGGTAACCGTCACCGTCGCCCGCCTGAGAATCGGTGACCGAGGTCAAAACTACACTCAAGTTAGGCAGATCGAATGATTCTGTAACGCGGACCTGGCCGCTGCCGCCCGTGCTGATGCCGCCGAGAGCCTGAATGCTCGCATTTGCACCGAACCCGCGAAGGGCAAATCCGGCCCACGCGTCGGCGAGATCGGCCTCGGTCCCGCTCGCGTAGATGGCAGCGATCATCGCATCGCGTTCCGAGAGCGGCGTCGGGCCGAGCGGAGCGAGCTTCATCCCGTCGGTGACGAACTGCAGAATTCGCCGATTGCCGTCCGCCCAGCCGAGACGCTGGATCATACGGGCGCGTATTTCCCACAGGGCAGAGCTCCAAACCTCGCCGATGGCATGAACCTGATCCGCAGTTGTGTTGAATCTCGGGTTAAATGCACCGTCCGAAAGGTCGGATGTGGTCGCATCTATGTCACGAAACGTCAGCGGATTGTGCGGCCTATTCAGCGGGCCGCCCACGGCGGACATGACAGCCTTGGGAAAGCGGCGGATGCCGTAGTAGTAGTTGTTAAAGCCGACGCTGCTGTAAAGATAGGTGTCGTAGGCTCCGATCGTGTAGATGCCGTCGATCGGGTCGGTCGGTTCGCTAAGCAGGCAGTGTGCGTAAAAATCGGACCAGCCTTCGCCCATTCCGCGGGCAATATCGAGCTGCAGGCCATCGCCGTTGCCGTGGAGCCGGTTCGACAGTCCGTGCGTCAGCTCGTGAACGATCACGTCCGCATCGAGCGATCCGTCGATATCCGGATTGGGTGCCTGCCAGAGGTACATCTGCATCTGCGGCCGGGCTCCGTCGGCGGGCGTTGTGAAATTTGCATTGTTTATGCCGCTGCAATCCTGAGCCTGAGCCGAGATGCGGTCACCTGCAAGGCCGCCGCGGCCAAAATTATCGTTCTGAAAATTGCGGGCCGCCTCGGTAAATCCGAGGCGATAGGTCTCGTCATGAAAAACATTCGAGATGTAAAAAAGCTGAGTAACGACGGCTTTTTGAAAGTCGGTCGGAACGGCGTTCGTACCCTCTTCGAGGCAGATCTGCGGGTTTTGCCCGTCGGGCAGCGGAGCGTCGCCTGTGTTGAGAGACGGATTGGTCGGAACGCCGGGATTGATAGGGAAATTGAAAACGCGGTTCGGCGAGCCTGCAGGAATACTGCCCGGATCGATGGCATTGGCGTTAAGCGAACCGTCATTCGGAAGCTCGCGGTCGAGGCCCGCCTGGACGTTGTTACCGTCGAGCGTATTATTGCCGTCGGTTATCCAGCCGAGGTTGTTGAATGTATAGGGAGCTTCGTTACCGATCCGTGTGACTGCGGTGCGTGAGATCGCTGAGCCCTGCATTCCGTTCGGCGACGAAGTGCCCGGCGTCATCGGGAACGGGTTATCCGCAACATTGATCATCGCGTTCGGATTGGCATAGACGTTGTACGTCGCGGCCTGCGATTGATCCTCCGTGATATTTTTTCGCCAGAGCATCGTGCCGGTTTGGGCATCGACGATCACGTAGAACGAATTTACGCTCTGCCAGATCAGTACTCGCCAGGCCGGAACAGCAACGCCGGGCTCGGTCGGGAAGTAGACCTTTTCGGCCGTCGGGGCCAGATCGCCTTTGCCGAATATCACCTTGTACGCCGTCGAAATTTCGGCAAGAGGTGCTAACAGGCTTTGCGAGTATTTTGCGTTATTGATGTGTCCTGCGGCGGCTTTTAATGCTTCTGCCGGATCGCCGAAATCGGTCGAGAGTACATTCTCATCAAGGCCCGGAGCGAAGTTATTGATAACTCGGATGATCTCGCCTTTCTGCGTGAATCCAGCCTTAACCTGGCCGCGGAAGACGGGAATTCCGTTGATCTCCTGGTCGAATTCGACATACGAGAGGTTGCCGTCAGGGTTTGTGTAGTCTGAAAAAACTTTGAGCTGATCGAGCGCCGTTCCGCGAGCACCTACGAGGTCGCCGTTAGCATTAAGGAAAGATCGTAGAGCCTCGGCGCGGTTTCCGACGGCCGCTTTCGTTAGAAAGGCTCGGCCTTGTTTCACGTCGGGTGCGATGACCTCGGGGATCTGAAGGTCGAGATTGTATTCGACCTTTAGGGTCGGCACGCTTTGCTTGAGCTTTTCCTCGCCGCGAACCATCGCGTCGCGCGCGTCGGCGATCTCCGGAGCATTCTTACCGGCAGAGCTTCGGAAGGATGCGATCGTTTCGACCGCGTGTTTATCGGTGCGGATATCGTAATTCGTTATTCCGTCCTGATGGCTTTCAGTCCGGTCGACACGGTTTTTTGCGGCTTGCGTGGGCGTTCGGGGCAAAAGAAAAATGGCCGCGACAATGGCGGCGAGTACAATTACGAACAAAAACTTACGTCCGGTCCCCGAATCAAAACTACGTGACATTAAATATCCCCTTAAAAAAATACTGCTTCTTAAGATGCGAAAAACCGGGCTTGGTTTCGAATTAAATCAATAAAAACATTAAGATTATAGATTCGCGGCGTTTGCGAGTCAAAAAAATGGCGGGTGAGAAACCTCAGGAAGAAAGCGTAGAGCTAGGCAGTTCGGTCTTCGGGCCGGATGGCCCGATAGCGCGTTTTCATGACGGTTACGAATATCGCGAAGGCCAGGTCCGCATGGCTGAGGCGATCGCCAAGTCGTTCATCGACAAAAAACACCTCATCGTCGAAGCTGGAACCGGAACGGGAAAAACGCTCGCGTATCTCATTCCCGCCATCAACGAATCGATCCGCACCCACAAACGCATCATAATCTCGACCGGCACAAAGAACCTTCAGGAGCAGTTGATGGAGAAAGACATTCCGCTGCTGCAGAAGATATTTCCGAAGAAATTCTCAGCGGCGTACATGAAAGGCCGTTCGAACTACGCGTGCCTCTATCGCCTGCACAAAAGCGGCGATCAGCCGATCCTCGACGGCGTCGGCGAGGTCGAAAGCTTTCGCGAGGTGGTCGATTGGTCACGCGAAACCCAAACCGGCGACCGCGCCGAGCTGACGTTTCTGCCTGAGAATCTTCCATTCTGGAACCGCGTCAACGCCAAAGCCGAAACCTGTCTCGGCCAGAAATGCCCCGATTACGAACCGTGTTTTATCACGCGGATGCGTGCCGGAGCGGACAAGGCAGACATTGTGATCGTTAATCACCATCTGTTTTTCGCCGATCTGAACGTTCGCGGCAATCAGTTTGGCAAGGTTTTGCCCGATTATGGCGCCGTGATATTTGATGAGGCTCATCTGATCGAGGACATCGCGGCGGACTACTTCGGGTTTCAGGTGTCGAATTTTCGCGTTGATGAACTGGTTCACGACGCGGCTTCGCTGCCGATAAATGATGCGATATTCAACGCAGCGATAATGAAGGTCTCCGCGAAGATCGCGGGCCTTTCCGAGATGTTCTGGTCACGGCTCTCGCAGGCTCGCGGACAGGAAGGCCGCTTTCCGCTGCTTCCGGACGCATTTAATACGAGGGGTGTGAATGGTGGTGAGATCGCAACGCCGCTCGGCGAGGCTTATTACGCGCTCGATGATTCGCTTGGACGTCTCGAAGCGGATGTTGATGTTTATGCCGACAAACTACCTGAGGCAGACAGTGTCGTTAAACGTATTCGGCAGATGCGATTCGATCTCGGGTTTATCGTAAAACAGGCAGACCGAAACTTTGTTTACTGGCTCGAACGCCGCGGTCGAGGCGTTTATCTGCAGGCTTCGCCGGTCGACGTTTCGACGCTTTTGCAGGAAAAGCTGTTCGATAAGGTGGATACGTGCATTCTGACCTCGGCGACGCTGTCGGCAAACGGCAGTTTCAATTTCATCCGCGACCGCCTCGGCCTCGCCCCGGGCAAGACGAACTCGCTCGAAGCTCCGTCGTCGTTCGATTACGAAAATCAGGCGATACTTTATTTGCCAAAGGCGATGCCCGACCCGCGTTCGCCGGATTTTACGCAAATGGCGGCGGCTGAGATCATAAGAATTCTGCAGGTTACGAGCGGCCACGCTTTTGTTTTATGCACGAGCAATTCGTCAATGACCGCGTTGTATGAACTAGTTTCGTCACGCGTCGGTTATCCATGCTTTTTGCAGGGAACGATGTCTAAAACAGGGCTGATCGATCGATTTAGAGCGACGCCGAATGCGGTTTTGTTTGCAACTTCGAGCTTCTGGCAGGGCGTCGACGTTCGTGGCGATCAGCTTTCGTGCGTGATCATCGACAAACTGCCCTTTGCCGTCCCAAGCGATCCGCTCGTTCAGGCACGCAGCAAGCACATCGACGAAAACGGCGGCCGCTCTTTCTTCGACTACAGCGTCCCGCAGGCCGTGATCACGCTAAAACAGGGAATTGGCCGATTGATCAGAAGCAAAACAGACCGCGGCGTCATTGCGATTCTCGATCCGCGTTTGCGAACGAAAGGCTACGGCCGCGACTTTCTGCAAAGCCTGCCGAGGATGCGGATAACGGGTGATGTTGAGGTCGTCGCGGCGATATTTCAGCAAGCGGACGAACGTGCGATATGATTTAGGCAAAGTATGGCTGGATTTTTTGAAGTAATGATCGAACGCAATTTCTCCTCTGCCCACCAACTGCGTGGGTACAAGGGAAAGTGTGAGAATTTGCACGGGCATAATTATAAGATCGAGATCTTTGCCCGTGGTTCGGAGCTGAATAATATAGGCCTGCTGATCGATTTCGGTGATCTCAAATCCGCGGCGGACGAGATCGTGAAGTATCTCGATCACCGGAATATCAACGAACTTCCGCCCTTTGACGAAGAGCTTAATCCTTCGGCCGAGAATCTTGCCCGTTATTTCCTGGAATATCTAAACTCCCGCATCGCCGACGATCGCGTCAGCGTTTACAAGGTTCGATGTTTCGAAACCCCGACCAGCGTTGCGACATATCAGATCGATTAGCCGCTGAGTGGCTTATTTTTGTTTTCTTTTTACTACCACTCTACGACTAGTGGTAGTAATAAGACTCTGCCTATAGACTGTTCATTCTTCGGATTTAAGCAAAGCAAAATCAGATCGTTCTCCAGGCTTGCTCGAATGAGCGGACCTGGATCGCAAACATTTATGAATAAGTATTTTCAGCCATTCTTGTTGGCATTTCTTTTAGGACTGGCGTCGATTGTATCGGCGAACGCTCAGAATGTCGCGGGAACGGTCAAGGATCAGAATGGCGACGTCGTTGCCGGTGCGATCGTTACGATGCGCAGTGCTCAAGCCCGAGTGAGCCGGACGACTGTCACTGATCGCTCCGGAGAATTTGCATTCTCGACTCTGCCCCCTGCAGATTATAGGCTGAGCATTATTGCAAACGGTTTTGCGATCGCCGAGCAGTCTCTTGCGGTCGCAGCTTCGGGGATCAGCGGCCTGGTTATTTCGCTTGAGGTCGGCGAGAGCCGCGTTTCGGTAACGGCTGAGATCGGCCAGCAGGCAAATGCCGCGGATATTCCGCAGGCGATCAATGTCATTGATCCCGAGGCGATCCTCGAGCGAGCGACTTCAGTTCTAGCGCAAGCGGGCGAAGAGGAAGCGGGGCTGAATTATCAGCGAACGAGCCCGACGATCGGTGCGATCGTTATTCGCGGCCTGACGGGTAAAAACGTGGTCAATTTCGTTGACGGCGTGCGGTACACAAATGGAGCACAGCGCGGCGGCATCAACACCTTTTTGAATCTCAATGAGCCGACCAATCTGCAATCGATAGAGGTGCTTCGCGGGCCGACTGGTGCACAATACGGTTCCGATTCGCTTGCGGGAACGGTCAATCTGGTCACCAAATCGCCAGGTTTCGGCACGGCAACACCGGAGTGGCACGGTGAATTCACCCCGGTTTTCAGCTCGGCTGACAAAGGTTACGGTTCGTCAGGATTGCTCAGCTACGGCACGCGCCGCTTTGGCGGGTATGTCAGCCTGGCCGGACGCAAGATCGGCGATGTTCGCACTGCCGGCGGCAATGATACTCACTCGGCTGTTCTCCGCTTTCTCGGCTTGCCGTCGACTACACTTTACGATCGCAGTCCGGGAACCGGCTTTAACCAATATGGCGGTGCGATCCGCATGAATTTTGCACCGCGTGACGACCAGCAGATCATATTCCACTATCAACGAAGCCAGCAGGACAACGGCAAGCGTTTTGATCAACTACTTGGCGGCGACGGCAATCTAATTGCCGATCTGCGAAATTTGATGCTTGATTTTGGCTATATCCGGTACGTAAAGCAGGGTTTTGCACCGTTCGATAATTTTTCGTTCACCGCGTCCTACAACAGCCAGCGCGAGGAACGCGTAAATCAAGGCGGCCAGGGAAACCCAAACGGCGACATTACGCACCAATACGAACGCACATCGACCTATGGTGCCAGCTTTTTTGTCGACAAGAAATGGGGCCGAAATACGATGCTGATCGGCGGAGATGCTTATGCCGAAAGGCTGAATTCGCCGGCATACATAGTTAACCCGGTGACTAATGTCGTCACGATCTCGCGTCCCCGCATACCGGATGAAGCGACTTTCGATTCACAGGGTATTTTCGTTCAGGATCAGTGGGAAGTCGTTCCTGACCGTTTTCGCGTCACGGGTGCCTTGCGTTACAGCGGGATGCACTATGACGTTAATTCAAAAGAATCGCCGATCGTTTCCGGCAAGCGTTTGTGGGCGGATGATGATCTTAAGACGGCGGACCTATCGGGCCGCATCGGTGCGGTCGTTCGGGCGTCGGATCATTTCCGGGTGGCGTTCAACGTTGCCCGTGGTTTTCGCTACCCGAGCATGACCGATCTCGGAACACTTGGGCTGACTGGAGACGGCTTTGAGGTAGATCATCTTTCAGCTTCAGAATTGGGCGGCACGATCGGAACAACCGCCAGTGCCTCGGCTATTTCGACCGGATTGCCGGTTGAAAAACAGCGTTCGGAAAAGAGCAACAGCTACGACCTCAGCTTCCGTTATCAGCATAAGCGGTTCGATACGGAATTGACGTTCTTCCGTCTCGATATCGTCGACGCGATCACTAAACAGGCTTTAATTCTGCCGCAGGGAGCGGTTGGTAAATCGCTCGGCGGCGAGTTGATCACGAGCCAAACCCCCAACGGCACTGTGTTTGTCGCTGCGTCCACCGCTCCGGTTCTCGTTCGTACCAATTTTACGGCAGCAAAGATCTGGGGCGTGGAATACGAAGCAGAAGCGAGACTACGCCGCGATCTGATCCTCAAAGGTAACTACACTTATATCAAAGCAGCCGACAAGGCCACTGGCCTGCCGCCAAACATCGAGGGCGGAACACCGCCGCCGACAGCGTTTGTCAGCCTTCGCTATAACCATTCGCGATTCTGGGTTGAAGGCTACTCAACGCTTGCCGACCGTCAGGATCGACTTTCGAGCCTTGACCTGTCGGATCGCCGAACTGCTGCTCCGCGTTCGCGGGCCCAAATCCAGAACTATTTCCGCCGCGGCGCGTGCGTCAACGGCCTGACCTCGCCGGGTACGACCGGATGTACGTCAGCCGGCGGAATTCTGCGTGCGACCAACGAGACTCAGCTTCAGGTGCAGAATCGCCTGCTGCCGATCGGAGCCACTATTAACGGCGTTCTGGTCGTCAACGACAACACGGTAGTGCCGCTTTACACGTATTTGCCTGGTTATGTGACCGCAAATATACGCGGCGGCATCACTATCAACGACAGGGCAGGATTCTTCTGGTCGGTTGAGAATATATTCGATCGAGCGTACCGAAATCCAAGCTGGGGAATAGATGGTACGGGACGGAGCTTTAACGCACAGTTTAGATACAGATTCTAAATTCCTCTGCTACACGGCTTTTGTGCCTACGGAAACGTTTATAGCGGCTTTTCCATTACGAGATTAATTCCAACAGAATCTCCGTATGGGAACTCCAGCGTTCCGGTCTGCACGAAGCCGTGCTTTTTATAGAAACTTTGCCCTCGCTGATTTTCTTCCCATACTCCCAGCCAGATGGACCCTGCGCCAAGTTCTTTGGCCGTCTTAATGCAGTGTTCCAGCAATATCTCGCCCAGTCCGGTGCCCCAAACACGTTCAAGCAGGTAGATCCGCTTTAACTCAACCGGATCTGGCGAAGTGATACTCGCGTGCGTCGAACCGGTTATGAGCTTCGCGTAGCCGACGGCTTTCCCATTACGCAGAACGATGTAAAAGCGGGATGCCGGATCGGCGATCTCTGCTTCGAGTACGGCGATCTCGAATGAATCGTGAATGTAGCCCGCCAGGTCACCCGGTTCATCCTGCTCGAAATACGCTTCGTAAAAGGTCGTCGAAGCGAGTACGGAGATCAGGACGGCATCGCCTTCGGCGGCGGTTCTAATGGTGATGTCTTGTTTCTGGTTATCCATGGCTAAAAACAAAAAAACAGCAAACCGCTTGATTTGCTGCCTTTCTTATAAGTGGTCGGGGCGAGAGGATTCGAACCTCCGACCTCACGGTCCCGAACCGTGCGCGCTACCAGACTGCGCTACGCCCCGTCGATCAATGTTTGAGTGTAGGTCACACGGGTGGTTTAGTCAAACGGAGTTCAAAGTTCCACCTTTAGGTGGGTATTCGCTGCGGTTATGCCAGCTAAAGCCGCGACTTCGAACGTGGTTTACGCGGCCGGTTTGTCATCCTCAACGACCTCAACTATCTCGTCCACTAAGTCAGGCCTTTTACCAAATTTATGTTTAAGAAACTCTATGATCGGCGGTAGCAGTGAAAGGACGACGACGACGATGACGACTTTTTCGATATGATCTTCGAGCTTGATGTTCAGGGCCCGTTCCACGACACCGCCGAGGAAGTAACCAGCAAGCACCATGCTGCCGATCCAAAGCAATCCGCCAAAGATGCTGTAGGGAAGGAATTGCCTGTACGGCATCTCGGCAGCACCAACTACGATCGGGGCGAACGTGCGTACGATCGGAACAAATCTCGCGAGGATCACCGTCTTGGGGCCGTATTTCTCGAAGAAGTGATGAGCTTTTTCAACCCGGCTTGGCTTGAAGACCCATGATTCTTCGCGGTTAAAGAGAGTTTTGCCCATTACCCGGCCGGTCCAGTAACCGGTGCTGTCGCCGATCACTGAACCGAGAAAGAAGGCCAGCATCACAAGCAAAACATTCAACTTGCCGGCAGCAGCGAAGAGGCCTGAAACGACAAGCAGCGAGTCGCCCGGCAGAAAGAAGCCGACCGCAAGCCCTGTCTCGGCGAAGATAATAAAAAACAAACCGAAATAGACGTACACGCCGAGCAGATTCAGCATATAGTCGATCAGGAATTTTGGATTGAGAAAATCTTTTAAGGTGTAAAGAAATTCGACGATTGAGTCCATAAAGAAGTTGTCGGTTGTCAGTTGTCAGAAAAACCAACGAGTGAAGACCAAAGGCTTATAGTTTAGCCATTCCAGCCAAATTCCCCAATTAGGGGGACAAAGGCGCACGGGCCGAAGTTCTCGACTGTCGAGCCTGTTTCAGTTCGCGTGACGCGGATGAGCATTTGCGATTTTCGATCTTCGCCGACCGGAATGACGAGTTTGCCGCCGACCTTGAGCTGCTTGACGAGCGGTTCAGGGATCTCCGGGCCGCCGGCGGCGACAAGTATCGCATCGTACGGCATATAGGCGTCCCAGCCGCTGGTGCCGTCGCCGGCTTTGAGCGTAAAGTTTCTGAATCCAAGCGTTTGCAATCGTTGGTTGGATTCGGCGGCGAGATTGTGCAGGCGTTCGATCGAAAAGACCTTGCGGGCGAGCGAAGCCAGGATCGCGGTCTGATAGCCGGAACCAGCGCCGATCTCGAGCACTTTTTCGGAACCAGTAAGTTCCAAAAGACTCGTCATTCGAGCGACGATATACGGCTGCGAGATAGTCTGGCCGCCGGCGATCGGGAGGGCGTTGTCGCGATATGCCTGTGATTTTATCGCTTCGGGAACGAAAAGGTGACGCGGTAAATTTGCCATGACCTCGAGAACGCGTTCATCCGCGATGTGGTATTCGTCGCGAAGTTTATCGACCATGCGAAGCCGCTGCATGGTCATCTCGTCAGTCAGATTTGGCCTCGAAGCCGCGTTCATTAGTTCGTGTTCCAGTATTGCAGAGTTTCAAGAGCTGCGTGGTTTGTCAGGTCGCTTCTCATCGGCGTGACGGAGACGTAGCCCTCATCGATCGCTTCAAAATCCGTTCCGCCCTCAGCGTGAAAGCCGTCGCGAAGCTCACCGATCCAATAATATTGCTTTCCGCGCGGATCTAGGTGTTCGGTAATGTGGGGCCGAGCATCTTTGAAGCCCTGTTTCGTAACGCGGATGCCCCTCGGAACGCCTTTTGGTACATTGACGTTGAGCAGAGTGCCTTTTGGAATTCCGTCAGCGAGAGCCTTTCGGGTGATCTCGGCGGCGATCTTCGCAGATTCGGTGAAATCCTGCTCGCGGTACACCACAAGACTGAATGCGAGCCCGGCGACACCAAGGATCGTCGCTTCCATCGCACCGGCGACGGTGCCTGAATAGGTTGCGTCGTCACCCAGATTTCCGCCATGATTGATACCTGAACAGCAAATGTGCGGTAATTCGTCCTTTGGCAGGATCTGATTTAGGGCGAGCGTGACGCAATCGGTTGGCGTCCCGTCAACCGTCCAATGCCGTGCCCCGCGATGCCTGATCCTTAATGGCCGCGAAAGGGTAAGGCTGTGCGAAGCTCCACTCATCTCAGATTCCGGAGCTACAACGTAAACGTCACCGACCTCGCTCAGAGCCGCCTCAAGAGCCAAAATGCCATCCGCATGATAGCCGTCGTCGTTGGTTAAAAGTATGCGTGGTCGGGTCATGAGAAGTTAAAAACTAAAAGTGAAAAGTTAATAGTGAAGAGCGAAAAAGCCAAAAGGTGAAAAAGAATGCACGTATGCCGTACTTTTTCACCTTTTAACTGATCACTTTTAGCTATTAACTATCTGTTGCCTTGTCCCATCGGCGGACGCGATGCTCCGGTGCCGGTGCCCGTACCGTTACCCATCGGACGCTGCTGACGGAAACGTCGGCGGTTACGCTTGCGGGCGTTTACCGATTTGAGCTTTGCCTTCTGACCCGGCGGGATGAAGTGAGCGTGCTTCTTGAGATCCTTGATGATCTCTTCGCTGATAACCTTTCTCTTGAACCTGCGTAATGCTGATTCGATAGATTCGTTATTGTTCACGTTAATATATGCCATTTATTTGCTCACCTCCTTTCGGCGAAAATTTTGCTGCCAGGAGCAAACAAGTATTAGACCGGATTGTGAGTGAAAATGCAAACTGGAGGCTTGCTCTCCGAAGGACTGGAGTGGCAAGCATCCCTGCTTGCCAACAGTTGCAAACTGCTTACGCGCCGCTGTTTCGACCAACTTGAGAAATAATCACCACCGTAACACCGAGGAACCCTCGGTGTGGCAAGCATGGATGCATGCAGCTCCAGTCAGAAGAATTCTCATTTTTCGGTCTTGGTCTTCACTTCCGGTTCTACTTTAGGAGCGGCCTTCTCGGGGCCGCGGGCGGTTTTTAGTTTTTCGATCACTCGCTCGGCCATTGGGGGTGCACCGATGTTGCCGTCGAGGATGACTACACTTCCCGTGGCGACGATCGTGCCGAGGCGTTGGCTGTATATCTTGAATGTGTACTTCCACGTCAGCAAGACATGATCTATCTCAAGTACGAGATCGGCGAGATCTCGTTCGTCAACGAACGACAGGCCCCATTCGGGTATCTCTTTGCGTTTGTTCAGCTCGTTGACAAGCTGATCGGACTTGAACGATACGGTTCCACTGGTGACATATATCGTCTTTGACAGGGCGAGGATCTCTGGAACCGTCGCCGGTTTGACGACCGCGGAGCCCGGGCCCTTGGCCGTTAATGGTGTGACACCGCGTTGAGGCACGAGAACCGAACTTTGCGGGATCGTGTATGGCGTTGGAGCCGGTGCCGCCGGGTAAGTCGACGTGGACACAGCGGTCGTCCCCACATTATTGACCGGCACAGAGCGGATCATCCCGATAATGCTTGAGAGCGGAACGGCGATGTTCCCGCCTTTTACGTCCGGTGTCGTCGTGACAATCCCCAGCGAACGTCCAAATCCATCGAGCAGAAGCCCGCCCGCAGGATTAACGCCGTCGATCGAACCAAATTGCAGCAGCCGATAGCCTTTGCCCGCTCCCTGCACGGAATCGGCCATCTGGACGGAATTCAGCATGAGATCGGCCTTAACAACGGACTGCCCGGTTGGACTCGCGACGACAAACATTTTTGAGCCAACCTGTGACTCTTCGGTCGTGCCGCTCGGGATGTAGCTCAAACCAACTGCATTGATACGGAGAATAGCGATGTTTCGCCGCTCGTCCGTCGAGACTATCTCGGCCTTGTCATACGTCTCGCCATTGCGAAGCCGCACCTGTATCTCGCGTGATCCGCGAACGAGGCTAAAGGGCACCAAAATATATCCATCCGAGCGGACGATCAGCCCCGACCCGACCGCATTCGACTGCCCGTCAGCCGCCAGCTGAATCGTCACCACCGCATTCAGCGAACTCTCAGCCACGTGATCCGCTGTCACTGCGATCTGCGCAAACGATAGCTCCGCTGAAAGCCCAAAAACAAATAACAATGCAAACGCCAAAACGCCGAGTTTCCTGATCATATATTTTATCCGCCAAACGATGCTGGTTGCGAGAGTGAAATCAACTCTTTCCGATAGTAATACTGTTTGACGTGTGGCAAGCGCGTTAGGTTGTTTGGAAACAGCCAGCGGTCTCTTTTCGTATTAGAACCCTGCACCAAAATTGAAGTCGCCGGGCGATATTGTTTTTATTTTTCGGCGCAAATAGGATAGACTTCGGTTGTTCCAATTTGCTCAACTATGCTCTTCCTGTCGCAATCGGCGTGCGTTTATGGTATCGATGCGTTGATCGTCGATATCGAGGTGAATCTGCAGCCGGTTAAGAATGAGGGCGATGTTATCCCGCCTTTCTCTATCGTTGGTCTTCCGGATACGGCCATCCGCGAGTCGAAAGAACGTGTACGGGCGGCGATAACCAACAGCAAGTACTTTTTTCCTTTTCACAAGACAACGATCAATCTCGCTCCGGCCGATGTTAAGAAAGAAGGAGCGGCCTTCGATCTTCCGATGGCTTTGGGAATACTCGGGGCGAACGGCGATCTGGCGATCGAGAGCGTTGAGGGCATTTTGAGTGTCGGGGAGCTCTCTCTCGATGGACGTGTTCGTCCCGTTCGCGGGGCTTTATCAATAACGCTGAAGGCTCGTGAGGCGGGCATTAAACATATATTTCTGCCGGAGGAAAACGCTCCTGAGGCGGCGGTTGTCAGCGGTATCAATGTCTATCCTATAAAAGACCTGCGAATGGCCGCGGATCTTTCTCACGATCTGATGACGGGAAAACCCACGCGGATACAGCCGTTGAAACTCGACCTCTCTGAATTAAAATCGCGTGAGAATAAATACGCCGCTGATTTTAATGAGGTCCGAGGCCAGCAGTCAGCGAAGCGGGCATTGGAAATTGCCAGTGCGGGTGGACATAACATCCTGTTCATCGGCCCGCCGGGATCGGGCAAGACGATGCTCGCGAAGCGTTTGCCGACGATATTGCCGCCGCTGGAATTCGAAGAGGCGATCGAGATCACGAAGATCCATTCGGTGGCGGGACTTACCGGAAAATCGGGCTTGATAGTCGAACGGCCGTTCAAATCGCCGCATCACACGGTTTCGCAGGCCGGGCTGATCGGAGGAGGCTCTATACCGAAACCTGGCGACGTTTCGCTGGCTCACCTCGGCGTTTTGTTTCTCGACGAGCTGCCCGAATTTGACCGCAGCGTCCTCGAAGTCCTACGACAGCCGATGGAAGACAAGACGGTGACGATCTCGCGGGCGGCGACTTCGCTCACATTTCCTTCGAATTTCACGCTTGTGGCGTCGATGAATCCTTGCCCGTGTGGGTATTTCGGGTCTTCGCGCGAATGCAAATGTTCGCCGATGCAGATCCAGCGTTACGTTGGCAAGATCTCCGGGCCGCTGATGGACAGGATCGACATTCATATCGATGTTCCGGCGGTGAAGTTCAACGAGCTTCGCGGAAAAAATGTCGAGGAATGCGACAGTTCGACGACGATCAGGGAACGTGTGAACGCGGCGCGCGAGATCCAGATCGCAAGGCTCGGTGGCGATGGCGTTTATTCAAATTCCGCAATGTCACCAAAACAGATCCGCAAGTTTTGCGAACTCGATGCTCAGAGCGAAGAGTTATTAGAGCGAGCGATGTCACGGCAAGGGCTCTCGGCACGTGCTCACGACCGAATTCTAAAGGTCTCACGCACGATCGCCGATCTCGAGGGCAGCGAAAACATCCAGCCCGGGCATATCAGTGAGGCGATAAATTATCGTTCGCTCGATCGGAATTATTGGGCGTGATTGGAGAAATCTAAACAACGGATTGACGCGGATCAACACGGAAATCAAAATCCATTAAAAAACTCATTATTTAGGAGAAATCTTGTCCTAATGCGTGCTAATCTGCGTTGATCCGTTGTTTAATTAGACTATGGCCAAACCGATTCTAGAGATGCAGGGTATCGGCAAACGCTTTCCGGGCGTGATCGCGCTTGGGGGCGTTGATTTTTCGGTTCGCCCGGGCGAGGTTGTGGCTTTGGCGGGCGAGAACGGTGCGGGCAAATCGACGCTGATGAAGATCCTTGGCGGTGTTTATCAGCCCGACGACGGGAAGATATTTGTTGATGGTAAAGAGGTTGCGATCAGGTCGGTTTCGGATGCGAGCCTGCATGGTATCGGCTTCGTACATCAGGAATTGAACGTACTCGACAACCTCACCGCCGCCGAAAACGTCTATCTCGGCCGCGAGCCGAAGCAGTTTGGATTTCTGGTCGACCGCGCAAAACTCAATGCCGATGCCGAGGTTTTTCTGAAGCGTCTCGGCCTCGACATCCCCGGCAAAACGCCATTACGCGAACTCTCCATCGCCCAGCAGCAAATGGTCGAATTGGCGAAAGCCCTATCGCTCAACGCCCGAATCCTGATCATGGACGAGCCGACCTCGAGCCTTACACTAACCGAGACAGAGCGGCTGCTTGAAGTGATCAAAGACCTGCGAAACCAGGGCGTCAGCATTATTTACATCTCGCACCGTCTGGGTGAAATAAAGGAGATCGCCGACCGCGTGGTCGTTCTGCGAGACGGCAAAAACGCCGGTGTTCTGGAACGCGATGAGATCAGCCACGACGCCATCGTCAAAATGATGGTCGGGCGCGACATCGAAAGGCACAATCGCGCGCAAAACTCGAACGAGACGAGCGAATCGATCAGTGTCAAAAACCTCAGAACGCGGCGTTATCCTAATAACGCGATCTCGTTCGAGGTGAGGAAAGGCGAGATCTTAGGATTTGCGGGTTTGGTTGGGGCTGGGCGTTCGGATGCGGCACAGGCGATATTTGGGGTGGATGTTCCGGTTTCGGGTACGGTGCATATCGACGACAAGGTGATTCGCATTTCGTCGGCGAATGATGCTATTCGGAATGGTATTTTTCTGATCCCGGAGGATCGTCGTAATTCGGGGCTGATATTGGATATTCCAATTCGCGAGAATATCACGCTGCCCGCGCTATCGCGGTATTCGTCGAGCGGATTGGTGAGCAAGGCGGCGGAAACAACCAAGGCAAAAGAGATGTGTGAGCGGCTGAACGTGAAGGCTCCGTCGGTCGAATCAAAAGCCGCGAACCTAAGCGGCGGAAACCAGCAAAAGGTTGTACTGGCGAAATGGCTGTCGCTCGAGCCGAAGCTCTTAATATTCGACGAGCCGACTCGCGGCATCGACGTCGGAGCTAAATCCGAGATCTATCAACTAATGCGTGACCTCGCCAAAAGCGGCGTTGCGATCGTCATGATCTCAAGCGATATGGAAGAGGTCATCGGCGAAAGTGACCGGGTTGCCGTCATGCACGAAGGCTCGATCACCGGAATTCTCGATCGCGAAGATGCGAGTGAAGAAGCGATAATGCGACTTGCCGTTGGGCATGCGTAGGACTGGAGCGGCAAGCACCCTTGCTTGCCACGCTGCGGCCTCCGCAATCTAAATCTTTAAGCTAAATTGTTCTGCGATCCAATTTAGTGGGTATTCACCGCTGGCAAGCAGGGGTGCTTGCCGCTCCAGTCATTGAAAAGAGATGAGAAAAGAACTAGGAACATTTGTACTGCTTGTCGTGCTTTGTATTGTGCTCGCGATCTTGAATCCGAGTTTTATATCGGGTGTGAATTTGCAGAATCTGGCCCGGCTGATCGGGATCTACGGTATTTTCAGTATCGGACTCGGCCTTGTGGTCATCACGGGCGGTATTGACCTGTCGGTCGGTTCGGTGTTCGCGTTGCTCGGCGTTCTGCTCTCTATCTTTCTCGTCGAATGGCATCTGCCGGCGATCGCGGCGGTACTTCTGGTGATCGCGATCACGACTATGCTTGGTGTTTTCAACGGTTTTCTCATTACTAAGGTCAAAATTCAGCCGTTCATCGTGACGCTCTGCGGACTCCTGTTTTATCGCGGACTCGCGAGATTTGTCGCGAGCGACGAGACGAAGGGGTTTGGCGCCGCGAGCGGATTTGAAACGCTGCAGAGTATGGCGACCGGTAGCGTTTTTGGGGTTCCGACGCCGTTCATAATTCTTATCGGCATCAGTATTGTTGCGTGGGTCGTGCTGCACAGGTCGATATTTGGCCGCTATCTGTTTGCTGTCGGGCGAAATGAGACAGCGGCGAGATATTCGGGAATTAATTCGAACATGGTGGTCGCGAGTGCATATATCCTGTGTGCATTTCTGACGTCGATCGCCGGTATCTTGCTCGCGTTCTACACGAACTCGGTCTCACCGTCGTCGCACGGTAACTTCTACGAGCTTTATGGAATTGCCGCGGCGGTCCTTGGCGGCTGTAGCTTGCGTGGCGGCGAAGGCTCGATCATCGGAATTCTGATCGGCACAGCTTTGCTGCAAGTGCTGCAAAACCTGGTCAATCTGTTGGGCATCCCGAGTTCGCTAAATTTCGCCGTGATGGGCGCGGTTATTTTGATCGGTGTGGTTACGGATCAGCTTTTGAGACAGCGGCAAGCGGCACGTATCGCGACGTAGTCCAGTGGGCGACGCTCAATAGAACGCGGATGAAACGGTTACGACGGATTTACGCGGATCCACCCGAAAGTTTTTTCATTCGTATCCGTGTTGATCCGCCCGATCCGATTTATCTGTGTTCCATTTCTTATTGCCCTGTTCGAGGCTCTGTTTAATGGTAGAAAAAGCCAAAACTGGAATTTGGGAAGAGCGTTGGCATCCGCTTCGGGAAGAATGGGTGATCGTCGCGGCTCATCGGCAGAACCGGCCGTGGAGCGGTGAGATGCTTGAGGGCCGCGAGAAGCATACTCCGGAATACGTCGAAAATTGCTATCTGTGCCCCAGAAACGAGCGTGTCGGCGGCGTTCATAATGACGATTATAAGGGTGTATTTGTATTCGATAACGACCTGCCAAGCGTCGGCCAAAATGCTCCGATGGAGCCGGAAAAGCCGGTTGGCATTTATAAAAATCGCCCTGCGAACGGCCTTGCTCGTGTGATCTGTTATAGCCCGAATCACGGCCTTTCGCTCGCTGAGATGGACAAGACTGCGGTTGAAGAAGTTATCGCTGCTTGGCAGCGGGAATACCGCGATCTTGGCAGCCGCAACGAGATCGATCATGTTCTGATATTCGAGAATAAGGGCGAAGCGGTCGGCGTTTCCAATCCACATCCGCACGGGCAGATATACGGAACGAATTTTGTATTTAAGACGATCGATACTGAAGCGAAAGCTGCCGATCGACATCTCAAGGAAACCGGCCGCGTGCTTTTTGCTGATATCATAGACTCTGAACAAAAAGACGGACGACGCGTGATATTTGAGAATGAAACGGCGATCGGTTTTCTGCCGTATTTTGCTCGCTATGCATACGAGGTTTACGTCGCCCCGAAACGGCCATGCCGCAGTGTTGCGGAACTTAACGAACGCGAAGTCGCGGATTTTGCGGAGGCGTTGAAAGCGGTGTTGGTTCGTTACGACAACCTCTGGAAAATGCCATTTCCCTATGTTATGCCGCTGCATAATGCCCCAACCGACGGCGGCGATCATCGTGGATTTCATTTTCATATCGAATTTCATCCACCGCTGCGAAAGCCAAATTTACTCAAATATCTTGCCGGCCCTGAGATCGGCGGAGGTAATTTTTTGAGCGACACTTCACCCGAGGAAAAGGCGGCTGAGCTTCGTGCGTTGCCGGCAGTTCATTACAAAGCTAGTTAATCGGTTAAATATGGAGCTCGGCGATTTCTTGCCAATACTAAAGCGGCTGCACGAACGGATCCGGACCGTCGTCGTTGACGCTTGTGAGCAAACGGCCATCGAAAGCATGGCCGCTGTCGCTCGTGAGGAAGAAGGCGACACGATCTATGCCGTCGATCAGGTCAGCGAGGAGTTGATCGTCGAGTTCATCGAAAAAGAGATAGCGTCGAAAACGCCGGTTGTTCTAATCGCTGAAGGTTTGGAAACAGGTGAAATCATTTTGCCTCACGGAGCGGCAGAATCCGATGCGAAATGGCGAATAATCGTTGATCCGATCGACGGAACACGCGGTTTGATGTTCCAAAAGCGCAGTGGGTGGATATTGACCGGGGTCGCCCCAAACAAAGGCGAGGAAACGAATCTCGCCGACATCGAATTTGCGATACAGACCGAAATTCCGCTCGTAAAACAGTACCTTTCCGACACGATATGGGCATTTCGTGGGCAAGGTGCAAACGCAGAGCGATTCAACAGGATCAGCGGTGAGACGAGCGAAGTGACGCTTAAACCGTCGGTAAATAGATCGATCGCTCATGGTTTCGCTACGATCTCTCGATTCATTCCTGGTGTCGGTGTTGAGGCGACGGAGATTTACGAGAATGTGGTAAGGGCGGCACTCGGCGAGGTCCAGCCCGGTAAAGCTCAGTGCTTTGAAGATCAATACATCTCGACCGGCGGCCAGATTTATGAGCTCATGGCGGGACACGACCGGTTCGTTGCCGATCTGCGACCATTGTTCGAAAAAGAAGGCATGAATCTAGGGCTTTGCTGCCATCCGTACGATCTGTGTACTGAGTTGATCGCCTGTGAACTTGGCGTGATCGTCACCGATGAACGTGGAGAGTCCCTGCGGGCTAGACTCGCGGTTGAACCGGATGTCGCCTGGGTTGGCTATGCGAATGAAGGCATTCGTGTGCAGATCGAGAAACATTTGCAGGCGGAAATTGATAGATGTTGACGACTACTGCAAAAATTGAACGCTCGACCGATCTCGAAGCCTTTATCGAAACGCTGAAGGCGAATCGAGCGTTTTTCGATTTCGGAAATGAGGTCGTCATCTCCCGTTCTCCGGGAAGGCTCGATGTGATGGGCGGCATTGCGGACTATTCGGGTTCGAAGGTTCTTGAAATGCCCATAGCCGAGGCAGCGTTTGCGGGAATTCAAAAAATTGATGAGCCTTTCGTGCGGATCAGGAGCCTCGGCAGCGATACGACGCGAACACACGAATTTCAGATGCCGCTCGGCGATCTAATTTCGAACGGCGAGTGCATCGAATACGCCGCGGCGAGAGAGTATTTTCGCCGCGAGCCGTCGGATAGTTGGGCCGCTTATATTGCGGGTGCGTTCGTGGTGCTGATGCGGGAAAAAGGTTTGGGTTTTCGCGGCGGACTGAGCATCTTGCTCGATTCAAAAGTACCTGAGGGAAAGGGTGTTAGCTCATCGGCAGCGATCGAGGTTGTGTCGATGACGGCGATCGCGGCGGCATTTGATCTGGAGATCGACGCACGCGAACTCGCTATACTCTGTCAGAAGGTAGAGAATCTGGTTGTCGGGGCACCGTGCGGTATCATGGATCAAATGACCTCGGCGGCGGGAGAAGCGGGAAGGTTTTTGTCGATGGTTTGCCAGCCGGCGGAGGTTGGCGAAAGTGTCGCGATACCTGACGGCATCGAGTTTTGGGGCATTGATTCGGGCATTCGACATTCGGTCAGCGGCGGTGATTACGGATCGGTGCGGACCGGGGCTTTCATGGGCTACCGTATGATCGCAGAAGCCGCAGGCCTTGCAGTAAGGCAAGTTGCCGATGGCGTCGTTGAGATCAATGACCCAGAATGGCACGGATATTTGGCAAATATCACGCCGACAGAATTTGAAAGAAGATTTGCGACCAAGCTGCCGCGAGCGATGACCGGAAAAGAGTTTCTGACTAAATTTCACGGTATTACGGATACGGTGACGAGAGTCTTACCCGAGAAAACATATTCCGTATTTTGTCCGACGAAGCATCCGGTTTACGAGAATTCGCGTGTGCAGGAATTTGCCAAGCTGCTCACATCAGCCGAGCCTGATCTCGAAAAACTTGGCGAACTGATGTACGCGTCGCACGACAGTTATTCGTCTTGCGGACTTGGAACCGAGGGCACTGACCTCCTCGTCGAACTCGTTCGCGAATCACCGAACCTGTTCGGAGCGAAGATAACCGGCGGCGGCAGCGGCGGAACGGTAGCCGTACTCGGCCGGAAAGGCGCTGATCCTGAGGTGAAATGGGTCGCCGATGAATACGAAGAGCAAACCGGGCATCAGCCGCATATTTTCGCGGGTTCATCGACGGGAGCGGCTGGGTTTGGGCACGTTAAGTTTAGTTTTGGGAGCAATACCTGATGTCGGTTTTAGTTACAGGCGGTGCAGGGTATATTGGCAGTGCAACGGTTGAATTACTCCGTTCGCTGGGCCGCGATGTGGTCGTGCTCGACAATCTCGTTTACGGCCACCGCGAGGCGGTCGAGGCGGACGTGCCGTTTTATCAGGGCGATGTCGGCGACAGAGAACTCGTAAAAAAGATCGTCAGTGAGCACGAAGTTGATGCATGTGTGCATTTCGCAGCATATGCTTATGTTGGCGAATCTGTGACGGATCCGGCTAAGTATTTTGGCAACAATACCCTGCGAACCAATGATCTTCTTAATACGCTGATCGAATGCGATGTCAAAAAGTTCGTCTTCTCATCAACCTGTGCGACGTACGGCGATCCGGTTAGAATCCCGATCGATGAGACACATCCGCAAAAGCCTGTAAATCCGTACGGCTGGTCGAAATTTATGACCGAGCGGATATTGGAATCTTACGATACAGCCTACGGACTGAAGTTCGTTGCCTTGAGATACTTTAACGCGTCGGGGGCGACGAGCCAATGCGGCGAACATCACGAACCGGAAACGCATTTGATACCGAACGTCCTGAACGCCGCTGATGGCACGCTGCCTTTTGTCTCGGTCTTTGGCACCGATTACGCGACGCCTGACGGGACTTGTGTTAGAGACTATATTCACGTGTCTGACCTTGGCGATGCACACATTAAAGCGTTGGATCTTCTGAGCGATGGCGGCGGATCGACTCACATCAATCTTGGGAACGGCGTTGGCTTTTCCGTTCTGGAAGTCATAGAGGCGGCGAGAAAAGTTACCGGAAACGCGATCGAAGCCCGAATGGAACCGCGAAGAGCGGGCGATCCGTCACATTTGATCGCGGATTCGACGAAAGCGGTAGAAGTGCTCGGCTGGAAGCCGGGGTACACTGATATTGAAAGCATCATCAAAACTGCATGGGACTGGAAAACTGTCCACCCGAACGGCTACGAATAAGAAGGGAATTATGACAAACAATTATCTACCAAAACCGGAAGACAAATTTACATTCGGCCTATGGACGGTCGGCAATCGCGGGGCTGACCCGTTCGGGACGCAGGTGAGGAGAAAACTGTCACCCGTCGAGATCGTCCACATGCTCGCCGAGGTTGGTGCCTACGGCGTGAATTTTCACGACAACGATCTTGTCCCGATCGACGCGACCCCGGCGGAACGCGACCAGATCGTGAGCGATTTTAGGAAAGCGTGCAGCGATACTGGCCTCAAAGTACCGATGGCGACCGTGAATTTATTTTACGAGCCGGTCTTTCGCGACGGTGCATTCACCGCGAATGACGCTAAAGTGCGCCACTACGCGATCCAAAAAACGATGCGAGCGATGGAACTCGGTGCCGAATTTGGTGCCGAGACCTTTGTTCTGTGGGGCGGCCGCGAGGGTTCGGAAACCGATGCCTGCCGGCGTCCGGACGTAGCGATAAAGCGGCTTCGCGAGGCACTGAATTATCTTTGTGAATTCAACATTTCCCAAAAGCTTGGCTATAAGTTTGCGATGGAGGCAAAACCCAACGAGCCGCGTGCCGATATTTACATGCCGACGACCGGAGCGTATTTGGCATTTATCGAAACGCTTGAGCATAAGGAAATGGTCGGCGTAAATCCGGAAGTTGCCCACGAACACATGTCGGGGCTGAATTTTACCCACGCGGTTGCTCAGGCGTGGGAAGCCGGGAAACTATTCCACATCGATCTTAACGACCAGATCGGCGGCCGCTACGATCAGGATCTGCGCTTTGGTTCGGTTACGCCAAAAGCGGCTTTTTGGCTGGTGAAGTTTCTCGAGGATGTTGGTTACCCGGGCATGCGGCATTTTGATGCTCATGCTTATCGAACCGAGGATTACGACGGCGTTAAGGATTTTGCCGCCGGCTGCATGCGGACGTATCTCATCCTGAAGGAAAAGGCTGTTCGCTGGAACAATGATGCCGAGATTCAGGCAATCCTCGCGGAGATCGAGGAGACAAATAAGAATGACGGGCTAGGCGGCTTTGACAGCCTGCTCGCGACAGAGTTTGACCGTCATCAGCTAGCGTCGAAAGGGCTGCAATACGAACGGCTCGATCAGTTGACCATGGATATTCTGTTCGGCGTTCGGTAGTTCGCTTTGTTGCGATTGCGCCATCGTCGCGGTTTCTGATAGAATTCTGCAACTTCATAGTTAACCGTTTATCCAACGCTTTTTACGGGCGTGACGAGAACCAAATACTAAGCTTGAGGATACGCAAAATGAAAAGTTTTAGGGTCGTTTTGTTGTCGATGATCATTGCACTGGTATGCTCTTCGACGATCATTTATGGTCAGAGTGAGTATTTTGGCAACTGGCCTGTGGGTTCTTCGCCAAAAGAACTAGGGAAGCGGCTTGCGGAGAACTGGGCGAAGCGCGGTTTCGAATTCGAGACCGGCAAGCGACAGTTCCTTATTTATCCGGAAGTCTGCGCATGGTACGGAGCTCTGAATGTCGCTGAATATACGAAAGACAAAGATCTGCAAGCGAGGTTGAAGACCAAATTCGATCGTTTCCTAACTGCGGACGGTGCGAAAAACATCTCGCCGGCCGAGCATGTCGATTATCGCGTTATCGGTATCGTACCGCTCGAGATATTCCAGCAGACGAAAGAGAAGCGGTATCTGGATTTCGGGAAAGATCTAGCCGACAAACAGTGGATGAAACCGACTCCGGATGGCATTACGCACGAGGCTCGTTACTGGATCGACGATATGTACATGATCACTGCCGTGCAGATGCAGGCGTATCGTTCGACCAAAGACAAGGTCTACTTAGAACGTGCGGCAAAGACTATGGTCGCCTACCTCGACAAACTGCAGCAGCCGAACGGCCTTTTCTTTCACGCGCCTGATTCGCAGTATTACTGGGGACGCGGCAATGGTTGGCAGGCAGCAGGAATGACGGAACTTTTGCTCGAATTGCCAAAGAACCACCCGCTCAGGCCCCGTATCGTCAAAGGATACGATCTGATGATGAACTCGCTTCTTCAATACCAGGCCGAGGACGGACTGTGGCGTCAGCTTCTCGATATGCCGAAATCCTGGGTTGAAACGTCGGGAACGGGCATGTTTGCATTCGCGTTTGTCACTGGCGTAAAGAAAGGCTGGCTTGATAAAAAGAAATTTGGTCCCGCCGCCCGAAAAGCATGGATCGGTCTCGCCAAACATATCAATGCCGATGGCAACGTGACCGATGTCTGCGTCGGGACGAACAAGGGATTTTCCGTCGAGTATTACATGGATCGGGCACGCGCGACCGGCGATCTTCACGGACAGGCTGCAGCTCTCTGGAGTGCAATGGCCCTCCTCAGATAGAATGTTCAATTTTATGAAAACGCCGAGGATAATGATCGCCGTATCGATCTGCATCTTCGGTGTTTGTTCTGCATTTTCCCAACCACTAGACCGAGCCCCGTCACGGGATCTCTCGCTCTGGTTCGACAAACCCGCAACAATATTTACGCAGTCTTTGCCTCTCGGAAATGGCCGTCTTGGTGCGATGGTCTTCGGCGGTGTTGCCGATGAAAGGATCATTCTCAACGAAGGAACGCTGTGGTCAGGTTCGCAGCAGGATTCAGACAGGTCGGATGCGGCGTCGTTTCTGCCTGAAATTCGCCGATTGCTGATCGAAGGCAAGAACGCTGAAGCGGAAGCTCTCGTTTATAAGAATTTTACCGCCAAAGGTCCGGGCTCGGCACGCGGACGCGGAAAAGACGCTCAGTACGGGTCATATCAGGTTCTTGGCGATCTTAGATTGAAATTTGCGGGCGGTGCAAACGTCATTGGTTATCGCCGCTCGCTCGACCTAGCCGATGCCATTGCACGGGTTTCCTATCAACAGAACGGCGTTAAGTTCACCCGCGAGACATTTGTCTCGGCCCCGGATCAGGCGATCGTAATTCGTATCACCGCCGATAAGCGCGGAGCAATCAACTTTGATGCCGGACTCGATCGGCCCGAGCGTTTTACAACCACCGTTGATTCAAAAAACGGATTGCTGATGACGGGCCAATTAAACAACGGAACCGACGGAAACGGCATGCGTTATGCGGCGAGGCTTCGCGTTGTTAACAGGGGCGGACGACTCACGGTGACAGGGAACTCGCTGCGTATCGAAGCAGCGGACGAAGCAGTCCTATTTGTTACGGCGGCGACAAATTACCAGGGTTTTGCCGGACGAAAAACGGCGGATGTTCTCGGAACTTCTTTCGACGATGCAACTCGTGTGACCGCAAAGAGTTATGCAGCCATTCGAGCCGCTCACCTGCGGGATCATAAGGGTTTTTTCAATCGGGTTAAGCTGGATCTCGGACGGTCCGCGGCGTCAAAATTACCGACTCCCGCCCGACTTCAAGCGTATTCAGACGGCGCCGACGATCCGGCATTCGCTGCTCTTTATTTTCAATACGGGCGTTATCTACTTATCGCATCTTCGCGTCCCGGCGGACTGCCGGCAAACTTGCAGGGAATCTGGGCCGAAGGTGTACAAACGCCGTGGAATGGCGACTGGCATTTGAACATTAATGTTCAAATGAATTACTGGCTCGCCGAGAACACCAATCTTTCAGAGCTGCATGAGCCTCTGTTCAAGCTGGTTGAATCGCTGCAGAAGCCCGGAGCAGTGACGGCAAAGAAGTATTACGATTCGCGGGGCTGGGTCGCGCATGTATTAGCGAACCCTTGGGGATTTACTACGCCTGGAGAAGGTGCAAATTGGGGAGCGACAAATACGGGCTCTGCATGGCTTTGCCAGCATCTGTGGGACCATTATCTATATACGAAAGATGAGAAATTTCTTCGCTGGGCCTACCCGATAATGAAGGGCTCGGCTCTGTTCTACACAGACATGCTGATCGAGGAGCCGAAGAACAGATGGCTCGTCACCGCTCCGTCGAATTCGCCCGAAAATGGCTACCGTCTGCCCGGCAGCGACAAAACGCTGCATATCGCGATGGGGCCGACGGTCGATCAGCAGATCATTCGGTATCTGTTCGATGCGGTCATTCAGTCGTCTAAAATTCTTGGGACCGACAGTGAGTTCCGGCGGAATATTGAGGAAAAGAAGGCTCGGCTCGCACCGACCCGCATCGGCTCAGACGGACGTGTGATGGAGTGGCTCGAAGAATACGAAGAGCCAGAAAAGATGCACCGGCACGTTTCACACCTTTGGGGACTTTATCCCGGAGATGAAATAACGAACGAAAAAACGCCTGAACTTGCTGCTGCGTCGCGCAAAACTCTAGAGAAGCGCGGCGATATTTCGACCGGCTGGTCTCTCGCTCATAAGATAAATTTCTGGGCGAGGCTCGGCGACGGCGATCGAGCTAATAAACTTTTAATGCTCTTGCTCACGCCGGTCGGGTCAAAACCTGCGGTCGAGGGTGTTGCCTTCAGCGGCGGGAGTTATGACAACCTGTTCGATGCACACCCGCCGTTTCAGATCGACGGCAATTTTGGTGCGGCAGCGGGAATTGCCGAGATGCTTCTCCAAAGTCACGATGGGGTGATCCGACTGCTACCGGCACTGCCGGACGCGTGGGCGAGCGGAAGCATAAAGGGTTTAATGGCACGCGGCGGGTTTGAGGTCAATATTGCGTGGGAAAAAGGGAAGTTGACGCATGCCGCTATTCGTTCTCTGCTCGGCGAGCCGTGCACCGTTCGATACGGTACGAAGAGCATCACGTTTAAGACCTCTCGCGGAAAAAGCTATCGCCTCGACCAACGGATGACCTTGCCGCGATAGCCTTTAAAGCGATCCGATCTCTATTTCCAGCAGGGTGATCTTGAAAACTCGGTCTGGTTATCAAAGCGGTTTTCGTATTCCTTCGCGTATGTGATGATGTTCTGCTTGATCTTATTAAAGACGAAGCATTGATATTCTTCCTTGCTGAGCCGTTCGTTCAGGTAGCGAAGAGCGTTAACCTCGCTCCAGTACTCGCGGCTTTCCCATATCTCAACCGGCGTTCCGCCCATTTGCTGGGCGAGATCGACCAACTTCTTGTCCCGCGTGTTGCGGCCATTCTTCAAAAAAATAGATGTGTAAACGGGCATCAGCGTGTTCTGCATCTGCATGAATGCACGATTTGCATTCGCGGTCTGATTAACGTGGCCAAATTCGTGGGATATTTTGGCCGCAGCCAGGATCTTGCCGCTGATCGAGTACGAGGTCTCGTTAGCCGATAACGAGTTCATCACCGGATAGTAGATCGGGTTCGGATAGCCTTCGTTCAGTTCGTCACCGAGCGTGATGGTAGCCCCGACAAAGTTTCCGGCCTCGTCCCAGAGATACTTGTCCGTTCCCGCGCCCTTACCTTTCTTGTTGGAGATCGTGATCGTGAGCAGGAATTGCCTGTTGCTCGCATATTTATCCCATTGAGTACGGCCAAATTCCGTATCGAGGAATTCTGTTTTCCACCGGTCGTATCGAACGCGATATTTCGGAGCAATATCTTCTTTTATTCCACCGTCGATCAGCGTCTTGACCGTCAGCATCTTGACGTCGGAATCGGACTGATAAGAACTATTGGCAAACAGATAGCTCGGAACGGTGAGAGAAACGACAAAGGCAAAAACTAAAAAAGAAAAGAGACGCAGCGGTTTCATTGAAAAAGCCCTCCACTTTCTACAGTGTCTATTACCAGTGATGGATAAGTTAAAAATTGAGAACCTAAACTTATATCAATTTGGGCTTTTGTGTCAAGAGATTTGGTTAACCGCGTAACTTTTCCGTTACATACTTGTGGCCTCGCATCGGCTAGGTCCGCGATTTTCTCACCCATCGATGTCCACGTAATTTCTGGATCATATCGGCGGAGAGACCGCCCTTATCGCTTGCCGCGAGGTTTGATCTTACATGGGCAGCTTTGCGCATCCCAGGAATTATCGTGCTGACCGCCGGATGGCTCAGGATGAATCTGAGAGCGACTTCCGGCATGCTGGAATCATTCGTAACCAACGGACGCAGCTCTTCAACGTGTTCGATTATCGCTCCCAGTTTGTCGGAGGAGAAATAGACGTTACGAAAATCGCCCTCGGGAAAAGTGGTGTCGATCGTCATCGTACCGGTAAGGCTGCCTTCGTCGAACGGAACCCGGGCGATGATGGCAACGTCCATTTCCTCACAAGCCGGGAATAGCTCATCCTCCGGATTTTGGTCAAAAATATTGTAAACGACCTGCACCGAATCGATCCTGCCGCTGCGAACTGCTTTCACGCCGTTCCACGGTTCCCAACGGTTGATCGAGATGCCGAAAGCGTCGATCAAACCTTGCCGTTTCAACGAATCCAACATATTCGACCAGCTATCATCGGCGGTCCAATCGTCATTCCACGTGTGGATCTGGAGAAGGTCAAAACGGTCGAGTCCTGAATTTTCGAGGCTCTTATGAAGGAATGCCTCGATGTGATCGGCCGGATAGCATTCATCGAGCGTGAATTCCGGAAGCGTCGGGTAAGCCATATTCCTGGGCGGAATTTTGGTCGCGGTATATAGCTTTTTGTCTGGATTGGCACGTATCAGCTGCCCAAGTAAATTCTCGCTATGCCCGTTGCCGTAGACATACGCGGTGTCGAAAAAATTGCAGCCGAGATCCACGGAAAGCTGAAGCGACTGCAATGATTCCTCATCATCCGAACCGGTCCAACCGCCCATTCCCCACATACCGTAGCCGATGTCGCTCACCTGCCAATTCGTTCTGCCAAATCTTCTGTAATTCATAGTGTTTTTTCCTTTGCGTCTTTGCGTTGAAGTTCTAATTCCCAACATCCCGAACGCAGCGAAACCCAAGATTATTCAACCCCGAATCCGGCGTTGCGTGGCTGCGGCCGGCAACGCGATAGTTTGAGCAGTAATTCTCTGCACAGAGGAAAGAACCTCCACGGATCACACGCTCGTCGCCGGTTTGAGGGCCTTTCGGATCACGTTTTGGCGAGGTTTCGTAGTAGCTGTCAGCAAATCGGTCGGAGCACCATTCCCAGACGTTTCCTGTGATGTCGTAGAGGCCGTAACCGTTAGCGGGGAACGATCGTACAGGTGCCCTGCCGACGAAACCGTCAACGCCCGTATTCTTTTCCGGAAAAACGCCCTGCCACCAGTTCGCGACTGCCTTTCCGTTCGGCAGCAGTTCATCGCCCCACGCATATTTTTTTCCGGCGAGGCCGCCGCGGGCAGCATACTCGAATTCGGCTTCGGTGGGAAGGCGTTTTCCGGTCCATTTGGCGTATTCGGTGGCATCGTTCCAAGAGATTTGGCAGACGGGCTCGTCCGGCTGGGCTATCGATTTCGGCCCTTCCGGATGTCGCCAATTTGCACCGTCGACGCGGATCCAGCCGCGCGTTTCAAAATCGAAGACACCGGACCAGCCAAATTTCTCGGCTTCGGTCCTGTATCCCGTTGCTTTTACGAACTCCTCGAATTGAGCGACGGTAACCTCGGCTTCGTCAATGAAAAGATCGGATATCTCAACCGAATGGACCGGCCCCTCGAACGGCATTCCATCGTCCGTGCCCATTTGGAACGTTCCGCCCTTGATAAACACCATGTTTTGCGGCGTTTCGGGAGCTGGTTTGATCACATTTTCCTTTCCGCAGCCCGAAAATGCAATGCCGAAGACGGCAGCGAGTAAAAACAGCCAATATTTTTTGTTCTTAATTCCCACTTTTTCCCAGAAAGGATTATTATTATTCTACCGAAAGTTAACCGTTTTTCTTACCCCGAATCTAAGCATTATGAAGACACTGCTGCCTAAGTTTCTTGCTGTCACTGTTATTTTGGCCATGCTGCCGGTCCTTGCTGTCCGCACAGATGCAAAACCGGCGACAAAGAAAACAAAATACAACGTTCTGTTCATCGCCTCTGACGATCTGCGGCCGGAACTTGGAGCGTATGGCGTCAAAGACATCAAGACCCCGAACGTCGACAAGCTTGCTGCTCGCGGTACTCGATTTGATCGGGCTTATGCCCAGTATCCGGTGTGTAACCCATCGCGTTCGTCGCTGCTAACCGGGAAATATCCGACACAGACGAAGGTGATGAATAACAACGATTACTTTCGCAAGATCGATCCCACGACGGTAACGCTGCCCCAGTATTTTAAGAATAACGGCTACGCAACGCTGCGTACCGGGAAGATCTTTCATGGCGGCATCGACGATCCCGATTCCTGGACCGAGGGCGGCGAGGCTCCCGATCCAAATATTACGGAACGCGGTAACCCTAACTACAAACCAAAACCGATAGTAAATCCTGACCCCGACGAAGTGGAAGCCGCTCAGACGCAGGGTGCTGGTATAAAGGAATCGAATTCCGATCGCATTATCGTTCTCGACGGCGAAGGCGAAAAGCACGGCGATTACAAGTCGGCAACGCGGGCGATCGACTATATCGAGCGTTATAAAGACAAGCCCTTCTTTCTCGCGGTTGGTTTTGTGAAACCGCATTCGCCGCCGACGGCGCCGAAAAGGTTCTTTGACATGTACGATGTCAACAAGATTCCACTGCCAGTGGATTTTGGAACGACGCCTCATGCACTGCCCGGTGCACCTGAAATATCGATATCACCGCGAAACGCCGATCTTTTCATCGGCCGCGAATCAACGCCTGAGCTTTCGCGAGAGATGAAGCGGGCGTATTGGGCATCGACCAGCTTTATGGACGCACAAGTCGGCCGCGTGATGGATGCTCTCGAAAAGAACGGGCTCAAGGACAACACGATCATCGTGTTCTGGGGTGATCATGGCTATCACCTCGGCGAAAAAGGTAAATGGTCGAAGGCGTATTCGCTCTACGAACTCGGTCTCCGCGTCCCGCTGATCATCGCGATGCCGAATGCGAAAGGGAATTCGACGAGCCGCGTCGTCGAACTGCTTGACCTTTACCCGACTCTCGCCGAGCTTTGCGGACTGCCGAAACCGAAGAATATATCTGGCGAGAGCATTGCGAAACTACTCAAGACGCCGACCGCGTCATTCGATCGCCCGGCTTACAGTGTCACGGTTTTCGGGAAATCTTTCGGCCGCTCGGTCCGGACCGCAAATTGGCATTACGTCGAATGGGACGAGGGTAAATCAGGCCGCATGCTCTACGCGACGGAGGAAGACCCGCACGAGTTGAAAAATCTCTCGGAAGACCCGAAATATGCGAAAACAGTTTCCGAGATGAAGGCTCTTTTGGCTAAGATGCCATGAATTTCCTTTGCGGTCTAAGCATTTCCCGCAAGTAGCGAGAGAAGCAAAGCTGTAAAGACGGGATCGAGATAGACAAGATGAATCAATTGACGCGAACGTTTTGGGTGCTGGCGGCTGGTTGTTTTGTTGCTGTATCTTTTTTCGCACAAACTTCGACTCCAACGCCCGTGCCACCGTCGACTCTTGGCCTCGAAAATGGCTTTTCCGAATTCGAAACATCTGAATTTAAGATCAAACTCGTCAAACAATCTCAGACCCTTGCGGCCCTCGAACCAAACGGTGCAAACGGGTTTGATTTCACGCCTGCGGACCGTTTGAGCATCCGTGCTCGCGACGGGTTTTATCATTTTGGCGATATAAAGTTCACGCTGAAAACGGATGGCGGCGAGTGGGTCGATTATTCTACAGCGTCCTCTCGTAAACCAGTCTTGCCGCTAACGGTTCAGGCTCCTGATATTGCCCGATCCGACCTTTCGGCGAGTTTACCGGCTGATTGTCCGATCCGGGTGATCAGGACATGGACGGTTCGCGACGGGAAATTTGTGTTGAATTTTGAGCTGATCAACAAGACGGACAAACCGATCGAGATTGGCGAGCTTGGCATTCCGATGGTGTTCAACAACATCATCACCAACCGCAAACTGCCAGAGGCTCACGAGAAAAATTCATTCTCAGACCCATATATCGGGCTCGATGCAGGCTATATTCAGGTTACGCGTCTAAAAGGCAACGGCCCCGCACTTGTCGTCGTTCCGGAAGGGAAAACTCCCTTCGAAGCTTATCAACCTCTTCGCGAACCCGCTCGTCCTCAGCAGACAGCGGAAGGGATGTTTGAATGGGTTGTTCGGAGCAAGGCTCTCGCCGAGAACGAGTGGAGTCGGTCCGAGATGCCTACGATCGGCAACGAACTCTTCGACTTGATTTTGTTCTTGGGACACAGCGATAATCTCAAGGAAAATAGCCTAAAGCGACTCAATATTAGTCCATGGAATCCGCCAACTAGCGAGATCCTGGCGCCGAAAGCAAAACGCGAGATCGGCGTTCGGTTCCTGCTTTCGGACAAGATACAGAACATCGAAGAAACGCTGAAAGCCAACAAACGGCCCGTCGCGGTTGGCATTCCGGGCTATGTTTTGCCGAATGATATTGAAGGAAAGCTGTTCCTGAAAGCTCCTTCGAAAGTCACTACGGTCGAGGTCGAGCCGACGGATTCTATGACCGTGACCGCCGCGAAGGCTCCAAAAAGTGATCTGCAGGCATTTGCGATCAAATCGAACGGTTGGGGACGCTCCCGTTTGACCATCAGTTACGCTGATGGAACGAGACAGACGATCCAATATTATCTGACTAAGCCATCGCGGCAGGCGGTTGCGGATCTGGGCAATTTTCTGTTCACCAAACAGTGGTACGAGAATCCGTCAGATCCGTTCAAACGCAGCCCTTCGGTGATGGGGTACGACCGCGAGGCAGACAAGATCGTCGAACAGGACCAGCGAGTTTGGATCGCCGGGCTCGGCGACGAGGGCGGCGGCGGCTCGTGGGTCGCGGCTGCGATGAAACAGTTGGTCGAGCCGAAGGCGGAAGAGATCGCTAAGTTTGAGAGGTTCATCGACGGCGTGATCTGGGGCGGTTTGCAGTACATGGACGGCCAGAATAAGTACGGTGTGCGAAAGAGCATGCTCTATTACTCACCCGACGAATTTCCTGCTTTTCCGTACGAAAAGAACCGCAACTGGACGACGTGGGCAAGCTGGAAAAAAGACCAGGCGATGAGCGTGGGCCGCGGATATAATTATCCGCACGTTGTCGCGGCTTACTGGTCAATATACCGAAACGCCCGAAATACTGAAGGTCTCGTTAAAAATCATTCGTGGGATTGGTATCTTGACCAGGCTTTCGAAACGACGAAATTCGCTTTCAGCAAAAAGCCGGACGGCAAATACGTCGTCGGCTACGTCGAACTCGGCCTGATGGAAGGCACGATCTTTCTCGAGCTGCTCAAAGACCTCAAACGCGAGGGCTGGACTGCGAAGGCCGCTGAGATCGAAAAGCTGATGAAGGAACGCGCTGACCATTGGGCAGCCGAGGAATACCCGTTCGGCAGCGAAATGGCTTGGGATTCGACGGGGCAGGAAGAAGTTTACGCGTGGTGCAAATATTTCGCGCACCGGGATAAGGCAATGGTCTCGCTTAATTCGATCATCGGCTACATGCCTTCGATCCCTCATTGGGGCTACAACGGAAACGCCCGTCGTTATTGGGATTTCCTCTACGCGGCAAAACTTACCCGAATCGAACGCCAGATCCACCATTACGGCTCCGGCCTGAACGCGATCCCGATGCTCGACCACTACCGCGATGACCCGACCGACGAGCATCTGCTCCGTGTCGGCTATGCGGGCGGTAACGCCGCGCTGACCAACATTGACCAGGAGGGCTTCGCGTCCGCTGCATTCCATTCATATCCCGATACGCTCAAATGGGACGCCTACAGCGGCGATTACGGCATGAATTTCTTTGGCCACGCGATGAATGCGGCGACCTATGTAGCCAATATGAGGGACTTCGGCTGGCAGGCTTTCGGCGGGAACATTCGCGTCAACGGCGACCGTGTAATGGTCACGCCGCGTGATTCGATGCGGCAGCGGATCTTTATTGCTCCGTTCAGATTGTGGTTGACGTTGGATGCGGGCACATTTGAAACGATAGAACTTAATGCAGGAACACGCGCGGTTAAAATAACACTATCGCCAGCGACCGGGAATGTGAAGACGGCACGACTTCGAATCGAAAACGCGCCCTACGGGATCGATCCGAGCTTTAAGTCGGAGCGAGGAGCATATTCAATTCCACTCGATGGAAAAAGTAAGAAGATCGAATTAACCGATCAATCTGACAGAATTCCTGTTCCTAAGCAGAGACCAAAACGATGAACAAAAGTACATTCGATCGACGAAAATTTCTGAAGGTCTCGACGCTCGCCGGCGTCGGCTTGGCTGTTCCACTTTCTGCGGTTGGGCAAAAAGCGGGTGCGAACTTTCCCAAGACCGCGCAGCCATTTTCGCTAGTAAACGTGCGGCTGACGCCTTCGCCTTTCCTTGATGCGGTGAATGCGAATCTGAAGTATCTGATCAAACTCGAGCCTGATCGTTTGCTGCACAATTTTCGCGTTCATGCGGGACTGAAGCCGAAGGGCGAGGTTTATGGCGGTTGGGAACGAGACACGATCTCGGGGCATACCCTCGGCCATTATTTGACGGCGTGTTCGCTGATGCACGCTCAGACGGGTAATACTGAGGTGAAAAAGCGCGTCGATTACATAATCGGCGAGTTGGCGGAGTGCCAAAACCAGGCGCCAGATGGTTACGTTGCCGGTTTCACGCGGAAGAAAGGGAAGGATGTTGAGAACGGTCGCGTCATCTTTGATGAGATCAAGGCTGGCGACATTCGTTCCGCCGGTTTCGATCTGAATGGCTGCTGGGTGCCTTTTTATAACTGGCACAAGCTGTTCGCAGGGCTGTTTGATGCCGAAAACTATTGCGGAAACAAGGATGGGTTAAAGATCGCGGTAAGACTCGCGGGCTTTATCGACGGTGTTTTCGCCAAGCTCAGTGACGAACAAGTGCAGAAAATGCTCAACTGCGAGCACGGCGGGCTTAACGAATCGATGGCCGAGCTTTACGCTCGAACCCAAGACAAACGTTGGCTGGCGCTCGCGGAACGCATTCTCCACAACCGCACGCTTGGGCCGATGTTTGCCGAGAAAGACGAACTGCCGAACATCCACGCCAACACCCAGATCCCGAAGGTCATCGGCCTCGCTCGGCTTTATGAGCTGACAAATAAACCCGAATACGCGACTGCCGCCCGCTTTTTCTGGAAGAATGTGACGACGAACTATTCGTACGTGATCGGCGGGAACTCGGACCGCGAATATTTTCAGGCTCCGAACTCGATCGCGACCCACATCACCGAGCAGACATGTGAATCGTGCAACACGTACAACATGCTCAAACTGACGCGGCATTTGTACGCTTGGAATACTAACTCGTCATTCTTCGATTACTATGAGCGGGCGCATCTTAACCATATAATGGCTCACCAGAATCCGCGGACGGGAATGTTTGCCTACATGATCCCGCTGATGTCAGGTACGGCGAGAGCGTTCTCGTCCGAATTCAACGACTTCTGGTGCTGTGTCGGTTCGGGCATCGAGAGCCATTCGAAACATGGCGAATCTATCTATTGGCACAATGACGATCACCTGATCGTCAACCTTTTTATCCCGTCGACGCTTGACTGGGCTGAGCGGCAGGCGAAGTTCGAGCTCTCGACCGCATATCCGCTGGGCGAGGACGTTACCATTAAGTTTTCAAAGATCTCAAAGCAGAGCGAATTTCCTGTCTCGCTGCGACTACCTTACTGGTGCGAAAACCCTTCTCTCAAGGTCAGCGGTAAGGCCGAAAAGCTCGTTCGCGATGGCGGTTACGCGACCGTCAAACGCAGATGGAAAACCGGTGATACGCTGGTGCTGACCCTACCCATGAAGCCACGTATCGAACCGACGGCTGATGACCCGAACACGATCGCCCTGCTCCACGGCCCGGCCGTTCTTGCGGCGGATCTTGGCGAAGCGAGGAGCAAATTTGACGGCGTTGCTCCGGCATTGGTCGGCAGCGATCTGCTCGCTTCGCTCCGACGCGAGCCGCAGTTCGCAAATTTCACAACCTCCGGTATTGGCCGGCCAAGTGAAATTACCCTGCGGCCCTTCTATTCCCAATGGGAACGCCGCACCGCTGTTTACTTCAAGCGTTTCAGCGATGCGGCATGGGCTAAAGAGCAAGCCGCGTATGCTGCGGAACAAGCTCGGTTAAAAGACCTTCAGGCACGCTCGGTCGATGTCATGCACCTGGGTGAAATGCAGCCCGAACGTGATCACGCTCTGACATCCTCGATCTCGTATCCGGTCTCGTATCGCGGTCGGAATGGCCGTGATGCTCGCACCGAAGGTTTCTTCGAGTTCAAGGCCAAAGTAACCGACGAACCGCTGACCCTCAAAGCAACCTATTGGGGCGAGGAGCGAAAGCGCCTCTTCCATATCCTCATCGACGGCACCAGGATCGCCTCGGAAACGCTCGGCTACAATAAACCCGGCGAATGGATAGAGCGTGATTATCCGATCCCGCAAGAACTCACCAAAGGAAGATCGACCGTCACGGTTCGATTTGAACCCGAGAAGGGAAACACAGCCGGCCCTGTTTTCGGCGTGCTGATCTTCCGGTCGAAGTAAGCGATGCGAAAGCCCGCGCGTAAGCAAGGGCGAAACATTCAACTTGAGTGAATTGCCCTTGCTTACCCGCGGGCTTTTGCACTACTTTGGAGTCTTCATCTTGAGCGCCGTTTTGATCGCGTTTTCCGCGAGCGGTTTTATCAACTCATAGCCTTTGGCATTAGGGTGCAGGCCGTCGTTGGCGATGTCTGCTTTTAGTAAGCCCTTTTCGTCCGCCATTGGCGAAAAATAATCCAGATAGACAAGCTTTCGTTCGGCACAGGTCTTTTTGATCCAGTTGTTTAGATCGAGGATCTCGGCAGGCTTTCGCTGGACGGTGCGGATGATCGGATTGCCCTGGGCGTTCTTGTTGTAATCGCTGACCGGCATGATCGATGCGAAAACGACGTTGATACCGTGGGCGTGGGCAAGATCGATCATCGAGGCATAGTTAGCCTTGATCATGTCGAGGCTGATGACCCCTACGTTTCCAGCGATGTCGTTGGTTCCGGCAAGAATGACGACAACCTTCGGTTTCAGATCGATCACGTCTGGCCGAAAACGAAGCAGCATTTGCGACGTCACCTGGCCGCTGATACCTCGATTTACATAAGGTTCGCCGGGGAAATACTGATCGAGCTTCCAGCCATCGGTGATCGAATCACCCATGAAAACCACGCGGTTTTCGCTTTTTGCGGGCGGAGCGAGTTTGGCGTTTGCCTCGCGGTAACGGCCGTAGTTGGCGAAATTGTTCAGGCGATCGAGAAGCCGGTCGGCTCGCTGCTTCTCAGCAGCAAGCGGGTCAAGCGGCGCGGGCGTCGGCGTTTGAGCAAAAGCCGCTATGCAGAGCAGAGCGTTGATGATGAACAAAAATGCGATATTTTTCATTTTCCCTTCCTTGGTTCGGTCGTGATATTTGGTCGCGGCGGCTGTTTCATACCTTCGCCGATAAAAAAGCTTGTGTGTGGCGGTTGATTATACGCTACGTTTTGCCAGGCGATCGACAGGCGATATTGCGGGTCGTGCATGAACGTGTAAAAGCGGTACTTGGTCGGGATGGTCGTCGTGTAGATCCGCAGTTCCTTGTTGTCAGTACTGCGAAGCATGAATTCCTCGCGCCAGTCGCCAAAAAGGTCACCGCTCAATGCAGGTGTCGATTTGCTGCCATTATTTGACGCCGAGCCTTCCGCAGTGAAGAGGACGTCGGTCGTTTCCTTTTCCCAATTCCATTTTGATACGGCGTTGCCATTGAGCAGTTCGCTGAGAACATCGCCGTCCCAAAAAATGCCGAAATTGCACGAGCGTGGATTCTTCTCCGAGATCTTCTCGCCTTTGACGTTAAAAAGTCCGGTGATTCCGGCTCCGGCGACCCATGATTCGAAACCGCGATGTCGCGGGTCGATCTCGAGCGAGAGGCCGCGGCCCGGGCCTTCGCCGTCTTCGCCGGCTTTGATCGAGGGCTTTTTCCAGATCACTTCGCCGGTTCTGGCGTCGCGGAAATGTGCACCCGCATCATCGAACCGTTCCTGAATATCGAAGATCTCAAGCCCCGGACGATCCGGGTCGAGGTCAGATACATGCAGAGCGTCACCATGACCAAACCCTGTCGAATGAAGGCCCTTTCCATTGTCGTCGAGGACCATCGCACCGAAGACGATCTCGTCCCTGCCGTCCGCATCGACGTCGGCAATGCTCAGATTGTGGTTGCCCTGGCCGCGGAATTTACGGTTCTCTTCGCTCGAATCGCTGTCAAAGACCCAGCGCTTAGTTAGCTTCTTATTCTTCAGATCCCAGGCGGCGATCACGGTCCGTGTGTAGTAGCCGCGGGAGAAGATCAGGCTCGGATGGACGCCGTCGAGATAGGCGACAGCTGCAAGAAAGCGGTCGGAGCGGTTACCGTAGCCGTCGCCCCAGATCTCATTAAGCTCAGTTCCGGTCGGGTCGCGTTTGGTCGGATGACGCGGCGGATCGTAATTGACCGTTGAGATCTCGGCGCCGGTAATACCGTCAAAAACGGTCAGGAATTCCGGCCCGGCAAGGACCTTTCCGGTCACGTCAGCCTTTCGCGGGCCGCCTTCCGGACGTTCGACTTCGATCGTCGCGCCCTGTGGCGAAACCCAGTCTGCCTTCGCATCACCGATCACCTTGCCCTTTCCGTCAATGGTACCGTCCGCCGTTTTGCAGGCGATCTCAGCCCGGCCGTCGCCGTCGAGGTCGTAGACCATGAACTGGGTGTAATGTGCCCCCTCGCGAATGTTCTTGCCGAGGTTTATCGACCACATCAGCGTGCCGTCCATTTTGTATGCCTGCAGGATCGGCGGATCCGTCATTCCTGCCTGTGAATTATCGCGGCCCCGTCCGGTTTGGTGCAGTATGATCTCGTACTCTCCGTCACCGTCCAGGTCACCGACCGACGCGTCATTTGGTGTGTACCCGGCCGGCGTTTGGAGTGGTATAGACAGGTATTGCCTGGCGGGTGTATTGCCCTTCAGCTCAAATGAGCCGCCCGGAGCAAGTTCATTCTTGCCCTGCACCGCACGAACGAAGTAGGTGTTCGTTTTTGAGAGATCGACCTTTTCATCGATGAAAAACGTCACTTTATCGATCGGCTTATCGTTCAACTTAACGGCTTTGCCGCCTTCGGTGGTGCGATATAGATTGAACGCAATATTATCAGCATCCGTGCCGAACATTCGCCAACTCACAAAGGCCTTGCCGCCTTGATTTATCGCAACCACGCCGCGGGACAGGCTCTCCATTTGTCTTGGCTGGAGCTTTTGCGAAAATGCACTGAATGACAGTGCTAACATCAGCAGGATCAGACAGATAGCTTTGTGGCTTTTCATAGGAGATGCTATTTTTTCGGCCGAATTCGTCCATCGCTGTCCGGCCGGTGTCCGCGGGGTGTCCGCGGGGTGTCCGCGATGGGGTGTGGACACGCAAACTGTTGTCAGATCACGGGTTAGCGTCGAAAATGGCACGTAAAACGGACTTTTACAAAAAACTTTTTTCCTTACTCCATCCAAACTGCGTTCTTTACCGAGAAAAGCTAGCCGATCCATAGATAATTCCCCCTAAAAAGTGTCGTAGGTGTCAAATAGTGTATCATACAAGAAACACAAAGTCAAGAAGTTTCAGATCTCGCCAAGCACCTTCGGGTCAAAGCCCTCGGCCCGAACGGTCCACGAACCATCGTCCGGAAAGCCCGGAGCGTTTTTCTTCGGCGAGCCTTTCCATCCTCCGGCCATCAACGCGATCGCGTAGAGCAGTCCGCCGTTGCCGGGCAAGTATAGCGGCAGATTTGGGCGTTGATAATTGTGCCCATTTGCGGCGTAGCCATTCTTTGGCGTGTCGATCATGAGGGCATCGATCGCCAGTTTTGTCTCGCCGAGCCTCGCCGCCGTCATCGCGATCATCGGGTAATCCCAGCCCCACGTCGAAGGCCAATCCCAAACCTCGAAGACCTTCTTTAACGTCCGCCGCATCGTTTCGCGATCGACTTTTTCGCCGGTCAGAATGCCGAGAGCGGCTAGCATCGACGGGTGGTCGTGATTGCGTTCGGTAAACGATTGCGGGGCATTTTCGTGTGCCCAGTAAACGGAAGTCGCGGGATCGAATGGCTCAGAGACGGCTTTTGTCATCGCCGCTTTGGCGGCATCGTTTTGCTGCTGGGCGAGCATTATGGTGTCGGTGTTGCCATTTGCGGAGGACGTTGTTTTAGCTTTAGGAATGGTGTTTCCAGGACTGCCAACCGGAAGTTTTGACAATTTTGCGATGACCCGATCCCACGTAAGATTTCGGGATATTCCGAGTCGTTCACGCCATTTTTGGGCTGTTTTTAGGCCAAAATGCCAGTATTCGAGTTCGTACGTCGGGTTCCATGTCTCGCGGGCCGGATGATTTTCCTGCGCCGGGATCGCCGGCGGGCCGAGGACGTAGCGGTCTTTTTCCTTGTCGTAATGTGCGTAATCGGCCATCCACGTCGCAGTTTCCTCAACGATGTTCTTGAATCGATCGAGCGTCGCTTTTGTCGGGCGGTTGAGATATGCAAGTTCGGCGTAAAAGATCGGATGCGGCTGCTGCCATATCAGAAGCGCTCCAACTGGCGACGGGCTGTCGCGGCCGGTCGTATCCGTCATCTTTGGCCATCGTACTCCGCGATAACCTTGCTGTCTTGCCCGCTCTTTCCCACTCGGCAGCACGTTGTTGTACCAGTCGAGGCTTCGATCGAGCAGAGGAAAGCGGTTCCACAACGCAAACTGTGCCGCATGCCACCAGTGCATTTCGAGATGATATTTTCCGTACCAACTATTCGATGTCAGCCCCGTCTCCTGCGGCGGCCGCGAGCCGGAACATTGGATCGCCGTCAGATATTGTGAGAGGATGACGCGGCGTTCGAGTTCTTTAGCACGACGGTCTTTACTTTCCGAAAGATCGATCGCCGCACCTGTAAGCCAGAAGTTCTTCCAGTAAACTTCACAGGCGGAAAAGATCCCGGCGGGCGGTGGAATGGTGGCCGAGAACGTAGGGGAAAATGCGATTGCGATCTCAAACTTCGTGTCACCCTCCGAGGTAAGTAAAAAGTGATGCGGTCTCTCCGTTACAAACTTTCCCGAGCCGTTCCATCGGACGCCTAGACCGTATTCATCTTTATCTAACTTGCGTCGAATAAAAACGTGTTTCGGACTCGACATACTTACTGTCGACATATGCTTGTCCGGGGAGTTCCAGTCGGCCGCGTGCATTGTCTGTGAGCCGTAAGGAAACCCGAAGCGAATGGAGAGCCGCTTGAGCCGTAGCAGGTCTGATTCAATACTTAGGCCGATCTGGTCATCGTTCGGATGAACGGCGGTGCGAACTATTACCAGATTGCCGTCGAATGTGAATTTGCTGTGTATAATGCCCGTCCAAAGATCTAATTTTTGTTCGATATTAGTGATATCAGAGGCTTTCGCTTCGCTTCCATCCGACTTCAAAAGCTGAAATCCGATCTGCCCCAAATGCAGCCGATGCGGGTTTTCGCGGAGCCAATCGAACAGTTCCTCCTGCCCGGTTTTCGTCGTCATGTAGCCGACCTGGCGGCCGTAGGTTTCGTATTCGGTGAGCTTTAACTCTTTGCCCTTGAGACTCTCGGGCATCGGTTTGGTGTGCCAGCCCCATTGCGACATAGTGCAGAGCGGCATGCCGTTCGCGTATTCCTCGGGGAATGTTTGCAGGCCCGTGATGTCGCAGGTGAACGCAAATTCGCCGTTGCCGACCGACAGCGGCGACAGCGGATCGAGCTTTCGCAGCACTGGATTGTGTCTCGAGACGAGGGCGTATCGGTCGATCTTGACCTGTGGGAGCTGAGAACCACCGAGTCCGGTTTTCGCCAAAACGCCGGTCGCCGCGATCGAGCCGATGAATTTACGTCTGCTTATTTCTGAGTTGCTCACAATTTCTCCACCTTATTCGTCGCCGTTGGCGACCTCTATTTCAATTTTTTCACCTTGCGAAGCCACGCCCAACGGTCTCATAAAATTCCGCTTCGACGATGCCGAGTTTTGTTGCTCCGCCTTTGGCGGCGGCTGAATTCGCATCCGGGGTTCCGCCGATCTCGATGATATTGCCGAACGCATCACGATTGCTGGCTTCACCGGATAGCTCGATCTTGAGCGACCTGCCAACGGTTGGCGGAAAGCCGATCGTTACATATCCGAGCGAACGCAGCGTTGTGCCGGTGTAAACGACCTTTCCATCAACGGTTATCTTGATCGGATAACTTTGCGTTCGCCAGCCGACGAGTTTGAGCACGGCCTGGTCGATCGTTTCGGGCTTGGCAAATTCGTACGCGATCCAGGCCTTTTCCTTTTTGCCGTCGCTTATCCAATCGGTGAGTTCGTTGTCGTCGAGGCTGTTTTTGGCCTTTTCATTCTCAGATCCAGCGGTCACACTCGCGACGTCGAGTGTGCGGCGGAGCATCTTGTATGATTCGCCAATCGGCGTCGGGCCGCGATCGAGATAAGACGGCAAGCCGTCGGAAGCGAAGACACTAGAGATACCATTTGTCGCGATAAACGGTTTTGACGCCAACTGTATCTCCGCCGGGCCGAGATCGCCGGAAGTTGCTTTTAGGCTGATCCTGCCTGCTTTCGTTGTCGATCGGATCAGAACCCGATTCACGCCGCCCTCGACGGGCAGGCTTTTGGCGAGAATGTAATTGTCTGGCCCTTGAGCGATGCCGCCGCGCCATTCGGCTTCGCCGGTGAGCGTGAAATCGATCGTATTCAACGCCGTCGGGCAGCGATTGCCTTGCTTATCGACGACCTCGACCTCAAAAAGTGCGACGTCCGAACCGTCAGCGATCAAGCCGTTCGGCGATTTGATCTGCGTGAGGCGAACAGTAAAAGGTTCGCCGGCGGTTCGTTTGATGTCTTGTGAGACTGACTTTCCTGCTGCGTCGTAGCTGACGGCTTTTATCTCGCCCGGCTGCCACGCGATATTCTTGAACGTGAACAGAAAGCGGCTCGACTGCTCGCCTAATCCCTGCGACTTTCCGTTGATGAAAAGCTCGACCTTTTCGGAGCTTGAGACAACATAGATGTTTTTCTTAACGCCGTCTTTATAATTCCAGTGGCCGATGACATACGTTCGGGGTTTTTCGACGCCGACCCAGCCGTCCCACATCACGCGGTGGGCGAAATAGCCGTCTTTCGGGATCCGCATCGCATCGACCTCGCCGCTACGGCGGTAGTTTTCGGCTCCGCGATGGTGGGTGTTCGTGTCGGAGAAAATGATGTTCACACCACCCGAGCTAACCCGTTTTCCGGTGCCCGGACGGGCTTCCCAATAATCGAACCATCGAACGACATTCTCGATCGCGTGGCTGTCCTGATTGCGGTTGTAAACGCTTGCGTCGGCGTTATTGTAGAGCGGGCCGTCGCCGTCTTTGTGGTACGGAGGGGAATAATTATCCCAGTATTTACGTAAACCCTCATCACGCGAATACTCAGTTGCCCACATCGGATGTTTCGCACTTTTATTAATATAAAGCATCTCACCGCCGTATTCGGCGATCTTGCTGTCGAGCATCTCACGCGAACCGATCGCACGTCCGCCGTGCGGGTCATACTGGTCGCGAATGGCCTTCATCTCGGCCATGTGCGGCTCGGAAATACTCTCGTTGCCGGATTCGTAGAAGATTATGCTTGGGTTGTTGCGGTTGTATATGATCGCGTCACGCATGACCTCTTTTCGCTGCTCCCAACGCCGGCCTTCGACATCCTTTTCGGCATCGCCGGCGGGCATCGCCTGCATCAGGCCGACGCGGTCGCACGATTCGACGTCCTGTTTCCAAGGCGTGATATGCATCCAGCGCACGAGGTTCGCGTTCGACTCGACCATCAAACGGTTGCTGTGATCGGATAGCCACGGCGGTACTGAATTACCAAGAGCGGGCCATTCGTTCGAGGTACGCTGCGCGTAGCCCCTGACCTGTAACGTCCGGTCATTTAGCTTGAACATTCCGTTCGCAAACTCAGTTTTGCGGAAACCCGTTCGCGTTTTTACGGAATCTACCAATTTGCCATCGACTCTGAGATTTGTAGTTACGGTGTACAGGTAACCGTAGCCCCAGCTCCAAAAATTCAAACCGTTAAGTCGGGGATACACGCCAAGCTTTTTCGTTTCGCCTCCCGAAATTCTGTACCGACTGTCGGCGGTTTTTTTTACGACCTTTCCTTCGGCGTCCTGGATTATGACCTCATAGACGACATTTTTTCCTACCGGATACTCATTCTTGACTTGAGTTTCGACAGCGATGAAAGCGGTACGTTTTGCAACGTCAATATCTCCCGCATAAATGTAAACGCCGGTCGTTTGCAGATTCGAATAGAGCGGCAAGGTTTGATAAAGCCGGTCAGTCATGTGCAGCCAGACGTTCTTATTGATGCCGCCGTAATTGGCGTTAAAGTTCTTGTCGTTCCACTGAAAAGTACTGTTGGTTGCCTTTTCGCGATAGTCCCAGGCATTGTCGATGCGAGCCGCGAGGACGTTTTCACCGGCAACGAGTGCGTCGGTTATATCAAACCCAAACGCCATCACGCCGTTATCGCTGCGGCCGATGGACTTACCGTTCAGGAAAAACTCGCCGCCGAAGCGGATGCCTTCGAACTCGAGAAAGACCTTCTTGCCGTTGCTGCCGGCCGGAAGTTTAAAGTGCTTGCGGTACCACGCGATGCCCGTCGGCAGATCCTTGATATCTTTGCGAAAGGCTTCGTCCTCATTCCACGGCCGCGGCGTCGTCACATTCTTCCAGGCCGAATCGTCAAAATCCGCTTTTTCGGCACCCACAGGATCGCCGACGAAGAGCTTCCAATTGGAATTGAAGTTGTACTTAGCACGCGGAATCTTTTGCGCGGCCGCTAGTAAAGAGAACGTGATCGTAACCGTCAGAACAAGGATCAAATAGCGTGAAATTCTTCGCATAAAACTATTCCATTCGGAGGTCTGGCTGCTCATGCCGGGAACGCGGCCGCCTTCGGCTGCAACGCCGGTTCCTCCGTCGTCATGTCGTTCGGAAACAATCATGTTGAAAAATCATCACTCCGACAGCGTCCTCAAAGCAGGACGCTTGCAGGCGAGGGCGCCTGCGTTCCCTGCTAGTTTCCGAGCGGTTTCAAGTCCGTGATCGCCGGGCTTGCGGGTATCGTAACTGTCTTCAGATCATCCGGTTTTTTCGGGTCGTATTTTGGCAGATCTTTGATCAGGAATTTTACGAGCGGCAGTTTTTGATCGCGGATCGACTGGACTATGATCTTGGCGAGCTGATAGCTGCCGTAATTGTTGTGATGCGTGCCGTCGCCCTCCTTAAACAGAACGCCCGAGCCGTCTTTGCCAAAGGCTTCGTACAGATCTTTGCTTTTCGCATTTAGATCAATGAATGCAACGTTTTCTTCCTTCGCCGCCTGCCGGACCGCTTCGGGGTAATCGCCGTGCGAATTTGTAATAAATTTGCCGCTCGGGTCGAATGTGCGGCGGTGCATCGGGCTTATCAGAATGACGGTCGCTCCTTTTGCCTTTGCCGCCTGCGAAAACTGGCGAAGACTCGCTTTGTAGGTCGTAAATGCTCCGACGCCCTCGCCCTTTTCTTTCATATCGTTGTGCCCATATTGAATGAGCAGAAAATCGCCGGGCTTGATGAGGCTGACGACCTTATCAAGGCGTTTAGCACCGAATGAACTGCGGAGCGATTCGCCCGATTCAGCGTGGTTGGCGACTGCGATATTCGATCCAAAAAACGCCGTGATCATCTGTCCCCAACTCGCGTAAGGCTCGCCGGGTTGATCGCAAACCGTCGAATCGCCGAGCAGGAACACGGTCGGAATGTTGACCTGTTCGATCAAAATCGAGGCAATGCTTGGCTGTGTTCCGTTGAACTCCAGGGTGAGTTTTTCATCCCACGCCCACTGCTCACTGGTTTTTTCCCTATCTTTCAATTTCACCTGGCCGCCGGTCGCGATCTGCGGCGTGCGGACATTAACGGTGAATGATCTCGTCACGAATTTTCCTGGCTGCGTTGTAATACCGTCAAGCATTAGTCGGCGAAGTTCGGCTTTGACCACGGGCGAGGTCGCAAATTGGCTGTGTCCAAAGCGAACCGTTATGCGATAGTTGCCCTCCGGAACCTTGGCGGAAAAGTAGAATGGTTTCTCCGATGAGCATGTTCCCGACGAACAGATCACGTTCGCATCAGGCTCAAAGCCGAAGCCTTTTTCCCGTGAATACGTATCGTTCGCAGAAACCATTGACGAGCCTGCGACAGCCGTCGAGGCGCCGAAATCGAACTTGCGAACGGATTGAGCATTCGCGGCAAAAGCAGCGAGCAATATCAGGATCAGTAAGGTAAGGTACTTCATAAAATCTGACTTTACGGCGTCCACTCAAGAATCGAGATCATTTGCGGGGCAAGGTCTTCCAGCTTTTCGCCGTCGCCTTGTCCCACATTCTGAACAAAAATATTTAGATGTTTTTTCTTTTGCCAAAGTTCAAGGTCAAATGACGGTTCCCACATACCGACGTCTGAATTGCTCAGATCGACGATCCGCCATTTACCGGAATTAAGATCGTCGCTTATCGCTGCTGAAACGCGGCTGCCGCGTTCGGCGTCGCGAAAAATGACGATGACTCTCCGCTTGCCTTTTAGATCATCCACGACGACCTGCGGACGCGATATCGGAATTCTTTTTGTACCTCCGCCGCTGAGCGAGAACGGCGTCGTGCGGTTTGAGACCTGTGACGACATCCACTTTTTACCGTCGAAATAGACGAGGCGATATTGCGGAATTGCCGAATCAGCCGACCGCCAATAGGTCGCGATGTATGGATTTCCATCGGCATCGACGGCCATCGAGGTCTGGTTTATAAGCTCGCTCTTTTGCGGAATTTGCCAGACGTACTCGGCGGTTGAGGCCGTTATCGGGATCTGATATTTTTCGCCAGAGGACTTTGTCCATGTCTTTCCGCCGTCGCCTGACCGTGCATAACAGAGGTCGTGATTGGTGGCGACATCCGGCGACTCGCGCCAGGCCCAAGACATGTGGATCGTGCCTCTTGTATCGACGGCTATCTGCGGATACGCATTCCGTTTTCGCTCACCGTCAACCAGATCGTCCTGGATCCGGCTCCATCTTCCTGATCTGAGATCGTACCGGTTTAGCACGAGATCGCCGTTACCCGACGCACCGTCGCGGTAAAAGAAAAGCAGATCGCCGTTCGGCATCGAGTAGAACTCGGGATACGTAGCCTTTTCTTCGGTCCGGCCAACCATCGCGGTCTTATCGCCCATTTCGAGCGAGCCTGACTCTACACTGCGAGCGTAATTTAACTGCGTGTTGTGATTGCCCCAGGCGAGATGCAGAAAGCCTTTACCGTCGACCGCGATACTGATCGAATTGTGGGCGTCGGCCGTATTTGCCGTGAATTTCGTCGTACGCAGCTGCCATTTCATTGAGCCATGGCGGCGTTTTGCGAGTACGATCTGGGATGATCCGTTGTAAAAGGCGACGTACTGCTGATCCTTAAAACTCGTCACCGAATTCTTGCGAAAAATGACCGCGTTAACCTGATTTTTTGCCCATCCTTCCGCAACGGGAACCAAGCGGATCTGCGCGGAAATACCGCTCGCGAGCAGAAGCGTAAAGGCGGCAATTCTAAGTTTTGACGAACAAAATATCATTTCCTGCTTCGCATGAACCGCGTTTCCTTTGGGCCAAAGTATGAAAGAGGCGGTTCGGTATCGAATATCACTATTTTGTCCAAAACGACGCCCGCATCAACCGCGAAGATCCGCAATTTATGCTCACCCGCGGGGATCGTGATACGAGCCCTCCCACGAGTCGTTTGATCTAGAATGTTTTGGGTCCATTTACGTGATGAAACCTCGGTTTCCTTATCAATGACTACGATCTGAGGCTCTCCGCCGTCGATCGAGAGGGCAAGTCGAAGGCCGTTTCCGGTCGTGAGCGGCTGCGTTGGGATCAAGTAAAATTCGACGGAGTACTCACCGCCACCGACCGCGATGTCGTATTCGAGTGATGGCGAATCGCGTCGTAGTTCGGAAAACGTATGACCTGAATTTGGGAAAATAGATACGGAATCGCCGGTTTTCCCGAGACCGTTGATGATCCGCCAGCTAAAACCTTTTCTATCAGTTTTACTTTGAAAATTCTCAGCCTCGATCGAGACGGAGCCCTGGAACTCGCCGAAAAAAGCACTGGCGTTCGAAGAGTTGATTGGTATCGCGCCAGGGCCTTCGACTGGAATTGGCTTGCCTGCTCCGCCCGCGGGAAAATCAGCGAGCGAAACCTTCGGCGGCGTGCTTCGCATGCTTGGCCATTGGCCTTTACCCATTTCAGGTGAAACCATATGCCGCCACTTTCCACCGAGGAGGGTTTCATTAAAATATTTTGTTTCGCGAGTGATCTCAGCATCGGCATCGATCGAGCGTTTTGCGAGATGATGTGCGGTCGCGGGCCACTTTTCTTTGTAGGAAGCGGCAAGCTCTGCGGCGAAGAACCGCTCGTTTGCGAGGGCTGCGGAGTGAATCGGATACAGGGCCAATTCGAAAAACGCGTCTTTTTTCGCATCCGGCAAACGTTTCGAGATAGACTCGGCCTTCGTTCTCAGATCGGCGTATGCGTCGAGGCGTTCGAGAGCCTCTTCCTCGGTCAGGTCACTTTTCTTTGGTGTTTCGGTTGGGAGAAACCACTGCAAATGTTCAGGTTTACGTTGAGATCCGAGCTGATAATATCGCTCCATCAGAGCCGCGATCTCGCTTGCATCCTTCGCACCAAATTCGCGCGTTGCCCATTCGCCCAGATAAAGATGTTGGTTGTCTACGTTCCAACGCTTGGCATCATACGCCATTTGCAGGAAGAATTCCATGCCGATCTCGCCTGGCTTGATGTCGCCGACATTGACGATCCAGAGGTCTCGCATACCGTTCTCATAGGCTTTCGACATTTCCTGCCATATTTGGGCCGGGGGCGTGGTGTTTAGCCAGAGGTACGAGAGCGGGCGGCCAAGATAAGAGATGTGATAGTAGACGCCGAAACCGCCTTTTCGTTTGCGTTCCGCAGCGTTTGGGAATTGGCGGATGTAGCCGAAATTGTCGTCCGGGAAGACGATGGTCACGTCATCGGGAACTTTCAATCCGGCGCGGTAATCGGCAAGAACCTCTTTATACGGGCAGAATATTTGCGGGATCGTTTCCGCCGGTTTTCCCGTGTGCTTTGCCATCAGGCCGCGTTGGACGCCGAATATCGTTTCAAGCAGCGGGATGCGTTCGGCCTGCGATCTTGTGCCGATCAAAGGGCTGTCGTGGATACCGCGCATTCCGATCGTGTAGATATTTTCAAACTTGCCGTTCTCGCGAACACGTTCTTCCCAATACGCCGTCACGCCTTGCGGATTCGAAACAAAATTGAAATCGTTCTTGTCTGCCTTCCACTCGGTCGTGTTGCTCCGCAGCATCGGTTCGGCATGTGACGAACCCATAACGATCGCGTAATCGTCAGCGACCTTCGGATTTTCACGGAAACTATTAAATGCCCGCGTCACCTCGTGCATCGCGGGCCAGAGCGTGTTTGCTTTCAGTCTTAACAAAAGTTCGAAGATCTTCGTGTAGGTTTTCGGCCCGATATCCCCGCTTTCCGGCTCAAAGGTCTTCGCCGCCCACGGCTGCAGGCCCCAATCTTCGTCGTTGAGAAAGATGCCGCGATATTTTACCGAAGGCTCGCTGCCGATCTTTTTGCCAGGGGAGATAATGAGATTATCTTTATGTTCCGGCGTCGCGTCCGCCCACCAATACCACGGCGAAACGCCGATCATCTGTGACATTTCGTAAACGCCGAACGCCGTTCCGCGTCGGTCGCTACCGATGATAAATAGGGCGTTTTCAATGTTTGGGCTCGGATTCCTGACCGTCGCGATGATGAAGCTCTCCCACTTTCCGCGAATCTGCGAGACGTCGATCTTGCCTTGTTTAGCCAGACCGTCGATCAGTAGGTTTTTCCCGAGAGTTCCTATGATGACCGCATTCGCTGTCTTTTGAGTTGAAAAGCTTGGTTTTTTGCCAGTGACGCGTTCGATATCGGCAGCGAAATCATCGGCGGCGATCTGGACGACCCTGAAATCCTCGGGAGCGACGATAATGTTTGCGGCTACCCCATTATGAACGAGTTTGAGATCTCCTTTTTTATATTCGGATTTTATCGCTAGATTTTGGGAAGAGACGGAGATCGCCGCGAGCACAATTGTCAGAACCACCTGCGTTAGCGGGTGGTTGAGGGACATTATTGTGGTGAGTCTTTGTTCCATTCGGCTTTCGCTGGCCCGCGTGACCGGCCGCTAACGCAGGCGGTTCTGACTTGGATTGCCTTCGTCGATGTCGGGCGAGGCAGATCTTAACCGTGTGTATTGCGTGTCGATGTTGTCATCCGGCAGTTTTGGGCCGGTGTATATGACGGCGAGTTCGGCGATCGCTGAAATTTTGTCCGAGCCGAAGCCCGAGAGCGATGTAAATTTGATGAACTTAGCCGTAACGTTTTGTCCGAGATCTATGCGTTGCGGGTTAAATGTTGAAACGAGCGAGTCGCGTTTTACGTCGCGCCAGTTTGTGCCATCATCGCTGATCTGGATCAGGTATTCACGAACATCGCCCTCATGCTCACGTCCATTCTGACGCGGCATGACAACTAAGCCGGAGAATTGGATCGGGCGTAGAAATCGGATCTGTAAACTCTGATCCTGTCGTGCCGCACCGCGCGGATCGCCAGCCAGCCAGAATGTGTTCGGGTCACCATCGATCACGGACGAAGCTGGATTCGGGCCGGACGCGACATCGGCGGTGGACGCTGCGAGCCTCTTCATGATCCTGGTATCGAAGAAAACCTCGCGGAAATTCGCCGCCGTGACCGCAACTTTGGGATCGAATTTCGCTGTCGCCATGTAATCGAGCAGCGACCGCCGAAGTTGCCTTGCCGCAATTCGCTGGGACAGGGAATTTTCGAGATCGGGTGTGGCGACCAGCAGTTTGCCGCTGCCGACCTTTGCTTCGAAGACAAGGCCGAGTTTGTAATTACGGTTCCAGTCGTCGATCGGCTGGACGATCGGCTGCAGCTCTTTGGGCAGCTTGTCGAGGTTCATTGCTCGAGAGCCGTTCACGATTCCCGACCATTGCCAGTCGAAATACGATTCCGTCGGAAACCCGGCGAGAGCAGGGTGAGCCTTGTCGATCCAAAGGCCGAGCATTCGTCCCCACGCCGGATTCATCAAACGATTCCAGAAAACGGGAACCCAATCGAGCGGCGGGCTGGTCCAGTCTAGATCTGCCTTTCGCGGCATGTAGAGAACCTTGCCGCCTTTTTCGAGACTCGCTTCGGCCTCGGCCCAGTCGTGTGTTATGAGGATCCCGCTGACAGCGGTGTTCGAACGCTTTGCCGGATAGACCCACAGATCCCAATCGTTCTCAATGGTAGTGCCCTTGAGGCCAACGGTAACTTTGAGGTTTTTCGGTTCCGTTATCTTTGACGGGTCAAAGTTGATCTTGCCGAGCGGAATATTCTTGCCGATCGGGATCGCGAGCGACGGCAGATCGCCGGTTGCGATGACCTTTCCCATCGAATCGGTTATACGCCAATACGGAGACGCTTTTGCTATTGGAGCCTTGCCAAAATGGGCTATCTCGACATCTGCGGTTATCGTCTCGTCATTCGTATAGACGCGTTTTGCGAATCGGGCGAGCGGAACGGTCTCGTTGTTGAACCGTCGAAATTCTTTAGCCGTTGCATAGCCTTTTTCTTCCCAGAAAGCATCGAGAATTCCGACGAGTGCCGTGCCCTGGCCAAGGTAATCGTGGAGGTCAAGCAATTGATAACCGTCCATTCCCGGTGTTCGCAGGTTAGCCTCGATCTCTTCTTTGTAGCATTCGAGCTGATAGCGGCCCGAGGCGTAGGCGAAGTCATTATTTTTTGCGAGCAGGCCTTTGGCGGCGAGGGAATCGCGGAATATTTCGTAATTCCCGGGCCGCATGTAGCCGGTGAATTTTTTGATTATGCTGTAATCGGGATACGCGACCCACTGGCCGAGTTCGTGCGAGACGACGGGGACGTTGATGTCTTCGAGCGAGGCTCCGTAGTCTTTGCCGAACCACGCGGTGTTTCCACGCAGCATTTTCTGGCCGATACGCTGCATGGCGAGATAGTCAGTTCCCTCGGCGAGGCCGGGAACTGACGGTTCGGTGTGGCCGGTGCCGTTCGTGTAAATGCGACGCGGGTCGGCGAGGCGATAATGGGTGATCCATTTGTCGAAAGCCTCTTTCCAACGGCCTTTTGGCTCGTTGCCGGGCGAAAATAGGAGGAACGACGGATGATTGCCGTAGGCTTTGATCATCGCTTCGGTTTCTTCGTAGAGCATCTTCTCCATCGGCGTTCCGGGCGAAACCTCGTTCCACATGCCAGGCTCGGGCTGGAGATAGATGCCGAGTTCGTCCGCCGCCTGAAACGCTGCCTCGGGTGGACAGAACGAGTGGAACCGAACGTGGTTGATGCCCCAATCTTTGTTGATCTGAAAGATCTTTCGCCAATATGCGACATCGGTCGGTGGATAACCTGTCAACGGAAAATCACCGCCGTGATGCGTTCCGCGAAGATAGATGCGGCGGCCGTTGAGTTGGAATTCTTTGCCGACGGCTTTGATTGTTCGAACGCCATAAGAGATCTCACGACTTTCGTCAGCATCTTCACCTTTTAGCGTCAACAAAAGCTTATGAAGTTTGGGATTGAATTCGTCCCACCGCTGAGTTTTCGGGATGGTGATATGCAGATCAATCTCAGAACCATCAGGGCTCCATACGACAAACTGTGAACGACCATTCAAGGAAAGATACCCGGTGCCAGGCTTTCCGGTAGAGTTCTTGATCTTTACTTTGACTTTTATGTTTGAAAACGGCGAATCTGCATCATCGTAGAGCCCTGGGTTTCGATAAACCTCATAAATTTGCACATCTTCTATCCATACCTTTTTCGTCGCCCGCAGTTCCATCTTCCCGACGATCCCGTTCCAACTCATCCCGAGCGAATCGGAAACCGAATGAGCGTCGGGCCGATACGGCATGATCATCGTGGTGTCGACGCGGACGGTCAGGCGGTGTTTGCCAGGTTCGAGCTTGCCGAGATCGAATTCATGCGGGGCGACCAAACTTCGGGCGGAGCCGATCTTTTTGCCGTCGATCCAGACGGTTGATTCCCAGCGCGGGCGCTCGAGATACAGAACGATTCGCTTTCCTCGCCAATCCGCAGGGATCTCGATGTCGCGTTGATACCAGGCGGGGCCGATGTAGTGTCGGGGCGGCTGCGAGAGAAATGGAACCTTTACGTTCCCGGGTTTTGTATACGCCTTGTAATCTTCTCGTTCGAACCAATTGCGGTCGTAGAGCGAAAGTACCCAGGGCGTTTTGGTGCTGATCTCATCGCCGTAGCCCTGGGACTGGAGAATGCCGGGAAGCTTGATCTTTTCCCGCAAAGATTGGTCGTACCAATTTTGCGTGACCCCGGCATTTGTCGGATCAAGTGCAAACCGCCATTCGCCAGAAAGGTCGATCTGGGCTGAGATCGATCGAGCCGCAAGTAAAACGATCGTGATGATGAATGATCTGAGCGACATGCCGGTAAACCTCATAGATACAGTCATTTAGACAGACAAGATTCTTCTTTGCATCCTTGGCGGCCTTTGCGTCTTTGCGTTAAAAGGGCCTTTTCTCACGCAAAGACGCAAAGGCCGCCAAGAAAGATTTTGAGAAAACCGCTTGTAATTGCGGACGAAATGTTATAGAAAAGTTCTACAAATTACCGTTTTGTAATCCTTGAACATAACCTGATCCTCTTAGCGTTGGCTGATTAGAGGCAATATAACAGCAACCGGATCAAAAAGCTAGTTAAGCGGTTTACTACTTCGACGTGGGCGGGAAAAAACTATGAGTATCGGAAGACGAGATTTCTTAAATCGGTCGCTGTTGACCGGAGCCGCGGCGGTTATCGCACCACGAGCGATGTATGCTCAGGCAGCTGATTCGAGGGTCGAGATCCTGATAAATGAGCCGATCGGAACTATCAACCCCAATCTTTACAGCCATTTCGTCGAGCACCTTGGGGCCGTTGTGTACGACGGCATCTGGGTCGGCGAAAAATCGAAGATCCCGAATATCGGCGGCATCAGAAAGGATCTGGTCGATCATCTCGCCAAGCTAAAACCAGGTGTGATCCGCTATCCGGGCGGGTGTTTTGCGGACCAATATGATTGGCGTGACGGTATCGGGCCGCGTGAAAAGCGTCCGTCGCGGGTCAATTTCTGGGCGGACACGACCTACAAAGCGCCGAAAGCGTATCAGGATGTGAAAGACGGCCCGCAGAAATATGAGCCGAATTGGTTCGGCACCGACGAATTTATTAAGTTTTGCCAGTTGGTGGGGGCGAAACCATACCTTGCGGCAAACCTTCGAAGCCTCGGCGTTTCCGAATTCATGCAATGGCTCGAATACTGTAACGCACCGGCCGGCGTGACGACGCTCTCGAGTCAGCGGGCGGCGAATGCGAGCAAGGATCCGTACAATGTGCAGCTTTGGGGCGTCGGAAATGAATCGTGGGGCTGCGGCGGTGATTTTACGCCGGAGGAGTATGCGACCGAGTTTCGCAGATTCACTGCGTGGCTGCCCACGTATGGCGTGAAGCTTCAACTCGTCGGTTCGGGCCCGAATGGCGGCGACCTCGGCTGGACGCGAAAATTCTTTACGAAACTCACCGAAAAAGGTAACGGTATGCTCAATCGTATGTACGGCTGGGCGTTGCATTATTATTCAGGGACGACCGGCAAAGGCGATGCACGGGTTTACGATGAGAACGAATGGTACGACCTGATCGCCCGTTCTGACCGAATGGACGGCCTCGTTCGTGAGCATTGGCAGGTAATGGGCGAGATCGACCGTGACCATCGCGTTAAGCTAATAGTTGACGAATGGGGAGCCTGGCACAATCAGGACGCCGATATGCCGCCGGCGTATCTCTATGCCTATGCCGGCACGCTTCGCGACGCGCTCATCTCGGGCCTCAATCTCGATACTTTCCAGCGACACGCTGATAAGGTCGTGATGTCAAATCCGGCACAACTTGTGAATACGATCCATTCGCTGTTTCACACGTACGAAGACAAATTCCTCTGCACGCCGAACTATCATGTATTCGAAATGTACATGCCGCACGCCGGTGCGACAGCGGTTCGAACGCAGTTCACGTCTCCTGAAGTGGCGTTCTCGCGATTTGACGCCGCGAAGAAAGAAATCCCGACGAAATTCTGGGGGCTCAACGGTTCGGCTTCGGTCAACGGAAAAACGGTAACGCTGACGGCCGTTAACCCCGATGCGAAAAACGGCCGCGAAACCGAGATCAACATCGGCGGGGCAAAGATCGTGGCAGCGACCGCCCGCGTTCTGTCATCAAACGACATTCACGCCCGTAACAGTTTCGAAAGCCCGAACGCTCTGGTTCCAAGGAATGAGAATGTGACGGTCGGGGCTGGTGGACGCCTTGTTTACAAGTTTGCACCGGCGTCGGTGACGAGGTTGACGTTGACGATCGCGTAGTTAAATGAAACCCCTGGGATTTTTGGTGCTCCTCATCGCGGTGGTCAATGGGATCGGCCAAGTGCCTGATTTGCGTGTCAGTAACCCAACCTGGTTCCTGGATACATGGGTCAGGCTAGTGCCGGCAAATAGTTTCGATCCGGATTCGAAGCAATTACGGTCTGACCAGTATTTTATTTATGAAGCGACCTTTGAAAACAACACTGGAAAGAAGATCAAGGGCGTGACCTGGGATCATGTCTTTTCCGCTCTGGAGGGAAATGTCGAGCTTAAACGCCATGCGTTTGGACACATCGTTCCGTTAAAAGGTGGTGCAAGAAGAAAGATACAGAATTCGTCAAGATCTCCTCCAACCAATTTGGTGCGCGTGGAGGAACTAAAGAAGAATTCAGACTCCCCGTATCGCCAAAGAATAGTAATTAAATGTATCGTCTTTGGCGATAATACGATCTGGAAAGCGGAAAAAGCCGCGCAAGGGGATTGCGACGAGCTGAAACGGAATGTTGCCAGAAGAGAAGAAAGGATAAAGAAATAGACATTAAAAATTAATGAGAAAACTAATAACCCTCGCTATTTGCTTCTTAGTGGGCATTCAATCCATAGTCGCTCAAACAGATGCGACTACGCCTCTTCATTTGTTGAAGCCGGACTATCCTATTCCATATGGCATTCCGAAAAATGAGGACGTTTCGGCTGTTTTGTCACGCGTATATACCTATTTGAACGGCGTCACGCCGCCTGCTTTTGCAAACGAAAAGACCGGCGAAATATTTACCGACGCGGCGAAGATCGATGCAAATACGATCTTGCAGAAAGGCGATTTCAGGATCGTTTCGTATGAATGGGGTGTAACCTATGCCGGGATGCTGCTTGCGAGCGAGGCGACGGGCGATCCGAGATATAAGGATTACGTTGAGAAGCGTCTGAAATTCATCGGCGATGCGGCGGCTCAATTCAGAAAACCGGCGGATCATTATGAGGAATGGGAAGGCCGAATGCCGCTTCGAAATCTGATCAATCCGCGTACGCTCGATGACACCGGAGCGATGTCCGCTGCGATGATCAAAGCGATCCGCGGCGGCAGTACGGCGAACGTCCGTCCGGTCGTGGACAACGGCATCAAGCACATTATGAACGGTCAGCACCGCCTCGCGGACGGAACGTTGGCGCGTATGCGGCCGCAGCCGAACACGTTGTGGCTCGACGATATGTTCATGGGCGTTCCGGCGATCGCGCAGATGGGCAAACTGACCGGCGAGACGAAGTACTATGACGAAGCGTGCAAGCAGGTACTGCTCTTTGCTAAAAAGATGTTCAACAAGGAAAAGGGCGTTTACATGCACGGTTGGGTCGAGTCGATGGGCGAGCATCCAGAGTTTCGCTGGGCACGGGCGAACGGCTGGGCGTTCATGACCGAGGTCGAACTGCTCGAAGTTCTTCCGGAAGACCACCCGCAGCGTCCGCAGATCCTTCAGCTCTTGAAGGATCACGCAAAAGGCCTCGTTTCTTATCAATCGGGCAGCGGATTCTGGCATCAGCTTCTCGATCGCTCTGATTCATATCTCGAAACTTCGGCGACGGCAATTTATGCATATTCGCTTGCGCGTGCCGTGAATCGAGGCTGGATCGATGCAAAGGCTTATGCTCCGGCAACGCTTTTGGCCTGGAATGCGGTTTCGACCAAGGTAAACGCTCAGGGCCAGGTCGAGGGAACCTGCGTGGGAACCGGAATGGCATTCGACCCTGCATTTTACTATCACCGGCCGATCAGCAAGTTTGCCGCACACGGTTACGGACCGGTCTTATTGGCCGGGGCCGAGGTGTTGATGCTGTTAAAGAATAAGAAATTCGAGATCAACGATAGTTCGGTACAGCTGCTCGGGCAATAGATCGTCTATGATTCGCAAGGCATTTCTAATGAGTGTTGACCCCGACTCGCACGACGAATACGAGCGGCGCCATCGGCCTATTTGGCAGGAGCTTGAGGTTGTGCTGAGAGATCATGGCGTTCACAACTATTCGATCTTCCTCGATGCGGAAACAAGCCAGCTTTTTGGCTATGCCGAGATCGAATCGGAAGAGTTGTGGAACACGATCGCTGATACGGATGAATGTCACCGCTGGTGGGCATTCATGAAGGGCATCATGCCCTCGAACGCGGATAACAGCCCGATCTCGAGAGACTTGAAAGAAGTTTTCCATCTCGATTAACGATGAAAATTCCTGCCGCAGCGACCGTTGTTTGTTTACTGCTGATCGCAGCCTCAATACGTGCTCAAAGCGTACGGCTGATCCCGCGCGAGCTGGAAACTCGTATTGATGTCGAGGTTGGCGGCAAGCTTTTTACGTCATATCGCTGGGATGAAAAGATCCGACGGCCCGTTTTGTTTCCGCTAATGTCTGTCGGCGGCGGCTATATCACTCGCGGTTTTCCCGTCGAGACGCGTGACGGAGAGACGATCGGGCATCCGCATCAGGTTGGGGTTTCCTTCAGCTACGGTAACGTGAACGGGATCGACTTCTGGAATAATTCGCCATTTCGTACCGAAAAAGAACTCGAACATATGGGCCGGATCGTCCAGAAAAAGATCCTTGAGATGAAAAGCGGCATCGGGAGCGGCGAACTGACCACCACATCGGCATGGATCCATCCGAACGGTACAACCCTGCTGCTTGAGACGACGAAATATACATTTCATGCAAAAGGAAACCAGCGGTGGATCGATCGCGAAACGGTTTTGACTGCCAACGACCAGGACGTTGTCTTCGGAGATAGTAAGGAAGGCGTCTTCGCGATCCATCTGGCAACTGAACTAGAACAAGCAGGTCAACTTCCGGTCAAGGTCACGTCCGCCGGTGGTGTGATCTCGGATGAAACAAACAGCACACGGTTTACTGGGAAGTATTTCAACAGCGAAGGCGTAACGGGCGATAAGATTTGGGGGACAACGGGCAAATGGGCGGCAGTGACGGGAAAGGTTGGAATGGAAGACGTTACGGTCGCGGTTTTTGACTCGCCGAAGAATCACAATTTCCCCTCGTATATGATGGTTCGAGGCTATGGCCTGCTGGCGGTTAACCCATTTGGGCAGAAACAGTTTGAGCCAAACAAGGAAGAGCGGCGATTTACACTCGCGGCAAAGCGGTCGATCACATTTTGGCATCGGCTGGTGATATTGCCGCAAAAGGCCTCGAAGGAAGCGGTGGAGAAGGAATTTCAGGCATTTATCAAATAAATATCGGAGTCGCGAGATGAGATCAGTACTTTGTGCGGCGATGGCCGCGTTGTTTTTCGTTCAATTTACACATGCCCAGCAGCCGTCAGAGATATCGGTTTCGCTGAAAACGCCTGACGGCAAATACGTCGGGCAAGTTGCGGGCGGAGGTCTCGATGTTTCTTCTGCAGCCGTTACAGCCAAGCAGACATTCGGATTGATCGACCTCAATGGCGGTAAGATCGCGGACGGCGATAAGGTTAAGCTCCGTATGGACGCTTCGCAATGGCACGAGGACAAAGAAAAGTCGGTTATCCACCGAGTACCGATCAAAGGCGCGAAGGAAGAGGAATGTCAGTTCAAACTGCACATTAAGGACAAGTTGATCTATTTCGAAACGCCGACCGGGAAATTCGTAAAGGTTGAGAATAATGCAGTTGTCGCAGTGGCGGAAGTGAAAAGTGCGACAATGTTCGACATTCAAACTGTGGCTCCCGCGGTCGAAGCGACTGGATATCCTGTCGCACTCGCGTTTGCCGGCGGCAACCACATTGGAATGGTCCCTAACGGCGGGCTTGACGCGATAGCGAAAGAGATCACGGCAAATCAGATATTCCAGTTGGTCGATATCAATGGCGGAAATCTCGCAAGCGGCGATATGGTGAAGTTGGTTTTCGGCCAGTCACAGGTGAGGGAGGACAAAGAAGCTAACAAGATCCACCGGGTTCCGATCAAAGGGGCGAAGGAAGATGAATGCGTGTTCAAACTCATTCTCGTTGGTAACAAGATCAGACTTCAGGCTCCATCGGGCAAATTTGTTGTCGTGGCCGCTGATGGAAAATCTCTGACGACGACTGATAAAAAAGACGACACGAGCCTTTTAACGGCGATCCCGAACCCGACACCGGTTGTAAAATTATAATATGTTTAGAAATCGAATCCTTTTCTTACTGATCCTGGTCGTTCTTCTTGCGGGAATCGCCGTGCCGCAAACCGTCTCCGAACTTCGCAAAGGTTTTGAAACGCCGCCCGCTGATGCTCGGATCATGATGCGTTGGTGGTGGTTTGGCCCAGCCGTTACCAAGGCTGAACTCGAACGTGAGCTTCGGGTCATGAAAGACGGCGGGATCGGCGGCGTTGAGGTGCAGCCAGTTTATCCGCTTTTGCCGGACGATCCGAAGACAGGATTCAAGAATCTGCCATATCTTTCTGACGAATTTCTGGAAATGCTCCGGTTTGCATCGCTGAAAGCCAAAGAACTAGGAATGCGCTTCGACTTGACGCTCGGGAGCGGGTGGTCGTTTGGCGGAGCAAAAACACCGATCACTGAGGCCGCCGGGCAACTGCGCGTCGAACGCAGCAAAGTCGAAGCCGGAGCAAAACGAATACCCGTTCCATCGACCATTCCCGCCGAGAAACTTATGGCGGTCTTCCTGTCGGCCAAGGGCGGGAACACGGTTGTCGAAGGAGATCTGAAGGAACTGACCGACCTGCGGGAAGGGAACGTATTTCTACCGTCGCCCGGCGTAGCTGGATCAGAAGTCCTGTTTTTTATTTCCGGCAAGAGCGGAATGCAGGTCAAGCGGCCATCTTTCGGGGCCGAAGGCTACGTCCTAAATCATCTTGATAAACCGTCTGTCGACAACTACTTAAAGGAAACCGGTGATCGCCTTTTCACTGCTTTTAATAAAAGCGATGTCCCTTATTCGGTATTTTGCGACAGCCTCGAGGTTTACAACCAGGATTGGACGGACGATTTCCTCGCCGAATTTGAAAAGCGCCGCGGCTATGACCTAAAGCCACATCTTCCCGCCCTCGTTGCCGAAACCGGTCCGAAAACTGCTGAAATCAGATACGATTGGGGCCGCACGATAACTGAGCTGTTCAATGACCGGTTCATGATCCCGATGCAGGCTTGGTCGAAGGCGAACGGAACGAAGTTTCGAATTCAAGGCTACGGCCTGCCGCCGGCGGCGATCTCGAGCAATCAGTGGGCCGATATCTCCGACGGTGAAGGTGCTCAATGGAAGGTCGTGCGAGCTGCTCGGTGGGCCTCGTCGGCGAACCATATTTACGGCCGCAACGTGACCTCGTCGGAAACGTGGACGTGGCTCAATTCGCCGGTGTTTCGAGCAACGCCGCTGGACCTTAAAGCCGAAGCAGATATTCATTTTCTGCAGGGGATCAACCAGTTGATAGGCCACGGCTGGGGATATACGCCGCCTGGCGTAGAGTATCCGGGATGGCGATTTTATGCCGCCGGCGCGTATTCTGAGCAAAATCCATGGTGGATCGTGATGCCGGATCTTGCCACCTATCTACAGCGAATGAGCTACGTAATGCGGCAGGGAACCCCGCAAAACGACATCGCCCTTTATCTGCCAAATGCCGATGCTTACGCTCATTTTACAGCGGGCAAAGTTCACTTGATAGACGTCGAACGCGAGATGGTCGGGGAAAAGGTTATGCCGGCGATCTTTGAGGCGGGGTACAATCTCGACTTTTTCGATGATGAAATGCTAAGAACTGTCGGCAAGTCCGAAAAAGGAGATCTCATTCTTGGATCGAGCAAACACCGCGTCGTCGTGCTTCCTGGTATCGAGCGAATGCCGCTCGAATCGCTGCGAAAGCTTGATGCATTTGTCACAGGCGGCGGCAAACTGGTCGCGACACGCCGTCTGCCTGACAAGGTTCCGGGCGTTAAGGCGACAGCCGCCGAACAATCCGAGTTCAAGTCTATCGCCGAACGCCTTTTTGGCGGAAATAGCGCCTCGGTCAAGTTTGTCGAAAAGGATGAAGAGATCGGAACCGCTCTCAAGGCCCTGCTTCAGCCTGATGCCGAGATCACGCCGGCGAGCAGTGATTTTGGAACGGTACACCGCAAGGCGGGCGATTTAGATATATATTTCGTAGCGAATACATCAAATCAGAAAAAGAAAGTCCAGGTAAAATTCCGGGTCGGCGGTGGCCAGCCAGAGGTTTGGGACGCATTGAAAGGACAGGCTTACGCGGCGGATATTGTCAGCCAAACTGGGAATACAACGACAATTAACCTGGAGTTCGAACCCTATGGATCAACGGTAGTAGTTTTCTCAAAGAGCAAAGCGAACCTCGGCAAGTTGCCTGTTTTTGCGGCATCGGACGCGGAGATAGACATCAGCTCGGACTGGAATGTTTCCTACGGCGGACAACCTCCGGCAAAGATCACCTCGTTACGCTCGTGGGCTGACGATGAGGCGACACGCTATTTCTCGGGAACAGCGGCTTATGAAAAGTCGATTCAATTGCCGGCCGGCTTTTTGAAAAATGGCAATTCCGCCATTTTGGATTTTGGCGAGGGAAAAGCTATCGACGTCGTCGTCCAGCGAAACGGAATGCGGACATTTTACGATCCGCCGATCCGCGAAGCTGCCGAGATATTCGTGAATGGACAGAAGGCCGGCTCGCTTTGGTGCCCGCCGTACAAGGTCGATGTTACCCGACTAATGAAAACGGGAACAAATTCCATCAGGGTCGTGGTCGGTAACACTGCCTTAAATTACATGTCCGGCCGCAAGCTGCCCGACTATAAGCTTCTAAATCTGCGGTTTGGTGAACGGTTTCAGCCGCAGGAAATGGAAAAGATCCAACCGCTGCCTTCGGGGTTGACGGGCAGCGTAAAGCTCACCTCGGCCCGCTAGGTTATTACGGTTTAGACTCTCCTGAATTTCCGAAACTTCCGCGGATTGGTTTTACCAATCCGCTAGTTTTGAGCCGCGATCGCCAACATTCCACAGGCGAGCATCTCACCGCTCCTTCGCAATTTCGTCGTGATCGACGGCGATTTTCCCCAATTTAAGTGGATATTTTGGTATTTATTTTACTTTCCGGCAGTTTTCTATAGACACGCGAGTCAAATGGTGTTACTTTACCAATCAAATCAAGCGGGAATTAGATATCTTACCAATTTGAGATGGGCAAATGCTGTAATTTGTAGCACAGCCGGACATCTTTCCAATGTCGTGAGGTTAACCGCTTATCGACGAACCGCCCGATGATCGATCGGGCTAGGAAATTTTAACGACCAGCGGAACAGAATTGCTCTCATAATTAGTTGGTTAAACCAATTTTTTACGACGCCAAGGTGCTGATCCCGACGGTTTTTGATTTGCAGTTTTTGTTGAACGGTCCGAGCGGATTTTCCAAAGAACCTACCGCCAGGCCCGTTCGAGCGATGTAAGGAGAAAAGAGATGAGCTTAAGAATTTTCAAAATGTCCCGTATTTTCATGGTGTTGATCGTGTTATCGGCATGCATGCAGATGATCGCGGCACAGGAAACCCGAGGTACGATCAGAGGCGTCGTCACTGATCCGAATGGTCAGTCGATCCCTAACGCCAGCGTAACAGTTATCGACCCGTCACGAGGCGGCAGAAAGGCTCTGACGACAAACGGCGAGGGGTTTTACCAGGCTACTTACCTGGTGCCTGGATCCTATCAGATCGTTGTCGAGGCACCTGGCTTTAAGAAATCGATCCGCGATAACGTTATGCTGCAGATCGGCGGAGCGGTTCAGGCCGATGTAAAGCTTGAGGTCGGCGGAGCTCAGGAAACTGTCACCGTCACAAGCGAAGTACCACCGCTCAATACGGAGACAGCATCGCTCGGCCAGGTCGTTGATGGCCGTCGGATCGAGGAACTTCCGCTTGTCCACGGTGACCCATATACGCTCATCGGCCTTTCCTCCGGCGTTACATACACCGGTTCGGCTAGGCTTGACCGTCCGTTCGAACCGACCCATATTATCGGTTTTGCGATCGACGGAACGCGCGGTAACCGCAGCGACCTGACGATCGACGGAGCTCCGAGCACCGCGACGGCCAATGCGAACGAAGTCATAGCGACCTACGTTCCGCCGTCGGACATTGTACAGGAATTCAAGGTTCAGACGGCGACGTTCGATTCGCAGTTTGGTAACACTGAGGGCGGCGTCACCAGTATAAGTATCAAGTCAGGCCAGAACGCTCTTCACGGTTCGGCTTACTACTTTGCAGAGCCTGGAACATGGGCGGCAAACGATTTCTTCGGTAACTCCCGCGGCCAAGCCCGGCCGGATTCAAAGTCGGATCGATTTGGCGGTTACATTAGCGGCCCTGTCATGATCCCGTGGCTGTACAACGGCAAAGACAAAACGTTCTTCCTCTTCGGCTACGAGGGCATCCGCGATTCACGTCCGAGATTTGATGCGGGTGCGGGCTCGTTCGTGCCGACACAGGCGATCGCCAATGGCGATTTTTCAGCCTATCTACCCACGTCCGGTTGTACCGCGACCTCATCTACGATCTGTATTTTTGATCCGACAACACGCATAGCGACCGGATCAACGTTTACGGGCACTGCATTTGCCGGCAACATTATTCCGGCCGCTCGGATCGACCCTGTCGCAAAGGCGGTCCTGACATACTTCGCGAAACCGAAAACCTCAGGCCTGGTCGGAAATATCTTCGACTCGACCCTTTCGGAAGTCACAAAACCTTACGACAACTACACGTTCCGAATCGATCAGAACATAGGAAATAAAAATCACCTGTTCGTTCGCGGCAGTTACTATGACCGGGTCAGTATCTACAACGACTACACCGGCACGGCATATACGGGAGTTAACTTCCTCTTCAAAGCCCGCCAGGCAGTTGTTGACGATGTTCACACTTTTAACTCAACGACATTTTTGAATGTTAGATACGGCTATAATCGCTTTATTCGCGGCCAGGATCAAGAGCCCGATGCACAGGGATTCGATTTGACTAACCTGTGGAGCGGAGCCGCAGGAACTGCTTACAATGGTTTGGTCGGCGAGGCCGTTCGCCGATTCCCTCGGTTTGATTTCTCGGGCGGCCCTTTGGGCAATGGTATGTCGAATGAATTTCGCCCGGTTGATACTCATTCCCAGAGCATTATTCTGAACAAGACGTTTGCCAAGCACTCGCTGAAATTTGGCGGCGAGCTTAGAACATACATCGAAAACGATTCATTTTCGAGTAACGACCAGACCGGTCAGTTCATCTTCGACAACACATACACACGCGCCAGCAGTGCAGCAAGTACAGACGTCAATGGCCTTCAGGGCTTGGCCTCTTTCCTTCTTGGACTGCCGAGCACGCAGCAGATCGTTCGTCGGGCAGACTATGCTGAGTATTCCAAGACCTACGGCATCTTCGTCCAGGATGACTGGAAGGTCGGCCAGAATCTGACGCTTAACCTTGGACTTCGCTGGGAAGTCGAAACCCCGCTTGTCGAAAAGCAAAATAAGAGTGTATCTGGATTTGACGCAACTTATGTTCAGCCCGCACAGGCGGCGGCACGCGCCAGGTTAGTGACCAATCCGGTCACCGGTTACACCGGAACGAATATTGACCCGAATACCTTTAACGTCATGGGCGGTTTGTTATTCGCAGGTAAGGATACCGGCAATGGCCTTTACGAGACCCCGAAGAATACGTTCCTGCCGCGTTTTGGAGCGACCTATAAGCTCGGTGACAAGACAGTTCTGCGTGGCGGCTTCGGCCTATTCGCCGGATTTCTCGGCGAACGTCGTGGCGACGTGATCCAGCCTGGGTATACGAGAACGACGACGCGTCCGCTGACAACCCTCGCTAGCGGTGCCCCGATCCCGTTCTCGATGTCGACATTCCCGACGGCGATAACGATCCTGGAGCCCGTTGGAAATGCTCAGGGACGCCAGACAGGACTCGGTACCGGAATTTCATTCTTTAACCAGAATCCGAAGGTTTCCAAGCAGGCCAGATTCCAGTTTGGTATTCAGCGTGACCTTGGCATGGGCTGGGTGGCTGAAGCGGTCTATGTCGGCAACTACGGCTACGATATTGAGATCTCACGAAATATTAATGCTTTGCCCAATCAATACCTGAACGCCGAGAATTCGCGTTCGGCGACGATGACGGCAAATAGCACGCTTCTTGGCCAGGCGGTTGCGAACCCTTTCCAGGGCCTCGCGGATTTCGTCGGGACGAGCTTTGCAAACGCGACGATCGCGAGATCGCAGCTTCTGCGTCCGTTCCCGAATTTCGGTGATATCACGACATCGGTCAATGATGGCAAATCTTGGTACCACTCGGCACAGTTCAATCTCAATAAGCGTTTTGCTCAGGGTTACACCATCGGAGCGGCTTATACATGGTCGAAATGGCTGCAGGCAACTGAGTTCTTAAATGCGGGTGATGCTAAGCCGACGAAGATGATCTCGGATCAGGATTCGCCGCACCGCCTGTCGTTGAGCGGCATCTATGAACTGCCGTTTGGCAAAGGCAAGATGCTTTTCTCGGATGCTAACAGTGTTGTCGACCGCATAATTAACGGTTGGCAGCTTCAGGGAGTGTTCACCTATCAGGTTGGATTCCCGATCGCATTTGGCACCGACCTGTTCTACATTGGCGGCAAAATAGCGTTGCCAAAGAGTGATCGGACGACGGCAAGATGGTTCAATACCGCTGCTTTCATTAACGTAAAGGACGGCGGAACGACTACGACGGCGGCTCCGGTAAGCCATCTTCGGACGCTTCCGACCCGCTTTGCTGATGTTCGGCGTGACAACATTAACAACGTTGACCTTTCGCTGATCAAAAACACGGCGATCAACGAGAGGATGCGTATCCAGTTCCGTCTCGAGTTCACGAACGCATTTAACGAGGCGTATTTCCCGGCCCCGGCGGTTGGCCCGACTGCCTCCACGTTTGGAACTATCGCCCCGTCTAACCAGGATAACTACGCCCGACGTGCACAGGTCGGCATCAAGTTCTTGTTCTAAATTGGCAGGAACAATTAAGTGGCCAGGCAGCTGTACTCCAGTTGCCTGGCCGCTTTATGCGTCGACGGAAAGTATAAAATGGAACTGCGGCTGCTGAGGTAATCGTTTGATATGCCCTGGGTAGAGGAGAGCGACGGCGAGTACAGTACCGGATCGAGAGCCAGATCTTTTCGACAAAATCAAGAAAGTTTTCGCGAAATGAAGAAAAAAGCAGGGATTTTTCTAGACACAGTATTAACAAGATGTTATTATCCTCAATAATTTCAGTTTGAAACTCACGGATTATTAGTTTGTTTAGTGTTTTGGTGCGGCTGTTTTAATTAGCCGCTCAGTTTTCAAGGCAGTGAGTTAAGCGGTTTACTTGGCTATTTTCAACTCCTTCTGAGTGGTTGAAAACAGGCGATCTGGGAAGAAAGGCTATTGTATTTCCAGCTATTTGTTAGCAATTCTAACGATTTTTTAGAAATTTACGTCAGTGGAGAAGACTTATGAGATTGGTTCAGATTTCTTTATTAATTTTGATTGCCGGCCTTGCAATAATTGGTCAAACCAATAGAGGCGGTATTAGCGGCACGGTAACGGATTCGAATGGAGCCGTGGTGCCGATGGCAAAAGTTACGATCAAAAATGTCGGAACTAATCAGTCGACGACTGTGGTTACATCGAGCAGCGGATCTTTTTCCGTCACCTCGCTTGAACCGGTCGAATACGACGTCATGGCCGAGGCGGCGAACTTTAAAAAAGCTGTCATTCAGAAGATCAAAGTCGATACCGCAACGGTCCAGACCGTAAATGTCGTGCTCGAGGTAGGTAATTTTTCTGAGACCGTTAATATCGAGGCAGAAGATGCTCTGATCAATACGGAATCCGGCACGACCTCAAAGACCATCTCCGAGGTTCAGCTTCGCGAATTGCCGCTTAATAACCGCAGCGTGCTCGATCTCGCCGTCACGGTCGCTAACGTCTCCGGCGACGCCGGCAGCGAAGATGCAGAAGTTACGTCCGGCCAACCGGTTCCCGGGTTTAACCTGAGTTTGAACGGCGGACGTCCAGGCGGCACATCGATCCTCGCGGATGGTGTTAATAATACCGGTGTCGGTATCGGCCGTGCTGTTGTCAGCTTCACGCCGGAAACGGTTCAGGAATTCACAGTTCAGACCTCGGCTTACTCGGCAGAATACGGCAACACGAGTGGCGGCGTCATCAATGCGACGACAAAGTCAGGTACCAATCGCTTCAACGGAACGGCACTCTTCTATCACCGCAATCCGGCGACGAACGCAAAGCCTTACCGCATCGGAACTACCCCGCGAACTCCAAACAATCTCAAATACAGCCAGGGATCGCTGACGGTCGGCGGACCGGTTTATCTTCCTGCCTTTGGGGAAGGCGGCCCGAAACTTTACGACGGCCACGATCGCACATTCTTCTTTTTTGCTTACGAACCGAGATGGCGTCAGGATTTTGTTACGGTCACAACGCTGCTTCGCTCACAGGCTGAAAGAAACGGTGACTTTCGCAACCTGACGAGAACGTCTGGAGGCTGGGTGCCGACGGCGATCGCCAATCAGTTCAACGTCGCATCGACAGGCCCATCGAATATTTACCAGCAGTTCACACTTGGAGCGAACGGAACATTGATTCCGATCACGCTCGGAACCGGGTTCCAATACTGCCAATTCGGCGATCCGCGTGCAACGCTCAACGCAGCGGGCCAGCCGCAGTGTTCGACCGCGACAAATGCGACCCCGAACCCTGCACTAAACGTTCTTCCGGCGGCGTTCATCGATCCAAAAGCTCCTCGGATCCTGGAATACATGCCGCTCGGCGGTGACTATTTTCTTGACGGCGGCCTGATCCGCAACTACGTTGTCAATCGTCAGGTCACTCAGAACGAAACCCGCTACACCCTAAAGCTGGATCATCAGCTCACCCGGTCTAACAAGCTTGGTTTTCGCTACTCAGTAACGCCGGCGATCGCCGTCCGCAACTTCGGTACAGATGTGAACGGAAGCACCGGCGTTTTCAGCGATGCGAAACAATTCCTGCTGACGGACGATCACATTTTCTCGCCGAGCGTGGTCAACAACCTTCGATTGAGCTACACGAAAGGCGTTTTCAGCGAAGATTTTTCGCCTGAATTTTCTATAAACGGCGGCCGTAACCTCGCTACTGAGCTTGGCCTGCCCAGCCTCACAAGCGGCGGCCTTCCGTTATTTCAGCTTAGCAGTGATTCCGGCACAAACTCGGCCTTTGCCGACGTCGGTTCATCCGGGTCGACCAACAACTTTAATAAAGAAGAGCGTTATAACGTCGACGAGATCGTTTACTGGAACCGCGGCAACCAGTCGTGGAAATTCGGTATCAACATGGGCCTTGCCAAGCTGAACGTGATCCCGTTTTTCGGAGCATCCGGTGGACGTTGGGAATTCCGTGTGCTTAACACGAGCAACAACCGTTCGACGACTGCTGCAAACGGCGGCGACCCGCTAGCGAGTTTGCTTCTTGGCGTGCCGAACGCGGTCCAGGTCCGCCCACTCTTGCTCGACTACAACTACTACTGGAAAAACGGGGCCGCCTTTGTCCAGAATGATTGGAAAGTTCGCCCAAATCTCACAGTCAACCTCGGTTTGAGATACTCGCTACAGACACCCCGCGGTGAGCGAAACAATCAGCAGGGTGCATTCCGCCCCGATCTCGCTCAAAGCGTTACGCTGACCGATGCTCAGCGAACGGCGATCATTACCGGTCTTGGAATCACCGCAACTTCGCCAAATTACGCAGCGATCGTGGCGCAGATCCCCACAACGGTTCAGATCCCCGTCTTTGCACTTGCTGGCTACAACGGGCGTTCTAAGTACCTCACCGACGTCGCGAAACGCAACTTCGAACCTCGGTTTGGATTTGCGTGGAGCCCTAAATTTTGGGAGTTTCTTTCAAAACGAAGCGCAGCAGTTCGCGGCGGCTACGGCATCTCGCATGCACCGCTGACCGGAAACAACCGTCTGCCGAATCCTGACTTTGGCGGATTCCAGGCAGTTTCCACGCTCGCGACCGGATCGACAGTTGGTGGAACGGCAAACCCGAGTCAGCCGGTCAGGCTCTCGGGCAACGCTCCGCTGGTCGGCGGCGGAAGCTTCCAGCAAGCTCTTGTCAATCAGTTCGCGTTCGATCCTGCAACGGGTATCATCGGCTTGAACAGCCTTGGCGTTCCCGGATTTGCAGTCGTTCAGGATGGTTCAGAGAAGGTACCTTATACACAGAACTGGAACCTGACGGTCTCCTTCGAGATCATGAAAAATACGTCTGTAGAGTTCGCCTATGTCGGCAACCGAGGCGTACACCTCTACATGCCGAACGTCAACATCAATCCGCGAAGCACCTCCTTTGTTGAACTGCTCGAGGGCAGTAACGTCGCTGCGGAAAACGCCTTCGCTGATCCTCTGGGACGCCGAAATGCTCTCGGCGCCGTTCTGGCCATCCAGCGTAACAGCATAAACTCGACCTATTTCGGATTCAATACTTTGAATCAGTATTTTAACCCGTCGGCAACGAGTATCTATCACGGTGCTTACGTTGAAGTTCGCCGCCGCTTCTCGGGCGGCCTGAGCTTCTCGTCGAACTATACGTTTGGCAAGTCGATCGATGATGCTTCGGATTCGTCGCCTGACGTTCGAGTTCTAACGAGTGGAACGACACTGGGCCAGAGCTACTACGGTGCTCCGCGCAGCGGCGACCGTGCGGTTTCGGCTTTTGATCTGAGACACAATTTTAACAATACTTTCGTCTGGGATCTGCCGTTCGGAGCAAGGCGCGCATTCTTTAATAAACTCCCCGGCGCGGTCGATGCGATCGTTGGTGGCTGGTCGATGTCCGGTATCTTCCGTCTCCAGGGCGGACAGCCGTTTACGCCGTTCATTACCGATACTAACCGCCTCGGCGGCGTCAACCGCTCGGTTCGTATGAACATCGTTCCAGGCGTTTCCCTCAAGAATCCGCTCTACGATAAGTCGTGTTCCGTTGGAGGCGGCTGCGAACCGTGGGTAAATCCGGCAGCGTTCACGCGTCCGGATAAGGGTTCGCTTGGCAACTCAGGACGTACGCTCAACATTCGCGGACCGATCCAGCAGTACTTTGACCTCTCGCTGCAGAAGACGTTTACGCTTGGATTCCTCGGCGGTGAAGGCCGACGCAAACTTAACTTCCGCGTCGATCTGCTCAACGCTCTGAATCACCCTGTTTTCCGTCTCAACAATACCGGAAATACGCCATTCGGATTCGGCACCTTGCCGGTTGAGACGCCGGTAACGTTGGCTGAATATAACAACTGGGCAGCTTTCAACGGCTTACCAGCTGCAACCGGGGCGACAGATCCAAATCTGCTAGCCGTTCAGAACCTTACGATCAGCAACCGGCTCCCGTCGGGTGCGATCCCGCTGAACTTCTACAGTATTCCTGTTCCCGAGGGATTTGCGACACGCAATCCGAATTCGTTCGACATTAGGACTCTGACCGGTCTCAAACATTACCGGCTGCGTGGGACCTATGATGCGAATTTCGGAACTCTGTTCGCGGTAAACAATCCGCGTTACGTTCAGTTCGGACTTCGCCTTTTCTTCTAAACGGAAGGGGAGCATAGTTTTCTAATACATCGGTCCCGCCCGACGTCGCCATCTGTCGGCGGCGGGCGGGATCGGTGGTTTTGATATCTCGCTTTTGTAAGGAATTGCCATGAGAACTATTGTTTTATCGCTTTTTGTTCTTCTACTTTCTTCATTTGTCGTTTCAGCCCAAACCGCCGAGCTGCCGCGTGACTGGGTCGATAAGGACACAGGGCACCGTATCGTCAGGCTCTCAGAAGAGCCGGGAAGCCAATCGTATTATTTTCACCAGAACGCTTATTCCGGTAATAAGCTGGTTTTCGACACGCGTAGCGGGATCTCTACCTATAATTTCAAGACCAAACAGATCGAGAAGATCGTTGACGGCCGCGGCTCGGGCACGGTAGTCGGGCGGAAGACCGGCAAGGTCTTTTATTTCAAGGGCGATACACTCTTCGAGACCGATATCAACACGAAAGCGACCCGCGAGATCGTAAAGAACGCAAAGCTTCGAACCGGTTCCGGATTTGGATTGAATGCCGATGAAGCTTTGCTCGCGGGCAGCATGGTTGTCGGCGAATTGCCGCAAGAATTTCGCCCGCAGCCCGCTCCGACCGCGACTCCGACGCCGATACCCGGAGCACCCGCCGGCCAGGTCCCGGCCCGCGACAGCTATCCTGGCAAGGGCGATATGATGGAACGGCGGCTCGCGGCAAAGGTCCCGATGTCGCTCTACACGATCAATATCAAGTCGGGCGAAGTTAAGATGTTTCATCCGGCGACGGACTGGCTCAATCATGTCCAGATGTCGCCGACCGACCCCGGCCTCATCATGTTTTGCCACGAGGGCCCGTGGCACAAGGTCGACCGCATCTGGACGATCCGCACCGACGGCAGTGATCTCAAGAAAATTCACACCCGCACAATGGATATGGAGATAGCCGGCCACGAGTTCTTTGGCCAGGACGGCAAGCACATCTATTACGACCTGCAAACACCCAAAGGCCAGGTTTTCTGGCTTGCCGAATACGACATCAAAACTGGCAAGATGCAGAAATTCGGGATGGAGAAGAAAGAGTGGTCGGTGCACTTCGGCGTCTCGCCCGACGGTAAGACCTTCCTCGGCGACGGCGGCGGCCCGAACAGCGTTGCTAAGGGCGACTACGGCCAGTGGATATATCTCTTCAAACCCGAAGGCGGTAAATTCAAGAGCGAACGGCTCGTGAATCTTGCGAAACACGATTACTCACTCGAACCGAATGCCACCTTCACACCGGACGGGAAGTGGATCGTATTCCGCTCGAACATGCTCGGGCCGACGCACATTTATGCGGTCGAGATCGCGAAGGGGAAATAGTGAGAATTGGAACAACGGATTAACGCAGATTTTCGTGGAGAAGAGAGTTGAGGACGGTTTTATGATTATCTCATCATTAAATAATCTGTGTAGATCCGCGTCAATCCGTTGTTGTTTTCTTCTTCTGTTGCTTTCGATCTCTGCACTCGCTCAGGTCAAGGACGACGCTCGGCCGGTCGTTGACGATTCGAAGACAACACCTTCGCAGATTCGCGACCCTAAACTGCCGACGCTTTTCATTGTGGGCGACTCGACGTTGAACAGCAACGCTCCGTTGCGCGGTTGGGGACAGGAACTCGCGCAGTTCTTTGACCTGACAAAGGTCAACGTAGTCAACCGTGCGATCGGCGGGCGTTCGAGCCGGACCTTTCAGTACGAAGGCCGTTGGGACAAGGTTTTGGCGGAGATGAAGAAAGGCGATTTTGTACTGCTCCAATTTGGTCATAACGACGTCGGCAAATACGACGATCCTGCCGCCAAAGACCGCCCTTCACTCCACAGCGAAGGCGACGAGACGGTCGAAGTAAAACGCAATGCCGACGGCAAGATCGAGACCGTGCACAGCTTTGGCTGGTATATGCGAAAGTACGGCAACGATACGCGAGCGAAGGGAGCGACGATGATATTTTGCTCGATGGTCCCGCACAAAGATTGGGCCGACAGTAAGATCGTGCGAAAGGAACGCGAAAAATGGGTGCCGTGGACCGCAAACGCAGCCAAAGCAACCGGCTCCGCATATATTGATCTCAACGAGATCGTCGCCCTCGAATTTGAACGCCTCGGGGTGGACAAGGTCGCTCCGCTTTTTGGCGACGCCCGCACGCATTCCACCCCTGCCGGAGCCTTGCTAAACGCCCAAATGGTAGTCGCAGCGATCCATTCGCTAAAGCAGCCCAAATTGTCGAAATTCTTATCACCCGCAGGGAAAGCAATAAAGCCAGCCTCCAATTCGCTGGTGACCTCGATGAAATAAGCCCGTGAGTGGACGCGAAGCGTGACTGGAGCGGCAAGCATCCCTGCTTGCCAGCGGTTGAAAACCGCTTATGCTCCGGGGTGGGGATCAAGTTGAAGACAATTTAACGCTAGTTAACACCGCGGGAGCCGCAGTGTGGCAAGCAAGGGTGCTTGCCGCTCCAGTCGAGCTCCGCTCTAACGGCTTCGCTGCTTTAGATCGTCGGTGTCGGCACTGTCTTCGCGTTGATCGTCACGATTTTTGTACCGAATCTCGCATGTTTCGCCGTCAGCCGAATTGTTCCGCCTTTTTCCGTTGATCGCACCCAAACCGCCCCGCATCCGCCGACCAAAGCAAACGGATTGTCGCCGATGATCTCTCCGTTTTCGATAGTGAACTGGATCGCGCCTTGGGCGAATGGGCGGTCGTTGCCGTATTCGTCGGTGACTTTGAAGACGACGCGGGTCATGTCGATGCCGTCGGCTCGCAGCTCGGTGTCATCGGGTTTGATGATGAAATCGCGGTCGACGCCTTTGCCTGAGAGTTTGCGTTCTATGACCTTTTTGCCGTCGATGTAGCCTTCGATACGCATGTCGGCCCATTTTACGCTGCCCCAGATCGAGCTTCGCAGATTGGGGTTGAATGGTGCGTATTTCAGATGCGGATAAGTTTTGCGGTCGGGCTCGACGTCGGCGACAAGTGTTTCACCGACGAAGTATTTCAGTTTTTCACAGTTCGAAGAGACAAGTCCAAACGTAAATGCCTCGTTTTCGTCGCCGACAGCCCAATGGAATGCGGGTTCGAGGACGATCTCCTCGGACGGGTCGCATTGTGATTTATAGAATCCTGCCGCGGGCTTTGGAATACGGAAAATATCAGAGACGCCGTGATAGCAGATGCGGTCGCCGGAGCCGAAGTATTCGTGCGTGTTGTAATCGAACGCACACCAGCCGATGCCGCCGGCGTATTTTACGTCTGCCGCAAGAGCATCGTGAACGCGGGCGTGCCGATGCGTGTGTTCGCGAAGCCGGTCACCCAGGTCGAAGCGTTTGGTCGGGAACATGTGGCCCGAGAATTCGGTATTTAGATAGAGCGGATGATTCGGAGCGCGCAGCGGCCAGCCAAAATCGTTCATCGTGAACACGTCTTCCAGACGTTCGGACGGATAACGGTAACGCACGCCGCCGGTCTGCCGGCTGTCGTCGAGTTCGTGAGCAAGCTTGTTCGTCGCGGTATAAAGATCGTGAAAATCGCCCGATTCGTTGACGCGGACGCCCCACATGATGATCGACGGATGGTTCCAGTCACGCTGGATCATTTCCCCCACGTGCTGCAGCGTAAGATCTTTCCAGGCCTGATCGCCGACGTGCTGCCATCCTGGAATTTCCTCAAAAACAAGTAACCCTAACTCGTCGCAGGCATCCAGGAAATGCGGCGATTGCGGATAGTGCGACGTGCGGACGATGTTGCATTTCAGCTCGTTCTTAATTATCTCGGCATCCTTACGCTGTCCGCGTTCCGGCATCGCCTGGCCGACGAATGGATACGTCTGATGGCGATTGAGTCCGCGGAGCTTGACGTGTTTGCCGTTGAGATAAAAGCCTTCGGGCGTGAACTTGGCTTCGCGGAAGCCGATGCGGGTTTCGTAGTGGTCATTGGTCGCCGTGAGTTCATTCAGAGTGACTCGCACGTTGTAGACTTTGGGAGTTTTTAGATCCCAAAGCTGGATGTTCGACAAGCCGTCCTTAAGGATGATCTCCTCGGTCGAAAAAACGCCAAATGGCACAACGGTCTTTACCGCATTGCTGATCACCTTGTCGCCGTCGAGCAACTCTGCCTTTAGCACGTAGCCGGTCGAGGACGTGCGGACGCTGCCGTCCGTTTGCAGATCGACGCGAACCTTGAGCGATCGAGTCGGTTTGAGGACATCAACCGGTTTTGCAAAGACGTTGGTAATAAAATTTGTCGGCACGGCTCGGATCGCGACGTCGCGGTATATACCGCCGAACGTCATATAATCCACCAGATTGCCGAACGGCGGAATATCCGCACGCTCCGTCGAATCGACCTCGACGGCGAGGACGTTGTCGTCGCTCCAGTTGATCTCTTTGGTGAGTTCGTACGAGAACGGCGTGTAGCCGCCCTTGTATTCGCCGAGGCTTTTGCCGTTGATAAATACCTTTGCAGCCGTCATCACGCCGCCGAAATCGACAAAAATGCGGTGGTCTTTCAACTCTTTTGGCAAACGGAAATGCCGGCGATAGGCTGAGACAAAGGTGTATTCCTTCTCATCGAACCCGTTCATTGGCAGCATCTTGTTTGTGTGCGGGATCGTCACCTGTTTCCACGCTTTATCAGCGAAATTCACCTGCATCGCTGCGGCCGAAGACTTTTCACTGTAGAGCCATTTGTGATTGAGCGGGAAGACATGTCGCTGCGAAAGGCTCGGGCCAAGTGTTGGCTCGACAGGTGTTTCTGCATTTGCCGTATTCGCAAGGATGGACAGTCCGGCGGCACCAACGGCGGTGGTTTTCAGGAAGTTGCGGCGGTTGAGTTTTGAGTCGGTCATAAAAAAGTGATGCAGCTTCGTTTTTTCAATTGCCACGAGCTTTAGCTAGTGGATAGGTGCTGAATTTTTATCGGCTTTAGCCAAAATCCTTGGCTACGATTGTTCAAGCCTTCCATTGTTTCGGCTAAAGCCTATGTCTTTTTTGAATTTTTTCCACGGGTTAAAACCCGTGGCAATTCAAAAAGCTGAAGAACCCAATCGCTACCGCTCCTAGTTCTGACATCGACGGACTATCGCTTCAAAAATCCCCGCAGCACCAGCCAATCCGCACACCTCGCGGCCCAGCTTGCCAGATACGGATTCGTCGGGGCGAGGCCGACCCCGTGGGGGCCTTGTTCGTAGAGGTGAAACTCGAACGGCACGCTGTTTTTACGCAGAGCTGCGGCGAACAGCATTGCGTTCTCAACAGGTACACTCGCATCGGTCATTGTGTGCATGATGAATGTTGGCGGCGTTTCTTTGGTCACTTGCAGCTCGTTCGAATAGAGCTTTATCAGTTCCGGTGTCGGGTTTTCGCCAAGGAGATATTTTTTTGACCCGGCATGGGTGAATTCGCCCATCGTGATAACCGGATAGAGCAGGATCATTGCGTCCGGACGCGAGCTCATTCGATCGATCTCATCCCTTGCGTCCGCTTTTCCGGCATCAAAATGGGTGCCAAGTGTAGAAGCGAGATGCCCGCCTGCAGAAAATCCTAGTATCGCGATTCGATTTGAGTCAACGCCGAATTCTTTAGAACGCGCTCGAACTGTACGCATCGCTCTCGCGGCGTCGAGCAGCGGATTTGGCTGATTGTAACGCGGGCCGAGGCGGTATTTGAGGACAAAGGCGGAAATGCCGAGCGAATTCAGCCATTTTGCGATATCGCTGCCTTCCTTTACATCAGAAAGCCGAGTGTATCCGCCGCCGGGCAGCACTAGAACGGAGGCACCGGTCGCGGTTTCTTTCGGAGCGACGAAAGGTGTGATCGTCGGGATGTCCTGAGGCTCTTTGCCGATCGCGTTTGGTGCACCGTCGGGCCAAAGCGGAATCGGTGTCTGCGCGGCAAGCGAGATCGCGAAGAGAAAAATTGAAATTGTAACGAGGGTGATGGTCTTCATATGTTCACGACCGGCTGCCGAAGAATTTCTTGCCCGCGAAATACGCGAAAATAAGAAGTTCTTTATTAGCGTGCTTTCGCGTATTTCGCGGGCAAAACTCTTATCGACCTCGAAGTCCATTGATCTTCTTAGTGAATTCCTCGACGCTGTCTTTTTTGATGACGAGGGTCGGGACGTTGATCTGTTTGCCCGCGGGGATAACGGATTTGTCTCCCTTGATGATCTTGGACATCAGGATCACCGACTGGTAGCCGAATTCGTACGGCTGCTGGACGACGGTGGCGAAGATCGAACCTTCTTTTACACCAGCCAGCGTCTCGTCTTCCTCGTCGAAGCAGATGATCTTGACCTTGTCGAGCTTGCCCGCATCCTTGACGGCGTTGAGGATCGCGGGGCCGTTATAGCTCCAGAGGCCGACCATGCCGGCGATGTCAGGATACTTAGTGAGCGTGTCGGCGGCGTTGGTTTTGGCCCGGGCACGGTCGGTGTCGTCGGTGCGGATGTCGATGATCTCGACCTTCGAATCCTTTAGAGCTTCTTTCAAACCCTGAAAACGTTCAGCCGCATTGCGGGCGTCGCTCTTGCCGACGAAGACCATGATCTTGCCGCCATTTGGCAAAGCTTCTTTGACGAGTTCGCCTGCCTGGCGGCCGGCGGCAACGTTGTCGGTGCCAATGTAGAGGGCACGGTCACTCGTCGGTGCATCGCTGTCCTGCGTGATCACGAGCGCTTTTTTCGCAGTGTCATTGATGAGCTGGGTCTGGTTATCAGGATCGACCGGGCTGATCGCGATGCCCTGAATGCCGGTCGAGGTCAGATCATCTATGATGCGTTTTTGCTCGGCGGCGGTTCCTTCGCCGGGGAGTTTAAATTCGACCTTTACATCGTTCAATTCGCCATCGGCCTTTTCGACGCCTTTCCGGGCGATCGTCCAGTAATCTGAGGCGTTATTTGTTACAAATGCCAGCTTTATCTCTTTGCCCGCGGCCGTCGCGTTCGCGGCATTGGCTCCGGCGTTCGATGTCGTGTTGGCTCCGCCGCCGCATGATGCGAGCAGCGAGGCTCCGAGCAGAAATGAACATACTGTCAGGATTCTGTTATTCATAATTTCTCCAACTAGATCTATTTTGGTCGATTAATTTTACACTCCCGGCGAAATGACTTTGGTTAACCGCTTGTCCGGCGTCTCGGAAACAATTAATATTGTTATGTCCAGAAAGTCAAAATTCGCTTGAACGTATTGGGGATCAATAAGAGAAATATACCCGTAAACCGAATGTTCGGCAAGTTATATTAGCTAAAATCGCATTCAGGTCGCGACGCGAGTTAATCGCTTAAATGATGCTTTAAAATCGGAAGGGATCTATGCTATCGTTTAGAAAATTTGGTTTGACCAATTAATTTGCTGCCTGTCCGCGAGCCGAGCTTGGTTTATCAGTGACGGCAACGCCTGATTCTCTTCTAACAGCTCACTTGTCTGTAAAAGTATGAATAAAAGCATTGTATGCCGACGGATCTGGCCCACGGCTTTCGTTTTTTTGATGGCTCTGGGATTCTCGATGAACATCTCAGCTAAACCTAAAATTACCAAAGACAATTTCGGCCAAACCGCCGACGGCAAAGCGGTCGAGATCTACACGCTCACCAACAGTCGTGGTTCTGAGGCTCGCATCATGACGTACGGCGGAACGGTCGTTTCGCTAAAAGTGCCCGACAAGAGCGGGAAACTTGGCGATGTCGTGCTCGGGTTCGACTCCGTCGCGGATTATGAGAAGCACACTTCGTTTTTCGGTGCGTTGATCGGCCGTTACGGCAATCGCATCGCGAAAGGGAAATTCTCGATCGGTGGCAAGGAATACACGCTCGCGACCAACAACGGCGAAAACCATCTGCACGGCGGCGTCAAAGGCTACGACCGCGTCGTCTGGACCGCGAAGCCTTTCACGAGTGCGGCCGGAGCAAACCTCGAACTCAAATACCTGAGTAAAGACGGCGAGGAAGGTTATCCCGGAAATCTAAATATCACAGTTGTTTACACGCTCACCGAAAAGAACGAGCTGAAGATCGTCTATTCTGCGACGACTGACAAAGCAACCGTTGTGAACCTGACGCATCACTCGTATTTCAATCTCGCCGGTGCGGGAGCCCCGACCATTCTCGACCATGAACTAACGATCGCCGGCTCGAAATTCACGCCGACGGACGCCGGTTCGATTCCAACGGGCGAATTGCGGAACGTGAAAGGCACACCCTTTGATTTCACGAAAGCGACCGCGATCGGCAAACGGATCGTGCAGGCCGACGAGCAGCTAAAATTTGGTAAAGGCTACGATCACAATTGGGCACTGAACAAGACAGGTAAGTCTCTGATGCTCGGTGCGACAGTTTTCGAGAGATCGACCGGTCGCGTGATGAAGGTTCTCACGACCGAACCGGGAATACAGTTTTATTCGGGCAATTTCCTCGACGGCTCGCTCAAGGGCAAAAGCGGCCAGGATTATCCGCTGCGATCCGGCTTCTGTCTTGAGGCTCAACACTATCCCGATTCGCCGAACGAGCCGAAATTCCCGTCGACCGTTTTGAAACCGGGCAAGAAATATTCGCAGACGACGGTGTATCAGTTTTCCGTGAGATAACCGGAACGCAGGCTGCCAGCCGGCGTGTGAATGATCAAAAACACTCTGGTCACAGAAATGAAAGTAAATTTTAGCTTAGCGATATTATTTTTCCTGGCCGTGATTTCGATCGAGGCAATGCCGCATGCGCCCGAAACGGCGGCGTGCGGATCGGGAAATACACGCAGGCTGGCAGCCTGCGTTCCGGCGGATTCGACAATTCCCGGGTGGACGAAAAAAGCAGGGGCTCGGACTTCGCCGAAGGGCAAAAAAGTATTTTCGGCCAATAGCTACGGGGCAAAAGTCGACGGCGTGTCTAACTCGACCAGGGCAATCCAGGCGGCGATCGATGCGTGTGCCAGATCGGGTGGTGGCGTGGTTTCGTTTGAAAAGGGTGAGTACGTTACCGGCGCATTGTTTTTGAAAACCAACGTAAACCTTCGCATCGACGCGGGCGTGACGCTGCTTGGCAGTCAGGACGAGAGCGAATATCCCAAGATCGCGACCCGCGTTGCCGGGATCGAGATGCCTTGGCCCGCCGCTCTAATAAACGTTAACGACGCCAAAAACGTCAAGATCTCAGGTGGTGGTACGATCGATGGCCGCGGCAAGCTGTGGTGGGACAAATATTGGGATTTGCGAAAAATATACGAACCGAAAGGATTGCGCTGGGCCTCGGACTACGATGCCGAACGCGTGCGGCTGATGGTGATCTGGCGATCGACGGACGTGACGATCGAAAACCTGAGCCTTAAACGCTCTGGATTCTGGACGGTTCAGGTCGTTTATTCCGATCACGTGACGGTCGACGGCGTTAAGATCAGCGACAACGGCGGGCCCAGCACCGACGGCGTTGATATTGATTCTTCTTCGTACGTTTTGGTGCAGAATTGCGATATCGACAATAACGACGACGATATTTGTCTCAAAGCGGGCCGCGACAGTGATGGCCTGCGGGTAAACCGACCGACCGAATACATTTTTATCCGTAACAATCTGATCCGACGCGGCGGCGGCATTGTGTCGTTTGGCAGCGAGACCTCGGGCGGTATCAGGCACGTTGTCGCTCTCGATAATCGCGGCATCGGCACGAACGAGGGGATTCGATTCAAATCTGCGAAGACACGCGGCGGCTACGTCGAGGACGTGCTGATTCGCGGGTTGAAAATGGAGAATGTGCGGCTGCCATTCAGTTTCACGCTCAATTGGAACCCAAGCTACAGCTACGCCACAATACCCGCCGGGATGACCAATGTTCCCGCGTATTGGACCGTTTTGAACACGCCTGTTTTGCCGGTTGAGCGTGGCTATTGCCGGTTCGAAAATATTCGCATCGAGAATATCGAGGTCGTTGGAGCGAACCGGATATTCACCGCATCGGGCTTGCCGGACAAGGTGATGCGAAATGTGACGTTCACAAACATAACGGCCGAAGGCAACGAGGCCGGAACGATCGAATATGCGAAGGACTGGAAACTCAAGAACGTGACGATCAAAACGGTTTCCGGTGAAAATGTGAAAGTTACTAATAGCGAAAATGTCGATCTGCCGACGGCTGTGAAACGATGAGGACAGAGAGTCGGCTTGACGCTTTCTTCGAGCCGGCAGGTAACTGATCTATGAAACAAAAGATACTCATACTCCTGACGATCGCGACGTGTTTTTTTGCCCTGTCGGATAGCCGCTCTACGGTTGATGCTGCGGATAATAAGGTCTTTTTCAACATCCGCGACTACGGGGCAAAAGGCGATGGCACGACGCTCGACACCGCGGCGATCAACAAAGCGATCGAAACGGCGGCCTCGAAAGGCGGTGGAACAGTCTATTTCCCGGCTGGTACATACCTGAGTTTTTCTATTCGCCTGAAAAGCAATATCACGCTCTTTCTCGACAACGGAGCCACTCTATTTGCAGCGGATCCGGCGGTTCATAAGGGCAAATACGACATGCCGGAACCGAATGAGTTCGATATGTATCAGGATTTCGGGCATTCGCATTGGCAGAATTCGCTGATGTGGGGGATCGGGATCGAGAATTTTGCGATCATCGGCCAAGGCAAGATCGACGGCAAAGGCCTTTCAAAACGCAGTCCCGGCCCCCGTCGGCCACGAACTGCGGGCGAGACCCCGGCCAGCATGGCGAATAATCCGTCGCCGCTGGGCGAATTGGCACCGATCACTGAGATGAACGGACTTGGAACCAAGGCCATCGCACTGAAGCTTTCAAAAAACATCACGCTCAAGGATTTCACGATCTTTCAGGGCGGCCATTTTGCGTTGCTCGCGACCGGCGTTGATAACCTGACCGTTGACGGCCTTCGCGTCGACACTAACCGCGACGGTTTTGATATTGATGCGTGTCGTAACGTGCGTATTTCCAATGTTTACGTTAATTCGCCGAATGACGATGCGATCGTGCTCAAGAGTAGCTACGCACTTGGATTTAACCGTGCGACCGAGAATGTGACGATCACGAATTCACAGGTCTCCGGCTTCGATCTGGGAACGTTTCTGGATGGGACCTTCAAAACCACCCAAGAATTCGCTCCCGATAAAGACCGCGTGACCGGAAGGCTGAAATTCGGCACGGAATCGAACGGCGGATTTAAGAATATTACGATCTCGAACATAAACTTCGTCCATTGCCGCGGGCTTGCTCTCGAGACGGTAGACGGCGGTTATATCGAGGATATTTCCATCTCGAACATCACGATGCGCGATATCACGACCGCACCGATCTTTATCCGCCTCGGTAAGCGTCAGCGCGCGCCGGACGGAACGCCGGTTGCGAAAATTCGGCGAGTCACTATCGACAATGTTGTCGTCTCAGACGCTCATCACGAATACGCTTCGATCATCGCCGGTCTTGCCGAAAGTCCGGTCGAGGACGTTCGCCTGAGCAATATCCGCATACATTACAAAGGCGGCGGAACGAAACAGGACGCCGCGCGCGTCGTCCCTGAAAACGAAAAAAGCTATCCGGAACCGAGTATGTTCGGCGTACTGCCAGCCTACGGATTCTACGTGCGACATGCGAAAGGTATTACCTTCGACAACGTGAAAGTGACTTTCGATAAACCAGAGGAGCGGCCGGCTTTCGTGCTGGATGATGTAAAGGACATCGACCTTTTCCGCATCGACGCGCAGCCGACATCGGCGTTCTTTGTGCTGAAGAATGTCGAGACCTTCAGCGTTCAGCAGAGCAAAAATATCAAGGATCAGCGGATCGAACGGGTCGAGCAGAAGCAATTTTAGGACGATATTGAAGCCCGTTCGTCCAGTCAGGCGGTTGATTTATGAAAAGTGCGATCAGATCTTTTTCGTTCATGTTAATCGCGGTGATGATATTCACCGCAACTGTCACGGCAGCTTCGGGCGGACGCGAGATACGAAATTTCGATGCCGGCTGGCTCTTTTATAAAGGCGATGCTGCGAGTGCTAAAGATCAGGGATTCAACGACAAAGAATGGAGAAAGCTTAACGTTCCGCACGATTGGAGCATCGAAGGGCCGTTTGACGCGAAGGCTCTGACTGGCGGTGCCGGCGGATTTTTGCCATCGGGAATTGGATGGTATCGCAAGCATTTTACTGTTCCGGCAGCTCAGGCATCGCGGCGCTTGTTTATCGAATTCGACGGCGTGATGGCAAACAGCGACGTGTGGATCAACGGCGTTCATCTTGGCAAACGGCCTTACGGCTACATCAGTTTCAAATACGAACTTACCGATCACATCAATTTTGGTAAGGACAACGTCATCGCCGTTCGGGCCGACACATCGCAGCAGCCGGCTTCGCGATGGTATACAGGCGCGGGTATCTTCCGGCATGTCCGGCTGGTGGTGACAAATTCGGTCCACCTGGAAAGATGGTCTGTTTTCGTTACAACGCCTGAGGTCAGTGAGAGCGAGGCTGTCGTAAAGATCGAGGCGAGCATTAATAATGGGTCGGAAAAAGGTGTGCCGATCGCGACCGAGTGGAAGGTCTTTGATCCGAGGGGCAAGCTCGTTTCCAGGACAGGTAACCGAGGCTTGACTATCGATGCAGGCAAGGGCGGTGCTGCATACGCGGAGTTGAAGATCGCAAAACCGGAGCTCTGGAATTTTGAGAAGCCCAGTCTATATACGGCCGTCGTCACGATACTTTCAAATGGAAAACCGATCGATAGCGAGACCGTTACATTCGGCATACGTTCATTTGAGTTTGTTCCCGCGACCGGTTTTTGGCTAAACGGCCAGAATTATAAGCTTCTAGGTGCTTGCTTGCATCACGACGGCAGTGCCTTTGGGGCTGCGGTTCCGTTGGCGGTTTGGGAGCGGCGGTTGAATAAGCTCCGCGAGCTCGGCGTTAACGCGATACGAACGGCGCACAATCCGCCTTCGCCGGAATTCCTCGATCTGACCGACCGCATGGGATTTTTCGTTATGGATGAGACCTTCGACCAATGGACGAAAGCGAAAAATCCATACGACTATCACCTTTATTTCGACGAATGGTCGAAGATAGACACGCGCGACATGGTGCTCCGCGATCGGAATCACCCGAGCGTGATGATGTACAGTACAGGCAACGAGATCCGCGACAACCACGCCGACCAGGAAAAGGCCAAAGAGACGCTTCGTGGGCTGATCGATGTTTTCCACGCGAATGACCCTACGCGGCCTGTGACGCAGGCACTTTTCCGGCCAAATATCGAGGGAGCGAACGACTACAACAACGGGCTCGCCGACATGCTTGACGTCGTCGGGCAAAACTATCGCGAGAACGAACTCCTCGCCGCTTACAAGCAGAATCCGACACGCAAGATAATCGGCACCGAGAATGACCGCCAGAGCCTGTCGCAGTGGCTGGCTCTTCGCGATAATCCGCAGATGTCGGGGCAGTTCGTGTGGGCCGGTGTCGATTATCTTGGCGAATCGCGGGCATGGCCGAATTACGGGTTTTCATTCGGCCTGCTCGACCGCACGGCTACAAAGCGCCCACTTGGGTGGCAGCGTCAGAGTTGGTGGAGCTCTAAGCCGATGGTCTATCTCGCCCGCCGCATTGCTCCGAACACTGCATCACCGACCGATCCGGGCTGGGATCCGGACGAGCAGCGAAGAACGCAGGTCGTCTTCGAGGATTGGACGCCAAAGAATCTCAGCCCACATGAGGAGAACGTCGAGGTTTACAGCAACTGCGAAGAGGTTGAACTGTTTTTAAACGGCAAGTCGCTTGGTTCGAAGCCCAAGAATGCGAATGACAGCCCTCGCAACTGGAAGGTGAATTTCGAAGCCGGGACGGTCAAAGCCGTCGGCAAAAACGGCGGCAAGGCGGTTGCCGAATTTGAACTGAAAACTGCCGGAAAACCCGCAAAGATCGTGCTCGCAACCGACAAAATGCGGATCGCGAACGACTGGGACGATGTCGCATTCGTCTCGGCGACCGTGGTCGATGCGAACGGCGTGAAGATACCGACGGCGAGCGGCATGATCAGTTTTGAGACATCGGGTTCAGGATTTTTGGCTGCGGTCGATAGCGCGGATAACTCGGATCACGATCCATTTCAAGCGAAGCAGCGGAGGGCGTTTCAGGGGACGTGTTTCGCTTTGATCAAGGGAAAGAAGGCAGGTCAGATAGTATTGACCGCGGGTGCTCCGGGCCTCGTCGGTGCAAAGATCAACATTGCGGTCAAATGATTGGAGGGTGAGCATCCTGCTCGCCCTTAAAGTAAAGGAAAGAACATGAAGCGGTATACAAACATTGCGGTATTTGCACTTTTGTTTTTGCTATGGGGAACCGCGGACGCGCAGATCGGAAAGCGTTTTCCCTCGGAGAAGAAGGTCGTCAAAGATCCGGTTACTGGAACGATGCTGACCTTTTTGACCAGCACACCGACCGGCGATTCAAAGATCTATCAAACGCATAACCAGTGGACGTCGGACGGCCAATGGCTGATCTTCCGCTCCGGGCGGGTCCGCGGCGAGGCGATGGCGGTCAATGAAAAGACCGGCGAAATGGTCCAGGTGACCGAGGGCGGCTACACCGGCATGCTGAGCATCGCACGCTATTCGATGAAGCTTTATTTCATGCGAAATCCAAATCGACCGGCAGTTCCGAACACACAACCGCCGGCACCGATCGCCGGTGCGACACCAGCACAGCGTCCGCCGCAGCAGCCTCAGTCTCTGCAGATAATCGAGGTCGATCTCGAAAAGCTGTTTGCCGATAGCAAAGCCGGTAAGATGCAGTCACCCGACTTTTATCAAAAGGTCATGGGCACGACGCCGCCCGAGATACAAGCTGGCGGCGACATGGCTCTCGACGGCGATGAGAAGTGGGTCTATTTCCGCGTCGGCCGCGACGAAGCGGCTCGTCATCTCGCACCTGATGCAAAGATCGAAAAAAACTTTGGCCCGCGAAACATGGGAGCCGGGCCGTCAGGCATCGGAGCGATGGAACTCGCCACCGGGAAATTTAAGCATGTTATTTCGGTCCCGTTCCAGGTCGGCCACATTCAGACGAACGGCTGGGTTCCAGGCGAACTGGTTTTTTGCTGGGAAACTGGCGGCAAATCACCGCAGCGAATGTGGACGGTCAAGAGCGACGGCACCGGCCTGCGGCCTGTATTCCCCGAGGGCGATCGCGACTGGGTGACTCACGAGGCCGTGATCGGCAAGGACGAGGTTGCCTTTGCCATAATGGGCCACCGGAAAATTCCCGGCGGCGTAAAGGATCTCGGTGAAGCGACGGGTGTGGGCGGCGTCAATCCCGGTCAGGAACCTGAATGGGGCCCGTCAGGTACCCGCGAACGCCCGACCGGCCTCGGAATTGCCAACCTACGAACCCGCGAAGTTCTGATCGTCGGTCAAACAAAAGAAGGCAGCGGCCTGTGGCATGTGAGCGGCTCGCCCGACGGACGTTTTGTGGTCGGCGATGATTTTTCACGTAGCATCTATCTTATCGACCGCCGAAACAGCGAAATGATGCTCCTTTCGACGGGCCACAAAGCAACCGCCGCCGATCACCCGCATCCAACTATGAGTCCGGATGGTACAAAGATACAAATTCAATCGGCAATGTTATCTGCAGATAATCGCTCGATGAATATCTGCATCATTCCGGTTCCAGAGGAATGGCTGAAGCGGAAATAGTACCCCGTTTATTTCGACGCCAGGAACGGACCTTTAATTCGCAGCGTATCGCCCAGGTCGTCCATTTCAAATAGTTTTGTACGCTCCAGCCCGCCTTTGTTGGGTGAGTGGAACGACATCATTAGCTGGCCGTCCAGGCGTTTGAACAGCATTGGGTGGCCGCCGTCTTTTGAGTAGATCGGTTCGGCTTGCTGTATCCAGGGGCCGGCTAGTTTGCCCGATTCGGATCTTGCGATACCCACGGTGTAGCCCGTGGTCGAAAAGCTCGACCAAACCATGAGCAGCTTGCCCGTTTTTGAGCGGTAAAGCCACGGGCCATCGGTGACGTGGCAGCCGTAATCGGGATTTTTAACGCTCCAAACGGCGTCGCTGGCGTTAAAGAGCCGTTTGGGTTCGCCGACGATGCCGGAAAGGTCGTCCTTTAGCCGCACGTATTCGATCGTACCGTCCTTGATCTGAACCCATTCGTGAGCAAAAACCGTGTACGGCACGCCGTCTTCGACCCAGAGGGTGGCGTCGAGCGTCATCATATCGGGCGGCAGCGTGGATCTGTTCTCAAATGGCTTGAAAGGCCCGAGCGGTGAATCGGCAACCAAGATCTGGGAACCGCGTTTTACCCGCGGCAGCCAATCCCGCCACTGTTCGCCGAGTTTTTCGTCGGTATCGAAGGTTAGGAAGAGATAGTATTTGCCTTTGTAAAGGTGCATCTCGGGCGCCCAGACGCTTAGAATGTTGGTATCGCCCCACAGATCCGCTGGAGCCTGAAAGATCGTCGTTGGCCCCTTCCACGTGATCAGATCCTTGCTCGTGTACGCCTGAACGGACGCCCGGCGAAAACCTGCCTTCGGCGGAGCCTGCGTCGATGAGATCGCGTAGTAAGTCTGTGTTTTCTCATCGACCAGAATGCAGGTGTCGCGCATTCTGACGTCTTCCAGCTTGTACTTGCCGAATGCCCGCGGCTGAACGGCGTACGGCTGAGAATAAGCTGCGGCGATCGTGGCTAATAACAACAGGCCGGCAATTGTGAGCTTTTGGATGTTCATACTGTATCCTCGCGAATGCCGAGGGGAAAAAGAGGGAATGCTGCCTTGCGATTCGTAGGTTAAACGGTTAAATCTTATGTAATAAAGTAGTCCAAAGAGTGGCGATATGAAAAGTCTTCAGGTCTTATTTTTAATTGCATTCGTGGCTATCGCCGTCCATGCCGAGGTGCGGCTGCCGGATGTGATCGGCAGTTCGATGGTTCTTCAGCAGAAGATGACCGTACCGATCTGGGGAACAGCGGAACCGGGCGAAGCCGTGACGGTCTCGTTTGCCGGGCAAAAGAAGACCGACATCGCCGGCCAAGACGGCAAATGGCGGGTTGATCTCGGAAAGCTCGCGGCCAGCTTCACACCGCAGACGATGACGATCGCGGGCAAAAATACGATCGAGCTTAAGGACATCCTCGTCGGTGAGGTCTGGTTGGTTTCCGGCCAGTCGAACATGCAGCGTTTGCTCCGCGAGACCGACAACGGCGAAGCCGTACAGGCGGCGGCGAATCATCCTAATATCAGACTATTTAACGCGAGCCGCGAGGTGGCGTTCAAGAAAAAGCAGGGAAAACTCGGCGAATGGCGGGCATGTACGCCCGAATCGGTAAAGGAATTTTCGGCCGCCGGGTATTATTTCGGTGTCGATCTGCAAAAGGAATTGAACGTTCCAGTCGGTCTTCTCAATTCGTCATACGGCGGTTCGCAGGCCGAGGCCTGGACGCCAGTTGCTTACCTCAACGCCTCGCCCGATCTCAAACCGACGGTCGATCGCACTCAGGTTTGGGCGGCCGAGCGTGAAAAGGTCCGCGTCGATTACGCCGCCGCGATCGCAAAATGGCGCGAGGATCAGGATAAAGCAAAGGCGACAGGAGCAAGGCCTTCGCCATCGCCGGGTGTGCCGGACGCACTTCGCGACTATCGCATCGCGTCCTCAATTTACGACGGAATGATCGAGCCGCTGATGCCGTTCGGCATAAAAGGAGCGATCTGGTATCAGGGTGAATCGAACGAGGCTCGAGCCGAGCAGTACGGTTTATTAATGCCGACGATGATCAGAGCATGGCGTGAGCGTTGGGGCGAGGGGGATTTTCCGTTCGGGATAATTCAGCTCCCGAATTACCGTGCGGCCAAGGCTGAACCTGAAGAAGCACCATGGAGTTTCATCCGCGAAGCCCAACGCCAGACGGCGATAAATACTCCAAATACTGGACTGATCGTTACCATAGATATTGGCGAGGCGAATGACATTCACCCTAAAAACAAGGTCGATGTCGGCAAGCGAATGCTCGCTTGGGCGCTAAAGGATGTTTACGGACGAAAGATCGCCACCTCGCCGGTATTGAAAAAAACGGAGATCAAAGGCGGCAAAATTATCCTGACGTTGGATGATGTGGGAAACGGCCTGAAGATCAAGAAAGGCGATAAACTGGAAGAGTTTGCGATTGCCGGAGCCGACAAGAAGTGGATCTGGGCTGATGCCAGGATAATTGGCAAGAACAAGGTCGAGGTTTGGTCGACCGCTGTTGCGTCGCCCGTCGCGGTAAGGTATGCGTTTAACAGCAATCCGAAAAATCCAAACCTAACCAACGATTCCGGCCTCCCGGCTTCGCCGTTTCGCACCGACAACTGGCCGGATCCGACGGCGGGTAAACGATGACTGGAGTGCAAGCACCCTTGCTTGCATGTTTTCAGTTTCGCGATGGTTATTCGTGCAAGCAAGGGTGCTTGCACTCCAATCTATGTTTGATCTGAATGAACATTCCCACCGCCGATTCAACCCGCTCACGGGCGAGTGGATAATCGTGTCTCCGCACCGCACGAAGCGGCCGTGGCAGGGGCAGACCGAAAAACCGAAAGTCGAAGTTCGATCCAAATACGATTCGGAGTGCTATCTCTGTCCGGGTAATAGACGCGCGGGCGACAAGGTCAATCCCGAATACGATGGCGTTTTTGTCTTTGATAACGATTTTGCGGCACTCATGCCGGACGTTCCTGATGGCGGTTCGAACGAAGGCGGTTTGCTCGTCGCGGAGCCGGAACGCGGGGTCTCACGCGTCGTTTGTTTCTCGCCCGATCACAGCCTGACTATCGCTAGAATGGATGTTTCGTCGCTTCGCCGCGTCGTTGATACATGGGCCGACGAATATCTGGAACTCGGCGGCCGCGACTTTATCAGCCACGTCCAGATCTTTGAAAATCGCGGTGAGATGATGGGGGCAAGCAATCCGCACCCGCATTGCCAGATCTGGGCAAGCGAGAGCGTTCCAAATGAGCCGGCAAAGGAGTTCGCTCGACAATTTGCCTATTTCGAAGAGAAAGGCAGTTGCTTGTTGTGCGATTATCTGCGAATTGAAAAGGCTAGCGGCGAGCGGATCGTTTGTGAGAATGAGTTTTTCTCAGCGGTCGTGCCGTTTTGGGCCGTTTATCCATTTGAAGTGATGATACTAGGCAGCGATCATCACGGTTCGATAGCTCAATTCGGCGACGAGGAAAGGAGTGCATTTGCCGATATTCTGAAACGAATAACGACGCGTTACGACAACCTGTTTCTAACGCCGTTCCCGTATTCTATGGGTTTTCATCAAAAGCCGACCGATGGCAACGAGCATACATCAGTCCATTTTCACGCCCATTTTTACCCACCGCTGCTGCGTTCAGCGACGATCAGGAAATTTCTCGTCGGATTCGAGATCCTCGGCAGCCCGCAGCGAGATATTACTCCGGAATCAGCCGCCGCGAGGCTTCGAGCCTTGAGCGAAGTTCATCAGTTCTGACGTAGCGTACTCTGCGTCTTCCTCAGCGATCTCTGCGTTGAGAAAGTTTTTAACGCGTAGAACGCGGTGTTTGATGCAGAGAACGCAAAGAAGATAAACGTGGATCTACATTTATTAAAAGCAGGTTTCAGCGAAAAGTACGGCGGTCAGCCCCGGATTTTTCGCGCGCCCGGACGTGTGAATCTGATCGGGGAACACACCGATTACAATGACGGTTTCGTGTTGCCCGCAGCTCTCGATTTTGCGACCTATGTTGCGGCGTCGGTTCGGGATGACCGGCGTATTCGGGTGGCGTCGCTGAATTTTGACCGTGAGCTGGAATTCGACCTCGATCAGCCGCTGCAGGAAAATGAAAAGACTTGGGCAAAATATGTCCAGGGCGTCGGATTGATATTGGAGCGTGAAGGCTTTGCGCTTTGCGGGGCCGACCTGCTGATTGACAGCGATGTGCCGGTCGGTGCGGGTCTGAGTTCATCGGCGGCGCTCGAGATCTCGACGGCGTTTGCTCTCGCGACACTATCGGGACACCAGGTAGATGGGATGAAACTCGCGAGGATCGGGCAAGCGGCGGAGCATGAATTCGCCGGCGTTCGCAGCGGGATAATGGATCAATTTGTTTCGGTTTTTGGCAAGAAGGATCACGCGTTATTCCTCGACTGCCGCTCGATGGAATGGTCCGCGATCCCGACCTCGTCCGCACAATTTCTGATCTGCAACACCAAAACGAAACACGAGCTCGCTGACGGTGAATACAATAAACGCCGGGCCGAATGCGAGGCTGCTGCCGCCTTTTTCGGCAAACCCTCGCTGCGAGACGTTACGATCGAAGATCTGAATGAGCGTTCCGACGGAATGCCCGAAATTCCAAAGAAACGGGCACGGCACATTGTCACGGAGAACTCTCGAGTAGAATCATCGGTCGCGGCATTGAAAAGCGGCGACCTCGCGGAATTTGGCCAGCTGATGAACGAATCGCATAAGAGTATGCGGGATGATTTTGAGATCAGCTGTGCGGAACTCGATCTGATGGTTGAACTCGCCCACTCGAGCGGCGAAGTTCTCGGCGCCCGAATGACCGGCGGCGGATTTGGCGGATGCACGATCAATATGATGAAAGACGGTGACCACACTGATTTTATTCGCAATTTGTCCGCGGCATACACTCTTGAAACGGGGATCGTGCCCGAGATTTACGGTTGCGAGATCGGCGACGGTGTCGAAGAAGTAACCACGAGATAACACGAAAAAGCACAAAATAATAGAATTCTTTTTAGTGACTTTTCGTGTCCTTTCGTGGTTACAAACTTATTCCTCATTCTTAGCTTGAAGTGGAAATTAATTGGTAATACCATTTTATTTTCATAAATGGTTGCCTAATATCGGAAAAGTTGATATTCTTCTGTTTTCACGATGGTTAAGCGGTTTTCCGCAGCATGCGCTTTCGGATAAGCGGTTGCGAATCTAACGATCGCGCCCGCTAAATGCTGTCTTTTTTAATATTTTAATTTTTCCTTCACCTCTAAGATCATGAGTAATCAAGCAACACAAGAATCGAAATATAAACACGTTAAATACCTTTGGAACGAGGAAGAGGCAGCGAAACTCGAGGGCGTCGATCGTCTCGTTTACCGCTCGAACCGCCTTGGCGACGACCTGACGCTGACCAACACCGGCGGCGGCAACACTTCGTCAAAACTGCCTGAAACTGATCCGCTCACCGGCGAAGAAGTCGAAGTCCTCTGGCTCAAAGGCTCGGGCGGCGACCTGCGTACTGCGAAACGCGATGGTTTTGCTTCGCTCTATCTTAATAAGGTTCGCGACATGCGGGCGATCTATGAGAACGATCCAAACAACGGAGCGAAAACGCCGATCGAAGATTCGATGTACCCGATCTATTCGCACTGCACGTTCAACCTGAACCCGCGTGCCTGTTCGATCGACACGCCGCTTCACACGCTGGTGCCGTTCAAGCATGTCGATCATTTGCACCCGAACGCTGTCATCGCGATCGCCGCTTGCGTCAATCAGGAAAGATTAACTAAAGAAGTTTACGGCGAGGACGTGATCTATATTCCCTGGCAGCGTCCCGGTTTCGACATCGGGCTGAAGATCGAGCAGTTGATCAAGGACAATCCGCAGGCAAAGGGCATCCTGCTCGGCCATCACGGAATGTCTTCGTGGGACAATAACGATAAAACCTGCTACGAGACCGCACTCGAGATCATCGACCGTGCGGCCCAGTACATCGAGGAACGCGACAAGGGCGAAGCGACCTTTGGCGGGCCGAAATACAAGGCTCTCGACGACGAAACGCGTCAGAAGCTGCAGATCGAGATCATCCCGTTCATCCGCGGACAGGTTTCGGTTTATCGCCGGTTTATCGGAACCGTGCAGGACGACCCGAAGATGCTGCGGTTTGTTAACAGCGTCGACGGCCCGCGTCTGGCGGCACTTGGAACGTCGTGCCCGGATCACTTCCTGCGTACGAAGATCAAGCCTTTATTCGTGAATTGGAATCCGGAAACGGGTGATATCGAGTCGTTGAAAACCGCGATCTCAGAAGGCCTCGTTCAGTACCGAAAAGACTACGCCGAATATTACGAACGCTGCAAGCATCCTGATTCGCCAGCAATGCGTGACCCGAATCCGACGGTTTGTTTGATCCCCGGACTTGGAATGATCGCCTGGGGCAAGAACAAGAGCGAATCGCGTGTTACTGGCGAGTTTTACAACTGCGCGATCGAGGTCATGCGTGGTGCTGAGGCGATGGACGAGTACGAGGCGATGGACCAGCAGGAGGCGTTCGACATCGAATACTGGCTGCTCGAGGAAGCAAAGCTCCAGCGTATGCCGCCGGAAAAAGAGCTTGACCGCCAGATCCACGTTATCATCGGAGCCGGTGCCGGCATCGGAAAAGAGACGGCTCACCGCATCGTCAAAGAAGGTGCCCACGTCGTCTGCGTCGATAAGGACGCGGCTTCGGCACAGGAAACTGCCGACGAGATCATCGCCAAATACGGCACCGGAATTGGCGTTTCGGGAACGGGCATCTCAAATTGCGGCGTCGCGATCGGCCTCGGCTGCGACATGACGGACCGCGAATCGGTCGCAAAAATGTTCGATAAGGTTATGCTTGCCTACGGCGGCATCGATGCCGTGATCGTCACGGCCGGAGTTTTTGTTCCGCCCGACAAGACCGGCTATATCGAAGACAAAATGTGGGATTTCACCTTTGGCATCAACGTCAAAGGAGCCTATATCGTCGCCGACGAAGCTCACAAAGTATTCAAAAAACAGGGGCTTACGGGCAATGTTATTTTGACGACGAGTGCGAATGCAGTAGTTGCGAAAAAGGGAAGCCTCGCCTACGACACCAGCAAAGCGGCTGCAAACCACCTGGTTCGCGAGCTTGCGATCGAGTATTCACCGATGCTTCGCGTCAACGCTGTTGCTCCGGCGACGGTTGTTAAAGGCAGTACGATGTTCCCGCGTGACCGCGTAATTGCGTCTCTGGCAAAGTACAATATTCCCTTCGAGGATTCGGAAGACACAGATGTTTTGACCGAGAAATTGTCCAATTTCTACGCGAAACGTTCACTCACGCAGACGCCGATCGAACCTTCGGATCAGGCTGAAGCGATCTTCCTCTTGCTTTCGAAACGTCTGAGCAAAACCACCGGCCACATCATTCCCGTAGACGGCGGTTTGGCAGACGGATTTATGCGTTAGACTGGAGGGCGAGCATCTTGCTCGCCTATCCCTCCCTACAGCAAAATAGTCAGGGTGAGCAGAGATGCTCACCCTCCAGTCGGAGAAAATATGGCGGCAAACTTTGAGATCGAACAGGATTTTATCGCTGAGCAAAATAGGGCGAACAGTGCTTGGCTTGCCGAAGACCTCGAATATCTCGGCAAAAAACTTGGCCGCCGCGGCGTCGATGTTGAGACGCTGATCGAAAAGGCTCGTGCTCTTAAGGTTGCTGTTCCATCCTGGGGCGTCGGCACGGGCGGCACGCGTTTCGCACGTTTTCCCGGGCAAGGCGAGCCGCGTGGTATATTCGAAAAGCTCGAAGATTGCTCGACCATCAACAAACTCGTTCGTACGACTCCCGCAGTTTCGCTTCATATTCCGTGGGATAAGCCTGAGCAGACCGAGCAACTCGTTTCCGCCGCAGCTCAGCACGGACTCGAATTCGACGCGATGAATTCGAACACGTTTCAGGATCAGGTTGGCCAGAAGCAGTCATACAAATACGGCAGCCTTTCCCATGAAGACGCCGCCACTAGAAAACAGTCCGTCGAGCATAATATTGAGTGTATCGAGATCGGTAAAAAGATCGGTTCCAAAGCTTTGACCGTTTGGGTCGGCGACGGCAGCAACTTTGCCGGACAGTCGAACTTTCGCGGAGCTCTCGAACGCTATCTCGACTCGATGCGGGAGATCTACGCGGCTGTTCCGGACGACTGGAAACTCTTCATCGAGCACAAATTTTTCGAACCGGCATTTTATTCGTCGGTCATCAACGATTGGGGGACGAGCTACATCTGTGCGACCGAACTCGGGCCGAAGGCTGCGTGCCTCGTTGATCTCGGGCATCACGCACCGAACGTGAACATTGAGCAGATCGTTTCGCGGCTGATCCAGTTCAAAAAGCTCGGTGGATTTCATTTTAACGATAGCAAATACGGCGACGACGATCTCGACGCCGGTTCGGTTAAGCCGTTTCAGCTTTTCCTTATTTTCAACGAGCTTGTCGATGCGGAGTTGAGCAGGGTAGAAGGTTTTGATCCTTGCTACATGCTCGACCAGTCACACAACGTCACCGACCCGATCGAATCGCTTGTTGCCAGTTCGATCGAGATCTCACGAGCATTCGTCCAAGCTCACATGGTCGATCGTGCGAAATTGCGCGAAGCTCAGAAAGCGGGCGATGCGATCACGGCTCTCGGAACTTTGAAAGAGGCATTTACGACCGATGTTTCGCCGATCCTTGCCGCCGCACGGGAGCGAAGCGGCGGCGCCATCGACCCGATCGCCGTCTATCGTGCGAGCGGCTATCGCACTCAAAAAGCGAAAGAACGTCCGGCACAGATCGGGATCTCAGCGGGAATCGTTTAAGATTTGCCCGCGAAATACGCGAAATTACGCGAAAAGAATATTTTTTGTTGCCGGCGACGCATTTTTCTAGTTTCGCGTCCTTTCGCGTGTTTCGCGGGCAAATATTTTCCTGATTCTTCACGATGGCGGGTTCACTTTTTATCGCGGTAGATCTGGGTGCGGGCAGCGGTAGAGTTTTCTTGGCGGGTGTCGATCGGGGTGAGTTTTTGCTCGAAGAGATACACAGGTTTCAATATCCGCCAATTGAAAAAGACGGGAATCTGCGTTGGGATCTGAGCCACATTTTTGCCGAGATCAGGTCAGGGTTGAAAGCGGCGGGCGAGCGGGCGAGAAGCCTGGGACGCGAGATAAAGAGCCTCGGCATCGATAGTTGGGCGGTCGATTACGGTCTGCTCGACGCCAGCGGGAATCTGATCGCCGATCCGGTTTGCTACCGTGACGACCGCACAAAAGACGCCATGGAGCAGGTTTTTGCCCGCGTGCCGCGATCCGAGATCTTTGAAAAAACCGGGATACAGTTTCAGAATTTCAACACGCTCTATCAGCTATTTTCCGAAAAGCGACGAGGTGACGCAGCAGTATTGCTGCTGCTGCCCGACCTGCTGAATTATTTTCTGACCGACAAAAAAGCGGCAGAATACACGAACGCCACTACAACGCAGTTTCTTAACGCCTCGACCGGTAATTGGGATCACGATCTGATTAAGCGGCTCGAACTGCCGTCAGGAATTCTGCCGCAGATCGTTCCAGCCGGAACGGATCTGGGGCCGTTGAAACCGGAAACCGCAGAGGAACTCGGCCTCGAAGGTGTTCATGTCGTCGCACCGGCAACCCATGACACGGGAAGCGCGGTCGCGGGAGCACCGCTCGATGTGAACTCAGCCTACATTTCGTCAGGAACGTGGTCGCTGATCGGTGTCGAGCTCGAAAAAGCGCTGATCAGTGAAGATGTTGCCAAACAGAATTTCACGAACGAAGGCGGCGTTTACGGCACTGTTCGTTTCCTGAAAAACGTTATGGGACTGTGGCTGCTCGAATCGTGCCGCCGCGAATGGAAAGCCGCTGGACTGGATGTAGAATACGACACGCTCCTCGCGGAAGTCGCAGCAGAGAAAGAGTTTAAGGCGTTCATTTTTCCCGACGACCCGAGATTTTTGAATCCGCCAAGCATGCTCGAGGCGATCACCCAGCAACTTGCGGAAACGGGACAGCAACTTGATAACAGGCCGGCGGCGATCTCGAAAGTTATTTTTGATTCGCTCGCATTTCGGTACGCATCGGTGCTTCGGTCGATCGAAACGCTGACCGGAAAGAGAGTTTCGAGCATACAAATTCTTGGCGGCGGAGGCCGAAATACCTATTTGAATCAGATGACGGCGAACGCCAGTCGATTACCAGTAGAGGCTGGTTTGACCGAGGCGACAGTCGTCGGAAATGTGTTGGTGCAGGCGATCACGGCGAAACGGTTTTCATCGATCGCCGAAGCAAGGGAGCACGTTGCGGCGAATTTTGATTTGAAAAGCTTTGAACCGCAGCCGTCACCGCAGATTGAAGAGGCCGGCGAGCGATATGCGGCGATAGAAGATAGATATACCGCCGCATCTATCAGTTTATAGCTATCAGTTATCAGCTATTGAGTGTAAATACGCAGAAACTGAACGCACTGTAGATGTTCGAAATAGCTGATAACTGAAAGCTGTTAGCTGATACACGGTTATTAATGAAAGTCTCGCTTTTTGTAACATGTCTCGTCGACCAGCTCTGCCCGAACGTCGGCGTCGCCACGGTCGAGGTTTTGCGGCGGGCGGGATGCGAGGTGGTCTTCGACGAACGCCAGACATGCTGCGGCCAGCCTGCATTTAACACCGGTTATCGTAAAGAGGCGAGCAAATTTGCAAAGCGGTTTATCGAGATCTTTGAAAGTTCGGACGCGGAGGCGATCGTCAGCCCTTCGGGCTCGTGTACGGCGATGGTCAAACATTTTCACGAGCTTTTTCCTGACGAGCCGGAATGGCGGCAGCGAGCGGAAAAGATCGCGGCGAAGACGCATGAATTCGGCAGCTTTTTGGTCAATGTTTTGAAGGTTGAAGACATCGGAGCCGCGTCCACGGGTAAGATAACCTGGCACGATGCGTGTCACGGATTGCGTGACCTCGGTATTCGAAGCGAGCCGCGGAAGCTTTTGAAAAACATAAAGGGCGTCGAATTCGTCGAGATGGAGAATGCCGATGTTTGCTGTGGTTTTGGCGGGACATTCTCGGTCAAATACCCTGAAATTTCAGCCGGAATGCTCGATAACAAGATCGAAATGATAGAAAAGTCCGGAGCCGATACGGTCGTCGCCTGCGACGCTAGCTGCTTGATGCAGATCAACGGACGGCTGTCGCGGATCGAGTCGAAGGTGCGAACAAAGCACCTAGCCGAGGTGCTCGCCGGGTCAGAACCGCCTGCGTAAGCGGGCGGGACGAACGCGGGGATATGACGACGCGAGCCTTACGAAAATGCAGCAGCTAACCGCAGAAACTTTTGACCAGAATGCCCGGGCGGCCCTTAATGACCCGGTGCTGCACGGTGCGCTGCGGAATCTGGCTGACAATTTCGTGACCCGTCGCCAAAACGCGATCGCGTCCGTTGATGACTGGGAAGGACTTCGTGAAAAGGCCCGGGCGATAAAGGAAGAGACGCTGCTTCATCTTGACGAATACCTTTCACAATTTGTCGAGAATGCTGAAAAAGCCGGTGCAAAAATTCACTGGGCACGCGATGGAAAAGAGGCGTGTCAGATCGTTATCGACCTCGTAAAAAATCGCGATGCCAGGATGGTCGTTAAGGCAAAAAGTATGGCCGGCGAAGAGATCCATCTGAACGAGGCTCTCGAAAGATCGGGCATCGAGCCGGTGGAAACTGACCTCGGGGAATGGATAATTCAGCTCGCCGGCGAGACGCCCTCGCACATCGTCGTTCCGGCGATCCATAAAACAAAGGAACAGATAGCTGATATTTTTGTTGAAAAAGTCGGGATCGAGAAGACCGACAACGTCGATGTGCTGACGAAAACGACGCGGCGGATACTTCGCGAACGCTTTGCCGAGGCTGAGGTTGGCATCAGCGGTGTAAATTTCGGAGTTGCCGAGACGGGTACCATCTTGATCCTTGAAAATGAAGGCAACATCCGGCTGACGACGAGCCTGACTAAAACGCACATCGCGGTCATGGGGATCGAAAAAGTCATCCCGAAATTTGCCGATCTCGATGTTTTTCTTAAGCTTTTACCGCGTTCCGGAACGGGCCAGCGGTTAACGGCCTACCAATCGCTGATCACCGGAGTAAAGAAAAACGCGGCAGATGCGGGGCCCGAGGACGTTCACATCGTCCTGATGGACAACGGGCGCTCGCGAATGCTCGGCCATCCCGTCACGCGCCAGAGCCTCGCGTGCATCCGCTGCGGAGCGTGTCTGAACGCTTGTCCGGTGTACCAGCAGGTCGGCGGCCACGCGTATGGTTCGGTTTACCCCGGACCGATCGGAGCTGTGATCACCCCGCAGTTGATCGGAATTTCAAAGGCGAAGCAGCTTCCTTACGCCTCGAGCCTGTGCGGCGCTTGTAAGGAAGTTTGTCCTGTAAAGATCGATATTCCGGAACTGCTGCTGCACCTGCGAGCAGAAATTACGGACGGAACGGCTGGTGGCTCGGCAAATAATCCGGAGCGAAAACGAAGATTTGCCGAGAGCCTCGCATTTAAAATGTACGGCAAGGCCTGGTCGGGTCAATTTTCTTACGGACTTGGGACCAAAGCGGCGAGACTGATGCAGAAATTGGTCGTTCGGGACGGCAAGATAGGAAAAGCAAGCGGCATGATCGCAAAACTGCTGCCGCCGCTCGGAGCCTGGACCGCTTGGCGCGACGCTCCGGCGGTTGCTCCCAGGTCGTTTCGTGAGCAGTGGAAAGACGGGCTTGATAAGCAAGGTTGATCCGCGCATAAAGGTGGGCTTGATAAGCGATGTATAGCTTTGGATGAGCAGGGTGCGCGGAAAGCTTGATGGTCGGTATCGGAATTTTGAGAACAAGCAGAAAAAGTACTCTACCAATCTGCCATTCTCCTCTACCAAAGTGGTGGTACTGAGTCTAATTGTAGGGTAAACAACTCTACCAACGTACCCGAATTTTCTTGTCGGATTTTGTATGACGACCGCTCGCGAAGACATAATTGGATCGATCCGCCGGCATCTGGCGGCGAGCAAACCGTTCGACGCGGTCCACCGCGAGCATGCGGGCGGCCAGGCCGAAGCCGTTGTAAATATAGCACTTCCGGCTGAGAACCTGGCTGATGTCGGGACGCCTTTAGACAATTTCGGTTCGAGTGCCTCGTTACTTGGAATTCACTTTGAGGTTGCGGCGAACGTGAGAGAGGCGGCGGCTCTTGTCGAATCTGTGATAAACCGGATCGGAGCAAAAGATATCGCTATTTCAGACTCTGAGCTGGTCGCGGAGAGCATTGAAACTATTGAAACTGTTGAGTTTACACGCGACGCGTCGACCGAATTCCTATTCGGCTCCGACCTCGGAATAACGTCCGCTCAGTGGGCGATCGCGGAGACCGGAACGCTGGTACTCGAGGCCGAGAGCGAAAACCATCGGCTCATATCCCTCGTGCCGCCGGTGCATCTTTGCCTGCTCGAGGCGAGTAAAATTCGGCAGACACTGGGTGAAGTTTTGACCCTGACACAAGGAAATTTGGGGCATGCGATGACTTTTGTAACCGGAGCTTCGCGGACCTCGGATATTGAGTTAACGCTGGCAATTGGCGTCCACGGGCCTGGAGAATTGCACGTTATTGTTTTGGCTGACCGATAAAATGCTTCTAAAAGCTGACAAAATAGCAAAAGCATACTCGGGCGTTCAGGCCCTGCGAGACGCTTCGTTCGAGCTTGAGCCGGGCGAGGTGCATGCGCTTGTCGGCGAAAACGGCGCGGGAAAATCGACTTTTATCAAGATCGTGACCGGAGCCGTAACACCTGATAGCGGTGAATTGACGGTCAACGGCGACCTGGTTCGCGAGAACTCACCAGCGATATCCAAAACGCTCGGCATTGCGGCCATCTATCAGCAACCTGCTCTGTTTCCAGAACTTACTGTCGCCGAGAACATCGCGATCGGCCTCGAACGCAAAGGGTTTTTCGGATTCGTAAATTGGAACGAACGCCGCCGGGCAGCGAAAGAACTGCTCGATCGCGTCGGGGCCAAGATCGATCCGGAAACGCCCGCTGGTGAGCTTTCAATGCCGCAGCAGCAGCTCGTAGAGATCGCTCGGGCTCTCGGGGCAAATGCAAAAATTCTCATTTTTGACGAGCCTACAGCTTCGCTTTCTGAAGAAGATACGCAGAACCTCTTTCGCGTCATCCGCGAACTCCGCTCGCAGGGTGTCGGGATGATCTATATCTCGCACCGCCTCGAAGAATTGCCAGTAATTGCCGACCGCGTCACAGTTTTGCGGGACGGCCTAACGATCGGAACTAAAGTAATGGATGAAGTTAGCAGCGAGGAGCTGATCAAACTAATGGTCGGCCGCGAGCTTTCAGCCGTCTTTCCGAAACGAGCGGTTGAGATCGGCGAAGTCATTTTTGAGCTGAAAGATCTCGCTTCGCGGGCGGTTGGGATCAAGAATATCAATCTTTCCGTTCGAGCCGGTGAGATCGTCGGCGTGGCCGGTTTGATCGGAGCGGGGCGGACTGAGCTGGCAAAAGCAATTTTTGGCATCGTCGAATCCGACCAAGGCGAGATATTGCTTCGCGGCAAACCGATGCATTTCGGCCATCCGTCCGAGGCGATCGACGTTGGTATCGCGTATTTACCTGAGGATCGCCGAAAACACGGAGTCGTGCTGGATTTCTCGATCAGCGCTAATATAACGCTCGCTTCGCTCAAAAAACTTTCCGGCTTTAAGGGTATGAATTTTGGCAAGGAAAATGAGATCGCGGCGGACTATACGCGGCGCCTTGGCGTTAAAACGCCGGGCATTCACAATGCCGTCTCGACGCTCTCAGGCGGCAACCAGCAGAAGGTCGCCCTGAGCCGCTGGCTGATGACAAAACCGTCGGTTTTGATCCTCGATGAACCAACCCAAGGCATCGACGTCGGGGCAAAATCCGAGATCCATTCTCTGATGATGGAGATCGCTGAACAGGGCGTTGCGATCCTTATGATCTCGTCAGAACTCCCGGAAATACTGGGGATGAGCGACAGAATTGCTGTCATGCACGGCGGGACGATCGTTAAAGTTTTTGACCGGGAAGAGGCGACACAGGATAAGATCCTGGCGGTCGCGCTAGGACATTGACTGGAGCGAAAGCGTCTCGCTTGCCGGCGGTCGAAGAAAGCTTATTTTGCGCTAGCTTTGAATCAAGTTGGGTGATATTTGAGTTTTTAACGCCGAGGAAGCCTCGGCGTGGCAAGCAGGGATGCTCGCCGCTCCAGTCGTCGTATGAACTTTAGTCGATACAAAAGAGAGATCTCAGCCGCGGGGGCATTTGTGGCGATTCTGATCGTCCTGGCCATCGTTGCGCCGTCTTTTTTTAGTGCAGGAAATCTTCGCGATCTGCTGATAAATAACGCTCCGACTTTGCTTATCGCGATCGGAATGACGATGGTCATTTTGGTTGGCGAGATCGATATTTCGGTAGGGTCGCAGTTCGCGGTCTGCAGCATTGCGGCGGGATTTTTGGCGAAAACCGGAATGCCGATGCCCGTGCTTTTTGCCTCAATTTTGCTGGTCGGAGCGGCTATGGGCTCACTGAATGGCGTTTTGGTTGGCTGGCTGCGTTTGCCGTCGATCATTGTCACGCTGGCGATGCTTGTTCTTTGGCGGGACGCTCTGCGATGGCTTACGGAAGGGGCGTGGGTTCAGAATTTGCCAGAGAATTTCCAATGGTTCGGTCTCTCGCAGCGGGGCGGCGAACTGACGATCGTTGTCATAACACTCATAATTTTTGTCGCATTTGCGTGGACTTTGCGAAACGTTGTCGCGGGTCGAAAGATCTACGCAGTCGGCTCTGACGCTGAGGCGGCGAGGCTCGCGGGTATTAGCGGCCCGACCGTTGTTTTGAGCGTATTTGCTCTGATGGGGGCACTTACGGGAATTGCAGCGTTGCTAAATGCCGTTAGATTTTCTGAGATTCCCGGAAATTCCGGCGTTGGCTTGGAATTGAAGGCCATCGCTGCTGTTGTCGTTGGCGGAGCCGCGATCACCGGCGGCCGTGGAACTTTGGTTGGAACTCTGATCGGAGTTGCTCTGCTTGGAACTATCGGGACGGCACTCACGTTTTTGGGTATCAATCCTTTCTGGGAAAAAGCTATTCAAGGGGCGATCATTTTGATCGCTCTGGTGTCCGACGTAGCACTCGGGCAGTTGGAGAAAAATGGAAGAAGTAATATCGCCGGAGCGGCCGCTTAATACGGAGCAGTCGCTTCGCGAGCGGCTTTTTCCTAATAACGAATGGATCTTACTGATCGTCCTTATCGCGGAATGCCTGATCTTTACGGTCACGGGCAGCAATTTTGCGACGTCCGGAAATGCCTTTGAGATCACGCGGCTCGCGGTCGAAATTGGCCTGCTTGCCCTCGTCATGACTCCGATAATTATTACCGGAGGGATCGATCTGTCAGTCGGATCGATGATGGGACTTTCGGCTGTGTTCATGGGCTCTCTGTGGCGTGACGGCGGCGTTTCGATGCCGATTGCTATCGCGATAACCCTTTTGGTTGGTTTAGTTGGCGGATCGCTGAATGCGGCGATGATCACTAAATTAAAGGCCCCGCCGTTGATCGTCACGCTTGGAACTTTCTCGCTTTTTCGCGGCATTGCCGAAGGCTTGACGCGTGGGATCGAGAACTATTCGGGCTTTTCGCCATCGTATCTTTTTCTCGGTCAGGGCTATGTTTTTGGGTTTATTCCGACGCAGCTTTTTATCTTTGTTCCGGTGATAATTGCGGTTTGGTGGTGGCTGCACCGCACTGCGTTCGGGCGTAGTTTTTACGCGGTCGGATTCTCACAGGAAGGTTCGCGATACGCAGGTATTAAGGTCCGGCGGCGACTGAATTTTGTTTATTGCCTGTCGGGATTGACCGCGGCTCTCGCCGCCGTGATCTATGTTGCCCATCTCGGGCAGGCGAAATCGGATGCGGGAACGGGATATGAATTGACCGCAATTACCGCCGTTGTACTCGGCGGAGCGTCGATATTTGGCGGACGCGGGACTGTGTTGGGAACGGTTCTCGGGCTGTTCGCGATCGTTATTTTGCAAAACGGTCTGCGGCTTAGCGGCCAGCCGGCGGAGCTTGCCGGGATCTTGACCGGTGTTTTGCTCGTAGTCACAATTTTGCTCGACCGTCTGTCGAGAGCCAGCGATGCGAAACCCAAGATACAAGGGGTTTCAGAGGAGGAATTTGAAGTGAAAAATTGGCAAGTCGGAGTTTTGAGCGGCGTGATCGTCGCCGCAGCGTTGATCGTCGCAGGCAGCAATTGGCTGCTTGTTCGATCGATCAAGGATGAAAAGGGAACGTCGGCTCAGTCGACTTCCGCAAACACGAACGCTCCAACCGCAGGCAAAAAGAGCGTTATTGCCATGATGCCGAAGGCAAAGGGCGACCCGTACTTCATCAGCTGTAAAAAAGGTGCTGAAGAAGCCGCAAAAGAGCTCGGAGCCGAACTTCTCTGGGATGGCCCGACCGATCTCGATCCGGCAAAGCAGAACGAGGTCGTCGAGGCATGGATCACGCGTGGAGTCGATGTGATCGCGGTCAGCGTTGAGAACAAAGAGGGGATCTCGACGGTTCTGAGAAAGGCTCGCGAAAAGGGAATTAAGGTCGTTACGTGGGACGCTGACGCCGAAAAAGACGCTCGCGATTACCTTATAAATCAAGCGACTCCGCAAGGGATCGGCGAAACTCTAATGGACGAAACAGCCCGCATCATGGGCGGAAAAGGTGAATTTGCGATCATCACTGCTTCGCTTAGCGCGGCAAATCAGAACGAATGGATCAAATACATAAAGCAGCGGCTTGAGTCGAAATATCCTGAGATGAAGCTGGTCACGATCCAGCCGAGTGACGGCGACCGCGACCGAGCCTTTCAGGAAACTCAGAATGTTCTCAAGGTCTATCCGAACGTAAAAGTTGTTATGGGAATCGCAGCTCCGGCAGTTCCGGGGATCGCCGAAGCGGTTAAACAATCGAACCGCAAAGATGTGAAAGTCACGGGCCTTTCGCTGCCGAATATGTGCAAGCCTTATATCAAAGATGGGATCGTCGACAGTATAGTCTTATGGAATACGGGCGATCTGGGTTATCTCACCGTCTTTGTGTCGAACGCTCTGAATAACGGCTTCTTCAAAAAGGGAGACAAATCGCTAAAGGCGGGACGGCTCGGTGACATCGAGGTTGTGGATGACGAGGTCAGGCTCGGTAAGCCGTTTATTTTCAATAAGGAAAATGTAGATAAATTCGATTTCTGATCCTTGCCGCAAGCCGCGAGCATTTTTGATTTTTACAGCAATTTGAACTACCGTCTATCTGATGCGAATTAAAGACATTGCACGCGAGGCGGGCGTTTCGACTGCGACCGTCTCGCATGTCATAAATAAGACAAAATACGTCTCAGATCCTACCCGCGACAAGGTGGAGGCGGCCATAAAGAAATTCGGCTACCATCCGAATGCCCATGCCCAGATGCTCGCTCTCGGCAAGAGTAAGATCATCGGTCTTTTGGTGTCTGATATTTCCAATCCATTTTTCCCCGAAATCATTAAAAGCGTTGAGGCGGCGGTGATCGCAGCGGGATATAACCTTTTTCTTTTAAATACAAATTACGATACAGCGCGGACGCTCGAGTATGTTCAGCGTCTTATCCAGATGAAAGTTGCCGGCATCATTTTGATGATCGCCGAATTTGATGAAGCTCTGATCAAGGAAGCGAAACGCAAGAAGACGAGCTTTGTGTTTCAGGACCTGGGATTTGTCGGTGAAAAGGTCAGCAATATTATTCTCGATTATGCCGCTGGCATTGACGAAGCGGTACAGCATCTAGTCTCCCTAGGGCATAAGAGAATCGTGCATATCGGCGGCGCACACGAGATCTATTCTGCCGGAGTTCGTTGGGAAGCCTTTGTTGAAGCCGTGAAGAAACATTTGCCGGACGAGCCGGAGCCAAAGATCTACGAGGGCGATTTCCGTTTTGAGGGAGGCCGTCTTGCAGCAAGTCAGATACTTGCCGAGAAAGACCTACCGACCGCCGTCGTCGTGGCGAATGACCTGATGGCTCTCGGAGCGATGCAGGAATTCAAGGCCGCTGGTTTGCGGGTTCCCCAGGATATTTCGATCATCGGTTTTGACGACATCTCATTTTCAAGCCTTTCGGAACCGGCTTTGACGACGGTGAATTCGCCGCGGGTCGAGATCGGCCGCCGCGCGGTCGAAGCATTGATGTTAACGGTCGACAAGCCGAATCAACAGGGCATCGAAATTCGTATTCCGACGTCGCTTCTCAAGCGAGATTCTACTGCCCCGCCTCGGACCGGGCGATAATTCTACAAATGTACTTTCTTGGCATCGACATCGGTACCGGCGGTTCGCGTGCGGTCGTCATTGACGTAAACGGCAAGGTCGTCGCGTCGGCGACCAAGGAACACGCCGCTTTTGCTTCGCCGCAGATCGGTTGGGCAGAGCAGGATCCGCGTGACTGGTGGCGGGCGTCCGTTGCGGCGATTCGCAAGGTTTTGTCGTCCGTTGCCTTCGGTGCGGATGCGATCGGAGCAGTTAGTTTCTCAGGCCAGATGCATGGCTCGGTCTTTCTCGACGAAAAGGACGAAGTCATACGTCCCGCTCTTCTCTGGTGTGATCAGCGAACCGAAAAACAGTGTGGCGAGATCACCAAAAAGATCGGAGCGACTCGTCTGATCGAACTCGTCTCAAACCCCGCGATAACGGGGTTTACTTTGCCCAAAATACTGTGGCTTCGTGAGAATGAACTGCAAAATTGGGAGCGTGTTCGGTGTATTTTGCTGCCGAAGGATTACGTTCGCCTACGTCTAACCGGGGACAAGGCGAGTGACGTCGCAGATTCGTCCGGAACGCTGCTTTTCGATGTCGTTAATCGCCGCTGGTCGCAGGAAATACTCGACGCCATGGAGATCGACAAAGATTTGATGCCCCCGGTTTACGAATCTATCGAAGTAACAGGAAAGGTCTCAGCTGCGGGGGCCGAAGCCACCGGATTGATCGCCGGAACGCCGGTGATTGCCGGAGCAGGCGACAACGCGGCCGGAGCGATCGGTATGGGAATCGTCCAGCCTGGAACGGTCAGCGCAACGATCGGAACGTCCGGTGTGGTTTTTGTCGTCACCGAAAAGCCCACACTCGATCTCAAAGGCCGCACCCACACACTTTGCCATGCGATCCCTAACCGCTGGCACATGACCGGCGTTACGCTTGGGGCGGGATTGAGTTTGAAGTGGTTTCGCGATAACTTCGGCGGCGGTGCTGATTTTGCGACGCTTGGTGACGAGGCGGCGAAGGTTTCCGCCGGTTCTGACGGAGCTATCTGGCTGCCGTACCTGATGGGCGAACGCACGCCTCACCTCGACCCTCACGCCCGAGCGGCATTTATCGGCCTAACGGCGAGCCATACACGAGGGCATTTGGTCCGGGCGGTCATGGAAGGCGTTGCATTCAGCCTCCGCGATGCGTTTGAGATATTTAAGTCACTCGGAGCCGAGGTAAACGCGATACGGCTTGGCGGCGGCGGTTCCCACTCGCCGGTTTGGCGGCAGATACAAGCCGATGTTTACGGCCAGGCGGTCCAAACGATCGAGGCTGATGAAGGGGCAGCCCTTGGTGCGGCGATACTTGCGGGTGTTGGCGTTGGAACGTGGAATTCGGTCGATGAGGCTTGCGAAAGGACGATCCGGGTCGCCGAAAAGATAGATGTTAATGCCGAATCTGCCAAAGCCCTCGACCAGAACTACGAGATTTACAAGCGTTTGTATCCGGCTCTCAAAGCACTGTCAGAACCGCCTGTGGAACCCCGGCATCCTGCCTGCGTTCCATAAGAATTGGTTTACCCAATTTTCCGGTTGACAACCTCAAAAATAAATTATAAAAATACATACGTTCGTTTTTCTTTATGCCAAAACTTAGCGAAGCAGCGATCCGCGGTAAAAAAGATACCATCGAGGATGCCGCACGCGAGTTGTTCATAAAGCAGGGATTTCACGCCACATCGATGCGTGACATTGCCAAACGGGCCGAAGTTTCGCTTGGGAATCTTTACAATTATTACGAGACCAAGGATTCGATCTTCGAATCAATAATCGACCGGTATCAAACCGTCATTGACGAAAATCTCAAGGCGATCCTATTTGATATAGACGAGCCGATGGAACCCGTGAACCTTCGAAAAATGGGGGAGAGCGTTGGAAGGCTGGTAAACGAACACTCTGATTTCTGGCTGCTGATGTATATTGACGTCCTGGAATTTCAGAATCGCCACTTCCGAAAGATGTTCGATGGAATAACGGACCGGTTCCGAAAGATCTTCGGTGAAAAGTTCAAAGAGGCCGAAAGCCGCGGCGATCTGAGATTAGGCGTCGACGCCGCACCGGCTTTTACGGCAGCGTATATGCAATTTTTTAATTATTTTCTGGTCGAGAAACTTTTCGGGGGCAATCAGCACCTCGGGCTGACCGATGACCAGGCTCTGAATTGTATTACCAAGATATTTGCGTATGGCACGCTCAGCGAAGACAGTTTATCGAGATTCAAAAAAACAGCGAATAAGGCGTTGAGCGGATAGGCTCGGGCACTCAGTTTGCGTAGAAGTTTACAAGAATAAAAAACGGACGTTCATTTTTATTAACGGAGGCAAGTAGATGTTTCAAAAGAGAATTATTGCGGTAGTAGGTTTTCTGCTCCTGGCGGCAACGACCATGTTCGGCCAGGGCGGAACCGGCCAGATAAGCGGCACGGTGACGGACCCGAATGGTGCGGTCGTCAGCGGTGCGTCAGTCAAAGTAACGAACGCAGGAACGAATTTTCAGCGTACGACGACGACGAGCGGTGACGGAGTTTTCTCGGTCTCGCTTCTTCCGGCCGGCAGCTATACTGTCGAAGTGGCGTCTCAGGGATTTAAAAGCTACACGGCACGAGCCGTCGTCAACATCAGTCAGTCGACGACCGTCGATGCCCAGCTTTCTGTCGCCGGGGCAGATAACATAACTGTCGACGTCGCGGCGCCGACGCTGCAGGTTGAAACGACACAGAACGGACGTACCGTGTCAGGCGAAACGATCCGCCAATTGCCCCTGCCGTCGCGCAACTTCCAGCAGCTTCTAGCACTTTCGCCCGGTGCCCAGACGTCCGTAACGAATAGCACGGATCTCGGCCGCGGCGACGCGACCATTAGCGTGAACGGCCAGCGAACAACTAGCAATAGCGTAAAGATCAACGGTATCGATGCAAACTCGATCGGGACTAATTCGACGCCGAACATAGCGGTTCCGGCGACGGACAGCCTGCAGGAGTTCATTGTCCAGACCTCGCTCTATGACGCGTCGAACGGCCGTAACTCTGGCGGCAGCATCGAAGCGGTGACACGCAGTGGTTCCAATGAAGTTCACGGAAACGCATACTATTTTCTCCGTAACAAATCGCTCAATGCTAACGAGCCGTTCATCAAGGCCCGCGGCCTCGAACGTCCCGAAGCGACCCGCAACCAGTTTGGCGGCACGCTTGGCGGCCCGGTTGTGAAAGACCGCGTTTTCTTTTTCGGTTCGTATCAGGGAACCCGCGAAAAGAACGGCGTTTCGCTTACGAACAGCCTGACATCGCCGGCGGTGCCCGCGGGACTTCGCGATGATAACCGAACGGCTGCTGGCCTCGCGGCGACTTTCGGCGTGGCGACGATCAATCCGGTGGCTCTAACGATCCTTAACCTTCGTCTGCCGAACGGCCAGTTCGCCATTCCTTCGTCGGGCTTGACGTCAACAACCACGCCGTCAGCGGCGGTGACTGTTCCGCAGTCGGGTGTTTCGGAGTTTCGCGAGAATCAGTTCAACGCAAATGGTGATTTTATCTTTACAAGCCGGCACAACCTCTCGGCTAAATTCTTCTACGCTGACAATCCAACGACGCACGCCAACTACAACTTTGCAGGTTCGGGGAACGGCGAACGGCAGCTGATCGGATTTGGCGGAGACTTGACGATCAAACAGAAGCTCTATTCGATAACCGACACGTACGTCTTCTCGCCAAATGTAGTAAATCAGGCACGTTATGGATTTAACCGCCTGGTTGTGACCAGCGTTCCCGAAGAGCCGTTCACCGCAGCTCAACTTGGAATTTCGAGCTCGCTGAGCAGCCTGTTTCCGGGTGCTCCGACGATTCGTGTCCAAGGTACGGATTCAGCGTTCTTCTTTGGTTCGGGAACGCTGGCAGATCAGTCTTCGCGAATAAGTGCACACACCTTCGGTGACACGCTCTCGATCACGAAAGGCAATCATCGCATCAGGATCGGCGGCGAATATCGAGCGTCGAGCGTGAAGTTCTACTTCAATGCCTTCTCACGTGGCCAGATCCTGTTCCCGAGCTTTAATGCATTTCTTGCGGGCGGCAGTTTGGGGACGACGGTCTCGCTGCTCGGATCCGGCGTATTCGATCGCTCTTTCAGGGTCAAAGATCTAAGCGTATTTGTTCAGGACGATTGGAAGGTAAATAGCCGTCTGACCGTAAATGCGGGCTTACGCTACGACTATTATGGCTTGCCGTCAGAAGAATTCGGACGCCTCGTTAATTTCCTTCCGGATAGCGCGGTGGTCGGCACTGCAACTTCGCCGTCGCAGCCTCCGAACGGTTTTGTTCAGGCTGCAGGTGGCCCGCTTGCTGGTGTTCCGCAGGTTTCGAAAACTCTTGTCGATACAGATAAGAACAATGTCGCACCCCGGATCGGCCTCGCGTATCTCGTAAGTGAGAAACACAACGTCGTGCTTCGTGCCGGATACGGAATGTATTTTGACCGTATCTCAACACGGTACGCGAACACGCAGCTGTTTAATTATCCATATTTTGCTCTCGGCGTTGGACTTCCAGGCTTTACGGCGACATTCGCAAATCCATTCGTTCCAATGCCGGTTCCGGGCAGCTTCCCGACGGCAGCGACGATTCCATCGCCTATTTCAGGGCTTGCTCCGATCGTTGGAGTTCCGATAGCCGGCGTTTACGTCGATCCAAATCTGCAAACGCCTTACGTTCAGCAGTACAACGTTGGAATGCAGTGGCAGACGAAAGGAAATTTCGTGATCGATGTTGGCTATGTCGGCAACGAAGGCTCACACCTTCTGCAGATCGTAACGCTGAATCAGCCGACATACAACTCGTCGACGAATGCCTTCGCAACACGTTTCCCGACTGCGATCATTTCGGGAAACAAGAATGCGACGGGCGGCGTCCAGCAGGTTCAGACGACCTCGCTGTCGAGCTACAACTCGCTGCAAATGTCGCTGAGCAAACGCTTTAGCAGCGGCCTTCAGTTCCTTGCCGCATTTACTCACGGCAAATCCACGGACTACTACTCAGGTGCGGCTTTGAACGAACTAACTAACATCCCAGGCGATCAAGCGAACTGGAAAACGAACAAGGGTCGTTCGGATTTCAATCGCGAGAACCGTTTTGTGCTGAGCGGCGTTTATTCTATTCCGAAACGCGAATATGGGTCGGCTTTCGTCCGCGGCTTGCTGAACAACTGGCAGATCGCTTCGATAATTGTCATTCAATCAGGTCTGCCGTTCTCGATCGTCAATTCGAATGACACGACGATCATCAGCCGTGCCAACTACAACCGCTCGTACACTGGTGATATCTATACATCGGGCAGCGTTGGTTCGCGTCTCAACGGGTATTTCAATACCGCAGCTTTCTCGACGTCCTGCCTGAACGCTGCCTGTTCCGCTGCGGTCGGGACGGTAACAAATCCGTCTTTCGATCCGAACGCTCCATTCGGCAACACACAGCGTAACTTCCTTACAGGCCCCGGACAGAAGAACGTCGACCTCTCGTTCATCAAGGTCATTCCGTTCTCGGAACGCATCCGCGGCGAGTTGAGGGCTGAGATGTTCAATCTCTTTAACTTTGTAAACTATGCTAATCCGAACAACAACATGATCGGTGCTAACTTCGGCAAGATCGAGCGAGCTGCCACCGGCCCTCGTGTTGTTCAGCTGGCGTTTAAGCTAAGTTTCTAGGCGGTGGCTCGCGGGTATCCGCGGTTTCGGTTCTTCAGCCGAAACCGCGGAAATCGCCCCTACTTTATTGGCTCTCAGACAAACCTCGTACGATGCCTATTTTCAATGCCGCCGGTGCGGAAATATATTATGAGACCGCTGGTTCGGGAGCTCCCCTCGTTCTGATCCCGGGATTTGCCTCGGGTCTTTGGAGTTGGTTCGGGCAGAAAGATCTCGAAAAAGATCTACAGGTAATTAGTTACGATCCACGCGGTATCGGGAGGTCAAGATCGGAAAAAAACGCACCGGATCTTTCTCTTGATTCCTTTGCTGGCGATGTTCTGCATATTTTAGACGAACTGGCGATCGAAAAGGCAAGTGTTCTGGGTACAAGCTTCGGTGGTTTTGTTGCTTTGGCTTTCGCATTGCGGTTTCCCGAGCGCGTCGATAAGCTGATCCTCGCCTGCACCACGGCGGGCGGGCGCGAGCATGTGAGCCCGGATATCGAGATCCTACGGTCGTTCACACGAAATCCGGAATACACTGTCGGTGAGCAGATCAGGCGATTTTTTCGCCCTGCATTTACCGAGGAATTCAATAGGGAACAAGCCGAGATCGTTGAAAAGGTATGCCGCCTTCGCGAGGAGAATGAGGTAGACGAAGAAACCTACGTCGCTCAGCTTCGCACTGCGTTTGCGTTCGATGTCTCCGCACAGCTCGGTCATATAAATCACGAGGCACTTGTGATAACGGGTGACCGCGATAATCTGGTCCCGATGCAGAACTCCCAGAATCTGGCTGCAAAATTGCCGAATGCGACGTTGAGAGTCATTAAAGACGGAAGCCACATGATCTTTGTCGAAAATGCCATGGAATTCAACAAACTAGTCGTCGATTTTTTGGTGACGACTGACAACCTATAACTGATCTATGCGCGACGCTCGAATAATCGGAACTGGGATATACGTTCCCGAGAGAATATTGACCAACGCCGATCTGAGTTTGAATCTCGGTGTTGATATCGATGAGTTTGTAACGAACGTCGTCGGCATTCGCGAGCGGCATATTGCAGCGGACGATGAGAGTGCGGCCGATCTCGCGACCATGGCCGCTGAAGCCGCACTGCAGGACGCGGGCATCTTGGCTGCTGATGTCGATCTAATATTACTTGCGACAGATACACCGGAGTATATTTCGCCGGCGACCTCGGTTGTCGTGCAAGAACGCATCGGAGCTGTAAACGCAGGGACATTCGACATTAACTGTGCGTGTGCGGGATTTGTAACCACACTCGATGCAGCGTTTAAGTACATCATTGCCGATGCGACCTACAAAAATATTCTCGTGATCGGCTGCTATGCGATGAGCAAATTCATCGACTGGAAGGATAAGAAAACCTCAACGCTTTTTGCCGATGGGGCGGGAGCTTTTGTTTTGAAAGCGGTCGACGGCGAGCAGCATTTTCTCGCATCAAAACTTGTCGCCGACGGTAGCTATCACAACTTTATGGGAATCTTTGCTGGCGGGACAAAGGAGCCCATTACCGAGGGGGTTCTCGCCGAAAATAACTTTAACCGTCTCCGCTTCGCTAAAAAATATCCGCCCGAGGTCAACATTATAGGATGGCCAAAGATCGTTGATGAGGTTCTCGCCAAAGCCAGCCTAAAGCGTGACGAGGTTGATGTTTTTCTTTGGACTCAGGTCAATCTTTCCACGATCAAGCTTGTCATGGACGAGATGAATATCCCCTGGGAAAAAACGCACACGATCATGGACAAATGGGGCTACACCGGATCTGCCTGCATTCCTATGGTCTTTAACGACGCTCTCGCGGCAGGTAATATAAAACGCGGCGACACTGTCGTTCTTTGTGCCTCAGGCGGTGGGCTGAATATGGCCTGTTTGGCAATGCGATACTAGCGGCTCATGGATTTTAAGAATATCTACAGCCTATTCCGTGCACAAACCGCAAAATACGGTGATAGACCCGTGTTTTTCACGCACGTTGAAAAAGGCTGGGAATCGCAGACCTGGGAAGAATTTGAGGATAAAGTTCACGATCTCGCCTGTGCTTTACTCGCGAAAGAGTTGACAAAAGGTGCAAGCGTTGCGATTCTCGCGGGGAATATTCCTGAGTGGACGATCTGCGATATTGCAACGATTGCGGCGGGTGGAGTTGGCGTTGGGATCTATCCGACAAGTTCGGCTGAACAGTGTGAATATGTGATCGATCATTCCGACGCGGAATTTGTTGTGGTCGATTCGGCTGAGCAACTTAAGAAGCTTGCAGGCCTCGAATTGCCGACGGTTCGCGAGATATTTGTTGTAAATGCTGCAGGTTTAGAGGGCACACTCCCTACCGGTCGTGTTTCGGCGTTTTCCGATGCTCTAGCTTTTGGTAGCGCTCGGCGACGGGAATTTCTGCCGCAGATTAAAGAGATCGGCGGAAATGCCGACGCGGACGAGACGGCGATAATGGTCTATACGTCTGGAACGACGGGCAAGCCCAAAGGTGCGATGCTTTCGCATAAATATATTCTGAACAGCGTCGAATCGCTTCGGCGTGCGGTTCCGATATTTGAGACCGATATCGCGCTTTCATACCTTCCCGGCTGCCACGTGGCTGAGAGAATTTCTGGCATCTACAATCGTTTGTATAACGGAACTCCGGCGTATTTTATCAACGATCTGAGTAAGCTCTACGAGCAAATGCTCGATGTGAAGCCGACGGTTTTTGCTTCGCTGCCGAGGTTTTTCGAGAAAATTCACGCTAGTGTTATTGCGAAGAAGGGTGAGGCGGACGTCAGTGAACAGGATCTGAAGGATGCCTTCGGCGGACGCGTGCGGTTGCTTACGTCCGGCGGGGCTCCGCTGCCGCCCGAGATCGCGGAATTTTACCGCAGCCGCGGGCTTCCGATCCTGCAGGCGTATGGACTTACCGAAAATATCTGCGTCGCATTCAACACGGTCGATGCCAATAAATTTGGCACTGTGGGCCGGCCGATGCCGATGTGCGAGGTTAAGATCGCAGCAGACCGCGAGATACTGGTGAAAAGCGAGATGATGTTTTCGGGGTATTATAAAGAGCCCGAACGAACGTCCGAGATGTTCGACGCTAATAGATGGCTAAGAACCGGAGACTTAGGGGGCGTAGACGAAGACGGTTTTCTGCAGATAACCGGACGCAAAAAAGAGATCATAGTACTGTCGAGCGGAAAGAATGTTGCGCCTGCACTCGTCGAAAACTACGTCAAGGAATCGCACCTGATCAGCCACTGTTTTCTCTACGGCGACGGGCGAAGTTATTGCGTGGCACTGATTACGGTTAATCTGGCGGAAGCAGCTTTCGCCACTGATCTTAATGTGTCAATTGAAGAAGCTGTGGCCAGAGCAAACGCACGTGTATCGAGTTCTGAGCGGATCAAGAATTACGTCGTCCTGGACCATGATTTTTCTGCTGAACGTGATGAGATAACTCCGACGATGAAGCTCAAACGAGCTGTCGTCGCCCGCAACTATAAGGCTATTTTGGAGAATTTGTATGAATAGGAAGATCGGTCGGATAAATATATTAGCCCTGTTTATCGTTTTGCTATCGGCAGCTGTTTTCGCGCAAACGCCCGAAAAAACAGCAACTGTTTTCGGAGCCAAGATCAATTATCTCGAGGCCGGTGACCCGGCGAAACCAACCGTAATTCTGCTGCACGGCCTTGGGGGCTCCACGGCGAACTGGTCGATGAACGTCGCGGCCCTTTCACAGAATTATCACGTGATCGCGCTTGATCAGGTTGGCTTCGGAAAATCGGACAAACCGTTTCTGAAATACCGGGTTGGGACTTACGTAGATTTTCTCGATAAATTCATGTCCGAGTTGAAGATCGAGAGTGCTTCGCTAGTCGGTAACTCGATGGGCGGCTGGGTAGCGGCGCTGACAGCGATAAAGTACCCAAATCGCGTCAATAAAATAGTCCTCGCTGACGCAGCCGGCATCGTGCCGCCAAACTTTGGCGAGTCTCAGGTCTACCAACTGAATAACTCGACCCGTGATGAGATCCGGGCGAATATGAAGCTGATCTTCGCGAACCCTGCACTGCAGAATAACGAGGCTTTGGTGGATCAATTTATGACCGCTCGCGTCACTTCAAATGACGGCGGCACGATCAACAGCATCATCGAATCAATTAAACGAAAAGAAGATTTCCTCAACGGCCGGCTTGGCGAGATCAGAAAACCAACACTGATCATCTGGGGTAAACAGGATGGTTTGCTACCCGTTGCGGACGCCTACACCTTTAATAAAGGGATCGCGGGTTCTGAGATCTTGATCTTTGACGCTTGCGGACACGCACCGCAATTCGAAAAAGCGGCAGATTTTAACAAAGCGGTGCTTGAATTTTTAGGAAAGAAATAGCTGCCGAGGCTGAACCAGGAAATGCATATGGAAATGAAAATCGGAGACAGTCTATCAAACTCCCGCGAGGTCACTGCTGAATTGATAGAAAAATTTGCTGATGTTTCGGGTGATTACAATCCTATTCACCTTGATGAGGAGTTTGCGTCAAAGACGCGATTTGGCAAGCGGATCGCTCACGGGATGCTGAGCGGGGCCTTCATTTCAGCGATCCTCGGCAACGAATACGCGGGAAGCACGGTGATCTATCTGTCACAGACGCTGAAATTCACAGCGCCTGTCTTTATCGGCGATATGGTCACGACGACGTCCACTGTCACGAATATTCGTGAGGATAAAAATATCGTCACGCTTGAGAACATCTGCACTAATCAAAACGGCGAAACGCTTGTCCAGGGCGAGTCCAAGATCATGATCCTAAACTAAATAAATGGACGAGAAGACCGAGAAAACACCGCTCTACTCCTGGTACGCCCTGGCGTTGCTAATGGTTATCTATGTTCTCAACTTCCTCGACCGAACGATAATTTACATTCTCTTTCCTCTGATAAAGAAAGAAATGGCGTTTAGTGATACGCAGCTTGCTCTGCTGGGAACAACGTCATTCGTGATCTTTTACACGATCCTTGGGATTCCGTTCGGGCGATTTGCTGATCGCGGTTCGCGGAGCAAGATCATCGCGATCGGCGTCATAATTTGGAGCGTTTTCTCGGGATTGACAGCGTTTGCCAACGATTTCTGGACGCTTTTTGCTTGCCGCGTTATGGTGGGTGTCGGAGAGGCGACGCTTGGCCCGGCGGCGATCTCGCTGCTCGCTGACTATTTTCCGCCCGCCCGCCGAGCGACAGTTACCAGCATTTATTCAATGGGTATCGCGATCGGAGCGGGCTCGGCGGCCCTTCTTGGGGGCAGTTTGAGCCAATTTGGTTGGCGTACTGCATTCATGCTGGTCGGATTTCCCGGAGCGATCTTTGGCGTCTTGGCGTTGTTTCTTCGTGAGCCCGCTCGAAGCTCTCCGGTTGGGTCAAATGACGTCAATTACTCGAGCACGGACTGGAAACGGCTGCTAACCAATCCCGTCTTTATTTTGCTCTGTGTTGGCTACTCGCTCTTTGGCCTTGCGACGAACAGCATGTCGATCTGGGGAGCTGTTTTTATATCCCGCGTTCATACGGTTGATATCCCGACCTACGGATTCTGGGCAGGGGTGATGACGCTGGCAGCGGGAATCCCTGCGACATTGTTTGCCGGAGCTACGGCCGATTGGTTCAAAACAAAAGGGTATGGAAGAATGATGTTTGGCATCATTCTTTGTCTCGTTTCGGTTCCTTTGTGGCTGGTCGTACTCTTTTCGGATAGTTTTTCGCTGATAATACCTGCCGGATTTTTGCTGCTTGCAACCGCCCTTGGCTGGGTTGGAGCGGCAGCGGCGGATGTTACCGAGATCGCTGGGATCAACCTTCGGGGGCTTGGTATCGCGATATTCTTCTTCACCGTCAACATTGCTTCATACCTAATCGGTTCTAACCTTATCGGGATCCTAAGCGATCGTTTCGGCTCGACCGTGGATCCGGCAATGATGCGTTATGCATTGCTTGCCTGTCCGGCCGCTTGCCTCGCCGGAGCCGTTTGCCTCTGGGTCGCGACCCGTAAAACCAGAATCTCACAGTAGACTCCTGTTCATGCATCTCAATTCTAGCCCTTCCGTCGACATCCCAACTACGGCGAAGCACCGTAACTATTGGACTTGCAATCGCGTATTTGCAAGAATGTAAAATTACGCGAGAAAATGGTTTGGACCGGCTCGCTGAGATGCGCCAAATGATCGCTGAAAACCTCATCGGGTTCGAAAATATTCCGCAGACGATTCCGCATTATTGCTTTGAATCGTTCGCCCGCCACAATAAGCGCGATGCTCTCGCGTTCAAGGTCAATGACGTCTGGACATATCTCAACGGTAACGAGGTGGTCGAGCGCGTAAAACGGATCGCGATGGGTTTGGCTGCTCTTGGCGTGAAGGCTGGCGATCGTGTTGCGATCATCTCCGAAAATCGGCCTGAGTGGTCTTTCGTCGATCTCGCCATCTTGAGCCTGCGTGCGGTAAACGTTCCGATATATACGACTCAGGCGGTCGAGCAGATCCGCTATATCCTTGAAAACTCGGGCGCCAAGATGCTTTTCATCTCGGGCAAGAAGCTATGGAAGCATGCCGAAAACGCGATCCAGAGTGTTGAGCAGCTTGAAAAACTGGTCTTTTTCGACGCTGACGGAATGCCGGAAGGGAACAGCCGGGCGACCTCGCTTAGTGAACTGGAGAACCGAGGAGTCGAGCATGCGAAGATCGACTCCGATGCGGTCGAGAATTCCCTCGCCGAGATCCGGGCATCGGACCTTGCGACCATAATCTACACTTCCGGAACGACCGGCGAACCGAAGGGCGTGATGCTGACGCACGAGAATTTTGTCTCGAACATCGTCGCTATTTCGAAGGGCTTGCCGATCAAGTCAACCGATCGGAGTCTTGCGGTTCTTCCGCTCTCGCATATTTTCGAACGAACCGTCTTCTACGTCCTTTGCTCGAACGGCGTTTCTATCCATTACTGTGCCGCTTTCGATCAACTCGCCTCGCATTTACAGGAAGTGAAACCGACGATCATGACCGCCGTGCCGCGGCTTTTTGAGCAGGTTTACCATAAGATCGTTAAGAAGGGTAAGGCGGCTGGCGGGTGGAAAACCAAGCTTTTTAACTGGGCTTTGGTGGTCGGTCAGGAGTATTGGGAAGCCAAAGATATGCACAGATCGGTCTCGCCGATACTGGCTGCACGGCATGCTCTGGCGGACCGTCTGGTCTTCTCTAAATGGCGTGACGGCGTTGGCGGCAGTCTGCGGTTTTTCGTTTCCGGTGGGGCACCGCTCTCCAAGAAATTGAGCTACGCGTTTTGGGCCGCGGGCATTCCGATCCTTCAAGGCTATGGTATGACAGAGGCCTGCGTGACCTGTGCCAATCGGCCTGAGGACAGCAAAGTCGGCTCGATCGGAACTCCATTTGAAGGCGTCGAGATGAAGATCGCCGAGAAAGATGGCGAGGTTCTGGTCCGCGGGAAAAACGTGATGAAGGGCTACTACCAAAACGAAGAAGCGACGGTCGCTGCGATCGATGAGGAAGGCTTTTACCATACTGGGGATGTAGGTTACGTTGACCATGACGGGCATTTTTACATCACTGACCGATTGAAGGATCTGTTCAAATTGTCGAACGGCAAATACGTCGCTCCACTGCAGGTTGAGAGCCTGTTAAAGCAGAGCCCGCTCATCTCGCAGCCCCTGGTGGTGGGCTCCGGGCGCAAGCAGGTAGGTGCTCTAGTGGTGCCTGATTGGGATGCCCTGAAGGAAGAAATGGCAGCCGAAGGGTATGATGTTAAGCGTTCCCGCGAGGAGCTTTGCGAGGATCCGCATTTCGTAAAGCGCATCCAAAAAGACGCCGTTGACCTGACCCGCGAACTCTCAGATTACGAGCGTGTGAAACGCGTCTATCTGCTCCCTCGGGAGTTCTCCATCGACAAGGGTGAAATGACCCCGACCCTCAAGATCAAGCGCTCGGTCATCGACGAAAAGTACTCCGAGGCGATCGACGAGATCTGCGGAAGCTAGCACTAAAAACCGAAGATCTGGCGTCGGAATTTTGTGAAAAAACTTTTCGACGGCAGATTTTTCAAAAAAGCCGCCGATCTGAGCAAAACGCCCATTTTTATTGGGATTGGTCGAAGTAGTTTGCCAATTTGGTCACACGAAAACCTAAGATTGGTCAAAGGACTTTGCCAGATTGGTCAAACTTAAAAACGGCTAATATTCCGCCTCGATACGGCTTCGATCACTCCGCGTCGGGCAGCTTTTTCACTTTGCCGAACCGATAGTGCGCGATCCGGATTCCAGCCACGGACCATTCTTCTCGTTGCCAACACTACATGCACTTAAAGATTCGGCCGGCTCTGCCGTGTTCGAGCGAAAATACCAGCTTTTCGTTCGATTCTACGAGCGTTATGGTGAGTTCAAGCTTTTTGCCTGTGACTTTGCCGTGAAACCGGGCGTTTTGGCTTGCCCGGGCATCTTTGCGGGGACTGGGTTCCGGTTTACCGGGCTCGATCGCGAGAGCTCCCGGGCCTTCGGGATTGTATCGGCCGGCAGCGTCGAACTCTCCTTTCTTGTTCAGTTTCGGACGGCCCGTGAAATTCGCATTTGCACACGGCAGATCGATGCTTACTGAACTTTCATGGACGGTTAAGACTATTCCCGTCGCCCCCCAAATTCCCAGTGCCAAATATTTCGGAGCTTCGGGCGTATTTTCCATAGAGTTAGATGGGGCTTCGACTCGATAATTAGCGTTCTCAACTGGCAGAGAAGGCTGCGAAAACGCACACGAGGATATCAGCATCATGGAGAATAAGGCAATCAATGGCATCAGGCTGAATTTGTTTGTGATCGAACGAACCATACCAATATTAGGATGAAAGCCGGATGCGATGCCGTTGTCAGGCGTTTTAGGAACGGCTTATTAATTATGAACTTGTCAAAAAAAAGGGTTTGTTTTTTAGCTAACTCGGTGTATCCTAGCAACGATTCTAAATAGTAGCACGCAGAGTTAGTTTTCGTTTCAGAGGCCTCCTCATGTCAGCAAAGGCCTTGCGACGACCTTCTCTATTACCTGAGCGCATTTCGCTTTTTAAATTTCCGAGGTCCTTTTCTTCATGCATGATCGGGCAACAGTGCCCAGGGGTAGTCTATGAAAAAGCTCTTTCCATTCTTCGCGTCTTCTCATCGTAACTTATTGCTCGCTTTCGCTTCGATCGGCGTTTTCTCATTGGTCGGCCTTCTGATCTGGCAGGCGAAGATCGGAACGCCCGGCGACCAGACTGCCCGCGTAGCTACCGAACAGCCCGAGGTATTGCCCGGTTCGCTTAATTCGGCAGTTGCTCAGCCGAGCGAGCCTATCGTGCCGCCGGCGATCGATCCTAACGGGAATATTTTTCTCAGTGAAAATGCGTATAACGGACTGCCCATACAACCGAGACGACTTTCGGAAAACGCCAGAACAAGCCGGATCGAAAATGAGACCAGCAACAGGCGAACAGAAGAGCTCGGTGAAAAAGAGGACGGTGCGAAGGGGGACGAGGATGAGGAGAGTGATCTGGTCGTTACCCGGAAAGGGAAAGAATATCGCATAAAAAACGAGATCGGCGAACGCTTTGATAAGCCGGATGAGGCGATGGAGTACTACCTGCAGCAACGGCTTCCGGCGGGTGAGACGCAGTTGCCGGTCGAACGTTACTTCGAGGCTCGGGAAAAGATACGCCAGATGGGCCAGTACTCGACTGCGGAAGGAAAAGTCCTGCCGTCAGACGAGGAGCGCGGTATTGGGTCAGCAGATTCTCCAAACGCTCCTGATTTTACCTGGTCGAATATCGGGCCCGGCAATGTCGGCGGCCGAACACGAGCGTTAGTGATCGATCCGACCGATGCAAACGTGATGTTTGCGGCCGGAGTCGCCGGAGGCATCTGGAAAACAACTAATGCCGGTACCAACTGGACTCCGCTTGATGATTTTATGGCAAACCTTGCCGTGACATCGATCTCTATGGACCCGACTAACAGTCAGATCCTATATGCGGGTACCGGCGAAGGGTTTTTCAATGCGGATGGCGTCCGCGGTGCCGGTATCTTTAAGACAACCAACGGCGGAACGACGTGGACTCGTCTCGCTGCCACCAATACCGCAGATTTTTTCTTTGTAAATAAAGTGGTCGTAAGTCCGGCAAATTCGACGCACATATACGCGGCGACAAGAACCGGCGTGCACCGCAGCCTTGATAGCGGTACGACCTGGAGCCTGGTTCTCGCGTCAAATGCTGCAAACGGTAATAACGGGGCGATGGATCTGGTGATCCGTAATGATCAGGCGACCGATTGGGTCGTGGCAACTCTGGGAACTTTCGTTCAGGCTCACATCTGGCGAAATACTGATGCTGGCGGAGCGGGAACGTGGACGGACGAATTCGCGCCCGCAAATATGGGCCGAACGTCGCTCGCGATAGCCCCATCCAGCCAGGGGACCATGTACGCAATGTCTGCCCATCTTAGCACTGGTGCATTGCTTCAGGTATATCGTTCGACCGATGGCGGAGACAACTGGACAGCCCGGGTAAATACCGCGGCACCGAGTGGAACACTCAACGGGCTGCTTTTATCGAATCCAGTAATTGCAGTTCAAGCCACGTGCGGCTTTGGAGGCAGCAACACTGTTCTCGGTCAAGGTTGGTATGATAATGTGCTGGCAGTTGACCCCTTAGATCCCGACATTGTATGGTCGGGCGGCATTGACCTTTTCCGATCTAACGACGGCGGCCAGAATTGGGGACAAGCCTCCCATTGGTGGTTTGCAAGGGGGGCCGATCCTGAATATGCTCATGCGGATAATCACGCCATAGTATTCCACCCGCAATACAACGGTACCTCAAACAAAATAATGTTCAACGGCAGCGACGGCGGTCTTTTTAAGACGACCGACGCGCGAGCCCCGGTATCGTTTTCCCCGACTCCGATCTCCGGCACCTCACCAATCTGCGGCAACACCGCAGCTGGAGTTGTGGCATGGACCGAGCTTAATAATGGTTATCAGGTTTCGCAGTTCTATCACGGACTTCCGTATCCTGACGGCATAACGTATTTTGGCGGTTTTCAGGACAACGGTACAAATCGAGGGACAGACGGCGGAGGAGCAAATGCCTGGGCCTCGGTTAGCGGCGGTGACGGCGGCTATGTCGCGGTCAATCCGGGTAATACCAGCCAGATATGGACCGAATTTACTCGCCTTTCCATCCAACGCTCTGTTAACGGCGGAGCAAGTTTTTCTGCTTTTACCGGCGGCATTACGGAAACCTCCAATAACTTCGAATTCATAACTCCATTTGCTCAGGACCCGTCGAATGCAAACCGAATGTGGATCGGTGGAGCAACTCCTTGGCGCCATTCAAACGCCACCGCTGGTGTCCCCGGCAACTGGACGCAGGCCGGAGCCTTTTTTGGCTCGCGGATCACTGCATGGGCGATCTCGCCCGTCAATAGCGATAGGGTCTATGCAGGAACCGGTACCGGTGGTGGAGGGATAAACGGCTCGGTATTTACAACCGGGATCGGCACGACATCAACCGCGGTGACCACCTGGACCAGCAGCAAGCCTAGGGCTGACGATAATGTCGTATCATGGCTGGCTGCAGATCCGGTCAGTCCGACCACGGTTTACGCTACGGTTTCAACTTTTAATAATGGTGCAAACGTTGGCCATGTCTTCAAATCCGTCGATTCCGGTTCGACCTGGACCAATATCGACGGTACCGGCCCAAACACTATCCCGGATATCCCGGTTCATGCGATAGTTATAGATCCGGCTAATACCGCCAGACTATTCCTCGCGACCGATCTCGGCGTTTTTGTATCAATTGACGGCGGAACGAATTGGCTGAAAGAGAGCGGATTCCCAAATGTAGCAACCGAGTCACTGGCCTTAAACACAGTTGGTCCGCAAACGAGTCTTTTCGCATTCACACACGGACGGAGCGCATATCGCACGATAGTTACGGGTGCTCCGACGCCAACACCAACACCAACGCCAACGCCAACGCCGACGCCTACCCCGACGCCAACGCCGACTCCGACGCCGACACCGACGCCAACGCCGACGCCAACGCCGACTCCGACGCCGACACCGACGCCAACGCCGACGCCAACGCCGACGCCGACGCCGACGCCAACGCC